>Ga0265295_1000171_pt1 | contig 136143 bp, 126 predicted proteins | sample Munlansysbiofilm_FD_192503 | JGI IMG/M metagenome (GOLD analysis project Ga0265295, IMG submission 192503) | Leachate microbial communities from a municipal landfill in Southern Ontario, Canada - Methane capture system biofilm | ecosystem: Engineered > Solid waste > Landfill > Unclassified ... | reverse complement strand
TCAGGGTCTGTACGAATTACGCGATGGTTGGATTAAGCTTCATCATTCTCAGTGAAACGCCCTGTGCGGAGCCGCATGCAGGGTGTTGTGGGGGCTGAGGGCTAGAAACCCTCGGCTACCCGATTATGTTGTACTTTCTGACTTTCAGTTACCACCTGAATTTCTTTTGCTATGTCTTTTGCTGATGGAGAAGATAGTGTGAAGTAAAAACTAATTGCACCAATAACAAAGCTAACGATGGTAACTACATAGGCTCGACTGGTTTGTTTTTTGAGCTTTTCCTGCTCCGATTTTAATTCTACATATTTTCCCAGCGCGCCTGTAATAGGAGTAAGAATATGCTTATCACTTTCTTCATCGGACTCTTCAGTTATTTTTGAAAGCCTTACCAATGAAGGCTTAACTTCATCAGGCATATCATCATACGGCTCTTCAGCCTCTATTTCTTGGACTAGAGTTTTTAAGCTTTCAAATGTCTCTTTATCTTCAGCGTCACGAAATATTTTATATATTACTTTCCTCGACTGGAAAGCAGTAAGGTCAAATGATTTTCCGATATTCACAACATCCTTAGAAGAAAGCTGGATATTCGAGTTTAATTTGGCGTGAATATTCTTACGCATTGCATCAGCATTCTTTCGACGTTGAATCGTAATCCATGACATAAAAACGCCAAATCCAATAATTGTGAATATGTAGCTTCCAGCCATAATTAAATTTAAAAAATCTGACTTCATTAATACTCCATTACTTAATTGAGAACATAACGCCCGCGTAATAGGCGCGAGTTTACGAGCGTCCTAATTGACGCGTTTGTTATGTGATGGCTAGAAGTCATCAAACTCACTAGACATTGCCTTATGAATTCTCTCCATAAGATAACGAAACATCCGATGGTCAGTTTTCTCGGCACAATGCATCGAAAGCTCTTCTGTTTCCATCATTAACCGATGAAACTCTTTTTCCTGAACTTCCCTTGGCATTCGCCTTTTTGTGTTAATCAATTTATCCAATTTGCTGGATATTCTTTCATACTCGATAGAAGAAATACTTCCTTTCGAAACACCTCTTCGGTTTTCCAGTAGAGATATTTCCATCATCTTGCGCATGTCATTCAGTTGAGTTTGAAGAACATCAATTGCAAACGCCTCCTTATTGCCACCCTCGAGTGTTGGAATAGTAGCAGGGTTACTTAAAGCCATTAGTCGCACAATTGAATTCACATTACCTTGCTGCCCTTCGGCTGCTTTAGTGGCAACAATAGCCTCGGTTAATGCTGTTTGGGTTTTTAAAACATCATGATATTTCATGCTTTTGTCATATTCCAAATAGCGCAAAGGACCAATATCAAAGATTTTCGGAGTTCCTTTTTCTTGAATTAAAACTACAGGCTTATCGAATGCTTGCCGTATGCCCAATTCGAAAAGTACATTGGGGTTACGAGAACTCAAATCACAAATTGCTATTGGGGCATCTATTAATTTTTTGAGAATATCAAGATGGATAAAGTTGGTTTCTTTTACTTCATCAGCTCTCCTGGCAACAAAGTCAGTTTTTTCTACTGCTGGCTTGACTATATCCTCATAAACCCTTTCAAAATGACCTTTATCATATCCGTCAGCGTCGCTAATAGGCATGATTACAAAGCAATCTGTATTTTGTTTTTGTGCCATAGTTTTTCTCCAATTTGGCGGCTGACTTTATTTCACATAACGCCTCAATCACCGGCTTGGTGAAGTTGGCGATTTTTTTGGAACAAAAAATGTGACAACTTTAAAAAGTCCGAGTGCATTGACTTGTTAGCTGCTCTACTGGAACTTAGCTAGAAATTCTAATAATGCTTTTTGCGGATCATTTTCCTTTGAAGTAATCATTTTTATACCCCACTGTTCCAATATTGTTTCTTGAATCGGGTTTGGTCTATGTGTAAAAACATATGATTTGGGCTGAACTCCACCTCCATTGTTAGACCTCCATAATTTGGCCAATTTGTAAAAAAGAAACCTAAGATTCACATCGGTTAGACTGTACCCAATAAATAGTACGGACTTTCCAAGAACATCAGATCTAAGTTTAATATCTAAAGGGGTTTCAAATTCGAGGCGTTCATAGTAACTGGATTCGTCTAGTACGATAGTGTCATCGTTATCAAAGTCACCGTGAAATTTTATTACTTGAGTTACACCGTCTTTAATCTTGGCAATATCGGATACGCCCGCAATTTTTGTGTATTTCTTTTCATACAGTTCATATGATTTTTCTAGCCATCGATCGTAATTCGTAGTGTAAACCACTGGGAATTTTGAATTTGCAATAAGTTTATGTATCTCGGAACCTTGCAAATCTACATTGGAAGAATGCCAATTTGTATCCATCCAACTTCTTAGTGGGCCAATGCTACCCGTTTTTACTCTGTAGTATTCCGCCAAAGCCAAGCTATCGCCAAAAGACTTGTATATTTCAGGGTCGTACCCTAGCTCATTGGCAATATGATCTATCAGTTCTGCCCATGTCGGAAGACCAAGGTTTTTGGATACACCAGCACCCACAAAAAGGATAACATTTCTTTCTCGATAAGACGCAATAAGGTCATCCATTACAGAATCTCCGAAACAAGGAACTCTCTAAAATTGTCAAAAGCTATTTTTCGCATTGATATCTCATTCTTCTTTTCGCCCATTTCAGCGAATGTTTCTTGAAACCCCTTTGGTATAAAAACACAGTCCCATTGAAAGTCTTTATTACCTCTTGGCTCGGGCGCAATGTTTCCTTGTACAGATCCTTCAAACATATAAACTTTTTTAGCGTCGCAGAACGCAATTACGGTTTTAGCAGTTAGCGACGTGTTTTCTAATCTTCCAAATAATTCAGAGAATTTATCTGCTTCCAATTTATCCCAGAACACTTGGGTTAGGCCGCCAGGAAATCCTTGTAAACTGTCAATATATAAACCTGTATGCTCGATAAATACAGGGCGGCCAACTTGACTGAACGCTTTTAAAACCTTATCTCTTACAATATGGTTAACATCTTCTGTCTGTATTTCATGAATTATTAAAGGCGCGTGAACTATTGAGACACCAATATCCCCCAAAATGGCCTCGACCTCTTGGGCTTTATGGGGGTTCTTTGTAACGAAGTTAATTTCCATACAAGCCCTTTATAAAACTATATTCTTTTTGATTGCTATACATGTCGTTTAAATGCTGTAACGAATTAGTCTCTCTGTAAAACTCTAAATAGTCGTCAGTAAGACTTGATGAATGTATTGAAGGGTTGTCTGAACATATAACAAACGGAACTTTATGATCAATAAAGTCAATGACAGGATGTGATTCACTCTCTTTAACTGCATTCGTTAGCCTATTACTAATGGGGCAAACTTCGATACATACATTCTTATCTTTCAACAAACCCATTACCTCAACTGATTTTGACGCAGCAGTTCCGTGACCTATTCGGTCAGCGCCAAACTCATTAACAGCACTAATTACATTTTCAACCCTTCCGGTTTCTCCTGCGTGAATTGTTACGTTAAGTCCATACTTATCTTTAGCATGCAAAAAAAGTGAAGCAGTTTCTATTGGGGATGTCAGATCTTCATTGCCCGCTAAGTCAAGCCCAACAATGGCATTCGGTCTACCTAGTTTTTCATATGCACCTAAAAGGGCTCGCAAGTGCTCTAGAGCGTAATCACCTCTAGAAACTGTTAAAATCAAGCCGGCTTTTATTTTGTATTTTTCAGATGCTTCTTCAACTTCAGATACTAACCAGTACAATGCCTCATCAACCGAGATATTATTTAGCAATGCCAAATAAATAATACTATTACGAATCTCAACAAATGTAATATTCTGCGACTTTAAGTTTAGAAAAGCACTTTCCACAATCATCCTAAGATTGTTCTTACTCTTAGGTATAAGTCGTAACACTTGCCAAGGTTTCAAGTATGACGCCAAAGAATCAGCGGGAAGTGATATATTCAAATCTCTTTCCAAATTAAATCCGGACGGCAATTCAGTTCCATCTCTTACCAATAATTCTTGAATAACGTCAGTACTCACCAATCCGTTCAAATGAACGTGAAGCTCACCTTTTTTCATTAACTGAATATCATTTCTATTCATAGATATCACTGGACATTCGAATTACTCATAGCAGCTAACGCTTTGCTAAGCGGAAAATAACAGTTTGCTATAATCGCGAAGCGATGGCCTACTGTTATTTTTCCGTTTAAGCAACTTGTTATAATTTATTTTGCATGCGCTCTAATTGCAGACACTATACTTTCTGTGTTCCACTTTATATCCACGACTGATCGGGTTGAAACAATAGTAGATACTCTATCTTGACCTCTTGGTATTACACCTATAACAGGAATACCTAGCTCAATTGCTTTATCTAACTCCCACTGCATCCAGGAGCTATGACTTGCATAAACACCTGCCAATGCCAAGATAACATCAGAATTAGCAATTTTCTGAGTAAGTCGTCTTTTTACATAACCTTCATCATCAGAATTTATAGGTTTATCTCTTGTAGATTCTTCGTAAGTAGCACTGAAATACCCTCTTGCATTAATTAAATTTCTTAATGCTTCTAATGTATCAGTGTACTGCCAAGAGTGACTTATAAATATTTTGTATTCTTTAGCCATAATTATTTATCCTTTAATAAGTTTGTTAAGGTTTCTTTGCATTCAAAGTAGGTTTCCTTTTCCCAATCTAAAGAAACAAGCTCCAAGAATATCTTTTCATATTTAAGTCCATTTTTATCATCACTCAAGCCAAAATAACAACTGGCTAGTGTTGCATAGGGCCACTTATTTATTGATTGAGATTTTTCTTCTTCATCTGTTAAATAATCCAATATTTCTAGAATTTCTTGCCTAGCTTTTTTGGCAGAGATCTTATAAAACGTTTTTTCTTCGGAATCTTCTTCTACGCTTGCTGCAATATTTAAACAAAGGGCATAATTTTCGCCGTTATAATAATCACGGCGAATTTTAAAACCTTTACCATAATAATTTATAGCTCGCTTCAAATACTCTGGGTCTTCAGTTGTGTGCCACATCCGCTTATAAATGGCACCTGTAAGTCCTAGCGTTTCGGGATCATTTGTTTCATCATCTGGATCAAGTTTTTCAATTATTTGAAGGGCATCAGTTAAAGCTGATATTTCTGTTGGCTCTTTAGACTTATATTTGGCCAACGCATGTTGTTGAGTGAAATAGGTTTCATTAGGAACTATATTTTCAGCCTTTTCCCATAATTTAGATGCTTCAACAAAGTTAGATTCTTCCATAAAGTGTTTAGCACGTTCAGATATTGCAAAAATACTTTCTTCTCTATCAGATAAATCACCAATTATTCTTTTATATTCTTTTTGAGTTAATTTAGGAGGTTCAACATCTTGTATATAGTCATAGAGAGGGCTATCAATTATTTTATTTTTTAAAATTGGTTCAATCATATCTACGAGTGCATCCTTGCATCGCTCAGCTTCATCAACACCAATATCATCACCTAAGTGAGCATAATGAAATATACGATTGTGGTTAAGGTCAAAAGGAATGACTCCCTCTTGCTCTTTTATAATTATTGTTGAGTAAGGCCTAACTGCATGCCGCACTCCTAACTCATATATAGCATTTGGGTTATATGTCGATATGTCTGCGACCACTAAATCTGCATGCATCAATAAAGCGTACATACTTTTATCTATCAGTCCTGAATCTTGAATTTCATCAGCTCTCACACATTGTAAACCTGCTTTTTCTACAGCTGGTTTAATTATATTTTTATAAGTCTTATCAAGATCGAGAGTCTTTCCTGTAGATAGATCGGTTTTTTTACCAAACCCCATAATAACGAAACATAATTTTTGCTTTCTTGACATTTGAGCACCTACTTCCCTGATAAATTATAACGCCACAAATAAGCGGCGACCCGGCAGGGGCGTCCGGTGGACGGCCGCCAGGCCGGGAACGAACTTAATTGATTTGTTAAATGTCGTCGCGCCATTCGCTATGCTTACACACCCTATCGTACTCAAGCCATGGCACATCGTGCGACACCCAGATATGGGCCTCTGGCTTCAACCCGGGATCATCGTCCAGAGTGGCGACCCGAACAATTACGTGTGGCTGCGCAGGCCTCTCGGCGACCAAATGAGAACCACAGCGTTTGCAAAAATGGCGCAATTTGCCAGGAGATGATTCGAACGTAGAAATAGAGTTTATGCCGCTGAGCCAACGGAAGTTCTCGCGTTTTACTCCCGCAGTGGAGGCAAATGGGGCCGCATGGGCTTTACGACAAGTCTGACAATGACAATGCACAATCGGCATATCCAAAGAGTCGATTTCGTAACTTATCTCGCCACACAAACAGCTTCCCTTCAGCCCCATAGGGGATCTCCTTTTGTACATTTAACATTATATTAGTAAGCATGCGCGTTTCGCCGCCATGCTGACTGACAACACTTTAAAATATGTCATTGTTTATACTCAATTTTTAGCTGGCTTGCAATTGAAGTAGCAGAGTAAAAACACGCATGCGCATAAACGCCATAGGCCTATGCCTGTTAGCATTTTATCTCTATCTATAACTTAATGATTTATAAAGTATTTATATAAACAACAGGGGAAAAAGCGTGCACTGCTTAGCAGGAAAACACGCATGTTGTTCATTCTGCTAGGCAGTGCCTTACAAGCCAGACACAGACACGTTATCAGAACAGATTGCAACGCACTTCATACCGTGCGTTAAGCTAGCTTGGATCCGCCGCGCGGGGCTGAGCGCATTCGAGGTTGTACTCAATCTTAACAATATACCAATGCACCTCTCCGTTAGGGGTGCGCACAGATATTTCATCATCGACCACCTTGCCTAAACAGGCATTGGCCATCGGTGATTTGAGGGAGATGTAATCTTTATTAGCAAAAATCTCTTCATCACCGACGATACGAAACCTGACCAAGTGTCCATCATCATTTTCTAATTCGCACCATGCACCAAAATACACTTTGCCTTCTTGTACGGGGTTGTATTCAACCCTTTCCGCCACTTCAAACAGTTTAGTTAAGTGTCTGATTCTACGATCAATTTCGCGCAATTTACGCTTGTTATATTGGTAATCTGCGTTCTCAGAGCGATCGCCGAGGCTGGCTGCCCACGAGACGATTTCAGTAATTTCAGGGCGGTGTTTACGAACAAGATAAGTCAGTTCGTCCTTAAGTGTGTCGTAACCTTCAGCCGTCAACAGTTTTCTAATCATGATCAATGCCCACGTTTTTATTGCATGCTTAGCGTCTTAAAACAACTAAGCCGCTTATCCCAACAGCAGATAAACGGCTTAGCATCAGCACAACGCTTTACTGAGTTTTTTGATCAATCAGCACTGCGTGTTTAGCGCCCTCTTCGGTGGCATCAATCAAAATGGGCTGACTGGTCCACTGTGTTTGCATGGCATCGCCAGTGTTGGAGATGCTGGCCTGCAGTTTTAAGCGACCAATGCTCGACAGTTGTAACTGCGGCAACAATGAATCCGCATCGGTTAAAGCAATGCTGGCGGGCAGATCCGCCACGGTTAAGCGCTTGGCGGCCAACGGCATAGGTGGGCCGCTTTCTGATCGTGCAAAGACAAACACCGTATCGCTTGCGGATACTTGCTGTGCCAATTCATCACTGATACTGACATCAATCAACAGCTTGAAATCATTCACTGCAGCAGGTGCAGCAGTTGCTTCATTCGCCGCAGTATTGGCGTCATCCTTTACTTGCGGTGTTGCAGCTAAGCTCGCCCGTGCACGTTCAATACCCGTTTGAATGGCTTGCGTAGAAGGGTCTTGAGGGTCAAGGCTCTTGGATAATTGCGTCCAAGCGTCAATCGCATCTTGGAAACGTTTATCTTCAAACGCTGCAATACCGAGCAAACCTAAGCTGCTCGCTTCATGAGGATCTTGACGTAAAGCTTCGTCCACCAGCGCTTGCAGCTCTGCGCTCCACTGATTGTCATTGGCAAAATACAGTGCTTGCGCCCACTGGCCGAGCAAATCGGGCTGACGGCCCACCAATTCAATGGTTTTTTCATAGGCATGCGCCGCGTCTTTAGGTCGTTTTTCTGACATATACGAGCGGCCTAAGAAATACCACGCATCCACAGAGTCAGGCTGAAGACGTACGGTGTCTTCCAAACGCTGAATCATTTCCTCAATGGTTTTCGGCTGTTCTGCCAAGCTCATGGTCAGCGCCACTTTCTCGCTGGAACCCCAATGCATATACAAACCTAAACCCACGATGGGCACCAATAAAGCCGCAATAATAGGTAAAGCATTACCTAAGTGCGCGCTTTGCTTAGGGCGACCAACATCAGTGTCGCTGAGCAGCTCACGGGACGCTTCAGTACGCCCTTCAGCCAGCTTTTCTGCAGAGAGTGCACCACTGGCGTGTTGCGCTTCTAGCTCAGCCACATGCTCCTCGTACAAGGCAATATTCAGCGCAGTGCGATCTTCTTCGGCTTGGTCTTTACGACCACGTAGCACGGGCCATAACAATAAAAGCAATGCCGCAACCAACAGCAGTACTGAGTAAATCCAAAACTGAGTCATAACGTTCAAGAATCCTGCTTATTATGCTTAAGAATGTCTGACAAGCGACTGGCCTCATCACTGGATAATTGATTATCAAGCGACTCAACACGGCCTCCGCGACGGCGACGAATCACAATCACCGCAACCATCAAAAAGCCAATTGCCAACAGCGCAAAGGGGCCATACCAGAGAATCGCAGTACTGCGATTGACCGGCGGGTTATAGCGCACGAAGTCACCATAACGATCAACCAGAAACTCAACAATTTCATCGTTGCTTTCGCCATTTTCAAGTTTCTTGAAAATTTCCGCACGCATGTCCATCGCAATCGGTGCGTCAGAATCAGCAATGTTTTGATTCTGACATTTTGGGCAACGCAACTCTTCGGTCAATACACGATAACGATCGCGCTCAGCCTGATCAGCAAAATCATAGGTATCAATAGCGGCATGGGCAGAAGTGAAACAACCTAGAACCAAGCCTACGGCATAAATTAAACGTCTCATTCGTCTAATAACTCCTGATAAATTGGCGCGAGTTTCTCGCGCCAAACACGTTTATCCACCACACCCACAAACTTATGGCGAATGATGCCTTGCTTATCAATCATGAAGGTTTCAGGGGCGCCATACACGCCTAAATCAAGACCTAAAGCACCCTTAGGATCACTGATATTGAGCTGATAAGGGTTAAGGAAATCCTTTAACCAACGCTGCGCATCGGCACTGTTGTCCTTATAGTTGACACCATAGATCACTACACCTTGCTTGGCTAAATCATTGAGCACAGGATGCTCGACCTTGCACGAGACACACCAAGTTGCCCACACATTAACCAAGGCGGGACGACCCAATAAGTCAGCACGGGTAATCAGCGCACTAGGATCATCCAGTGAACCGCTTGAAAACTCAGGAAAAGGCTTACCAATTAAGGCCGACGGCAACTCACGCGGATCATTATTGATGCCGAATAGTGCCATCGCAGCAAATAAGCCAACCCCAAACAACACGCCGACTACGGCGATTAAGCGCGTTTTAGACATCAGCGGTTGCTCCTTGTTCGCGTGGGCTTAAAGTGTCTTTGACTTTTTTGGTGACTTTAACGCGATAACGTCGATCCATCGCCGCTAAAACTCCACCTAAACCAGTCAGCAACGCACCCAGCCAAATCCAACGGACAAATGGTTTGATATGTACACGAACCGCCCAAGCGCCATTCTCTAACGGCTCACCCAGCGCCACATACAGATCGCGGGTAAAGCCTGGATCGATACCGGCTTCAGTCATCGGCATTTGTTGCACGGTATACAAACGTTTTTCAGGACGCAGACGAGCGATCTGCTGCTCACCTTCAAATACCAGAATACTGGCTTTATCGGATGTGTAATTAGGCCCCTGATGGTGCTCAGCACCCTCAAAGACAAAGCTGTAACCCCCTAGCTCAAGCGCATCGCCTGGAGCCATTTTTAGGTCACGCTCATCACTGTACTGGCTGGATAACACCACACCAATAGCACAGATCAGTATGCCGATGTGGCCTAGCTGCATACCCCAGTAGCTGCGAGTCAGTGAGCGCATACCGCGCCACAAGCCTTTATTGCGGGTTTTATCAAGGATATCGCGCACACTGGCCAACAACACCCATGCGCAGATAAAGAATAAACCGAGCACCGCGATATTAAAGTCGCGATATAACAGGCTACCGAGCCCCGCTAATACAGCCGCAACGAGCAAAACTGGGGCAAGCATTTTAATCAGCCATTTAGTCGGAGTATTTTTCCAACGTGAAATCACCCCGACACCCATCGCCAACATCAAGATGGCCATCAATGGTACAAATAGCGCGTTAAAGTACGGCGGGCCAACCGACAGTTTCGCCCCGGTTAAGGAGTCAAGGATCAATGGATACAAAGTACCCAGCAGCACCATTGCTGTCGCCACCACAAGAATAATGTTATTGATCAGCAGTAAGGTTTCTCTTGACCAAAAACCAAAGCCGACTTTGCTTTTCACTACGGGTGCACGCATCACAAACAAGGTCAATGACGCACCCACAACCACCAACAAGAACACCAGGATAAACACCCCACGCTCAGGATCAGCAGCAAACGCGTGCACTGAAGTCAGCACACCAGAACGTACCAGGAAGGTACCAAGCAAGCTCAAAGAAAACGCAGCAATGGCCAGCAAGACCGTCCAGTTTTTGAACACACCGCGTTTTTCAGTCACGGCCAACGAGTGAATCAAAGCCGTACCGACCAGCCATGGCATAAAGGAGGCATTTTCTACCGGATCCCAGAACCACCAACCGCCCCAACCTAGCTCGTAGTACGCCCACCAAGAACCAAGCGCAATACCTATGCCTAAAAACGCCCAAGCCACCAGCGTCCAGGGACGTGACCAACGTGCCCACGCCGCATCCAACTTACCGCCGAGCAGTGCTGCAATGGCAAAAGCAAAGGCAACCGAGAAACCAACATACCCCATGTACAGCATCGGAGGATGCACGACTAAACCGAAGTCTTGTAATAAGGGATTGAGGTCGCGACCATCCATCGGCATTTGTGGCAATAAACGCTCAAATGGGTTAGATGTAACAATCAAAAAGAGTAAGAAACCGACACTGACCATGCCCATCACAGACAGCACGCGCGCCAGCATTTCTTCAGGCAATTGACGAGAAAAAATCGCTACGGCAAAGGTCCAGCCCGACAAAATCAATGCCCATAACAACAAGGAGCCTTCATGCGCACCCCATACCGCACTAAACTTGTAGAACCAAGGCAACGCACTGTTGGAGTTGGCGGCGGTATAAGCCACCGAGAAATCATCGGTGATAAACGACCAAGTCAAACAGCCAAAAGCAAACATTAAGAACAGAAACTGTCCCCATGCGGCCGGCTGTCCTAGGCTCATCCATTTATGATCGCCGCGCCATGCACCAACTAAAGGAAAAAATGACTGCACCATCGCAAAGCATAACGCAAGGATCATAGCTAAATGCCCCAGCTCCGGCACATACAACGCCGCATTACTCATTTTTTTGCTTCCTTCTGGCCATCTTCATAATGTTTTAGCATGCCGGTTTTTTCTAAGGCGCTACTGACTTCAGGTGGCATATAGTTTTCGTCATGCTTGGCTAATACTTCATCAGCGATCAGTACACCCTCAGTATTTAAACGGCCCAAGGCAACAATGCCCTGCCCCTCGCGAAACAAATCAGGCAGGATGCCGCGGTATTGAATGCCAATATCGGCATCACCATCGGTGACCACAAAATCAACCGTCAGCGAATCGTCACTGCGCGTTAGCGAACCTTCTTTCACCAAGCCACCAGCACGAATACGGGAACCTTGTGGCGCTTCACCATTGGCAATCTGCGTCGGGGTATAAAACAAATTGATATTTTGCTGCAAAGCAGTCAGCCCTAAACCCAGCGTTGCAGCGACACCTAATAAAATAGCAATAATGATAATTAAACGTTTTTTACGAATCGGATTCACTGTTGAGCCTCCCGACGCAAACGGCGCGCCTCATTCTTTAAATAACGCTGACGGGCCAATAAAGGTAAAGCCACATTCAGTAATAAGATGGCAAAACTGATGCCATACGAGGACCACACATATACGCCGTGATTGCCCATCGCTAAAAATTCAGAAAATGAATCAAAACTCATGCGCGTCTCCCAATCTGCCGTGCCACTTCAGCTTGCGCCCAACGCGTACGCGACTCACGGCGTAACACTTCAAGACGCATACGCATCAACAGCACCGCGGCGAAAAAACAATAAAAGCCAATCGTCATGATCAACAGCGGCAGCCACATTTCCATTGGCATGGCCGGCTTTTCAGTGATGGTAAAAGTCGCTGGCTGGTGCAACGTGTTCCACCAGTCTACCGAGTACTTGATGATGGGAATATTAACAACACCGACAATCGCTAAAATCGCACAAGCTTTCGCCGCACTGTCACGATTGGTAATGGCATGCCCTAAAGCAATAATTCCGAAATACAAAAACAGCAGAATAAGCATGGCGGTCAAGCGTGCATCCCAAACCCACCACGCACCCCACGTCGGCTTGCCCCACACCGCACCAGTAACAAGCGCGATCACGGTCATCCAAGCACCAATCGGCGCGGCTTGTTGCACCGCTACATCAGCAATTTTCATTTTCCACACCAAACCAACAATCCCCGCAATCGCTAATGAGATATAGGTCGATTGGGCTAAAAATGCGGCAGGAACATGGATATAAATAATCCGAAAGCTATTGCCTTGCTGATAATCAGGCGGCGCATAGGCCAAGCCGAGCACTGCGCCAACAACAATCAATAAAGCAGCGCTGATACTCAGCCAAGGCAGCCAACGTCCGCTTATTTCATAGAACCACTTCGGCGAGCCAAGCTTGTGAAACCACGTCCAATTCATCGAGATACTCACAGTCAATCAATATCAGTTAGGTCTTGCATCACAGCTTAAGCGATAACGTGCTGAGGCTGTGTCATGCACCATTCGTTCAATTCAGCACTTACTCACCAACGCTGATACGCAAACCTGCAGCAATCGCAAAAGGTGCCAGCGTCAGTGTCAACATGGTGAGACTGGCCATCCATAACAAGTAACCTGCCGTTGGCAGCCCTTGTAATGCGGCCTGAATCACACCACTGCCTAAAATCAGTACGGGGATATATAACGGCAAAATCAACAATGCCAATAATATTCCTCCGCGCTTTAAACCCACGGTCAACGCTGCACCGACCGCTCCAAGCAAACTTAATACCGGCGTACCCAACAACAATGACAGCAACAAGGTGGGTATACGGTCGATTGGCATGCCGAGCATTAACGCTAACAACGGTGACAACAACACCAACGCCAAACCACAATACAACCAATGTGCCAATACTTTAGCCAGCACCAACACCACCAAAGGATGTGCTGAAACAACCCACTGTTCGAGCGAGCCATCTTCAAAATCACTACGAAACAAACCATCCAATGATAACAACACCGCCAGTAGTGCAGCCACCCACAACAAGCCTGGTGATAAGGTTTGTAACAATTGCGACTCAGGCCCCACTGCCAATGGAAATAAAGCAATCACAATGGCGAAAAACACCAATGGATTAACCAGCTCAGCAGGCCGTCGAAACAATAATCGTGTTTCTCGTACAAGCAGCAGAGTAAAGACATTACTCATAATGCAGTCTGTCCTAAATCAAGTTCTCGAAATGTTGCGGGGCGATCTTGTAAATGATGGTGCGTGGTAAACACCACCATACCGCCTTGCTCGCAGTGCTGCGCTAAATGACGTTCTAACTGTGTGACGGCATGTTTATCTAAGGCAGTAAACGGCTCATCAAGAATCCATAATGCCGGCGCCTCTAAATACAAACGCGCCAAGCCCACGCGCCGCTGCTGGCCCGCCGACAAGGTATGGCAAGGCACATCTTCAAAGCCTTTCAGGCCGATGTCAGCAAGTGCTTGCCAAATCTGCTCGCGACTCGCGCCCTGATGCAACGCGGCCAGCCAGCTCAAATTCTCTTCAGCAGTCAATAAACCTTTAATTCCAGCCGCATGCCCCAACCAAAGTAAATTGCCCGCTAATTGGTCACGTTTCTGCTGAATACTCGCGCCTTTAATCAGCACATCACCGGCGGTAGGCCGCATCAGCCCTGCTAACAAACGCAGCAAGCTGGTTTTACCACTACCATTCGGGCCGCTGATTTGCAGCATATCGCCAAGTTTAACGCTCACGTTTAAATGCTCAAAGAGCAGGCGCCAATCACGCTCACACGCTAAATCAACCGTTTTAAGATAAGCCTCTGTCACAAACAAGCCGCCTTCAGCAAAAGTTTCCAGTCAATTCCAGCAGAGCAGTTATACTGCCAAGCAGACGCTCTAAAGAGTCGCGATTATACACAGCTGCGCAAGCAGCGCGGCAGGCATTTACAATAGGTTGCAAACGAAATGGCCAATGAAATCTCTTCAACCCGCCCTTCTGCAAGCATTCCAAACGCACCACGCCCAGCCGTGCCAAGTAACAGTAATGTCCTACAACTGCTACAAGCCTTACCTGCCCAACTCAAAGCAGGCGATTCCACTCAAGCACAAGTCCTCGCTCTGCGCGAAGCCCAGCAAGCTTTTCAAGTGCTACTGCGACTCTCTTTACCCAACGGTCAAACTCGCACGCTAGAAGCACAAACCACTCAACCGATCGCAGCAGGCAATACTTTGACGGTCACCGCACTGTCAGCACAACAATTAGCATTTAACCTGTTAGGCAATGATAAAGCGGCGATTGGCAATCGGATTGATACAGCTTTACTGGCTCCGGGCACCTTATTACAAGGCAAAGTCACCCATGTCGAAGCCAATCCACAGGGTGGTTTTAAAATCATCATCAACGTCAGTAACAGCGCACTGGCAGGACAACAACTGCAACTCGACAGCGCTAAATCGCTACCGCTCAACAGCCTCCTCAGCGCGCGTATTGATAGCGCGCAACAATTGACTTTTCAGCCGCACAGTGTGCGTTTAGAGCCTTTAGCCATCAACCAAGAGCTGAAAACACAATTCACTCAGCAAGGTTCTTTGCAGCAACTTTTCCAAGGGCTGAATACTATATCATTAAGTAATCTTTCACCAGACACACAAAAATTTATTCAACAGTTACTCACCAGCATGCCCGAACTGAGCCAGTTAGCAGACCCTAAAAAGCTCGCACAAGCACTACTCAATAGCGGCACACAATTGGAAAACAGACTCGCCAACGGCACCCTAGACAGTACTCAACAAGACATCAAGGCCAACTTGCTGCGCTTAATTGGCCAGCTACTGCCATTGCTACCCAGCAGCAGCCCCAGCCTTGCTGCCTCGCAAAGCGCCATATTGTCGCAGGCGCTCCCAGGACTGATGCGCGAGCAGTTATTGGGCGGCGGAAAAGGACAGTTACGCGAACAAGCACTGCGTTTTCCATTACCCAGCGGTTTACTGCAATCATTGGATAACCCTGATGACCTCGGTGCAATGCTGCGTTTAGCCGCCGCCGCCGTCTCACGTTTGCAGACCCATCAGCTGTCAAGTTTAGGGCAAACGCAAACCCATAGTGATGGCACTCAAGTGACGGTTTGGCAGCTTGAAATACCGGCGCGTGATCAGCAGCACATGGTGCCTATCCAGCTCAAATTTCAACACGAACAAGCCGCACAGCAGCAATCGGAACAGCCCCCCGCCGCTCTGTGGAAAATTGATTTAAGTTTCGATTTAGAACCGCTTGGACCTTTGCATATTCAAGCCAGCTTACAAGATGGCTGCATTTCCAGTCAGCTATGGGCACAGCAAAACGCTACAGTCGAGTTTATCGACCACGAACTCCAACATTTACGCGATCGTTTATTGGCTATTGGCTTGACCGTAAAAGATTTAACCTGCCACCAAGGGACGCCACCACACGGCGCAAAAACCGCCTTACAACAACGTTGGATTGATGACTTAGCATGAGTAAAAACACCCCACGGCAAGCCATAGCCCTTAAGTACGATGGCAGCAATGCACCGAACCTTACCGCCAAAGGCAATGATGAGCTGGCCGAGGAAATTTTAAGAATTGCCCGCGAAAATGAAGTACCCATCTATGAAAACGCTGATCTTGTGCGCTTATTGGCGCGTCTTGAGTTGGGCGATGCCATCCCTGAGGCCTTGTATCAAACTGTCGCAGAAATCATTGCTTTTGCGTGGTACCTAAAAGGTAAAGCTCCCGCAGGTTTTTATACCAAAGCGCATAAAGGTGAGCCATTACTGCTCACCCAGCAATCTACCGATCCTACAGACGATAAAATTTAAGCAAACACACCAGCAAAAGGCTGATGCAGGCGTGCGGAATAGTACATTCCAGCAAAACACAATAATGCCGCCAGATACGCCAGCCAGCGCGTACTGAGCGTGTACTTCACCCGAAACGCCAGCGCACCAAAAACCACATAGAGCACCAACAAAAACAGCTTCGCCTGCAACCAACCGGCCGAAAGTGGCGCAAAACCTAAAATAATCAACAGCAACAAAGCAGCGAGCAGCAGGCTGGTATCAATCAAATAACTGATGCGGTTAATCATCTTCTGCAACGGTGCGCCACTGCCAGCCAACAACACCCAAACACCACGCACAACAAATAAGCTGCCACTGAGCAGCGCCAAGCCGATATGAATATTTTTAATTAGTAGGTAATGCTCAATCAGCATGACGCTCCCTCTGACTGCAATACATGACAAAACGCGTACAAGAAGCCGCACTGAACTCATAATTACGCTGCTTTACACCGCCAGTCTAAGCTCTCTTAACTTAAGCTGTGCTTGATCAAAAACATTAATCGTATTTTGTCTATCAGTTGCAAGAAACTGAAGCCAGACAGGCTCCGTCAAAACCGATGCCTTTAACAGCAGATTCAATAGCCATCTTCTTCTCACTGATGACCCAGCGTAAGAACAATAATTGTAGGGCTATTGTCAATCGCAAACACAGACGCGTAACCAGCAGCGGTAAAAGGAAGGAATTATAAATGACACGTGTAGAAACTAAAAAACCCGCACAAGGCGGGTTTAACAGTGGTTTTCTCGTTCATGTCGAAACATGTAAAACCATTAGATGGTGCGGACGGAGAGACTCGAACAATTAGTGTAAGCGGTTGATTTTAAAGAGATAAATAAACATAGTTTTTTACAGTGTACTAAGCAGTGTACTAAGTAGTTTGCGGTGGATAAAAACATGGGGTTAATGATGACTTGTTAGTGTGCTTCTACACGAATTATAAGCAGCGCTCAACGTCTCAATTTCTACTATGGCTTTTCCAAGGCGTCAAGAATTCAACAACGGTAATGCCTAACTTACTTCAGTAATAATTACAGAACTGTTTTGACGAATGCTCAAGCTATCAATGGCCAGAGGTTACATCCTATCACCGCTCTTAGGCAGCACATTGTATGCTGACAATCTTGCCCTTATGATAAGCCCCTAGAGGCACAGACCAACAAGCTGTGCTTTAAAAATCAAACAGGACAATAATAGTAATGTACAGAACACTCATAACGGCTCTAATTTTTATTTTACTCGCGGGCTGTGGTCACTCTCAAATCCAGTACCAGCCTTCCGACAGACAGCTCGACTGGAGTAAAGCCGTCTCCGTCATTGAGCAAGGGTTTTATGAAGATTACGGGAAGCAAAGAACTCAAGCTGTTGCAGTGACCAGCGAAGCAATTATTTTATCTGACGGGACAATTTCTAACAGCGCAGGTGTCGGCACCGCCATGCCTCTAGGTGGAAGCGCATTAATTTTAGGATCAATCACAACAAAAACAATCAACGCTGGCCAGAGAATTTACCTAAATTCTCTGGGTGATAGCATGCTTATGAAACGCAACGGACGTGATCATCGATACGCAGTTATCATTCGAATAAAGCCTGGTTCGACTGCTAGAACTGTTTTTTTTAGATCAGAAAATCAAGCCAAACAGTTTTTAGATGCTTTGGAATATTTAAAGAAAGCTTACGCCGCAGCTAATTAGCAGCCAAGCTGTTTTAACTACATTTACTCAAATTGAACGTATTAAGGCAGGCCTGCAAAAACATTACGGGACGGGTATTTTTTGCTAAGATAACGCGCTAATTCAAGGAGAGATATATGCGAAAGTTGTTTTTATCTTTAAACACAGGCAGAAATATATTTGCTATTTTATTTATGATATTTGGCACGATAGCACTGTTTGTACTAACCAATACAATTGAAAAAAAACCACCCAGAGATGTTGAAAAAGAGAAATGCGAGTCTACATTTACTCATGGCAGAGAGGCTGTTGCTGCCCTAAAAAATAGACTTGTAGCACCCTCTACGGCTAAGATGGGCGATTACTACACAACATATAAAGGAGACTGTTTGCACGAAACTATTGGCATCGTTGATGCGCAAAACGCATACGGTGCAATGCTTAGAAAGCATTTCACCGTTTTGACACGTTACGACAAAGAAAAGAAACGTATCAGCATTGAGTCAGTCAGTTTGTAGTGGCATAGTGAATTTTGTAACTTAATTAGATACTACGGTAGCCTTAGATCAGTAGCCATTGAGCCGCAGCAATACGTAGTTGACAAGACTGGTAACTAGTCTTGTCAGTTTATGCTGTTGGTTGAGTGAGCCAGCAGCGTAGCCAACAAAGCGTGCAGCTGGAGCGCTAGAGAAGCAGGGCTTCAGTCGAAGCTGATTTAGCGTACTTGCAAAGAAAAGCATCGAGTGGATTCGGGGGCTTCCTTTATGGCTTCAGCTCAAGATATTTGATCGGGTGGATTTATTTTAATTAAAAAAGATTCATTTTCAAGAGCGCTTTTTTCAAAAATCTTACCTATATCATCAAGAGGTCCTAAATATGCCACGTGATGTTCGACTGTATCATCCACATAAGCAGTTAATCTATACTCATTCTGATGAGAATATTTATCACTTTTATAGTAATAAGGGTAATTTAAAACACCGTTAAAACTATCAAAATTATAATAAACAACATCCCCAGCTGAAGGATTCATTCCAGACATAGAAGATCGAAATCTATTTATAAATTCATGTATATCAAATATAACAACGCACATATCTCCTAGTTCAACCTTATTGAAGTCAAATAACTCATTAGCTTTGATAGTCTCAAGCTTGTTATGCGCGGTTGACTGCAACATATAGCGAAAGAACGCGAAACGAAAAAAGCCGCAAACCCTGAGGGAATGCGGCTTTTTAATGCTTATCGCATGACTACGAAAGTCAGCGAAAGCTCCCTATGGTGCGGACGGAGAGACTCGAACTCTCACACCTTGCGGCGCCAGAACCTAAATCTGGTGTGTCTACCAATTCCACCACGTCCGCAATCAATCTAGACACAAAACAAAATTAATTTGCTTTGTAAAATATGGGGTGGACGATGGGTCTCGAACCCACGACACCGGGAATCACAATCCCGTGCTCTACCGACTGAGCTACGCCCACCATATTGCGTTGTGCATACTACATATAACTGACTTCACTTACCAGCATCGCCTAATGGCGCGCCCGGCAGGATTCGAACCTGCGACCACCCGCTTAGAAGGCGGGTGCTCTATCCGACTGAGCTACGGGCGCCTGGTGTCTGTACTCAATCTGAGTAACTGACTCAAGGCTCGATCACTGTTCAATATAACTTGTTCAGCTTTCGTATCCAGCTTCAGGCTGTACTTGGTAAGCGGGGCGAATATTATATAGATCGCCCTATGCCGTCAACCACTATTTTCAGAAGAATCAATTAGATAGTGATAAAGCATAAAATACCGCTCACGCATCTTTGCCCCATGGCGTTGCTCATGCGAGAATAGCCACTATCTTTTCTACTCTATGATTATGGCCAACCCCCCATGACAGCACAATTGATTGACGGTAAACAGATCGCCGCAGATATCCGCCAAACGATCGCCCAGCAAGTACAAGACCGCCTTAATAAAGGTTTACGCGCGCCAGGTTTAGCAGTCATTTTGGTCGGCAGCGATCCAGCCTCAGAAGTTTACGTTGCACATAAGCGTAAAGACTGCGAGCAAGTTGGCTTTCAATCACAAGCCTATGACCTGCCCGAAACCACAACCCAGACTGAATTGCTTGATCTAATCGACCAACTCAATAACGATGCCACTGTTGACGGTATTCTGGTGCAACTGCCGCTACCTAAGCACTTAGACTCATCATTACTGCTTGAGCGCATCAGCCCAAGCAAAGATGTCGATGGTTTCCATCCGTATAATGTCGGCCGTTTAGCTCAACGCATCCCGTTACTGCGTTCATGCACACCAAAAGGCATTATGACTCTACTCGAACATACTGGCGTAGGTCTGCAGGGCTTAGATGCAGTGATCGTTGGCGCATCCAACATCGTTGGCCGCCCAATGGCTTTGGAATTACTCCTCGCCGGTTGCACCACCACCATCACGCATCGCTTCACTAAAGATTTAGAAAGCCATGTACGCCGTGCCGACTTACTTGTCGTGGCTGTTGGTATTCCAAACTTAGTCAAAGGCGAGTGGATTAAACCCGGTGCGATTGTGATCGACGTCGGTATCAACCGCCAAGACAATGGCCAGCTGATTGGTGATGTGGGCTTTGATGAAGCGATTAAGCGTGCTGCTTGGATCACCCCAGTTCCAGGCGGTGTTGGCCCCATGACCCGCGCTTGCCTACTGGAAAACACTTTGCAAGCCTGCGAGCAAGCAAAACAATAAACGTCGCGCGGACTGATACTTGCTCTGACGGTTTAAATCATCTTCTTATAGGCCTAAGCTCTCGCTTTAAAGATTTGATTTGCTAGTGTGCTAGAAAATCAAATCCGATGATCAAGGCTTTGGCTTTAAAAGAGTCGTGCTACAGACTTGAAAACAACACTAATGGTCAACAAGCAGCGTGCGGGTGCTGTGACAAGCGCGCCAAGGATGGCGCAGCGCCCGAATCGAGGCAGGATGCCTCGTTGAGGGATAAACGGCACAGGCACGCTGCGCCATACGCAGATAATCCTTGATCCTTTTAGCTGGAGCTTTCTTAGAAGGTACGGTGTATGCCGTACTCCGCAATTGCTGTTTATCCGTCGATGAACCCAACCAGGGTTCAACTCCGACGCTGCGCCATCCCTGCTCGCTCACCACAGCAACTGCGAAGCACTCATTGCGCAACCGTGCCGTTAGCACTATCTGTGCAAGGCTCATTCAGAAATAGCAGGATACGACACAAACTTTACCTAGCGCCTTCATGTACCACGCATAAGCAACGCATAAAAACCGTTATAAGCACTTCTTTAGCATGGCATTAATTTTCTGCGCGCGCGGGTCCATCAATACGCTAGCACCGAGGCTGTTGGTAATAAACGCCACACTGACCTCTCGTTCAGGGTCAGCACAACCTAGCGTACCACCGGCACCCGGATGACCAAAACTACGCGCCCCTAAAGCATAGCTGGCTGGCAACTCACTCGCCTGCTCAAGCATGCAACCCAAACCAAAACGCGTCTTGGTTAATAACGTTAAGTCCATGCCTGCGCTGTGTTCAGTCAGCATCTCTTTAAGCAACTCATCATCAAGCAGCTGGCCTTGCAACACAGCCGTATAAAACCCTGCCAAGCCACGCGCGGTGCTGTGCGCATTGGCGGCTGGCTGCTGCATGCAACGCCACTCCAGTTTATTGGTACTGGTCAGCATCGAGGGCGGATTGGCAAAGGCTTTAGCAGTCATCCCTTGAGGATCACTGCCAATCGCTTTCATTAAACGCATTGAGGCAGCATCACCGAAAACACCCTTCATGCGCATCACATCGCCAACCAAAGGCAGCTGTTGCTCGTTTAAACCAAGATACAGCTCTAACTGCAACGGCTCAGCGATACGCTTAGCAATCGCCTCCCCTGGCTCGCAACCATCAACACGACGAATCAACTCGCCAACCAACCAGCCATAAGTCATCGGCGCATAACCATGAGCACTACCGGGCGTCCACCATGGCGCTGTATTTTCTACCGCACTGACCATGCGCGACCAATCGAACAATGCTTCAGGCGCCAAGGGCTCAAACAGCGCAGGCAAGCCGGCTTGATGACTTAACACCTGCCGCACAGTAATCTGCTGTTTAGCCTGCGCAGCAAATTCTGGCCAATACTCAGTCAACGGCGTATCCAACTGCAAGCGCCCTTCTGCGACTAATTGCAGCAAGACAACCGCAGCCACCGGCTTACCACTGGAAAAAATATTGATCAAGGTATCACGCTGCCACAACTGTTCGGCATGACGATCAATGACCCCACCCCAAACATCGATCACTGTTTCTCCAGCAACCTGCACGCACAAGGCAGCGCCCCGCTGCTCAGGCTCTTCAAGGATCTGCGTGAACACATCAAGAACGCTGGAAAATGCGCTATCACTGCTGCCGTCAATATGCATGCTGACCTCTATTTATAGCTGTAAATTTAGAATTGTAAGGCTTATTCAATTTCACGTCGAAATGGGGGTAAAGAATTCAAAATAGCTTTGCCATAGCGCTGCGTAACCAAGCGGCGATCCAACAAAGTGATGCGACCAGTATCTTGCTCATTACGCAGCAAACGTCCGCAGGCTTGGATCAATTTTAATGAGGCATCGGGTACGGCAATTTCCATAAAGGGATTACCGCCGCGCGTTTCAATCCATTCCGCCAGTGCTGCTTCAACCGGTTCATCCGGCACGGCAAAAGGAATTTTTGCAATCACCACATGTTGGCAATACGCCCCCGGCAAGTCGATACCCTCGGCAAAGCTGGCCAAACCAAACAGCACACTGACCTCGTCTTTATCAACCTGCGCTTTATGTTTCGCCAGCGTTTCTTGCCGCGATAAACTGCCCTGAATCAGTACACGCTTACGCCAATCACGATCAATACCTTCAAACACATCTTGCATCTGCCGACGTGAGGAGAACAATACTAGACTGCCTTGCGCACCCTCTAAAATTGTCGGCAATTCACGGATAATGGCTTGCGTATGCGCATCTGAATCACGCGGATCGGCCTGTAAATCAGGCACATTTAATACACCTGCTTCGGCATACCTAAACGGGCTTGGCACCACGGCTTTTTTCGAGTCAAACGGCAAACCCGCACGCATATTGAAACGGTCAAATTTACCCAGTGCCGTTAGCGTTGCCGACGTCACTAATGCACCGTGCGCGACATTCCATAAATGCCGCCGCAGCGTTTCCGCAGCCAAAATAGGACTGGCGTTAACATCAATATCAAATGAGCCGCCAGTATCAGCCAACGATAACCAGCGCGCCATCGGCGGACTTTTTTCAGGATCTTCGGCAGTAAAAGCTGACCACAGTTCTTGGTTGTTTGCAGAGCGCGCCAACAAACTACCAAACAGCGGATACCACTCTTCGGCTTGGTGACTGGGCACGCCTACGCCAGGCTCATCGTCCATGGCCTTTTTCAGCAACTCAGTGACGCGACTGAAAATATCAGTCAATTTGCAGAACTCTTTCTTCAGCTCAATGCCCAGCTCACTCATCTCAGCCGGAATCACCCCTCCGACAAAACGGTAACGCGGCTTCTCATAACTATCAGGATCACTATTAGGGCGAAATTCGGCCAATTGTTCGCAAAAAGTAAACATAAACTGCATTTGCGTGCGCAAATTTTTCGCCATTTCTGGCACAGGCTCAAGTAAACGAGCAAATTCACCCGGTAATGGGTGTTGCGCTAACAAGCGGGTCAGGTTTTTATCCACTTGCACCAGCCAATCAGCGGTCGAACGTAAGCGAGTAAAATGAGCAAAGTGACCAATGGCCTTATCAGGAAGATGATGGCCTTCATCGAAGACATAAATAGTTTCCCGTGGATCTGGCAATACTGCGCCACCCCCTAAGGCCAAATCAGCCAGCACCATATCGTGGTTAGTGACAATCACATCGACTTTGCTCATGCCTTCACGGGCTTTATAAAAAGCACACTGCTGAAAGTTACCGCAATGGCGACCCGTGCACTGGGTATGATCAGTGGTCACCCGTGACCACGTCACATCTTCAAGCACTTGCGGCCAGCTATCACGATCACCATCCCAGCGATTACTGGCCAATTTATTGATCATTTCACTAAACAGCTTTTCACTGTCGCTATCCACTTCAATATGAAAACCGTCATCCGCAAACATTTGCGCAGTGGCTTGCTCGGCCTCGCCATGTTGGGATAACGCATCCAGTTTAGACAGACACAAATAACGACCGCGGCCTTTGGCTAAAGCGTAAGTAAAACTCAAGCCACTGTTCTTAATAATATCGGGCAAATCTTTATCAACAATTTGCTCTTGCAAAGCGACCGTTGCCGTAGCAATCACCAAGCGCTTACCGGCAGCACGCGCAGCAGGAATAGCCGCTAAACTGTAGGCCACAGTTTTGCCCGTTCCGGTTCCCGCCTCAATCGCTACGACGGCTGGATCTCCAGAGCGCTTACCCTCTTCGTCCACCGCAATATCGCCCAAAACTTTTGCTACTTCAGCAATCATTAAGCGCTGGCCGTAACGCGCTTTAAGTCCTTTCTTATCCAAAAAGCGCGTATAGGCGCTTTGAATGGTATTTTTTAATTCATCGCTGAGCATGCTGCTTCCACTTAATCGAACTGGATGTTTGTTCAGTGCCTGTTTAAAAACGTATAATAGCCTGCTTAGACGCTTTGTGCTTTACGGATTACTTATGACTGATCTTATCGCCTGCCCTTGCAGCGCCAACCTTGATTTTAAAAACTGCTGCGGTCGCTACCATTCAGGTGCATTGCCTGACTCTGCACAAACCTTAATGCGTGCACGCTACAGCGCTTATGCAAAGCACAACCTCGAGTTTATTCAGCACACCAGCTTGCCCGCCCAGCAAGCACAGCTCGATATGGCGGCGATTGCTGAATGGAGTCAGAACAGCCAATGGCTTGGCTTAGAAGTTATCTCAGAACACGTCAGCGCAGATCAACGGCACGCCACAGTTGAGTTTATTGCGCATTGGCAAGATCCCGAGGGACGCCATCAACACCAAGAAACATCGCTATTTATCAAACCCGCCGAGCGCTGGTATTTTTATGACCCTAATGTACCGCTACGCGCAGAGCGCAATGCGCCGTGCCCATGCGGCAGCACCTTAAAGTTCAAAAAGTGCTGCGCATCTTACTTTTAAAGGTATGTAGCCCGCCAATACGGTTACTTATCTGCCAATTTGATATGTGAAATATCTGGCGGCACAATAGCCTCAGCACCAGGCAACTGCCCCATATCACAACCGGCTGGAGCCAGGGAAATAGCAGATAGATCTAACGCCGGGGCAGGTTTTTCGGCCGGCATAGGTTGCAAGTCATCACCCAGTGGCGCAATACCAAAATCCGGTGCTTCTACATCACTGAATGCCGCCATATACTCATCGCGTGGAGCAATCTGCAGCATCGCCTGCTGTGCAGAATCCGCAGCTGGCGTGGTTGCTGCTTGCGGCGCCGCTGCCGCCGAACTTTCAGCCGGCAAGCCGGGAATAATTTCCTCAACGAGTTGCGCCGTTAAATCTCGCACCTCAAGTATGGCACCAGAGCGTTGAAAAGCTGCTTGATACTTAGCGGCTGCATCGGCATCAACACTCTGCTTGATCACTACGCGCTGCCCAGAAAAAAGTCGAGCCAATAACGCCTCATCCGCTTGAAATAATCGTGCAATCGCGGCCTTAACCTGCTCAAGTTGAGCGCCGGGTAAAATCTCACCGGAAAAAGCAATTTCGAATTGTTGCATACTCAACCCTCTATAATTCATGATTCGCGTAGTAATCTAATTGATATCTGTTACTTAAACAGGCACTGTGCATGTCTTATTTACTATGACCAACATTTGCTTGATACACTGCCGTGAGATTTGGAGTTAATCAATGAGTTATTTGGCAACTATAAAAAAAACATCGGCAACATTGGTTATCTTAGCCCTATTGAGCTCTCTAAACGGCTGTTCTACGTGGCTAAGCAGCGGCTTCGAAAAGCCTGATGTCCAATTGGTTGATGTTGAATTGGTGCACGCTAAACTACTTGAACAACAATTTATCTTACATTTTCGTGTGGACAACCCAAACTCACAAAGCCTACCCATACGCAGCATTAATTACAGTATTTTCCTGAACGATACACCGCTAGCCACCGGTAGCAATAATCAATGGCTGACAGTACCTGCCAATGGTCATACTTACTTTAAAATACCCGTGCACACCAACCTATGGCGTCATATGAAAGTTATTGTACGTATGTTGGAAAAACCTGATCAACCAATTCATTATGCACTGCATGCCGATGTTAAAACTGGGCTTCTATTCAGTAAGAAAATCAATATTCTCCGTCACGGTGATATCATCCCCGGCGACTATATTCGCGAGTAACTCCTATGTCTTCCACAGAACACGTTCACGGCGCTGATTGCCAACACGATCACCACCACGCAGCAGAACCTCACGTACATGGCCCTCACTGCAATCATGCGGCACATGAGCCTGTGCGTAACCCGCTCAAAGAAATTGGCCGTAATGATCCGTGCCCATGCGGCAGTGAGAAAAAATACAAAAAATGTCACGGTATCTGATATGCAAACCCTATCGAGCGCTTGGCTGATTGCTGCTACTGTTTGCATCCTTGCCTTAGCCGCCTACGCGGCGTTCCTCTGGCGGCGTGTGTGGCAATCCCAACAACAACGTCTACAACAACATGCCGCACAAAAAGCACAACGCCATGATGATTTAATTGTTTTGGCCAACGGTTTTTTAAGCGAGCAAATGCCTTGGGCTGAAGGCTGCATTCGGATTAAAGTTATTTTAGATCACTATGATGCCAATCTTGGCATGCAGGCCGACTATCAAGTACTGCAAACTGTTTTTACTGCCACCGAGCAAATCCCTAGCCATGATGCTTGGCGTGAACTCAGCAGTGCCGAAAAGAAACCCTTTCAGCAATTGCTCACTGAGCTTGAACTGCAGCATAAACAAGATTCAGTGCGTGCTGTACAGCAACTGCTCAGCCACCTACAACGCTAGTCAGTACGGTCTAACTCTGTACCAGCGGCGTCGGTATGTAACAATTCTAAACTGGCACGATCTTGCCATTGTTCGGCAATTTCAGTTTTTACCGCAACACCGAGCTGCTTAAAATCGCTGGCTTGTTTGATCAAGTTACCACGCCCACTGACTAACTGATCGCAAGCCTTACGATACGCCTCTTGTGCTCTATCTAAGCTATTGCCAATGCCATCCATACTGCCAAGAAAAATACGCAATTTATCGTAGACCTTACTGGCACGCTCGGCTAACTCAGCAGTGCTACGACTTTGTTCTTCAAAACGCCAGAGCTGGCGGACAATGGTTAAACTCGCCAATAAGGTGCTGGGCGTGGCAATTAAGATATTCTGCTCAATCGCTCGCTGTAATAAGCCATCATCGGCGCGCACCGCATCAGCAAAAGCTGATTCAATCGGCACAAACATAAACACCATATCCGGGGCATTCAAACCTGGCAAAGCCGCATAATCCCGTTCTGCCAACTCCGCAACGCGTGCGGAAAAAGCACTCACATGCTCACGCAACGCCTGTGTACGTAGCGCATCATCTTCAGCATTGACGTAACGCAGATAAGCATTCAAAGACACCTTAGCATCAATGATTAAATGTTTATTTTGTGGCAAATAAATAATGACATCAGGACGCTTACGTCCTTCACTGGTGGTAAAGCTGACTTCGCGGGCAAAATCGATACCCTGCTGTAAACCGGCACGCTCTAAAACATTCTCAAGAATCAATTCTCCCCAATTACCTTGCGCTTTTTTCTGCCCGCGCAAAGCCGAACTGAGCTCATGGGCTTCTTGAGTAATCTGCTGATTAAGCTCTTTTAATTGCAAAAGCTGCTGTTGTAAAGAAGCTTGCTGTTGCACATCTTTATGATGAATGTCTTCCACTTTCTGACGAAAACCATCAATTTGCTCGCGAAACGGCTTAAGCATGGCTTCCAATGACTGCTGACTCGTTTGCGTCAGAGACTGGCCGCGCGCCTCAAAAATCTGCCCAGCCAACTGCTCAAACTCTAACTTCAATTGCTCTCGACTGTCTTTAAGCAATTGCTGCTGCTCAAGTAAATGCTGTTCTTTTTGCTCGGAAAGACCTCGCAGCGAAACATGATCTTGCTGCAACTGTTGATACGCCTGCTGCAGCTTAAGATAAACAGCCTGCTGATCTTGCAGAGATGTTTCTCGTACAGCCTGCTGTTCTTTTAACTCACGATAAGCAGCCCGTGCAGCATCTGCGCCGCCACGTACTTGCAGCAACTGCTCACACACAGCGCTGTGTTCAATTTTCAATTGCTGATAATCCGCTTCACGCTGCTGCTGTTGCGCGTACAGCTGATCCTGCTGACTACCCAGCACTTGCAGGTCGATATCCTGCTCATGCAACTGCTGTTGAGCCGCAAGCAGTGTAGCGTGGCTATCAACAAGCTGCTGCTGCAATCTTTTCCCACGAGTAAACTGCAGTACCGCATGAGCAAGCAAGATAAGCCCAAGCAGTACTGGTGCTACGTATTGGCTTAGCTCTTGCCCTGTTAAACCAAACATAAAGACTCACTGTCTAAGGTCACCGATTGATCAGCAACAACAGATAAATCACGCGTTTTTTTAGCCGCTTTAACAAAGCACAACATCCATTGTGCAACGGTTTGTCCATCATGCGCACTTTGCAAACTCTGACAAGCCGCCTGATAGGCTTTTGGGCAATACATCGACTGACGGATTTGTAGCAGCTCCTTAGAAAAACCGTGGGTAAATTCTGGGTGTCCTTGAAAACATAAAACTTGCTGTCCGAGGATAAAAGCCGCATTTTCACAAAAATCACTGTGCGCTAATAACGTTGCAGCGGCTGGCAATGCTGTGACTTGGTCGCGATGACTGATTAACAAGCGAAACTCATCAGCAACCTCCGGCATCCACTCTGGCTTACAGGCTAAGTGATAGCGATGTACACCTAGACCCCAACCTTTATTAGAACGCTGCGTATCACCACCTAGCACTAAGGCAAGAATTTGGTGGCCAAAGCAGATACCTAACAGCACATCTCCGTGAACAAAGCGCTCACGCAAGTACGCTCGCAAAGTGACAACCCAAGGATCATCAGCAAAAGAATCGGCCTTACTACCGGTGACTAAGTACGCATCAAATTGTTGATCCGTCTCAGGATATGCACCGTTCAGCACATTGAACACTTGGTAATCAACGTCTGCATCTTGTGCAGTAAATAACTGCTTAAACATTTGTCCAAAACCGATAAAGCTATCCTGCATGGAAGGATGCAAATCGTCAGATTCTAAAATACATATTCGTAAGGTCATCAACGCACCTCAAAACCACTGATCAAAAAAACAGTATAGATTATTTCAAGCAACGCCTGCAGATCTAAATAAGCCAGCACACATTAAATCCATATCAGAAATATTCGTATAAAAACAAAAAAACCGACTCAACTTTACAGTCGAATCGGTTTTCTATCAGCAATCAATACTCAGTCAGTATCTGCCAAAGTTACATTTTAGTCTTCACGATAGCGACGCAATTTAAGCGCTTTACCACCCACGCGCGTGTCTTTTAATTTACCCAGCAAACGCTCAAGACCTTCTTCTGGCAACTCCACCAAACTAAAGCTCTCACGGATCTGGATACGACCAATCGCATCACGGGTTAAACCGCCTTCATTAAGAATAGCGCCAAGCAAATTACGCGCTGCAACACCATCACGCGTACCCAACGCAGTACGGCAACGTACTTTACCCTCACTCAGCGCCAAAGGCTCACGACGCTCACGGCTGCCACCATCGCGACCACCTTCACGTGAAGAGCGACTACCGCGGTCACCGCGATCGCCACGCTCTCCGCGGTCATCACGACTACGTGGCGCAACGGCTGGCTGCTCGCGTTCAACACCTGCAACAGTAAAGGCTTGTCCTTCTGTCGTTTTTGCTAACAAACTCAAAGCGAGCTGTTCAACGGTGCAATCCAACTCTGTAGTGAGGTGCGCCAGTAAATCAGTATTCTGATTTTCTTTATCTTTAACTCGTGGCGCCAAATCTTGAGTCAAGCGACGAATACGTGCCTGCAAAATGGTTTTCGCATCAGGCAGTAACGCTTCAGCAACCTTCTGCCCAGTCACACGCTCAATCACTTGCAACATACGGCGTTCGCGCGGCGTCACTAACAACAACGCACGACCCACACGACCGGCGCGACCGGTACGACCAATACGGTGCACATACGATTCTGGGTCGTATGGCATATCAATATTTAACACGTGAGTAATGCGCGGCACATCAAGACCACGAGCAGCAACGTCGGTGGCAATTACAATGTTTAAACGGCCATCTTTTAATGAGTCAATCACACGCTCACGTTGGTTCTGTGCGATATCACCATTAAGGGCGGCAACTTTGTAGCCTTTAGCTTCAAGTGCTGAGGCAATATCTAAAGTGGCTTGTTTGGTACGTACAAAGCCGATTAGTGCGTCAAAATCTTCAACTTCGAGCAAACGCAATATCGCGTTAATTTTTTGATCCGCATGCACCATCAGGTGAGCTTGATCAATCAATGCAACAGTTTGCGTCTTGCTAGCAATTTTTACTTGCTGAGGGTTGCGCAAGTGTTTTTCTGCAATACCGCGAATGGATGCGGGTAATGTTGCAGAGAACAACACAGTCTGACGCTCATCAGGCATGCCATTGAAAATAACTTCCAAGTCATCCATAAAGCCAAGTTTTAACATCTCATCAGCTTCGTCAAGAACCAAGAACTTAACTGTAGAGAGTAAGCCACCGTTACGGCTCAAGTGATCAACCAAACGACCAGGTGTCGCCACAATCACTTGCGCGCCATTGCGGATCGCTTTGAGCTGCGGACCCATTGGCGCGCCACCATAAATAGCCACGACATTAACGCTAGGCATCTGTGCAGCGAAGCTTTCAAACGCAGTGGCCACTTGCAGGGCCAACTCACGGGTCGGTGCGAGCACCAACACTTGCGCTTCACGACGTGCAGCATCAATGCGCGACAAAATAGGTAAAGCAAACGCAGCGGTTTTACCGGTACCGGTTTGTGCCTGACCAATCATATCGCGGCCAGCCATAATCAACGGGATAGACTGTGTTTGAATAGGGGATGGTTCTTCGTAACCTACCGCAGTGATTGCCGCGAGAACTGAAGGGTGAAGGCCGAGCGTAGCAAAAGTGCCTTCTTTTGGGGTGTTGCTGATTTCTTGGGTCATGGTATGCCTTATGTGCATCCGCAAAGACCCATGAAAGCTGCACACGCCATGAAAGATCATAATGATCGCCCTTTTGGCAGCCTGTTTGCGAGTATTTGCGAGAACGCTGTTTAGATAAAACGTCTAGGAGAGTCCTATACAGGACAAGCAGTCGAAGCCGTGCTTCGGGATATTGCAGTAACCTTAACGGAGGCCAGTCAGGCCGGCGCGTATTATAGGCCTTTTTATCCAATGTTGACTAGTACTTGTTAACTCAATCACATAGATAAGGTTAATTGACTTTTAAAACTGCACAACACACCGCTAAAAGGATCAATAAAGCTGATTTGTTTTGCCAGCAATTTAAGCGGGCGCGTGTATTGCTCCGACTCAGGCATCTCTTGTAGCGTTGGATACAGCGGATCGTTAACAATGGGTGCGCCTAAAGCAGCCAAATGCACGCGTAATTGATGTTTACGCCCCGTGACAGGATACAAGCGGTAACGCCAAATTTCACCAGACTGCTCGTCCACGTCAATCAGCGTATCACTATTGGCCTCACCGGCGACTTCTTGCATGCGGAAAAACTGCTCCGCAGGCTCCAGTCGACTGCAATGCCGATAAGGCCACTGCAACTTGGGCAAGGCAGGAGCCAAAGCTTCATAACACTTGAAGACTTTACGTTGACGAAATAGATTTTGGTAAGCATCGCGGCTACTGGGATTCACAGAGAACAGTAAAATGCCTGCAGTTAACCGATCAAGACGATGGATTGGAACAAGATCAGGATTATTTAAACGTTTCATTAAACGCCGCAATACCGTTTCTTCAACATAGCGCCCTGCTGGCAGGGTCGTTAAAAAGTGAGGCTTATCGACGACAAGCAGGTGTTCATCTTGATACAGAATGCTTTCGGTAAAAGGCACCACGGGCTCATCAGGCACTTCACGAAAATAATAAACTAAAGTTCCCGCCAGGTAAGGCTGTGTTGGCAGCAAGCAGCGCTGCTGCTCATCCAGCACTTTTCCGTCAAGCATGCGTTGCCGCCAAATTGCACAGCTGATTTTGGCAAAACGCTGACAAAGAAAATCCAATAAAAGCACATAAGGTTGATCTGGCAAGCGTACTCGGCTGACGCCAAACTGATTAAACTGGCTCATTTAGGTTCTTAATGCAGGGTATGCTCAGCTGAATCATCTGCGTCGACCTCGCCCAGCGCTTCTTCTTCGGCCAAATGCCCAGCGGCTAATAAACCGGCATGAAACATTTCTTTCGCAATATCAATATAGCGCGCTTTCAAAAAACCACGCGCCTCACTTGAAAAAGTTAACGTCACTAAAGCGTTATCCTCCTCAGAGCGACGCAAAACAATACGACCGTCAGGTAACTCAACAATTTCCAAAAACGCACTGGACATAAACAACTCTTAACAATCAAATAAAACAGCGCAAGGCCGTTAAAGGGCCTTGCTGCATACTCAAACTACAGGTTTACTTTTTCGCTTATCGTCGACTTGCCACTTTTTGCCGTCATAAAAAGCTTTCCAGCCACTGGGTTTACCTTCAATTTCAGACTGAACATACTGCTCTTTGGTTTTACGGCTGTAGCGAATTACCGCAGGTAAACCATCCGGATCATGCTTAGGTGCAGTCAGCAAATAATGGTACTTAGGATCAATTTCTGCTTTATGCGGAATCAATTCCAATACCAAAGGCGCGCGGGTTTCACGCTTTTTCGGAAACTGACTGGCGGCCAAGAACATCCCAGACGCACCATCACGCAACACATAGGTATCTTCAACCTTGAGGCACTGCAACTCAGGCATGGGCACTGGATCCATTTTAGGTGGAGCCGCCTCGCCACTGCGCAGCAGTTTGCGCGTATTTTTACATTCACTATTGGTGCAGCCAAAGAACTTGCCAAAACGGCCCGTTTTCAACTGCATCTCACTGCCACACTTATCACACTCAAGGCTAGGACCTTCATAGCCTTTAATACGGAACTGCCCTTGTTCAACTTCAAAGCCCGTGCAATCTGGGTTATTACCACAGACATGAAGCTTGCGGGTTTCATCAATTAAATAGGCATCCATCGCTGTTCCGCACTTAGCACAACGGCGCTTATGGCGTAACAGTAATGACTCAGACTCACCTTCATCATCAGCAGCAATCTCATTGCCCGGCACCAGATTCATGGTCGATTTGCAACGCTCTTTAGGCGGCAAAGCATATCCCGAGCAACCTAAGAATACCCCTGTCGATGCAGTACGAATCATCATCGGGCGACCGCATTCTTTGCACGGAATATCGGTCATAGTTGGCGTATTTTCACGCATACCATTTTCTGCCGCATCGGCAGATTCTAACTTTTTCTTGAAGTCTTTATAAAACTCATCAAGTAACTGTTTCCATTGCAACGTGCCATGTGCAACATGATCTAAACGCTCTTCCATTTGCGCAGTGAAACTGTAGTCCATCAAATTGGCAAAACTTTCACCGAGACGTTCAGTCACAATATCGCCCATTTTCTCTGCGTAAAAACGGCGATTTTGTAGCGCGACATAACCACGGTCTTGGATGGTCGAAATAATGGCCGCATAAGTAGAAGGACGCCCAATACCTTGTTTCTCGAGTTCTTTAACTAAGCTGGCTTCACTGTAGCGTGCCGGCGGCTTAGTAAAGTGCTGTGAAGGATCGAGCTGAACCAAGCTTAAAGAATCGCCTTTATTCAGATCTGGTAGCACTGCATCTTCAGCACCCTTACCTTGTTGCGGTTGCACACGCGTGTAACCATCAAATTTCAAGATTCGGCCGCGCGCGCGCAATTCAAATTGTGCCGACTCAACCGTCAAAGTGGTCGCCATATACTCAGCTGCAGGCATTTGACAGGCGACAAACTGACGCCAAATCAATTCATACAAGCGCTCAGAGTCACGCTCCATACCTTTGAGCTGTGACGTTGGGGTATTCACATCCGACGGACGAATCGCCTCGTGTGCCTCTTGTGCGCCTTGTTTGCTGCTATAAAAAACGGGCTTTTCGGGTAAATACTTGGCTCCGAATTCCTGGTCAATAAAGCTGCGCACCATCTCAATGGCATCGTTAGAAATGTTGGTCGAGTCCGTACGCATGTAAGTGATGTAACCGGCCTCATATAAACGCTGCGCCAGCATCATGGTTTTCTTCACGCCAAAACCCAAGCGAGTACTCGCCGCCTGTTGCAAGGTGGAAGTAATATAGGGTGCGCTTGGACGACTACTGGTCGGCTTATCTTCACGTTTAACCAGTACGTAAGGGGCTTTTTCAAGTATTGCTAAAGCTGCATCAGTTTGTTCTTTATTGACCGGGCGAAACGCTTGCCCTGCTTCACGCACCACTTCAAAACGGGTATTAGGGTGCTTGGCATGCTGTAAATCAGCATGCACTTGCCAAAATTCTTCAGGCGTAAATGCACGAATTTCTTTTTCACGCTCAACCACTAATTTCACTGCAACAGACTGCACGCGTCCAGCCGACAGACCTCGGGCAACTTTCTTCCATAGCAGCGGCGAAACCATAAAGCCCACCACGCGGTCTAGAAAGCGCCGAGCTTGCTGTGCATTAACCTGATCAATATCCAACTTACCGGGCTCAGCAAAAGCACTTTTAATCGCTTTCTCAGTGATTTCATTAAACACCACCCGCTTGTAACGGCTGTCATCACCACCAATGGCTTCGCGCAGATGCCAAGCAATGGCCTCCCCTTCGCGATCCAAATCCGTTGCGAGATAGATGGTATCGGCGTCTTTAGCTAGACGGCGTAACTCTTCAATAACTTTTTCTTTACCCGGCAAAATTTCGTAACGGGCTTTCCAGTCATTCTCAGGGTCAATACCCATTCTGGCAACTAAGGTGCGCATGGCTTTTTGTTTAGGCGTCAAGTCTGCAGTGTCAGCCGCCTTGCTACGCTTGGCCGGCTCTTTACCGGCAGCAGCAGAGCCACTGGTGGGTAAATCACGAATATGACCCACGCTCGACTTCACCACATACTCATTGCCTAAGTATTTGTTAATGGTCTTAGCCTTAGCGGGGGACTCTACGATAACCAGCGATTTGCTCATTGTTCAGAATATTCCTGAAAAAGATAATAGTGATAGGCCTATACCAGCGCTGAAAATATCAAAAAAGATACGAGAACTTCGATTACAGTGAGGCTATATATAGGTTGAAAGCGGCTTAGGTCAAGTTTTTGGTCAAATTGATCGCAGTTTTCTGATCAAACAAACAGGTTTCCTCTGCTTGCAGCAAAGCAAAACGCGGCTGTAACTGGCCTTCAATCTCGACCTGCTCAATAAACATCGACAGCGGTCGCACCCACACGCCAAAAGCACCGTATAAGGCTTGGTAGAGCACTAAAGTCTCTTCACTCTCAGAATGCTGGACCACGCCAAAAACCCGATACTGCTGACCTTTATAATGTCGATAAAGACCTGTTTGAATATTCACTGCATACCCCTCATAAAAAAGCCGAGGCACAAGGCCTCGGCTTTAGTATTTAATTGGCGTTTACACGCGTTCAAATACTGTAGAGATACCCTGACCCAGACCAATACACATGGTCGCTAAACCTAGAGTACCGCTGTTTTGCTTCATAACATTGAGCAAGGTACCGGAGATACGCGCACCAGAGCAACCGAATGGGTGGCCCAAGGCAATCGCACCACCGTGCAAATTAACCTTTTGCTCCATTTTATCAAGGAGTTTAAGGTCTTTCAGAACCGGTAATGACTGCGCTGCAAAGGCTTCGTTAAGTTCAACGAAATCAATGTCATCAATGCTTAAGCCAGCACGCTTCAGTACTTTATGCGTTGCCGGTACAGGGCCGTAACCCATGATAGCCGGATCAACACCAGCAACCGCCATCGCACGAACCACAGCCATTGGCTGAATACCAAGGTCTTTAGCACGCTGCGCAGACATCACGATCATGCACGAAGCACCATCAGTAATCTGTGAAGACGTACCTGCAGTCACAGTACCGCCTTTTGGATTAAACGCTGGACGCAATGCAGCTAAGCTTTCCAATGTTGTTTCTGGACGAATGGTTTCGTCATAGTCAAACATTTTCAAAAAGCCATCAGCATCGTAACCTTCCATTGGGATAATTTCGTCTTTGAAATTACCTTCAATAGTGGCTTTATGAGCCAAACGGTGTGAACGCTCGCCGAAAGCATCTTGCTGCTCACGAGTAATACCGTGCATTTTTCCGAGCATTTCCGCAGTCAAACCCATCATGCCTGAGGCTTTTGCCGCATGCAGTGACATATGTGGATTAGGATCCACACCATGCATCATGCTGACATGACCCATATGCTCAACACCACCGACAACAAACACATCACCGTTACCGGTTTGAATCGCTTGTACTGCAGTGTGTAGGGCACTCATGGATGATCCGCACAAACGGCTCACTGTCTGTGCAGCACTGGTGTGCGGAATATCTGTCAACAAAGAAATCATGCGAGCAATGTTCCAGCCCTGCTCTAAGGTTTGGTTAACACAACCCCAGATGACATCTTCAACTTCAGCTGGATTAACTTTGTCATTACGATTTAGCAAACCAGTAATTAAACGTGCTGACATATCTTCAGCACGTGTGTTGCGGTGCATGCCACCTTTCGAACGACCCATTGGGCTACGTCCGAAATCGACAATCACTGCATCTCTTGGATTCAAGCTCATTTCTTTACTCCCGCTCTAATCTGTCCGCGATTAACCGAAAAAGGTTTGACCGTTTTTGGCCATTTCACGCAATTTCTCGGTCGGGTGATACAGCGCACCCAAGTCAGCGTATTTGTCTGCCAAAGCAACAAACTCAGCCACACCAATACTGTCGATGTAACGTAACGCACCACCACGGAAAGGAGGGAAACCAATACCGTAAATCAAGCCCATATCTGCTTCTGCAGCGGTCTCAACAATGCCGTCTTCAAGGCAGCGTACAGTTTCCATACACAATGGAATCATCATCCAATTGATGATGTCTTCATCAGTCAATTCACGTTGCTCGTAAACAATCGGTGCTAAGATTTCAGCGATTGCACTATCAACAACTTTCTTTGGCTTTCCGCGCTTGTCAGTTTCATAGGCATAGAAACCTTTGCCATTTTTCTGACCTAAACGGTCTGCTTCATAGAGTACGTCAATGGCTGAACGACGATCATCTTTCATGCGATCAGGGAAGCCATCTGCCATTACGTCACGGCCATGGTGTCCGGTATCAATACCCACCACGTCCATTAAGTAAGCTGGACCCATTGGCCAACCGAATTTTTCCATGATTTTATCAATGCGCACAAAATCAACGCCAGCACTGACTAATCTGGCAAAACCACCGAAGTACGGGAACAGTACGCGGTTAACCAAAAAGCCTGGGCAGTCATTCACAACGATTGGGTTTTTACCCATTTTTTGTGCATAAGCAACAGTGGTTGCTACTGCTTCGTCAGATGAATGCTCACCACGGATCACTTCAACCAGTGGCATCATGTGCACGGGGTTAAAGAAGTGCATGCCGACAAAGTTTTCTGGACGCTTAAGCGCTTTAGCCAGCAAATTGATCGAGATGGTTGAAGTATTTGAAGCAATAATGGTGTTTTCACCCACATGTTGCTCAACTTCAGCCAGCACCGCTTGCTTAACTTTTGGATTCTCAACAACTGCTTCAACAACGATATCGACATTGCCAAAATCGCCATACGACATGGTTGGACGAATCGCGTTCAATGCTTTAGCCATTGCTTCTGGTGTCATGCGCTTACGATCAACGCGTCTAACCAGCAATTTAGCTGCTTCATCCAAGCCGAGCTGAATACCCTCTTCACGGATATCCTTCATCAGGATTGGCGTGCCTTTTAAAGCAGACTGGAAAGCAATACCACCGCCCATGATGCCGGCGCCTAATACGGCAGACAGCTTGACATCACGTGCAATTTTTTCGTGGCCTTTAGCTTTACGCTTTAAAGCCTGGTCGTTCAAGAACAGACCAATCAAACTCTCAGCAACAGATGTTTTCGCCAGCTTAGCAAAGCCCGCCGCTTCAATTTCTAATGCTTTATCGCGACCATGATTGGCTGCTTTTTGAATCGTTTTAATCGCTTCAACTGGCGCAGGGTAATTCGGACCTGCTTTGCCAGCAACAAAACCTTTAGCGGTTTCGAAGCACATCATTTGCTCAATCGCATTAAGTTTGATTTTTTCAAGCTTTGGCTGACGCTTAGCTTGGTAATCAAGTTCACCAGCAATTGCACGCTTAACTAAATCAACTGCAGATGCTTGCAACTTATCTAAGCTCACAACGGCATCAACTGCGCCCACTTTTAAAGCTTCTTCAGCACGCGCTTCCTTACCAGCCGCGATCCATTCGATCGCGTTATCCGCACCAATAACACGGGTTAAGCGCACGGTGCCACCGAAGCCTGGGTAAATACCCAGTTTAACTTCTGGTAAACCAATTTTAGCGCTGCCAGCCATGATGCGATAATCCGCAGCCAAGCACATTTCAAAACCACCGCCTAAAGCGATGCCATTGATTGCAACAACGGTTGGCACATTCAGGTCTTCAAAGTCATTAAAGATTTTATTGACTTCAAGATTGCCTGCAACCAACTCTTCTTCAGACAGATTAAAGTTGTCAACAAACTCTGTAATGTCTGCACCAACGATAAATACATCCTTACCACTGGTTACAACCACGCCTTTAACATCGTTATTGGCTTTGATTGCATCGACTGCAGCACGCAGTTCGGTCAGGGTAAGACGGTTAAATTTGTTGACGGACTCGCCCTTGAGGTCGAAGTTTAATTCGACGATACCACTTTCAAGAGTCTTTACCGTGATGGCTTTACCTTCGTAAATCATCAACTGATCTCCACGATATGGAAGCTGAACAGTTACACACTGGCCACTGACAGCAATTAAACAATGTGCATAGCACGTTGCGTAGTACTTATCAGCATACTCGCCGACTCAACATTCAAAAGAATTCGTGTGGCCGTGCCAATATGCATTTCATACGCCCGTTTGATTTGGGGTGTGCACACATTCACGGAATTTTCCCTCTTTGTCAATTATAAGTCTTAAAGAAACACACGAAATCTGAGTCAATCGGCCGCAACCCTTTGTTTTCTGTGGGCAAGACAGTTAGCTATACCTCAGAAATTAAAGACCCATACGCTAGAAAAATGATTTTGCACGTGAACGAGTAGCCAAATCATAAATGACGCGGTAAAGTCGAAAAACAAAGGCATAGCATTGCCTTCAATAAAAACAATAAACAATTACGCAGTATTGGAGCGTCCATTCATGAAGAATCGTGCCTACGCATTATGCTTAAGTGCTCTATTTGCATTACCCCTACCTCTTCTCGCAGCAGACACTATCCAGACACCCCAAGCGACTGAGCAAATTACCGCAGCATCCTTAAATGCTTTATTTTTTATGCGCTTAGAGACGCAAAGAAGCATTGGCGGTTTCTACATGTTTAATAGCCAAGAGCAAGACCAGCGCTATGCAAAACAAGCCCATGAAAACTTGACGTTGGCACTCGCTAATCTAAAAAAACTGCCAACACCCGCCAGCCCTGTCACACAAACACTACAGAATCAATTACAACAAGACCTCAACACCTACGCTGCCGAACTGCGTCGTTTAATTAGCGTATTGAAAGAGCAAGGTTATACCGATTTACAGCCAGTCGCTGACCTCGCCAACCTGAACAGCAGTATTCTGAAAACCAGTAAAGAACTCGAAGAGCAAATTTCAAAAGACAGCCAATACAGGCTACCAAAGCTTACACAGCTGGCACGTGAGCAAAGCTTATTAATGCAGGGTATTGCGGCTGACTATGCTGCACGCAGTGCTTCTGTCGGTGCGTCTTTCTTTGCAGACGGTGAAAAACAGCCGTTAGACAAGCTAAGCGAACTTTTTGCTAGCAATCTTTCCACCATGCAAAACAACCCTAAAAACAACAGCGACACCAATAAATCACTGCGTGCAATTCAGATGAAGTGGCGTTACATTGAGAGCTCGTTAAAGAATTACAATGAAGACAGCGTGCCTTTTGTGATTGATAAGTATGCGCGTAGCATCACCAAAACACTGGAACAACTGGCCGCTGAGTACGCAGTCTTAAATATTTAAGATAATCAGCCCTACACAAATAGGGCCTACTAGGAGGCTACCATGGCATATTCACATCTACTGATCGCCATTGATCTAACTGATGATTGCCATCTCGTTTTAGAGCGTGCCCATACACTCTGTCAAGCATTGGCTTGCCAAGCGACCTTAGTACACGTTGTTGAGCCACTCACTATGGCTTTTGGTGGCGATGTACCCATGGATCTATCGTTACTCCAGCAACAGCAAACCGAACAGGCACAAAACAAGCTAAACGTGCTCGCTGAGCAACATGAACTGCTTAGAAGCAACAACTGCCACCTGCGTTACGGACAGCCTCGACAAGAAATCCACCAACTGGCCAAAGAGCAAGGCTGTGATCTGATTATTGTTGGCAGTCATGGCAGGCACGGTCTAGCCTTACTGTTAGGTTCTACCACGAAGGACCTACTCTCAGATGCACCTTGTGATGTCTTAGCCGTGAACCTAAAGGTGCATGCAGAAGATTAAATTATTTGCCTGCGCGATAACAAAGTCTGTTTAATTAACTCACAACCATAGGGCGTATTTTCTGCAGTTGTGTTTCCAGAGAATACGTCATACTGGAGGCCATGGAAAAAAAGCTTAGAAACGCTTTTAGATTAGTATCACCCGCACAGGCATCATGAATACGATGCCATAACGCCTGATTAACCAGCTGTAAAGCCTTAAAGTCTTCAGTTAAACCGCTCAACTCCCAATCCGGCACTTTACCATCACGCGCATTAAACAGCTCGCGCATCAAATACATAGAAATAGTACGTAACGCAAACTCATTATTACTCGCGAAAGGTAAGTGATTATTGGCCATAGGCTTAAGCTGCGCCAAAATAGGGCACGCAGAAGTCGCCATAATAACGCCCAACAAAGAGCGTAAGCCTTCTTCTAAGTTGACCATTTTGCTGTACTCACGCTCACTGGTACGCACATGCACCCAAGCCTTTTTAAAGGCTGGCAAACCGCGAAAATCCTCCACCACCGTTTGCAGATCAGCCGCAGCAGGACAATGACTATACAAGTCTTTACTCAGAGGACAGTTACTGCACTGCTGGTGCTCTAAACGTGTCCAAGCGTGCAACTCAGATAGCTGCGTGGCATGCAATCGATCACGTTCAAGCTCTATCTTGTAATTAAACGCATGCTCATCATCCAGCGTAATACGATATTCTACAGCCACCGCCGCACCCCCTAAAGATTAACTATCCAGCTCAGCCCAACGTTCAATCAATGTATCCAACTGTTCTTGTACCGCGCTGATTTTTGCCAATACAGCTTCGGTATGTTCAATCGTTTGCTGATAAAAATCAGCTTGAGAAACCTGTGCATGCAATGCAGTCAACTCAGTCTCCAAACCCTCAATTTGCGCAGGAATTGCATCAAGTTCGCGCTGCAGTTTATAGCTGAGTTTTTTCTGGGGCACTATGCCATCATCGTCCTGATTTTTCAGTGTTTGATCGCTCTTTTGCAAATTTGTATGCGCCAGATCACTATTCGCTACGCTATCAACCTGTGGCTCCTTTACTGCTGTCTCGTCTGCGGCACCCAACAAACGAATACTACCGCCTTGACGTAACCAATCGTCAAAACCACCGACATATTCACGCACCTTACCCGAACCATCAAAGACCAAGGTACTAGTGACCACATTATCAAGGAATGCACGGTCGTGACTGACGATCAATACCGTGCCCTTAAACTCCATCAATACTTCTTCAAGCAACTCTAGCGTTTCAACATCCAAATCATTAGTCGGCTCATCGAGCACCAATAAGTTGGCTGGACGCGTAAACAGCTTAGCGAGCAATAAGCGCGCGCGTTCACCACCAGACAAAGCTTTAACCGGCGTTCGAGCACGCTGCGGACTGAATAAGAAGTCACCAAGATAGCTCAGCACATGTTTGCTTTGCCCATTAATCATAATGGTGTCACTGCCTTCACCCACATTTTCAATCACAGTTTTCTCTGGATCGAGCTGGTGCCGTAGCTGATCGAAATAGGCCACCTCTAATTTAGTACCCACTTCAATTGAACCCTGGGTCGGCTGCAAATCACCCAGTAACAACTTCAGCAGCGTGGTTTTACCACTGCCGTTCGCACCGAGCAGACCAATACGATCGCCGCGCTGCAAGACCATAGAAAAATCTTTAATCAGTTGACGCCCGCCTTTGTGAGCAAAACTGACCTTATCCACCACGATCACTTGCTTGCCCGACTTTTCTGCTGCACCAATATTAATATTTGCTGCACCTTGGCGTTCACGACGCTGACTGCGCTCAACACGCAGCGCTTTCAACTCACGCACACGGCCTTCATTACGCGTACGGCGCGCTTTAATACCTTGACGAATCCATACTTCTTCTTGAGCCAGTCTTTTATCAAATAACGCATTGGCCGTTTCTTCGGCAGCCAACTGCTGTTCTTTATGCTCAAGAAAACTCGCGTAGTCGCCATTCCAATCAATTAAATGACCACGGTCCAATTCTAAAATTCGCGTGGCAAGGTTTTGCAAGAAAGCCCGGTCATGGGTAATAAACAGCACAGCGCCAGTAAAGTTTAATAACGCATCTTCCAGCCAAGCAATGGCACCGATATCCAAATGGTTGGTGGGCTCATCGAGTAACAGTAAATCAGGTTCAGCAACTAAAGCCTGAGCCAGCAATACACGACGACGCCAGCCGCCGGATAGCTCGTTCATTTTCTTCTCGGCGGGCAACTGCAAACGACTTAAAGTACTGTCGACTAATTGTTGTAAGCGCCAGCCATCACGCGCTTCTAGGTCTTGCTGCACATGCATCAGTTTATTAAGGTCTTCATCCGTGTGGATGTTTTGACTTAAATGGTTGTACTCAGCCAGCAGCGCTCCAACACCATCAAGGCCTTCCGCCACTACTTCAAAAATCGTTTTATCATCAGCCACGGGTAGCTCTTGCGGCAACTCACCAATTTTTAAGCCGGGCGCACGCCAGACCTCACCGGTATCAGCTAAACGCGAGCCTTTCACCAAATGCAACATGCTTGACTTGCCCGTACCATTGCGGCCGATGATGCACACGCGCTCGCCACGGGCAATCTGCCATGAGACCTCTTCCAAGAGAGGTGTAGCGCCGTAGGCAAGTGATACTTGAGTTAATTTGAGCAAAGTCATTAAAGTTCTCCTAAAATCTGCGACGTATTGTACAGATAAGCGCTGCGCTGCGTAGGATATCTGTATAAAGGTGTATCCGCAGCTCTTTCGCCGCTGCGCGCAAGCAGCTAAGCTATGCTGCCTTCGCCATAAGATGAGTATTTTATGGCGCTTTACTGGGCATTTATTTTTGTAGGATTTTTCATGCGCAGTCGCTACCTGTTACCTCTGGTGTTACTTCTTACACTCTATTCGTCATTATCCACAGCTATCGCTGCCTCACTCTCTCAACAACGCAGCGTGTACGACCAAGCGAAGCTGGCACTGAGTAAAAATGATACGTCGCTGTATCTAAATAATCGTACGTTATTGCGCAACTACCCATTAACACCCTATCTAGCCTACGATGAGTTAACCCAGCGTTTACCAACGGCCAGTGATGATGAAATAGAAAAATTTCTTCTAGAACACGGCGATTTACCCCAAATCAATTGGATGAAACTGCGCTGGTTACGTTTACTCAGCGAACGCCAACAATGGCCGTTGTTTCTCAAATATTACAGTCCCGAACTCAAGTTCACTGAACTGGACTGCCGCTTTGCTCAATACCAACTGCACAGCGGGCAAACACAAGCGGCTTTTGCCACAGCAGAAAAGTTTTGGCTGAGCGCACAATCACAACCCAATGCGTGTGATCCTCTCTTTGATAGCTGGCGCGCTGCAGGACAATTGACCGAAGATAAAATTTGGCAGCGCTTAAAATTAGCAACCGATGCGCGTAATTATGGTGTTTCAAGCTATTTGGTAAAACTCTTAAGCACACGTCAAGCGCATGGCCAGTTACTGATAGACGTGGCGCAAAAGCCAGAAAAACTCAAGCAAACCCAATTGTTTACTGCGACAGATCCGCAAAGCGCGGAAATTATTGCTTTAGGCCTACGCAAACTGGCCACCCAAGACTTAGATAGCAGCCTGCAACTGCTCAGACACTATGAAAAGCAAGTAACCTTTAGCGCTGCGGATCAGCTGACCCTCGCCAATGATATAGGGTTGCGTCTGGCTAAGCGTTTTGACCCACAAGCCCTCGCGGTGATGCAGAAATATGACCCACAACTGCAAAACAGCAATTTAACCGAATGGCGTGTGCGTCTATTACTGCGTTTAAGCCGCTGGGATGAAGCGTACCAGCTGACCCGCCAATTACCCGCTGAACTGGCTGACAGTAATCGCTGGAAGTACTGGCAGGCACGCAGCCTACAATTGGCGCAACCAAACAGTCAGCAACCTTTGATTTTGTACCAACCGTTGGCACGTGAGCGCGACTTTTATGGTTTTATGGCCGCCGATCGCACTGAACAACCCTATCACCTGCAACATCAAGCTTTAGCGCTGCAGCCAAAAACCATTCAAAAAGTACGCAATGCAGCCGGTATGCAGCGCGCTTTAGAGTTTAAGGCCCGCGATGAAATGACTGAAGCGCATCGCGAGTGGTATCACTTAAGCAACTTCTTGAGTCGAGATGAGCTGGTTGCACAAGCGCGTATGGCTTATGACATGGGTTGGTATTTTCCAGCCATCCGCACCATTAGCAAAGCACAGTACTGGGATGATCTAGAAATACGTTTCCCGATGGCGCACCAAAGCAATTTCGTTGCTGAGGCTAAAAACCGTGGCCTGCATTCCAGTTGGATGCTCGCGGTAACCCGACAAGAAAGCGCCTTTATGATTCAAGCTAAATCGCATGTCGGTGCTATGGGTTTAATGCAGTTGATGCCCGCCACAGCGAAAGAAACGGCGCAACGCTACGGTATACATTTAGCATCGCCGCGAAGTGCAGTCATCCCGGCAATTAATATCCAACTCGGCGCAGCGTATTTAAGCCAAGTGCTCGGACAATTTAATGGTAATCGTGTGCTTGCTTCCGCCGCTTACAATGCGGGGCCTGGACGCGTCCGACAATGGTTACGCGACGCCAAGCATTTACCTTATGATGTTTGGGTGGAAAGTATTCCGTTTGACGAAACCCGACTCTACGTGCAAAACGTTCTGACCTATTCGGTGATTTACGGAGAAAAACTCAAGGCGCCCATGCCATTAGTGGAATGGCATGAACGTTTTTTAGACCAACAGTGATTGTAGAGCCAGCGCTGCTTAATCGTCCTCATTCAGCAGCGCGATACCCACTAAAATAGTAATAGACGCTACTTGGCTATTCTTTCTTATAAGTTCTCATAACGATTCATATCCAGCACGCCCGCTTCCAGCGGCTCGCGCTCACGGATATGCTCACTCAAGTCATGGAAATACTGCCAAAACTGCGGATGAGTACGACGTATACCCCAATGCTCAACCACTTTACGAAACGCTGCTTCATCACTGACCTGCTCGAGTGCCATAACAAACGTTGGCACGTCAGCGGCTTGCACATTGAAGATAAAACTGGGGTAGCTGCTTAGCACCTCAGGGTAAACCGTCAACGTATCTAGACCCGGCTGATAACGTAACGATTCAGCAATCATAAACGCCACATTACTGTGTGCTCGATTGCGTAATACGCTGTAGATCTCACGTTCACCATTACTCAATTCAACACGCACCATAGTCGCTTCCGGCAGGTAGTTAATCACCTTAAAACCCGCCGCTGGACGACTGCCTAAACGCGCCAAAGTATGTTCAACAGCTGCAGCCTCTGTACTTAAGCCCTCGCGATGACAATGCGCACTACGGCAGCGATTGATTGGATCAAGTCTGCCGTTAACTGACGCAAAACGTTTTAAAGCACGCCGTGCAAATACACGAAGACTATGCTGTTCAGGTAAACCTAAAGCGCTTTGCGTATCATTATCAATGTCCGTATAATCCAGCCACAGCTTGACCTTGCCACTTCTTTGATACCAACCATCCAATAAATCCTCACGCGTATCACGCGGCATCAAACGTAAAAAATTCATTTCTGAACCATTGCGAATCAAATCAAAATACAAACGCGTCTGCGCTTGATGTGAAACATTACCAAACACATCAAAATTGACTACCAGTTGATAATACGTACGTTCAAGCAGAGGAAAGTCCATCAGCCACATGGTTTGCGGTACATCACCAATCAAACCTTTACGCACCGACGCACTATCGTGCTGGCGAAAAACACTCAACAACGCTTGATCATTGCCCGCCCAGATAGATGACCAATCCGGCAGCGGCGCATCACCATAACGCTTACGACGCAGGTCTTCATAGGCGTTACGCTTTTTCTTATAACGGTTCCAAAAACTCAACAAGTTATTGATCTCATCAAACTGCCCAGGCACAGCTAGAAACGGAGAGACTTCGTCTTGATACGTTTGATCAGTGAGATAAAGATCATGTTGTGGATCTTGGAAAAAAACCCAAAAATTATCATGAATCACATCGGTAGCAATCTGTCCGCGACAGACAGGTCCACGAATAAAGGTACGAACAAAATACTCAGCGTCATCGAGCATAAACTGATAACGCAGCTGTGCCGGAATCGCAGTAAACGTCTCAAATGGATTACTGCGTGAAAAGGCACCATAATTTGGCACTTTATCAGCCTGCCAATCACCACTCAAAAACAATGATCTAACATGATCCAGTTTCTCTGGACTCATCGCATAGGTAATATGAGTTTTATGCACCAACACATCTGTCACGGGGACGAAGCGGTAATACACGCTCACCCCCGGATCATCATTGGGTCGACGTGTAACAATCTGCTTAACCGGTTCCCCGCTCGGCGTATACGAACGTACCACTTGGAAAAAATGCTGCTGATCACCGCCAAAGAAATGAATATGCGCAATAAATAAATGCTCATATAGCCAGCGACTGACAATTGACTCACGCGCACCCGGCGCATTTAAAAAAGTTTCCCATTGCTCGATCTGCTGCTGTTCAACAGCAGCAGCGGTCCACGGCTGTGAGTCAACCGATGCACCCTCTTGCAACCATTGCTTAATGCTGGCGTATTCAGCATCACTTAAACCGGTCACACCAAGAGGCATGCCACTGTGCGGATTTTTTTGCGCATAGTCAGCAAACTCTTCAGGTTGAGGGCACTGATTCTGGCGACTAATGCTAAGATCGAGCGTGTCCGGTACACGGCTATTTGGCTCCCACGGCTGCTGGCGACCTAACTCCAGCATAGCGGCCAGCAATGAGGCTTGCGGCTGACCTGTACCCAGCACATCAAAAAAACCTTTCTCACGCCACCCATCAATGTGCGAGGCATCAATAAACAAGCGCGTAGGCGCTTGCGCTTTTTTACGTCCACCATTATAGATGGGCAGTTTATTTGCCCCTCGCTCCAACCCTTCAGCACTGCCTAGATTTAACTGGCAAGGTGAGTCATAACAGGCATGACAGGCCACACACTTCTGGGTAAAAATCGGCTGAATCTGCTCGCTATACACGATTTGACTGGCCAGTAACGATTGACTAAAAAAAACGCTTAAAAAACCTAAATACAACATTTTCATAATATGACAAACGACCAGTTAAAATATAAAAAGATGAAATATATCAATAAAAACAACCCAACACAGAATCTATTTAATAATTACCAAGCACAAACTTACTTAATACCCCAGCACCCCACTCAAGATGCAGATGTTTTGCTATCATTACCAGCTTTATGATTACCCAGCATTGATTAGGTAGAACACTCATGGCCAACCCTTTAACACGTCAACAAGCCCTTAAAGAAGCATTAAAGCAGCGTATTCTGGTGCTCGATGGGGGCATGGGCACCATGATTCAAAACTGTAAATTCACTGAAGATGACTTCCGTGGCGAACGCTTTTGCGACTGGCCACAAGATCTACAAGGTAATAACGACCTATTAATTCTGACTCAGCCCGAACGCATTCAAGACATTGAAAAAGCCTACTTGGATGCCGGTGCTGATATTCTAGAAACCAACACTTTTAACTCAACCCAAGTCTCACAGGCTGATTACGGTCTAGAGTCGATTGCCTACGAGTTAAACTTTGAAGGAGCACGCATTGCTCGCGAAGTGGCTGATGCAAAAACTTTAGAAACACCCCATAAACCCCGCTTTGTCGCCGGCGTACTTGGTCCAACCAGCCGCACCTGTTCATTGTCCCCTGATGTCAACAACCCAGGCTTTCGTAACGTTACGTTCGATATTCTGGTTGAAAACTATAGCGAAGCTGCCCGCGGTCTGATTAACGGCGGCGTTGACATTATTATGATCGAAACTATTTTCGACACACTGAATGCCAAGGCAGCAATTTTTGCCGTGGAAGGTGTTTTTGAAGCGCTTGGCGTGACCTTGCCAATAATGATTTCCGGCACCATTACCGATGCTTCAGGACGTACGCTCTCTGGACAAACCACCGAAGCATTCTGGAACTCAATCCGTCACTGCAAGCCATTATCAGTCGGTTTAAACTGCGCTCTAGGTGCTAAAGAGCTGCGCCCTTACCTACAAGAACTCTCTGAAAAAGCAGACACTTATGTGTCTGCTCATCCAAACGCGGGCTTACCCAACGCATTTGCAGAATATGATGAAACCCCAGCACAAACCTCGACAATGATCGAAGAATTTGCTGCCTCTGGCTTTCTCAACATTGTCGGCGGCTGCTGTGGCACCACACCAGCGCATATTCGTGCAATTGCTGAAAAAGTCGCCAAGTATCCGCCACGGGTAATTCCTGACATACCTAAAGCCTGCCGCTTATCCGGTTTAGAGCCATTTACTATTGATCGTAAGTCACTGTTTGTAAACGTCGGCGAGCGTACCAACATTACCGGTTCCGCACGTTTTGCCCGTTTGATCCGAGAGAACAACTTTACTGAAGCTTTAGCCGTTGCCTTACAGCAAGTTGAGTCTGGTGCCCAAGTGATTGATATCAACATGGACGAAGGCATGTTGGATTCAAAAGCTGCGATGGTTACTTTCCTTAACTTAATCGCCGGTGAGCCTGATATTTCTCGCGTGCCAATTATGATTGACTCGTCAAAATGGGAGATTATCGAAGCCGGTCTAAAATGCATTCAAGGTAAAGGCATCGTTAACTCGATCTCCATGAAAGAAGGTGTTGAATCCTTTATTGCCCATGCCAAACTATGCCGCCGCTACGGTGCTGCTGTCGTTGTGATGGCCTTTGATGAACAAGGCCAAGCCGACACTGCCGCACGCAAGCAAGATATTTGCGCACGCTCTTACGACATCCTAGTCAATCAAGTCGGTTTCCCTGCTGAAGATATTATTTTTGATGCCAATATCTTTGCGGTGGCCACAGGCATTGAAGAACACAATAATTACGCTGTCGACTTTATTGAAGCCTGCGCATGGATTCGTGACAATCTACCGTATGCACTGACTTCAGGTGGTGTATCCAACGTATCCTTCTCGTTTCGTGGTAATAACCCAGTACGCGAAGCCATTCACTCCGTATTCCTTTACTACGCCATTCAAAACGGCCTAAGCATGGGCATTGTGAATGCTGGCCAGCTGGAAATTTATGACCAAATCCCTACCGACCTGCGCAATAAAGTTGAAGATGTCATTCTCAACCGTCATCCAGGCGCTATGGAAGCCTTGCTGGCCATTGCTGAAGATTATCGTGGCGATGGCTCGATTAAAGAAGTTGAAACAGAAGAATGGCGCGGCCTGCCCGTTAATAAACGTTTAGAGCACGCCCTAGTAAAAGGCATTACCCAATGGATTGTTGAAGACACAGAAGAGAGCCGTCAGCAATTTGCCCGCCCGATCGAAGTCATTGAAGGCCCGCTGATGTCGGGGATGAATATCGTTGGCGACCTATTCGGTAGCGGTAAAATGTTCTTACCGCAAGTGGTTAAATCCGCACGCGTGATGAAACAAGCGGTTGCGCATTTAATCCCCTTTATTGATGCTGAGAAAGGCGACAAACCAGAAGCCAAAGGTAAAATCCTGATGGCTACGGTAAAAGGCGATGTACACGACATTGGTAAAAACATTGTAGCGGTGGTGCTGGGCTGTAACGGCTATGACATCGTTGATCTTGGCGTGATGGTGCCAGCAGATAAAATTCTCAAAACCGCGATTGCAGAAAAATGCGACATCATTGGTTTGTCTGGATTAATCACGCCTTCATTGGATGAGATGGTTAATGTTGCTAAAGAAATGCAGCGCCAGAACTTCCATTTACCTTTAATGATTGGTGGTGCCACCACCTCTAAAGCACACACTGCGGTCAAAATTGATCCGCATTACAGCAATGATGCAGTGGTTTATGTCACCGATGCATCACGTGCAGTGGGTGTTGCCACGACATTACTGTCGGCAGAGCTCAAGCCTGAATACACACGTAAAATTCGTGAAGAATATGCACAGATGCGCGAGCGCATTGCCGCACGGACTGTACGCACTAAGCGCCTGACCTATGAGCAAGCCTTGGCTAATAAACCAAAATTTGACTGGGCCAGTTATCAGGCACCCAAGCCTAATGTGCTAGGTACTCAGCGTCTCTACAATATCGATTTAACCGTACTAGCAGACTATATTGACTGGACGCCATTCTTTATTTCTTGGAACTTGGTTGGTAAATACCCACGTATTTTCAAAGATGCAGTGGTTGGTGAAGCAGCACAAACCCTATTTGATGAAGCTCAAGTCTTACTGAAAAAAATGATTGATGAAAAACTGATTGAAGCGCGCGCCACTTTTGCCTTCTGGCCGGCCAATCAAGTTAAGCATGATGATATCGAACTGTATGACGATGCCGGACAACCCATCGCAATGCTGCATCACCTGCGTCAACAAATTGAGAAAACTGATGGTAAGCCCAATATGTGCTTAGCAGACTTTGTTGCGCCGAAAGAGACCGGCATCACCGATTACATCGGCGGCTTTATTGTCACGGCAGGGATTGGCGTAGACCAATTGGCAAAATCTTATCAAGCTGCTGGCGATGACTACAATGCCATTATGGTGCAAGCACTGGCTGATCGTTTGGCTGAAGCCTGTGCCGAATGGCTGCATCAACAAGTACGTACCAACTACTGGGGCTACGATACTGCAGAAGAGCTAAGTAACGACGAACTGATCCGCGAAAAGTACAAAGGTATCCGCCCTGCGCCTGGCTACCCAGCCTGCCCCGATCACACCGAAAAAGGCACGCTGTTTAAGCTGCTTGATCCCAACCAAGACTTCGGTGTGACGATGACCGAGCACTATGCAATGTTCCCTACCGCGGCAGTCAGCGGCTGGTATTTTGCCCACCCGAACGCGCAATACTTTGCTGTGGGTAAAATTGAAAAAGACCAAGTTGAAAGCTACGCAAAACGCCGTAACGATGATATGGAATATACCGAGCGCTGGCTCAGCCCTGCATTAGGTTACGACGCGTAAAACCCTACTCTGGGCGGTACAACTGTGCCGCCCAGAACCCTCCTCTCAATGCTCAGCAACCTTCTCCCTCTTATATCAAAAAAGAATCATCTTATGATAAACAATTACTTTATCGAATAAGCAATGATTGCTACTGTAGGCGCCATTCTGCATAACATGCTTCACGCCTATGGCGGCTTGATACAGGAACATCCATGTATATTTACGATAACTACGATCAACAAATCGTTGAAGATCGCGTGCGTCAATTTCGCGATCAAACCCGCCGTTATTTTGCTGGCGAACTCACTGAAGATGAGTATTTACCTCTACGCCTGCAAAATGGCCTGTATGTTCAGCGCCACGCACCCATGCTGCGCATTGCTGTGCCTTATGGCCTACTCTCGAGCAAACAGCTACGCATGTTGGCACACATCACGCGCAAATATGATAAAGGTTATGCACACATTACCACGCGTACTAACGTTCAGCTAAACTGGCCGGCCCTAGAAAACGTGCCTGATATTTTAGAGAGTTTAGCCAGCGTACAAATGCACGCGATTCAAACCAGTGGTAACTGTATCCGCAATACCACCACAGATCAGTTTGCAGGTGTTGCCCGTGATGAAAGCGTTGATCCGCGCCCATGGTGTGAAATCATTCGCCAATGGTCCACCTTCCATCCTGAGTTTGCCCGCTTACCGCGCAAGTTTAAAATTGCTGTGAATGGTTGTGCGATCGATCGTGTCGCGATTGAAGTGCATGATATTGGTCTTGAAGCAGTACACAATGACGCTGGCGAGTTAGGTTTTCGCGTACTGGTCGGCGGAGGCTTAGGCCGGACGCCGATTGTCGGTAGCTGCATCAATGAATTTATGCCTTGGCAACATTTACTGGGCTATTTAGAAGCCATCTTACGTGTCTATAATCGTTTTGGCCGTCGTGATAATAAATTTAAAGCGCGGATTAAAATTTTAGTTAAAGCACTCACCCCAGAAGTCTTCGCCGAACGGGTTGCCGAGGAGTGGGCGCATTTAAAAGACGGCCCTATCACATTGACTGAAGAAGAAGTACAGCGCGTATCTAAGCACTTTACTGATCCAGACTATCTAGCCCTAAGCGATCAAGACCAAGCACTGGCTGAACTCGACGCCCAGCACCCAGGTTTTGCTCGTTGGCGCAGCCGTAACGTGGTCGCGCATAAAAAACCAGGCTATGCCGCAGTGACTTTATCACTGAAAAAAACAGGTATAGCACCCGGCGATGTCACCGAAAAACAGCTGGATAAGATTGCCGACCTGGCCGATCAATACAGCTTCTCTGAAGTACGTAATACCCATGAACAAAACATCGTGCTGGCTGATGTTGAACAAAGCAAACTCTTTGAGCTTTGGCAAACCCTACGCGAGCATGGTTTTGCTACACCGAACATCGGCTTACTCAGCGATATTATTTGCTGCCCCGGCGGCGATTTTTGCGCCTTAGCCAATGCCAAGTCAATTCCAGTAGCAGAAGCCATTCAACAGCGCTTTGATAACTTAGATTACTTATTTGATATTGGTGATCTTAATTTGAATATTTCAGGCTGTATGAATGCTTGCGGTCATCACCATGTTGGTCATATTGGCATTCTTGGCGTCGATAAAAAAGGTGAAGAGTTTTACCAAGTATCACTCGGTGGCAGCAGTGGTCGTGAAGCCACTCTAGGCAAGATTCTCGGCCCTTCTTTTGCACAAAATATGATGCCTGACGTTATTAGCAAATTGATTGATGTCTACCTTGAGCATCGCACTGCAGAAGAACATTTCATTGATACCTACCAACGCATTGGCATCGATAAATTCAAGGAGCGCGTGTATGCAAGCAATCATTAAAAACAACCAAGTCGTTGCCGATCAGTGGACACTGTTAAGTGCTGCTGCACAGCTCGATGAAGCGCTAAATACTCAGCAAGCAATTATTCCGTTCTCACTTTGGCAGCAACACAAAAACCAGCTACAAAACGTGCAGCCTTTAGGCGTCTGGCTTGAGTCAAATCAAGTCATTGAAGAACTAATTGAGGATCTAGCGCACTTCGCGGTGATTGCACTAAATTTCCCAGTCTTTACAGATGGCAGACACTTCAGTAGTGCTCGCTTATTGCGTGAGCGTTATTCCTATACTGGAGAGATACGTGCTATTGGTGATGTATTACGCGACCAACTGTTCTTTATGCAACGCTGTGGCTTTGACGCCTACGTGATACGCGCCGACCGCTGTCCAACTGATGCACTACAAAGCCTGACAGAGCTGTCAGTGACCTACCAAGCTGCGTATGATCAAACTCTACCGCTCTACCGTCGCCGCTCAGCCTAGCGCCCGCACAAACCTCACATACGACACTCGCACGATTGCAGCCAAGGATGGCGCAGTGCTGTTATCGAAGTCTGCTAGGGATCAGTCAGCAAAAAGTGTGCGATGTGCACATAACGTCATATATCCCGTCGACATATCTACAATTTTACAATCCGTTTTCTACCCTTAGCTCACTTTTTTCAGGCATAAAAAAACCCCAGACTAGCTGGGGTTTTTATCACACAGATTAATTACTTAACTTGTGTTTCTACAGATGCTTCTACACGACGGTTGATAGCACGACCTTCGTTTGTTGCATTGTCAGCAACTGGACGATCTTTACCGTAACCTACCGCGTTAACACGATCAGCTTCTACACCATACTGATTAACCAAAGCATCACGTACTGCACCAGCACGACGCTCAGATAGTTTTTGGTTGTATGCAGCGTTACCCACTGAGTCAGTATGACCTTCAACAGTTGTTGCTGTCTGTGGATACTGCTTCATGAACTCAGCTAAATTTTCGATATCGCTATAGCTGCCTTGTTTAACTTGAGATTTGTCAAAATCAAATTTAACGTCAAGCTCAACACGTACAGTTTCAGCTTCTACTGGGCAACCATTCGCATCCACAGCTGTGTTAGCTGGGGTATCTGGGCATAGGTCAGCATCATCACATACACCGTCATTGTCGCTATCTACGCATGCAGCAGCAACTGGCTCAACATAAGGGGCTGCGGCTGCAGGCTTAGTGCTACCACCAAAGTTCACACCAACACCAACACCAGCCATCCACTCAGCTTGATTGTTGTCAAAACCGTACAAACCATCAACACTTGCTTTAGCAAAAACGTTTTCAGTAAAGTAGTATTTAGCACCGGCACCAATGTTACCGAATGTTGTGCGATCACGACCTGTACGTGGATCTAAGTTGCTGAGGCTCTGATGGCCAACACCTGCAGATACGAAAGGACGTAAGCCTGCGCCTGGCGTACCAAAGTGGTAAGTTGCATCAACAGAGGTCAAGCTACCTTTAACATTCTTATGTCCACCAGACATTTGACGGTCATCAGAACGGATGTCATGGTATTCGCCGTAAGACAAACCTAATGAAACATCATCAGTTAAAAAATAACCTACAGAACCACCAAATAGGTTACCGTTATCCATATCACGTGAGCTATCGGTGAAATAACGCTTAGCGAAGGCTTCAGTTTCAACCGCACCTTGGCCTTGCGCGAATACGCCAAAGGAAGATGCAGCGAGCAGAGAACCAATGGCTAAACCCAAAGTGCTTTTAAGTTTCATGTTATAAATTCCTCATCATTTTCTTTACGTACCCAGCGCGCCAAATGAATACTTGGCACACCTTAAAATAGTTAGACGTCTATTGTATGCGAAAAGTTCTCTCGTAGTCGATCAATTGAGCGCTTATAACGCATTTTCGTTGCACTCAAACCTAGGTGCATAATGCTAGCGATATCTTGAAACTCAAGCTCCGCAACAAAACGTAAAATAATGATTTCTCGATCAATAGGATTAACACCAACCAACCACCGATCTAGATCATTATTTTTAGCAGCAATAGGCTCTAGCTCTACCTCTTCATCCAATGGGTTAAGACTTAAAGCATCAAATAACCTACGTTTACGACGATCTTTTCTATACTGGGTTGTGCACTCATTGTAAGTAATACTATACAGCCAAGTTTTGAATTTAGACTTACCTTCAAATTTTTTTAAACCGTACAGAACCTTAAGCATAATTTCTTGGCTGACATCATCTGCATCGCGTTCATTACCTAAATAACGGGCACACACACTATAGAGCGTACGCTGATAGCGACGCATCAGCTCTTCATAAGCACGCGTAACATGAAACAACTCATTCTTAGCATGTTCCACAAGCTCCTCATCACTGAGTTCCTGTGGCACATAACGTTGATAGGACACTTTTAAGTCAGTCAAAACAAATCAAACCAGCTATCAGGATAAATGCTACGGACAACGACATGGAGCATCGTCACTTTAACGTTGCTTAAAAACTTAGCGGCTTGTGACCTGCTGTTCAAGTAACACTCGATTCGCGATATAGAACCACTCATCTGAATCATTGACCAAAATGGTTTTTACTGTACCCATTTCTTCAATGCGCCCTTCAACACCATCGACTTTAATTTGCTGACCAATTTCATAGAGTTCGCGCACATAAATACCAGCAATAATCTGACTGGCAACACCTTTACTGGCAAGACCAAGCGCTAAAGCACCGGCCAAACCTACACTCAAGAGCACAATAGCAACCACATAGTTCAATAATTCAGCTTTAATTTCCAACTGCCCGATTGCCACTGAAATACTGATAATAATGACCATACTCTGCGCAACACGGCCTAAACCTGCCGCATACTCAAGTCTCACGCCTTCTGCTGCACCCTTAACCATACTGTTTAATAGTTGCGCAAGCAGTATACCGGCCAGTAGCACAAGGGCTGCCGCAAACATCTTAGGCACATAAAGAGCCAGTACATCGAGCGTCGCCGAAACACGCTCAAGCCCTAGCGATTCTGCAGCAGAAATCAAGAAAATCAGCAAAACAAACCAGTAAACAATTTTCCCAATCAGCGCGGAAACGTGCGCTTTAATTCCAACGCGCGCCAACAACTTATTGAGCCCGGTACCGCTCATTAAACGATCCAGACCGACTTTCGCTAAGAGCTTAGACAGTAAGGTATCGAGTAGCTTAGCGACTAAAAAACCTAAAATAACTAAAATCAAAGCGCCAAATAAATTAGGAATAAAATTAGCTATCTTTTCCCATAAACTACTCATGGCACCGACTAGATTTTGTGTCCAAGAATCAAGTTGCATAGTTAATCAGCCTTGTTTTCAATATCTTTATTAGATAGTTTCGATACAGGTTTTATATGTTCAGAGCCACTATTTAAAGCAATCAACACAGACTCTAATGCACGTCCAAACAAGCTAAAGATAGCACCGGCACCCACTTGCCGATTAGCTTTCTTTAACACTTTATCCAGTGAAGCATCGTCATTAGCATGCGTTTGTTCTGGTCTAAGCATATCACGCAGCGACTGCTCAAAAGGGTCCTGCATTATAATCAGCCTCAATCCGTAAAATGTGTATCAGTTGATTTGGACAATATCTATGTGCGTATTATACCCAGCGCAGCCAGCGGAAAAACAGCCATTGACCGAAAGCCAAGACACCCAACAGAAAACAAGACAATAAAAAACCATGCGGCTGCTCAGCGCCGGGAATACCACCTACGTTAATCCCCAGCAAACCCGTGACAAAGGTCATTGGTAAAAAAAATCCCGTAATGATCGCTAGCAAATACATGGTCCGCCCCATACGCTCATTACGACGGCGATGCTCAGTTTCAAGGACCAGGCCAATGCGTTCGCGGGTTAGCTCTAACTCCTCTAAATGCAGGGTCAAGCAGTTATTGAGCTCATTCCAATACAGGGTATCATCTGTCAAAAACCACGATTCTTGCGTGCGCGTCAAGGCAGCAAAAACATCTCTTTGCGGTGCTAAAAATCGACGTAAATTAGCCGCACGCCGACGACTTTTTAGCATAGATAACGGATCTGAAATATATCGCTCATCCGTATCCACTCGCGACTCTTCTTGATCTATCGTATCCGCTAACTCACTGACTATGCTCTCAACACGATCAGTCAGGTTTTGCGCAAAAAACAACAACATTTCTGAAGTATTTCTAGGACCTAAGCATTTACCAAAAGCCATAATCAGCGCATCTGTGACCTGCACCGGCCGCTGGCGTAGCGAATAAATATGCTTTGCATTAGCAAAGATACGCAGTGAAATCATATCCTCTGGGTCAGATTGAGGATTGAGATTGATCGCACGTAAAAATAACAGTAATTCTTGATTTTCTAAACGCAACAAACGGGGTCGCGTATTTTCTTCAAGCAATAGATCGCAAGAAAATTCATTTAAACCACTGCATTCACGCAGCCACTGCTCAGTACGTAAGTGACTACGCTCCCAATGCAACCATAAGCTTTGCTGTTCAGTAAGCTGTAAAGTTTCAAGCTGTGCAAAACTGACAGGCTCTGCACCACCATTGCCATCAAGAACAAAAGCATGCAACAACCCTTGGCTGAGTCGATCAGAATGCGGCATGCTTATCGTCAATGGTTTAACACCTATTATTCTGGCATACGCAATGCAGTGGGCGAAACAATAATGCCGTTATTATCAGCATAGACAAACTCACCGGGACGGAAAGTGACACCGGCAAAGGTCACCACAACATTCAAATCACCAATATCACGCTTATCAGTTTTCATTGGGTGACTGGCTAAAGCCTGAATACCCAAATCCGTTTGTGCTAAAACATCAACATCGCGCACGCAACCATAAACAATAATGCCCTCCCAGCCATTTTGCGCCGCTTTTTCGGCAAGCATATCGCCCAGTAAAGCACGACGTAGCGAACCGCCACCATCCACAACCATCACTTTGCCATGACCCGGCAGGGCCACTTGCGCCTTAACCACAGAGTTATCTTCATGGCATTTGACTGTAACGATTTCGCCACCAAAAGAATCACGCCCACCAAAATTTGCAAACATCGGCTCAACAACATCGACATCAGGGTAAGCATCACATAAATCAGGGGTTACATACTGCATGGTGGTTTCCTTGTGCAATTTACAAATCATATAGACAGCGCACAGTTTAGCGCAAATCACCGCCAACGATAAGTGTTGATCGGAGCACCTGCACTGACTGTCATTAACTGAGCAGCAACGCCCTGCGCTGGACTGCGTCAAGGCGAGGAAAACACATGCTAACTAAAGGTGAAATAACAGTTCACTGGATAGACCATTACTCTCTAACATCACGCGTAAGCGCGCCAAGGCATCCACCTGAATTTGTCGAACACGCTCGCGGGTTAAATCCATTGCATCACCAATTTCCTGCAAAGTCTGACAATCATGTCCACGCAGACCAAAACGTCTGACGACGACATCGCGTTGCCGTGCATTGAGTGCAGCAATCCACTGATCAATACTCGCGGCTAAATCGTCACGCTGAATGAAACCACTTGGATCACTATTATTTTGATCCTCCAGCAGATCTAATAAGTTCACATCAGAATCATATAAGCTGGCAGCATCAAGTGACAAAGCATGCTCATTGAACTCAGTCATTTGTTGAACATAAGCAATCGGTTGATTGATATGATCGGCAATGCTTTCAATACTTGGAGACTCACCACTTTGCTGAGTGAGCTTACGTACAGCTCTTAAATAGGCGTTTAATTCTTTCGCAACATGCACAGGAAGGCGCACAGTACGTGCGGTATTCATAATGCCACGCTCAATTGATTGACGAATCCACCATGTAGCATATGTTGAAAAACGAAATCCACGCTCCGGATCAAATTTCTCGACTGCACGAATAAGGCCTAAATTACCTTCTTCAATTAAGTCCAGCAACACCAGCCCACGATTTTGATAGCGTTTAGCAATACTCACAACCAATCGTAAATTACACTCGATCATGCGCTGGCGCGAAGCACTATCACCTTGAATCGCATTGCGCGCATAAGCCACTTCTTGCTCAGCCGTCAAGAGTGGCTGAAGGCCAATCGCATCAAGATACATTTGCGTTGCGTCCAATGATTTTGATGCAACTGGAGTCAAGCGGGTTTTCTTCTGTAATGGCGGCTTTGCGCCACACCATCGAGAATCGTCTACGGGGCAAGCGTCGTCCTTATCTGCAAGCCTCGACTCATCAATACATTCAGGCTCAGGAATGTACTGTAACGCCAAATCCATTCGTGTCATTTTTATTATCCTATTCCATATTAGACAATGCTCTGCAGCTGTATTAAATCAATACAACTGCAGGCCAATGGTCTACTGGCTTGATAGGATCAATAAGTTACTGCTTTGGTAGATACTGTAGCGGATCAACAGGTTTACCTTGGCGACGGATCTCAAAGTGCACTTTGACCCGATCGGTTCCTGTTGAGCCCATTTCTGCTATACGCTGCCCAGCCTTAACTTGCTGCCCTTCATTGACCAGTAGACGCCGGTTATGTCCATAAGCACTGATAAAAGTATCATTATGTTTAATGATAACCAGTTCTCCATAGCCTCTTAAACCACTTCCGGCGTACACAACGCTACCATCAGCCGTTGCAACAATAGGCTCGCCGAGCTTGCCAGCAATATCAATACCTTTATTCAAACTGGTGTTTGAAGAAAACCGTCCAATCAACGCGCCTGTCGCAGGCCAGAGCCATTTGCCTTGCGCGCTAGCGGAAACCGGCGAAGAAGTTTGTTTCGAAACTGTGACACGCTGCTCTTGCTTAGGCACAGAAACAGGCGTCACGGGGGCCAATACCACTGGCTTCTTCACTGATGTTATTACGGGAGTCTTAGCCACCGTAGTAGCCCGAGAGAGATTAGAAAATCGAATCGTTTGCCCCGGAATAATCGTATAAGGTGCACGAACGCCATTGCGTGCAGCTAAAACCTTCCAGTCCCAGCCAAAACGAAAAGCAATCGAATACAGCGTGTCGCCTCGCTGCACAATATATTGGCCACTGGTCACAGGGTTGGCTTGGCGCTGTTTCGCTTTAGCCGCATGCGAGCGATCAACCACTGGCGCTTTCCCTGACGTGCCGGCACACCCCGTTAATAGGCTTGCAAGCAAGAACATGCACAGCCAAGGCTTAGCGCATGACGTTTGTAATACTATGCTTTGAACTGGCTTCACGCCGAACTCCTTAACCGTTTGAGGATGCACTGCTGCTTTTTTATTATCGGGCATAACGCTCAAGACCAAGCACAACCACAACGGCACAGACTGCTAAAGCTATTGCCAACAGCAATTGCGCATCCGCTTGAAACAGATCAGCAAACTGCCAAGGCGATATATTTTCTTGCATCAATGGTACTGCCCCGCCATGACTATCGATACGCCAACTCAACGTTTGCTTCCATGGCCATACTTTATTTAACGAGCCAAACATAATACCGGTTAGCAAGGCTAAAGTGACATCTCTAAAACGTTGTAGCGCTGCATGTAATAGTCGAGAAAAAGCCAACAATCCAAATAAACAGCCTGCAACGAAAACCAGTAAAACGCTCATATCCAGTTGTTTAACCGCTAATAAAATGGCTGGGTACAAACCCATCAAAACCAAAATAAAGCTGCCAGAAATACCGGGCAAAATCATCGCACAGATAGCAATAGCACCTGCAGCAAATAAGCTCAGCGAATCATGCCCCCAGCTTATAGGCGACGCTACGGTAATCCACCAAGCAAAGCCCGCACCCAACGCCAAGGCAAGCCACCGACTCAGTAACCAACGTTGGATATCACGCCCAACCAGGTAGCAAGACACGACAATCAAACCAAAGAAAAACGACCATAATGCAATCGGCTGAGTGTCGAGCAGCCAAGTAATTAAACGCGCCAAACTTAATATACTCAGCAAAACACCAGAAAATAAAATTAACAGGAAATTGACATTAGCCAATTGCCAAGCACGCTTAATCTGCCCCTGCAGGAGTAGCCAAACGGCTTCTGGTATTCGTGCTAAAGCCGTGAGCAACTCATCATAAACACCCGTAATAAAAGCCACCGTGCCGCCAGATACGCCAGGTACAACATCAGCCGCACCCATGGCCATACCTTTCAAAAACAATACAAACTGAGTCTTCACGCGAGCGTTCCACTGAGCAAAGGAACAAAACGTGCGCCTTCTAAGGCATGCCGGACAAAACCATGCTCTTCACGGATAATCAATAGCAACTGCTGATCCGTGCCCTCACCGACCGGAATAACTAACCTACCGCCGACAGCCAATTGATCCAAAAGGGCTTGCGGTACTTCACTGGCACCCGCCGTGACGATAATGCCATTATAAGGTGCCAAAGCATTCCAGCCTTCCCAGCCATCGCCCCAACGGTATACCACATTACGTAAATTCAACTCAGTGAGCTGCTCTTTAGCGCGCTCTTGTAAAGATTGGATACGCTCGACTGAAAATACCCGCTCGACTAACTGTGCAAGCACCGCAGTTTGATAGCCTGAGCCTGTGCCGATTTCTAAAACCTTATCTAAAGGGCCGCTCGCCAACAAAAGCTCGGTCATGCGCCCAACCATATACGGCTGAGAAATCGTCTGATTATTACCGATTGGCAACGCCGTATCTTCATACGCGCGATGGGATAAGGCCTCATCAACAAACAAATGACGAGGGGTACGTCGAATCACTTCCAACACCTTAGGGTTACTAAGACCCTCATCGTAGAGGCGCTGAATCAAACGCTCACGGGTACGTTGCGAGGTCATACCGATCCCGTGGCGCTGCATATTATCCTGTTGAAAACTCACAACACATCCTCCAGCCACTGCTTAACCTCATCCAATTGCGGATGAAATGTGCGATCCAACTGCAGTGGCGTAATTGATACATAGCCCTGTGCAACAGCGTGAAAATCTGTACCTTCAGCGCCATCTTCAACTGCTCCGGCAGCGGCTAACCAATAACATTCCTTGCCGCGTGGATTAACCGTGCGTACCGGTGCTGCAGCACGCGCACGATGCCCGAGACGGGTCAACTTGATACCCTTAATTTGCTCAAGGGGTAAATCAGGTATATTGACATTAAATACAGTACGTGGAGCCATTGGCAGCGCGTCATGCGCCTCAATCAGGCGCCGCGCAAACCAAGCAGCGCTCGGTAAATTATCTGGCTGACGTGATAACAAAGAAAAAGCAAAGGACGGGCGCTGTAAAAAACGTCCTTCGAGTGCCGCTGCAACTGTTCCCGAATACAGCACATCATCACCCAAATTCGCGCCTAAGTTAATCCCAGCAACGACCATATCCATCGTATCTGCAAGCAAACCATTGAGACCTAAATGCACACAATCAGTGGGCGTACCATTTAAGCTGATGTAACCATTACTTAACGTCTGCGGGTGCAAAGGACGATCCAAGGTCAATGAGCTACTGGCACCACTACGATCTTGGTCTGGGGCAATGATCGTACATTTTGCATAATCACTAAGGGCTGCATGTAACGCTGATAAACCTGGCGCATTCACACCATCATCATTAGCAATTAAAATTCGCACGCATGCACCGCCTCAGTCACCGATAAAAGCTCAACCAGCTCACGCAACACAACTGTCGCAAAACACCCTGGAGGTAAAATAAAATGCACCTGCAGGCAGTCTTCAGCTGGATATGTCCACGTTAGCTCACGGACTGGCAAACGTAAAATACGCCGTTCTTGCTGCAAATTGGCGCGTTCTAGCCAAGCACACAATTCCGGCCAAAGCGCCGCCACTTGCAACTCTTCTTGCTGAGTCTGCGCTTGACTGACGCCCTCTCCCTCGCCCCATAATGGCCCCGTGGGATGCACATCCAACTCAGCTAAACGCGGATCATGGCACTCTTCAGGACCCGCAACAAAGAAACTACGACTGCCAGTAAACGCCAAAACATCGCCAACCTGCGCAATATTCCAAGTTTTATTTTTAACTCGCTGCGCTAATACCCGATTAAAAATCGCACTGCGACCCGTTGATAATAAACGTGAACGCATGTTCCTTTGTACAGGTAACTCTTTACGTTGCGCATACTCCAATGCACCGAGTAAATTATTACCCTGCTCGCCAAAACGTTGTAAGCCAAAGTAATTCGGTACGCCCTGCGCAGCAATCATGTGTAAGCGCGACTCAAGAGCCGCTCGATCAGCTTTTAAATCGGTTAACCGAATGGTAAAACCATTCGCTGAATGCGCACCGCGCTGCAACTTACGGCTATGACGTTGAATATCTAAGATACGTAAGTCTTCACCTTCAGCGGCACTAAATTGCGGATCACTTTTGCCCGGCAGATGCACACTAAACCATTGTCGCGTTAACGCTTGGCGATCTTTTAAACCGGCATAGCTGATTTGTCGCAACGACACTCCCGCCGCTTTAGCTAGACGTCGCGCGACTTCTTCCGTATTCAAAAGACGTTTTTCAACCCACAGCCACAGATGCTCACCACTACCAGAGAGTGGAATATCCAAGACCTCATCAACTTGAAAGTCTTCAGCACAAGCTTTCAGCTGCGCAGTACCGCAGGACTCACCCCAAGCTAAAGGACCAAGCAATTCTAAATTATTCATCGTTTAACCAACATCACCACAGCATGCGCAGCAATGCCTTCTTCACGCCCCACAAAACCTAAACGTTCAGTGGTAGTCGCTTTTACATTCACCTGGTCTAGCGCAACATTGAGATCAGCAGCAATGTTTTCACGCATCAAGATAATATGCGGCGCCATTTTAGGTTCTTGCGCTAAAATCGTACTGTCCACATTGCCGACTAACCAGCCCGTTTGTTCAAGCAAAGCAACAACCTTGCGTAATAACTGGCGACTATCTGCCCCTTTATAAGCGGGATCAGTATCCGGAAAGTGTTGACCAATATCGCCTAACGCGGCGGCACCTAATAAAGCATCACTCAGCGCATGCAATAAGACATCGCCATCTGAATGCGCTACAAAGCTTTTATCGTGTGCAATTTGCACACCGCCCAAAGTAATAAAACTACCGTGCTCAAAGCGGTGTACATCATAGCCATGACCTATACGCATGCTGTTACCTAGACATTAAAAACAGGCGTCATTCTACACATATTTAACAATGTTCACCTGAACAGCCAATAAATCACGCCGACCTTATTATCCACGCAGTGCTCGCGCATGGAAACGCAGGTGTTCATCAATAAAACTCGCAATAAAGTAATAGCTGTGGTCATAGCCAGGCTGCAAGCGCAACGTTAGCGGATACTCCGCACGCTCAGCAGCATCTTGCAAAGCAGCTGGTTTTAATTGCTCAATGAGAAAGCTATCCGCTTCACCTTGATCCACCAAAATAGGCAGGTGCTCAGTGGCCTGTGCCAATAAATGACACGCATCCCACTCCATCCAGTCTTCACGCTGCGTACCCAGGTAGTTAGAAAAAGCTTTCTCACCCCAAGGGCATTGACTCGGCTGGTTAATCGGCGCAAAAGCGGAGACTGAACGATAACGCTGCGGCTCACGCAATGCGCAAATCAGCGCGCCATGCCCACCCATCGAGTGGCCACTGATGCTGCGTCTATCTGATACCGGCAGATGCTTCTCTATTAATGAAGGCAACTCGTTAACAATATAATCATACATACGATAATGCTGCGACCAAGGCCATTGTGTGGCATTGATATAAAAACCAGCACCCAAACCAAAGTCCCATGCACCATCTGGATCATCTGGCACATCTGCACCACGCGGACTGGTGTCCGGCGCCACGATAATCAAACCCAGTTCAGCTGCGGCTGTAAGCGCACCCGCTTTTTGCATAAAGTTTTCATCCGTGCAGGTTAAACCTGACAACCAATACAGCACCGGTAAAGACTTGCCTAACTCAACTTGCGGCGGCAAATACACAGCAAACTGCATGCTGCAATTAAGCACGCTGGACGCATGTTGATAACGCACATGCTGTCCACCAAAAACTTTCTGTGATGACAATTGTTGTAACGACATCATGACCTCCAAGGACAACCGTTAAGACAGGCGTGCTTATATATCTAGCTGCCTTAACACCTGTGACTGATGATTAAAAATGAATAACGCTACGAATACTCTTGCCTTCGTGCATCAAATCAAACGCAGTATTAATTTCATCTAGACCCATCGTGTGGGTAATAAAGGTATCCAGAGGAATTTCACCGCTTTGTGCTTTAGCAACATATGCAGGTAATTCAGTACGACCTTTTACTCCGCCAAACGCACTGCCGCGCCAAACGCGACCGGTCACCAATTGAAAAGGACGGGTGCTTATCTCTTGCCCAGCACCTGCAACACCAATAATCACTGACTCGCCCCAGCCTTTATGACAGCACTCCAGTGCCGCGCGCATCAACTGCACATTACCCACACACTCAAATGAATAATCAACGCCGCCATCGGTCATCTCAACGATAACCTCTTGGATCGGCAAGTCATAATCTTTCGGATTCACGCAGTCTGTTGCGCCCAACTCACGCGCAATATCAAACTTACTGGGGTTGATATCCACTGCAATAATACGACTGGCTTTAGCCATTTTCGCACCAATAATTGCGGCTAAACCAATCCCTCCCAAACCAAAAATCGCAACCGTTGCACCCTCTTCAACCTTAGCTGTATTGAGTACAGCACCAATCCCCGTGGTGACACCGCAACCTAATAAACAGATTTTCTCCAACGGCGCGTCTTTTGGCACTTTAGCCAAAGACACTTCAGCCACTACAGTGTACTCAGAAAAAGTTGAGGTACCCATGTAGTGATAAATGGGTTCACCTTTATAGGAAAAACGCGTCGTGCCGTCCGGCATTACGCCTTTACCTTGGGTTTCACGAACAGACTGGCATAAGTTCGTTTTACCTGAAGTACAAAACTTACAGACGCGACATTCTGCGGTATACAAAGGAATCACATGATCACCCACCTCTAGCGAGGTCACGCCCTCACCTACCGCTTCAACAATACCACCACCTTCGTGACCTAAAATAGCGGGAAATATTCCTTCCGGATCATCACCGGATAAGGTGAATGCATCGGTATGACACACACCACTCGCAACAATGCGCACCAAGACTTCACCAGCCTGCGGCGGCGCCACATCGACTTCAACAATTTGCAAGGGCTGCCCAGGACCAAACGCAACCGCAGCACGTGACTTAATCATTGTATTCTCCAGAGATTATCGACGCGCAAAGCATAGCAGAAGATAGCTATTAGCTAGACCAGCTCATGCATTCTGTCGACAAGTCAGCTAACTTGAGAAAATCTGTGTATGCTCGATTTTATATTTTCTATTGAGATCGAGTATCAGCATGTCTAATACACGAGTGAAAGGTTCTAATCAGAAGCGCAGCACGCCAGCCGCACAGCAAACCAGCGCATCCCTAGACGCCCAAATTGCACGATTCCTGGATAATGGTGGTGCGATTGAAGTCATACCGCGAGGCGTGAGTGGCCAAGTGTTTACACCCATCAAAAAAACCTAGAGACGCCTTAAGCAGCTTTGACACGCAAACCAGCTATTAGCTGCTGCGCTCAAAGCGACCGCCTGAACGCAGCAAATACCCAGAGCCATCTTCACACAAAAATGCTTCGCGAGGAATAATGGATAAGGTATCCGTTCCACCTTGCAATCCATAAGCCTTAAAACCGAGTTGAGTCAGTAAAAAGACGGCACTCTGGCTGCGCTTACCATTATCGCAATAACACAAATAGATTTTATGCTTATCCAGCAGTCGTGTTTTCAACCGCAATAAATCCAAAGGCATGCTCAAAGCTTGTGCAGCATGACCACGCTCATACTCATCTAAGCGGCGCACATCCAGCCACTGAGCACCCTGCTCGAGCAACTCACCCACCTGCGTAAATGACACTTCTTGGGTGACGGGTGCTTTCAGTAACTCTAAAAAATCAGCTCGATCTAAGTACAGCACATGGCTGTCTTCTAACAATGTAACCGTAGCATTACGCGGTGCATCGATTAATAAAGCTTCTTCACCAAAACACGCACCCATCGACAACTCAGCTAAGATCAGATCTTGCCCATCACGGTGCTGACTGACCTGAGCAGTGCCACTGCGCAAGAAGTAACAGCGATCACCGCGCCCACCTTCTTCAAGTACAGCGCTACCTTGTGGCAAATCAAGGTGATGTAAGCGTTGCAGCATTTCTCGAATATTCACCGCAGGAACACGCGAGAACAAAGGGTTATCTAAAAGCGCAGATAACCACTCCATATCTTCGCCTTCAGCCTCAAGTTCTAAGAGTAAATCCTGCGAAGCTTGGCGCCAAGTCAATAAACTAGCCAGACGTTTACGATCAATCAAGACGACACTGCAGTCAGTCGCAGCCAGCAGAACATAAGGTTCGGCGGTATTGGCAGGCAGCGCATGCTGACTCTCTTCACTGCCTGCCTCAATATAAATTTCAACACCTTTATCGGATCGATAAAAAATATCACCTGATACTAAAAAGCAGGTTTTCTGCATACTTTCAGATAAACACACAACAGCTTGTCCAGCTAAAAAATGCTGAATGCGTAATTGCGGCTTTAGATCTGTGTACTGTTGAGCAGACAGCGTATTTAAAGACGTAAAACCATTCAATTGCAGCGGATCTAAATAACTGCTCATGCCTATCCATATTCTTGTTAAAAACAGCAAGGCTTACAGGAAAACTCTTCAGCCTAACGAACTATATTTCTTATGCTTTGAACAACGATCTGAGTCGCCTGCAATAAAACTTCCAGGTGTACTTTCACGACCCAAAGGTAAACCACACTGTGTTTTTTCATCAAACATGGCCGTACACATTGGACTTTCATAATGCGCCAACCAACGTACGTATTGATCTTCTGTCACTGCACATTTTTTAGCAACATATTGCATCGTTTTTTGTAGATATAGGGTGATATCCTGCAGTGGAATAGTGATATGCCCGACCCCTGGATGGCAAGCAACAAAAACCACACCTGAGCGACTGAGCCGCTCTAAAATCTGTTCACCACTTTGTCCTGCTTGCTCCTGCAATTGTTGTTTCAACTGTGCCAGCTCAGTTTCTAGCTGCTGCTCATGCTCAATTTTATAAGCCAGCTCAACATCACGGATCGCCACTTGCTCTTTAGACTCAACCACTGCAACAGCGATTCGCGCTTGTAACTCATGCTCAAACTGCACCCGCAATGACTCAACCGCCTCACGTTCATGCTGCTCAAAAGCGCGTAAGCGTACTTGCAAGTCAGCGCGTAAGCTATTGAGATTATCAGCTTGCTGAGTCAATTGTTGCTTGAGCTGTGCATTAAGATTTTCCTGTTGCGCCAGCTGTTGTTGCAATTGCAGAACGCTTTGCTGTTGCACAGCAAGCTTATGTTCCTGCTGCAGGCGCAATTTTGCTAGCTGCGTTTCGTATTGCGTGTCTAAGGTACTAATCCGCAATCTTTGCTGCTTAATAATCTGCGCTGCTTTCTGTCGCTGCTCTTGATCTTTTTCACGCTCAAGCACGGTAGCGCTAGCATCCATCTCTGTCGCTGTTTCCCAGCGCTCTTCAGCTGCCACTTTGAGCTGCTCAGTGGCAATAAATGGCTCACGCGAGTCATCCGATAACAAATTTAAATTATTGGCTCTAACCGCATCACGAACCATCAAAAGATGATTTTTCTTCGGCGACAATTCAGGATCCCATAAATGCATTTGGTGCCAAGGCACTGATGACTGGCTACGACAGGCTAAACGGATTGGCCCAGCACCCAGATCAGGACCACGCCCTGCGCGCTCAGCTAATTGACGCAAAGGTATATTCCAGCTGCGATCTGCCGCGCCGTTTTCATCAAAATCAATATAAAAGAAGACCAGTGAGCGTACCAACAGACGTGGATTAATTAACACATACACTGCGTGCATCTGCTGATCGATAAACTCCGGCATATTCACCATGCCATCAAGCACTGCTTCAAATTCCGCATAGAGCATTTGCTTAGAGATTTTTTGATCCGTGAAGAACATCACGGCCTCAACCATCTGTGGTTTATTTTGTAAGCGCATGACGTCTCTCTATTTAATACAGGCAAGGCGCATAGACAATGCATTGACGATCCAAGTTTCACTATAACAAAACCTAAATCAAGCGCTGTGACGCTGTTGGCAGCCATTTAAGCAAGAGGTTTGCAGCACTGAGTAAAAATGAACACTTTCACACTACCGCAATAAAGTAGAACACTAACGTGCCGATAATAAGAGCGTATTCAGCAATCGTAAATCTTCTGGGCGCGTTATTTTAATATTGTTTGCACAGCCCTCAATAACCTTAGGAGTAAAACCAGCCCACTCCACCGCCGAGGACTCGTCGGTTACGACAACACCGGACTGCAAGGCATCAGTTAAAGCGCGCTGCAACAAACCTAAGCGAAACATTTGTGGCGTTAAGGCATGCCAGATAACACTGCGATCAATCGTCTTCAAAACACTGCCCTCAGCATCAACCTGCTTTAAAGTATCTCGTGCTGGCACCGCTAACAAGCCACCCACTGGATGATTGGCCAAGCCAGCCAACAAACGGTCTAAATCTTCACGCGCCAAAAGGGGCCGCGCCGCATCATGCACCAGCACCCAATCATCGGCCTGTGCGCCATGGCTTTGCAATGCCTGCAAGGCATTCAACACCGAATCAGCACGTTCAGCGCCACCAACAACACTCTGAATTAAGGGATGCTTCGCCAAGCTTGACTGAGGCCACCAGCGGTCATGCTCAGCCAAAGCCAAAACAATACCGCGCAGACTGGGATGCTTTAAAAAACAAGCCAAAGTCAACTCAAGAATAGTTTTACCAGACACCTTTAAATATTGTTTTGGGCAATCGGCTTGCATACGGCTACCTATTCCAGCAGCAGGAATCACTAACCAAAATGCCGGCGTACTCATTCAGCTAACAAGTAAAGAGTTTCCCCTTCCTTGACCATACCCAACTCGTAGCGCGCGCGCTCCTCAACAGTTTCCATACCTTTTTTAAGCTCCATCACTTCCGCATCCATCACCCGATTACGCTCAAATAACCGTTCGTTTTCAGATTTTTGCTCAGCAATCTGCTGCTTTAACAAGACACCTTGCGCAATACCACCATCCCCTAGCCATAAACGGTACTGCAGCCCGATCAGCATAGCGAGCAGTACAATCAATAACCAGTAGGGCTCTTTTCTCATCATGGTTTTCCATAGAAAAGGGCAGCTGATATGGCTGCCCTTGAACATCACGAAACTGTGACATGTATTACTGACAGAGGTTGCACATCAGCCGCGAAACTCGGCACGACCACGGTAAGGGGCTTTACCTGCCAACTGCTCTTCAATACGCAGCAGTTGGTTATATTTAGCGACACGATCCGAACGGCACAGTGAGCCGGTTTTAATCTGGCCAGCGGCAGTACCAACGGCTAAGTCAGCAATGGTTGAATCTTCAGTTTCACCACTGCGGTGTGAAATAATTGCAGTAAAGCCAGCCGCTTTAGCCATTTGAATCGCTTCTAACGTTTCCGTCAAGCTGCCAATCTGATTGAATTTAATCAAAATGGAGTTCGCTGTATGCGTATCAATACCCTGTTGTAAAATTTTGGTATTGGTCACAAATAAATCATCACCTACTAGCTGTATTTTCTCACCAATTTTGTCGGTCAGAATTTTCCAACCAGCCCAATCCGACTCATCCATACCATCTTCAATGGAGATGATCGGGAAGCGCTCAGTTAAACCGGCGAGGTAATCAGCAAAACCTTGTGCATCAAACTTTTTACCTTCACCCGCTAGATCATACTGACCTTCTTTGTAGAACTCACTGGCGGCGCAGTCAAGCGCCAAGGTAACGTCTTCACCGAGCGTGTAACCAGCATTGGCGACTGCTTGCGCGATTGCTGCCAGTGCATCTTCGTTCGACGCAAGGTTGGGTGCAAAACCACCTTCGTCACCAACAGAAGTACTTAAACCGCGCGCATGCAGTACCGCTTTAAGATGATGGAAAATTTCCGCGCCCATGCGTAAGGCGTCAGAAAACGTTTTTGCGCCAACCGGTTGCACCATAAACTCTTGGATATCAACGTTGTTATCCGCATGCTCACCACCATTGATGATATTCATCATCGGCACTGGCATAGAATACACACCTGGAGTGCCATTGAGTTCAGCAATATGTGCGTACAACGGCATACCTTTAGCTTGCGCAGCGGCTTTAGCAGCAGCCAATGAGACTGCCAAAATCGCATTCGCACCTAAAGACGCTTTGTTTTCAGTGCCATCTAAAGCAATCATTGCGCGATCAAGTGTTTGTTGATCCGTCGCATCACTGCCTAGTAATAAATCACGAATCGGACCGTTAATGTTAGCGACTGCCTTCAGTACACCTTTACCTAAATAACGGCTTTTATCGCCATCGCGTAACTCCAATGCTTCACGCGAACCTGTTGATGCGCCTGACGGTGCACACGCACGACCGATAATGCCGTTTTCTAAAATAACGTCGGCTTCAACTGTAGGGTTACCACGCGAATCTAAGACTTCACGACCTTTGATGTCGATAATTTTTGCCATTGTTCTGCACGCTCCGTTCTGTATTCAGTCAACCTTAAAGTAAAGCAATCACCTTAAGCTGTTTCAATTGTTGGGAAACTTTTAATTAAATCGTCAAGCTGCTTAAGCTGAGTTAAAAAAGGCTCCAGCTTATCCAAGCGCAACGCACAGGGACCATCACACTTCGCATGATCAGGATCTGGGTGCGCTTCTAGAAATAAACCTGCGAGCCCCTGACTCATACCTGCTTTAGCCAATTCAGTCACCTGCGCACGGCGGCCACCAGCCGAATCAGCACGACCACCTGGGGTTTGCAGTGAATGCGTGACATCAAAAAAGACCGGATACTCAAATTCTTTCATAATGCCAAAACCGAGCATATCAACCACTAGATTATTGTAACCAAACGCCGAACCACGCTCACACAAAATCAGCTGATCATTGCCCGCCTCTTCGCACTTAGCGAGGATATGCTTCATCTCATGCGGCGCTAAAAACTGAGCTTTTTTGATATTGATTACAGCATTGGTTTTCGCCATCGCCACCACTAAATCAGTCTGGCGCGACAAAAATGCGGGCAACTGAATAATATCGCAGACTTCAGCCACTGGCTGCGCTTGATACGGCTCATGTACATCGGTCATCACTGGTACGCTAAAAGTGCTTTTGATTTCCTCAAAGACTTTTAGACCTTCATCCAGCCCAGGGCCGCGAAAGGAATGAACAGATGAACGGTTGGCCTTATCAAAACTGGCTTTAAACACATAAGGAATACCTAGCTTTTCAGTCACGCGCACATATTCTTCGCACGCACGCATGGCTAAATCACGGGATTCAATCACATTAATGCCGCCAAACAACACGAATGGCTTGTCATTGGCAATGTCGATATGAGCGACACGAATGATCTTTTGACTCATGCTTTACCTGCCTTATACGCTAACGCAGCTTCAACAAACCCCTTAAACAATGGATGACCATCACGCGGCGTTGAAGTGAATTCAGGATGAAACTGGCACGCAACAAACCATGGATGGTCAGCCACTTCTACCACTTCTACCAGCGCGCCATCCCCTGAACGACCCGATACTTTTAGACCTGCCTCGATCAACTGAGGCAATAATTGATTGTTCACTTCATAGCGATGACGATGGCGCTCAACAATAGAGTCTTTAGCATAGCTCGCATGCACTAAAGTACCCGGAACCAACTGACACTCTTGCGCACCGAGGCGCATCGTGCCGCCAATATCCGCATCTTCACTGCGTTGCTCAACACTACCGTCGGCATCTTGCCATTCAGAGATCAAGCCCACGACGGGGTGCTCACTGTGCTTATCAAACTCGGAGGAATTGGCATCGGCCCAACCCAACACATTACGCGCAAACTCAATCACCGCCACTTGCATGCCAAGACAAATGCCCAAGTAGGGGATTTTATTCTCACGCGCGTACTGCACGGCTTTAATTTTACCTTCAACACCGCGCAAGCCAAAACCACCCGGCACCAGCACAGCATCAACACCTTCGAGTACGTCAGTACCTTGATTTTCAAGGTCTTCAGAGTCGATATACAGTAATTTCACTTTAGTTTCGGTTTCGATACCGGCATGACTCATCGCTTCAATCAGCGATTTATAGGCATCCAGCAACTCCATGTATTTGCCAACCATAGCAATGGTAACTTCTTGCTTAGGATGCAGTTTGGCATCAATCACACGATCCCATTCAGATAAGTCTGCACCGTCGCATTCTAAGCCAAAGCGCTCCATGACAAAGTCATCTAGGCCTTGGCTGTGCAAAATACCAGGGATTTTATAAATGGTATCGACATCAGGCAAACTCACTACCGCACGCTCTTCTACGTTAGTAAATAAGGCAATTTTGCGACGTGAAGCAATATCAATCGAGCGATCAGAGCGGCAGACCAATACGTCAGGCTGCAAGCCAATCGAGCGCAATTCTTTGACTGAGTGCTGAGTAGGCTTGGTTTTGGTTTCACCGGCAGTCGCAATATAAGGCACTAAGGTCAGGTGCATCAGCATCGCACGTTTAGCACCCACCTCGACACGCAACTGGCGGATGGCTTCTAAAAACGGCTGTGATTCGATATCACCCACCGTCCCACCAATCTCAACCATGGCGACATCAGCATCGCCGGCGCCTTTAATAATCCGGCGTTTAATTTCATCCGTGATATGTGGAATCACCTGGATGGTTGCACCCAGGTAATCACCGCGACGCTCACGACGCAACACTTCCTCATACACGCGACCGGTAGTGAAGTTGTTATTTTGCGTCATGGTGGTACGCACAAAGCGTTCGTAATGGCCTAAATCAAGGTCAGTTTCTGCACCATCGTGAGTCACAAAGACTTCACCGTGCTGAAACGGGCTCATGGTGCCTGGATCAACGTTAATGTACGGATCGAGTTTTAGCAGGGTGACTTTTAAGCCACGCGCCTCAAGAATTGCGGCCAATGAAGCTGAGGCAATACCTTTCCCCAATGAAGAAACAACACCGCCTGTGACGAAGATGTAGCGCGTCATAAATAACCCTGGATTCTGCGTTTAGGCGGCAAACCGCCGAAGATAAGCATTGAAAGCTGTGCTTGATAATTTGCAATTAAAACCAAGCGCTACAGGGGCAATTAAGCACCTGTACTAATCAACTAATAGACGGGAGAATAGTCTACGCGAAAGCTGTTTATGACTCAAACCAAGAAACCATTAAAAACGCATTTTGTGTGTTTAATTACGCAACCCCAACAATGTGCCAACCAGCAACAGCCTATTTACTCACAGTACCACCCATGTACGGGACTGACTCGTCAACAGCAGTAAGCTGCCAATCAATTCGCACAATGCCTAAATCTGAATGGTTTAAATGCGGCAGATTGGCTACTGCCAGCAACTGTTCCTGTTGAAACACCAGCGGTAAACGAGGCCGTAAAAAGGCCGGAATATCTTGTTCTTGCAAAAGACGTTTTAAATCACGATGACCGCGTCCCTCAATGAGCATACGTTCGGCACCTTGTCGATAACGAACTTGCAACGGCGCACGCAACTCGCCAGTCACTGTCAAGTAACCATTATTTGGTAGCGCATAGCGCCCAGCACAACAAATCGTCAGCTGTAATACAGGCGGTTCTTGCAGCCAAGGCTCAGGCAACCAATACAACCTATTTTGACTACGCAGCAGCGCACCCTGCTGTAGACGCCAAACAGGACTGGCATCGACTTTGGCGTCACGCAAGGTTTGCCAGCTCTGCCAATGCGCACTGTCGGGCGGCAAGGTAAAAGCAGCCAACCAATAACGTAAGAGGTTCTTCTGGCGCGGCAAACTCAAACTACGGATCACACGTAAATCTAGGTGTGGTAAAAGTAACCACGGCAAAGGCGAACGCACCTGTGCGTTGCACAGATCCAATTCAGCAAGCTCATCTAATAACTGCTGCGCCTCCTGCATATGCTGCGCGGTACGCTGCAAGGTCGTGCGCAAACTGGGCCAGCGCATCTGCAGTGCTGGAATAATCTGTCGGCGCAAATAATTACGAGCAAAGCCCTCACTGGCATTACTCGGATCCTCGATCCACTGCAAATGATGCTGCTGAGCATAATTATGTAAACTTTGCTGACTGATTCCTAATAACGGACGCAGCAAATGCCCTGCGGCCAAAGCACGCTCAGCAGGAATACCGCGTAAACCCGACACGCCGGCCCCACGCAACAAACGAAACAGAATGGTTTCTGCCTGGTCATCCAAATGCTGAGCCATCAACAACACTTCATGATTGTGTAGATGCTCTGCAAAGGCCGCATAACGTGCATCACGCGCCGCTCGCTCAACACTGGCTGTCTGCGCAACCTTCACCTCAACGATGCTTAACGGAATCTGCAGCGTCGCACAGACCTGCTGACAATGCGCCGGCCATGCTTGCGCCGCTTCTTGCAAACCATGCTGGATATAAATCGCACGCAGCTTAGGCAAAGGATGCCGCTTGGCCAGACATGCCAAAGCATACAGCAGCACTGTCGAATCCAGGCCTCCAGAAAAGGCGATGCAAAAAGATCGGCTCGCAAGCCAAGGTTGCAGACTATTAAGGATGTGTTTTTCAATATCTAGCATAAGACACAGCCGTAGAATAGCGACTGCAAGGCGTATCCAAGCAAAGACTTAGGACACGCCTTAGAGGCAAACCGTTGCAATTAAGCGATACCAAAACCCATCAGCTTCGCATAACGACGGGCTAACAACTCATCAGTATCCAAAGTCAGCAGCTCGTCTAACTGCCCTGTTAGGGTTTCACGAATGGACTCAACTGCGCGTGCTACATCGCGGTGTGCACCACCCAATGGCTCAGCAATCACCTGATCAACAATTTTCAAGCCTTGCAAACGTTCCGCAGTAATACCCATCGCTTCGGCAGCTTCAGGCGCTTTGTCTGCGGTTTTCCATAAGATCGACGCACAGCCTTCTGGAGAAATCACCGCATACGTTGCATATTGCAACATATTCAGACGGTCACAGACACCAATCGCTAACGCGCCACCGGAACCACCCTCACCAATGACTGTAGAGATAATTGGGGTTTTCAAACGCGACATCACGCGTAAATTCCAAGCAATGGCTTCACTCTGCCCGCGTTCCTCAGCATCAATACCTGGGTACGCGCCTGGCGTATCAATAAAGGTCAGAATAGGCATGTTAAAGCGTTCAGCCATTTCCATTAAACGGCACGCTTTACGGTAACCTTCAGGACGCGGCATACCAAAGTTACGACGAACTTTCTCACGCACAGCACGGCCTTTTTGATGGCCAATAACCATGACCGGTTTGTCATTGAAACGCGCAACACCACCAACTAAAGCCGCATCATCAGAAAAATGCCGATCGCCATGCAACTCTTCAAATTCGGTAAATAAATGCTCAATATAATCCAATGTATAAGGGCGCTGCGGGTGACGCGCCATACGGGCAATTTGCCAGCTGGTTAAATTGGCAAAAATACTTTTGGTTTGCGCATTACTTTTTTCTTGCAGGCGCAAAACTTCTTCGCCAATATTTAAGTCATTGTCATTACCTACCAAACGTAACTCTTCAATTTTCGCCTGAAGATCGGCAATGGGCTGTTCAAAATCCAAAAAACTAGGGTTCATCAGGGGCATCCATTTTTTTGTTACGGCGGTTAGGCCGTGTTGCAATGTTTAAGGTTTACGCGAGAGTAACAACGTAAACCACCAAATTCTATATCAGTCGAGGCGCGGAAGCCGGCCATTACGCATCAATGCATATTAACGGTAATGTAAAAAGACGTTATCTTTACCAAACAGGTCACGTAGCGCCTGAATCAAGTCATCAGTGGGCTCAATTTTCCACTGCTCAGAAAACGCCAACAAGGCTGTAGCACTGACACCGGTATATTGTACGGTCAGTGGACAAGCACCTTTATACTGCAATAATAATGCTTTTAAGCGCGCAAGACTGTCACGACTTAAGTCTGTCACAGACACATCCAAGCGTAAACTCTGCGCTAAACTGGTGCGCGCTTCTTCTAAGCCCATCACACGTTTAGCACGCAAACGCAGCCCGCCAGAGAAATCATCATGACTGACTTCGCCTTCAACAATCACTAAAGCATCAGTCTGCAATAACGCTTGCGCTTGATTAAAAGCTTCAGCAAACAGCGATGCCTCAATCCGCGCAGAACGGTCATCAAGGGTAATAAAACCCATTTTGTCGCCTTTTTTATTGCGCATCACGCGCAAGTTAACAATCAAACCCGCAACGGTTTGGCTATCACGCGACGGTCTTAAATCAACAATACGCTGACGGGCAAAACGCCGCACCTCACCCTCATACTCATCAATCGGGTGCCCCGTCAGATATAAGCCTAAGGTTTCTTTTTCGCCTTTTAAACGCTCTTTTAAAGTCAGCTCACGAGCATTACGGTACTGCGCGTACAAATCAACGTCTTGCTCAGCAAACATTTCACCAAACAAATCCATATGCCCGCTGTCACGATTACGCGCCGCCTGATCAGCGGTCTGAATCGCCTCTTCCATCGCGGCTAACAGGACCGCACGGTTGCGATCAATCCCAGCTTGGTATTCATCAACCTGCTCAGAAAAATACGGCCCCATACGATCCAGTGCACCACTGCGCACCAGCGCATCCAGCGTGCGTTTATTGATCCGTTTCAGATCCATACGTGCACAGAAATCAAATAAATCAGTAAACGGCTGTTCACCACGCGCAGCAACAATCGCCTCAACCGGACCTTCACCGACGCCTTTGATCGCACCTAGGCCATACACAACATGGCCATCAGCGTTAACGGTAAACTTGTATTCAGACTGATTAACATCTGGCGCCATAATGCGCAATTTCATGCTGCGACATTCTTCGACGAGGATCACCACTTTATCGGTATTATCCATATCCGCAGACAATACCGCCGCCATAAACTGTGGCGGGTAATGCTGCTTCAACCATGCTGTTTGGTAAGAAACCAAACCATAGGCTGCCGAATGTGATTTGTTAAAACCATAACCGGCAAACTTCTCTACTAGATCAAAAATATTACCGGCCAGATGCGCATCAATATTGTTTTTCTCACACCCTTCAATAAAGCCGCCACGCTGTTTGGCCATTTCTTCAGGTTTCTTTTTACCCATCGCACGACGCAGCATGTCCGCCCCACCGAGCGTGTAGCCAGCCATCACCTGAGCAATCTGCATCACCTGCTCTTGGTACAAAATAATACCGTAGGTCGGCGCCAGAACAGGTTTCAAACCCTCGTATTGGTAATCAGAATGCGGATAAGCCAATTCAGCGCGACCATGCTTACGGTTGATAAAGTCATCAACCATGCCGGATTGCAAAGGGCCCGGACGGAACAACGCCACCAATGCGATTAAATCTTCCAAACAGTCAGGCTTGAGTTTTTTAATCAGCTCTTTCATGCCACGCGACTCAAGCTGGAATACCGCGGTGGTTTCCGCCCGCTGCAGCATTTGATAGGTGGGTTTATCGTCCAGCGGAATAAAGTCGATATCCAGCGGCGCTTCACCCAACTTACAGCGATCACGATTAATATTTTCTAAAGCCCATTTAATAATGGTCAGGGTGCGCAGGCCTAAAAAGTCAAATTTAACCAGCCCAGCAGCTTCCACATCATCTTTATCAAATTGGGTAACTAGACCTGCGCCCTCTTCATCGCAAGAAATCGGTGAAAAGTCAGTCAATTTAGTCGGCGCAATAACTACACCTCCGGCGTGCTTACCAGTACCACGGGTAATTCCCTCAAGCTTAAGCGCCATCGCCCAAATCTCGGCTGCCTCTTCATCAACCGCCAAAAATTCTCGCAGCGACTCTTCCGCTTCCACTGCCTTACCGAGCGTCATGCCCACTTCAAAAGGGATCATCTTCGACAGGCGATCAGCTAAACCATAGGGTTTACCTTGTACACGCGCCACATCTCGCACCACTGCTTTCGCCGCCATGGTGCCGAAGGTAATGATTTGGCTGACCGCCTCGCGACCATAGGTATTAGCCACGTAATCAATGACTCGATCACGGCCATCCATGCAGAAGTCAACATCAAAGTCAGGCATAGACACCCGCTCTGGATTGAGAAAACGCTCAAACAGCAGGTCATACAGCAACGGATCAAGGTTGGTAATATGCAACACATAGGCGACCAAGCTACCGGCGCCCGATCCACGACCGGGACCGACCGGCACACCGTTACTTTTCGCCCAACGGATAAAATCCATCACGATCAAAAAATAACCAGGAAAACCCATTTGGACAATAATATCCAACTCAAAATTCAGGCGATCATCATAGACTTGCCGCTTAGCCGCATAATCAGGCGTATCAAGCGGCAACGTAACCGATAAACGTTCATTCAACCCCTCAAAAGACACATGCCGCAGGTACGCATCAATGGTCATGCCTTCGGGAACAGGAAAATCCGGCAAAAAGTGCGTACCCAATTGCACTTCAATATTGCAACGTTTGGCAATCTCTACGCTGTTGCGCAAAGCTTCTGGAATATCAGCAAAAAGCTCAGCCATCTCTTCTGGCGTTTTTAGATATTGCTGCTCGGAGTAAATACGTGGACGCCGCGGATCATCTAATGTGCGCCCCTCACCGATACAAACACGTGTTTCATGCGCGGCGAAATCATCTTGCTGTAAAAACCGCACATCATTGGTGGCGACAACCGCGATACCCGTGCGTGCAGCCAAAGTAACCGCCGCGTGCACATGTTCTTCATCATTCGGACGCTGCGTGCGCTGCAGCTCCAAATAAAAACGATCGCCAAACACGCTTTGCCATTCGGAGACCAGCGCCTCCGCTTTAGCTGTATCACCCGCCAGCAAGGCCAAACCAATCTCACCATCCTTTGCACCGGATAAGGCAATTAAGTCTAAAGAAGCCCGCTTAACCCAATCACGCTGCAAAATCGCTAAACCATTATGCTGGCCATCGGTAAAACCTAAGGAAATCAGCTCAGTCAAGTTGCGATAACCTTGCGGCGTCATGACCAGCAAGGTCATGCGTGTCAGCGGCCCCTCTTCTTCGGCACTGGCCAGCCAAACATCAGCACCGCAAATGGGTTTAACCCCACCTTTTTGCGCTGCAGTATAAAACTTAACCAGCGAACTCATATTACTTTGGTCAGTCACTGCCACGGCCGACATGCCTGCATCACTTACCGCTTTAATCAAGGGTTTGATGCGTACCAAGCCATCCACCAATGAAAACTCGCTGTGCACACGTAAATGAACAAATGAAGCAGACATGGAGCAACCTTTTTCAACAAATAAATAGCTACTTAATTAAACGCGTTAAGCCGTTTGCGCGTTACCGAGTCAAACGCTGCAATGCTTCACGGTATTTATCCGCTGTTTTTTGCGCAACATCGGCAGGTATCGCTGGCGCAGGTGGTTCTTTATTCCAACCACTGAGCTCTAACCAGTCACGCACAAACTGTTTATCAAAACTCGGTGGATTGGTACCCACTTGGTAGCTGTCTGCTGGCCAAAAACGACTGGAATCAGGAGTTAACGCCTCATCCATCAGGGTTAAAGTACCGTCACTGTCTAAGCCAAATTCAAACTTAGTATCGGCAATAATAATCCCGCGAGTGGCGGCATACTCAACCGCCGCTTGGTATAACGCCAGCGAAGCATCGCGTACCTGCTTGGCTAAGTCCTCACCAATAATCGCTGCGCATTGCGCAAAGCTGATATTTTCATCATGATCGCCCACTTCAGCTTTAGTTGACGGGGTGAAAATAGGCTCAGGTAACTTCTGCGCTTCTTGCAAACCAGCAGGCAATTGAATCCCGCAAACGGTACCGCTGCGCTGATACTCTTTCCAGCCTGACCCCACTAAATAACCGCGCACAATCGCCTCTACGGCAACCGGTTTGAGGCGTTTAGCCACCACTGCACGACCTTCAACCAGTGGCAACTCTTGCGCACTGACAACATCACTGACCTGGTCACCAGTAAAATGATTAGGAATAATGTGCTCAAGTTTTTTAAACCAAAAGTTAGAAATCTCAGTGAGAATTTTGCCCTTCTCTGGAATTGGCTGCTGCAAAATCACATCGAATGCGGAAAGACGGTCACTGGCGACCATCAGCATTCGTTGCGCATCAATTTCATAGAGGTCACGAACTTTGCCTGAATAGAGTTTTTTTAGGCTAAGTGAAGGCTGATGGCTCATTGCAAAAATCCTATGGTTAGAAACGCAGCAGGCGAAATCTAGGTTTCGCCTGCTGGTGAATTAAACAGCGCGACCGCTAGTCTAAATTGTTACGTAATTGCTCTAAAACACGCGCACTGACCTCAGCGGGCGCCAAGGTATCGAGATCACGTTCAACACTAACAAATACTTGTTGATTAATAGCTGTCAAACGTACGATATAGCGCTCTGTACTGATTGTCTCAGCAGTTTTTTCTTTAGCGCTAAACAAGCGTTTAAAGAAACCCGGCTCTTCTTTCTTAGCGCCTTCGGCCAAGTCAATATAGTACACGCCGGTACTGCGATTAAGGTCATCAACACGAATATCAGCCGCGCTCAAGGCACGCCCAATACTCGACCAAGCACGCTCAAAACTGGCATCCAGGCGTAACACTTTAGTGTTATTGCCACCATCGACTAACGTCACACGCTTAGGTGCGTCGTATGTTTTGCTCGCAAGTAAAGAAAAGGAATCCCCTTTTTCATTGCGTTGAGCTAAGTACACATTTAGCTCTTCTAGCAAAACGCCAGCTGCGCTCTCTGTTGTCGAGTTATCAGACCAAGCCGTATCAACTTGGCTGCTGGCATTGCGCTGAGCTTGATCAATAAAGATCTCACTGCTATTACGCTGCACACCCGGTTCAATACGCACTCGGAAACGGGTTTGCAAATCACTCGGGGCACTGCCCCAAACCTGACGAACCAGTCCAGCGTTCAATTCGCTCGGTGCTTGCCATTGCGAAGTGAACTCGCCAAGGTGCGGACGCTCATTAGCAATTTTAAAACCATTTCCCTCAAAAAACTGCTGCGCGACCGGCCATACTTGAGCAGGAATACGTTGTGCCACAACCCAGCTCAACGGGCCACTTTTCTGAACACTGAAGTCCCCAGAAAGCGCACTGGCCGGTAAAGGCAAAGGACGCGGAACAGTGTACTCGGCAGTCGGTGCAGCAGAAGTAATACGGTGTGGAATCGGCAGCAAGGGGTCGAGATGTTTCACTTGCACGCCATCGGGCAACTGCATGACAGGCGTTGGACGCGCTTCCAGATAATCACTGCCACGATCACGGAAATAGCCGTCTTTACCCATCAACCAGCCACAGCCAGTCATACTGCTTGCAGTCACTGCTAATACACATATTCCAGCGAATCGCTTCATGCGTTTTAAAACCTCAGATTAATTCAAAATGCCGGACTGACGCATGGCCTGGCGTAAAGTATCTTGGTATTGCTCGCTGAACCAAGTCAGCGGCAGACGTATACCTTGCTCAATTAAGCCCATCTGTTGCAATGCCCATTTCACAGGAATTGGATTGGCTTCTAAAAATAAATTCACGTGCAGAGGCATCAGCTGATCATTCAGGGCTTTTGCTGCCACTGCATCACCACCCATCGCTAATTGACATAATTCATGCATCGCACGCGGAGCAATATTGGCAGTCACCGAAATATTACCTTTACCTCCTGCTAGCATCAGCTCATACGCCGTTGCATCATCACCTGAGTAAACATAAAAATCGCTCGGCACACGGGCAATAATATCTTTGGCACGAGCAATGTTACCGGTTGCTTCTTTAATGCCAATAATATTTGGCACTGTAGATAAACGCACAACCGTGTCGGCCAGCATGTCACATACAGTCCGTCCTGGGACGTTATACAGAATTTGTGGAATGGCCACCGCTTCAGCAATATGCTTAAAGTGCTGATAGAGGCCTTCTTGCGTCGGCTTATTGTAATACGGCGTAACCAATAAACAGGCGTCAGCACCAACACTTTGCGCGTTACGCGTCAGCTCAATCGCTTCACGTGTGCAGTTCGCACCGGTACCGGCAATCACAGGGATGCGGCCATTGACTTGAGCAACCACGCGGCGGATCACCTCGACATGCTCTGCAACATTTAAAGTAGCGGACTCACCAGAGGTACCGACTGCGACTAACGCATCAGTGCCCTCTTCTAGGTGAAAGTCAACAAGCTTAGTCAATGCTTGCCAATCAAGTGCGCCGTGCGCATCCATGGGCGTAACTATTGCGACTATACTGCCCGAAATCATGCAACCGCTCCTGCCAAAATATAAGAGATCAGCAATGTTACTGATGCCTTTCGCCTTGCACAAGCACTGCTCGCGTCTTTGAGCATTCCACTTGTCGTATCTTTTCGTTACCCTAGCGTTCTTAGCGGCGTAAAATACGCCCAAACCCTTTGCAGGAATGCTGAATGTCTGTCCTCCCGTTACGTGAACAATACCTATTAATCAGTGCCACTGGACGCGATCCATTAGAGCTGACCAACGTCATTTGTCGTGTCTGCCAAGAAAATCGCTGTTCAGTGATCAGCAGTCGCTTAACACGCCACGGCCAATACAGCGTATTAATCGTTCAAGCGGGCGGCTCTTGGGATGTTTTAGCGCGCCTTGAAGGCAGCCTTGCGTCTTTAGCTAAACGCCATGATTTGCAACTGACCCATACGCGCAGCGAAGATGAAGAAGAGCGTCCACAAGCCTTACCTTACATTGTCTATGTCAGCGCACTGTACCGTCCGGATATTCTGGCAGAACTGTGCCAATTTTTTGCCGATCACCAAATCGGTTTAGAAAACATCACCTACGACACCTATCAGGCGCCACAAACAGACACCACCATGCTCAACGCCACCATTACTGTGACATTATTGGCCAGCACTCAAATCAGTTGGCTGCGTGATCAATTTTTAGACTTCGCCGATGCACTCAATTTGGACGCTTTAATCGAGCCTTGGCGCCCACAAACACCTTAAGCGTGAGGAACACCTATGTTGAACCAACCGATTGAAAATTTCACGGCCGCCGCAACAGGTGAAAAGACCGTTCAGCTCGCAGATTTAGCAGGGCAACAAGTCGTATTGTATTTTTACCCCAAAGACAACACTCCAGGTTGTACCACAGAAGGTCAAGATTTTCGTGACCTGCACGAGCAATTTACTGCGGCAAACACTGTCGTATTTGGCATCTCACGCGACAGTTTACGTATGCATGAAAACTTTAAAGCCAAGCACAGTTTTCCATTTGAACTGATCAGCGACCCTGAAGAAACCCTGTGCAAACAGTTTGATGTGATCAAGCTGAAAAAACTCTATGGTAAAGAGCACATGGGGATTGAACGCAGCACTTTTTTAATTGATGCCACAGGCGTTTTACGCAGCGAATGGCGCAAGGTCAAAGTTGCAGGTCATGCCACCGAAGTGCTTAACAGCGCCCAAGCATTGCAAGCGAGCAACTAAGTCCGTGTGGCTATAGTTATAGGTTTAACCTTCTTTGCGGAGCCAATAGATAAACACAGTCTGCTCGACCGTTTCATCCAGTAGACTGTGACCGGCCAGACGAGCAAAAGAACGAAAATCGCGCTGCGACCCAGCATCAGTCGCCAGCACCTTTAGAACAGCACCGATTGGCATGTCATTAAGTGCCAATTTAGCCTTCAACAACGGCATTGGGCAGGCTAAACCTTGTGCATCCACTTCAACATCATGCTGCCACACTGTTTTATTCATGTCATTGATACCTTGAACAACGAACACTGAAGCGTTCTCAGAGTCCAAGCAAGTATCATGCAATTTCAGTTGCTAGCCTTGCTCAGAGATTTTGTGCATTGTAGCGTATATCACCGTCTAATCTGTAAAGAGAGTGCCATGACGTTCTTCCGCCCTGCTCTATTAGTGCTCGCCTGCATGCTGCCCCCTCCGCTGCTGGCCAGCGAACTGCCTTCGCTTGGCGATTCGAGCTCTGCGATTGTGTCTCCAGAGCAAGAACATCAACTGGGTAGGGCTTGGCTGAGCATTTTACGTGGACAAGTACGTCAACTCGAAGACCCGCTACTGAAGGACTATGTTGAAAGCAGTGTCTATCGCTTGGTGCAAAGCAGTCAGCTGAATGATCGACGGCTCGAGTTTATCCTGCTGGCCAGCCCGCAATTGAACGCCTTTGCCGCACCCGGCGGGATTATTGGGGTCAATGGCGGGTTGTTTTTACATGCACAAACTGAAGCCGAATACGCCTCGGTACTGGCTCATGAGTTAGCCCACTTATCACAACGCCACTTTGCCCGCGGAGTGGAAGCACAACAACGCATGCAAATCCCGTTAATGGCAGCAATGCTGGCCGGTGTGATTGCTGCCGCCGCTGGCGGTGGTGATATTGGTATGGCGGCGATAGCCTCAACACAAGCGGCGGCCATTCAGGAACAACGACGCTTTTCTCGACAAAACGAGCAAGAAGCCGACCGCATTGGTTTAATCAATTTATCTAAAGCCGGTTTTGATCCGCGTGCCATGCCCAGCATGTTTGAACGTTTAATGCGTCAATACCGCTACGATCGCATGCCGCCTGAGTTCTTACTGACTCACCCTGTGTCTGAATCAAGGATCGCCGACACCCGTAACCGCGCAGAACAATATCACGATGATAAAGGCATCGTTGACAGCCTGTACTACCAACTGATCCGCGCACGCGTGCAATTGACCTTTGAAGACACCCCAGGTTTAGCCTTAAAGCGTTTTCGCAGTCTCCTCGCGGATGATCCCACCCTTGAATCGGCACGCTACGGACTGGTACTCGCACTGATCCGCGGCAACCAACTGAAAGAGGCCCGCAGCCATTTAGATGCTTTACTAAAGAAAACCCCAAACAGTATTATTTACAACCTTGCGGCGGTCGACTTAGAACTGAGCAGCAACCAATATACCCAAGCGAGTCAACGCGTAGACGGCTTACTGCAACGCTACCCTAATAACTTCCCATTACGCAGCGCTAAGTTTGAAATACAGCTCAAGCAAAATGACATTAGCGGCGCAGAGCAAACCATCAACCTATTGTTGAAACAACGCCCAAATGATCCTGATATTTGGTTTGAAGTTGCAGAAGTGCGCGGCCTGGCGAATGACATTATCGGCCTGCATGAGGCACGTGCAGAGTATTTCGCCCGAGTAGGCGACTACACTCAAGCCATTGAGCAACTCGACTACGCCAGACGCCGCGCCAGCAACAACTTCCCACGAGCAGCACGCATCGATGCTCGCCAACAAGTGCTGATCAATGAAGAGCAAGAAATCAAGAAAATGCTTAGATAAGTCTTGATGTAGCGTTATGAATCATACAATGCGACATGCGCTGTGTTCGTTTAAAAGCAACGTATATATGCGCATGTCGCACCTTGGGCGGGTTGATCAAAGAGCTGACACTCACCCCTAAGCACGACAAGCACAACACTAGTAAGCAAACTGAACACTCAAACACCTGCTGTTGCTTTTGTGCTTAATGCTGCAATAGTGCCAACAACACCAATGATCAACGAGTACTTCGGGATGGGTGTGATGAGCGAAGCCATGGATGGCGCAGCGCCGGAGTTGAACCCTGGATGGGTTCATCGAAGGACTAACACTCATCCCAAAGTACGATAAGCACAACACTAGCAAGCAAACTGACACCTGCTGTTGCTTTTGTACTTAATGCTGCAATAGTGCCAACAACACCAATGATCAACGAGGACTTCGGGATGGGTGTGATGAGCGAAGCCATGGATGGCGCAGCGCCGGAGTTGAACCCTGGATGGGTTCATCGAAGGACTAACACTCATCCCAAAGTACGATAAGCACAACACTAGCAAGCAAACTGACACCTGCTGTTGCTTTTGTACTTAATGCTGCAATAGTGCCAACAACACCAATGATCAACGAGGACTTCGGGATGGGTGTGATGAGCGAAGCCATGGATGGCGCAGCGCCGGAGTTGAACCCTGGATGGGTTCATCGAAGGACTAACACTCATCCCAAAGTACGACAAGCACAACACTAGCAAGCAAACCGCTGTTGCGGTCGATCCGCTGCCGCTTGCAAACTCTAGCGCTTACCCGTCAACGAACCCAGGATGCCACGCAGAATCTGCCGACTGATCTGATTCACCGCTTGGCGCACAGTGCTTTTATACACTTGCCCAGCAATGCCACCCAATACATCAGCAATACCACCTTTCGAACTCGCCGCAGTGGTTTTTCTAGTCTTTGCAGCAGGCACTTCAGGTGCTTCTTGCGCGTGTTTTTCAGTCCGCTCAGCAAGAAGCTCATAAGCAGAAACACGATCAAAAGCCTTCTCGTAATAACCCAGCAAAGGCGAACGACTCACCAACTGCGCACGCTCAGCATCGCTTAGCGGACCCACTCGTGATTGCGGCGGAGCAATTGATACACGATGCACCATCGCTGGCGTACCTTTTGCTTCTAAACCACCATACAGTGCTTCCCCAATCCCTAACTCAGTTAAGACTTTTAGAGTATTTATCTCCGGATTAGGGCGAAAACCATCAGCCACTGCTTTTAAGGACTTTTGTTCTTTAGCAGTAAAAGCGCGCAAACCATGCTGAATACGCATACCCAGTTGCGCCAACACCGCATCGGGTAAGTCAGCAGGTGACTGAGTAACAAAAAACACCCCAACACCTTTCGAGCGAATCAAACGCACCACCTGCTCTAAACGATCACGCAAAGCTTTTGGTGTGCCATTAAACAACAAATGCGCCTCATCAAAAAACAACGCCAGCAAAGGCTTATCCGCATCACCGCGCTCAGGTAACTGCTCAAATAACTCGGCCAACAGCCACAGTAAAAATGTCGCATACACCTTCGGGGCTTGATGCACTAAACGACTGGCATCAAGCATATGAATACGACCACGACCATCGCGGTCAATCCGCAAAATATCCTCCAGCTGCAATGCTGGCTCACCAAACAACAATTCACCACCCTGTTGCTCTAGCGTGGCTAATTTGCGCTGCAGAGCATTTGCCGACTGCGTTGTATACAACGCTCGATCATCACCCAATACCTCAGGATGCTCACGCAAATGATTGAGCAAAGCTTTTAAGTCTTTCAAGTCCAACAACAACAGACCTTCACGATCGGCAACTTGGAACGCCGTATATAAAACTGCTTGCTGACTGTCAGTTAACTCGAGCAAGTTACCTAACAGCAATGGCCCCATATCGCTAATCGTAGTACGCAGCGGATGACCTGTTTCACCATACACATCCCACATAGTTACCGGATACGCTTGCGGCTTATGCGACAACCAAGGCATAGAAGCAATGCGCTCGGCGATCTTGCCTGTCGGCTGCCCCAGCGCTGCGATACCGCAAAGATCACCTTTAATATCAGCAGCAAACACCGCCACACCAGCATCACTAAAGGCTTCTGCCAAGCGCTGCATCGTCACAGTTTTCCCAGTCCCCGTTGCACCAGCAATTAAACCGTGACGGTTAGCAAAGCGTAATAAATGGCCAATCGGCAAGCCTTGCTCGTCCGCTCCTAGCAATAATTGATCGGTCTGCATCATGTCATTGTTCTCCGTTTGCACTTACGCCAGCGTCACGTGATGCGCTTAGCATCTATCTGGCAGCTTTATTACGATTCTTTTTGTACAGGGTCATACTCAGCAAGCACTTGCTTGCGAAACTGTTCAGCAGCAGAGAAATCAGCACCTTGCTGCTCATTTAAAGCGTCAGGATCAAAGCGGCTCAAACAGCCCTCACCCACCTTTGCTAACGGCTGTACAGTTGCTTGATCAATGGGTTGCTGCTCTTCGTCATCAGTACTCATAAGCCCTCCTAGCGCACAATCTTTAACAGGGCAAAACTGCAAGCGTATAACGCCTTTATTAACAGCATGCCCTCATTAATCAAACACTACAGTTTTATTATCATGAATCAAAACACGGTCTTGCAGGTGATAACGTAGACCGCGTGCTAACGCCATTTTCTCAACATCTTTACCGTTACGAACCATATCTTCAATGCTATCGCGATGACTGACGCGTACCACATCTTGCTCAATAATCGGCCCCGCATCTAAATCTTGAGTCACGTAATGACAGGTTGCACCAATCAGTTTAACCCCGCGCAAAGCGGCTTGATGGTAAGGCTTTGCACCAATAAATGACGGTAAAAAACTGTGATGAATATTGATCACTCGGCCGTGATATTTCTCACATAAATCAGGCGGTAAGATTTGCATATAACGCGCCAACACCACGCAATCTGCTTGGTGTTCATCAATCAAACGACTGATTTCAGCAAAAGCCAGCTCTTTATCCTGAGGATCCACCGGCACATGATAAAAAGGAATACCATGCCACTCGACCATGCTGCGTAAATCATCATGATTGGCAATCACGCAAGGGATCTCACAATCCAACTCATTACGATGCCAGCGGTGCAATAAATCAGCCAAGCAGTGCGATTCACGACTGGCCATTAACACCACACGCTTCTTTACATCTGAGTCAGACACTTGCCAAGTCATCGAAAACTCATTGGCAATTGGGCTGAAGGCTTGTTTAAAACCGTCTATATCAAAAGGCAAAGACTCTGCACGAATTTCATGGCGCATAAAGAACCAACCGCTGTGCTCATCCGAGTGATGGCTCGCCTGATGAATCCAACCGTTATACGTCGCTAAAAAATTACTGACTTTAGCAACAATACCTACACGGTCTGGGCAAGCAATAATGAGGCGAAACGTGCGCATGCAAAACTCCACAAAACCAAAAATTTAATAAATAACATAATAGGCAACATTCTACCGTTCTTAACCTACCGCGTCAGTAAGCGAATGATCGCATCGATCAGACAGCCATTCGTAACGAAAGCCAAGAAAGCACCAGCAATGAGCTTACGCTAAGACCACCAATAAAATTACCCACAATTTATTTAAGACAACTACTTAGCAAACTCATTTAACATCTTTTTTTCAAATAATGGTGCGCCATCAAATAACCCACATATAGATTTACACATCTAGTCACATGTATTTCAAAACATCATCTCTATTTACAGTTGATATTCTTTACATATTAGTAATATGCGCTTATCATTCGGCACATATTAAGGTATTTCAATTACTACACTGTTATTATTGAAAGACTTGGAGTTTTATAGAGTTTCACTAACCTACTAGTGACTACGGACACGCTCGACAACCTTAATCTACAAATAAACACTTACTAGAGGACCTCCCATGTCATTGATTAATGAATTCCGCGAAACTAAAGAACGTATTAAAGAACTTGAAGAGCGTTTAGCGAGCATGTCACAAGACGGCAAACTAAAAAAAGAACTTGAGTTTGAAGAAAAACTGCGCGCTTTAATGAACGAATACAGCAAATCACTTCGCGATATCACTTTAATTATTGATCCGCAAACAGCCCGTGGCACAGCTAAAAGCACTAGCACACGCACGCGCAGCCCACGCAAAATGAAACAGTATAACAACCCGCATAACGGTGAAGTCATCGAAACTAAAGGTGGCAACCACAAAACGCTAAAAGAGTGGAAAGCTAAGTGGGGCGGTGACACTGTTGAATCTTGGGTAACCCTGCTTGACTAATACTTTAGAAACACTTATTTAAAGTCATCATTCTGTGTAAATCAGAATATAAAAACGCCCTGCAAGCTTAACTTACAGGGCGTTTTTATTGACTTACATACGCAATAAAATCAGCACCTACGATGGCAATTGGTAGCGTTGCTGCAACTGCTGCACATACTGCCGCCACGCTTGAACGGCGGGGTGCGCTTGCTCTATCTCACTGAGTTCTGCATACGCTGTTAAATAGTCAGGCACAGTTAACGGGGCACCACATTGCTCTCCAGTTAAGCGTGCGCGGCAAAACCTCGTCCATTGTTGCTGCTCTTCCCTATTAAGAGTTTGCGGATAATGACGCGCGCGGTAACGAAACAGCAATTCAATTAAACGCGCATCATCAAACGGCCACTGCTCTGCCTGCAACTGCTCAGGCGCGGCCAATCGTAGTTTGTTACAGAGCTGGCGATCCCGCGGACCAAGAAAGCCATTATACAGTTGCTGCTCAATATCTTGTTCAGCGAACGCTCGCGTCTCTTGATAAATCTGATCGAGCTTATCTTGCCAATCACTGCGCCGATCACTCAACAACTTATAATTACGTTGCAACAACTCATGATCAAAAGCTAGACGCTGAGTATCTTCATCACGCAATACAGTGAGCGGCGCAATCACCGGGCTTTTATTAATATGAATAAGCTTGAGCGCAACCGGCAACGCCCCCTCAGGCAAATCAACATGTCGAGTATACAGGCGTGCTTTAAGCGTTTGCGCATCACACTCCAATAACGGTGTGACATCAGCATGCAAGTCATAGACAATTAAAGCATTGCGATTGGTTGGATGCCACGCTAAAGGCAAAACAGGCGCCAAACAATGGCGCTCTACGGAGAACATCCCAGACACATGCAATATCGGTTGCATTAAGCGAATACGCGCCTGGAGCGCATCTTTACGCCGGAGCCCATACAAATAGTCAAATAACTTAGGCTGGCGATCACGCAGCAAACGTGCGGCAGCAATAGTTGCACGCACATCGGCCAACGCATCATGGGCTTGACCATGCTCAATTTGATTCGCTTCAGTAAATCGCTCTAACTTAAAACTGACCCGACCTTCGTGTTCAGGCCAGTTAATACCGTCTGGGCGCAATGCCCAAGTACAGCGCATAACATCAATTAAATCCCAGCGACTGTTACCACCCTGCCACTCACGCGCATAGGGATCATAAAAATTACGATATAGAGTGGCGCGAGTCATTTCATCATCAAAGCGCAGGCTATTAAAACCAGCGCTGCAGGTTTGCGGAACAATCATCTGCTCATGCAAACGCTGAATAAATTCAACTTCACTTAGGCCTTGATCTTGTAAGGTCTGCGGCATAATTCCGGTGATCAAACTCGACATCGGATGCGGCAAAATATCATCTGATAACCTGCAATAAATATTAAGCGGCTCACCCACTTCCTCGAGTTGTTCATTGGTACGTAGACCTGCCACCTGAATCGCACGATCGCTGTACGGATCAATACCGGTGGTTTCAAAGTCGTACCAAAAAATGCTGGCGCTCACTGATCGAACCTCTTTTATCCTGAACTAGGCTTTTAAATATTGGCACAATACACATTTCTATAGCCCTGCGCTTGCAGGTCAATCCACGAATAGGTACTGTTCGTGCCGCTACTTGACGATAGGTTAACTGTATCTACTTAGTTAAACTGCACATGAATAAAGCTTAACTACTGCTGATCACTATAGTCATTAAACCGCACAAAGTACGCTTAGTTTTATTTGTTATGCACCCTTTTGGACTATGATCCGTTTTCAAATTTTCTTATTGGTCTTTTTTTGAACGCAAACCTTTCCAACGCGCCTCAACCACCAACAGCGCTACTAGACACTCAAGTGTATCTAGAGACGCCTGAAGGCATTGACTTACCGCTTCGCCCTGCAGGCTTACCGGTACGTTGCTTAGCGTTTGCAATTGATGGACTGATTCGCAGTGCCATTCTTATCCTAACGGGCATTGCATGGCTGTATATGGGTAAGTTAGGAGCCGGTTTTGCCTCCATCAGTGCCTTCTTATTGCTATGGTGGTACATGGTATTTTTTGAAGTCTTTAATCAAGGCCGCTCACCTGGCAAACAGCTACTCGGCCTGCAGGTGATTCACAGTGACGGCACACCCATTGGCTGGCCAGCCTCTTTAACCCGCAACTTGCTGCGCTTTGTTGACTTGTTGCCCTTCGCTTATTGCTTGGGCATGCTCAGCATACTCAACAGCGCGCGCTTCCAACGCTTAGGCGATTTAGCCGCCGGCACATTAGTGGTGTATCAAGCACAAACCACGCAGCGCGGTGCGCTCCCCGAAGTAGCCGCCAGCCCAGCACCCATTCTGTTAACTTTGGCCGAGCAGCACGCCTTGCTCAACTTTGCTGAACGCCATCAACAACTCTCCAACGAGCGCCAAGAGGAATTGGCTGCAATCATTGCTCCAGCCTTACATATTGCGCCAGCGCAAGCCGTGACTCGCTTACATGCGATGGCGCGGTCAATTTTAGGCCAAGTATGAAACAAACGGATTTTGAACAGCAACATCAAGCAACTTGGCAAATGTTTGCGCAGAACGTGCAAGCATTGCGTAAAGGTGAATCAACTTCGCAAACCGTCTCGCATTTCGCCCAAGACTATCGGCGTATTTGCCAGCATTTAGCCTTAGCTAAACAGCGTGGATACAGCTATCCACTGATTGAAGAATTACAACAATTGGCGCTACAAGGTCACCAACAATTTTATCGTCATAAAAACCCTGTTTTACAACAGCTCATTGCTTTTGTGGTGGTCGGCTTCCCCGGCACAGTGCGTGCACAATGGCGCAGCGTTGCGTTGGCTGCAGCACTCTTTTTTGGCAGCTTTGCGATAATGGCGTTGCTCACTGGTTTATTTCCAAACTTGATTTATAGCCTGATGAGTTCAAGTCAAGTGGCCAATATGGAGAGCATGTACGACCCAGCTAATCGCATCATTGGTCCGATGGGCGCCCGCGATCACCAAGATGACTGGGTGATGTTTGGTTTTTATATCATGAACAATATTGGTATTGCTTTTCAAACCTTTGCAAGCGGTTTGCTGTTTGGTTTGGGCAGTTTATTTTTCTTACTGTTCAATGGCCTACATATTGGTGCGGTCGCTGGGCATTTGACCCGTATTGGTTACCACGAAACATTTTGGCCTTTTGTGATTGGCCATGGTGCATTTGAGTTAACCGCCATTGTTCTGGCCGGCGCAGCAGGCTTGAAACTTGGCGCGGCATTAGTTGCACCTGGACGGTTAAGCCGCGCGAATGCCCTACGCAACGCGGCCAAGATTAGCATTCGGCTGCTTGGCGGAGCGATTATTTTCTTGTTAATCGCTGCCTTTATTGAAGCCTACTGGTCATCAAGTAGCAGTCTTTCCGTCACCATCAAGGTCACAGTTGGCTGCGCACTTTGGGCGCTGGTGGTGTTCTATTTAACTCACTCCGGACGCGGTCGTCATGCACCTCAGTAAGGCACAAGCTGTACTTCGCCCGCGTAATACTTGGGAGGCCATGGACCTCGGCATTCTCTTAGCGCGCCGCCATGCAAGTCTTTTAATGACCTCTTGGGCACTCATCACTCTGCCGTTATTTACGCTACTCAGTCTATTATTGTGGCAACAGCCCAGCTTAGTCGCGTTTATTATCTGGTGGTTAAAACCGGCTTTTGAACGCTTACCTTTGCACATTTTATCGCGTGCGCTGTTTGCCGATACACCCAGCTTACGAGAGAGTTTAAAAGCCTTTCCGAAATTACTTAAGCCTCAGTTGCTGGCCAGTTTAACGTGGCGACGTCTGAGCCTAACACGCAGTTTTAACTTACCTATCCAGCAGCTGGAAGGTCTAAGCGGTCGTGCACGTCAACAACGTTTACTCACCCTCGGCAAGCAATACACGCGCGCACCAACTTGGCTCACAATCATTGGCTTACACATTGAAATGGCGCTATGGCTGGGCATGTTGGCGTTACTTTACCTACTGATTCCCGCACAGTTACAGCTCGATTGGAATTGGCAAAAACTGTTAGAAAGCAGTCAAGATGATTGGCTCTGGGCAGAGCACTTGAGCAATCTGCTGTATGTGCTGGCATTAATGATTTGGGAACCCATCTATGTCGCTTGCGGGTTTACCCTCTACCTTAATCGGCGTACAGAGTTGGAAGCCTGGGACGTAGAACTGGTGTTTCGTAATCTCGCGCAACGTTTACAACGCGGTGCATTATTATTGTTAGTGCTGGGTATGTGTTTAATACCTCTGGCAGAATCGGCGTGGGCGCAACCCGCCACAGCCTATACCCGCGAAAGCAATGCCGACGAGTTAGGAGCAAAAGATCCGCGCTTATTAAAACAAATGCTCAATAGTGAACAAGCGCAACAGAGTATTAATCAACTTCTCGAGCAACCGCCATTTAAAAATCATAAAACCGTACAAAGCTGGCGTTTTGGTGAACCCAGCGAAAAGAAATCGCCATCAGAGACTGACTTTAAGCCGCCAACCTGGTTACAAAGAGGGCTAGAAAACCTCTCTTTTATTGTACAAATTGTGCTCTGGTCTGGCTTCATTCTGCTCAGTGTCTATGTGCTGTGGCGCTACCGCGAATGGCTACGCATTTTTAGTCAAAAATGGCGACCTCATAAACCACCAGCAACCGCGCCGCTGCAAACACTTTTCGGTCTAGACGTCAGTAACGAAAGCCTCTGCGAGGACTGGTTCGCCCAAGCAGAAAAGCTCTGGCATCGTGATCCACGTGCGGCTTTAAGCTTGTTGTACCGTGGTTTATTGAATCACTTACTTGATGAGCATGCGCTGCCATTAACTGATGCGCATACAGAAGGTGAAATATTACGGATGACGCAAGACCTCGCACAACCTTTGCAACACTACAGCGCACAACTGACCATTCATTGGCAAAACTTAGCGTGGGGCCACCGCTTACCGGAACACGCTCAATTTAATGCATTGTGCCAACAGTGGCAGCAACTGCAATCAAGGCGTGCAGATGATTAAGTCCATTCTGCAACGCTACCTGCTGGTGATTATCGCTGGGCTGTTATTGATTGCTCTAGGTATTTGGCTGAGCCAAAAAATCACCTTTTATGAGGAGCGCATTGAGTTAGGTGCCAGCCCAGAAGCACGCAGTGATCGGTATTTAGCCATCCAATATTTTTTGCGCGAACAAGGGATTGCCGTGACGTCGATCGACAGTTTAGTCAGCCTCATGCGTGCACCGGCCCCACAACACACGCTGTTTTTACTGAGCAATGATGCCACGTTGATCGACAGCCAACAAAGCGCCTTGCTGGATTGGGTGGCCCAAGGTGGGCACTTAGTCATCAGCGCGCAACATGAAAAAGTCGAACAAGATGCCCCGTCGCTACTGGCCACGCTGGGCATTGAAAAACATCTAAGCGCTGATTTAGATGAGGATATAGCAAGCGATGAAGCGACTTTAGAGCAAGCCGAGAGTCATACGACGCAAAGCCAAGAAGATACGAAAGCTGAATCGCTGCCCAGTACATTGACGCGCTTGTATTTGGAAAACGAACAATCGCCCGCCTATCTAGCGTTAGACAGCCGCTACCACTTATACGATGCAGATAATCGAGCCCATGCGTGGGCCAACAGTCAAGCCGCCACCCATTTACTTCAACTGACCCACGGCCAAGGTCTGGTCACAGTACTCAGTGATTTCGGGCTATGGCAACAAACTCAAATTAAAAATTACGACCATGCTTGGCTGCTGTGGTACTTGGCTCAAGACACCGAAGTCACTTTATTTAACCCACCCAAGCAGCAAGGTCTCTTCAGTTTGTTATGGCAGTACTTTCCAATCGCCTGCGGCTTATTGTTAGTCTTGCTACTGCTGAGCGTTTGGGCCAATGCTTTACGTTTTGGGCCAATCATTACGCCGCAAGACAACCGGCGCCGCAAACTCACTGAACACTTACACGCTGCAGCGTTATTTAACCTGCGTTACAACGGTCAACGCAGTCTACTGCTCGCCTTACAAAAAGATATTCAACAGCGTGCACAACAGCGTTACCCCAGTTTTTCTCGCTTAGCCGTCTCTGAGCAATGGCAAGTTCTGCAACAACTGAGTCGACAACCCATCTCGTTGATCTCACACAGCATGCGCCCACCGCTGGCTAAAAAACTCTCTACACAGGCCTTTACCTTGCACGTGACGCGCCTGCAACAATTAAGGAATGCACTATGAGCCAAAGTCCTTCTGATCTTGAATTAAGTCTCGATGACTCAGTCGCCAACACGGCCGAAACCAGCGAGATAGCGGCTCCAGCGGCAGCCAGCGAAACCACTGCTGTCGTCAGTAAAACTGAGCAGCAACGCTTACGTGCGAGCCGCTTAATGCAAGCCGTACATGCCGAGTTAGAAAAAGTTCTGATCGGCCAAACAGCCGTGATTGAAGGGGTACTGTGCACCTTAATTGCTTCGGGTCACGTGCTGATTGAAGGGGTGCCTGGACTGGGTAAAACATTATTAGTGCGCGCCTTAGCGCAATGCTTTTCTGGGCAATTTAACCGGATTCAATTCACGCCTGATTTAATGCCCAGCGATATCACTGGACATGCCATCTATGACTTACAAAGCGAGCAATTTAAATTGCGTAAAGGCCCGGCTTTTACCAACTTGCTGCTTGCCGATGAAATCAACCGAGCACCAGCCAAGACGCAAGCGGCACTTTTGGAAGTGATGCAAGAGCGTTGCATCACGCTAGAAGGTCGATCTTTAGCCGTACCATTACCCTTTATGGTATTGGCCACGCAAAACCCGATCGAGCAAGAAGGCACTTACCCTCTGCCCGAAGCTGAGCTAGATCGCTTTATGGTCAAATTGCACATGGGCTACCCAGAGGCGCTACACGAGCAACAATTAGTGCGTGAAGTGACCCGTTCTGCGCGCGCGGATATGCTCGACAGCACAACCTTGCGCACCCTATTGCAAGCGCGTGATGTGCAGGCCATACAAAAAATTGCCAGCAGTCTCGCAGTTGATGACCACGTCCTCAATTATGCTGTGGACCTCGTGCGCATGACTCGCCAATGGCCTGGACTCACCAGCGGTGCAGGTCCGCGCGCTTCAATTGATTTGATTCGTTATGCGCGCGCCGCCGCACTACTGAACGGCAGCGCCTTTGTCACCCCTGATGATATAAAGCGCAGCGCATTAAACGTCCTGCGTCATCGCGTACACTTGTCAGCAGAACTAGAAATTGAAGGCTTGCACGTTGAGCAGGTCTTACAACAACTGCTTGATCAAGTGCCTGTACCACGCCTATGAGCCTTAAGCCTTCAGCTCGGCTGTTGATCAGTGTCGGCAGTCTGTTATTCCTGGCCATTGTTTTGGGCGCAGCACACGCCTTAAAACTGGCTGTACCGGTGTTATTAGAGAGCTTACTGATCGCTACAGCTGTTTCCTTACTGCTGCTCGTCAGCATTGATGCTTGGCGTGTGCAGCAACAGCCTTCACCGCAGCTGCAACGACAACTTGCAAGCGGCTTATCCTTGCAGCACAGCTATGCAGTGACGCTCAGTTTCACCCATGATTACCACACAGCACTGACCTTAGAATACTTCGATCATCTGCCCGACAGCTTTGAATTTTCCGCGCTACCTTACTCGGTGACGCTAAAACCCAACTGCATCAGCCATACTGGTTACAAGATTAAGCCACTGCGGCGCGGTGCTTTTCATATTCCAGGCTGCAGCATCAGACTGCCCAGCCCGATGCGATTCTGGTCGTCACAACGTTTTTTGGCCCAACCCAGTACCCTGCGTGTCTACCCAGATTTTACGCGCATTCAAAGCGGCCAATTACAAGCCACTGAACATTGGCTCAAGCAACTGGGCATACAACAGCAGCAACGACGCGGCAGCGGTATGGAGTTTCATCAGCTGCGCGAATTTCGTGAAGGCGATAATTTCAAACACATTGACTGGAAAGCAACTGCTCGACAGCGCATTCCAATTGCCCGTGAGTATCAGGATGAACGTGATCAGCAGATTATCTTCTTACTGGATTGTGGGCGTCATATGCGCAGTCAAGACAGCGCGCTCAGCCATTTAGACCATGCCTTAAATGCCTGTTTATTACTCGCACATACAGCGTTACGCCAAGGCGATGCCGTTGGTGTACAAACCTTTGCGGGCACCCAGCGCATGCTCAAACCGGGTAAGGGCCGAGCGCAGATGACCGCCTTACTCAATACCTTGTACGACATTCACCCCAGTCAAAGCAGCGCTGACTACAGTGCCGCCGTGGAACGATTACTGCACCGGCAAAAACGGCGAGCGTTGGTGATTGTTATCAGTAACATCGCCGATGAAGCCGACAGTGATTTGATTGTCGCCATGCAGCGCCTAAAAAAGCAGCATCGCACGCTACTGGTGAGCTTACGCGAAGAAGCCTTAGATGATTTACGTGAGCAACCTGCACGTAGTCTGCAACAAGCACTGCTCTACTGTGCAGGAATCGACTATCTCAATACGCGCCTGCATCATCAACAAAAGCTCTCCAGTCAAGGTGTCCATTTGTTAGATGTACGTCCCAGCCAACTCAACGCACAATTGGTCAGTCAGTATTTAGCCATGAAAAAAGCCGGTCAATACTAAGCACTGCCGGCGCCACACTGAGCAGAGGTAAATATGCGCTAATACGCTTGCTAGACAGTGTCATCAAGGCATCACAAAAATAGATAAAACTGGCTATACTTGACGTAGAACGTTTATCGGGGTGTTTATTTAAGCTAGTCTTCAATGATCTGAGCAGCCCAATCACGCGCCGCTCAAACCCTGTTGTATGCTTACCTGTTAAGGAGCTTTATTATGAAATTGCATCAGCTATTGGTGGTTATTGATCCAACCTCTAAGGATTCTCAACCGTCACTGGAGCGTGCCGCTTGGGTGGCCAAGCGTTCTAAATCAGCGGTAGAGCTGTTGATCTGCGAATACAATTCAGCCCTTGATGGCGGCTTCTTTTTTGATGGTCCTGCGCAACAAAAAGCCCGCGAATCTCTGCTCAGCAACCTCGACAAATGGCTGAATAAACTCGCGCAACCACTGCGTGATGAAGGCATTAGCGTCACGACCGAAGTGCGTTGGGGCAAACCTTTACACAGCATGGTGTTACAGCGCATTGAGGAGCTTAAGCCTGATTTAGTTTTCCGTGATGCCACCACGCACAACATGCTGCAACGTTTATTCTTCAACAACACCTCTTGGCAGTTGATTCGCCAATGCCCTGTGCCGTTATGGTTAGTGCGTGAAGGGACCTGGAAAGCGGAACGTATTTGTGCCGCCGTTGACCCCGTACACAGCGCAGACACTGAGGCCGTACTTGACCACCAATTAGTGCAGTGCACTCGCTATTTAGCCGACACGCTAAACATGCAAGCCGATTACATGCACAGCTATGCCCCTTTGCCACGCACGATGGTGTTCGACTCTGAGTTGGTCGCTGCATACGATCAATATGTTGAACGCAGTGCTAAGCAACACCGCGATGCGTTTGACCAGCTGATGGCCGACTACCCTGTAGAAAAAGCCAATCGTCACTTACTGAAAGGCTTTCCGGAAGAAAGCATTCCTGAGTTTATTAAAGAGCGCGGCATTGACTTATTAGTGATGGGAGCCATCTCACGCGGGAATTTAGAAAATGCGCTGATTGGTAATACGGCAGAGCGCGTTCTAGAAGCGGTGCAAACTGATTTACTGGTCATCAAGCCAAAACGTCCAGCTCAATAAAAACTGATTGCCAGCGGCCACTTGAGTCAACGGTCAATGGCACAGTTTACCTACATATTTTAATGCTCTACACAGGAAATCTCAGCATGTCTTTGCGTCGCACTAAAATCGTTGCCACCATCGGCCCAGCCAGCAGCTCTCCTGAGATTCTTGAGCAATTGATTCTGGCCGGCATGGATGTCGCGCGTTTGAATTTCTCCCATGGCAACCCCGATGAGCATCGCGCACGTGCAATGCTCATTCGCGAAATCGCAACTCGCCTGAATTGCCATGTCGCGCTGATGGGTGATTTACAAGGCCCAAAAATTCGTATCGCACGCTTTACCGATAAGAAAATCGAACTACAGGCCGGTGACCCATTTTGCTTTTCAATCACCCATCCGCGTGATGCAGGTAACCAACAAGTCGTCTGCATTGACTACCCTGACTTGGTCACCGACTGTAGCGTCGGCGATGAATTACTCTTGGATGACGGCCGTATTGTTATGCAAGTGGAACGTATTTCCGCCGACGCCCTGCATTGCCGAGTACAGGTGGGTGGTTCACTGTCCGACCACAAAGGTATCAACCGTCGAGGTGGAGGCTTAACCGCACCTGCCCTGACTGAAAAAGACAAGCAAGATATCCGCTTAGCGGCTGAATTAGATCTGGATTATTTAGCCGTCTCGTTCCCACGTGATGCGGCGGATATGCATCTGGCTCGCCGCTTATGCGAAGAAGCCAATTGCCATGCGTGGTTGATCGCCAAAATTGAGCGTGCCGAAGCAGTGGTCAACGATGAAGCGTTGAATGGCTTAATCAGCGCCAGCGATGCGGTAATGGTCGCCCGTGGTGATTTAGCTGTGGAAATTGGCGATGCCGAATTGGTCGGCATTCAAAAGAAAATTATTGCTGCCGCACGTAAACAAAATAAAGCAGTGATTACTGCCACGCAAATGATGGAATCGATGATTCACAGCCCAATGCCCACGCGTGCCGAAGTCTCAGATGTGGCTAACGCGGCGTTGGACTACACTGATGCAGTGATGCTCTCTGCAGAAACCGCTGCAGGTGAATACCCTGTGCAAGCAGTCGCAGCCATGGCTCGGGTGTGTTTAGGTGCAGAAAAAAATCCAATTATGCGCCGATCAAACCACCGCATTGATCAGCAGTTTGAGCGCTGGGATGAAAGTATCGCCTTGGCCGCGATGTACACCGCCAATCACTTCCCTGGTGTTAAAGCTATTATTGCGCTGACTGAAAGTGGCTACACACCGCTGGTCATGTCGCGAATTCGCTCATCGATGCCGATTTATGCCTTTGCACCTTCACGACAAACCCAAGCACGCGTCGCTTTATTTCGTGGTGTGTATACGGTGCCTTTTGATCCCAGCCAGTTCCCCGGCTCAGTCAGCAAATCAGCGGTCGAAGAGCTACTCAAGCGCGGTATTGTCGAAGAAGGTGACTGGGTGATCTTAACGAAAGGCGACAGTTACCATATGATTGGCGGCACCAATACTATGAAGCTGCTGCATGTCGGTCATATCACCTCCTAAGTTCACTTTTGCTGCAGCATGCCAGAATGACTCAAGCACTCTGCCATGCTGCAGCAAACCCTCTATATAACAATACCCAATGCCTTAATCATCTGCCGCAAATCATTTTTTGGCTGACTGATTTGCACCTGTAAATCAGGGATTTCACGACGCACAGGGTAATTTTTACGTACCTGATCAAACGCCGCTCGACGTGTCACAGCGTCACCCTGCAAACTTAAGCGAAACGCTGCATCATCACTGCGCGGATCATACACAGCACGGCATAGCACACGCAGCGCTTCAGCCACAGGCGTGTGTGCAGCCAATTGCATGGCCAATAGCGTCTGTGGCGGAAACTCAATCGGCGCTGTTTCAGGCAAAGCAAAGTGTTGACAAAACGCCTGATAAATTTGTTCAGTACCCCGAATTTTGCCGTCTAAGCTATAACCGGCAATGTGCGCTGTGGCAATATCACAGCGTTGCGCCAGCGCCACATCCACCTGCGGTTCACCTTCCCAGACATCCAGCACGACACGTACATCGCTGCGCTGGGCTAAAAACTGCTTTAACGCCTGATTATCTAGGACTGCACCGCGACTGGCATTGATCAGCCAGCCGCCATGGGCAAACCCCTGCAGTTGCTCTGCACCAATTAAATGCAGGGTCGGACAGTCACCTTGTGCGGTCAAAGGCGTATGCAAACTGATGACATCACAGCGCTGCACCAGCGTGGCTAAATCCACATAGTCACCGCCCTCACGCTGTTGGCGTGGCGGATCACAGACCAGCACTTGCCAACCCAAACCACGCAACACCTGCACTAAACGCTCACCCACCTGCCCAGCCCCCACCACACCGTAGCAACGCTGGGCTAAATCAACGCCATCACGCTCAGCCAATGTCAGCAACGCACCCAAGACATAATCCACCACACCGCGCGCATTACAACCCGGAGCACTCGACCAACCGATACCTTGCGCGGCGAAGTAGTCCAAATCCAAATGATCCGTACCAATCGTACAGGTGCCGACAAACTTCACCTGTGAACCAGCAAGCAATGCCTGATTGACTTGCGTCACCGAGCGCACCAATAGCACCTCAGCATCCGCTAATATAGCGCGATTAAGGTTGCGCCCTGCCACACGACGCAGCTGACCATGACGCTCAAACACCTCAAGCATAGGAATATTTTCATCAGCCAGTATCCGCACCTGTATACCCTCTTTGATGGTTTGATAAGAACCTGTAGCACTGCTGTAAACGTAATGATAGCTACCTAACAATCATCACAACAGAGTAAACTATACGCGCTGCCAGCCTGTTTCTCACCTACTGCTCGCACGCCCCCATATCCTTCGCACTGCGCAGCAAATATTGCTGTATAGGCTTTATTCTAGGCTGTTTTGTATGTCCACTGTTTCTCGCTACCAACGTGTCACTGCCGAATGGCGTATTCTGCTGAAGCTGGCGGTACCTATTATTATTGGTCAACTCGCCAATACCGCCATGGGCTTTGTCGATACAGTAATGGCGGGACGCGTCAGCCCTAATGATCTAGCGGCGGTAGCCTTGGGTAACTCAGTATGGGTGCCAATTTTTTTATTGATGAGCGGTATTTTAATCGCCACCACTGCCAAGGTTTCGCATGCCTTTGGTCGCGGCGCTGAGCTGCAAATAGGTTATTTAGTTCGGCAAGCCTTATGGTTGGGCTTAGCGTTGGGCTGCGGGCTCGGCGTTCTCCTCTGGAACGCACAGCCGTTGATGGAACTGATGGGGGTGACTCCGATTCTGATTAAACCCGCGATGGGGTATTTACGTGCCGTGGCCTGCGGCTTCCCCTGTGTGGCCATCTATCTAGTGTTTCGCTGCTACAGCGACGCCTTAGGCTTAACCCGCCCAAGTATGGTAATTGGCATCCTAGGTCTGTTACTGAATATCCCGCTCAACTACATTTTCATCAATGGCCACCTCGGTCTACCTGCGATGGGGGGTGTGGGCTGTGGCTGGGCGACAGCTTTGGTGATGGCCTTTATGATGATAGCCATGTTTGTTTGGGTACGTTGGGCACCCTATTACACCTCTAGCCAGATTTTCACATGCTTTCAATGGCCCCAGTGGCCTGCACAAAAAAGCCTGCTGGCGCTCGGTTTACCGATTGGTATCTCCATTTTTGCTGAAGCCAGCTTATTTTCAGTAATTGCCCTATTGATTGGCGGTCTGGGTGCCAACGTAGTGGCCGGTCATCAAATTGCCCTGAATTTCAGTTCATTGGTATTTATGATTCCCTACTCCTTAGCAATGGCGACCACCATCCGAGTCGGTCAAGCATTGGGCGCGAACCGTCCACGTGAGGCACGCTTCTCTGCTGGGGTCGCGATGGCGACTGGACTGATCTGCGCCTGTGTTTCAGCCAGTTATATGTTTTTATTACGTGAGCACATTGCGCGCATTTATACCCCAGATGCGGCGGTGCTAGCAGTCGCCACCTCATTAATTATTTACGCGGCCATTTTTCAGTTTTCTGATGCGATTCAAGTCACCGCTGCAGGTGCCTTACGCGGCTATCAAGACACACGCATCACCATGTTAATCACCCTCTTCTCATACTGGGGTGTCGGTCTACCCGTCGGTTACCTGCTAGGACTCTCCGATAAGTTCGGTGCAGCACAAGGGCCTGCAGGGTTATGGCAAGGTCTGATTGTCGGTCTCAGTTGCGCAGCAGTAATGCTGGGAATGCGCCTACATAAAATAGCCCGCCAGCATATTTATGCGGCCGCTTAGTACGCACGGATTGACACAACAACGAAGGATTGCATAAACAGCAATCCTTCCAAAAAAAATCACAATTGTGTTCTACCGCATGCGATTAAGCCGCTGCAAACCCACCCGGCTCTCGTGCAAAGCTATAGGCTATGCGGCTTTGCTAAAACAATCCACAAAGCCTGTGGATAAGTCTGTGCGTAACGTGCCTATAAAGGCTTTTAATCGCCACAATACGGGGCTTTGCGACAAACTGATGATTTTTTCACCACATTTAGAAACCATTTAAAATCAATGACTTACAAAGTCAAGGAGTAAATATGTGGGTTCATACACAGTGTCCAAAAGATATTTACAAAACAACTGTATGAATGTGCACAACTTCTCAAAGACCTAACAAATACGCAGTAAATATCAAGCGTACAAACGCACATTTTTCAAACTATTTTAGGGCTTTAAGGGTTGACAAATGCTGATGCACTGGCCAACCCATGCAGCGCTCACTTAACGCGCCTTAACCTGCATTGTTGCAGAACTCGCACTGTGTGCCTGCCATTCTGGACGATACATTGATGCCACCTGTGCTGGCGGTACCACATAGCGACCTGGTGTTACTGCCCGAGCCAAATAAAGCAGGTGCTTAACTTGTTTCGCAGGGATTGATAACGCAGCCACATAACGGTCATCACGGTATTCTTGATGCACTATATCGGTATTTTGCATGGCCTCTTGCCATTCCCGTAGCGCGCTGCTGGCACGGCTCAAACTGGCTGAGCTTTGCGCGAGATTTTGATTCTCCAGCTCAAGTCCTGCGGGTAATAAATCCACCAATAAAGCATCCGCTACGGTTTTCGTCGCACGCACCGCCAAATGCACTACGACTAAGTCACCACTGTGTAGTTCGCTCAAGTTTAATGGCGCACCTTTAGGGTCAAAGTACTGCCGTTCAATACTCAATACATGACCGCCCGCAGCAGGTGCTTGCGTTGGATAACCGGTCAGCTCTAAGCGTTGGTACAGCGCAGTTTCGTTTTCCGTAGTTAAGCTCAGACCTTCGCGCAGCTGCTGATCATCTAATAACAGCTGACTGCTATTGGCTGACAGCGGAATCCTCTGCGCATCAGCTTGCAGCTGTGCTTGCCACGTCGTATCACTGTTGCGCAGCTGTGCACGGGCGGCCATAAATAAAGCATTGCGCTCTTGTGTTGAAAGGCCGGTGCGCATCTGCAAGCTGTCCGCCAGCGCAAACATACGCGGCGTTTGTTCGCTCTCGGCTAACTCATACTCTTGCAGCAACGCCAAAATTTGCGCTTGATCACGCAATTCACTGCCGTAATCCGCCATCCACAATTCATCACTGCGCTCTACATGTAAGCCAGCATGCAAAGCTTGCTCAGCTTTTGGCGCATCGCCCATCCACTGCAAGGCTAAAGCCAAATGCAGCAAAGGCAAACCCGAACGGGCATGCTGACGGCGTTCAAATAAACTGCGTAACGCACCCAGTGGCGCATGCTTGTCACGCGCCAAGACAAAACCTGCATAGGCCTGCACGGCAAAACGCGTACTGTCAGGTGCTTGACTGTAATCGCTATCAATTAAGTAGCCTTCTTGCAGATAACGCAGTAAACGTTCTTGCGCTGATTTTAAAGCGGCAGGCGGTACGGCAAAGCCTTGCTCACGCGCCCGGATTAAAAAATCAGTGACATAAACGGTCGGCCAATACTCTTCAGCTCCCTCAGAGCTCCACATGGCAAAGCTACCATTGTAACGTTGCATCGCGAGCAAGCGCTCAATACCGAGTTCTATCTGCTGACGACGCCGCGCGGGGGTATCCGTGCTGATCCTCACCCCATTCAGCTGCGCATCATTGATATACAACGAGGCTAATAAACCGCTCGTCGTTTGCTCAGCGCAGCCATAAGGGTAAGCATCCAGTGCTCGCAGATGCTCAGCAATATTAAGTGGTGGTCGACTGGAGACACTCAACATCGCCTCAAGACCACCGCGCTGATAACCCGCCAAAGCCTCTGGCGGCAATTGCCATGGCGTCGTTGCGCTAATGACGGCTTGATAACTGCGGTTTTCTGCCGGGTAAGCGGGGCGCACACCGATGCTCCAGTTGCGCGTGAGTGGTGTTAATTGCTCATCGGGCAACTGCATCCCGTCGACTTGCAAATGCAACTCACCCTGGCCGTAACCCGCTAAGGCGCTAACAGGTAGATCAAGAATTTTACGTTGCTTAGCGGCCAATTCTACTTGCACAGTCGTTGCTGCCTCAGCAAGGGTTAACAAACCACTGCTACGCAGTTGCACTGAAATAGTTTGCGCATACTCAGTAAGATTGTGCAGATCCAAGGCCACTTGGCTCTGATCGCCGCCGGCTAAAAAGCGTGGTGCAGAAAGCTCTGCGACCAAAGGTGCAGCAACCTCAAGGGGTTGTTCGGCCATGCCAAACTGATCGTCTGTCCACGCTTGCGCGGTTAAACGCAAACGACCATTAAAGTCTGGGATATTCAGAACAATTTCAGCTTCGCCCTGAGCATTTAAGGTCACTGGCAGGCTTTGTAAAGCGACAATATTGACACTGCTTTGCGGGCGCTTACCGCCAGACGCTAAGGCCGCATCACCACCAAACAACATTCGCGCTAAACGCCCATTACCCGCTTCAATCAGTTGTCCATACACATCAAACTGATCAACCTGATACCCCTTGCGCGAGAAAAATTCGGCAAAAGGATCCGGCGCAGCAAAATCAGTAATATTTAGAATCCCAACATCCACTGCAGAAAGAATCACCTGCACGGGCTGTGCCGGCACATGCCCATCGCTATCTAACGCTTTAACTTTTACGGTTAAGGGCTGGCCCGGGCGCATCTGCTCGGGCGCTTGCAAATCCACCATTAACTGGCGATCTTTGCGCTGCAGCGGTAAGTGTAATAAGCCCACTGCACGCTTAGGGGTAATTTGCGCTTGGCGTTCACCTGGGCGCACCACTAAAGCACTGACATATAAATCATGCCGTAACCAATCACTGGCAATCGGAATCTCAACCGTAGTGCCTTCAGCAGGCACATTGAGCGGTTGCCACCAAACAGGTCCGTCAGCCGACTCAATCAGCAGGTAACCACTGCCTGCGGCAGGCGCATTGATGGTGACCCGCGCCGTGTCACCATTGGCATAAGCCGGTTTATCCAACGCCAACTTAACCTGATCGGGACGTACAGCGCCGCCTAACGCGTTATCTTGCTCCGCGTAACCGGCCCAAAAAGCAATGCTGCTGACCACTTCAGTCATCGGGTCTTCTACTTCTACACGGTAAGGTCCCCATTGCACAGGGAAGCTCACGCTTGCCGTCTTGCCAGCATCAATTGCGACGGTTTGTTCACTCACCGTCAGTAGCTTTTTATTGTGCTGATAACGCCAGCCGCCGTTATCAGAATAGTTCCAGTAATAATCACGACGTTCACGAATCAAACGGACTTTAAGCTGCTCCGCTGCAAGTTTTTCACCTTGCGGATTGGTTAAAACAATTTCAAATTCTGGCTGGCTGTCAGCATCCACTTCCTCACCTTGAAAAACCCCACGAATCCCCGGTAGCTGCGCAGCAGGCCAAACAGCTTGCAGCACACGACGCGTTACCGGACGACCGGCAGACTCTAAAATACTGGCCTGCACAATCAAGTTCAGTGGTGACTGTGCGTCTGGCCATTGACTGTCAATTTTGATCTGCGCAAGGCCTTGCTCATCGAGTAACATTTCATCAAGATCAATCTCTTGACTCAACGCATCATCCGCAACATTACCAAACTGAAAACCTGGTAATGCAGGCACCGCCTCACGCAAAGGCCGCACATACAACTGGCCCGTTATTCGGTTACCTGCCGCTGGAGCACCATACAAATAGCGACCTTGCACAGCAACTGCCAGCCCTTCATCTGGCTTAATTGGCGCAGTACTGGCTTGTAAATCAAGCGCTAAACGCTCAGGCAAAAAGTCCTCAACTAAAATGTCATAGACTTGTTTAATACCACCACCTAAATCCAACAGTAATTGCCAGCGCCCTGTGGGTGCATTCGCGCCAATCGGCAACTGATATTGATACAAGCCATGCTCATCGGCCTGCCAAACAAATTGACGACTGATCTGTTGGTCTGGACGGCGGACTTCAACTTTAATCGGCTGCGCAGCGACTGTTTGCCCATCCGCATCCCGCAGCAAACCATTGAGTAACACGGTTTCGCCAGGGCGATAAAGATCCCTTGGGCCAAACACAAAAAACTGCAATGCTTGTCCCGCAGGGCCTGCAATCGAGAATTCCGCCAAATCTAAACTGGCACTGTTTAAACGTATAAAACTGGTTTGCTGCCCATGTTGCGCCACTAACACATTGGCTTTATCCGTAATAGGCAGTTGCGCGTGGCCTTGTTTATCGGTTTTCCCAGACGCCAATACTTGGCCTTTTTTATCTAAAATCTGCAGTTCAATCGCTTCCAGAGCGATGCCATTAGATAACGCTTGAGCAAACACATCCAACTGCTGACGAAAACGGTGTGCCGAGATACCAAGATCACTGACCGAAAACACCGTGGCAGGCTGAGAGTAATTGTAGGTACCGGCCTCTCGCATGACCGCCATGTACACACCTGCTTTATTCAGCGCTTTAATGGGCTTAATCGGTAATTGCAGCGTTTCACGGGTATTTAATGCGGGTTTTAACTCAAATCGTGCGCTGTGCGCCAAGTCAGCCAAGGTCAATAGCTCACGCGCTTGCCACATTTCTAAACTTTGGTTACGCCCCCATTGCGCTAAAAACTCAGGCAAAGCGCTGGGCTTAATCCGGAAAAACTCAACATCCACATGATCAATATTTAACGCCACCACAGGCAGGCCTTGACTAAATTCTGCCGGCAGTAAAGAACCTCGGCTGGCAAAACCAACCGAGGGCTGTAAATTACGGGTTTTAATTTTCTCGCTAAAATCGTCGGCCAACTGCGTCTGGTTAATCGCAGTCAGGCCCGCATCGACACTGACGATCAAGGTACGCTGTGGTGGAATATGGCGCAGACGCAACTCCATCAAGTCGGCACTCAGCTCCCAAGCGCCATCCAGCTTGCCGTTTTTACTGTCGACCACATGTACCTTTTGCGCAAAGTTTTGCTGGGCTTGCAACGGCACAGAAAAGGTCAAACTGATAACACTTGCGCCATCCTGCTCAAGTTCAGACGCATCTAAGACCTGCAGTGTTTGATCCTTATAACGCTCAGCCAAGACAGCGGGGTCAATCACCCGCTGCGCGTTTGCCCTGTGCTCATTGAGCTCGGCGGGCGCGCTGGCATCCACCGGCTGCTCGCTCGAATCACAGGCGGCCAATAGCAAAACCATTAGCGAACCGAGAAGACCTTTGCGCCACATAAGCTGCTCCAACATAAAATAAATAATCAGCGCGTACTATAAACGACAGGACCATACAGCGCCCATGCATAGAGTCGACAAACTGCAAAAAGAAACCCATACAGCACAACAGTTATGCACATAAACTGTGGATAACTATGTGCACAATATGTACACGAACCCCGCACGTATCAATTAGACTGCACTTATAATAACTTGATCATTTTTTAATCAAAATAATAGCCTTTAAATTCAATGACTTACAAAATACAGTGTCTATTAGAAGCCACTTAGCTGACACGCGGTAAACACCAGCAAATTGTGTACAAATATTCAGCCGCAAGCGTTTAGCGCAACTTCTTATTGAAAGACTGAAACAGCTTGCTAGAATGCGGCAATGATCAGACAAGGCATTCTATGAAACGATTTAATTTACGTCATGAAATTTTATTGCAACTGGTTGAGTCTGCCCAGGATGGTATTGTGGTTGCCGAAAAAGAGGGGGATGACACCATTTTGGTATACGTGAACCCCGCTTTTGAACGCTTAACCGGCTACAGCGCCGATGAAATCTTGTACCAAGACTGCCGTTTCTTGCAGGGTGAAAACACGGATCTCACTGCGGTCAAAGTGATTCGCCAAGCCATTAATGATCAAATACCCGTACGCACCGTGCTGAAAAACTACCGCAAAGACGGTTCAGTGTTTTGGAACGAACTGAGTGTCACGCCTTTTTATGATGAACTTGATCAAATCACCTATTACATTGGTATTCAAAAAGATGTCACCGCACACGTCGAGCTGGCCTTAGAGCTAGAAGCTGCACGTGAAACGATTCAGCAGCTCAACGATCAGCTCAACCAGCAATCATAAGTTCAGTGCAGTAAACCACTGTGCCCAGACCCGCAGCTCACAATTCACACTGGGCGGCTGTCTATTGGCTAATTGATCATCGCCCAACACCCAGCTGCGCATTGATGCGTACTTGGCAAAACTGGCTGTCCACTGCGCAGTGGCTGTTGCATTGTAATCAACAAAGAGCATCGCCTGTATCGATAAGGGCCTTGCTACAGTCAATACTTGATCCAGGGTTAGCGAATCACTCAGCTCAATAGCTTGATAGCCTTGTTCAAAACAAAACAGCGCCACCAGCTTGGCTAAATAATCCGGCGTTTGTGGCGCTTTCTGAATCACAATACGCTTACTCGGTAAAAATGGCTGACTGTACAAACTGTGCAAACGCACCTGTAAACGTCGTGTTAGACAACTGTGCCAAAAGGCTAACGGCACAGCGTTATTGTCTTGCTGCTGAAGTTTTTGCTCAACCTCAGCCGAAAGCATCCGCAGCGCATTTAGGCTGTAATCAGCAAACAAACGATCCAATAAACGCTCTAATCCCTGCACTTGCAGTTGCGCGGCAGCCAAACAAATACTCTCAATCAACAAGCTTTTGTCACCCGCATGCGCCAACACATCTGTCGCAGCTAGTTGACGCGGCGGTGACTCACTGATCACTGCTTTAATGCGGCTGATCGGAATGCCTTCCTCCATCAAACGCAATGTTTCATGCAGGAAATCAATATGTTCTTGAGTATACAAACGATGCCCAGATTCAGTACGTACCGGCTCAAGCAAATTATAGCGACGCTCCCAAGCGCGCAGGGTAATCGGATTTACCCCCGTCAGCCGTGCCACTTCACGGATGGGATACAGTGCATTTTGGTCGATTGCATCGCTCATTTGACATCACACTCAGTAAGAATTTGCATGGTAGAACATGTACATCACTTATGCAGGCGCCAGCAATTGTACCGATCTGCACTGGGCTTGGCGACGCCTGAACCCCTTAAGGTTTAAGTCCAGCCAGCAAACTGCGCTTAAGTGTCATTGATAAAGGCTGCTCTCCCAACCAAATGCCGAAATACACGGCTTTAAAACCTGCTGTATCGATTTGCACTAAGGGTTTGCCATTGAGCAATAAACGCGTGCCCTGCTCTGGCTGAAAATCCAAATGGTAGCAATCACCTTGCTTAACCGGCTGATAGGCCGCGTGTAAACGATTCACCGCGTGCTGTAAGTCAGCCGACAAGTCTTCTGGCAAGCCACGCTGCGCACCCTCAATAAAATTCTCGACAGATAAATCCCGTGCATAACACAACACCAACCGGGCCGGGGTTTGCTCAGACAAAGCCTGCTCTAGATTGATGCCCACCTCCGTAAAAAACTGTGCATCATAAACTTTAAAAACACCCCAGCGTGCAGTGCCCGCACCGACCTGGACTAAGTCAGCACTGGCCAGATTGGACAGCACCAACAAGAACAGCAAGCCCAGTATCCTCATGGCTGTGCCTTACTAAAAAACAGCGTGACTTCACCGACATTAAAACCCCATTTGCTGACTTGGGCACGATTGAGCATTACGCCGTCAGATTGCAAGAACATCCAGTCATCAAATTTCACATGGATACTGCTGTCTTTGTAAGGTAAATTAAGGGTGTAACGCCAGTTGAACAGCGAACCTGCACTGTGTCCAACAGCCTCGCCGATAACATCACCTGCAGTACCTGTGTAGTGATTTTCGGCCAGACGCTTGATCACCCAGACACGTTGCTCAAGCTCACCGTCGTCATATACAAAGCGCTCATCTAAAGTCAGCACATCGTCCTCAACAGTGCCGGTAATCGCCACGGTAAAACGCCGTTTCACTGCACCTGAACGGTCCTGAAATTGGCCGTAGGCTTGGGTTTTTCCAGAAAAATAACTAAACAAATCAAGTTTTGGTTCAGTCTGCGCATAATCTTGCAGATGAGGTCCACTGCAACCTGCAAGCAGGAATAAGGCAGTTAATGCGAATAAGTACTTACCCATTTTCATAATTTATGCTCCAAGGTCAGTTGCACCACATCAGTCGACTGAGTTTCAAACCCCACACGACAATAATCTAAGTAATAACGCCAGATTCGCTGAAAACGTTGGTCATAACCCATGCTGATTAATGCTTCACTGTGTGCCGCAAAGTCTTCCTGCCAGAGCTGCAAGGTGCGCGCATAATCTTGGCCAAACGACAGCGCATTACTGATGCTAAAACCATGTTCCTGCGCCAGTTGATGAAGCTGTTGTTTAGAGGGCAGTAGGCCTCCGGGGAAAATAAACATCTGAATAAAATCCACATCATTTTGATAACGCTCAGCACGTGCGTCTTCAATGGTGATGATTTGCAGCACCGCTTTGCCGCCTTTTTTCAGCAAGCGCTTGAGCTGAGTAAAGTAGTCATGCCAATACTCTTTGCCCACCGCTTCGAACATCTCAATACTGACAATATGATCAAACTGACCTTGCTGATGGCGATAATCCATTAAATTCAGTTGTGCCTGTCCCGTCAGAGCTTGACGCTGCATACGCTGCTGAGCAAATTCAAGCTGCTCGGTCGATAAGGTAATCCCTGTGACGTGGCAGCCTTGCTGGGCCGCGCACTCGGCAAAACCACCCCAACCACAACCAATTTCCAGAATATGATCGCCTTGCTGCCACTCCAATTGATCAAGAATGCGTTGGTATTTATTGCTTTGCGCCTGCGCCATACTCTGCTCGGGCTGCGTAAATAGGCCACTGGAATAACTCATGGTTTCATCCAACCAGAGCTGATAGAAATCATTACCCAGATCGTAATGCGCGCTGATGTTCTCGCGACTGTTTTCGATTGAGTTATGGTTATTACGATGACGCTGTAAGAAGCGTTGATAAAACCAATTAAAGCCTAGACGGGTATCACTGAGCGCCTGTTCATTGGTTGCGCCCAGCAGCAATAAAGTATGCAAGCACGGCGTATCAATCAGTTGATCGGTATAGGCTTTAGCAAAACCCAATTCGCCCTGACTGCTGAATAACCAAATAAACTTCAATGGCTGATGAATCACCAGTTCCGCATGCACTCCGGCGTTAGCACCACTAAAACGGCGCTGCTGATCAGCAATACTGACCGTCAACGAGCCATACTGCAGACGATCAAAAGGCAGATGTTTAAGTAACCACGCAGCCAACTTAGGCGCGTGAGTTGAGCCTAGCAACCCGCTTTGGGTGCGCGTTAACATAATGTCATCTCCGAATGGCTGTATTGAACAGCTTCTAAATGCTTGGGCGTACGATGAAAAGTGCCGCCTTTAATAAGGATTTTTAATGCCCACCAATGAATCAAAGCAATCACTTTAAGCATGCTTAAAGGCGCAAAACCGACTTGTTTTAAGAGGTTTTGATCCGTCAGTTCTAAGGCATGCCCCGCTTCACTGGCGCTAAAAAACTCAACACCAGCACGTGTTTCACGAATGCTGGTAAACACCTTGTCTGTCGGTGCGCCAAAGCGAAAATGATAGTGCGCATCCATGTCAATAAAGGGTGAGACATGGAAGACTTTCTGCGCCTGGGCCTGAATGCTCTTTTCAGTACAACCCGCGACCTTGAGCACATAGTGATGCCACTGAGCAAAGGTGTTACTGACCTCAGCAATGATCGCGACCAGTCGATTGTCGGCAGCGTAGGCGTACCACATCGACAGCGGATTAAAGCTGTAACCCAAAATTCTTGGATAACAGATCAGCTCAACCCGCGCCGGCCGCGCAACCCCATATTGCGCAAGAAAACCATCGATCCATTGACGCCAAGGTGTGCCATCGCGTGGACCATGGTCTTGGTATTTTAGACTGACTAAGTTAAAGCGATTAACACTCAGCCAACGCAAGCTGTGCGCCTCTTGCTCAATGCAGTCGATATCAATCTTGATACTGAATGAGCGATAGGCGAAGCGATACTCGACTGGCTGCTGACGCGCATGCGCAACTTGACCGACATAGATTTGCGAGCCCATTAGACCTCCCACGGCAAAGCAATCTGCCAAAGTTTGGCTAGACCAACAGCACTGGCTAAACCGTCTTCATGAAAACCGTAACCTGCGTAAGCACCGGCAAACCAGCAGCTTTTTAACCCTTGAATACCGGGTAATTGCCCTTGAGCTTGGATAGCTTGCGGATCAAAAACCGGATGTTGGTAATCAATGGTTTTAATCACCAAATCAGATCGCGGCTCAACAATCGGATTTAAAGTAACAAAAATATTTTCAGTGGTATTGAGCGGCTGCAGTGCATTCATCCAGTAGGTCACGCCCACGGCACGCTTGGCTTGATAGTTTTTACCACTTAAGTAATTCCACGAAGCCCAGGCCATTTCTTTCTTGGGCATTTGCGCTCGGTCGGTATGCAACCACGCTTGATTATGTTGATATGTAAAGTTCTGCAATAAAGCAAAGGATGCATCATTCAACAAGGCATAAGCCTCATCGGCATGGCAGGCAAAGACCACCTGATCAAAGACGTGGGTTTGTCCATCACTGCTGCGTAAAGACACTGAGTGTTCAGCTGTTTCACCAAGCGCAACCTCTGTGACGCCGTGTTGATATACCGCAAAGCTATTGAGCGCTACGATTTTTTCCAAATAGGTCCGTGCACCATTAATCACCGTGCGCCATTGCGGGCGATCGTTGACATTAAGCAGGCCATGATTCGCGAAAAACTGTAGAAAACTCTGCGCTGGAAATTTCAGCATCGTTTCGGTTGGGCACGACCAAATCGCCGCCGCCATCGGTAATAAGTAATCGTGCTGCATGGTTTGACCAAAGTGGTTTTCAGTCAGGTAATCGCCGAGAGTGAAGTGCTTAGGCAAACCTTGTACAAGATCAGTCTTGGCCAATTTATTAAAACGTAAAATATCCGCAATCATCCGCCAGTGGCGTGCTGAAAATAGATTCTTACGCTGCGCAAATAACGTATTGAGATTGTTCCCGGCATACTCCAATCGCCCATGATCAATGGATACAGCAAAACTCATATCAGTCGGATGGGTTGCCACCTCTAAGTGCGCAAACATCGCTTTGAGCAACGGGTAGTTTGGCTCGTTATACACAATGAAACCGGTATCCACAGGAATCTGCTCACCATTCGGCAAGGTCACATCAAGGGTATTGGTATGCCCGCCCAAGCTTGGATTTTTCTCAAATAGAGTGACGTCATGCTTCTGGCTGAGAAACCACGCACTGCTGATGCCACTAATACCGCTGCCAACCACTACCACTCTGTATCTTTTATCTGGGTCGAACATTTTCCTGACACCTTGCGAAAATTTGTTATATAGTATTTATACACAAGTTATACACTTGTACAAGGTGAGCGTATGAAAAAAAATATCCAACAACAAAAAATTTGGCTCGTAGGTGCCTCACAAGGCATTGGTCTACAGCTGGTAAAAATCTGGCTAGAGCAGGGTCATCAGGTGCTTGCCTCGGCACGTCAAGCTGAACAGTCCAGCGACTTGGCCGAGCTGCAACAGCGCTACGGCAAACAGTTGCAGTGCTTAAATGTGGATGTCAGTGATGCACCAAGTTGCGCAATCCAAGCGCAACAGGCTTGGACCGCGTTCGGTGGGTTAGACATGTGGTTTTACAATGTCGGTGCTTACCAACCGATGACCTGTGACGAGTGGGATTGGTCTGCCTTTGTGCAGATGAACCAGAGTAATTACTTAGGTGTGGTTGCGTTGATGCTGCCATTGCAACAGCTGTTCAAAACACAAGGCCATGGTCGCTGGGTCTGGAATGCCAGTTTAGCCGCATATTTTGGCCTGCCTTACGGAGGCGGCTACTCAGCCCCCAAAGCCGCTTTAGTCAATTTAGCTGAAGCGCTGCAGCCTGAACTGGCCCAGCAAAACATCGCATTACAGATTATTAACCACGGCTTTGTGCGCACGCGTTTAACTGAGAAAAATAAATTTGCCATGCCCGGCGTGTTACAGCCTGAACAGGCTGCAGAGCAAATAGCGCAAGCACTGAATAGCAGCAAAGGGTTTGAAATCCGTTTCCCTTGGCGCTTACGCAGCGCACTCAGCTTGTTCAGATGTATGCCGTATTCTTGGTCGCTGGCACTGACCCGCAAAATGTTAAGGCGCTAAATGATGCTGATCACTGCACAGATATTGGCAAACTATCAAAAGCTCTTTGAAAACCTCAGCCTGCAAACCGTAGAGGAGGATTTTTTACAGGTTTTTAGTCACGACGTGTACTTTAAAGACCCCTTTAACGCCGTGCATGGGCTGTCCAAGCTGCAAGCTATTTTCCGGCATATGTTTAGCACTCTGCACGAGCCGCAGTTTCGCATTTTAGATATCGCCAGCAGCCACAACCGAGGATTTTTAGAGTGGCAGTTCACCTTTAAACTCAAAGCACATGCCAAGCAGCAACTGATCCAAGGGGTTAGCAAGATTGAAATAAACCCACAAGGTCAAGTCTGTAGCCATATTGATTACTGGGATACGGGGGAATATGTCTATCTAAAAATCCCATTACTGCGGCGCATCATTGCCATGATTAATCAGCGCCTGAGCAGCTCATGAAAAACCGCAGCGCATTCAGTCAGCCATTGATTTATGGGCTTGCCTCTTGGCCATTGGCGATGTTGGGCATACCGCTGTATGTGTATTTACCAACCTACTATCATCAGCGCGGTTTAGAGCTCGCCATAGTCGGCAGTATGCTGCTGCTGGCAAGAGTCAGCGATGTAATCTCTGATCCGCTGGTGGGTTTACTCTGTGATTACAGCGGGCGGCGCGGACGTTATCTGCTGATGCTGCTCGGCTGGGCTTTACTATTGATTGGCTTATGGCAATTATTACTGCCAACACAAGCCAGTGCCAGCCATCTACTGATTTGGGCGATGTGGGTTTATTTGGCTTGGACTCTAATTATGATTCCTTACCAAGCACTCAGCGCTGAAGTGAGCCGGCAGGCGCATGTCAAAACCTACTACACGGCCAGCCGTGAAGGTTTTGCGGTGATTGGGGTGATCACGGTATTAATACTGCCTTTTTTACTGGATAACAGCCAAGATTATCGCCAACTGTTTAGCCTGTTGTATCCACTGATTGGCGTCAGTCTCAGCCTGAGCTTAGCCTTATTAGTGTGGCGTTTACGTCTAATTAAGCGAGCGCCACTACCGCGTCGACAATCTGCCTTAAACATGCAAGCATGGCGTTTGATCTGGGCTGATCGCAGCAGTCGCAAATTATTACCAGCGTATTTTCTCAACAGCTTAGCCAACGCCCTACCTGCCACTTTATTTTTATTGTTTGTCGAGCATTTTTTACAACTCAGTCAGTACATGGGATTGCTTCTGCTCGGCTTTTTTCTCAGTGGTATTTTGGCTTTACCCTTATGGGTATGCTTATCGAAAAAGCTCGGGAAATACAGCGCATGGCGAATCTCAATGATCAGCGCCTGCCTGAGTTTTATTTGGGTGTTTAGCTTAGAGCCAGGCAATCTTTGGGGCTTTGCCCTGATCTGTTTAATCTCAGGCTTAAGCGTCGCGGCGGATGTCGCTCTACCTGCGTCGATTCAAGCCGATATTGCCCAGGACTTAAGCAGCCAGAATGGCACGATGAGTGGTTTACTGTTTGCCGTATGGGGCATGCTGACTAAACTTGCTTTAGCGCTAGCGGTGGGTTTGGCCTTACCGGCGCTGGGTTACTTCGGTTGGGAGCAACAAAGCGCAGACAGCTTACAAGGCTTGCTGTGGCTGTACGCAGGGGCCCCGATCATATTAAAACTCGCCACTTTGTTTTGGCTGAGGGACACCCGTTCGGCAGCGCATTGAAGTGTTACAACGCCTGCCAGCTTTAATAATCCACGGGTTTAAAAGCAAACAGGTGCAGTACCTTGAAGGACACTGCACCTGGTGTTGTCTCTGCGCTAAACGCTTACCACATTAAGTCATCAGGAATCTGGTAGGCCGCATACGGATCATCATCGCTGGCCGCTTCGCTCACCACATTAAGTAAGACGATACGTTGCGCATCACGCTCTTGAATTTTCAGCGCCGCTTCTCGCGGGATGATTTCATAACCACCGCCATGTTTGACGATGGCTAAACTGCCGCTACTGAGTTTATTGCGCACCATGTCATTCACCGCAATGCGCTTGACTTTTTTATGGTCAACAAAATTGTAATAGTCTTCGCTATTGAGTTTAGGCAAACGCGCATTTTCAATCAGCTGACGCACTTGCGCAATGTGTGCTTTGCGCTCAACTTTTTCTTGCTGCTCACGATTGAGTGCTTGGTCTCGCTGTTGTTTCTCAGCCATGACTTTTAAAGCGGCTTGACGCTGTGTTTCATCAATTTCGATCGCGCCTTTTTTCTCCAGACGGTGCTGTCTTTTTTGCTCTTTACTGGCTTGCTTAACTTGTTTCTCGTTGACCAGCCCAGCTTTAAGCATCTGGTCGCGTAAAGATAAACTCATGAGTTTCTAACCTGTCTTCAATCATTTAATAAAACACAGCACAGCTCGCGTCGCGGTTATTGCGGCGTACTCAGTGTCTGTTTAGCTACATTCCATAGCGCGTCTAACTGCGCCTCTGTGCAATCACTAAGCGCCATGCCCTGCTCTCGAGCCTGCAGTTCAACGCAGTGTAAGCGCTCTGAAAACTTAGTATTGGCAGCGCGTAACGCGGTTTCTGGATTAATCTTGAGATGCCGCGCCACATTGACGGTGGCAAATAATAAGTCACCCAACTCATCACTGATCGCAGCCTGATCAGCACTGGCAATCGCTTCGCGTACTTCTTGCAACTCTTCGTCGATTTTATCCAGCACTGGAGACACGCTACTCCAATCAAAACCGACACTAGAGGCACGCTTTTGTATCTTTAACGCACGACTTAAGGCCGGCATATTCAACGGAATATCAGCCAAGACACTCACCGTCTGTTCAGATTCGGCTTGTGCTGTACGCTCCTGTTGCTTGATCGCTTCCCAGCGCGCCTTAACCTGCTCACTGTTCACCGCGGTTGTTTGCCTTGCTCCATACAAATTGCCATCGGCAAACACGTGTGGATGGCGGCGTACCAGCTTCTCCGTAATGCTATGCACCACCGTGGAGAAATCAAACAACTGCTGCTCTTGACCAAGCTGGCTGTAATACACCACCTGAAACAGTAAATCGCCGAGTTCACTGGGCAGATGCGCAAAATCTTCGCGCTCAATCGCATCGGCAACTTCGTAAGCTTCTTCCAAAGTATGCGGCACAATACTGGCAAAATTTTGCTGCAAATCCCAAGGGCAACCGCCGTCAGGATGACGCAAACGCGCCATCAAATAAAGTAAATCAGCTAACTGATAGGTTGCGGCGTCTGACATGCCTAGACGTCCTCAGTAGGTTCTAATTCTTGAAACTGAGTGGCATGTAAACGACTGTAATAGCCATTTTTCGCCAATAGTTCTTTATGGTTACCGCGTTCAACAATCCGCCCTTGATCCATCACTAAAATCAGATCAGCTTGCTCAATCGTCGATAAACGGTGCGCAATCACTAAGGTGGTACGCCCTTGCACAGCATGGTCTAACGCGGCCTGAATATGACGCTCAGACTCCGTATCCAGCGCCGAAGTCGCTTCATCGAGAATCAGCAAAGGTGCGTTTTTCAACAAAGCCCGCGCAATGGCTAAACGCTGACGCTGACCACCGGAGAGCAATACACCATTTTCGCCGACAATAGTCTCATAACCCTGCGGCATACGCTCAATAAACTCAGCGGCATACGCCGCTTCCGCCGCCGCTTTAATTTCATCTAAAGAGGCATCGGCGAGATCACCATAGGCAATGTTTTTTGCCACTGTGTCATTAAACAGCGACACTTGCTGGGTGACCAAAGCCATATGGCGACGCAAGTTGGTCAAGGTAAAGTCTTTTACCTCAACACCATCCAGCAGAATCTGTCCTTGCTGATGCTCGTAAAAGCGCGGAATTAAATTGGCCAGCGTCGATTTACCACTGCCAGAGCGACCGACCAATGCCACCATTTGTCCTTTTTCAGCGGTAAAGCTGATGTTTTGCAACACTGGTGTTTCGGTGTTGGGATAGGTAAAGGTCAAGTCACGCACTTCCAGCTGACCGCTGGCCTGCGCCAACTCCACTGTACCTTGATCAATTTCTGGCGCTTCATCGAGCTGCTCAAAAATGCTTTCCGCACCCGCCACGCCTTTTTGAATGGTCGAACTGACTTCTGAAAGCTGACGAATCGGCTTGGGCAGTAAACCGGCCAACGTAATATAAGCAACCAAATCACCCGGCGACGAATCACCGCGTAGCAACAAAACTAAAAACAGCAGCACTGACATGGCTGAATAAATCACCAACTGCAACGACGGCGTATATACCGCGTTGGTTTTGATCATGCGCAGTTGTTTATCGGTATTACTGCTACTGGACTCTAAAAAACGCGTGCGTTCATATGGCTCGCCACCAAAACTGCGTACCACACGATAGTTTTGGATAGTCTCCGAAGCGACATGCGTGACATCGCCCATGGCCACTTGAATTTTCTTACTTTGCTTGCGGAATTTCTTACTGGTACTGCTGACCATCAAAGCAATAATCGGCAAAATAGCTACCATTACCAGCGTCAACTTCCAGTTCATCCATAACAAAGTGGCAAACAAGAACACCACGGTCATACCTTCACGCACAATCACTTTCACTGCGTCAGTAGCAGCGCCAGTCACCATGGTCACGTTGTAAGTGATACGAGAAATTAAGTGCCCGGAGTTATGATTATCAAAATAACGGTTGGGCAAGGTCAGTAGATTATTAAACAGCTGCACGCGCAAGTCATGCACCAAGCCTAAGGACACTTTAGCCAAATAGAAGTTACCCAAAAATGAGCCGATGCCTTGCCAGAACGCAATCACCACAATCAATAATGGCACGGCCTGCAATAAGCGTACATCAGCCAACCATGGGATCTTGGGAAACAATACCGCATCAGGATTGGCTAAACCGTCAACAAAGTACTTCAGCACATAACCGAGCATTGGCGTGGTTGAGGCAAAGATTAAAAAGCCAACAATACTGATGATAAACATGCCGATATAGGGCTTGATATAAGCCAGCAAACGGAAATAAATTTGGATTCCAGAGAGGCCACTATTCTGTTGCTGTTCTGTGCTCATGAATTTCAAATCTCAATGATGGACTGGCAATTTTAACACGCGTTCGATCACTTCGAAGGCTGCCAGCCCAGTGCTTCTTTTAGAAAGGGAATGGTGAGTTTACGCTGCGCTTGCAACGATGCACGATCCAATTGCTCCAAGGTGTCAAACAACACGGTCATACTGCGCTCTGAGCGCGACAACAAAAAGCGCCCCACATCATCAGGCAATTGCAAACCACGACGTGAGGCACGCAGCTGTAAAGCACGCAATTTATCATCATCGCTAAGCTCATGCAGCTGGAAGACCAATCCTAGACTTAAACGAGATTGCAAGTCAGGCAGCTGAATTGGCAATTCACGCGGCGCCGCATCGGCAGTAATCAGCAGTTGTTTACCAGCATCACGCAGACGATTAAAGGCATGAAACAACGCTTCTTCCCAAGAAGCCTGCCCGAGCACGGCTTGAATATCATCCAAACAGAGCAGATCACAATCTTCGACATTATCTAGCACGTTAGGGGCGTATTCACCGAGTTCAGCCAAGGGCAGATACAACGCACGCCCACCGCGCTCTTCAACCCGCAAACACGCGGCCTGTAACAAATGACTACGCCCGACCCCTGCCGTACCCCAAATATAGAGCACACTATCCATCCACTGATCTTCAGATTCACAGGCATGCTCAACATAACCCAAGGCAACGGCATTGGCGCCAGGGTAATAGTTGGCAAAGGTTGCATCATCACGCAGACGCATGCCTAACGATAATTGAGTGGGTTTCATGTGGACTCATTGATCGGCTGATCCGACGTTAATGTCTGCTCAAGCGGATTCGAACCATCAGGCGCGCAAGGCTCACTCGTTTGCCCATACATATCAGATTCTTTGTACAACTTATGCGCATTTCTAAGCAATACCATAACTACTGCAGCCACCGGCAGTGCCAACAAAATACCGGTAAAGCCAAACAGCTGGCCACCCGCTAAAATTGCAAAAATCACCGCAACAGGATGTAAGCCAATACGGTCACCGACCAACAAAGGTGTTAACAACATGCCTTCAAGTAATTGGCCAACGGTAAACACCGCGACAATACCAATCAGTGGATAAGGGTCCAGACCAAACTGAAATAAACCCGCCACCAATGCTGCACTGATCCCCACGGCAAAGCCCATATAGGGCACTAAGCTTGCTAAACCTGCTAATAAACCAATTAACAAACCCAGCTCAAGGCCCAAGCTCATTAAACCCACCGCGTAGACAATGCCCAGCGCAAACATCACCAGCAACTGACCGCGCATAAACGCACCCAGCACTTCATTGCACTCACCAATTAACCTCACAACCAAGGTTTCTTTTTGCCGAGGTAACAAGCGGCGCATCTTCGCCACTAAAATATCCCAATCGCGTAGCAGGTAAAACGTCACCACCGGAATTAATAGCATATTGGCCAACCAGCCTAAAAACGCCAAACTGGACGCGGTGATCTGACTGAGTAGTAACTGGGCAATATCTGTCGTTTTACCCATGTTCTCACTGAGCATTTGCTTGATATTATCCAAACCACTGGCCCCAGCATTAATACCCAGCCGCGTTTGCAACCATGGCACAGCACTGTGCTGCAGCCAATCAATCAGCTGCGGGGTCAGCTCATATAGACTGACCAACTGCCGACCAATCATAGGGATCAACACCAAGAGTAAAATCAACAAGAGTACACTGAGTAAAACAAAGACGGAAACCACAGCCCAAGTGCGAGAAAACTTATAGCGTTCTAATAGATCAACCAGAGGGTCGCCCATATAGGCCAACAAGATACTGACTAAGAATGGCGTAAGAATCGGCAGTAACTGATAAAAAGTCAGCAGCATAAGACCAAATAAAGCAATCAGTAACCAACCTTTGATGCTCTTTGTCATCGATTAAATCTCAATAATTACCAAGTAAAATACAATACAGAATCACTGCTATCCGCTAATTGCGGGGCTGTTTGCCTGGCAATGTCTGACCCTGTGGCATCGATTGGTGCGGACTCTGCAGTCGCTACCGGTAAAGCAGTTTCTTTCAGGTGCGCCAAGGTTAACTGCGCACGTAACTGTTCACCGGTGCTGCGCACTTGCCACTGAGCATACTCTTTAGTGACTTCTTGCAACTGCGCCGCAAAAGGCTCAAGCAAGCGCTCGACTAATACAAAATGCTCTAGATCAATCGCCGCCACTCGAATAATAAAGGTTTCACCCTGTCCCGGCTTGATCGCAAAACGCTCGGCTAAACGTTGATTAACTTCAGCAAAAACCTGTTCGCTTAATGCTTTTTGAGCGTCTGCACTGACCTGGCCTTGCTGGCGCTCCTCGCCCACCCAAAGCTGCCACTGAGCTTGCAATGTTTGTCCGTTTGCCTGCTGATGTACGCTTAATACCGCATCGGCATTGTAGCGTTCAGCCGCCTGACGAACCGCTTGGGCATCATTGTGACTGAGTGCTTCAGCACTGGCTAACAATTGCTCATCTAAGTCACCTAGCGGTAAACGCGCAGGAATACCATAATAATGCGCAGCACTTTGCAGGTGCGTCGCTAATGATTGGCCATCACTGATCAAGCGTGTTCCTTGTTCATCATCCACCAACCACCAGGCCAATACTAAGGGACGATTACTGCCCCACAGCGGCAAGTGAGCCGAGCGCAGCGCGGACTGCACACTCTGCGGATCAAAATTAACAATTAAGGTATTGCCATCATAACCATAGCGACTAATCAGCGCTTGCGGATCAGCTTGATACGCGGCCAACTGCGGCGCTTGTATGGCAGTTTTCTGACCGGTTAAGCGCTGCACTAAGGTTGCAAAAGCTTGCTGTAAACCGGCATCGCGTACTGTACTTTCCTGGCTCACCAATTCTTCACGAACTTGGTACAAACCGACAACAGGCTCAGCATTCACAGTCACCGTTGCTATGGACATCAATGTGGCAGCAATGCCGATAAAAAATCGCATGTTTATTCTCTCTAACGGTTAAATCAAGCCAAGCAGCTACCATAAACAGCCTACACCATCACGGCAACTGCTTCTTGAACCCTAACGCAGCGCGATAACTAGTTAACAGACTGTTGCCTGCCAAGCACCCTGCTCATTTATATTTATAGACCTCGACGCGTCATTATAGAACGCAGAACTTGCCAACGATTCACCAATAAGGCTAGAAATATCATCACACAGCCAACCAGTTGCAACATTGCCAGGGTTTCGCCAAACCATAATGCAGCAAACAATGCCACCCAAATAGGCTCTAGAATCAGCATCACGGCGCCACTGGTTTGTGTGGTTAAACTTTGTGCGAAAGTTTGCAACCAAAAACGCGCCGCCGTACCTAAAATCGCACTGGCAAACAGCCAAAAGAACACATCCAAAGACCATTGCATATGCGGCAGCAGCTGCGACTCAGTCAGCAGCGAACCCAACAAGGTCACACAGCCTACTGACGTTAAAGTGATGATGGTTAAAGCTAAAGGATCAACTGCACTGAGCTGTGCTGCAGCCTGCGTGGATGAGGCTCGACGTATAGAAACAGTCGCCGCACGGGTATTTAAAGTAAAAAACACAGCCAGAGCAACCGCGGCAATTAAGTAATACAACTGGCCAGAACTGACTGCAAAACCATGCGCTAATGACAAAAACGCCATACCCAGTAGCGCAACAGGAATCGCCAGCCATGTACTGTGCGGCACCGGCTCAGCAAAAAAGACGCGCGCGATAATCGGTACCAACAGCACGCCTAAACTGGTGAGAAAGGCACCTTCGCCCATACTCTCGCTATGCGCTAACCCTAGCACCCAAAACAGCATGCCCACACCAAACACAATACCGACTCGCGCACTACGCAGTATGTGTTCACGGGTTAATTGACGTAACTTATGCCGGCCAAGACAAGCTAAAAAGGCTGCTGCCAGTAAAAAGCGTATTCCCATAAAGAGCAAGGGTGGCATTAAGCCGATGGCTTCTTTAGAAAACATCCAACTGATTGCCGCAATCAGGGTGACTACAATTAACAGCAGATCCGATTGAGTCGCCCGCGTCATAGCGTCTGCTCTAGTGTCATTGAGAGTCCAAAGAAGAATACACCACTACGCCCGATGCGGGCGCGCTAAGAACTCATGGGATTGCATTTCTAAGAGACGACTTAAAGTGCGCTGAAACTCAAATTGTAAGCGATTACCCACATACAGGTCTTTGAGCGGTACTTCAGCAGAAATAATCAGCTTAATACTGCGGTCGTAAAACTCATCGACCAAGTTAATAAAACGTCGCGCAATGTCTTCATTTTTAGCGCTCATTTGCTCAACGTTGGATAGAATCACCGCGCTGTAAATTTTGCCCAACTCAATATAATCATTCTGACTGCGCGGGCCGTCACACAGCGCACGAAAGTCAAACCAAGCCACATCATTACCAACTTTACGCGCGACGATAGTCCGACTTTCAACGGTCAGTGGCTCATTTTCAAGAATCTTACAGTTCTCTAATAATAAACTGCGAAAACTCTTGTCCAGCTCAAGTTCAACAGCATCTGAGAGCGGATAATGATACAGTTCAGCTTGCTCAAGTGCGCGCAAACGATAGTCAATACCACTGTCGACGTTGACCACCTCAGTGTGCAGTTTCAACAAGGCAATCGCCGGTAAAAAACGCGCACGCTGCAAGCCATCTTTGTATAAACCATCAGGGACAATATTTGAGGTCGCAACCAAACTGACCCCGTTTTTAAACAACTCTTCCAGCAAGCCCGCCAGAATCATCGCATCGGTGATATCTGAAACAAAAAACTCATCAAAGCAGATCACTCGCGCTTCTTTAGCAAAACGCTGCGCCACGATCACTAGAGGATTTTTTTCACCATCAAGGGTGCGTAACTCTTCGTGCACACGCTTCATAAAGCGGTGAAAGTGCGTACGCATCTTTTGCTCAAACGGCAAAGCATCAAAAAAAGTATCCACCAAGTAGGTCTTACCACGACCCACACCGCCCCAAAAATACAGGCCCTTAATCGGTTGTGCCGTTTTTTTACCGAACAAGCGACCCAGTAAGCCATTGCCATTACTGGGTGCTTGAGCCACTAAATCATCGTAAAGACGTTGCAAGTGGCGCACGGCATTTTCTTGGGCAGCATCACGGAAAAAGTCCGCACGCTGTAAATCATTTTGGTAGCGTTCAAGTGGTGTCATGATAACTGTCGACCCGACAAATAAAACGGGGCAACACTTTAACCACGCCATCTACAATTGGCAATCATCCAGACGATATTTAAACCGCTAACCGGCGCGCCGTAACAGCCAAAAACCACAAATCGCACAAATCAACGCAGGTAACATCACCGCCACGATCGGCGCAAAGCCAAACACTAAACTGGCCGGACCGAGTAGATCTTGGGCGATACGAAAGACAAAACCTACCACCACCCCGGTAAATATGCGTTGCCCTAAAGTCACCGAGCGTAACGGACCAAATACAAAAGAAATCGCCATCAGCACCAATGCAGCAGTCACCAGCGGTTGTAAAACCTTAACCCAGAAGGCTAACCAGTAGCGATTGGCATTCAGACCTTGCTCTTGTAGGTAATGTGCATAACGCCACAAGCCAGTAATCGGCAAGGTGTCAGGCTCCATCACCACGGTATTTAACAGCTGCGGACTCAGCTCAACATCCCAACGCTCACTGACCACCTGTGAGGTCGTGGTGCTGCGCGCGTGTAGTTCAGTGTAAACAACATCTTCAAGCTGCCAGTAACCGTCTTGATACAACGCTTGCTGAGCAAAGCTTGAGCGCACCAATCGCCGCTGCTCATCAAACACATAACGCGTCACCCCCATCAATTTCCCACCCGGCTGCACGGCGTTAACATGAATATACTCATCACCTTGACGATGCCAAAGACCATGCTTAGAGCTTTGCGCTTTACCAATCGACTGTGTCGTCGAACGATTGGCCTGCGCTAGACTGGAGGTCCAAGGGGCCAAATACTCACCAACTAAGATACCGATCAACATCAGCACCAGCATGGGCTTCATCACAGCCCAGACAATCCGGCGAATCGATACACCTGCAGCACGAATGACGGTCAATTCACTGTGACTGGCCAAACTTCCCAAACCGACCAGACTGCCGATCAAGGCAGCCATTGGCAACATATCGTAGATCCGCTGCGGCGCGGTTAAACCCACATAGCTGGCCGCATCCAAAAGGGTATACGCACCTTCGATGTCGCTGAGTTCATCAATAAAAGCAAATAACAATGCCAAGCTAGTAATAACGCCGAGCACTGCAATAATCGCCAAAAATACCGTACTACCAATATAGCGATCCAGCCTACGCATGTTGCGTCTCCTTATTTGCACGCCACTGCGTTACACGTAACTGCATTGGCTGCCAATACACCAACAACAGACCAATCAGTAAAAACAAACCATGCACGGGCCACAATCCGATTTCCATCGGGATTTTGCCTTTATCGAGTGCACTGCGCGCCGCGACTAACAAGGAGAGATAGGCCATATACAGTAGAATGGCGGGCAATAACTTTAAGAAACGCCCTTGACGTGGATTCACTCGTGCTAACGGCACAGCAATTAACGTGACAATTAACACCAATATCGGAAAGGATAAACGCCATTGCAATTCCGACTGTACTTTTGGCTCCTGACTGCCCAACAGCTCACCGGTCATCATCGTTTCACGCTCACCCACACTCACTTCCACCGATGGCTTAGGCAATAAAACACCATAGGTATCGTAATGAATCACGCGATAATCAGCTTCACCTGGGGTGCCGTCATAACGGTAGCCATCCTTTAAAATCAAATAGCGACTGCCGTCTTCTTGAATTTCTTGACGGCCGGTTTGCGCCACCAGCACGGTGATAGCATTTTCTTTATCCTTAGAGCGGCGCTCTTCACGCTTCTCTGAAATAAACACACCATGCAACTCATCACGATCACTGGATAATTCTTGTGTGTAAGTCACGCGCGAACCATCACGCATGGACTGAAAACGCCCAGGCACCAAGGTGTCAAACTCTGTTAGCGCATCCTGCGCATTGAGAATTTGTGCCACATTCTGTACGCCTTGTGGCGTCAGAACAAAGCTCAACCACCCACACAGTAACGCCACCAGCGCCGCAGGCACTAAGGTGTAAGACAGTAAGCGCTGTTCACTCATACCGGTAGCAGACAACACGGTCATTTCACTATCAAGATACAAGCGACCGTAAGCCAGCAAAATCCCTAGAAACAACCCCAAGGGTAGAATCAGCTGTAAAAAGCCAGGAATCCGATACCCCATAATCATTAACAACACGCCAGGATCAAGCACCCCTTGCGCGGCTTGCGCCAAGTACTTAATAAAGCGCCCGCTCATAATAATGACCAACAATACCGCACTGACCGCACTAAAAGTCAGCAATACTTCCCGAGAAAGATAACGAAAAACTATCAAGTAAACGCTCCGAGCTTGTCAAAACCGCCTATCGCGGCCCACACTAGTCACACATATTATGGCAGTGTACCTACACGCCGGTGCAAACGAACAGTATTATCCTGCATCTATCTATCTTTGTCTTGAGGATCATTGAGTATGGACTTTTTAGTCAAATCCAATTCAGTTGAAACATTTAAAACCAGCGCACTTGTATTAACTGTAAATGAACAGCTACAACTCGACAGTCAAGCCCAACTCATCGATACATTATGTGGCGGCGTACTCAGCGCACATCTTAAAGCGGGTGACATCCAAGGTAAATTAGGCCAAACCTTATTACTGCACAGTTTACCTAATCTAAACGCACAGCGCGTGTTGTTGCTGGGCACAGGTAAAGACGCCGAACTGTCAGACCGCGCAACCCGCAAATTGATCACTGCGTTATTGACTGTTTTTAAAAATTTATCAATTAAAGATGCGGCACTGGGCTTTAGCGAGCTGCGTATTAAAGAGCGTGACGCCTATGCCAGCGCCCGCTTGGTTGCAGAATGCTTAGCTGATGGTCTGTATACTTTCGACCAGTTCAAAAGCGAAAAAGCCCCTGCGCCAACCATTAAAAAAATCACTTTCCTATGCACTAAAGAGCAGCAAAAACAAGTAAGCGCCGCGTGCGAGCACGGCCAAGCGATCGCCGCAGGCATGGCCTTTACTCGCGATTTGGGCAACATGCCACCAAATATCTGTCATCCACGTTACTTAGCTGAACAAGCGAAGCAGCTGGCTAAAGCCAACAAAAAACTCGATGTTGAAGTTTTAGAAGAAAAACAACTGAAAGCATTGGGTGCCGGCGCCCTACTCGCTGTTGCACAAGGCAGTGATCAACCGCCGCGTATGATTATAATGAACTACCAAGGCGGCGATAAATCACAACAGCCTTACGTACTTGTCGGCAAAGGTATCACTTTTGACTCAGGCGGCATCAGCCTTAAGCCTGGCGCCGGCATGGACGAAATGAAATACGACATGGGCGGCGCAGCCAGCGTGCTTGGCACATTTAAGACGCTGTTAGAACTGCAACTACCGATCAACGTGATAGGTGTTTTAACTTGCGCAGAAAACATGCCCAGCGGTGGCGCAACTCGCCCTGGCGATATTGTCACCACCATGAGCGGACAAACTGTAGAAATCCTCAATACTGACGCTGAAGGTCGTTTAGTCTTGTGTGACGCCCTCACCTACGTCGAGCGCTTCAAGCCACAAGCAGTAGTCGACATTGCCACGCTGACCGGTGCGTGCATCGTTGCTCTAGGCAGCAACACCAGCGGCCTCATGGGGAATAACCCAGAACTGATTGAAAGCTTGCTCAGCGCGAGCAAGCAGGCCAGCGATGCGGCATGGCAATTACCGCTGTTTGAGGATTACCAAGAACAACTCGACAGCCCGTTTGCAGACATTGCCAATATTGGCGGCCCAAAAGCGGGCAGTATTACCGCAGCTTGTTTCTTATCACGCTTTACCAAAGCATACCCATGGGCGCACTTAGATATTGCGGGTACCGCATGGATCAGCGGCGGTAAAGAAAAAGGCGCAACCGGTCGTCCGGTCCCTTTATTGAGCCAGTACTTATTGGATCGCGTGCAGTGAAAGTAGAGTTTTACGTTGTTCCGACAAACCAACCGGCAGACCGCTTAAATGCGGCCTGTCGGCTGGCACATAAAGCCTGGCGTGCAGGCTTTATGTGTTTTATTCGCTGCAGTGATCCACAGCAGCAAACTGAGCTCGATGCACTACTCTGGACTTTTCGCAAGCAAAGTTTCATCCCCCACGAGCTGCATTCAGACAGTGCCACAGCGCCAATTATTATAGGTCTAGATCAGCCACCTCAAGCAAAATCTGGTGTGCTTATTAATCTGCACAATGACATTTCGACTCATCTTGATTGCTTTAACCGTGTAATTGAAATTGTTAATCAAGAGCCTGATTTGCTGCAAATCTGCCGGCAAAACTTTGTTCGTTATCGAGAACTGGGCTATCAGCCCGCACGCGTCGAGCTATAGATAACTGTTACTGCAGTACAACTTAAGGTCTAGCAAGTGATTTGCGCAGACTTAAGCTGACTTTTCGCAAGTTTAACCCTCAGTTTACGATCCGATGATGGCCGCTCGGCTTGAAGCCTGATAAAATCGCGCAATTAATCGTATTTTTCGCATACTTCGCAAAGGCCCAATTCATGAGCAACAATAAAACATCATTAAGCTACAAGGATGCTGGTGTAGACATCGACGCAGGTGAAGCACTGGTTGAGCGCATTAAAGGCGTGGCTAAACGCACCGCGCGTCCTGAAGTGCTCGGTGGCCTTGGCGGCTTTGGTGCTTTATGTGAGATTCCTGAAGGCTATCGTCAGCCTGTATTGGTGTCTGGAACGGATGGTGTGGGTACCAAACTGCGTTTAGCCATTGATTTAAATAAACACGAAAAAATTGGTATTGATTTGGTTGCCATGTGCGTTAACGACCTGATTGTTAGCGGCGCTGAACCTTTGTTTTTCTTAGATTACTACGCCACTGGCAAACTCAATGTGGATATTGCCGCCCAAGTAGTCACCGGTATTGGCGAAGGTTGTGAACAAGCAGGCTGCGCACTGGTTGGTGGTGAAACAGCAGAAATGCCAGGCATGTACAGTGGCGAAGATTACGACTTAGCCGGCTTTTGTGTAGGCGTAGTGGAAAAGTCAGAAATCATTGACGGTACGCAAGTGACAGCTGGCGATGTACTGATTGCACTACCGTCTTCTGGCCCGCACTCCAACGGTTACTCTTTGATTCGTAAGATCATTGAGGTGGCCAAGGTTGATATCCACAGCGCGCAACTCAACGGTCAAGCACTCAGCGATTTACTGATGGCACCTACCCGTATTTACGTCAAACCATTACTTAAGCTGATCAAAGAAACCGCTGCGGTTAAAGCCATGTCGCACATCACTGGTGGCGGCTTACTAGAAAACATTCCGCGCGTACTGCCTGCCAACTCACAAGCGGTGATTGATGTCGCCAGCTGGACACGCCCAGCAGTATTTGATTGGTTGCAAGAGCAAGGTAATGTTGCAGAAACCGAAATGCACCGAGTGCTCAACTGCGGCGTTGGCATGGTGATCTGTGTAGCCGCAGAGCAGCAAGATGCAGTGCTTGAGCACTTACAAGCCGCTGGTGAGAAGCCATGGGTGATTGGTCACATTCAAACAGCCAGCGACAACGCTGAGCGTATTGTTCTTAACAACTTAAAAAGCCATTAATGTCCGACTCAAGCACCTGCAATATTGTGGTCCTGATCTCTGGATCAGGCAGTAACCTACAAGCCATTATCGATGGCTTAGCGGGGCATCCCACCGCGCGAATTTGCGCGGTGATCAGTAATCGTGCTGACGCTTATGGTTTAGTGCGTGCAGAGCAAGCCGGTATCACTCAGCATGTTTTAAATCATAAAGACTTCGCGGATCGCTTAGCTTTTGATATGGCGTTGATTCAAGTGATTGACCAATACCAACCCAACCTTGTGGTATTGGCTGGATTTATGCGCATTCTAACCCCAGAATTTGCGCGGCACTATGCACAGCGTTTGCTAAATATTCACCCCTCGCTGCTGCCCAAACACAAAGGCTTAGACACGCATCAGCGTGCGATTGATACTGGAGATACTGAACACGGCTGCAGCGTGCACTTTGTCACCGAGGAACTCGACGGCGGCCCAGTAGTCATACAAGCAGCATTTCCGATTAAAGCAGATGACAACGCTGATCAATTAGCGCAAAAAGTGCATATATTAGAGCATCAGATTTACCCATTAGCCGTTCGCTGGTTTGCCGAAAGACGCTTGCGTCTCAACCAGCACGGTGCAGAACTGGACGGTCAACCTTTAGCCAGCTCTGGCTTTCAGTTTCAACCTTAGGAGACTCCATTATGCGTCGTGCTCTATTTTTATTTCTAGCCGTACTCAGTCTGCCAGCCAGTCTGATGGCTGCCGAGCTGCAACCTTTCTCCGCCAGCTACACCGCTGACTGGAAACAACTGCCCATTAGCGGTACAGCGCAACGCAGTTTACAAACGCAAGAGGATGGCTCTTGGAAACTGGACTTTTCCGCGTCGATGCTCATCGCCGGGCTCAACGAAACCAGTTGGTTAAAAATTCATAACGGTGATGTACAGCCGCAAAAATACCGCTATGCCCGCAACGGTATGGGTAAGTCAAAAAAGATCAAACAAGACTTCGATTGGATCGCACAAGTCGTGACAGGTAGTGACCGTGGCACCCCGATCAAAGTAACCCTGATTCAAGGCGTGCAAGATAAATCATCCTATCAACTCGCCTTACAGCGTGATGTGGCTGAAGGAAAAAGCAGCATGTCCTATCAAGTCATCGATGGCGATGAGATTGATACCTATGATTTCCGGGTTCTCGGCGAAGAAAGCGTAGAAACCATGGTTGGCAGTGTCGATGCCATCAAAGTAGAACGGGTGCGCGACCCAACCCAAAGCAAGCGTAAAACAGTTTTATGGTTTGCCAAGGATTGGGACTTTTTATTAGTCCGCTTGCAGCAAATTGAAAAAGACGGCAAAGAATACCAAATCATTTTAGAAAGCGGCAGCGTCAATAACAAAGCGGTCAAAGGCCGTAGCTAAACACTCTTCGCGCACCTGATCCAAGGTGCGCACGGTATCTGCTTGATAAGCATCAATACACTTTACAATTAAATAGAGTATAATTTCAAACATCAGCAACCTACTCCAGTTTGCTAACATTTGTTTGAGGGTTATCAGGTATGGCACTTAAAACCTTGCGCGCCACAGGTCATATGGATGCAGGCATGACCATTGAGATCATGTGCGGCGCACACAAAATTTATATGGATCAACCGAAGAATGCAGGCGGCGCAGATTTAGGTCCAGCACCACCCGAGTTGATTCTTGCCGCCTATGCTGGGTGCGTAGGCAGTATTGGTCGTATTATTGCTTTCCAAGAAAAGATCACTTTACGCGGTATGACTTTTGCCGTTGAAGCAGATTATGACCCGGACTGTCTACTGGGTCGTAAAACCAACGCGCGCGCAGGCTTCCAAGAAATGCGCTTGCACGTCAAGATAGATGCCGATCTTGACGATGCAGGCAAATGCGCTTTTCTAGAGAAAATAGAACAACGCTGTCCGATTGCTGACAACTTAATTAATCCAACAACGCTGATTACCGTTTTGGATAAATAAGCCAAGCGCAATTGCAATCGGGTAGCCGAGGGTTTCTAGCCCTCAGCCCCCACAACACCCTGCATGCGGCTCCGCACAGGGCGTTTCACTGAGAATGATGAAGCTTAATCCAACCATCGCGTAATTCGTACAGACCCTGAA
>Ga0265295_1000170_pt1 | contig 136548 bp, 187 predicted proteins | sample Munlansysbiofilm_FD_192503 | JGI IMG/M metagenome (GOLD analysis project Ga0265295, IMG submission 192503) | Leachate microbial communities from a municipal landfill in Southern Ontario, Canada - Methane capture system biofilm | ecosystem: Engineered > Solid waste > Landfill > Unclassified ... | reverse complement strand
TGGTGCAGCTTGTACAGGTGCAGCTTGTGCTACTGGTGCAGCTTGTACAGGTGCAGCTTGTGCTACTGGTGCAGCTTGTGCTACTGGTGCAGCTTGTGCTACTGGTGCAGCTTGTACAGGTGCAGCTTGTGCTACTGGTGCTTCATATACAGGTGCAGCTTGTGCTACTCCCATTGGAGGCATTTGGTAAGTTACCGGAGTACTATCTAATTCATTAATATCGATTCTTTGCATGTGTTTCCTTTTTTTGTTGTTAATTTAATTTCTATAATTGATTATTCATATCTTAATTGATAATGAATTCATATTTAATAATTTGATCATTTATTGGACTGGTTTCAAACATATATGGAAATTCCTGAATTGCGACTACTGGTTCACCATACGCAATATTTATAAAATTATCCATATTGTAAAACATCACTTTTTTTACAAATTCTAATTTTGTAACTTTTTCTTTAACAATATTTGCAAGATCTTCATCTGATATATCATTAAATATTAAAAAATCATTTGCTACTTTTTTAAATATTTTTTTATCAGTTCCTGGAAGAATTAAATCTTTTAAATAATCAGTAAACGCTTTATGAATTGCTGGCATATGATCTAAATCAATAATTACCTTTTTAGCATCTACTGCCTCTACTTGTTCTTTTGAATTAACATCATCATATCTTTTCATATATTTCCTTTAAATTTTTATAGCATCTTTAATCTGTAATACTATGTTTTCGTTTCCTGCATATGTATCTTCATTTAATGAATACACAATATTATATGTTGCATTCTTTTCTAATTTATCATTAAAGAAAAATTGAATTGCACGAATTTCACACATACCATCTGTAACAACCATATTGTAATGATTTTTTTCCTTACCCATTGTTTTCAATTCTTTAATGGTAACCGTGCTTTGAAGTAAAGGATTTCTAAATCCTTGACCGAAAGGTTGAAAGAAATCTATTTTTTTAAATAATTCATAATCAATATATCTTAAATCAATATGACCTATAGCTGTTTTTGTTGAGTCTTTATATAATTCAGATGATAATTTAATAGTGTCTTGTTGAAGTGTTTGCCAAAACTTCTCCCAATTTTCAACCATTACACTTACCCCACATGCTTGTTTGTGTCCACCTGTTTTATTTTGAATAACATAAGGGTTATTTTTAACAAGTTGTAGTATGTCAATTTGACCATATGCTCTTCCACTTCCTGAATACATTGTTTTATCTTTATTTAAAGAAAAAACAATTGCAGGTTTTTTATATCTATCTGCTAATTTACTAGCACATGGTCCAAGTAAACCTTTTTCAAAATTATCACCAGGAATAGCTATAAATGGGTATTGTGTCCATGCATCATATTTTGTATAAATTGTTGTTAAAAGGTTTTCTTGTTTATTCTTTCTAATATCATTCAATGATTTAATATACGTGAACCAATCCAGACTAGTTTTTCTATCAGTTGCTGCTAAGAAGCAAGCACTTTCTTCCGCACGCGTTAATCTACCAGTTGCATTAATTGCTGGTATCAAATTAAAAGCTAAATCTTCAGCTGTAATATTTGGCTTTTTAAAAACTTCAACAAAAGTTCTAACCCATTGTCGATGATGAATATTGAATCTTTGTAACCCTTCTTTGACTACAAATCTATTAATATGAATTAAGGGCATAACATCACTGATAGTTGTTAAGCATAATTCTGGAAGAAATTCTTCGATCATATCAATTGGGGTATTACTAATATCTCTAATAGCTTTTAAAAAATACCAATATACAAAAGTTCCATTAATATCTTTATACGGAAATGGACAATTAGGTTGATGTGGATCAACAATAATTGCATCTGGAATACCTTCATGTTGATCGACTTGGTGATGATCAGTAATAATAACATCAATACCTAATGATTTACATAGATCACAAGCAGCATGACTGGTTATACCATTATCAGCAGTTATTACTAAATTTGGAAGATTTTGTGTGCCTTGTCGCTCAGTAATATATGATGGTACAAATCCATATCCTCTAGATCTGTCTGTTATTATGATTTCAATATTATTATAAATAAATTTTTGAAAAAATATATAACTTAACATATAAGTACCTATACCGTCGGCGTCACTATCATGTACAAATAAAATACGTTGATTAGTATTAATTGCTTGAATAAATCTATTAACAGCAATATCCATATTTAACATATCATATGGGCTAGGTAGCTGATTCCAACTATTAATTGAATCATCAACACTACTCATAAGTTTATGTATTAATGAATCAGGTGTTAATTGTTCTAGGTTATCTATTTCGATAATTTCGTCTGTGTCCTGCATTCCTTACCTTTTTATGGTGTTATTTCTATAATAGATTTATTATCACAAGTGATAGATAATATACTACAAAAATGAAGGTATATAATTTCTATATTAACAAAACTATCACTTGTGATAGTTTTTGTCCAAAATTTTAAAAAAAATAAAATTTTTGAAAAAATTCTACATAAACTATCAACCTTGAGGGACTTGAATTACTATAGGAATTATATTTCTATAGTAACAAAAACGATCTTTAGTGATAGTTCTGAGTTAATATAGGGATACCTATACTAACTCATGAATTAGCCTTATCGATAAAGATAATTGGGTAAAGTAATATAGAAATTACCCGCGGATTATAGCAAATTCTACTATAGCGACTAAATAATCATAATCGTTTTTTAAATATGTAATATTTAAAATATCAATGTGATCAAATTCTGTAATTGTATTTTTCTCATTTATAAAATAAATAATCGCTAATTCTATCTCCTCTTTCATATCTGCATGATCATTTATCTGAACACATACAATATCAAAATAGTCATTTTTCCTATATTTTATCTGCATATTGTTCCCATCGTTTAAGTTTCCTATATTTTTTATTTAATTTTTTATCTATGAATACGGAGAGAAAAGAAATTTTATGCCACTCAGGAATTGGGATATCTCTTAACATATTATAATGATTTTCTAAATAATAAATTTCAGTTTTTAACACACTAATAACATTTATAATCCCTGACTCTTTATAGTGAGTTATTAATTCTTTATAGAATGCTTGAACTGTTAAACTAAATGTTTCAATATCAATATTGTATAATTCTTCAGGAGTTAATGTTTCAAGTAAGGTTGGGGTTATTATGAATTCATTGTTATCAGAATTTATAATCTTTTTAGAAATACTAAACATTTTTTAAATCCTCTTGGATAAATTTTAAATAGCTACTAACTTCTAATGATAATATATACTCTTTGAATTTATCAAAATCATCTTGTAAATCTTCACGAATTAAAGTAAATAATTTATTTGAAAAATTACTTGACTCAAGTTTATCTAGTTTATCTAAAAAAGATAAATCACACAACTCTCCTGTTAAACTTAAACTTAATAATTCATCTTGTGTAAAGAATGATATTAAAAATTTTTCATATTGAGACACATCAATCTTTTCATGAGCTTTAAATGAATTAAAAGAATTGTAATAATTTTTAACTTTTTTTAAAACATCTGGTTGCTCTACTTTTTTTAAATTTTCAAAAACTATAGGAAATTGAAGAATATAATTTTCCATGTCATCGTAATCTAAAATGTTTTCATTTATAACAATTGTTCTTTTCACTAATATGTTTTTTAATAAATCTGCGTAAGCATCCTCTATTTTAAAAAGACTACTTGCTTCTCTTTTTAGTTCATCATCTTTAAATGTGTAAACTATATCCACATTATCTCCTCTTTACTAACTGTAAATTTTTATCTTTTCTATAATGATTATTATATTCATATAAAAAATCATATAAGTCATCATATTCGCCATGATCATAGATTACTTCATAACCCCATTTCATTTTATCGAATTTTAAACATAGTCTATTTTCTAATTCACTCGAATCATATACTTTATGTAATATTTCTCCTTTTCCATTTAGACCTAAAATTTCTTTGGAATATCCTCGACCACTTGGAGTTAATCCACATTCCAATATTCCTTTAGGTGTTTCATCTTTTCTTAAAAGTAAAAAAAATCTATCTATCATTTCATTTCTTTGTAGTTATTTTATTGATGCAAAAAAATATATTGTTTGATTGCTTTGGTTCTCAAAACTAAATCTTTACCGTATTCAATACTATTATGGGAGTTACTAGTTCCCCCATTATATGATTGAAATATTTTTTGTTCTGATTTAAAGCGAGTTCTCCAATAATCGAGTTCAATTTTTGCAGCAAGAAAATTTAGATGAAAATTTGATCTAAGAATTCTTTTTAATTCAGGAGTAGCAATATTGTATTCCAATATTGCTGACTTATACCTATTTGCAAATGTATTAATGTTAATTTGAAAAACTCCTAAATCATTTCCACAAAGACTACGTGTTTTTATACCAAAACTACTTTCTTTCCATGCAATTGCAGGTAATACATATTTTAAATGAGGAGCTTCTTTTTCAGCCATTAAGAAAATTTTCCAAAGTAATTCTCGCTGATCCTTTTTTAATTCTAATAATTCATCTAAGTATTCACTACTATGTAATTGGATTACAATTAATAACAATATTATGAACTTCATATTAATCACAAAATTCTAAAAGTTCATTATAATCCAATGTACATTCATTCACAAACATTTTCAATAAAAATATTTCAAGAGAATGATTATACCCATATATAACATCTTGTTTTCTAAGATCAACTCCTCTATGTTTAATAGTCATTCTATTACCAGAATTGATAGTTAATTGGAATTCACATTCATATCTACTTCGTCCCGGTTTAATATCTAAATCAATATCAACCCATCTATATTTATCATTATCTGGTTTTGAAACATTAAAAGTGAATAACTCATTTATATCATATCCCATATCCAATAAAGTTTCATAATTCACATCATGACATGTAATTTCGCTTGTATCAACATGTTCCAATACTTTATCAATAAACATTTGAACTGTTAAGATTTTAGGTAATGGACTAGTTAAATCACTAATTGAATCTGCAATTTTTTTAGTGGCTGATTCATGAATATGTTTATTCAAAGATTCTTTTACAATTTCAGTAATTATATTGCTTAGACCTAGTGAACCAATGCGTTCATTATCAATTATTAATTGATCTTTAATAATTTCATTTAAAGATTTATTCAATTCACCATATCTCAAACTAGAATCAATAATATCATTGATTGTTTTTTCTGTTTGAGAGATTATATAATTTTTTAATTTATCACTTTCTAAATAATCTGTCACTGCACTTTGTAATGATTTTTCAAAATCCATATTATACTCCAATATCTATTTTATTTATTCTTTCAATAAGAATTTTATTATAATTCAACATTATATCTAATTGCTCTTGTTGATCGGGTAAAACTGAATCAGGATGATCATTCATCCAATTTTGCAAATTGTTAATTTTGATTTGAAGCTCATGTTGTTCTTTAAACATTCTATAATAATACATATCCTTTTTAGATACTTTAATAAGTTTTTTTTGAACCTCTTTATAATAACTTCTGGTATAAGGAGATGGGTGAAATTTGCTTATGAGTTTGATAGCAAATCCAATATGTTCCACCCAATGTGGATTATAAATATTGCCGTAATAATTAATATTGTGCACCATATCATCAATGCTCATAATTTTCTTATCCATGTATTTATCATCATTTACAAAAGGATTTACAATCAAATATCTAAGTTGACGAGTAACACTTTTTAACTGGTCTAGCTCGATATCACTTCCTCTTAAAATACTTAATATGCCATTTTGCACAGCAGAATCTTTAATTCCTAATACCCATTCTTGAACAGTTTGTTGACTTGAAATATTTTCCATTATCTTCTTCTCTCTCTATTATCTAGTTTAAATTTAAATTTTGTAAAATTAAATTTCCAATAACTACTACTACTTGGTTTTACTTTAAAATAGCTAGTGTTATTTGTAACTTCTATTCCCTCTCCAGTATAACTTAATGTTATGATTGTACCATTAAGTGTAAACTGAACATCTTGTTTTGTAATATCGATTAAATTACTCAAAGGTTACCTCCCATATGTTACATTCTCCGTAAAAATTTAATGCTCTAGGAACATACATTAATCGTTCAAATTCAAATACCTCAAGTGTTTCTAAATTTTTAACTATTCCTCCTAAAAGAAATAGAATAATAGCTAGATCAGTATTGCATTGTATTTTATGTAATTTGATTTTACTAGTGAATTTTAAAGGATGTGTATTACTAATTTTAAAATTAAATTCTCGAGTTCCGTTTTGGTAATCAGTGTGATTATCTCGAGCACCACCATTCCAGTAATTTAAAATACTACGATTCTCACCAACTATTAATTTTCCATGATAGTTATTAATTTTTTCAATAGAAAAAATACTATCATCTACCAATTTAAATTGAATTGGTGATCCAATAATAGCTTTTTCCACCAACCATTTTAAAGTTGGTTTTTTTAAATTTTTAACATCCATTTAAATACCTTTCACTTATTTTTAATTTAATCATAATACTCCTTCTGGAACATTTGAAAACCCGAGAGGTTCAGTATCAAGTTTATAAAAATCATCAATGAATTTACAAATCATTTCTTTATGTAAAATATCATTATTAAATCCTAATTTTTTTAGATTTGGAACAACTCTAAACTTATTATTTGTAAAATACAGAATAGGAACATCTTTAAATTTTAGTAGATGATCCTTGATGAATTTTCTAAACTTTGATAATTTACTTTCAAAATTAGAAAATTGTTTTTTAACAGCTAATTCATTATTAAGAAATTTACAGGTAACGCAATTATAAACAATACCTTTATCTAATTGAACTAGAAGTATTTCATGTCCAATAATTAAAATATCAAAATTTAAAAACTCTGAAAAATTTTCTACTTGAAATTTAATATATTTTGACTGAATATTATTCATTTCTTTTTTAATAAAAAACTTTTGTTTATAATTCTTTTTAAGAACACGACATTGAAAATAATCAGGTTTCATTTAACTTCCTTAACTTCAAATTCCAATTTTTTTGTAAAAAATAAGTATTCATTATTTACAGTATTAAGAAGGGTCCACGCTAGATGTCCATTTTTAAAAAATAAATATTCATTTACAATAATTAACTCTTCAACTGTTTTATCAGTTAAACTGGTTTCATATTGTTTAAATGAATCATGATATTCAGAATCATATTCTTCTAATAGAATTTCATCTCTTACAAATAAAATTGCTGTTTGTTTCGCATCATTTGATAACTCTTCAAATTTATACAAATCCAGTGTTACATTATACATCAAGTTCCTTTTCTTTTACATTTAAAAATTTTTGTAAGTCTTCTAATGTATGTCGAGTTCCTCCGAAATTTCGAGAATAATAGATATCTAATTCATCTTTTAAGGTAATATCTTGTAAAGATAATGCTCGAATAGAATAACCTGTTAAAAATTCTCTAGCATCCCAATATTTTAAGTCATCAAATATTTGCCCATTAGGTAAACTAAATTTACATTCGATGAATTCTTTAATTGCATTTAGTCTTTGCTGACCATCAATTATGGTCCAATGTATTTCAACTTCACTTCCTGATCTAGTTTTATCTTTTTTAAAAAGAAATTCCCCAATAGGATTTCCATGAAGAATACTAAGAATTAAATCTTGTTTTTGTTCAAGTGTCCATACTAAATCTCTTTGATATTCAGGAATTATCAGACTATCATCATATTCATTTCCTATCATAATAAGTTTAGCAATATCATGTACATCTGCATAAGAACATTTATATTTCTTATGCAGAGGTATAATATCAAAATTAATTTTATCAGGTCTGATAAAATTATCATTTAAACTTTTATAAATATTCATATCTCTAACGATTTTCATTTTTTCTCATTTATATTTTTATATTTTAGATTACAAACGATTGTATTGCAATGGTTTGATAATAATTCCAATTCATGCCAAAGTGAGTCATTAAATATTAAACAAGTTCCTTTGGTTAATATTCGAGAAGACATCCCATAATATAATCTACCTTTACCACTTAAACATATTACTAAACAATCTCCCATTGAGTCTTGATGTGTAAAACATTACTTTTCCAATTTTGTTTGTAAAAATAGTCATAATCAGCAATATATCCACTATCCTTTAATAAATCATTTATTAATAATTTATCATATTTACTAGGACGACATCGCTCAAAATTATTTTCAAATTTTTTAGATGGTTGTTTACCTAAATAATCAACCATCTTATGAATTTTATTAAATTTTGTTTTTAAATAACCTTGTATCATTTATTTAAATTTTTTAATAAGAATAACATCTTGTTGAAGATTACGAATCTGTTTAATATTGCCTTCTAAATTTTGAAGAATATAATTAGAGAGTTGTATAAAATTCTCTTTATCCAACTCAGTTTGAATTAATTCACTTAATGTTGCACAATCATCAAACAAAGATTGTTTTAAATTTTCTAAATTCTGAACAGCAATTATATTTCCCATATTATTTCTCAGTCTCTTCTAATTCAGCATATAATTCTTCAAGCGTTTTCTCTTGCAGTGCATTATGTTGTTTATCTTCGATCAATTGTAGAATTTTTTGACGTTTCTCTTTTTTCTCTTTAGCAAGTCGCGCCTGCTCATTTTCTTCTAATTTAGTTTTAATTACATATTTTACAATTTCAAGAGATGCTTTAAGTTCTTTAAGTTTGCCGCTATTCTTTTTAACAAAACTTTCATCATCACATTCTTTGATTTGGCGATTAATGTTTTTAGCAATATCATCTAAACTAAATCCAGAATTACTAGTTAAACTAATATCCCATAAATCTTCAAAAGTACATTGACCTTTAATACTATTATAACGATATTTATTTTTAATTGATGTTACGATTAATTTCTCGATGTTCTCTACGTTGATCTCGATTGTATTTGCGTTAGCGTTTTCCATTGTATTTCCTTTTTTTATTTTATTTTATTTTTATTTATATACCAGCTAGTATATATTCTAAGCTGGTATAATTAATTCAGTGTAATCTATTTTAGATATTAAAATTTAAGTTTTAATATTCTATTAAAACTTCCACTTACTCTTACAATAACTTCATTTCGAAGTGTGCTACTGAATCCAAGCCCTGCTAATTGTTGATCGCTATAAACCGCTCGAGTTTTACTTCCGATCATTTCAAACACTTTTCTATGAACCATTAAATCATTTTTTAAAAATTCATTATAAAATCCCCTTGCATCATCAGGATTTAAACAATCTTTTAAGATAAACATATAATGTTTGTTTCCAATTTGACCATCCCAACAATTTGGAGAATATGTTAAAATAGTACAAGGTTGATATTGTTCTGTTTGTAAATTCCACAATTCTGTGCTTGCTGATTCACTTTTCATCTCTTTTGATGGGATAATGTGTATTTCATAATCTTCTGTAACCTCAAGAGTTAGTGCAGATACGGTCCCATTTACTACTGAAGCATAATTAAAATTTTTTATATCTCCTTTCACTTCAACTTGTAGGTTGAACCCATAATCAATATTCTCTCGATGTGTAAAATTATCAATCTTAATTTCATATTTTCCTGGATTCATTTTATGTAAATCACTCCAAGTAATATTTTCAACTGCATCTCGAACTGGATTATTAACATTCATATCAACATCTAATACTCCTCCTGTATATCTTGATTGTTTATTACCGTAATAAATATGTTCACCTTCAGGTTCAAGAACATGAATATCTAAATCATCTCTATTAAACCAACTGAGACTTACACGAACATCACCTGACACATTTCCTCCGGCTGCTTTTACTCTTTCTTTTACACTATCTGTAACTTCATTAATGTAGCTCCAACTTAAATTATTATTCCATTGAAATAATCCAGGAGATTCTTGTTGAGGAGAAATAAGATTCACTAGATTATTTTTTAATCTGTTTTCAAAAAGTACTTCCATTTTATCAATATTTGGAACTACTTTTTCAATGAAATCAGTAATGGTAATCTCTTCAATGTTTTGAGATTTAAGAGTTTTTTTCTTAGCATTATTCACTAGCATGTCTGCTAAAGGATCTGAATCTTTCATTTCTTTTTTAGCTTCAGGATCGCTCCAAATTACATTGTTAATAGTAATGTCTGAAATTTTAGCATGTCTACGATTCAAACTAGGTCTGAGTCCTAATTCATCGATTGTCTTCATAGCATTTTCTACCATTTTTGGTGTATATAAAGATTTTACTCTTTTAAAATTAAGAGGAGAAACTTTCTCTGCAAATTTATTAACCGCATCTACTAACTCATGTGTTTCAACATCAATTAATAGAGTACCAATAACGGTATTTTTGATACCGCTAACTGCTGGATTTATATTGCATTTTCTCCATGCAAAGTTTTTAGGAGATACTTTATAGCTTTTTTTTAATTCCTTGAATTGTGCAACATTGTGTCTAAATTCAGTTCCTCTTTCTAAGCTATTTTGATCAATAAGATCAAGAACAATATCAATACTTTCATCTTTAATTAAATCTAAACCACTTTGAAGAACTCTAGCTTTAACATTACTTTCTTCTCTTGATTCGCCCGGACTGAGATTATAACATCTTTCGGGTACTTCTCCAAAAAAGTGATGCCAAACATAATTCTGATTTTCTCCCTCTTCGAAATTTTTTACTAAGCCGTACTGCTTTTCACTTGAACGAAATACACTAATAATAGGTTTGCTCAAGATAAAATGATGCATTTTATTTGCAACAATATTGTGATAATCTGTATCGACTTCAGGGATATCCCAGACAGTAATATAATTACCATCATTATCTAATGCAATTACATTGCCTAAATTTTTAATAAAATTACCACATGCGCTACATTCATATGCTCTTCTTTCTCTAAAAATTTCATTGGTTCCTTGTGGAAAACTATCTAGATAGAATTGGTAAAGTTCATCTTTTGATACATCAACGACATATAATTCTCCTTGGAGATTTTTAAACTTTTCACTTACATTGTGTGCAAACTGTTGCATATTATTCCTTATGATGTTATTTTAATCTAATTTAAATTCTAAGCCAAAAAATTGAACACAAGTCTGTGTCTACATATTTTTGAATTACAATATTTCTTTTGTGTTTTTCCAGAAATCTTTTATATCAAAAAACTCACTTAGGTATAATCTCATTCTGATCCTTTTCACACTCTTCAAATTGTAAATATTTATAGATACTTACAATCTTAATGCGCCATGTATTTATTATATTTATAATAAATATTACAATTGCAAGAATAACTAAAATTGTAAATGTAAAATTTCCCATTTCTCTTAATGTAATAGGGACCCATGATTGTAGAGTTCCGTAAATAATCATACTAATTATTTGCGATAATAATCCGGTAATTATCATCGTAATAAATAACCCTATAAAAACTCCAATACTTACTAATGCAATTAGTAATAATAACTTCAATTCAGATTTAGCATTTTCTTTAAAATCTGAAAATCTGTTACTTATAAATTCTTTAGAATTAGATGTTAAACATTTAATCTTTGTATCTTCTTTCATTATCTGCTTTGAATTTACTTACTGTATAAGTTTTTCCAAATAATTTCTTACTTACTTTATCCGGATAATATTCCTGATAATAATACTCTAACCATATTAATACATATTTTTCTTGATGGTGATAGATATGTTTAATATTTTTATCAATTACCCAAGTTGGAAAGAATGCGAATCTTCGAACTATTTTTGGTTTTAAATCGGGTGGAATTTCTTTGATTCTTTTAACAATCATGGTTTTCCTTTATCAGTTTTAAAAAATACTCATGTGCATATTTCATATTCTTTAAATCATCAACTGGTACACTTTCAACAACATAATAATTGTTGTTAGCATTTATAGGTTTACTAGATTTTACATCCCAAAAAGATAATTGTGGAAATATTCTATCACTCCAACACCATACTGGTTGGAATGAATAAAAACCATTAATTGAATCATATGGCAATACTGTACCTGATTCATGCTTTACATTATCCCAATTTGAGGATAAGACTAATTCTCTTGAATCATTAGAATGTTTAATCACATCACCATTATTCATAAGACTAAAATATATTGTGCTCGCAGGAGCACCAAATTGACATGAGGAATTTATATTATCCTGAACATTAATTATCTCAATGTATGGAAAATTAGCATTCTTCGTTTCACGTAGATACATGTTATATGCGTCATCCCATGAGAAAGTACAAAGGTATGGATAACTATCATCTCCTCTTTTTACGATGTAAACTGGGGTTTTGTCTTTTTCTATTTGAGATTGTAATTTTTCAAATAGTAATCTTTTATTACCCAACATTATCTATACTTTGCACTATCATTAATGATGGCAATATATCCTGCATAGTTACTACAAACTTCTTCATTTGTAAAGAAATACAATTCTTCATATCCACCATCATAATATGATCCTACTTTTACATAATCTTTATTTTGAGTTATCATCTGAGTGGATGGGTGTTCAAAATATTCCATCATATTATTTAAATCATTTAATTTAAAACGAGCAATGTGTATACACTCACTTCTACTATTTGAAAATAACACTGGATATTTACTAATATCAATAACATATTCAGCAACTAGTGTTGCACTCATCACTAAACTCATCATTATTGTAATTATTATTTTTTTCATTTTATTTTCCTTATTTTTATTTTTTATTTTATAAGACTATAATAGTCCATTAGAATGTAATTCAGGTGCATCACATATACCATAATCGCCATTTTCTAATAATGTAATTTCATGATCGATTGTGTCTAGTAAACTTTCATGTTTAAATTTTAGAGCAGTGTCTCTTAAAAATTTTAATCTGGACATAAACATATCATAATCTGGATTAAGTAAATAGTATTTTACTACTTTTCTTAAACTTTCAAGTATTTGATAACTTGGTACTTGAATATTGGATGTATTCATAAATATCTCCAACAAGGCTGAGCATTTCTATCTGTTTTATTACACACTATCTATGCCATCTTAGTATCTAACTCTCCTCGAAGTTCTTCTGGTGTTGGTTGAAATCGAACATATTGTTCACTAATTTCATCAATTTTAATTTCTTTACCCAAAGTCTCTTGAAATTCAATTAAAGCTTCTTCTTTTGTAAAAAGATTTTTACTTAAATAATACCCATCTGGAACGAAATTTACAACATGGGAAAATTGATCATCAAATTTACTTTTCTTAGAAAAAGTAGGTGATAACCCAGCAAGCTTATCAAATTCTTTTTTAAACTTTTCCCATGTATCTAATATATCGTAATCATTGTTTTTAAAATGAAGATATAATTCTTTTGAATATTTTTTAGCAATACGTATTCCCTCAACTTTCTTTTCCTCTTGAGTAACATAATCTTTTGAATAAACTGTTTGAAATTCATCCTTTGAGTTTTTTATCAATATTTGAGTATCTGATAATATCTGTACAACTGTACCGTGGAAGTGTTTTGAATCTTTGTGAAATGCTTTATCACCCTCTTGCATATGTTTCCTTTAGTTTATTGTAGTTATTTATTGGTATCATTTCAAATGGTAGATCACTTAAAGTGTTAATTGTTTCATCAATTAAATCATTTATATAATCTTTAATTTGAACAAAAGTTCCTGTTTCAACATTATAAGCACTACTAATATAATCACTTAATAATTTTAAAGTAAGATAGTCATTTGTGGTAATTATCTTAATTTTTCCATTATGTCTAATAAAAGATTCGATTATAATACTTGAATTTAATAAATCTAGAGTAGCGGTAGGTTCATCAAGTATTATATTATCTTTTGTATTCATAGTATCAAGAATTTGATTATATAGTGATTCTCCTGTGGAATGCACTACTTTATGAATAATTGCGTTTTTATAATCATCCGAATTAAAAGGGTTTGCATCTGTGAATTGAACATTTTCATTTATCGTATAAAACCCAGTATTATCTAAAAGTGAATTTTGAATTTGTCGAGACAAATATGTTTTTCCTGAACCATTTCGACCAACAATAATCAATGTTGCATGTGATTGATTATTTAATTTTTCTAATAATTTATCATGACTCAAATATTCTTTTTTCATATATTTGCCCGTAGTCTATATTGAATTTTATTCCAGACTTTTACTTCATTGAGTCCAGTAGGAACCGGGGCATCAGTAAAGAATGCATCTATTAATAGTTGTTTTCTTTTACCAACTCGATTGCCATCAAAATACCAACATCCTTTATTAAAATCAGAATTGAACTTTCTTAAGCTTCCTTTTATTCCAATTAAACCAATTAAATGTCCTTTTCGATTGCGAATCTTTACGGGTTCTTTATTTAAAATTGGTAAAGTTTCTACTAGCTGCAATGATCTTTTAATATCATCTACTGGTCCACCATTGAATATATAATAATATATATCTTGAACTTCTTTAGAAGCAATTTTGTATTCTCCACGGAGTGTTTTATTCATTGTGTTCACCTCTTTTAACATATTTTTAATTTAATTCACAAATCATTAGAAATCTGTGGCATTATAATCATTTTATTTTCTTACTGAATAATATAATGGTAAAAAATAAAGATTATACCACTCTTTGAATCCAGGTGCTAAATGTGGATTATCAATATCTTTTATTAAAGATTGATACCATTTATTGAATATTATTTCAATATTGTCTTCATCAATTTGAAGACATCTTAATAAATAAGTTCTTTCACCTGCAAAGTAGCTTAGAAATAATAAATCACCACGTGCACCAATTTCTGCTTGATCACTATTCTGAAATTCTTCATTATTTGAAAAATATTTACCAGCAGGAGAGTTATTAAATTCTCCTAGAATAATTTTTCGAAAATAGTTAATGTTTTCATCAATATATTTTAATTCATTCATTAATCAAGCCCGTCTGCTATAAAAAATATAACAGTGAATACAAAACTCATCCAAGGTACCATAATACAAAAATAAATTAATTGTCGATAATCAACAACCTCAAAATAATTTAATATCTGCATTGGTACCCAAATTATAATTAATACCACAATCATTACTAATGCAATAAACAATACCCCGCCAAAAAATATTTTTAAAAAAGTTCCCATTTAGTTTTCCTTTTTCATACCACGAGCAGCATTTTGAGCCATTGAATCAACTTCTTCATTCATTGGATCACCATTATGTCCTTTTACCCAGTTAAACTCTATATAGTGTTTCTCTGAGAGGGCATCTAATTCTTTCCATAATTCGCCATTTGCAACTGGTTTTCTACTACTTGTTCTCCATCCATTGTGTTTCCAATTTTTAATCCAAGTATTTAAACCATCCAATACATATTTGCTATCACTATATAATTTTATATAACAACGTTCTTTTAATACACTGAGTCCTTTTATTACTGCAAGCAATTCCATCTGATTATTAGTAGCATGAGGTACTCCACCGCTATCTTTTTTAATATGTTCATTATATTTTAAAATATATGCCCATCCTCCTCTTCCTGGATTACCAAGAGCTGATCCATCTGTGTATAATTCAATCTGTTTCATATATTTCCTTTAAAGTAGGATATCGTAATAATTTTTTTCCAATTGTGAAATATTATTGTCGAAAATATAGTTATATAATTTATGATCTAAAAGGTATGATACTTGATCATACCTAATTTCATTATTTGCAATAACTTTAAATATTAAATCAGGAAATTCATAATCACCTGAACAATAAAATAATTCAACACTTAAATTATTTTTCGAGAACATCATTGATCCAATATTTTATACAAACTTGATATGCGACTTCTTTTGCAAAAAGTTCTAAAGATAATGATTCTGGTAAATCACTAAAGTATTCTTTAGCTTTTTGTCTAAGTATACCATCCCCTGTAAATCCTTTATTTTTTAATTCTTCATATTGTTTAAGAATTTCAGAAATTTCAGAGTTTGTTAAATTATCAATTATTGATGTTTTAGTTTTCATTTGATACCTTTTATTAATACATATTATCTTGTAAAAAGAATAATAATTCTTCACTTTCATGATCAACTTGAACATCTCTTACTGCTACACAGTCGCCACTTTCATCCCAACATTCTACAAAGAATAATGTAGAATCACCATCTAAAATATAATTTCCACCTCTAACTCGTTTACCATGGGTTGCTTTTAAATTATTTATTTGATTTAATAATGTATCATCACCACCAAATTCAGTTGCTGGTAAATTATAGCTACCTCGCCAACTATCCGTAATAAAGTCACTTGTAAAGTATTGTTGGTTAACACCATATCCATATACCAATTTTATTTTGTAGTCATCCGGAACACTTTCCATATGTTCAATTAATTCATTTACTGTCATGATATTCCTTATTTATTTAATTTACAATCATTGATTAAGATGCTTAGCACACTATCATCTTCAAATATATAAATCATAGTAATAGTTAATCCTTCATTAATAAGCACAAACAATTGTGGATCGTTACAAAGAACTTTACCAATATGGTTTGCATCCACTGTTGTGCCTACTTTAACATCTTTATCAATATATAATATGGTTTTATCATCTAAGAATCCATTATAACCATTATTCTTTAAATGGAACTGTTTAGTGGTTAACCCAAAAACTGAACTCGCAATCATTACCAATAAAACTATCTTTTTCATTATTTTTTCCTTATGTTAATATAGAAATATCTATTTATTCCCTCTCTGATAAAGGAGAGAATATTTGATAAAAACTTTTAATTTGAAAATGAAGACTTTTATCAATATCATTCTTGATTTTGATAAAATTTTCACTTTTCGCCAAAATTGGGTATATTTTATCTTTAGTAATGTTTAAATTACTAATTGTGTAATTACTTATTACTACTTTCATCCATATCCTTTAAAATTTTATCCAATTTTTCATCGAATGTTTTTAAAGTATAATCATACCTAATTGCTCGAGATTCATATTCAGCTGAATTCATAACTTCTAAATGCACACTGGAATCAAAAACATATGTATCCTTTAATATTGAAATTTCTTCATCAAATAGAATTACATCACATAATCGTTTATAATTCATAAAATCTAATTGATTATTTTGATCAATAGTTGATGATTCATTAAATTCATGAGTTACTTTCGTAATGATATTATATCTAGGAGAAACTTTCAAATGTTTTGTACAATTATCATGTAAAACTAGTTCTATATCTGATTGCTCTGAATTTATTTTATTTAATTCGTCAAGTATAATCTGGTAATTTTTTCTATTGAATTCATCAAGTTGAAGTTGATCCTTTTTAGCCTCATCACATGCTTCAATGTATCTACTCATATGGGTATCTTTACCTAACAATGTTTCACGAAGTTCATCCAATTCTTCTACAAATTTTTGCATAGAATTTTCATTAATGAATCCATGTCCGGGTTTGAATTTATTAATCATGTAAATATTGTCACAGAATATACTAAACACTTCCTGATTCCAAATTGCGAATTTCCAATCAGGAAATTCTTTTAATGTGAAATGACAAACACTAGCTGGTTCAAATGAAAATATAAAGTATCCACCGCCAAAGTTTTTCGATTCAATGGTATATGGTAAATAATTTAATTGCTGATTAATCATTTTTTTATTGTGTTTCTTTAATTGTCTATAATTCATTATTTTTCCTTATCACATCTAATAAATTAATGGTTTCAATGTTGATTTTGAGATTACCTATATCTCTTACTTGATCTTTTGCTTCATTTTCGTATAAATGAATATAGTTATCATCTTCTGTATGATAACTTTCGGTTAATTTTTTAATTGCCTCTTCATTCAAATCTTTTTTAGGAATACTAAGTATTACAATTGTGTAATGATCGTGTATTCCTATTACGTGGTCAATTTTGCCATTTATTCTAATAACCAATACTTCGATATTAAATCGTTCATTTAAATTTTTCATAAAATTCCTTTATCAATCTTTGTAACACTCATTCACTTTTGCTATATACGCATCCCTCTCTTCTTCATCATATCTTTTACTAATTGCATCAATTGCTTCTTGATGCGTGCCTATAAAGCATCCGATATGAATTAATCCAGGAGTCTCTATCTTGCGATAAATTCGGCGATTACTATTTCCACAATTATGAACTATTTTGATATATCGTCTTTGTAGTTTAAATTCTTCCAGAAATTCATCACTAAGATTTTGATAAAGATTGATACATCTAATATCTAATTCATCCTTAAACTCTCTGATAAAATCTTCGCTAAGTTTTTGACGAACACTAATCTGTACCCAATCAACTTTATCCTTAAACTCGCGGATAAAATCTTCACTTAATTTTTGATAATCACTAATCTGTACCCAATCAACTTTATCCCTAAATTCGCGGATAAAATCTTCACTTAATTTTTGATATATGCTTATCTCACGCCAATCAACTTTATCCTTAAACTCTCGAATAAAATCTTCATTAAGTCTTTGGAAACTACTAATATCGCGCCAATCAACACTATCGTCTAGCCTTAACTTTCTTAATTCTTCTTCATTTAATTGTTTCATGTTATTTCTTTATTTTAATTTTTCTAAATTTTACTAAAGGAATAAATTGAACAGTAGAAATACATTGTTCTTTAAATATTTTAGAATTAGTAAATGGTAATATATCTTGAAAAATACCAGGGAGGTCATTATCGCAAAGTATTTCATTGTAAAGTTCTTGCATTACCTGATCGGTATGTATTCTACTATTTAATTCAATAACTCGTAGAACACTCTTTCTATTTTTAGTTTTCATTTAATCCGCCTCTAAAGAATATTTTATAATTACTCTTGGTTTAAAATTTGGAAAAATTAAATGGTGATGAGTATAAGTTTTTTTATAAATAGTATTATAATCTACATATCTATAATCCTCCATTTGAATCATTTCGCCATTATCAAGTAATAAGAATCGTTCCAGATATACTTTTTCAATTTTATGAGTACTCACCTTTTCAGTTGAAAACAATCCAATATAAAAAGTATCAAGAATTAATAATAATAATAAGATCATTATTCCACCAATTAAAATTCTAGTATGTGTCATTATTTTCCCTTTTATTTTTAGACATACTGCAACATAGGAACAACTTCTAATCCTGCCCATTTTAGTACATATTGTACACAATCTCTTCTAATATATTCATCACTGGATTCACTAGAATAACAGTGTGGAAGAACATGTGGATTACTGATTTTAGATAAAATAGTAACCTTTTTTGAATCATCAACTACTTTAATATCAATAGTATATCCTAATGTTTTAAGAAGATATAATATTTCATCATTTGATACAATTACTGTCATATTGTTCCTTACTTAATATTTTTTAAAGCATGTTTCACTTTTCGTAATTTTAATTCAAGATCAGCTACAATCTTTTTTTGATTATTGATCTCATATAATAGTTTTCCAAAATCAAAACTTAAACAATTAACAATAATATTTCCTAAATCACTTTTACTACTAAATGTTTTATTTCCCATATCTATGATGATTGTCTCTTTAGTTGAAAGATTTACTGACTCATAATTAAAGAATCTCTTAATATGATCACATGAATTATTTAACTTATTCAATTTAATTTGCTCAATTTCAACATGTTCTTCTAAGTGGAAAACCTCTTTTAAATCCATTATATTACCCTTATGTTTCTATCTAGTTCTTGTGCATAATGAATAGCTTTATCTGAGTGCCAACTAGCTACCTTATGTAAAGTGTCCAAATTATCAATAAAACTAAGTATCATTTTAAGTTCACCAAATCCTAATTTTTGAATATATTCTTTTGAAATGAATTCATCATGTATTTCGATGCCTATTCTTGATTCAATTTTCATTGCATTGCCCTGATTTTCTAATCAATATTTCATTGTGAAACTTCATATGAGTTTCACAATTTTTATCTAATGTTGAAATATGTTGTCTTTCTAATACATATCCACTTAGAAACCAAACTAGCATAAAAAGGAAACATAAAACTAAAAATCCAAAAATATTATTAATTTTAATCATTTGACCTTCTCTCACAATCCATTAAACTTGATTTATAATTTTGCATAAATAATTTACCTAACGTTGTCAATTCTTTTTTTGTAGAACTTTTACCATCAATTAAAAATCCACCTTTAATCATAATATTGTATGCAGTTCTCCCTGACCAGTATCCATCTATTTGGTTTTGTAAATTTTTATATAGTTGTTTTTTCATATTATCTAAACTAGATAATACACAACTACCACTCCAGTTATTAATAAACAATTCAAAAATTATTTGATCAATTTCGCTTAAATTATTCATTTCAAGTCTATATCTCGGAAACATCAATAATATCTTCTAATTGAGTTTCTAATTCAGAAATCTTCTCTTCTTGCTCACCCATTAGATCATAAAATTTATCATAGTCAAAACTTAGACAACTTAATATGTCTTCATTTAATTGATCATATTGTTCTTCACGCTCAAATGTTATTTTGAAAATAGCATTGGGTATAATATTTTCATTATGAAAGTCAAAGACTTGTTTAAGTCTTTCTTCTGCTTTTTGGTATTCTTTTAGCAATTTATTTGAGTTACCATACTCTTCTTTTAATGCCTGTATTTCTTCAAAAGTCATGAGTTTTTCCTTATGTTTCTTATAATTTTCGTAATAGAATATGATCATATAAATAATGAAATTTATCATTAATTTTAAACACGATACCAAATCCTACGTCTTTACTATGCACTTCTGCAATTGTTGAGTATCTCGAGTCTCCCTCGACTCCACTTACCTGGTATTTGTCACCAATCATACTAGGTGTAAAAGTTGATTCTAAATTCCGAACAGTTTTAATATCATCCATTTGAATTCCTCATTTTTGATTTAGCGAATACTTTGTGACTGATTAAATTTACACAGAGATGTGTATTACACAAAGTAAAAAATTAAATAGTGGACTCATTCGGGTATGATCCGAAATCTCTACGCTTATGAGGCGTTAGCTTTATCCATTTAAGCTACAAGTCCTTTTTGATGTACCTGAGTTGAACGGATTCAAAGATTACTAATATCAGATTTGTCATATATAAACATTTTTGAGACTGTTTTACTAGATTTTCTTCATTTGGTATCCTCAAACAATCTTTTCTCTGATGTATCTTCAGTACGCTTTTTGGCTATCATTTAAAATCCCATCTTTTCTGCATCTGTGAGTCCATCAATTCCCCATAAGTGATAAACTTTAAAAAAAGCATAATCTATAGCATCTGCGTATCCTTTGTTTTTCCAGCCATATACCATAAAGTAGTTCTTTTGGTTTTATTAAACTCAGTGAAAAAAAGTGAGCCAATTCTATCTTGCAAGTTGGATACTTTTATATAACAATAAATATATTTTATTTTTTTAAACATATGGGTAGCCGCATTTATATAAATCTATCTCACTCATCTTTAGTCTCCCTCATCTCCCATTTTAAAAAATCTTCCCATATTATCGGGTCATTTGCTGTATTGTTCAAATCAATCTCACACTTAATCTCATCTACAATCATTTTCTTAATGTGTTCTGGTACATATTCCCACAATGCCTTTAAGGCACTATTACATGCCATATCAGCACTTGTTTTTCTTGGATAAGAATATCTACACATAAACAATAATGCGTTACCTATGTGATTCTTTTGGTTATCTGTTAATTCTATCTTACTCATCAAACAATCCTTTCTCTACTACTGTATCTTCTATAAACTCCATAAATTCACAATCATTAGGAATGTCAATAACATTATGTGATTCACCTATCTTTGTGCAAGAATAGCACATCCCTTGTCCATAATCCCAAACTATAAAAAACTCACATCTATTCTTCTCTCAAATTCTCTCTAAACGGTCACCTTTATATAAATCTATCTTACTCATGTCTAAACTCATCATAAAACCCTTCGTAAAAAATACTACTATATACCACAGCTTCTAGTATTCGTACTGTGGCTGAGAGAATTTCCATCTCCACGCCGGTCCAGCGAGATACAGCCTCGAAACCGGTCTCACTCTGCTAGTCTGTAATTCAAGTGAGTAGGTTGGTGGTTATTAGTGCTTAACTTCTATGACTTTACGAGGTTTCTGAGCTAGTGTAGTGCTGTAGTCGAACACATGGAACTTCTTAAGTTCGTTTTTTGGTTCTGCTACAATAGCTTTGATTGATTCCAAGTCATCAGCGTAGAAGTATCTTTCATACTCATCGTCTTTAGTTACAATAACTACGTGTTTGCTATTTGCTGCCATCATTGCTAGTAATCCTAAATCCATTTTTTCCATTGTGTTTTCCTTTTGGTTTGTTTGGTTTACTTGTTCCACATTGCTGTGTTCAGTTATGTGTGTGTCTAGATCTGGTCTTGGTGTAAAGTTATTGAACAAGTAGCTTTTACTCGCCGAACTTGAGCGATTTATATTAGATTTCCAATATACTTTTTTATACGTAATATTGGTAATCTTAATTACCTCTCTTGTGGTATTTCCGTTTGATGCGCAAATACACTCCCAGTGTGAACCTACTTTAATTTCAGGTTCTGATGTGGTTGGATCAGAAGAGCAACTAGTTGATTCAACGAGTTCGTGCATGTCTTCCATGCTAAATAATGTGAAAGCTCCGCAAGTATGCCTATATCTATCTCTCTCAATACTCTTTATGGTCCATTTAAAATCATTGTTGTTCACAAGTTTAATAGTGTCACCTACTTTAAACTTACGTTTACGAGGGTCTTCACATGGCACCCATATTGTAGTGTCATCATAATCTATTACATTTTTCATAAAGTGATCTGAATGATATACATCATTAGACACAAGTACATTACATGAATTTTCAGTAATAAATTCTACTATTAAGCTACTCTTAGTATGCTTTCTAAAACAAGGAAATTTATTTTTGCCTAGTTCATCTAATTTCATTCGATCTCCTTTAAATATTCACACGCTTTGAAAACTGCTTCTGGCTCTGTCTCAGCTTCAAATTGAATACCTGTAACTAAATGTTGACAAATATAATAATTTCCATTAGTTTCTGGATAGTCCTTTATATTATTCCATCTCGGATATGAAGACAATGCATGCTTATTTGGTTTAAGATTAACAGCCCACTCTTTACACTTGTGGGCTAGTTCGTAGACGTTAATTTCGTACCCACAGTCATCTGTTTGTAAACTACTTAAGTGAATAGTTATAGTGTTTCCAACTATATATGCTTCGAATGGTAACGTTAGATCCAAAACTGCGCTTAATAATTCTTTACTTGGTGGTATCATCTATCTATTCCTTAATTTTAGCGGATTATTTTTAATTCTCTGAAAAGTCCAGAGAAAGTTTCACAACTACCATCTCTCTTTTCGATATAAAAGTTTCCGTTTTCACCTTGAAAAACTTTTAGCTTATATTTACCATGAGAACACTTCCCACCATTCATGAGGTGTCTAATATTTTCTTGTGCTTTCTTTTTAAAAGGGATTTCATTTAAATCTAAGTTGATCGGGTTAGAAGGTGGTGTTAATTTGTAGATACAAGATTCATCATAAGTATCTATAAATTCATTTCTGATCAATCCGTATTCTTCACCTCCCCATACTTCTATATCAATAGAATTGTCATATAAATAAGCATTAAGGATTTCTTCGTGTTTAATATGGATAAGTTTTCGCTTTAAAGGGATATACCAATTAGGTCTATTAGCTATCATCCACTCATTAATATTCCAAAATACACAAATATAATTACCCGTTTCGTACTTCTCTTTGAGTGTGTTAATTTCTGATTTATAATATTTGGGGACTAATTTGTACTCTACCCCATCAATTGTAATCGTTTTCATTCATTCTCCGTTTGTCTGGGTATTTGTAGTAGTTGCACTACTCCTCTAATTTTGTATTATAAAACTCAATCATTTTTTCAAATTCTTCTGTACCAATAGCTTCTATAAAATCTTCATAACTTACAAAAACCATAAGTTCACTTATAAGATGATGTTGTAACTCTAAATCATCTGACAAAGTTAATAATATGTTACCATTTGGTTGTGTATTTAATTCTAAACTAGTCCATTTGTAAGGTATAGTTAGTTCCATGATTGCTCCTTTTCTGTTTGTTAAATTCCAAGTTAAATACAAATTCTTCCATTTTTAATTCCATTTACTCATATCTCGAAATACCAAACTACCAATATCTAAACAATATAATCCGGATTTAGTGGCTTTAAATGTAGCGATTTCATATAAAGATAAAAATCTATCTAAATACTCTATGTATTCAGTTACTTCTAAAAGTTCTTTACAAATCTTATTAAAATCACTTTCAACACGGTGTAAAGGTAAACACACCAAACCGCCGACTCTTTATTTTTTCTTGATTATTAAATCTAAATATTTTTGAGGAGTAACTTTGATAATTTCCTCAGCGAGCCAATTAATTTGAAAATATGCCGCCCCACTGTTTCGAAGAGTTAAATAATTTTTTAATGAACGCAAGTTCATATTAAATACTAAATCACACTTGAAATTGTCTGTTATAATATGTTTAAAACTATCGCCTACATTTCTCTTCTTTTTACCATTTTGCAATGCCTCAAATATTTCATCTGGATTATCGAGTTTTAGAAATTCTAGACTCGATTTAGCAACACTTATTTCATAAAATTTGTCTCCTAATATGGCAACCTGATAATTTAATTTCTCCCACATTGCATCAATTTCAATTACATTATATAACGTATCACTCGTAACAAACATATCAAATGTGTTAATAATATATCTAAACCATAATTTAGATTCCAATGAGTTTTCACAACGTAAGCTCGCAAGAAATGCGTTAATTATACTACTCATAGTGTAACGAGTACTGCGCACTGTTAATGATTGTATACGGTGTCTAGCATGTTCTTGTAAGACTCCGCGACTTGTACCTTTAACTAAATATGAAATATTTGCTAACTCAATTACAGAGTGATGATGATGCACCCAACTAAGTGAATCAAGTAATTCACTTGATTCGATATTATTTAATGAATTTCTAATATCATTTAATTCTGACCAATTATATATTTCATTTGATGAATACGCATTGTTTGCTTCTCGGATAATTTCATTTTCACTATTATTGAAACTATCATATGCTGTTCGCCCTGCAAATTCCGCTACTCCTAAACCTGAATGCTGTAATAAAAAAACTTTTGGTCTAGTGTAATTAATCCCGTTGTGTGTTACTATCATTTCTTTCCTTTTGAGTTATATTTATCTAAAACCGTTTTGAGATATGGAATCATATTGAATTCATTGTTCAATTTTCCAGATTCCACTATCCAACTCTCATCTATTCTTCTTTTTTTAATGTGTTCATCAATAGGTATATTTGATGTACTTAATTTATATCTATTATCATGATAAAAAATTACATAGTAATACATTAAAACCCTTTCATAACAATGATATCACATATTGTTAATATCATACTAATAATTAAAATAACTATGATTGTATTAAGCAATATTTTCATATTAATCCTCAAAACACTCATTTACTTTAGAGATATATTCATCCATATCTTCTCCATCATAATTTCTTCGAATAGCATCAATTGCTTCCTGTTGGGTGCCTCGGAAGCATCCAATATGGATTAATTCAGGAGTTTCTATTAATCGATAAATATATCTATTGTGGTTTCCAGCGTTATGAATTATTTTAACATATAGTCTTTGTAGTTTAAATTCTTTCAAGAAATCATTACTAAGGTGTTGATAAAGATTGATATATCTAATATCTAATTCATCCTTAAACTCTCTGATAAAATCTTCGCTAAGTTTTTGACGAACACTAATCTGTACCCAATCAACTTTATCACTAAATTCTCTGATAAAATCTTCGCTAAGTTTTTGACGAACACTAATCTGTACCCAATCAACTTTATCACTAAATTCTCTGATAAAATCTTCGCTAAGTTTTTGACGAACACTAATCTGTACCCAATCAACTTTATCCTTAAACTCTCTGATAAAGCTTTCTGATAGTTTTTGACGAGCACTAATAATCTTCACCCATTCAACTTTATCCGCAAACTCCCGAAGTATGTCTTCTGGTAGTTTTTGGCAAAAACTAACTCTAACCCAATCAACATTATCTTCAGCCATTAACTGTCTTAATTCTGCTTCACTTACCGGTTCCATGTTATTTCCTTATATATTAAAATATTCATTTACTTTGACTATGTGATCTTTTGTATTTTTTACGAATAGCCTTAGTTTCTTCATTATATGTTCATCTGAAGCATCCGATATGGATTATATTAGGATTATGAATCGAGTGATAAATTGCTCCTTAATTATTAATATACACATTCTCGATATATATATCAGTATGTTTGTTCTTTTTCAAATCAAAATTCGAAATTTCGAGTTTTTTAATTTTTTGCAAAAACAATTTCTCATTTGAAGCATGTATTGAATTTTGCTTCTTTAATTTTGAATTTTCGTTTGTAAGAATTTCAATATATTTTTTCAAATGATCCAATTGATCTTTTAACACTTCAATTGTCTCGTATCCACGAAACATATTTTGAAGCTCCTTTTTAGCTAATTCTCTTTTTAACTCTTCTTCTGACAACTCAGTTTGAGTTTCGAAATTATTCGTGTCCATAGTGTTTCCTTTCTATTTTTAAAATAATTTAAAATAGTATCATTTGATACAAATTTATAATCATTAACATCAAAATTAACATTAAAATAACGATTATCTGGAATTTTGCATTTATGCAAATGACCGTGAATATTCCCTAATCTTCCACGCATTTCAGAAGGATGAATTGGACAATGACTAATCCAAATATTTTTATAGGAATATAAAGGTAATTGGATTTCAATTTTTTCACATTTTAATAATTTTAAAGAATCATGGTTTCCAAAAACTAATTGAATTCGACACTTAGCTCGACTTATCTTTTCAATATACTGATCGTAATTTTCACAATCAAAAAGAAAATCACCAATGATTACTAATATATCTCGTTTACCTAGAGCATATAATTGATCAAAAAACAATTGATCGTGTTCTTGAACAGATGATATTTCTGTTCTATATTTTTGAACTATATTATTATGACCTAAATGAATGTCACTTGTAAAATATCTCATTTGTCTTCTTTAAATAAATAGCTATTACTTTCTAGATATTCAGTTAAATTTTTTCCATTTAAACGAATATCGCCGAAATCATTTCCCCTTCCATTATCCGTGTAAATCAAATCTCCATTGAAATACACCTTAACCGAATCATTTCTTTGATCTTCTAAATACACTTCACCTTGTACGAAATTAAATTCTAATCGAGGATATTCCTCTTTTAATTTATTAATAAATTCAATATTTATTAAATTTTCGTATTTAATCCGTCTTGTATTTCGCTTCATTTCAATTAACATATCGGTCATATCAACTTTACTTAATTGGCTGTCAATACTATCACTATCACTATACCAACCATAGCTGTGTTCTTCTATGAGTTTGGCAATATTTTGATCAAAATCAGCATTGATTAACAATTCATTTAGTCTTCTGGTCCTATGATATTTATTTGGACTAAATGTATAATTACTATCATCAAATAAATGACAGCATGCTTTAGTCATGTAAATAACATGATCCTTGTTAACAACATCATATTTTTTTTCAAATAGTATTTTATCAAAATCTTTATCAAGTAACACATCATAACCGTAATCAATATAGTAAGTATTAAAATCACTTATAATTTTAAATGATTGATATGCTTTAATTATATCATAATCTAAATCTATTTCATCTATTATCTTATCAATAAGTTCAACATGGTTCTCAATATTATCTTCTGTGATACCAAGCATGTTGCATAATTCATCATCTGAATAATTCATACAAAGAAGTTCATAACAAAATTCAATGTTTTCTTTAACATTAATTGAATTCTTAATTAAATCAATATAGTCATCTTTTGAAATCTCACTCAATTTAATGAGTTCACCTAGAATAGCATGAACAAGTTCAAGATCTTTACTTTTAATAACCTGTGTCATCAAGTCCGTATATAACATATGTTTCCTTTTTTAAATAAAATTTATACATATAATAAAAATATTATATGTATAAATTTACTCATTATTACTAATAAAAACAGATTCTTTTTTACAGTCTGGACAATAATAAATATCATGAGAAGCAGTTGTTCTATGATATATCAATTCATTTATATCATGTTGTGTTAAAAATTCTGAACCACAACTTTCGCATTTAGGATAATTTTCTAAGTTATCTATAACTAATAAATTCATTATATTCCTTTTATATTTTCAATTTTATCATAATGATAAAATTGAAAATTGTTATTTATTTTTTAATAGTATTAATGCGTTCAATCATTTCCTGTGAAAGGTTTTGAAATCTTAATAGATCATTATAATTCAAACGATCTATAAATTCAAGAATTATATCATCGCTGAGCTGTTGATGACATCCAATATAAAGCCAGTTTAAACGATCACTGTATTTACGAATCATTTGATCGCTAAGTTTTTGGTTTAAACTTACCATATCCCAATCTACTTTATCCTCAAACTCTTTAATAAGATCTTCGCTTAATTTTTGTCTTGAGCTAATGTTTAGCCAATACTTTTCTAATTTATCCGAATGTTCTCGGATAAAACTTTCGCTTAATTTTACATTAAGTGTAACATCATTCATATCAAGATCAGGTGAATGAATCATCGATCTTACTTTGGCCTCATTATATTTAGCATGAACTTTATAAATTGAGAAAACATAAACTTTCTCAATTTGAGGTTCATCATATAAATATTCGCTTGTAATCTCGTGAGTACCGATATATTGTCCCCACTTACACCATCTCCATCCGCCCTCACTAGGTTGATTGCTTTTAACAATAGGTGTCATAAATGCAATATATGGGTTACCACTTATATTATATTTATTTTCTAATTGCTCGACGTTGTCACATACTCCGTAATCAATATCACTGTATTCATATTGATTATTATCTAAAATATCTTCCGCATTGAAGTGACCGATTTCATATATTTTATCGGTCACTTCAACTAACTTATTTTCTCTGTTATTTACTTGACAGATAATGTCAAGAATTGGGTTGTTAATGTTTTGAAGCATTATATTTCCTTTTTAAATAAACTTTTTTTAATATTTAATTTTGCAAGATCATTTAAATAAACTTTTAAATTATCTTGGAGCAAATTTGGATGTGTTAAAGCCATATCACTATTATATTTTCTCAATTTCCTGCTATAAACAATTCCAAATATTTTGGATTCATCATATTCCGCTTCTAATAAAAGATATGTAAAAATAAAGGGATCATTAAGATTATTTACCCATATTTTTATTTGTACACAATAACCTTGATCTTCATCTCTAACAACATCATCAACCATTACAACACTTATATCTTCTGGTTTAATATAAACATTCAATAAATTTTTCATTTGATATCCTAAATAGTTAATTCATATGAATTTATAATATCTTCATATGATGATGATTTTGCGTTAATTTGTCGCTCTAAACACGCTTCACAAGCATGGCATGGGCGATAACGACCTTCTTTGACTTCTTGTGGATCATAACACGTCCATGTTAAATCATATGGAACTGCAAGATCTATCATATCTTTTATAATATCTTCTTTGTATTTATCCTTATAAGGTGCATCAACTGTAATTTTGATTACATCATTTAAGCTAATTAAAAAATTTAGACGATCAGCAAATTCAGGACTTATGTCCCAATAATCTCTTTCATAAACATCGCTATGTTTATGAATTCCGATACCAATTATAATATGATCATAATTTTCTTCAGTTGCAATTATTTCCCCTACGACTGCACATAGGCTTAGAAATAATAAGTTTCTACTTGGCATGTAGTATTTCATACCGTGTTTTTCTTCAGATAAACCGTTATCGCGATTTATTTGAAATTTTTTGATAGGATCACCAATCGAAGTAGTTAAATCAATATTAATTGTGTCCAACAATTGATCTCCATAAATATTCTTGAAATAATTATGAGATTGTTGCTGAGCACTGATTTCAATTACATTCTTTTGTCCATAGTTGAAATTTAAAGGTAATACAATATTACCTTCTTTAAGTGCTTTTGCTAACATAGTCGTGGAATCTAACCCACCACTATGACTCACGACATATAATTTTTTTTCCATTTTTTTCCTTTTAAGTTACTATAGAAATATGTAATTATTCCATAGTAAATTTTTGCAGCTTATAATCGAAAACAATACCACAGTATTGTTCGATCAAGTTATTCAAATATTTGAATAATAGTGGAGATTTCTCAGGCATTTTACTTAAACCTGTCCCTAGACCATCTCTAGGGAAACATATGGTCATATTATACCTATTTGCATAATTCAATGCAAACATAAAATCATTATAAATAATTTCACGTTCATCTGCAAGATCACTAAAGAATGCGTTAGGATTCATAGTTGGTAATCTCTTCGTTGCAATTCCTTTAGAGTTTTTCATGTGTCTAATACAAGCTTGTCCGCCTGTACCTTTTCTAATTATATTGTCTCCAAAAACGAAGAGAAATTGAGGATTCTCTTCGCAAATTTTTGGCGAATAATAATCATCGAAAACTATCGCCTTCATTCAGCGATATTGATTGAGATTGAATCAGCTGGCGCGGCTTGAGTTTCTACTGGTGCTGCTTCAGTTGGTAGTACCATTTCAGGCAACACACTTGTGTTAGTTTCTGGTAGAATCATTGAATGATCTTCTACTTTTTCAGCTTTTGGTGCTTTCTGTGCTTTTGGCAATTTCTCTGCTTTTACAGGGCGAAAGTTCTCGAGAACTTCTGATAGAGCTTGTACAAATTTTTCATTTAACTCCCCAACATTTAATGTTGAATCAGCAGGTAACATTACAATATGTGGAACATATCCACAACTCGCACCCATATTCTCTAATGTGTTAATTGAGAGTTCTTTGATCTCACCTTTTTTAAACTTGCCTACTACTGCGCCATTTTTAAGGTCAAGTGTTTTTACAGCGTGCGGGTTATTGTTAAGTAATTCTCTAAGTTTGTTTTGCATAATATTTTCCTTTGGTTATTTATTTTTATTGTGTGTAATTAAATCATGTTGATTTTAAATTAGAATATTAGAATAATTTATTTATAATTTATAATTTAAAATAATCGGTCAACTCCTTATCCTGTGGATGAATGATTTTATCTTCTACTGCTAGTGCAGTTACATATTGTCCATTAGTAATCACATGACCATCATATGTTTTTTTACCGAATACAACAATATATGGCTCTAAATATAATTCATCTAGTTTAGATGGATAACATAGTCTCATCTCTACCAATTGTTTTTGTTGTTCAATTGTTGGTCTTATTAATACTACTTTTTTCTTCATAATTTATCCTTTATTTTTTTATTTTATTTTTATAATTTTTAATCAAATCTTGTGAAATGATTAGTCCAAATATAATAACCACTGCAATAAGAATTGCCCCAATTATATATAAAAAGTTATTATATATAAATAACCCTATAATAATCGCAAGTACAATTAATAAAAAATTTCCCATTATTTTTCCTTTTAATTCAATTCTTTTTTACTAAATTTACTAAATTGTAAATTTATAGCATAATTTTCATTATACTTAGTGTTATATTGATTTGCAACTTGTGTTGCCAATTCTAAAAAATCTAAGTCATTGCTTATATCTCCTTTTAAGATTTCTTCTCGACTTACGTCGAATCTGATCGGTAAATTATGTTGCACGCTATAATCATAACTTGCAACACATGCATTAATTAATCCTTCTTTTGTAAACGGATAATCTTTTCTCACCATTTTCGGGTGAGCTTTAGATCTACCAACTGCAAATCTAATTCTGAATGTTATGTAGTTTTTAGATCGATTTGGAGTGTAATGTAATGACACATATGGAATATTACACAATTTCCACTTTCGTGTCTTTGCGCCTCTATCTTTCGAAACAGATTTTGTAGTAGATTTTTTAGGCGCAGTTGATGTAGTTGTAGGTACATCAACTGCGCTCTCACTTGTGAATTTTTGAGCAACTGATGTTACTAAATTAAAAAATTTTTTAAACAATGCATCTTTTTCATCTTGGTGTAATATTTGCTCTTTACACCCAAAAAAATATTTAAATCCGTTGTCAATATTCCCCAATTTAATTTTATAAAATTTTTTATCATATTTTATAATATAATTCCAAAACACTATATCATCTAATGAGAAAATATAGTGTTTTTTATTGTTTTTTAATAAAACTTTTACATCTAACATGATGTCTCAGTTTTTGATATTGTATGTGCTTTATCTATAAGTTTTAAAATTAACGATTCAAACACATCTCTTTTATAATCAGTCATGTAGGCTATTTTAGGAGGTTTCTTCTCCAAAAGCAATAGCCACTCATCTGTTTTTTCATACAGTAGTGCAAAAGATTGTGGTTCATGTGATTCTGATCGAATCGAAATTTTGTAAATTTTATGACCAACACTGAACAAAACTTTTTGAATTCTTGCACCATTAGACACTTGTTCTAAAATTCCTGAATCATCTATTATTTTAATATTTTGACTCTGGAAGTTTTCAAGAGATTCTAAAAATTCTTGAATTAATTCAAGAATTTTTGGCAGATGATTAGATAATAAAACTTTTAATTTACTAAAATCCTCTACTTTAAAACAGAGGAAACCTTGATCATCGCTTTCAAAAGAATTGAACATTTCTTCATTCAATTGTTGATATAACTTTTGAATTTTTGAAATGTTTGTATTCTTTTGAATAAGTTTTGAACTTAATGAGTCCGTTTCAGCTTCAATAAAAAATAAACTTAAACATGAAAGTATGTCGTCTGTTTCGGAAATTTCCTCAAAACACATACAATTTGAAATTTCAAATTGAGTAATGTTATTTATTGCATTACTTATTGATTTATCAATATCAATCAATGTTTCAAATAAAACATTAAAATCTTTGCAATTTTTAATGTTTTCTAATTCAATATCGGTATCTATAATATTCATTTCTTCTCCGTTGTTTAAAATGTATTCAATATCAGGTGTGAACCCAACAATGCCATTATGTTGTAAGTAATAATCAATTGCGGTTCTTTTGAGCAAAGTATCACCACAATCTATTCCATTGGTGGACATAAAGCTGATTATGTCCTCTCCGATATGATCTAAATTTGAAAGATTAACGAATTCATTCATTTTTTCTCCATATTGTTTCACATTTTATAACTTCTCTAATTTGATTAATATCAAATTCATCAGAATCTAAGAAAATACATTTATACGTTCCACCAGAATCGTAACCAGACATGCATGTCTGATCTAAATCATATGATTCAATTCTGTGGGTTCCATATAAACATTTTACATCCTTATATTTTTTTATCAATTTGATTAATTCTTGTAAGGTCATTATTTTCCTTTAGTTTTAAGATTTTTTGTTTCATTAACTCAAGTTGAGTTAATGCTGCTTTAAATGAATCAATGTGATTAAAATTTGGATAATTCTTATGAACTTCCATCGCTCCACCATAATACATAATATCATTATTTAAAAAAGGATATTCTAATTTATCAGAACATTGTCCTGGTTGAGAAAACGATATCCAACTAACATCTAGTGGATATACATGTTTCATTTTATCGAAATTTATATATTTTTTTCCAAATACAGTTGATAATAACCTACATCTTCTGTCTTGAGCGCTAATATCAATATTTGACCAAAACATTGATGACTTATTAACACCTAGGTAATATTCATACCAGAAGTGTTTACCTTTCACACATTTTACAATTAATGTGTGAAATCCATCATCTTGATCATTTATCAACACTTGACGTCCTTCTGAATTATCAATTATTATTACATCTTTTATAGAATATAATAATCCATCTTGATTTTTTACAAACCCTTGTGAATTTTCATATATTTGATGAATCATATGTTTGTAATAAAAATACTTATTTTGACCATCTTCGAGCCATTTAGTTGGTTGCATATAATTCCTTTAAATACTATCAATATCTACTATAAATGATTTTATATCGTCTAATTGACAATCATTAGATATAATAATCATTATAGTTAGGCTATATTTGAATGCATTAAATTTTTCTTTAATTCTTTGATATTGTGATTCAAACATTATATTAAAATTGAAAAAATTTGAATATAATTTATTAACTTTAGTTTGAAAATCTGACATATCATCATAATCATTAAAATTATATGATAGTGTAATACTTGTTTTATCTACATGTGTTACACTATCACTAAAATCCAGTAATTCTGTATAATTCATAATATTCCTTTCATGTTTCAAATAAAAAAAGAAACTAGCTTAAGCTAGTTTCTTTAATATTTCATTCCACTTCTCTTTTGAAAGTGGAATATTTCGGAGATGAATAATCATCTCAGCTAAGATATTTTCATATGAATCGATATGTTGAATATCAATCCCCACTTTTTGCAAATCGCGAATTATGCTATTTGCGATTTCCAATTTTGTGGAAGGTTGTTTTTGACTTCTTTGTCTTTGAATCTCTTTTTTCATACGAGTTTTGTACCCGTATGCTCTTGTGATTCTATAAGCAGTCGACGAGCTTATGTCAAATTGTTGACATATTTCTTCAATACTTGTGTTAGAGTTCTCTCGCAAGAACTCAACAATTTGTGTTTCATTCTTGCGAGCAGTGTGATTATGCTCTTTTTTATGAACAACTTTTTTTTTAAAAAGCTCAGGTCGAGCGATTTTGACTTCTTCTAATTTAGAAGAAAATGCATTCTCTAAACACCAAGATTTAAAGCGTCCGACACACTTTAAAGTATTTGTAACATATAGTTTACTTACGTTGCAAATGCGCGCAACATCTTCTACCTGCTCTCCTTTAATTAATAAAGGAAATAAGATGTTGATAACCTCCTCCTTGTCCAATTTGACTGGGGCACCTTTACTTTTTCTAATAGTCATTTTGACTCCTTGTCTTTTATTTTCTAAAATATTTTTAAATTTGTCAAAATACTTTGACGCATTTTGCGTCTTAAATTTTTGATAAATTTTTCTTCCACCTTATATATACTAGCCGTCACAAAAGGCGAACTATTACTAGTCGCCAACTTAATAAATAACTCTTCTTTAGTTAAAAATGGATTGTCATTTAACAAACGAACAATATGATCTTGTTCTGCTTTATGCAATTCACTAAATTTCATAAAACAGTTGGAATATATATCCCAACCATTTAATATGATGTTTTGAATTAGTATATAATTCAAAAATTCTTTTCTTGAAAAAGAAAAGAATTTATAACTGACATGATCTTGTTCGGCATCATAGCTAATTGTATCGTTACCAATTTTGAAAAACTCAAAATTAGTAACGATTGGATTGGTACACTCAATATCCAATTTTTCTATGTCTTTATATAACATTGGGTCTCCTTTATAGTCTTTGCGACTCAGATCATAAATGATCTTAATATATTAAGATCATTAGGATTAAATTCCTAATGATCTTTTGAAATATTCTTAGATTAAATCACTAAGAATATTTTCCTTTTTTACTGCACGCGAAAGAAACGTTAAATTTCTTTCTCTGAAAAGATTTTTCCTTTTCGGATTTTGGGTATCATACTCGCGCATGATACCTTCTATCTTCTCATCCGAGAAGTTTTTGAAAGCTTCTCTGAGTTGTTTAACAAGGTGGGGTTGGGCAAGGTTTGATGGCACTGCCCCTGCTATTAGATATGCACATAATATTTTTGTGCCCTCTAATTCAGGAGGACAGATGATGCTCGTCTTGCCCTCCTTAAACAAGGTATATACCATGTCTTTTTTAAGGATTGTATCCTCATATAGAGGAAACCCTCTAAACTCCTTGTTTTTAGCCCATTGGAAATAAGTTCCAATTTTTTCCTTAGGTGTTGGTGTTGGGATGAAGGATAATCTGTCCTCCAGATGATCCAACTCTCCCCTATTTAGTACCGTTATAGTGCACCCGAAAACATTATCTTCTATTTCAGCTATTGTTTCAGCTGAAAACTCTATATATGGATTGATTGCGATCTTCACGCAATCTTCGCATTCTTCGTCTGAAATGATGATAATTCCAGCCGATCCATCAATTTCTTCTCTCATATATATATTTGACCATGTGTCAAATGTATTATTTATAGTTAGCATTATAATTCCTTATTGCCTCTAAGGCTTAAAATTTAGGTCAAAGACCTTTCAATAAATTACAATTAATTCATTGAAAGATTTTGACAGAGTAGTATGTACTACTCTATCTAACAATTTGCGAGTAATCAATATACTCGCTTTCATTACTATCCATTGCCCTTCCTTTACAAGAATGTATACACGCACGAAATAGATTATTGTTTAATAACCATAATCTATTTCGTCGCTTAATAGCGACCATGCTGCATCTTCAAGACTCATAAAGTCTTCGATGCTTATGTCGAGGAAGCTACTTAATTTTATAGCCTCCTCGTCGTATAGGTAATATGCTTCCCAATTTTCCATTTTTAATTCCTTAAAATTTTTACAGGTTGAATTCCTGTTGTGTCTTAAACACCTGATTAGTCATTACGACTCTCGAATATGACCAATTCATATCCTTTTCTAATATTATTATTTCTATACTAACTTGTTATAATTCTAACAAGTAATATAGAAATACTCCTATTTTCCACCACCACGAATCCAATATTTACGAACACTATATGTCCTCGTTTGAAATGTTTTAAACATTTCATTTATGTCATAAAATGACAAATCATGTATAACACTCGGACGAATATTATGCCCGGTAAACATTGGAAATGTGTGAATCGGATAACCTATTGCAATAAGAAGTTCTACACTTTCCCCTTTTTGCAAATTTTTTACACGGAACTCCTCACTCTCTGGACTAGTATAACTACTAGTCCAGTCTTTAGTCAGTGCAACGGTCATTCCGTCACTTCTCACCCGGAGAATAGTGGAAGGTCTTCGTATTTCGCTATCGAGGCGAAAATTTAAATAACTTCCACTATAATAAACTGCATTCTTCAGATGCAGTTTATAGTACTTAGGGTGTTTATCCTTATTATAAAAGAATTCGTGCATTTCATTATAATGCAAACTCACTCTTTTATCTTGAACCACAACCCACCATCCATTATCATACACTAGATTAAGATTTACATCAAAACCTAGTACATTTCTAATTCTTTTAGCTAGAGGAGAGTTATTTATATAATTCTCCTCTAGGACTTCCTTTTTTAATGAAAGTCCTTTAATGCGTTGTTCTATGTTTCGAACATCGTATTGGACTACTACACACCATTCATTGTTTTCACGTGATTGGTGTATAATGTTAATGTTGGAGATTGATAAATTATTTGTCAATCTTGCCTCATCTTTAGTTAATTTGCCATTAACTAATTCGATGTCGCTTTCGACATTAACATTAATGTATGTTGATAACTCTTGAATAGCATTATAATATGCCTCTTTTCTGTTATCACCGATTCCATATCCAACAGCGTTTCCGACTGTTGGTTGAATATTAAAACATTCATTGCCTAATACAAGTATATAAATACTTGCTAATAATAATATTATTTTCATAATATCTCCTTTAAAATAAATCAATAATGATTAACTCTAAATCGATTAATAATCCAACTATTACAAATATAAGTGTTATTGTTATTGCAATCAACATTGTATCTCCCTATATTTTAAAATAGAAATATATTAAAATAACACACACGAAAAAGATTATGAATTTAATATTCATAATCTGCTCCATCACTGTTAAGTGACCATGAGTCTTCTTCAAGACTCAAAAATGTTTCGTAGTCTATATCTAACATGTCGCTCAATTGAGCAACTTCGATATCATAATTTTCTATATTTTCCATAATTATCCTTTGCGAATTTTCGGATGGCTCCGTTGTGCATTAAGCACTTGTTAGCCTATATGGCTCTCGAATATGACCAATTCATATCCTTTACTAATATTATTATTTCTATACTAACTCGTTATATTTCTAACAAGTAATATAGAAATAATAGTATTTTCCATCTTACTTCGGAGCATGTTTAAAAATTGCCACATGAAAAGAGAGGTAAAGTTACCTCTCTTCTAAATTATATTATATGAATCATTATCTAGATAAATCTTAATTAATTCTACTAATTTTAATGATTCGGAATTATTGATTAAGGTTGTGTGATATTTTAAAAGTTTTAATTTTAAATCCATATTAGTATCAAGCAACATCACAATATCTGTAAATTTATCACGTTTTTTATCATTAGAGATAGTATCCTCTAAATTATTAATTAATTCATTAAAATTATTATATTGTCTTTTCATTTGATGAATTTGATCAATTAATTTACTTTTAACATCTTGTTCGTCAAATTCTTTTAATGCATCATACATATTTTCGCAATCGTTTGCAAATATATGATTTTTTAAATAATTATATGGAAGATCAAACATATAAAATTTTACTATATTCTTAGCAAATAATAATTTTATACGATACGGTTGATCATCTAAATCGCTTATATCAAATGATATATGTCTATTTATTAATTTAACAATTGTTTTAAATTCATTATCAAAGAATGTATTAAATTCTAATTGATGCATATTATCTAAGTCTTCTAGGAATATTAAATAATTAAAATTTTTAATATCTAGTGTCTCAATGTAATTTATATATGGTTCGAGATAATGAGTAAAATATTTATCATTACTTTCAGTCTTGTCTATTCGTAGCATGTGTTCCCTTTTGCTTTAAAAATTAAATTTTATTTTATTATTTATTCAGAATTAATTTCTATATTAGATTATGTTATGATCACTCATGATAGTTTTTGTCCAAAATTTTTAGTTTTTGAAAAATTTTGAAAAAATTAACAACAAACTATCAACCTTGAGGGACTTGAGTTACTATAGAAATAGTAATTCTACGTAAAGATAGAATGGTTAGATTTGGTTTTCAATATTTTGAAAAATTATTTAAAAAATACGGAACTGAAATACAAGTTTTAAATTCATCAAAAGAGGAAGATTTTCAAGAAGAACTTACGCAAGATTTAATTTCAATTATTCATCATTTTAGTATGAAAATGTATTCTAATAGAAGAAAAAAACTAAAAGAGCTAGAAAAAACATTAAATGATGAAGCTATTAGTATAAATAGTTACTTTTAGTAACGCAATTAAAGAAATACTTAAAAAGAAAGGAACATCATGACTTATCAAATTAAAAGTAAATTTAACGTAGCTTATATAAATGCTAAAGATAGTACAACAGCTAGATACATTTATTTAGAATTAATTTCAAAAAAGCTTAATGTTCCTTTTAGTATAGTTTATGATTCTATAATAGAAACAAAAGATATAGGATTCACAACAAAAAGAGTTTTAAATGTATAAATCTAAAGAATTTATAATTGATAAATTAAACATTTCAGAATCAGAATTGGGCATGTGGAAAACAATTGGGCACATAAAATATTCTGAAAGAACAGATAAATATGATATTGACTCTGTGCTTCAAATAAGAACAATGACTTTAGGTTTAGAAAAAATACTAAATGAACAACAATATAATGAAATTTTATCATTAATGAAATCTCAATCTTCATTACAAAGAAGAATATTTCAAGATTTTCAACATGATAGAGCTTTAAGTGGTAATGAATATGATAAAATAGCTCAAAAAGATTATGGTTTAAAATCATATTTTGGTTTAAGCGTATATCAATTTGCTAAAGGTTCTTACGAATCAATGAACACATGGTATATAACAACTATAGAAAATTTAGAGAATAAAATTTTACAAAAAGAAAAAGATTTACAAGAGGTTATTCTTAATCATAATAATTTTAAACCTGGATTTATAAAAGGTAAAAAACATCAATTACAAATACTAAAAAATAAATTAACAAAATACCAATCTAAAGGATATTTATCTACATGGTTTGGAAATAAAAATCCAAAAAACAAAGATGAATATTTCAAATCAAGATTAAGTCTGGTTATATCAGGCGAAGAATCTAAAAGTGGTAATAGATTTATCAGAATTCAAAAGAATAAAGAAAATAATCACGAATTAAAGCTTTTTGGACATAAAATAGATATAAAAGTACCAAAATCTCATTTAAATACATTTAGTTTAGATGGATTCAATAGACAAACAGCAAGAATACACTTTAACTCTAAAGGTAAATTGGTATTAAATATAACTTATAATTATATAAAACCTGTTTCTAAATTTTTAACAGAAAAATCTTATGGTAATATAGGCATTGATATTGGTCCGAAAGAGATTGCAGTAGCTTTTGTAAAGAATGATGGAAATATTTTAACTTATAAACACTATCCAATAGGAAATAATTTAGATGCAAGGAGCAAAGAAACAAAAAGAAGATTATCTGAAATATTAGATGATATTGTCAAGTTAGCTATACATTATAAAATGTATCAAATAACAGTAGAGAATTTAAAGTTTAAACCAGACCATAAATTTAAGAGTAAATCTTTAAATAGAATGCTTAGTAAATTTCCAAGAACAATGTTTAAAGATTTACTTGAATCCAAATGTAATAGAAATGGATTAAAGTTAAAATTAATTAATCCAGCTTATACATCTGTTATTGGTTTATTTAGATATTCAAATATTCATAATTTATGCACTTCACATAATGCTAAATCTAAAGATTTATCTGCTGCTTATGTTATAGGTAGAAGAGGTTTATGTTTAAAAGAAAAAGGAATTATAAATATAAAACTATTTGGTAAAATAGTTTCTATTCCTATTAAGTCACTATTAACATTGCTAGAAGATAATGTTAGTAAATTTGATAGGAACTCTAAAACAAATTCAAACTGGAGCCTATGGTCTAGGCTCAAAAAATTATTTAAGACTACAGATGAGCTAACAGCTCACCTTTTAGCAAATCCTAAGACCTTAGTCGCTCTTAGTGAAATAAAAGGGTCAAGGTGTAACTCCTTGAATCTAGCACTGATTAAAATAGGTGCGACTAATTAACTTTAGTTTAAGAAAATTTATATAAATTTATAATTATTTATATAAATTTTTTATTTTATCGCTAGTGATAAAAATTATTTAACCATAGAAATACTATATGTTTAAAATATTTAATGATAAAACAAATAACAACATAAGGAACAAGAATGAAAAACACAAGAGCATTAGATTTAAAAATTCAATCTATACGCACAGATGATAATTCAGTTATCGAACAACAATCTATACATATTAGTCTTCATGATGTTAGTTTGCAATACCTTTTACTTGCAAAAAATAATTTTAATGATGGTTTAATGTGTCCTGGATATTTTAATAGAAGAACTAATTTTATTATTGGAGAAAAAAATTCAATATTAGTAATGGATAATAATGCAACTATTTTAAAAGATGAGCATTCAAATACAAGTAATATTATGAATGATCATTATTTAATATATCCTATCCCTGCTTTGAATATGACTCAAAATCCATATTTGGTTATAAATGATAAAAAAATTATTCTTGATGATAGTTTAGGAACATTAATTGGTCAAGTTGTTGGAGGAGAACTTAAGGTTGATGACATTGATATTGATGAGCAATTTAAGCAAGAACTATTCAATACGAGTAAAGGTATTAGCTTAAATAAAAACATTCTAATAAACACAAATTATACGTTCATAATAGGAATTTTAAAAGGTTATTTGTCAACACTGCAAGACAAATGTATTATTAAACCTTTTGTTAATATTTATACAATTACAACAATGTTGAATTATTTGGGAGCATTTTATTCTATAAGAAATCATACTTATGGAAAAGAATTATATTTTAAACTTCCTATGTATTTTAGAAATTTTTTACCAAAAAAATATATTACTAATCAAATGTATGCGATTGTTGAAAATAAGGTTAAATTAGTAAAAGATACTATTATTTCATTTGAGAGCGAGAGTGATTTAGTGGATAGAATAAATATTGGAAACACTTTATTGATTCCTACCAATAGTATAAATTTTGAACAAGCAGATGATAATATTTTATATGATTTAACATGTGAGCATTCAGGTGCGACAAATTATAGTTTACCTTTTACACCCTTTATGAAAAATAGTGATGGAGACATACTTGGGGCAACTGGTATTTTTACAAAAGGTGCATTACAAGATGCTCAACAATTTAGTCCGGAAAACAAAGAATATTATAAAGATTTGAATACTGCGACTATAAACAATTGGATTAGCGATGATGCTATTCTAGGACTTTATAACGCAACCAATATAAAATAACAATAACACATAACAAGGATATTCATGAACCAAACCAATCAAGATAAACAACTTTCTAGTGCACCTGCAATAAAAGATTCTTTAAATTGGCAAGATAGGGTTAGACCTACTAAAATGCAGGAATTTTGGAATTACACAATAGGTAGAGATTTAGAAGATGATGAAACAATTCGCATTACAGGAAGCATACCTGTTTTTGATAAAGCTAATCAAAAATTTAAAATCAGTACTAAAACTTTTAGTGATCAAATAAGAAATGTTGATCAATTATTAGATGTTATACAAAAAGCATATAATAGTACAACTGATCAGGAGTTGAAAAAAGGTATAGGTTTTTCAATGAATGCTGGTGTTTTTAGATATGTTGCTCCTTATGAAAATGATGATGGAAAAACTATTAGAACTGCTCCAAATAAAGAACATTTTAAAGGCATTCGTAGATTTGTATTAGATGTTGATGCTCATGCTCATAATGCAGGAAAGGAAAGATTTCATTTTAATTCATATATCGATTTAAGTAGAAGACATATTGCTATGCATGTTTTAAATGTTATGAATCGGATAATGAGTGAGCATTGTGCAGGAACTATTTTTAAACCTAGTCACATATTTGCAACTGGTGGAGGTTTACAATTTATTATTGATTTCGATAGAGAATTACTCCCTTATGAAGCAGAAGAGATATTTACTTTTTTCAAAAGTGGATTAAGTAAATTAAAAGACAGAATTGCTATTTGGGGATATGGTTTCTTACAAGAAACTCCTAGTTGTTATTTAGAATTTGACTTAAGTAGTTGTGATATAATTCACACACAAAGAATTGGTGGAACTGTTAATCCTAAGGATCAGTATTTTGGTAGCTTTAGTGAAGAAATTGAAGACTTTTATAATAATGATAAATTGGATCAATTAGAAATAGAATTAAGAGATCGCATATCAAATAGTGAATTAAATGATAAGGTAGTTCAAGGAGCTCTCCAGAATATAAGTTTTAATATTAAAGAGCTTAAAAACTTAATCAATAATGCTAATATATTAGAAGTATCAAAAATATTATCAAGAGCAACTATCAATAATAAAAGCACTGAAACTTTTAATAAAGGTGATGAAGCATTATTTAATACGCCTCAAGATTTTGAAATCCTTAAGAAAATTCCAGATACCACTGCTCAACGTGACTATATGGAAAAATTAATTCTAAGTAAAGATTCAAGTGCAATTATTGAAAGAAATTCTTCTTATACAACATATAAATGTCCTTTTCATCAGGATAATAATGCATCATTTGCTATTTATGAAAATAAAGGTAGATTGGCATCAATTGCAAGAGACTTTCACGAAGGAAATGATGTATACAATATTATTACTTTTACAATGAAATTTCTTGATATGCCTAGAGCAAGTGTTATTCAAAAATTAGCAGTTGATTTCGGTTTTACTCTCAATAAATCGGAAAGAAAAAGTTTTGATAATGATCGAACAGAACAAACAGTTGAAGAATTAATAGGAATGGTTGACACAGAATCAAAAATTTATTATAGACTAGCAAATAAAAATCGTTCATGTATTATGCGAGAATTTGAAGATGGTGAATCATTTATGTTTGATGGAACTAGAATGATGACAGAACATATACTTACCAATCAATTAAAAGTAAAAAATGCTGATTTAGCACTACGAGCTTTATTTCATGATAAATTTTGTGAAAAAGTTTTGATTAATGCTTTTGAAGAATTTATTCCAGGAAAACCTCATACTTTTGAAAGAAAGGGTGTCCGATATGTTAATCTTTGGATTCCAGGAAAAGAATATTTAGCTGTTCACGAAAGAGCAAAAAATATGGATGAGCTAGATCTTGAATCTAGTATGAATCTTATTAAAGAAACATTACCTACTATGTGGTATTATGTGAATCAAATTACACAAAAAGGTAGTTTACCTTATTTTATAAACTGGTTAGCTGCACAAAGTAAATTTGAAGTCATGCCTATAATTCCTATATTCTCGAGTGTTCAAGGAACAGGTAAAGGATTATTTAGTGAGACTATTTTAAATTATTACTTTAGTAAAGAATATATTAATACGGCTTCAAGTGATAAAATTATGAGTAACTTCAATAACTACATGGGAACTAGTAGTTTGGTGGTTCTAGATGAAGGAACCTATAGTACAACTAAAGAAATGGATAACTTAAAAAATATATCAGGAAATAGCTATATCAACCTTGAGAAAAAAGGAGTTGATAGTTATAAAACTAGAAGATATTTTAACTTTATTATGTTTACTAATAGTGAGTGTCCAGCTCGACATGAAAGTGAAGATAGACGACTTAGTTATTATAGGCTTGATGTAACATTGAAAGAAAGTTCATTCGCTATGGGTTGGAAAACAATTGATGATCTTGTGCTTGATATTAAAACTGAATTGCTTGACTTCTGGGCAATTATTTACAAAACTAAATTGAAAAAAGAATGGTGTCAAAATAATATTAAGAATAATCAATTCAATCGACAAATTCTTTTAATGCATTCCTTTGGCGAACTGGTAATTAAATTAGTTGAAAATGATTGGGATAATATTAAACTTCAAATGAATGAAAATATTGACGATGCAATTGTAATGTCAAATAATATTCAAATGCTAGATAATATTAAAGAAAGTTTCGATAGAGATGGATCAATAGATTTAGTACTTATTAATAAATATATTAAATCAAGCAGTAATAAAAATTTCTTGAGTGTTCAACAGTTTATTAAAATGAATCAGTTAGAATTAAATGGAATTACTAAACGAACAGTAGATGATCAAATTAGAATCATTATCGATAGAGATAAGGTTAAAAAATTGATCACCACTGAAAATAATTTAGCAAATTTAATGCCAGAATATTCAAATGCTAAAATTAAAGATACGTTGTATGAAAATAGAAAGTTAAGAATGGAAAATGTTAAACAAGAACATATTGATCATTTAGACTATCGTAAAGACAACGAACCAGAGATATATAATGGATTGATACCAGAAGATGAAAATCCTTTAATACATACACCATTTGGTAGCGTTACCGCACCTGCTATACACCGAACACTCTAAAGGAACAAGATGTTAAAAATTTTAGATATTAATAAATTTATTAATCAACATAAAGCATTACAAGTAACACAAGTAAATTCATTTGATAAAAATGGACCTACAAATTCAGGACTATATAGTCCTAGAATTTTTGGAATTACAAATGACGAAAAACGCACCAGATTTGGATATATTTCTTTAAACACAAATGTTATTCACCCGGCAGCATTTGATGCAATTATAAAATTGTCACCTGATTTTAAATATTGTATATTAAATGAAAAAAGTTATATTATCGAAGAGGGTAAATTAGTAAAAGATGACAATGGTAAATCAGGTGTAGATTGGCTTTATCATAATTTTAAAAAGATAGATTTTGATAAATATATAAAACCAGGTGTCGAAGATATTGTAGAATTTTTTAAAACTACTAATGTATTTATTGATAAATTTTTAGTAATTCCTACAATATATAGAAACTATGTTGAGAAACATGGATTAATTGAAGAAGATGAAATTACAGGACTTTATAAAAAACTTTTAGTTAGAACAATTGCTGGACAATTAGATGCGGATTATTTAGATCAAATGATGCAACAAAGTAGCAAAGCGACAATTGTTCAACGCATGATTCTTGAGCTATATAAATATTTTATAACAATACTTGAAAAGAAAGATGGAAAATTTCGAGGGGAGTTAATAAGTAAAAGAATAGATAATAATGTTAGACTAGTTGCAAATGCTAGACCTGATATTCCTTTTAACTGTATAGGATTACCTTGGCATGTATTAATAAATGTATTTGATGTGTATGTAATTAGTGTTTTAACTAAAAATAATCTTTCAAAAGATTACGCTGAATTATTAAAAATTAAATCATTTAGTATTAATGAATTAGGAGAACACTTCGATTATATTTATAGAAACAGTGATACATATACTTTAAATAACTCAGGATTAAGAGAAACATGGATTGAGTTATTAAAAGAGATGTTAGAGGTGTATAAAGATTTAAGAGTTCTAACAAAAAGGGATCCGGCTTGGGATAAAGGAAGTTATCACACACTTAAACCAATTATTATTCCAACGAATAGTTATCATGTTGTCGTTAATAGTTTATTGTATAAGCCTCTAGGTGGTGATAGCTTTAGTACAAGATTTACTTGTATCGAAACCGAATGTGAAAATATTCACTATCCATCAGAGAAACAATATATTATTCGTGGCATGGATAAAATTTACGAATAAAGTGATACTATGAATTTTAATCAACCATTTATATATCCTGAACATGCAAAGCCACCTACTTGGGTAATGAGTAGGTTGCAATCATTTCATGATCAATTAAAAATAGATTCTGAAAGTAAAGACTTTCAGAAAAAAACTATAAAGAATCTTGAACAAAATATTTTTTATCCTAAAATTAAATTACCCGGTGTATTAACTAAAAAAAATATTAGTAAATATATTCATACTTTAAGTGAAAGTTGTAATGATATTGAGTTCATGTGGTTCTATTATTTACTAATGCAAGCGGGGTTTACCCTAAGTAGTGTTAATCCATCTAGTTTTCAACCAGAAGCACTCATTATCCCAGATGAATTTCGTAAAGAAAAAAATGAATATATTAAAATATATAATGATAGTAAAAAGACTACCGAGGATGCTTTAAATTTTCAAAAAAATATAACTAAATTAGCTGAAAAAGTTAAATTATATTTTGATAAGAATAATATAAGTATTACTGATTTAATGAATAGTGGAGCAAAAGGTAATATCAGTCATATTCAATCATTATTACTTGGGGTAGGACTTAGCATTAACTCGTTCGGAGAAGTAAATGATGTTATAGATAATTCTCATGCGGAGGGCTTGACTCAAACCCAATTCTTTAATGGAACAAGTCAAGCAATACAAGCATTATATTCTAAAGGGGTTGAAACAAGTGCTCCTGGATTTCTTGGTAGAAAACTATCAACCATTGCTGAACGTATTAAATTGAGTAAAAGTTTAGATTGTAAAACAACTAATTATTTAAAACTTAAGATACAGGATTCAGATATATTAAAATCATTAGAGGGAAGATATTATAAAACTTCTCTGGGTGAAAAACAAATTACACCAAGTAATAAAGAATTGATTGGTAAAACAATTCAATTACGTAGTCCTTTATATTGTAAATCACTTGATGGAATATGTCATAGGTGTTACAATCCTAAATATATTAAGGATGCGAAATTAAATTCTGGCGCAAATATTGGATTAATTGCAAGTACTGGATTAACAGGAAATCTTGTGAATCTTACTCTTAAAAAATCTCATGTTGGGGTAGGACTTGATAAAGAAGAAGTTAATTTAATTGAAGAATTTAAAAAAATGGATTAGACTATTTTTAATTATTATTTAACAAATTCGAAATAAACCCAAATAAAAAAGGAAATATTATGGCAAAGAATAAAATAGCTAAATTAGAAGAAGCAACTGTAGAAACAGAAGCACTTGCACCTGTAGAAGCACCTGTAGAAACAGAAGTAGAAGTAGAAACAGAAGTAGAAGCACCTGTAGAAACAGAAGTAGAAGTAGAAACAGAAGTAGAAGCACCTGTAGAAACAGAAGTAGAAACAGAAGCAGAAACAGAAGCACCGGCAGAAGCACCGGCAGAAACACTTGCAGAAACACTTGCAGAAGCAGAAACAGAAACAGAAGCAGAAACACTTGCACCTGCAGAAGCAGAAACACTTGCACCTGTAGAAACTAAAGTTTCTACTAAATATAGATCAGCTGATGTACCTCAAGGTGGATTTGTATACTAATCTAAGAGAGTAATTCTCTTAGATTTTCATGTGCTTAAAATCAATAAAGGAAATAATATGATTATTAAATTAAATAAACAATTGATATTAGAATCTTCCTCTAAATCATATTTCGACAATATTCCTTGTAAAGGAATAAAAGAAAAGAAGGGCTTTAGTTGTGGATTTTCAAGACGGAGATCAGAAAAAGATAAACCATATTTTATATATACTCATAGAGCAAGAAGCAAAGGATATAAATCTTTAGATAAAATTCCTACTAGTGTAATCAATTTTATAGATAGTACAGGATAAATTATGTCTCAACAATTAAAAGAATATTTAGAAGAAAATTGTGAATTACACCCAGATGGATATTATTTAACTTCTCAAAGTCACATAAAACCTATCAAAAATGAATTGATTAAAATTCAAAATGGAATATGTCCAATTCTTAAAAAACATATTGAATTAGATAGTCCAAGCGTAGTTGTAGATCATAAACATAAATTAAAAAATGATATACCAACATTAGACAATAAACTAGGATTTATTCGAGGAGCTTTAGAATTCAGGTGCAACGCCTTTGAAGGAAAGGTTTGGAATTTTTATAAAAGACTTGGATTAGATAAAGATATCGGATTTAGTGAATTACTAAGAAATTTGGCAGATTTCCACGATAGTGATCTGTGTCCATTACCTATTTTACATTATAAAGAAAAAGTAAAAATGCCTAAAATGAGTAAAGCTGATTATAATAAAATTAAAAAATATTGGAAATTTATACATCCCAATAAAAAGCTTCCTAGATGTCCAAGAAACATTACTAAAGAATTTACACAATATAAAAAAGAAACAGATGAATATATTGAAAAATTAAATAGTGGACAAATTAAAACAATTAATAAAATAGAATTTAATAGAATTCTAAAATATTATCCAATTCTATATCCACGAAGAAAGAAATTACCTATATTTCCGGAGCATGGTATAATGGATAATATTTTGGAAGAATTACTTAATGAAGTAAATAAACTTCATTTTAAAAATAAATAAAATAAATAAAGGAAAATTATGAAACAGCCAACCTATAGTGATTTTAAATTTTGTAAAACAAGTGAAAAGAAATTATTAAAAATTTTAAAACATTTTGGATTGTCTAAAGACTTCGAAGATGATTTTCATTGTACAATTGTATACAGTAAAGCACCGATTGATTTTTCAAAACATGAGAAAACATTAGATAAGATAGTTCATATTAAAAAATTTGGACATTTTGATACACCAAATGGTAAAAATTTACATGTTGAATTAGAATGCAAAATTTGTGAAAAACAGCATAAACTAGCACTAAAAGCAGGAGCCAGTTATGATTATGATAAATATGTTCCTCATATCACCCTATGCTATGATTGTAAAGATTTTGATTATGTTGATCAAGGTAAAGATTTTATAGGAGAAACATTAAGAATTATTAAACAAGATGTTTCTCCTTTAAATGAGGATTGGTTAGAGGATAATAAAAAGGAAGATAAGGAAAAGAAGGATGATGCAACAAAATTAAAATAGTGAACAATAAAAAATATCCTAGACTTAGTCTAGGATATTTTTTATTTCCCTAATTTTCCTTTCTAAATAAAAGAATTAGAGACTAGTCTCTAATTCTTTTAATATCTCATCTAATTCATCGAAGTCAACCATTGGTTCGACTTCGCAACAACCGCATTTGCATTCGACTATAATGTCGAATGATCCGTCTGTTTCCTCTAATTTCGTTACAAATTCAGTGTTACACATAGTGCAAATGTATTTAATTTCCATAATAATCCTTTAAAAATTACAGGTTGAATTCCTGTTGTTGTTAGTCTTTACGACTCTCGAATATGACCAATTCATATCCTTTACTAATATTATTATTTCTATACTAACTTATTATAATTCTAACAAGTAATATAGAAATATTAGTATTTTCCTTACACATCTTAACAAAGTACAAATTAAAAATTAAAGGAATAATATGAAAGATACTAGAAATATAGACACACTATCAAATCACTCATTTCAATGGGCACTTAGTAATATATTAGCAGGTAATAGAGTTAAGCGCGCAAGCCAAGAAGGCTTTATATTCTTAGTTCCTGGAAGTGAGTTCAAGGTAAATAGGAAACCTCTTCTAGGAATTTTTGAAGAGGGTCATCATATAAAATATTTACCACATATTGATATGTGTATAAATGATACAGTTCAAGTATGGGAAGTAACACAAGAAGATTTATTTGCTCAAGATTGGGGACTATGTTTAACAAATGAATATAGTAAATAAAAAGGAACATTATGGTATATGATATAGATAAAAGTAAATTAGTAAAAAAATTAAAAGAAATTGGTATGAATCAAATGGATCAGTGTGATGTAGTTGATAAACAATTATCAAAAATAGTTACCTCAACTGATGAAGACAATAGTAGCCCAGAAGTGCAATATTTTAAAACTATTTATGATAGAGAGGAATTACAAGCCCTCGAAAGGAAACGTAATTGAAATTAACAACTAGTCAGAAATTAGAAAAATATTTTGAAATATCTAAACATAAAATTATATGCAAATACAATACGGTTGTTAGATTAAATAAAAATGATTTTAAAATTGATGATGAAGAATTATTAGATGTTAGTGGAGATGATGACGATGAAATACTTGAAACAGTAATAAGCATCCCAGGATCAATTATTGTTGAAATACCTGAATTTAATGATGAAATAAATATTTATTTACCTTTTAATATAAATTTAACTATTCCAGAAGATAATGAAGTAAATAAAGGAATAATTATACATAATTATATTCCAGGTGATATTCTATTTAGTGCTACTACTAAAAGTAACAGTACTAATATTAAAACAGTTGATAAACTGTTTGAGAATAGAGTTAAATATTTAAATGGCGAGATAGATAAGCAAATACTCGCTATACATCAGCAAATCCTTAGTACCAATAATATCATGCTTCATCATATTGAAACGATTTTAACAGTACTTTATGGTGAGAATACGAAAGAAGGATTCAAACCAGTAAGATTAATAGATATGAAATATACAAAAGATCGAGCAATTACTACAAAAACTAGTGCTCACAAATTAAATAATGGTCAAGGTTTTTCTTATGGTTACACTAAAGATGCTATTAGTGAAAATATCACAAGAACAACTAGTAATACCTCAACTGATTTAGAATTAATAATTGGTGGACATTATGATGAATTAGAAAATAGAAAAGGTTAAATCCTTTTCTATTTTTCTTGTGCTAATTATCACTTAAGATATCTTTAATAATACACTGAAAAAAAACTATCTTAAGTGATAGTTTTTGTGAAAAAATGAGTAAAAATTTGTAAAGTGAAGTAGGTTGCACCAAAAACTATCACTAGTGATAGTTCCAAGTAATATAGAAATATAGAGTATGCTTAAACACAATGATTTCATTATGTTTCAAGAAAATATTTTTTGTATTTCTAAATTTTGAGAATGATACTAATTTTGTATAACTAATCATATCAATTAAATTATATTCTAAATTATTAACAATCTTATAATAGTCTGACATAATATGATTAATTTTTTCAAAAACTATCACTGGTGATAGGTCATTTCTGCAGAATTAAAATTAATCACAAAATGTCAGTATCACATAAGATAATTAGTAGTTAATATAGAAATAACCAATTTTACAATAGTCAATGATTTGATTGACTATTGGAGTAATTTGATAACTGTATTTCTACTGAATTATTTTATTTAATTTTAATATTTAAGATTATGACCTATCACTGATGATAGGTCATAAAAAATTAGATGAAATCTGTCAGATTATTATAAGATTTAAAAAATATTTTCAGAAAATTTTAATTAATGAAATTAATATTAAAATATTAATTAATAAATTAATTTAAGAATAATTTAATAATTTCTAAAAGCAATGAAATATATATGGTTTAAGCGCGGGTTATTTCTATATTAAATAAAACTATCACTCGTGATAGTTTTTGGGGCCACTCCCTCCACTTTACAAAATTTTGCTCATTTTTTTACAAAAACTATCACTTAAGATAGGTGAAAAATGATGAATTATTAAATTTATCTTAAGTGATATTGTAATGTAATATAGAAATAATATAGTATTAAAAAAGGAATGCTATGAGAACAATAGATTTGAATACGTGGGAAACCATAAAATTAATTCCTGAAATATGGAAACCTCATGGATATATTAAACCAGAAGAAAAAGACCTAGGTGTTCTAATAATTGGACAACAGGTCATCCTTCCTAAATTTTTTGTAGAACGCAATAAAGAATACTTAAGGCTTTATACACAAACCTCTCATTTATGTGAACCAATTGAAACATATCAAGGATATCCTCTTACAAAATTCGAGACAAACATTTCCCCTAGAGATGAACAAGTAATCATACTTGATACTATCAAGGATAAAGTTTCTCAGAATTTACCCGTATATGGACAAGTTGTTGCTACTCCCGGATTTGGAAAAGAACAATGTTATAGCGAGCCAGTATTAACACCTAATGGTTGGACAACTATGGGTGAATTAAAAATTGGATCAAATGTCGTAGGAAAAGATGGAAAACCTACAAAAGTAACACATATTCATGAACATGGTCAAAAAGATGTTTATAAAATATCTTTTCAAGATGGAACATATACTCGTTGTGGGCTTGATCATCTATGGTATGTAAAAAATAGAAATAAATTAAAAAATAAAAATAAAGGGTGGGAAACTGTTGACACATGTACTTTATTAAAGAATTTTAAAAGTGGAAAGCATAATATATTTCAACAATATCGATATGAAGTACCGTTATGTGAATCAATCAAATATAATAACTCAACCGAATTAAAAATTTCTTCTTATGCGATGGGACTCATATTATCAAATGGTGATTTAAGTCAATTAAACATTGCTGGTAATTCAATAATAACTTATGCTGATAACAAAACAACTATTCATAAATTAATAAATGAATTATTAAAAGTTGATCCAGATTTAACATATAACCAACACGGTGTTAATTATAGCATTAAGTCACATATAATTCGAGATATTATGATATCTTATAAATTGGCTGGATTGAAAAGTGTTGAAAAATTTATACCAGATGATTATTTAACACATGATACTAGAGATGATTTACTGAAAGCTTTTTTAGAAACGGATTCATTCTCACATACTAAATTTAGTAAAATGATTTATAGTTCAAGTAAAATAATGATACGGCAATTATATGAATTATGTCAATCATTAGGAATATATACAAATAAAATTCAAACAAATCTTGAGCCAAAATTTACATCAGGTGAACAACGTGTTGATCAAATGGCGTATCAATTTTTAATTAATATTAATCCTAAAAAGAATACAAAAACAATAGTAAATGTTGAATTATTAGATTATCAGGAAAATTCTAGATGCATTACTGTAGATGCTAAAGATCATTTATATATAACTAGAGATTTTACAGTTACACATAATTCGATAATCGCTATTAAAGCATGTGAGATATTAAAACAGAAGACCTTAATAATTGTTCCAAATGATATATTAAATGAACAATTTATTGGAAGTATTGTTGAATTTAGTAATTTAGAAAAAGAGGACATCGGTCTTCTCCAAGGTAGCGATTTAGATCATATTTTAAAACAAGGACATTTCGATAAAGATATTGTAATTGCAAAAATTCAATCATTATATAGTCAATTTAAAAAATACACAATTGAAAGTTTAAGAGAATTATATAAAGTATTTGGATTAGTCATCTATGATGAAGCACACGTTGGAACAGCTAGTGATGGATATAGTTTAACGGTTAATATGTTTAAAACTAATAATATTATTAGTATGACAGCTACTCCTTTTCGAAATGGAATTAATGATTTTATTTTTCAGAATATGACAGGGGGAATATTATATGAAAGTACTCACCAGAATTTAGTTCCTGATATTATGATGCATTGTTTTCAAACAGTGTTAAGCACAAGTGAGATTCAAAAACTACAATATTTTATGGGTGATTATACAATGTTTATGACTGTGTTAAATAGTATCTTATTTAATAAAGATGAATATTTTGATTGGATAGCTCAATGGGTACAATATAGATATCACGAAGGACATAGTATTGCTGTGTTATTTTCTACTAATGCCATGGTTGGAAAATTACATGATAAATTAGTTGCACTTGGCTTACCCGCTGGAAAAATTACAGGCAAAACTGATAAGAAAGGTAAAAAGGTAATCGAGTATATTACATATGATGACGTAACCCTAATATATGATGAAACAATTAAAAGAAATCCTAGAAAGAAAAAAGTTGTTGAAATAAAATTATTAAAAGGATTTGATGATAAATATCAAGTTACATCAAGTACTCGAAAATTAATAACTGATTCATTTCCTGAGATAACTATAAAACAAACTCTTCCTGAGCTTAGCGAAAGAGATCAAGTAAAAGAATTACCTATTTTGGTAAGTAATTTTAAATTTTTATCTGCTGGATATGATAAAAGTGAGTTAAGTTGCGTAATATTTGGAAGTTTGGTAATTGGTAAAATTCCTGTTAATCAAACATTAGGAAGAATCGCAAGGGTTAATAAAAATAAGCGTCAAGATATTGTTGCACATTTTATGGTACCCGATATATATGATAAATTATTTCCTGATAATATATTCACGTTAGTAAACAATATAAAAAAGAGATATCCAAGTAACTTCAGATATGAAGGGTTCGATTGGGAAAGGAAAAAGAAAAAATGAATATAACACATCAAATACACTATTTATTATATTATTATTATACTTTAATGTATATCCTGTATTATAAATTAAATGATCAACAGGATAAATATGAACCTATTAGTAATAATATAATTACAAATTTTACTAAATTGTATGGAAAATACTATCTATTAAAATATGAAACAATATTAATTGACTATTTTATGGATATGCAGTCAATGTTTATTAATATGGATTATGACAGTCTAGATTCATTGGAGATCAATAGAGCAAAAGTGGTTCTAATTGATCGATTATATAATTCATTTCTTGAACCAATACAAATAACACTGTTTGAAAATATTATAAATGATATATTTTCAAATATAAGAGATGATGATTATTTAACAGAAGAACAGCTTCGAAATATATTTAATAGTTATTCAACTAATAAATTATACATTAAATTTAAAAAACTAAATAAGGAAATGTAATGGTAACACTAGGAATTGATATAGGTTATAGCAGTACTAAGATAAAATTTAATAATGAATTTTATAAAGTCCCAACTAGCATTAGTTTTGCTAATGATATGGGAATCGAATATGGTGAGAATAATGTTTATGATTTTGAAGGGGAAAAATACTATGTAGGTGAGTCTGCAAGCGATGAGGCATTTACCACAACTGATTATAAATTTCTTTTTAAATTTGCACCTTTGATAATTTATCATATTATTAAGAAATTAAACATTGCAGGACCAATGACTGTTAAAACAGGATTAGCTTTAACCGATTGGAGTAAAAGAGAAGAATTTCAACAACGCATCAACATTATTAAAGTTGATGATCAAATAATTACAACAGGGGCTAAGGTAGTAGGACCACAAGGGAGCGGCGCATATAATTCATATATTTCTGATAATGCATTATTTGATAAACTACCTAATAAAATGAGCGTAATCGATATTGGATACAGAACTATTAATTTTCTATATTATGAAAAAGGTGTTGCTCAGCAAAATCGTATGAAAGGCTTTCCTGGTCATGGGGTTGTAAGTATTATTAAAACATTTACAAGTATGTTGGAAAGTACATATGGAATTAATTTTAGCGAACAAGAAGCTTTAAAAATATTCATGGATGGGCATTTTAGCTTTGGTGGAACCGTTCAAGAACAGATTCCTGCAATGATTGAAGATTTAAAAAATAAATTTAAAACTAAATTAATGCAAAGTGTATTAGTGAGTGAGAATAAACTTTTACAACTAAGCGATAAAGTACTTATAACAGGAGGAGGAAGTTATTTCTTAAAAAATACACCTATGCCACCAAATACTTGTTGGAGTAGCGATGCGGGTCGAATGCCTGATGAGTTTGCAAATGTTAGTGGATATATGTTGGTACAATAATGACATTATTATCTAATATTACACTAGGATTCTATAACGGAATAGCTAAAGATGGAAAATATTGGGAACTAGGTGATAAAGAAAATATTATGAAAATGATCGCAAGTAGTCCATTATATGGTGAGCGCGATCAATTATTTATTCATAATTGGACTCCGATTTTAAAAGATAAATCACTTTTAGAAGCAGTTGGATATTTAACTAATTTTGAAATAATTGACAATAAATCCTCCACTGAGATTCGAGCAGATTGTGTGCTTTATCGAGAATTTAATAACCCTGAATTTATTTTAAAAGCATATGCAACTGATAATATATCACCTAAAGTATCACGTATAATTACTTGGGAAATAAGGGAACAAGATGTCGCATAGAATATTTAGAAAAGCTAGAGAATTAGCATTTGAAAATCAATTAAGCACAGATGATGATATATGACACAATAAAATCAATTATAAAGGAATAATAATGGAAAATGACAGAAGAATAACAGATGGGCAATATCAGCAGAATTATCAACAACCTCAACAACCTATGCAGAATTATCAACCTTATCAACCTCAACAGACTTATCAACCTCAACAGCCCATGCAGCCTATGCATCCTCAACATGTTGCACAAACACAGGATACTAATGATTTACAAAAAGTAGCAGTTGTTTTAGATAAACATAGTATGAGAATTATCAAAGAAGCAGGTGAAGTATTTGCAGAAACAATTGTTAATCTAGGTATTAAACTATTTAGTGAAACAGACACATATAGAAATTATATGTTAAAAGAAGAATATAAAACTGAAGTAAAAGAATCGAGAGTATCATCAAATACTACTAATCAATCTTCTCAACAAGCTTCGCCTCAACAAGAAGTACCTAGTATTCAACAAACCGCACAATTTACTTCTTGGTAATTATCATTAGTGATAGTTTTAATTAATATAGAAATAAACATTATTCATTAATCACCTTAATATATTAATAATAATTAACTAATTAGTACAAAAGGAGAATTAATGGATAAATTGATTGAATTATTAAATAAAGTTATTCGCGATGAAATAAGTGCGTATATATTTTATATTAATTGTGCAAATAGTGCAGTCGGGTTAGGTGTTAAACCAATAGTCGACGAATTAATTGAACATGCTAAAGAAGAATTGGAGCATTATCATAAAATCATTACATATTGTAGTGACTATAATTTACAAGATAAGATTCAAATTGTATTAGATGAATCTATTGTAAATATTCACTTAACTAATATTAATGAGATTGTGAGCAAAGTACAAGAATTGGAACATCAATCTATCGTTGATTATAATTGTTTAATAATGCTATGTAAAGAAATTAATGACGAAAAGGGTTTAAAATTATCAAAACTTAGCGAAAAACCACCTCTTTTAAAGGGTGATTATAAGTGTTCTCTTTTTAATGTGGAGTGTCTTGCTGCTAAATATATTGTTTGATAATTTCAAGAGGAGCATCTCCAACACTTCCCACAAAATAACTTTTGTGTCATATTAATTTAATCATGACATATTAACATAAAATATGTATAATAACAAGATATACCATATTTTAAAGGAGATGCTTTGAAAGCTATAAAAGTTCGTTTATCAAACTCAACCGTAAAACCACTTCTCTTTAGGGAGTGGATATAAGGTTGAAAAGCTTTAGCTTTTAATGTGGTGTATCTTGTTGTTGGATATACTGTTTCACAATTTCAAGCGGAGCACCACCAACTGAGCCTGCAAAGTAGCTTCTATGCCATAATGCAGAACCATTGCCCCAATACCTCTCTTTAACATCAGGGTACTTTTTTCTAAGCAAACGACTGCTTCTACCTTTTAGGTTGTTTACAATTACAGATATAGAGTGTTTTGGCGGATATTGTATAAGTAAGTGGACATGGTTTCTCTCTCCATCAAACTCTTCTAATGTTCCTCCCATCTCTTCAATAGTTTCTTTAAATAAAACCCTTAAATAATCTATATGTTCTTTAGTTAAAGTGTTGTATCTGTACTTTGTTACAAATACCAAATGAGCATAGAGTAAATGAGTTGCGTGTCGATTTTTTTGTATCTCCATAGATATACATACCTTTTAACAATATATTGACATATTACCATATAATAAGTATAATAACAAGATACACACCATATTTAAAGGAGTAGCTAAATGTTAAAAGCTTGTAAGATACGCTTATATCCAAACGAACAGCAAAAACATATCATAGCTACTCAAATAGGTAGTTGTAGATACATATATAATCGTATGTTGGCACTTAGGATAAATGCTTATAAGAAGTTTGGTAAAAGTTTTGGTAAATTTGATTTAATCAAACACGCTACCAAGCTAAAACAAAGAAATAAGACCTCATGGCTTAAAGATGTTGATTCACAAGCTCTGCAACAGTCAATATCTAACATGGATTTAGCTTATAAGAACTTCTTTAGAAGAGTTAAAGAGGGAAGTGCAGTTGGTTTTCCAAAATTCAAATCTAAACACCAACCAAGACAATCATATCAATATCCTCAAAGAGTTAAACTTAGCGAGGATAATAAAAAGGTATTTTTACCTAAAGTTGGCTGGGTTAAGTGTAAGGGGTTTAGAGATGAATTTAAAGGTAAGATAAAAACTGTAACTGTATCAGTTGAGGCATATCAGCACCATGCTAGTTTACTTATTGATGATGGTGTATCAACTATTGCAAATAACCACAACGGACAATCTTTAGCTTTAGATGTTGGGGTTAAGCTTATAGTAGCTGATAGCAACGGAAACAAAGTTAAACCTCTTGAGCTAAAAAGAGAACTTCATAAGCTGGAACTAAGAGCTAAACAGTTAAGCAACAAGAAAAAAGGTAGTAAAAACAGAATCAAAGCTAAAGAGAAACTAGCAAAGATTCATCTTCTAATTGCTAATAAACGAAAAGACTTTTTACATAAACTCTCAACTAAGTACAGTGAAAACCAAACTATCGTAATTGAAGATTTAAAAATCAAGAATATGTCAAAAAGTGCAAAAGGTACTATTGAAAAACATGGTAAGAATGTTAAAGCAAAATCAGGTTTAAATCGTGTAATAACTCAATCAAGCTGGGGTATGTTCTTTGATATGCTTGATTACAAGCTAAAACAAAGAGGTGGAGAACTCATAAAAGTTAATCCACAACACACATCACAAACTTGCCCTATATGCAAATATGTATCTAAAGAGAATAGATTAACTCAATCTAAATTCGTATGTAAAAAATGCTCATACACAAACAATGCAGATGTTGTGGGAGCCTTAAACATACTTGACCGTGGGATACACGGCAATAATGCTTCTCATCAAATAGCTAGTTAAGCTATGGAAGAAGAATCCACCTCATTTATGGGGTGGAGTATCAAATCCAAATGCAGTGCAAAGACAAATCATTGCATCTCAAATAGGTGCTGTACGATATGTTTATAATAGGGCTCTTGCTTTACGAATTTTTGCTTATAAAAAGTTTGGTAAGAATGTTAGTAAGTTTGACTTAATAAAGCATATTACTAAGTTAAGAAATCGTGATAATACATCATGGTTGAAAAATGCAGATAGTCAAGCTTTGCAACAAGCAGTTGCAAATATGGATAAGGCATATCAACACTTTTTTAAAGGTGCAGGATTTCCAAAATTTAAAAGCAGACATCATTCAAGACAATCATTTCAATACCCACAAAGGGTTAAAATTGAAAATAATAAGGTTTACCTACCAAAAGTTGGTTGGGTAAAATGTAAAGGTCTTAGAACTGATATAAGAGGGAAAATTAAAACGGTTACTGTAAGTTTTAAAGCTTATCAATACCACGCAAGTATCTTGTTTGATAGTGGTGTAAAAACAATAGAGCCGAATCTGAATGGCAAATTCGTTGGCATTGACGTAGGTGTTTCACTTATTGTTGCTGATAGTAATGGCAATAGTGTAAAACCTCTTGAATTGCTCCATGAGCTATCAAAACTTAGAAAATATGCTCAACAGTTAAGCCGAAAGAAAAAAGGCTCAAATAATCGTGCTAAGGCGAAAGTCAAAATAGCTAAACAAAATCTTCGTATTGCAAATATGAGAAAAGATTTTTTACACAAACTTTCAAAGCAATACAGTGAGAACCAAGCTGTTGTAGTGGAAGATTTGAAAATTAAGAATATGACAAAATCTGCAAAAGGAACAGAAGAAAAACCTGGTAAAAATGTTGCTCAAAAACGAGGCTTAAATCGTTCCATCACTCAACAAAGTTGGGGAATGTTCTTTATGTTGCTGGAACACAAACTCAAAGAGAACGGTGGAGAACTCATTAAAGTTAATCCACAATTCACTTCTCAAATTTGTAATGAATGTGGTCATACTTCTAAAGAGAATAGACAATCGCAAAGTAAGTTTGTATGTACGGCTTGTGGGCATAGAGATAACGCTGATATCAATGCCTCTAAAAACATACGAGACCGTGGGATACACGGCTCTAATGCTTCTCTACAAATAGCCAGCTAGGCTATGGAAGAAGAATCCACCTTATTTACGAGATGAAGTATCAATTGGAGTATTAAAAAAGATAACGGTTGAACATATTCCAAATACAAAGATAGAAAATTAAATTAAAGGAATAATATGACTGAAAAAGAGTTATATACTGCATTAGCAGGTAAAGTTGAAATTACACAAGATAAATCTAGAGAAATTATTGAGGCACTTGTAGAAATTATTACAACTAATGATAAAGTAGTTATTGGTAAAATTGGTACATTTGAAATGGCTAAAGTTAAAGCAACTCCAGCTCGCACAGGTGTAAAAAATCCGTTAACTGGAGGAACATATGATATTCCAGCTAAGCCAGAACGTAAAAAATTAAAATTCACATTAAGCAAATCTGGTAAAACAATTGGTGCTTAATTAAATTATATTCAGTGGCGGAAGAGAGACGCGTAATGATATGATTAGATAGGTTTTGGGATCTGAATTAACAGAGTGTAACAAACGACAGTCTAATAGGCTTAGTCGAGGAGGATTTTCGATAATCCAAATTAAATAATAAATTATTTAATTCCCCCTTCTGTAAAAATGCTAATCGTCTTAGGGAGAATAGCCCTAGCTGAATAAATTGAAATATATATTATTATATCTATTACTTTGATCGGTCATAGAAAGATATATTGGAGCATATATGTTCCAATATATGGGTTGATAGCTCAGCTGGTAGAGCCCTCCGCTCATAACGGAGTGGTCGTAGGTTCAAACCCTGCTCAACCCACCAAATATCTCGGATTAGCTCAGTCAGATGGAAGAGCACTTGATTTTTAATCAGGAGGTCACTGGTTCGAATCCAGTATCCGAGTTCATGTGACAATAGTTGCGGCTCCTTAAAGTTAAAGTTGTTTTTAGTGTGTAATTTGCTTCAGGTGGTAGCTGAAGTCCGAGTAGCGTCGAAGATTGGAATCTTTAAATTTCCTATGGTTTTTAATAAGTTCATATGACTTATTAGGATGATGTGCAGTTGAACGAGCCTCTTCGCAATTGTTATCATGTTTCAAAAAAACATGAAAACATGATAACAAGATTACTAAACAGCTATTTAGTAATCTTATCAATTTATTTGATCTTTTCGTTTGATGATAACGAAATGTTCGGAAGTTCAATTCTTCATCATACATCCATACACCATGGGTGTATGGATAAGTGGACAAGTGGATGAGTGGTTTAAATCACATCCCTGCTAAGGATGCGAATTCGTAAGGGTTCCGAGGGTTCGAATCCCTCCTTGTCCACCATATTAAAATAAGGCTCTGTCGTCTAGCGGTCAGGATATACGGTTTTCATCCGTAGTACAGGAGTTCGATTCTCCTCAGAGTCACCATTTATTCCGGATTAGCTCAGTTGGTAGAGCAAATGACTGTTAATCATTGGGTCACTGGTTCGAGCCCAGTATCTGGAGCCATGGTAGTCTCCTAATAGTTTTAAAACAAAATTAGTAAGTAGGCTTAGAAGTAGCCATCTTTTAAAGAGTTCGTTCATCTATCCATCTAATGCTACGAAGTAGACTTATAACGATAAAAGATAATCGATATCTATTGTTATTTGGGATGGGTAATCGATAGATTGAGTCAGTAAGAACCTGAGAAATAACTTGGGCATGACATAGTTTTTAAAAAACTAACCCGACGATTTGGTGTAACAACACGTCTAATTTTGAAACAATATGCGAGTGTGGTGAAATCGGTAGACACAAGGGACTTAAAATCCCTCGCTTTTTAAGCGTGACGGTTCAAGTCCGTCCATTCGCACCATTAAAGTATTTATGGATAATATAATAAATTTTATTCTGGATTAGCTCAGTTGGTAGAGCACTCGGCTGTTAACCGAATGGTCATAGGTTCGAACCCTATATCCAGAGCCATAGTTTTCTTTAAAGTATTTTTCAAATATTTTAAAAAGACCTAAAAATCTCTAAAGTTAATAAGTTTATTAATATCTTCAAATAGCTTTTTCATGTATTTGTACTTTTAACTCTTATTATTTGATTTTTCAAACAAATATTGAATAATCAAATAATGGATAATCATAATGATAAAAAAATCACGCGTCACACATAATGATAAAAAAATATTTACACAAAGTATTGACTTACTTAAAAAAAGGTTTAACAAAGATTTTTTTAGGAAAGTTTTTTCTGATATAAATAGTAACATAGCTGATATTCTTATAAATATTCTTTTTAAAAAAACAATCGATTATGGATATAAACACAAAAAAATTGAAGATGTTGAAAGTATTTATAACAATATTATTTCATGTTACTATATCGACTGTACAAAGACAGTCCCCTACATAGGTGGATATTCTGATTCTTGTAATATTTTATATGTGGATAAAGATAGTTTATCTAGTTTTAATGAATTTCAATTTAAACTTATAGTTATTCATGAATATATTGAAAAAAATCTACTCAAATTTTTAAAAGATTTTGATTATGCTCATGCGCATCAAATTGCGCAACAAATTGAATATGCTTTCTATAACAAAGATGAAGAGGATTTCATTCAAAAAACAATTGATAAGATAGAAACTCCTCTTTTGAAAAAATTTCATTCTAAAAAGGTAATTATTCCATTAGATTTAGATAAAACTCCTTATATTCCTTTTAATGAAATAAAACTACTTACAGAATGCAAGGAATATACCATATCTCAAACCACGATAAAATATGAGTACGCAACCAATGAAAAAGACTTAGAACAGATATTTAATGTCGAGAAAGCTATGTTTAAAAATGGTAAATATTTTCAATCAACCATTGATTTTTATAAAAGAGCCTTAAGAAAAAATAGTCATAAATTTTTTGTAGCTAAAACAAATTTTAATGAAATAGTCGGAGTAGCGTGTTTTATAGTCTCAAAACGCGGCGTCCGGCTCTATTCACTTGCAGTTTTAAAGGGTTTTCAACCATTTAAAATAGGAAAAAATCTTGTCAATGAATTACACAATATTGCTGATTATAAAGCGTTACTTAGAAACCATTCAAAAAAAGGATTTATCTATTATAAAAAACTTCAAGAGAATTGAATCGGATAAATGCATGACTCACTTTATAAATATTCCAAATTAGAGCAAAAAATTATAAATAACAAATATTAAATCAATTATTATGTATTATAAAAAAGAGACTGAGTCTCTTTTTTTCTTGTGGCAAAATTTAAAGAAAGGTTTATTATGGACATTATGTTTCACGAAATATATCCTAAACACTATAAAAAAGAATTTATAGATTCATTGAATTCGTATAGATATTTAACATTTGATGATGCATTATATTCTCAATATTTATATATATTGTATTTACAAAAGTATTATCCTTATTTGCTTGAAAAATGTATTGTTTTTGTAAGTACTAATATAATAAGTAACTCAACTAATCAATATTGGAATACTTGTAAACAAGCTCATTTATTATCTAAACAAGGGGTTTATAATAATTATATAACTCTTGATCAAATTAAACATTTGCAAATATTTGTGCAGGTCGGGTTACATGGACACAATCATTTAGATATAGATGAATTATTAAAGCTTGGGTTATCTAAAGCATATCAAATATTCAAACAAGATACTGATGAAATGTATAAATGTTTTAAACAATATAATCTATGTAATATTTATTGTACTCCTTATAATAAATACAACACTTTATTTATAGGATATATAAAAAAAGTATTTAATGCAATAACAATTATAGGAAAGGACCGATACGATGCAGGAGCCGATTATACATAATGACAGTAATGAAAAAATAATAAGAGATCTAATTAAACAATATTTAATTGAACAATACAATTCTCAAATATTTGAAGAGTTTACACATTTTAGTTTAAATACTAGAAATGATGTCATGGGCATTAGCGAGCAATATAATTTAATTATAAGTGTAGAAATTAAAAGCGATAGAGATACATTAAAACGATTAATTAATCAAGTAAATGAATATAAACTATATAGTGATATAGTGCTTGTTGTCGTTGATAAAAAACATTTAAAAAATATAATTAAATTGCAAATTGCTCGTGAATTAGATGATGTTGGAATCATGGTTTATTCAAGTGTTTCAAATTCATTATCAACTATTCAGTATCATAAAGTGTTACAAAATCCTTTAGGAATGTTTGAGTATTTGTGGTCGCATGAATTAATGATGTTTTTAAAATACTCTAAAAATAGAAGTAAAATAGCTAAGAATATTAATAACTTGCAACGAGTAATTCTCAAACACTATGAACCAGGTGAAATCAAACAAATAAGTAATCTAATATTTATACATAGAGATGGATTTAACAAAAGTGCTAATTATCCTAGTGTTGATGTATTATGTAAAAAATTAATTTTATAAAGGAACAATATGGTCAAGAGTACATTATTATTTAAAAATAAACAACCAGTAAATAATGTCAGAATGTGGGATGGAGAAGTTGGAGATAATATATTTTTTCTACCTGAAATGGAGAATGGTTTATATGAATTTATAAATACTCAAACTAAAGGGTTTTTTAGACAGATTACTATTCCTCCTATTATTTCTAGTTTTCTAGGCAAAAGAATTGCTAATCAAAAGTATTTTCTAAGTATCAAAAAACAATTACCAAATTTTACATATAATAGATTACCTAATAAGAAAAGTACTCAACAAACTAATGTTTTTGACTTTACAGGGATCATGAGTGATATATTAAGTATTTTAAAGACTAGGAGTCCTAAATTATTATTCGATGCATTACATGATTTAATTCAAAAAGCAGTTAAGGATTACCCAACTGGTAAAAACTATATGTTTATCTATGGAGATCCTGAACTGGATGGAAATGAAAGTGATTTATTAAATTTAATAATTTATATTAATAGACTTTATGGTGGAAAGATTGAATCAACTCTTGATGGAATTGTTTATGTTACAAAAGGTGAAAATAGATATTATCCTTTAGCGATCAAGAACGAAGATAAATTAATATTCCAAAGAAATATTCTTGGAATGGTTATGAAAGAAAGAAATATTCAAATTAAAGATAAAGAATTTGTAGAGGAAAAACTTAATCAAACTAAATTAAAGATTCAAAAACTAGTAGATCAAATGGAAGAATCTAAAAAAAAACCTGATTTGATATTTGATGATAAAGAATTCATTCAACAAGTGAAAGATGAATTAGCTAATGTTCCAATCAAGGGAACATTAGAAGAGAAATTGAATCAATTATTCAAAGAAACTCCTAGCAAAGGTGTTGAAAATCTAACTAAAACCAATCAAATGATTAATAAAAAATATAACGGAAGTGTTGAAGTTAATATCCCAAAAGGATCATTTGATTATCAAAAAATAGTTGGATTAGACGAGCTAGGTGGATATAATAAACAATATTCAGAACTTACTGAAAATACAGATTCATTAATTAAAGAATTAATTGAGGGAACTTTAACGAGTGACAAAGAATTAAATATAAAAGTGTTAAAAATTAGTAGTAAAATAATCGATAATAATACAGATAGATACAAAGAATACACTGTACGTATTCAGCATAAAGATTTGGGAAATACAACACAAAAGCCATATAATATTACCTTTCGAGTACCTTATGTTGTACAAGATAAGTATGTTAAAATTGGTGGTAATAATTATATTATGATTAATCAATTATTTCCAAAACCTATTCAAAAAATTGCACCTAACCTGGTAAGATTTTATACACATTATTCTGTGTGTAGTGTTACGTTAAAAAATACTAAATTGAATTCAGATGTAAGCTATAATGAAATAGAAGATGAAATAATTAATATTCTTCAAGGTTCTAAGCGTATAAAATTTGATATTTTAGAAAATGATAAAAAGCAACAACTTAGTGATAAATATAGTATAGATTTATCAAATGTTAGATTTAATATGGAGATTAAATGATACGTATTAATTTTGAAAACGAAGTAGATAAAATGGTAAGTGGAAAATCAATCCAAGTGTTACAATTCTACGAACGTTATGAGCAAAATAAAATGGTAGAGTATGCCTATATTCTACCTGGACAAAATAATGATATAGTTTATGTTACAAGCGAAGGAGATGTAAATCATATTGATAAAAAACATTTAAATACTTTTATTTTTAATGTTTATAATAAAATCAATCAAACAACTCTTCACAAGTCTATATCAAGTAAACCTTATTATGAATTAAAAATAGCAGGGAGAAAGATTCCACTTAGTTTATTTCTTATTTTTGCTTATGGTAAACCAGCTTTTAATATAATGAATATTAATTATTTAATAAAAGATAAAAAAGATCCGAATGCATATGGATGTATTAATTTAAATAGTAAATATTTATGCTTGTATATTAATGAAAATAGTATAACTAGTAATCAAGAAAAATACTTCATAAATGGAATTCTTAAATTTAATAAATTGAAAAGAAGTGGAGATACACTAGCTTCTTATTTAGATGATATTGGGGATTTTATCCTTAATCGATATGGATCAGTAGGATTTGATATTCTATCAAATGTTAAAGATAAATTTATAGATTCAAGTACATTAAATATTTTAAAAGATGGAGGATTTCATACAAAGTTAGGTGAGATTCTTGGAATAGATATGGTTGATATGTTGAATCAAAGAGAAACTAAAAATGCTCTAGATTTAGATAATTACCGTTTAAGAATGTCCGAGACTATTACTGCTCTTGCTTATAATCAGGTTCATCAAGCTATGTCTAAATTAAAGAAAAATCAAACATTAAGTAAAGAAAAATTAACTATTCAAAGTGATTATATTATTAAAAATCTTTTAAATGCTGGTATCCTACAATATACTAAAACATTGAATCCTATGGAAGAATTGATGCTTAGTATGAAAGTTGTTAAAACCGGACTAGGAAATGTTTTAAAAAATCAATTAACTTTAAATAGGAGAGATTTAAATCCATCTTATTTTGGAATTATTAGTCCAACTGCTACTAATGAGTATGGTGGAATTGGTGTTAATCAAACATTAACCAATAGTGTTATGATTGATGACAAATATGGAAATCTTAGTAAGAAACCTTTTACTAATATATCTAATAGTTTTGGAAATCTTAGTCCTATAGAATCACTTTCACCTTTTTTTGAATATGATGATACTACTCGTAGAGTTATGGGTAATCAGCAAACTGCACAATTTACTCAATTAAAGAATCCAGATGTTCCATTGGTTCAAACTGGTTTTGAAAGTTACATTCCTCATTTAGTTAGTGATAGATTTAGTAAAAAAGCAACAAAGGATTGTGAAGTAGTAAGGGTTACAGATGAATTTATCGAAGTTAAAACTAAAACCTCTAAAGAGAAAATAGATATTCGACCAGTTAAGAGTAGAACTAAACGGGGGATTTATTTAATGAATAATTATACTCCACGAGTTAGTGCTGGACAAAAGATTAAAAAGGGTCATATATTAGCATCGAGTGATTCACTAAAGAAGGATAAATTAGCTATTGGTAAAAACCTAGTTGTAGCAGAAATGGGATACTTAGGCTTAAACTATGAAGACGGTTGGGTAGTAAGTGACACGTTAGATGAAAAATACAATAATACAATTCTTCAGAAGATAACAATACTTTTCCCTAGAGATGCTAAGTTGGATAAATTAAATATCTCACTTCAAAATACAGACCCTGGACACGAATTGATTAAATTTAACACTCATCATGAATTTCAAGACGATGATTTTAAAGATGATGACGAAGGTGAAAGTATTATGGTTGGATTAGAGACTAGAGGTAATACTAAAATTTATAGAAGTCCAGGTGGAGTAATTAAAGATGTAGTTGTAAAATTAAATACCCTTAAATTACCTAAAGATATATTAAGCTTATATGATAATTTAATTCGTCAAACAAAAGAGAAAATTACTAAATGTAATGGACAAGTCGATTGTATTGGTCATATAGAAAATATCGAAATGCTTACTATTGGTGGACATAAAATAAATAGCGAAGAATTTGATGGAGCTTTAATTGAAGTGTATATTGAACAAGCAAATCCTATTCGAAACGGTAGTAAATTTACTTTAACTAGTAGTGGAGGTAAAGGAACTGTTCAATATATTATGGAAAAAGGTAAAGAACCTATCGCATTAGATAGTGGATTAACTATTGAATTTGTAGGAACGCCTCTTAGCATCATAAGTCGTAAAAATCCAAGTATTCTTCTTAGTATGTATCTTGGAAAAGTTATTTATTTTCTAAATAAAAAAGTAAAAGATTTAAGTGATTCAAATAAAATTGATGAAGTTAAAAAATTAGTTTTAGAAGTCATGACAGCAATCGATGAAACACAAGATTTACAATTAGTGAGTCAATTAAAAGAATTTTTTGAACAAAGTGATTCAAATATTAAAAAATATATTAATAAACACGATCCTTTAAATAATCCAGCCTTTCCTGCAATGGTTCCTCCATTTAAAAATAAGATTAATATTAAACATATTATGAATGCTGCTAAGATAGTTGGAGTTAAATTAAATGAAAAGGTTCAAGTAGTAGAGAATAATAATATTGTTACTTTAAAAGAAGTTCCAGTTGGAATACTTCCTGTAAATTTACTAGAGCATTTTCCAAAAAGTATGAGTAGTGTTCGTGGAATTATAAACGCTAAAAGAAATTTTATAAGTGGTCAAGGACGAAGTGGAACTAGAGAGGGAGCAGGAGCTATTAAAGTAGGATTATATGATATGAATAGTTTACTATCTAGACAGCCATATAAATTAATTAAAGAGTTGCACGCAATTAAGAGTGATGATCTTCAAGCTAAGAAACAAATGATAAATTCAATTATTCGTCATGGGATTATCCCTGAGGATTTTGATGTTCAAGTACAACGTGAAAACATTTCTAGCTTAAAGACAATAGAAGCATTTTTCTTAGGAGCAGGATTACAGTCACAAATATAAAAGGAATTATAGTGGATGAATCTGTACACAAAATAAAAATTAATGGACCTTATATTTATGTAAAGGTCCATAGCGACTGTAAAAACTATAGAGTATCGTGTAATTATAAGTATTGTAATACTAAGTATGGCACAAGATTAAACTTTATCAGAGACATAAGTAATGCGGAGTTAATACCGAGTAATAAATATTTTACGGTAGATGATAATATAATAACAATTAAAGATTTGAATTTATGGAAACTCGATAAAATTGAGTTATCTGATAATAACTTATTAAATTATTACAAGTACCAAAATGAAGACAATATAATAATTGTCTTCCATCGAGTATTTAATAAGGATCATAATTTTAGTGTATTCTTTAGTAGTTTAAAATATTATAGTTTTAAACAGTTTTGTGAAGGAGAAGAATGTTAGTAAGTACATACTATATAGATTTTTTAAAAAGTTTTAAACATTTTCTAAGTTCTCATTTCCCACAAATTAAACATTATCAATTTAATTATGCAGATAAAACATTCTTAAATTGGAAATTATATAATGAAGATGTTTATGAATTTCCTCTATGTATTATCAATTTTAATGATATACGAATTGATCAAAACGCTGATTTTTTCAGAAGTGTTAGTCATATGATGGCTCGACCGATAGTTCAAACCCTTTGTGTAAATCATACTATTAGAGATACGGTTGTAATGGATTTTAAATGGGTTACAATAAGTATGGGTGTTAAAATAAATTTTAATTCAAGTAATGATTTATTAGATTATCATAATTATTTAATAACCACATTTCCTAAAAACTTTTGGTTTTATGCTTATAAGTATACAACATTCTTGGACGTTGATCAGGTTACTAAAGATTGGGAACTAGATCATGATACAGAAGGACTTTATTATAAAACATATGATAAAGCAATTAAAAAATATGCAACATATAAATTAGAACCGATGCTAAGAATTCAAAGCATTACTAAGAATAAACAAGTAGAACAGCAAAATAGTCTTCAGATTGAATTTGAAGGGTTTTTAAAAATACCTAATATGATTAGTAATCAAACACAAAATAATAATATTATTAATGGAATTCAAATTATTATTAATTCTCAAGGAGAGAGTTTACCAATATTAATTGATATGAATGATAATATCATAAGTGATACCAAGCAAAAGTTATTTGCAAATATTTTAATTGATCAAAACAATTTTGAAAATAACCAATTAATTATTCCATCGCATATAACAAAAGCATTGAATGGTAAAAAAGCAGTTATTTATTTAGTAAGTGATTCTACTAGTAGTGATCCAATTATAATATATGAAGAACTAGGAATTATATTATCAAGCGATGTCGATTTAAAATTCGATGTTCCGATTCAAGATTATCAATTTAATGTATTAAATAATAATCAATTATTGATTTTCAATTAATACAAGTAACAAATAGTTAATTATCACAACTCAAAGAAACTAAAAAAATAAGGAAATATAATGGATAAATATATTGTACAATCTTTAAGCAATGTGCTTGAAGAAACAACAGGATTGGTAACTGATAAATTAATCATGAACCATTTAGTAAAGCATGGTAGTGTAAATCTTGAGGAAGCAGATTTTTATAATAATCTTGCATTACAAATTATTACAGAAGCAGCTGAGGATTTTATTCCTGATGAATTAGATATTCCAGAAGCAGAAGAACCAATGGAGCTTTATGATGCAGAAGGAAATCGTTATTACTTTGATAATGGTCAATTAATTCCAGCACCTAGCGAAGATGGTGACGTCGATGGTGACGTCGATGGTGACGTCGATGGTGACGTCGATGGTGACGTCGATGGTGACGTTGATGGTGACGTTGATGGTGACGTTGATGGTGACGTTGATGGTGAGTACACTGAAAGCACACAACACACAAATGAAATAATCGAAGAATCTACTAATACAGTAGCACGTATTCTTGCAAATATTAAAAATAGAGGCTAATTATGTTGAAATTAGATATGATTTTAGAAAATGTTAGAAACCAATATACTTTAGGATTGCTTGAAGAATCATCTTTATCTGAGAAAGATGTTCTAAATGGTAAAATCATGATTAATGAGAGTACTATGAGTATTCGTAAAATTCTTGTAGATGAAGGTGTTATCGAAGAAACTCGTTCAATTCTTCAAGAGGCTTGGGAAGATATGGTACAGACAGCTCAAGGCTTATACCCTGAAGAAGAAGGAATTGATGGAAGTGATGTCGCATTAGGTGCAGCAGGTGCATTAGGAGCAGCTGGACTTGGTGCTGCTGGTTACAGATATGGTGGTAAAACAGGTGCTACAGTTTTAGCAAATGGTTTACGTAACCCTAATATGTCAGTTGGAGAAGCTATGCGTGCCGGGGGAAGAGCTGCTAAAACTCAAGCTGGTGCAACAATGAGAAGTGATGTTGCTCGTGCTAGAAATGCAGTAAATGATCAAGTTGAATCAGTTAAAGCAGATTTCAATAAAGGTCGTGTAGCATCTCAACATCCAGGAAGATTTAGACCAAAAAGTCAATCTTTAAGTTACAGAGCTGGACTATTTAGAGGATAATAAAGTATAAGCGAAAGCTTATACTTTATTCATGTAATTTATTTTAAACAATGTAAAAAGGAACAATATGTTGAAATTAGATATGATTTTAGAAAATGTTAGAAATCAATATACTTTAGGATTACTTGAGGAATCAACACTATCTGAAAAAGATGTTCTTCAAGGTAAAATGTTAATTAATGAGAGTACTATGGGTATTCGCAAAATTCTTGTAGATGAAAAAGTTATTGAAGAAACTCGTTCAATGCTACAAGAGACTTGGGAACAAGAATTATTCGAAGCTGCTCATGATAATCATCCACACCTCAGTAAAACTGCTAGAAATAATGGAAGTTATAAAGATGGTATGCAAATTCAAAAAAATCGTGATAACTTAGCAAATGATATTAAAGAGGTTAGAAAAGATAGAGATGAGGTCAGAAAAAAGGGGAGAGAGGATTTAGCAAATAGAGATGATAATTTTGCAAGAGGGATCTCTCAAGTAGCACCTTATCCATCAATGTTTAGTCCTCATACTTCAAAAGAGGCAGAGTTTCTTGGTCGCAGTAAATATGCTAAAGCAGCTCAAGCAGTACCTAGATTCGTCAGTAGTGCTAAAAAATAATAAAGGAACAACATGAAGTATAAAACAGATAAAAAATTAATATTAGAAAGTCTTTTACAAGAAGCTTGGGAACAAGAATTATTCGAAGCTGCTCATGATAATCATCCATACCTCAGTAAAACTGCTAGAAATAACGGAAGTTATAAAGATGGTATGGAAATTCAAAAAAATCGTAATACTCTAGCAAAGGATATTAAAGATTTTAGAGAAAAAAGAGATACTCACAGAAAAGAAGGGTGGGATGGAATAGCAAATCTCTATAATATTTTTGCAAAGAACCAGATCAAGTCCTTCAGGAGCATTTGACCAAGATACAAAAGAGAGAAAGGGGTATTAATCATGCACAATATCTTAAAGCTGTTGAAAATGTACCCAGATTCATCTCTAGTGCTAAAGAATAACAAAGGAACAACATGAAGTATAAAATGGATAAGAATTTAATTCTTGAAAGTCTTTTACAAGAAGCTTGGGAAGATGCCGTTGAATATGCTGGTGATATTAAGAATAGCTTTTATCCAGGTGAAGAAGATGAAGGTATTACTTCAGGTGATGTCGCATTAGGTGCAGCAGGTGCATTAGGAGCAGCTGGTCTTGGTGCAGTTGGTTACAGATATGGTGGTAAAACAGGTGCTACAGTTTTAGCAAATGGTTTGAGAAATCCAAATATGTCTGTTCGTGAAACAATGAATGCTGGAATGAAAGCTGCTAAAAATCAAGCATCAAACACAATGAGAAGTGATATTGATCATGTTAATAAGACAATGACTAATCATGTTGATTCAATTAAAACTTCAGCTAAAAATAAGGCTGATCATTTTAATAAAGCAATGACTAATCATGTTGATTCAATTAAAACTTCAGCTGTTGGTGATACTATACGCAATCAATTTAATTCAATGAAAACGGATTTCAATAAAGGTCGTGGAGCATCTCGATATCCAAAAATATTTAGACCAAACAACCAATCTTTAAGTTATAAAGCAGGACTATTTAGAGGATTATAAATTATTTAAAGCAATATTTAAAAATAATAAAGGAACAACATGAAGTATAAAACAGATAAAAAATTAATATTAGAAAGTCTTTTACAAGAAGAACTTTCTCCGATTGCTAAAAAAGGTATGGCTGTAGCAGGGTTAGGCGCAGGGGCTGCTTTAGCTAATGCTGGAACTTTTGGAACAGGTATTCAAAATGCTACGCGTGGGGCATGGGATGCAACAAAAGGAATGGTAAATTCAGCGGGCGAAAGAGTAGGTAGTGAATTAAAACAAGCGGGGGAGTATTATGGTAATGATAAACCAACTGCTAGAGCCCCGGGAGACACTGTAAATGAAACACCAAATTTAGTAAAAAATAATGTTGAGCATAAGTTGCAAAACAGTATTGATAAAAATACAGATAATGCAGATAATGATGATGAAAGTACCTTTGGACTAGGTTCACTTGCAGCTGCAGCTGGACTAGGGGCAGCTGGACTATACGGTGCAAGTAAAGCAGTACCTAAAATGGCAAATTCTAAATTAGGTCAAGCAACTAAAGCAGGAATAGGTGAATTTAAAAAATCTTTTAATCAACCAAGACCTGGCGCAGTTAAAAAATAATAATAAAATATAAAAAGAAGCACTAACTTCTTTTTATATGATATGTTTAATATATTATAATGTATTAAACATATCATATAAAGGTTTAGTATGAAAATACAAATTAAAAAATATTTAATTCAAGAGGGTATTCTTGATAGTATTAAAAATAATTGGGGAAAAATATTAGTTGGAGGAGTAGCTATAGCGGCTGCGAATGCGGGAGCGTTTGGTGAAAAAGCCCAAAATGCTGTTAAATCCGGTGGTCAAGGTTTAAAAGAATTAACCAATAAAGCGATGGATAGCACAAATGATGGATTAAAAAAAGTAGCTGATTATTACAAAGATCCAAAAGATGATCCAGTTAATATATTAAATGAAAAAATTAAACAGTTAAGTGATTCAAATGATAGTGCTTTAAGCGGTAGTGATTTAAGTGAAGTATTAGATTAAAGGGAAATTATGGGATACACAAGTTGGCAAAATTGGGATAATATAATAAGTTATATTAAAGATGAAATGGGACATGATGTTATGTCACTTGAATTGAGTGATACACAAATTGTAGAGAAGATTCAAAACCATGTGTTACCTGAATTTAGTGCATGGGATGGATTACATAGATATTATAAAATGACAGAAGATAATATTATAAGCTGGGAACCTGTATTAACATATGAATTTAAAGATTTTCCTTATAAGATATTTGAAGTTAAAAACATTGTTCATAATGCAACATATGTTGACTTAGATCATATTTTTAGTCAATCAATTGTAGGAGATGTTACAGATTTCTTGATAAGACAAAACTATGTGGATATGAGTAGAATGGTTAAAGCTGATAATACTTGGCGGTTTCTACCTCCTAATCAATTTCAATTAACTAAGGCAGGATTCACAAATATTACTAATGAATTTATACTCGTATTAGATTGTGTACATAATGATCCTAGTACTATAAGCCCAGGATTATATGATTCTTTTCGAGATTTGGCAACAAGTTATATAATGAATGTAATAGGTAGAATACGTAAAAAATATAACAATTTTAATACTCCATTTGGGAATATTCAATTAAACGCGGATGAATTGATTCAAGAAGCAAAAGAGATAAGGATGAGAACTCTCGAAGAGTTGAAGCGCACTCCTCCTGAGCAATACATCTATAATCTTTAAGTAAATTTTCAGTTAATAAAATAAAATAAGGATAAATAATGAAAATAAATAAACAATTAATTATAGAAGGATTTTTTAATCATCTAAAACGTAATAAAGGTAAGTATGCTGTTGGAGCAGGAATAGGAGCTACCGCAGGTGCTACTTACGCTGCTGGCCAAGGATATCTTGGAAATGCTGCTCAAGAATTTGCTCAGGATAATGTTGGTAAAGCAATGGATCATTTAAATGTTAGTTCAATTTATGATGATCAAGTAGCTAATAGAAATGCATTGATGCATGGAGTATTACTAGATGGAAAAACTCAAGATGATTATGAATTACAACAAAGTTTGCAACCTAGAACTTATATAGCAGATTTAAAAAGATCGGTTAGTGATTCTGGTAAAAAATTTGTAAATTTAGATGATAAAAATAATGAAGCATTTATGGATCGAAATCCTGAACATGTTCGCGAAATGGCATTAAAAGGTGTTTCAAATTTTATTAAACCTTGGGCAGGAATGTAATGAAACATATATTAAAAAAACAATTAATCCTAGAAGGATTTATTGATCATCTAAAACGTAATAAAGGTAAATATTCCGCGGGTGCTGGATTAGGTGCTGGATTAGGTGCAACTTATGCTGCTGGTCAAGGACATCTCGGAATGGGTCCACAAGATTTTGTACAAGATACTGTTGGTAAAGCAATGGATCATTTAAAAGCAGATGCTGTATATGATAAACAATTAGCCAATAAAGATGCATTTATTGATGTTTATCGTAAACCAGATAATATATTGTATAATGATAGTAATGCGGAGGATTATGAATATCAAAAGAATTTTCAACCTGGAACATATTCCGCTTATTTAAAAAATGTAGTTGGTGATTCAGGTAAAAAATTAGTAGGTTTGGATAAAGAACCAGATGATACAAATTTTATAATTCGTAATCCTGCCCATACAGCCGGGATAGCGTATGATAGTGCTAGTAATTTTATTAAACCTTGGATAGGATTAGATAAATGAAAATAAATAAAAAATTAATACTTGAACAGCTTCATCCACAAGTAGCTGATAAATTTAAAAAAGAAGCACTAAAAACATTAGGAAATCCTAAACCTCATTCATATAGTGATAAAATTACACTCCCTGGATACTATAAACAAAAAGTACTAGATGATAAAATTCAATTAAAGAAAGATGGATACTTAGTAAATTCTCCTATTAATTCAATTGAAGGAAGTTTTGAAGCAAGAGCTAAAAAAAGTCTAGGGCTTTAAAGGAAACACATGAAAATCACAATTAATAAAAATAACATGTTTCGATTATTACAAGAGGGCGCATGGGATGATAATCTTAAAAACTCTGTTGAAAATTCTAAATTATTGAATATTGCTTCCAGGGAGAATTTTAAAAATAATCCTTTGCAATATTTTCTAAATCCGTTTATACGCGGACCATTATTTCACACAGGTAGCGAAGTAGGGGGATTATTTGGAGAACTGCTTTATAAAGTTTTAAAAAATAAAAACAGTAAACCTATAGAAAGTATGGATCAATTAAAGAAAGAGTTGGATACTTTATTAAAAGATCCAGATTATAAAAATTCTCCATGGGAGAAAGAAGTATTTGCATTGATCAAAGCTATGGATAAAACAGATCAATCCATTAAACACATAAAGAGTAAATATTTTATGCATTGGTTATTAAATCCTCTTGTTAAAGGACCTTTATCGACTAAGCTAATGCATGCTACTCGAGAAAAGCTTGAACAGGCAATGTTAAAATATAGTAAACAATTAAATTTATCAGAAAAAGATAAAATTGAAGAATTACGAAAAATTGAACATAAACAATATTTAGATAATGTTTCGAAAAGTAAAAATGAAACACAGGCTAAATAAAACATCAATTATTAGAAATTTATATCAAGAATCAGTTTTTAATCATGCTCCTAAAATTCAAGGTAAATTAGCTAGTGATGTAAAAAAAGAATTATTAAGTAGAGGAGCAGATTCGAACGCTATATCATCAATACCCCTACCCATTTTAAAACTTATTTTTGGGATACTATCTGGTATAGAGTCTGGTGGAAATGTTCATGCAATTGTAGGTAGAATCGGTGGTGGACAACCTAGTGTTATAGGAGCAGCAAGTAATAATATTGACAATATATCAATAAAAGATGCTTATAATGATATTAGACGAATATTAACTTTTGGAGCAGCTGGAGGAGCTAGTGTTGGAATGTTTGGTGGGCCATTCGGTTTAATAATTGGAGCAGTTATAGGAACATTTCAGGCAGCTCTTATACCAGCAATTCAATATGGATTTGGTAAGTTATTCGGTAGTACCAAAAGTCAAGAAGATTATAAACAATACTTATTAAAAAATAGTAGATTATTAAATAAAATATAAGGCATATGCCTTATATTTTTCATGTGTTTTATTTTACTAAAAACAAATCATAAAAGATAATAAGGAACAAAATGAAATATTTTATCAATAAAAATTTAATAATTGAAGGCTTTGTATTAGACACTGTTGGGAAACTAAGTAATTATATAAAAAGAGACGAACCTAAAGAAGAACCGGAACCTGAGCAAAAACCAAAATCAAAATCATTATTTAGTGCATTAAGTGATAGAAAGAATCAAATGGAACAGATGTCCAGAGATTTAACTGAAAGTGGATCACCAATTGTCCCACTAGGTGGAGTAAGTAAAACAGTAAACCTATATAAAACTAAATAAAGGCATGCTATGCAATTTAATGAATTAACGGATTCTAATAAAAGTGAAATTATAAACTCATTTAACCAAGATGGAATGAACCGAGCATTATCTACAAAATTCGGAGTAACTACTAGAACTATTAGAAAATGGCGCTCAAAACTTATGAAGAATCCAGATCCAATAATTAAAGAAGAAAAATTAAATTTATTAAGTGATTCAAATAAAACTATTGCTAGATTAACAGAAGAAAATAAATATCTTAAAAAAGTAATTAATGATGCTCAAAGTGAAGTCATAGCTAGTGATGACATCCGTAGATTAATTTTTGAATTAAATGATTGTGAATTTACAGATACTATCCCGGAGTGGGTGGATAATGTAAGTAAGACCAATCTAGTACCTGTTTGTTGTTTAAGTGATATACATGTTGGAGAGACTATTAATTCTAAAGATATGGGATTTGGTGAAGATTATAATACTCAAATTGCTCATGATTATAGTTTAAAAGTTATTAATGACTTTATCGGAATTTGTAAAAAGAATATGACTTGTTATGACTTTCCGGGAATTGTTCTAATACTTGGTGGAGATGGAATCACTGGTAATCTGCATGATCTAAGTGATACAAATGATAAAACGCCAATCGAGCAGGTAGTTGAATTAGTTAATCTTTATATAAAAGTTATTGGAATATTAAATGATAATTTTGAAAATGTATGTGTACTAGGAGTTACAGGAAATCACGGTAGATATGATCCTAAACATTATACTAAAACAAAGAATCGCGCAAATAATTCATTAGAGACTATTGTTTATCATTTTATTCAAAAACATTTTAATGATAATAAATCAATTAATATTATTACTGATCAAAGTGATGAATTATTTTTTAAAATCAATTCAAGAAGATTTTATTTACATCATGGTGATACAATTAAAGGTGGAAACGGGATAGGGGGAATACATGTTCCTATTATGAGAAGCCGTGCTAAAAAATTAGGAACAAGCGTTGCAAATGATAAAGCGTTTGACACAATGATTATTGGGCACTTTCATCAACATTATGTTAGTGATGAATTAATTATTATGAATAGTATTAAACCGTATGACGAATATTGTAAAAGTTTCAATTTTCCATATTCTCGTCCTGGAATGACAACATTCTTTGTAAATAATCACGGAGACATAATATACGCAACTGATATTAAAATAAGAAAAAAATTAAATAATAAACCTACCAAGCACATAGAGTTATTTTAAAAAAGGAATCAAATGTTAACATTACTTAAATCGAAGATAACTAAATACTTATTGTTGAGTGGAGTAATATTGTTACTAATAGGATATCATTATATTAGTATAAATAATTTAGAATCTAAAATCAATGATCTAGAATTAAACTATCACCAATGCATAATAGATAAAAATAGTTTAACTGATACAAATGATCAAAATACAAGATTTATTAAAGAATTGCAATTTGAAAATGAACAATGCACTGTAGCTACTCAGGATTTAAATAACGTGATTAGTCAATATAATCACTCAAGCAATTCTACTATTCATCAATTAAAAAATCAATTATCTAATTTACAAAATAAATTAGATAATGAGTTAAATAGTTGTGGAGATATTATACTAAAGGACGCAAATGAAACGTATTTTAATCAAATTGGTAAATAATATTGTTATTAAATTATTATTTGTAATTATTATATTATTCTCTATCTTAGGATGTAAAGAATCTGAGATTGTAATCGAACACAAATATAAAACACTTAATAAATTACCAGAGATTACTAAACCTAAGACTAATATTGTCAATTCTAAAATATTACTTCCTCATGAATATATTTGTATTTCAAAAAGTGAATATATAATTTTAATGAATAATTGGACAGATTATCGAATCTGGGCAGAGTATAATTTTGAATTGATAAAAAAGAGAAATTTATTAATTGATAAAATTAATAAAGAAAATACAGAAAATGAAGGAGAATAAATGTTAACAAGTTATAAAGATAATGGCGTTATAACATTTGAATCAATGCTTAATGACGATGATAATCCATTTCTTGCAATACAGGAAACAGTAGAGATGTGGAAACCTCAATTGCAAAGATTTCCATCAACTACTTTAACATCATATGCAACAAAAGATGAGTTAGTAGATGGAGATGTTTTAATACATAGTGTTCCAAATCAAGAATTTTATGTAACTAGTGATCTTATAACTACTAGTGAAAATCTTGAAAATTACACATTAGAACAAGTAGATATTGTACCTGATGGCTTAACAACACCCTGGATAAATCCTTCATGGACACAGCTTAGGGAATATAAATCATATTGGATGAATGATAGTATATTTGCTGTAAAATGTTTAGGTAATAATACACTTACATCATTTAATGTTGTAAATCCAAATGATATAACTCAATTAGCATTTAGCGAAACATATGTCACAGGCGGAAAATATAATATGGATTTAGAATTCTTTTCAAATGATGGTACTAAATATATCGGAATAAATGGTGATGCAAGTTATGTACATTTTAATTTTTATGATTTATCTACTCCTTTTAAAAAATTAGATAGTGCTGTTTATCGCTCAACATATTCTTTTGGCTGCAGTGTCTCGTATTTAAGCATAATGGGTATAAACCCAGAATTTAATAAAGTGTATTTTTATAAATATTCTTCCACTGGCACACTATCAATCTATTCAGTGGATTTTGATTTTACTTTAGGAAATGCTAGTAACTTAGTATTACTAAAAACAATAAATGTTTTTACATCATTAACGAAAAAACCAATAGATCTATATGGTAATCATATTCAAATATCAAAAGATGGAAAAGCATTGTTTTTACATTATTGGCCTGAAAATAATTCATTTACTTCAAACTTTTTAGGAGATTATTTAGAAATTTATGAAATGCCAAATAGCTATGATTTTGCAAATATTGCTTTAAAAAATAAAGGGATATTGGAAATACCAATCGCTGGAAATTTTTTATTATCTGATAATATTAACAATCTTTATATTAAACAACAAGGTGATAATAATGTGTTTTTTAAAATAGATTATTCTACGTCTAATTTTATAGATATCTCTTCTTTGAATTTTACAAATATAAATGATGTAATACTTTATAAAAAAGAAAATCATGATTTAACACTTGAATGTACATATGATGATGAATTAACTGTTTCCAAGACACCTGAATCAGTGCATTATGAAAATGGTCGAATCTATTTAAAATATCCTAAATCTGAAAACACATGTAATAAAATAGATTATGTTTTAAAAAATATTAGCAACAAACAAGTTTTTAATAATCTGTCGACCAAAATAGATAAAATGGTTCAAATCACAGAAGAAGTGTAATATGGGTTATGAATGTTTAATATCTGGATTCAATATAAAACAATTTAAGGATTTAACTGAAAAAGAAAAAGATATTTTTAAAAAAAATATTAATAGAAAATCTTTTATTTTTAAAGATAATATTTTTAAAGATTATACACTAGAAGAAAAGAATACATTATTTTCTTCTAGTGTATCTACTTCTTCATGGGAACTTGAAACATTATTTCATAACAAAATTGTTGATGAAATATTAGGATATAAACTATCTATCGTAGATTATAATTTAAATACGATATCCTCAGATTTAGGTTACCCTTCAACATCATCAAATTATTTATTAACAGTATCATCGAGTGATCTTGGCGAACAACAATATTCCACTATATCAATTATAGAGAGTGGATATCGCACAGCTTACGTATCATTAAGTGATCTTGGCGAACAACAATATTCCACTATATCAATTATAGAGAGTGGATATCGCACAGCTTACGTATCATTAAGTGATCTTGGCGAACAACAATATTCCACTATATCAATTATAGAGAGTGGATATCGCACAGCTTACGTATCATTAAGTGATCTTGGCGAACAATATCTTGGTGAACAATAATATTCTACTATATCAATTATCGATCAAGTATCATCAAGTGATCTTGTTTAAATAAAGGATTCATATGTTTACAGCATTAGGGTTGAATGCCCAGTATTCAACAGAAGAACAATTTAAGGATCCAAGTAACCCTTGGATTAAAACAAAAGAACAGTTGGTAATACATCCAGAATTACTGAATATAAAATCATTTAGTAATCAACAATATTTATATACAAATAATATTGTTGTAGACGGAGACAATTTATCTGGTTCAAATAATTTAGATTTTATAGCAAACAATACTAAAAAGTTTTTTGATATTGAAAATATAAATACTAAATATTATGATTATTATAATATTTTCCTTGATCAATTAGCATTATTAAATTCAGGTAATAATATAGAATTTGCATTATCTGGTGAAGATTTTGATAATCAACTTAAAAATAATTTATATCTAAAACTTGATACGGATTATCCAGAATTAGATAAAAGTATTTTTGATTTAGCATTATTAAATAACACACATGGTTCAATTAATACTTATCAAATTACAAATTCCGGGCATATTTATTTTTATAAAATGAATGATGGTCCGGAAGTAGATTATATAAAAATAAACCATTGCGAATTAGATGGAACACTTTTAAATTCTATCAATTTTACAGAATTTAAAAGTAGTCAAACATTTATTGATGCATTGGAATCATCATTATTTACTTATCCTGTGTTATATATTGTTGGTGATTATATTTTTTGTTCCTATTTTGCATACGATACATTTACCGCAGTAGATGTATATCATTGGGATAAATTACATAATACTATAAATTATATAAAATATATGAGTTTAGTATTGCCTCAAACAGAGTTAAACGATTCATTTTATATAACAGATGATCTTAGTAAAATATTATTTTATGAATACCGAGATCTTACCACTAACACTTTAATATATGATATGAATGATTTATATATTAATTCAAATTATCAAACATTTCCAGGAATAGGTAAATATTTAAATCCAAGTAATTATTTGGTTTGGATTGCAAATGAGTCTGATGAAAAATATTATAAATTATATAAAACTACAAATTATGGAATGCCTACTACTCAAATTGGAGAAAAATTGGTACCTAATGTTGAACTCTTTAGAGGGGATTATTATTATTATAACAATAAACTATATATTTCAGATTGTATTCTTAGTACACCTTTATCTGAACTATTTGAAATTCCTTTACCATCTACTGATTACCCATCAAATATTATTAAAAAAATTCCAGAAAATATAATAAATGAAATACAAATTGATGTTATTTATGGTAGAACATATATTGATGAATCGCCAGTAGTTTTAGATGATGGGTTAAATGATATTGTAGTCCGTAAAGTACCAGAGAGTTGGGAATACATAGATAATAAATTATATATCGAATATAAAGTTTCAAATATAAAATCAATTAGATATAAACTAAAAGTATATGTGCCAAAAAATATATATGTGGTTGAAACAAATACAATATTCACAACATATGAGATAAAAGGAAACATATGAAAATTCTAATTAAAAAAATTATATTAGAAAGTATATTAGATGATATAAATGAAGAGTTATATAGTAAACTAAATCCTAAAAGAGATTATTTAATTTTAAATAAAAAAGGTACTAAGATTGAAGCTAAACCTTTAGAAGATTTATATGATGATCAGAAAAAGCCTTTAACTATGGGGGAAATAAGTGAAAGTGTTTTATCTGATACAAAAAATAAAATAGTTTCGAAATTTATTAAATCAGATAAACATACAACTGACACAACCAAAGAACTTAGTAAATTAGGGTTGGCGAATATTGATCGAGGTAATCTACAAGTTTTTAAAGGACAAGCTCGTCATGCTCAAGGTATGAATCTAGAAGAAAATATTAATAACTGGAGAGATAAAAGAACTAAAGTTATTAGCGCGGCGGATAAATTAGCTTTAAGTAAAAAAGATGCAACAATTCCTGCTAAATCAAAGAATGATCTTAGTAGTCATTATGATATTCAGCAAACACATCCTACCCGGAATCCTAAACCTGGTCAAAAATTTCTATTAAGGAATAACTAATGATTAATTATACAACGGTTGATCCAAGAATACTTGATAATTACAATGAGCCTAGCTTGACTGGAAATTTAATTATAGATAATGAAAGTTATATTAGAAATCCAGATAATTTAATTACTGTATTTGTCGAAGATAATTTAAAATATAGACCAGATGTAATCAGTTTAAAATATTATGGAAATGATTCATATTTTCCATTAGTATTAGCAGCTAATAATATTGGAACACTCATGGATTTTATACCTAGTAATTTTAATAATCAAATTAAAATTATCCACCCCAAATTAATTGATGTATTGAAGATGCAACGTTAAATAAATAAATTCTCATAAAAGGAACACCTATGGCGATCATAGATATAAAGATAATCAAATTAACCGATGAGACGGTTAAGAATAAATTTTACAATAATATTAAAATAACTCTACAAAAATTAGGAACTAGTCATAAGACAAGAGCTTTGCATCCTCTTATGTTAAAAGAGATGTTGCTAATTGGAGTGGGTAGTCAAGATTTAACACAAACAGAATTAGCTAAATTTGGAACATATTTTGGCAACGATAAAAAGCTAAGCGGGCTAATAGTTGATATAGGTAGTATATTAAAAATAAGTGATCTAAATGATGTTATGACTAAAGTCAATGATATGCATCGAGCTAATGCTGAATTAAGTCGTGTAAAAACAACTATCACAGATACTAGTGAATTGCAAATGAATAGACTAAAAAGAGAAATTGTTAGAATCCAAGAAGATATAATTGATAGTATAGATTATTTTTCACTTATTGATGCTTATTATTTTCTTTATATTCATAAACTTAGTGATATAGGATTACAAGGCAAAGGTAAAAATAAATTATTTGAAACAACATATGAAATATTTAAAAGCATTAGCTATAAAGTAAATGATCGTTTAAGTATTCCAAACACTCCTCAAATTAATATTATTCTTGATTATATGTTTGCTAGATTATTTACTACCCAAAATGGTCAAACTATTTTGGCTAAATTAAGTAGAATGTATGGTAAAGAAGAAGTTCAATTCTTAGTAAATGTTCGACCGGCTGCATTTGATGAATTAAAGCATCTGGCTCAAATTTATACAAAAGCTCAAATTGTAAATGTTACCGAAAGTGTAATTATTAACAGTTATAGAAATGTCGGAGGTGAAGAACTAATTGATATGATGCAAGGATCCTTTAGTGAACTAATCAGTTATTTAATCAGCTCTATATATAAAAGCCCATTATTTAATGTAATTAATATTGAGAAAGATAAACAACTTCGTTTAGAAGAACTGGTACTTAATTTTAAAAGAGAATTGGTAATAGGATAAATAATGAAATTTATTATTAATAAAACATTGTTATGTGAGAGTTTGCACGACTTAGCAGTTAACTCTGCTAAGTTTGGAGGAACTATAGATGCAAATTCTGTAGCGGAGCAGGCTTTAAACATGAAGGGCTTAAATGCTAAAACTAATCAAGAGATGAGTGAAAAGAAACAACTGGATGCATTACGCGCATCGAAGTCGGGAATTAGTAGCAAAGACGCAATTATGGCTAAGAATGAAATGAAACTCCAAGGACATGGTTAAAAGATATTTATCTTTTAACCAAATATTTTTTATATGTTTAATAAATTAAATATTTAAAAACTATTAAAGGAAAATTATGGAAGAAGTATTAACCTTTATAGATGGTCGAGAATATAAAGGAATGGATTATTATAATAATCTAAGTAAAGAAGAAATTGCTTTAGAAAAACTAAAGTGCAGAATGAGTCTTTTATATTGGGTAGAGACATATGCGTATGCGCCTGTAACGGGTGGTAATGTTCATATGGGAACAAGTGAACAGTGGAAGAGTAGTCCTAAATTTAGAATATTATTTAAATTATTTGAACATGAAGATGCAGTACTATTACTAAGTAGTCGGCAAATTGGTAAATCAACAATGGCTTTAATGTATGCCATGTGGGCAATGATATTTTTTCCTGGTATAGAAATTATGTTCCTTACGTTGGATAGTAGTCTAGCAAAAGATGCAGTTGTGAGATTAACAGGAATTAGTGATTCGCTTCCTTATTGGATGCAAGTTCCGAATGCGAGTAAGGCTGCTAAAGCTACATATATGTATTTGAAAAATGATAGTAAATTTAAAACAAGCTTTATCAGTGGAGCAGTTGATCCGAATAAAGCTGGTCGTGGACTTAGCCAATCAATTATTATCCTCGATGAGTTTGCGTTCTGTAATCACGCAGATCTGGTTTATAGTTCAATGCAACCATCAGTTGCTACTGCGAGGATGCATGCTAAACGTAACGGTTATCCCACATTAGTACTTGCTGTTAGTACTCCAAATGGTGGAGGAGAAAATACATTCTATCAAATGCTACAACGAAGTGTATCCATTGATGATTTATATGATTTCGAAAATAAAGTAATGTATGAAAATTATGAAGAACATTTTACAGATGAGTCAAACTCATTTATTAGTGTTCAAATTCATTGGAGCGAAACTCATAGAGATGAAAGTTGGTATAAACAACAATGCAAAGACTTGAACTTTAATCAGCGACGAATTAATCAGGAGCTTGACTTAGCATTCCTTGGTAGTAGTGATAGTATCTTTAGTGATGAAATTATTAGTGAATTAATTATCAAGAAACCATTTAGTGAAATCACTTTACCATTTGGTAATAAATTTAAATTATTTAGTGATATAGATCCTTCTAGGACTTACCTGCTCGGGGCAGATACGAGTGCTAGTACTGGAGTAAATAGTGACTTCTGTTCTCTAAGTTTAATGGATGCTATTAGTGGTCAAGAAGTTGGAGTATGGAAGGGTAAATTTAGTGTTGTTAAGAAATTTAGTCATTTATTAAAACACGCTGTAAAAGGACTAAATCAATACTATAATTTAACAAGTGATAATCTTATTGTTATTATTGAAAGAAACTCATTCGGTAAAGGCGTAGTTGAAGAACTAGTTTATAATGATCCTATGACTGATGACTTCGATTATGCAAGTTATGTGTGGCAAGATTCTATGGCTAATGGTGATTTAGTTTATGGATTCTGGACAGGTAATGCAGGCAAACTAGGTAATGGTAGAAGAGATCAAATGTTTAGTGAGTTGATGAATCATGTAAATCAAAATCCTACATTTATTCACTCAAATGAATTAATTAGTGAATTAAGAAATTTAGTTCAGAAAACGAATGGTAGAATAGAAGCTAGTAAAAGCAATCATGATGACGTGGTTATGGCTTTTAACTTCTGTTTATATGTTCGAAAATTAATGATTACAAGTGGTGAAATAATAGTTGATGGAGAAATAACAGCATTCCAATTAACAGCTGAATCAATGAATTCATTCATAGGAGCAGTGTTTGGTGAAGGAAATTATTTTGAAAGTCGCCAACAAGATGAGGAAATAATTTTTGAGAAGTATGATAAACAAGGTAATAGAATAAATGTTCAAAGAGAGCTGAGTCTTGATGATTATATAATTATGTAAAAGATAAAAAGGTGTTAAATGACAAATCAGGAACTAATGAAATTGAAGCAATTTTTTAATTTAGAAGATGCTTCTAAAAAGAAAGATGATTTATTAGGCAAGCTAGATAATACTATACGACCTGTAAAACCATTTGTAGGAATGGCTAAAATAGGAAGTATCGCAGCAGGTGATGCATTAGCAAATAGTCTAGGAGTTGATAATGCTGCTCAGATTACTCAAGCGTTAAGTGCTGCGTATCTAGGAACCATGACACCACAAAAATCTAGAGATGTTAATAATTCTCAAAAAGAAGCAGCCTTAAATAAACAGATTGCTCACCAAAGTGGTTACAGTGGTAATCAAACAATAGATTCATTAGGAAGTGGATCAAGAGCAATTAAAAATGCGGGTAATTTCTTAAAAACCGGATATTTATTAAATGCCGCAGGTGTAAGTAATCCAATAGGAAGTTTATTCGGAAATACTGGTTTTGCTATGGGACCAGCAGGTGGTGGTATAGCTGCTATGAAAATGGCGGGTGGACTAGAGCAACTAGGTGGGGCAACTACTGGAGCACTTGGTAGCGGACTTAATATGCTAGGATTAGAGGGTGCTAGCGCTATGATGGGTGGAATAAATCCTATGGTAGCAGGACTGGGCGCCCTTGTTGCGGCTAGTAAAGGTAGTAAAGCATTATATAATAAATTCCAAGAAGGTAGTTCAATTAATCTTAAAAAAGATAAATTAAGCACAACTACTCAATTCACTAGTCCTCATCAACTTGAAAAAGATTATGGTAGTACTGATAATATTCGCAGACGCATCAAAATGCTTCAAGAGATGAATGTTTTACAACCAGGCGATGCATTACTTGCAGATATTCTTGGAATGATCGAAGGACACACCAGTGTGCTTCCCATGCTTACATCAACAATAATAGATAATGAAAGTGTTAAGAATAAAGAGGGTGGAAACGGTGCTCAGAATACTTTAGATGAACTATTTGGAAGTGATGGTGCAAATGATTTCTATGATCAGCAAAATAAAAAGAAAACTGGAAAATTCTTTCAATTCTTATCCGCACTAGAACTTGGAACTAGTAATTTAAATGCTACGTTTGATATCTTTGGACAAATTGGTAACACTCTTCAAGGAAAAAGTAGTACTAAATTATATAATGAGGCAAATACTAAAGCTAAATTACAAAATCCATTTGCAGCTGAACAAGAATTTGGAAGTCAATTTAAAATTCCAACAAGTATGGTCAAAGCAATACATACAACTCCTAGTCAGATAATTGATACAAATGCCACATATGAAGGAAAACTACTTTCCTTAATCGGACTCGGTGTTGAAATTAATAAATTTAGTGCACATGAATTACTTAATATTAGAACTAATGGATTCGGTTTATCAAATGTCGGATCTCATGGACTATTACGCGATATTAAAGATAGAATTGAATTTGAAGAACAAGAAGCTGAAATAAATTCATTTACAATGGGTAAACAAGCGTTAAGAAATATTGATGAATTACTTGGATATCTTCCTGGGTGGAACATGGTAAGTGGTTCTATTAAGATGATTAATAGTGCTAGTGATTACTTAGGTGATACTATTGATTCATTAAGTAAAAGCGATACAATAAATCCATTTAAAGCATTTTTTAATAACCTTTATGATTCAATGGGTAATGATGCATTGAATGATCCAAATAGTTTACTACGAGCAATCGGTGCTACTGAAATGGATGCTCAGCAAAGAATGGCTACCTATTTAGGATATGATTTCCCAGATAGATTTGAATTATTATTAAAATATAATTTAAGTCAAATGGAAAGCCTTGAGGCTATGGCAGGCCCAGTTCATCGATCACAATTAGAAACATTAACTATGAATAAATTTACAGGTAGAATGATGAATGACGCAGGTCATCAAAATCATCTATTCGATTTATTTGAGAATTTAGAAAATCAATTAGATTTTATTAAGGGACCTACATCATTCTTTCAACAATTATTTTACGATGAAGATAGTGTTAAAGCTAGACAACGCCGAAAATTTAAAAAAGATCAACAATTTTTAATGAATAAAGGTGGATATGATATCTATTCTCGATTAAATGATATAAGTAGTGATATAAGCGATAATATAAGCGATAATGATTCTGTGTCCGCTCAAGATATACAAGATAGGGTTAAAAGAGAAACGGATTATCAATATCGAATAAGTCTAGAAGAAAGAAAAATATTTTTATTAGAAGAGATTCTGACATGTCTCGGATGTGAAAGCAAGTCGAAACGTATTAATAAACCTCAACAAGATCAACAAGATCAGCAAGAATCACAAGAGGGTGATACATATGCTATGATGGGAGGACTTGGAGGTGGACGAGACGGAAAAAATAAAAGAAGTAAAAGTCCAACTAAAGGTAAAGGTAAATTAGCAGGTGCTCGAAAATTAATTGAAAGTGTCAAAGGATTCTTCAAAAAAGGAATGTTTGGGAAAGCAGCTGGATTGATGGGTAGAGTAATTGGATTTTTACTCCCTGGGCTAGCTACTCCGATGGCTCCATTTATTGGTACTGCTATTGCTGCAGCAAGTGCTCTTTATATGGCATATGAATTATATGATTATGTTACAAACGATAAAGTAAGTGATATAGATGTAATTGATAGTAAAGTTAGCGATAAGGATAAGGAAAGAGTAGATGCTAATAGACAACGCCTTGAATTATTAGCTGGCCAATACTCTAATGATCAGAAACAGTTAGTAAATTATCTAAAACAAAATTACACAGCTGAACAATTAGAATATATGATAGCGGACTTAGATAGTGATTTTTACACATCATCTAATGAAGCTAAACTAATGAGCGCTGCTAAGCAAGCATTAAAAGAAAAAGGTAGTATTAATAGCCTTACGCCAAAAAATATAAGCAAAAAACCAAGTGCATTTTCACATAAACGTAATTTGACAAAGAGCTTTATTGATGAACTAGCTTATAAGGATGTTTCCGTAATTGATAGATTATTAAACGAAGATGATGCTTTCAAAGGTGAGAAAAATAAAGGTAATAGAGAATTACTCGAGAGCTTTAAATTATTTGTACAAAATATTGATCCTAGTATAACAGGGGAAGCTAGGGTTAAACTACAACAAGAATTTTTACAAAGTGGTGGATTAAAAAATTCATTAAATGTTGCAAAGAAAGAAAGTAATTTAGCTTGGGCAAATTTCGGTTTAAGTGTTCAAGGAAAAAGTGTAACATATGATACTTATCCCGGACAAGCAATATCAAGTTTAGGAAATGGAACAATTAGTGAAAATTCAACTACGTTGAATATTTTTGATTCAAATAATAATCTAACAGTTATATATTCTGGAATCACTAGTGATTTAAAAGTTGGAACTAATGTAGCTAAAGGTAGTATTATCGGATACGCAACAGGTGAATCAATTACAGTTAGAGTTAAAGGTCCTCAATCTGAATATTCACCCGAAGAGTATTTAAATTCACGAGAAGCTTCTTATGAGCAACAAAAATATAATGCGACACATAATCGTAGTTCAATGCATCGATCTACTCAAGCAGAATTAACTGAATTTAAAAATATATCAAAATTGAATCAGCAAATTAATCAAAAAGAACAGTTGATGGATAAGATGGAATTAGCTAGATTAGAAGCTCTTAGTAAAGGAGATGATCGTAAAGCTAAAGCTTTGGAAGACACAATTAATAAACAAAAAGAACTGATGGAACAATTGGTTGCAACTTTCATAGAAGTAAGTGGGGTTAATACTCAAACATCAGCTGCGATTGTTAATCAAGTTCAACAATTAACTAAAGATCCATCTAAATTAGTAGACTTGCATGAGTTATTAAGAAGTTCAACTGATATATCAAATTAAAAAGGAATACAATGTTTGTAATAGGAAAAATACCAGCGTATAATTCAAATATTAGTAATATTGAATTACAGAAGGGTGAACAAGGAATTAAATATGAAAATAGGTTGTTAAATAACTTAACAGATATAACATTTAAACCTACTGGATATGAAATTAAAATGACTGATTTGGAGAAAGTAACTGATGGAGTATCTGGATTTGTAACAGGAGTTGTTAATTTTGCGGATAATATAATCGAGGCAGTTAAAGGAAAGAAAGAGTCAACTATTCACGCTGCTTCAGATATTGTAAAAACCATGTATAGTACAGGTGGAGGGAAAATAGGAGTTACTGGACTTACAGCTAATTTAATGTGGGAAAATATTGCAAAACACAATATGCTTCCACAAGAGAAAGTTATTAAATTAATATGTACTAATGATTCAACTGTAAGTGAAATTCTTAGTAATAATTTTGATTCGAATTATATAAATACATTAGCTAATGATGTATTTAGTAAAGGACTTATTGGAAAAACTCAAAATATAATGAATATTTCCAGACACCTATCTAGTCAAGTAGGTCTAGAATATATGAATGCTATTCAAAATGCACAAAAAGGGGGCAAGGTAGATAATACAACTTCTTTATTTGCATTAGGGAAGGTATTAAATTTTCAAAGTGCATTACCTAGAACATGGGTAAAAAGTGATTATACAAATACAATGCAAGTATTGATAAAACTAGTGTCTCCAACAGGTGATCCACAAGATATAAATAATTATATAAATACTCCACTGCGTACATTATTTGCAATGTCGAGTCCAATAACTTTAGATGGTATAAACTTTGGATTCCCTCCTATTTGGGAAATAACTGCTAGTGGTTTAAATGGTATGAAATTAGGAGCTATTGAATCTATGACTATCACTCGAGGTGGGACAGATACACAATTTAATAGATTTAATCAACCTTTAAATGTTGATATAAGAATGACTATTGCTCCACTTGCTTTGGGGTTTGCAACGAGTGCCAACTCAAGTATCAGTATGACGTCAGCTGCAGGGCAAAAGAATTACAATAATATGCTGGTTAATACACCATCAACTATAAATACATCATTATTAAATAATAATGGTAATAAACTACTGAGTATCAAATTATAAAAAAGGGGGACTAAATGGAGAATAATGATCCAATATTGCCGGAAGATGAATTAATCGATCAGCCAATATTTGAAGAAGGCGTCGTTGTTAAATTAAAAGATGATATAAAATATATTATGAAAAAAATTGAAGACGAAAATAAAAATAAAGAACCAATTAGAAACACATAATAAAGGAATAACATGGAATACATTATTGTAATAATTGTTTTGATTATATTAACAATGATTGATATAGTTTTACGACTACGAGGACTACGAGGACTACCTAAGAGCAACCCTCCAATTGAAAAAGTTGATATTATGACTCTTCACTCCACATATGATTTTTTAAATAAGATACTATTGGATAAATTTGAATTTTATTTAAGTGGTCAAATTTTACCTTATTTGATAAATGGTAAAAGTTTAGATAATAAAATGTTACATGAATTAAAAGAGCAATATTATATTGATGTAACAAAGATGCTTAATAAGGATATGCAGGATAGAATACTTGAAGTATTTTCAAAGCAAGGGATTATTTTGTATATTCATCAATCATTTTTGAAAGCATACAATGCAGCAGAAATCAAATATAAAAGTGATTCATATAATACTCGATCACTTGAATCATTTTATAAACAATAGGAGATATAATGTGGGGAAATGAAGAACAAACAGAGTCAACCGAACCAACTGCAAAAGGAACATTAGATTCCGTAAATGCACTTAGTGATATTGATCAGAAATTCGGAGATATTTATAGTAATACTATTTCAAATTTAAGTGGTAATAATTTATATAGTGCTAAGATACAATCTATCGAAATCGAAGAGTTAAGTAAGTCTATGCGCAAGAAAGAAAAAATAGAGACTACCCTTGATGATGACACATTAGATGTTTTAAACGCGTCAAATAATGACATACTAGGTAATGCTAATGATCTTAGTATTCCGAATGAACGGAGAAAACGTTATCAACATTATGAAGAAGTTCCTAATATTAATTATATTGCTCATAGAATGCTTAAAGTATATGTTGATAATATTTTAAATAAAAATGTTCAAAATAAACAATTTATTAATATTAATACTAATCAAAATAATTTAAACTTTTTAAATAGCAATAAACAAGATATAGGTGAAAATTATAAAAAATTCCTAAAAACTTTTATAGTTTATTTTAGTATTCAACATAAATTAAAATCTAAAATTGTTCCAGAAATGTTAAAATATGGAAACAGCTATGTTGAAGTAGTTAATCTTGAAAAAATGTTTAATACAAATATTCGTAAAGAATTAATTACTGAAACAACATTGCAGAGAACTCCAATAGGTATGTGTTATTTTGAATCTAGTTATAAGAGCAAAGATAATGAGTTAGTAGAGGAAGGGGAATTAGATATTGATACAGTTGATTCAATAGATAAACAATTCAAAGACTTACTCTGTTCTAAAGAATTAATTCAAGAAAACGAATATGATATGTTTAATGATCTTACATCTGAGCAAAGCGAATATAAATTCGACGACATCGGCGACTTAGATTTTAAATGTTTAAAAGATATATATTTAAAAATTACTAATCCTAATAAAGTGATTATGGTTGAGCAAGATGGAATATTATTTGGATATTTAGTTGTTGAAGAAGATGAAGACCTTCAAGGTATCGAAATTGATGTATTTAAAAGATTTACTCAACAAGAATCTAGTAAAGGCGGGAAAGATGTTCAAAAAGAAATAATTGATAATATGACAAAAGGTGTTATTAATAAACTTAATGAACGTTTAAGAGAAAATAATGATTCTATAAAAGATTTAGACTTAAGCGAAAGTGTAGAGAGTAGTATTAAAATTATTCTATATCATAAACTTAAAGAAAATAGCAAATTAAAATTTAGATTTTTGAGTCCTAATCAACTTATTAATTTTAGCACAAATATAGATAAGTATGCTCCTTATGGTACAAGTATCTATGATCCTATTTTACAACCAGTTAAAATGTATAACCTAGCATTGATGTCTAGTATAGTTAGTAGATTGTCGAGAGCAAGTGTTGTAAGAAAATGGACAATTGAAGCGGGTAATAAAAAGAATCATGCGGAAATAGTGGAGAAAGTAAAAGCTGATATTAAAAATAAAAGTATTAGTTTTGATAGTTTAAGTAATATTAAAAATATTCCTAATGTTTTAACAGACTTTAGAGATATAGCAACTATTCAAGTAAATGGTCAAAGATTTATTGATATGGAAATAGTTCCTATGAGTGACAGAAGTTTACCTTTAAATGATTTAAATGATCTTAGAAATGAATTAATTGCTGCAACTGGAATTCCAAGTGTTTATTTAAATATTGGGGATCAAGCAGATTTAAGAGAAACTCTAGTAAATTTAAATACAAGTTTTGCTAATAATATTTCTAGTCTCCAATCAGGTATTGATGATGCAATGAATCAATTAAGTAATTCGGTATTCAATATAGTTCTAAAAAATAATGGATACGAGAGCAATGATTTTGTAATCAGTAACTATTATTATTTATCACTTAATCCTCCTCTAGTTCTTACTGTTCAAGCGAACGAAGCATTAATAAATAGTATAACGAATATTATAGGAATGCTAAAAAGTGCTGAAGTGGTTGTTGATCCACTTGAAATTTATAAAATGTATCTTCCTAGTATGGATTGGGATGCATTGATTAAGAGCGGAACAAGATTTATTAAGAAACAAGCTAAGAATACTTTAATTTCGCAACAGGGTGGACAAAGTTATTAAAATATAAAGGGATATAATGAGAAAATTAACTCAATACCAAAGGAGTGTTCTAGAGGAATGCAATTCAAATCTTCTGCTTTTACTTGAAGCAGAAGAGGTCAATAGTGATGATGAACAACCTGATCATGGTGAACCAAGCGAACAAGAAAATAATCAACCTGAACAAGAACAAGAAGAACCAATGACTCAAGAGGAATTAATGGCTGTTGAGTTTATAGGAACTGAAGATAAATTTGTCCAGTTTGTGCTCTATGAAAAAATTATAGATTTAAGTAGCAAATTAGAAATTCTTAGAGAAAGCATCAAGGATGACATGTTAAATGAAAAATTTAATATTTTATCTAGAATTGATCAGTATATACAATATGTTGATGTTTTAAATGAATTAATTTTCACTATTAATACAGAAGTTGTTTATAAAATCATTGGACAAATTGAATTAGAATTAATTGATTTATTAACAGCGTATAATAATGAACTAGTTAAGAAAGAGGATAAATGAAAACAGAACAAAATGGAAAAATTGTTTATATTAATCCAAACCAGGTAGAACAAGGAACTTTTCAAAAACATGGATTGAGAGCAATTGATCGGAAGCCAAATGATTATTTACGAATGGTTAGTAGAACATTTAGTGCCTTTAGAGAAACACCTACAAATTCTACAGTTGTTAGTTACGTAAATGGTTTTAATATAACTCATTATCTTAAAAATGTAGACGAAGTAATAGATTATATACCAACTGAAACATCTTATGATCTATTTTATATAAATAAAGGTATATGTATTATCGATAATCAATTAATTGATATGCATGAAGACACCTTATTTTATTTTGATAAATCTCATTTTCTAAGAAATACAAAATATGCGATCGTAATCGAATATGACTATATTGAACAATACAGAGACGAGATAGCAACATATAGATTTTACAAATACAATGATTTAAGATTTCCTAGACAAGATGATTTAAATGTCGTTGATTGTAAATTTCAAGATGTTTCCCTTGATGGTATTCATAGTACTGTTGAATTCAGTGGAAGACCTGGTTTAGTAATTGCAACATTCTTTGTAGATGATACAGGAACAATTGTTAGAAGTTATAATGAACAAGACGGAACTCGCCTACCTGGAATTGATCCACAATATTTAAGTAAATTATTTATGCAAAATTATAAATTACTTTTTGAGAATTTTGCAAAACAGGCTAAGAGTGTATACAGTAGTATGGAACTCACACAGTCTAATTTTATTAATGTTGATCAATCAAAGATTGGACAAAATCTTCGAAGTGGCGATATGTGTTATTATAATGAAGATAGTAAATGCTACGAAAGAAGTATTGCTAGTCGACAAAAATTTGCTAAAGTTGTTGGTCTTTATTTAAATGAATATAGTGAAGGAAATCATTTAATTATATTTGGTGGGATGATTACAATTGATCCACAAAAATATAATTTATCAAATGATCATACACTTAATACTCTGCAACCAGGTAAGCATTATTATCTCCGAGATGATTGTAGTTTATTCGACGATACTCAACCAGCAATGACTATTGAAAATTATACATTAAGTGATTCAAGTGGACAGATTAGTACAAGATTTTATCCTAATAGTGTTAGAGTAGGATATGCAACTGCATGTAATCAAATCCTTATTAATATTGACCACTCGGTTGAAATCGGTACTGGAAATCTTCTAGCATTATTTGGAAATTTTGATGAATATAAAAGAGAATATGATGCTAATAATTTAGTAATTGATTCTAATAATACAATAGATAATAACAATTTTAAAATTAATCACTACATTGAACGAAATAATTATATTGATTCACGACTCGGTGTTAATCATTATAATAATGTACTTAATTTTGTAAATACATTTTATACCGTAAATCCTAAAGCTTTCATCCAAGCAGTTTATAAAGTATTAAGCTATCGATTACAAAATTTAAATATTGAATTAATTGAACAACATATTTCAACTGAAACTTATGAATTGGGCAAATTTAGTGCTACTCAACAAGAAGATATTATTCTTAAATTACAAGAATATTCTGGTGTGTATGATATTAGAAATTTATTAAGTGCAATAATCACTAAGTATGAAGCAACTATTAATACTAGCACAGTTCAGAATACCTCATTTAATGAACAATATTATATCAATAGATTAAGTATAATAAATAAGAGATTGCTTGTAGACAGATACGAATTAGGAGACTCTCCTAGTGTTACAGAAAACTTTGAAAATTATTTAATGAATGATAATAACAATACTGTTGGAAATTATTCTACTCAGATTGCAAATGTTATAAGTGACATAAACGGGTTAATGACAACCAATGAAGAATTAATTAGCACATTTAAAACTCGCACAGAAGAATTAAACCAACTAAGAAGTGAGCGACATATTATTATTCATTTGAAACAAAATGTTGATAAGTTAATTGCATATCATGAGAATGAGTTAAGTTATAATTTAGATATAATAGATACTCTCCAAATGCAAATAGTTGAAATGCAAAATATTATTCAAGAATCTAGTAAAATGATTATCACTAGTGAAAGTTTAAGACTTGATATATTCATGATGAATGAATATCAAAGAAATGTATTTAATTACACATATATTACTGATCGACTCCGCAGAAGACTTTATTATGTACCAATATATAATAATGATTTAACAAAAGCTGTTACAAATAAAGAGAATGTTGACAATCACCCAGAATCAACAATTGTTCAGCAATTAGCTGCAGCCGAAGAAGTTAATCGAATTCAAACATTAATCAATCATAATAATGCAATGATTAATCAATACACTTTAGAATATAATCGAATTAGAACAGAAGTGTTTGGAATTGATCCTATTATTCAAGGTGATGTTAATTTCGATGATGGTGGTAGAAGTAATCAAAGATTACAAGAATATAGATATGGTTGTGACTCAGATGATTTTTATAATGGGTTAAGTGATAACGTGATTACAACATGTGATTATGCTAGCCAGGGAGTAATCACATTAGATTATAAAACAGTTAATTATGAGTCAATTGTAACATTAAGTGGAACGGTTAGTAATATTGAAAACTTATATGTTACATATAATAATGTTGATTATCCAGTTGATATTTATGAACACACTTGGGAATTTAAAACACCTGAGTTAGGTATAGGAAGCTACATATTAACTGTTCATGGATTGGATCCTGAGGGTAAAATAGTATTTAGAACCGCTGGCTTCCAAGTATTGGAGAAATAATGTCAATTCAGAATTTTGAAATAACAACAAAAACTATTATCGAGGCTTTATTGAATCGTAGTTTACCAATAACTGCAGTTGATTCTTTAAAGCTTCAAGATTTAAGTGTTAGTGAACTATTCACTACATTCGCTAATGCTTACAATTTAACAGTAAAAAGTCAACAATTAAATTATGTAAAGAATAATGACCAGATTGTACTTAACCAAGCATTACCTAGTAATATTTTAAATATTTATTTTGAAGATGTTGGAGAATTGCAAACAAACACAATTGATTTATCCCCCGAAACATTAAATATACTACCTACAACAGGTAGTATAATCGTAACATATTTATCTTACAATAAGGAATTATAATGGAATTTAAAAGATATATAGATAAATTAATTTTATTAACTCCTCAATTCAAAAATAATCTAATTGGAATCGAAAATGTTGAACAATTAGCTAAATTCTTAGATGAATTACTAGTTGGAGCCACTATCGATAATGATGGATTGATGACTCGTGAAGATAAATTAACACTTGATATGCTAGAGTCTCGACCGTTATTAACATTAATTGATAGTTTTAAAAATGAATTCAATGATGTAGTAAGTGTAGAATTTCCAGATTTTAAAATAACAAATAATGGTATTAGGCAAGTTGTGATCGAAAGCAATAGTGTAAAATATATTGCGGATGCATATATGGTTAGTCATGTAATTCCACATGATTTGAATTCGATGGATTTAAATATAACAATTAGAACAAAAGATATAGGTGATCAATATTATCGAATATGTTATGCTGATGTTGTATTTCTTGATAATAATAATATTCAAATAAATTTCACTAGAGCCGAGCAACCTTCTATATTTATCAGTAAAATGTAAATTGTTCATGAATGATTAAAAACAAATAGAATATAAAACAAATAAGGATTATTATGGGTAAATTTCCAAAATTTCATGGGATAGAATTAGCAAGTGGAGCAGAAATTCGTAATCTCGTAATTGAGAACGTTGCAGGCGTTGATGAAGCAGCAGTAATAAGTACTGCGGGTTTAGGTAAAGCTTGGTTTAGCGTCGCTGATGATAAATATAAATTTACAACAGCTGCTGGAGTTATAAGCTATGCAACTGAGCAACAATTACTTGATGCTATAACTGCAATTAATTCAGGTAGTGATACAACTACTGTGATTCAAACAGAATTAGATAATACACAAACAGGTGCAGGACTTGCTTCGGATGGATCATATGTTGCTCCTGTGGAGTCAAATTATCTTGCTGCTACAACTAGTATTAAAGATGCATTATTAACATTAGATACTGAATTAGGTGATGTGCAAACAGAATTAGAAACTACAGTAAGTGAAGCTATCTCAACCGAAGTATCAGCTAGAGAAGCAGCTGATGCTGATTTAGACACTAGGGTAGTTGCATTAGAGACATATACTGAAACACTTTATTTACAAAGTGCAACAGATCCTGTGCTCGACGTAGCTTATACAGATAAGATTAAATTAGGTGATGAGTGGTTAGACACTACTGATGGAACCCTTTATAAACGTATTAGTGATGGTGAATCAGAATACTGGTATGATATTGTTGGAAATATTAGTAGTTCTTTAATTAGCACAGAAGTATTAAGTAAAACAACTCTTGATCCACAAACAGTTGCTGGTAGTGTAACATTTAGTAGTGAGTTAACAGCAGCTGGTGATTTTAGAATTACTGGTCGTTTAATTCAAGAGGGAGAGGCGTTAAATATTGTTGGAGAAAATGTACTTTTCGAAGACAATAAAATTTATTTAAATAGTAATGCAGATCCATTAATTGCTCCTACAGAAGATGCTGGTTGGGGTGTAAATCGTGGTAACCTTGGTGAAACTGATATTGTTGTTTGGAAAGAAGCTGATAAATCAACTACAGTTTATACAACTAGTACTATCAAAGGTTATTATTCTCTAGTTGATGAAGCAGCTGATCAAACAGGTGTTATCAAAGCTGGTACATATAATGGTGTTGACACTGTTGTAGAAGAAATCGGTAAAATTACTACATTTAATGAATTCCAAAACGAAGTAACTCGTTTAAGCATCAAAGATGATGCAAATTATGCAAGATTGGTGGGTTTAATTAATACAAAGGTATCTGATTTAACAGATGCTGATACAGCACTTGATACAAGAATTACTACATTAGAGAGCAGTGTATCTGGTAACACTGGTGATTTAGAACTCTTGACTACTGAAGTAAAAACTGATTTAGTTAGTGCAGTTAACGAAGTTGATGCTAATGTAGATGCATTGGATACTCGTGTAACTACAGTTGAAGGTCAAGTCAATGGAAACATTGGTACATTAACTGAATTAACTACTGATGTAAAAACTGATTTAGTAAGTGCAATTAATGAAGTAGATAGTAATATTGATGCATTAAGTACAAGTTTTGCAACAAGTAATGCTACTGTTGAATTAACTAAAACTATGGTTTATGTTAGCACAGTTGCTGCTACTACTCATACTATTGATGTTAGTAGTTTTGCTACAGATATGCTTGATGTTAGTGTATGGATTAGTGAAGATGGTAAATGGGTAAATAGCATTGTTGCTGTTACTATTGATCCAGTAGCTGAAACAGTCACAATTGATCTTACTGAAGCTTTGAACGTACGCGCAACAATTCGTAGAAGTGAAATCAACTAATTATTAAATTTAAGAATAGGCATATGCCTATTCTTTCTTGTGTCTTTTTTAAAACATTTGATATGGATTAACAAATGTTTTATAAAGTGCATAATATGCATCTACATATTAAAGGATTATTATGGAATTATCCCAACAAACCAAAGACCAATTAAAACAAGATTTTAAAACATTTTTTGTTACAGTTGATAAAATTAAAGATACTAAACATGAAAGTAATATCAGATATAAATATATTAGCTTCTTACATGATATTTTAAGTAGAAGTGAATTAAGAATATTAAAAGAAGCAAATAATGAATGATATAAAATTTGGAATGATATGCAACTGGGTAGATGCTATTGAGGATAATATTGAAAATATATTAAATAATATAGATGATATGTCCAAAGATGAGATATTACAAGTAATCAGAAAACAATATAATCTAATTGATATATTATATAAAATAGAAAAGAATGATACTTTTATACAAGGTATTAGACGAACAAAATTAGGAGAATCAAGTGAGTAAAACAATATTACAAGAGATTGCAACCTTTAATGCTGAACAATTTAATGCTGCTAAGAAGACAAGTGAAATCAGTAAATACCAATTATCTGTTGATAAGTATTATGAAGACAGTGTTCAATTAATAAATGATAATTTGCATCAATATTTGGTTATAAATCAGCAAACAATTAATTCAATAGATGACAAATTAAGTGATTTAACTACAAATACTATTCAAGATAAAATTAATCTATCTGTTATGGAAGAATTTATATTAACTGAATTAAGTAACAATATGTTTAATTTAGGAGTGATGCGAAAAGAATATCGTCGAAACAATTTAAAAAGAGAAGAAGATTTTTATTTAATGCATCGTAAACCTCTTAATTACTTTACTGGACCAGTAGGTGATCCAACATATGATAGTGAAGGAAATCTAATAGAAGGGCAATATAGTAATATTAAAGTTCCAACTGATAGAGATTGGATGTGGGTAGAAAACCGAAAACTCATGTATAAAGGTGGAAAAATATTATCACTTAACCCCGCTGGAACAAGTATTCTAATTGGAAATAGTGATGATACAAATGCAATTTATAAACATGCAATTTTTCCAGGAACAGTAGATATCCAAAATAATGCTAAAATATTAGACGGAACATTAGATATTATTAGTCCGAGTAGCGCAACTAATAGCATTACGGTTAATAAAGCTATACGTGCAACTACCGGATTAGAAACAATTAATGGATACATTAAAACAGGTAAAGGCGATATCAGCAGCCAAGAAGGTAATTTAATCATTAATAAAGGTGATGGATTATTTAATCAAGGTGTTGTAAAAATTATAAGTCCCTCCGCGGCAACTTATTCACTTGAAGTAAATAAAAAGATATTAAGTGAAACAGGTATGGATGTTACAAATGGTCATGTAACAATTGATACTGGAAACTTTATCGGAAAGAATGGTGATGTTGTTTTAGGCAACGGCCATATCTTTATGGGATATACAGCAGATAATATAAATTCACCTAGTGGAAATGCAAGTAATCTCTATATGAGTAAAGGAGATATAACTCTTACTGATGGTGATATTCTTATGCGCCAAGGAGATATTGTAAATGGTGCGAGTAGTACTAATTTTAATTGGAAATTAGATAGTTCAGGAAACGGTACATTTACTAATAAGTTAAAAACTAAAACACTGGAAGTAACAGATACTATAACTGTTACTAATTTAGAAGTTAATAACACTTTAGATGTTGGAGGAACTAGTGAGTTTGGTGGAAAAATGATTATTAATAATCATTTAGATGTTAGAGGACCAGCTGGGAGCAATGGAGAAGTAAACGCTAATAAATTCGTAGGAACCGCTACAGCTGCCCTTTACGCCGACTTAGCTGAAAAATATCAAAGTGATTCAAACTATCCCCCTGGGACGGTGCTAAGTTTAGGAGGAAATAAAGAAGTTACTTTATATAATCCTACATTACCACTTGCTGGAGTAGTTAGTACTCAACCAGGATTATTATTAAATTATGATAAAGGTGATGATTATCTTTATATAGCTTTGAAAGGGAGAATTCCTGTTAAAACAAAGCAATATATATTCAAAGGTATGTGTATTTATCCCGATCCTATTAATGCAGGATATTGTATAGGAGTACCATATAGCGAACGTAATAACTATAGTTTTTATGACCTTATAGGTATAGCTATAAGTGATTCAAGTAACGGACTAGTAGAAGCTAAGATATAGCTTCTACTATTCTTGTGTCAAAATTCATTTAAGATATCTTTAATAAACTATCAAATAAAAACTATCTTAAGTGATAGTTTTTGTGAAAAAATGAGTAAAAATTTGTAAAGTGAAGTAAGTTGCACCAAAAACTATCACACTTGATAGTTCCAAGTAATATAGAAATATATAACACGTCTTTGAGCAATCAAATATATATGTTTCAGGAAAATATTTTTTGTATTTCTAAATTTTGAGAATGATACCGATTTTGTATCCTATACTAATCCTATTAAATTATATTATTTAATAATCTAAATATTAAACGATTCTTAAATAATATAATTAGTTTTTCAACTAATGATCGCATGTGATAGGTCAATTCTTAAATAATTTAATTAGTTATATTATTTAAGCAAGTTATCAGTAGAAATAGACAATTTCTATATTACTTAGAACTATCACCTGTGATCACTTAAGGTTAATATAGTGTATCCTATATTAACTCATAAAACTATCATCAGTGATAGTTTTATGAGTTAGAATTTCCTATTTCTATATTACTTACACCAATTAGCCTTATCGATAAAGATCGCACAGAGTTAATATAGTATATCCTATACTAACTCAGAACTATCACCAGTGATAGTTTTGTAAAAAATAAAATTGTGTATTTCTATATTACTTACACCAATTAGCCTTATCGATAAAGATCGCACAGAGTTAATATAGTATATCCTATACTAACTCACTGCGATCTTCAGTGATAGTTTTGTAAATATCATCGATGATACAATATATTAATATAGAAATAATAATAAAGGAAAGAAATATGACTTGGCATTATGTTATTAGCGAAAATTGTAATCTAGCATGCACCTATTGCGGCGTAGATGTTAAAAGTAAAGTAGTTCAAAACAATGAAAGATTTGATCTGTTATATTCTAAATTTGCTCCTAAAGAAGAATATAATTTTGACTACCATGGAGGAGAACCATTATTATTTTGTGATGAATTACAATATATATTAAATATTTTACAGAAGGATCCTTTGTGTAAAAATATTAGAATCACTACTAACGGGACTATTTTTCATCCAAAAGTAAAAGTAATAAATCATCCATTGATTAAATTAACTATTAGTAATGATGGATTGCATCAAATACATAATAGAGGAAAACCAATTAAACAAGAATTCATTGATTATCTTCATTCTATTAATAAATCATTTTCGATGCATTGGACATTATCAGGAAATTTCTTTGATTCACCAATAACCCTATTAGAGAATTATAATTATTTAACATCATTTAATTGTCCAATATCCATAGGATTAGTAAAAGATATTGATAGTTGGACGAATCAACAAGTTGATAAATTTTTAAAACAATTAGATGAATGGACAAGCATTGTAATAAATGAAGTAAATAATAATACTATGAATTTTGGAACCTTGCCTGATTTGATTAGATCACATCTTAATAATATTTTTGAATTTACAATTCAAGGAAATACTAGAAGCACATGCGGGGCAGGGCATACTATAAATGCAAGTACTTCTAAATCAGATTTAATACCTTGTATTAGATTTGAAAGAATACCTCATTTGCTTCCTACTTTAACAAAAGAAGTAATTCAATATGGGTATTTATGTGATAGTTGCGAAATAAGACATGTATGCCCCAAAGGATGTTTATATGAAAATATAAAGAATGGTGGACCTGTTATAGAAGTATGTAATATATACAAAGGTGTCCATAGTATAGTAAAGCGATTGTTAAAAGAAACACACCCTAAACTAATAAAACAATATAAAGGATAATTTATGGAAAACCCAGAGTTAGAATATAGTGAGCAACCGTCTCATGAGGAATTATTAAAAACAGCTATTCATCATTTAGTACAAAGTGCATTATTTTTTAAAGAAGCACAATTCGATAAAACGGCTACTACAATAATCAGTCAAGCAGAGGCTATGGTAATTCAATTGGATGAATTATTCAATAATGAGAGCGAGAATGATTTTAATATCGATTATGATACTATATTGAATGAGATTTTGGGATCAGATGAAGTTTAATTTAGAAGTGACAACTACTCAACGTTGTGATATGGCATGTAGTTATTGTTTCGAAGGAGAAGAACTTCAAAACAATAAAAGACAAGATAATACAGATCAAATTATTCAAAGAGTTCATGATATGTTAAATGATGAAACATTTATGTCACAATACTCTGGAATTATTTTAGAATTTTGGGGTGGCGAACCTACTTTAAATTTTAAAATGATTAAAAGATTAATATTTGAATTTAAAGATTGTCCTGTAGATTTTTTCAGTTACACAAATGGATTAAATACTTTAAATATTGAGGGAATCATCCTATACGCAAAACAATATATTGATTTAAATAGAATAAGTTTTCAAATAAGTTATGATGGGTTATATAATGATAAAGAACGAGTAGATCATCAAGGTAAAGGCACTAGCGAAAGAGTCTTAAGTACTTTAAGATATTTAAAAAATAAATATCCTGTTCAAATTAGTCTTAAAGCCACTATGATGGTAAACGATTTACAAAATATGATTGATCAATGGCATCATTTTAAAAGTATTCAAGATGAATTCCATGATTTGGTTTGGGCACCGACATTAGAATATACACAAACTTATCAGATAACCGACGATTTTATTCAAAAAATTAGAAAACAATTTTTATTAATTACAAAATTAGAAATTGAACATTATTCTAAATATAAGAGAAATGTTTTAAGTTGGTATAATGCATCTACAACTCAAAAAGCTATTTGTAGTGCTGGTTTAAATATTGCAAATATAGATTTGGATGGAAATCTAAGTGTTTGCCATGGAGCTTTATATAGCCCGGATAAGAAAGATTTAGTTCATTCAAATATATACAATGAAGATTTTTTAAAACAATTAATAAGCATGCAGAACTTACATAAAGAATTATTACATGTTCCGGAAAGCTGCGAATCATGTGTTGCTACAGTGTGTTATCAGTGCCCGACTGTTCAATATAGTGTATCCAACAAATCGACATATAATGAAAAGTATCATGATCCAAAATCTGATCTTTGTAGAGTATATCAAACATTTGGTGAAATTCACAGAACTTATAAAAAATATATAAAGGAACAATATGGCACAACTTAATATTGGCACAAATAATTTTCCAAAAACAGTTGAGGTGGGAGACGCAGTTAATCCACATGATGGAATAACATATTATGTGGACCAACCATTTCAATCATTTATACCTAGTACTGCAGGAGTTATACCAGGTCAAGGATCTGCGTATAAAGGAAGTGGTTCACCAGATAGAACTGCTACACAAGGTGGTTGTTTAACACATAAGCAACAAAATAACACTGGAAGTTTTAAAATATTGAATACAACAAGCACTGGTCGATATATATTTGCAAAAGAAATAAACGCTTTACGTCATTCAATGAGAAGTGTTAGTAATTTTTGGAATAAGAGTGGGAATGGTCAAATCTATACAAGTGTGTTATCAAACACAAGTAAAGCACCAAGAAGTGTTATTGGTCAAACTGAATGGAATGATGTTCGAAATAAAATAATGCAATTTAGAGGTCAATCTAATATTGCTAGTATAGATTCAATTGATACTGTTTCAACTAGCACTGTGATCACTAGCGAATTTCATAATGATTTAGTACAAGCATATCATTTAATAATTAATAGTTGTAGATGTCATTCTGATTGTGGATGCAACTATGTTTGTGTTTGTAATTACAATTGTGGATGTAACTATAGTGATATTAGATTAAAAAAAGATATTCAGCAATTAGATAATTCAATAGTTTATAAACTATTAAATATTAATACATACAGATATTATTATAACGATTCGATACCTGATAAAACATTACAATATGGTGTTATAGCTCAAGAGTTATTGGATGATGGTTTATATGATTTAGTTATACAAAAAGAAGAATATTTAGCAGTTGATTATTCAAAATTTACACCCATGTTGATTAAAACAGTTCAATATCAAAACAATAGATTAAATGAACAACAACTATTAATTGATCAATTAATGGATAGATTAGATGCATTAGAAGGAAAATATAATGGAAAATGAAAAACAAGAATTAATTGAGTTAGAAAATAAAATTGAACAACATTATAAAATGAATGTTTTCTATATTGCAAGTGTATTGGATTGTGGCGATTATTATCAAGTACAGAATGTTCTGAGTAATATGATGCAAGATTTTATAAATAATGAAAAATATGTAAAATTAAATAATATTGCTTATACTTTAATTTTGAAAGCCCTAGAGCAAAATAAAATTGTAAGAATTATCAAAGATTTTGACGCGGAAGTACTTCCTAAAGATTTAATAGTAGTTGATACAGATGAATTGAAAAATTATAAACTACTTTATTTACAAAAAGCTCGACAAATGGTTAATCATCAACAAGCAGTTGTGAGTGGGTTGCAAATGTATGAGTTTATTGTGATAAATAACTATTTATGCGATAAAGGATTTTTTATCCATGATGATAACAGAGAAGAAAAATATTTAGAAATATTAGAAACAGGTGATGAATTATTAATTGAAAAATTAGAATTGTATTTAAGCGCAAGAGAAGTAATTGAACGAGCTAGTATATTAGAACAAAAATATAGAAAGTTATACTTAGATATAAATAATTCAGATAGTAATACAAAAATTTTGCAAATATTTACAAAATTTATGGAAGCTGTAATAGATGGTCAAAAATAAGGGAGTAGTATTCTACTGGAATAATCATAATCAGATAAATGGTTCCCTTTATTATGCTTATGAATATAGTGAATATTTAAAAATTCCGTTATATATAATAAATTGCAGTGAACACGAAAAAGTATTAGATGCTTTCAATGATAAATATCATAACCCAACATTAAATATTAAATTTATAACAATTACTCAACTGTATACATTACAGTTGAGTAAAACTCTTGTCCTTGATTTACATTCTTTTAATAAATGTAAATATTTTTTGACAAATAAAATATTTGTATTTAGTAATATTGAACATGATATGTTTAGGTATAATGACTCTAGAGAAGTTACCTATTTTGGAAATTATTCTTATCAACCTCATGATATAAAATGTGACTTAAAACTTAATCTAAAAATCTTTAAAATATTAACAACTCCTACGACTCCTACTATTTATGTTAGCTATGTTTCATATAATAATAAAATAAAATATTTAGTAGATAAATTAAATATTGAACATCCTATAATTTACAAAAATTCAAACAATATAACTAATAATATTTTTAATATTTTTACTAAACTGGTGTATGTGCATACTAGCAGGGATACAAATAATCGTATATTAATTGAATCCTTTTTCTATAATAAAGAGATACAGATTATTCAAGATTGTAACGTAAATGATAGTGTAATGAGCAGATATCGTGATTTATTAAATGGTGATTTAGATAAGTATCAAATAAGTGAATCATGTTCAATTGTAAAAGCTATGAGAGGAAATAATGAAAATTGAAACATTATTAGATTATGATCTGTATTTAACAATGAGTTGGGGACCTGTTTCTACTCACGGAGTGTGTGGACACACTTTTGAATTACTAGAATATTTTATGATACTTAATAAACATTTCAATGTTGGAATATTCTTATGTGAATATGACTCAAATATTATTGAACAATGCTTAAATAAATACAATTTAACATATGATGAAATTCAACATATTTTATCACGTATCGTTTTTAATAAGGGAAGCACACCTACATTAATTAGAAGCACAAATATCTTAGTGGTCGATGGAGGTAGTAATTTACTAGATAATGTAACTTTTTTAGTGAATAATTTATTAGCATTTAGTTGCCAACAACCTTATGATAAAAGATTTATGTATCTCCAAGATGAAAGACTTTATGATTCAAATGATATTACGTCAATAGATTATAAGAAGAAAATATATTTTGATAAATTTAAACCAATTGATAAATCATACAATAATACTTTACTGTATGGTACTAGTAATTGTCGACCGATATCAACTAGTTATTTAAAAAATTTAGATACCGATAAAAATTATATTTTAGTAACCAATTCATATTATGATACACCATCAAATGTTGAAATATATAGACCCCCTGTAAATAATTTATTTGAATTATTTGATACTTATATTTATACCAGTGTTCCTAGAGTTTGGGATTGTAGTCCTCGATTCTTAGCAGAATGTAAATACTATAATAAAAAAATCATATTTGATATTGATTATGATATTAAACAAGATTTAGGTCTTTACTATAGAGTATATGATATTAAAAATGATTTTGATAGCCTATATTTAAAACAAGATGATCAAATAATACAAATATTAAAAGGAATATTATGAATTTAAATAATATTATACGTCCTAAGATTCCAGCGACATATGATCCAGTATGTCCTAGAGCGAAATTGGATACAGGCACTCATTGTAATTACAAATGTTACTTCTGTTATTATTTAGATAAACTCCACATTAAAACAAGTTTTGATATTATAAAACAAAGAATCGATAAATTATATGATTTAGGTTTTAGACAATTAGACTTGAGTGGAGGTGAAAGCACTATTCATCAAGACTGGTTTAAAATTCTAGAATATTGTCAAAAGTTAGGAATATATGTAAGTTGTTTAAGTAATGGGAGCATGCTTTGTTATCCACCATTTATAGAAAAAAGTAAATTATTTGGACTACGAGAAATATTATTTAGTTTACATGGTGGAACTCATATTAGTCATGATAAGAATGTTGGACACGCTGGGGCATTTAAAAAGATAATGTATGCTATTAATTTAGCTATTAATAATGATTTATATTGTCGAATTAATACAACCATTGATGAAGATTTTGATACAGAGAATTTTATAATAACTATCAATAATTTAAATATTAAACAATTGAATCTTCTACCTTTAAATAATTGGGAACAGGCTAAAAATTTAAAAGGTATTGATTATCATAAGATTAGTGGTCATATAAAGAAAATAATAAATAATATCAACGATAAAGATCTTGAGATTAATGTTAGATATATTCCTTTTTGTTACATGAAAGGTTATGAGAAATATGTATGTGGAATATATCAACACGTATTTGACCAAAGAGATTGGAATATAAGCGCGTACGGTGATTTAGAAAATGTTCCAACTATTGAGTCAATGTTTAATCAAGCATATATTAATCGAAAAATGAGTTATACAAAACCGATAGAGTGTCTCAATTGCAGTTTAAAATATATTTGTGATGGACTAGAATATAATAATCAACATAATAAAGTATTTCCATACTCAGGAAAACCAGTTGAAAATATTATGGAATTTAGAAGATGAAAAGTATTTATATGAAAAAATTTGAAATTATTGAAACAGATGAATATCCTAGCTTTGATTTAAAAATTACATTAAAACCAACCTTTAAATGTAATCAGCAATGCTGGTTTTGTTCAGAATTTGACAATGACACAACAGAGTGGAGTCAACAAGATATTTACACAGTAATGTCAAAATTAAAAAGTATTTCTAATAACTATAAAAATAAAAAGGTATTTATTTATTTTTATGGAGGTGAACCAACATTACATTCCCAATGGGAAAATATGGTTTATAAATTAATTGATATTTTTAAAGAATCTAATTTATATATTCAAACTCAAACAAACTTAAGTTTATCATATAAACGATTGATTCAATTTGCAAAAGAAGTCCAAAATAAACCCACCGAACTATGTGTATCGTATCATTTTGGAAAACAAAAAATTGAAGAATTTATAAAAAAATTAAAAATATTGGAAAAATATAATATATTAGGAAATATTTTTGTAAACACAGATTATTTAAATGAAGAACAATTCATAAAAGAATTTTATGAATTGATAAATAATTTTCCATTAAAAGTAAAGATGAGATTTACGGAAATTTCCACATATAAAGAAGGATATCCTCTAGGTGATTTACTTCATTTTGAATATAGATATTTTAGCAAAAAATATCCTCAAATGTTAAATTATTTAGAACAAGGTTTTAATTTTCAAATTGATGATAAGGTTTTAAATTTTGCAGACGTATTAGATCAAGATATAAATAAACAATTTAGATTTATGAAATGTCAATGCGGATCAAAAAATATTGTAATTGATCATAATTTAAAAGTATATCACTGTAATGATGATTTTACAAACAATATAAATGTATATGAATTAGATATTGATTTTGAAGATTTTTTAAAAACTGACATATTCTGTTTAAATAAGGCATGTTATGACGGACTCGAATTCACAAAATATAAAACTTAGTATATTAATCCTTACACACAATAGACCTCTTTTGTTTAAAAGAGCAATTGAATCAGTAATAAATTTACCAAATATAGAAATACTTGTAAATAATGATTCGCGTGATATCGATGAAATAAAATTACCTTATATAAAATATTTTTATAAATCATCAAATGATTTATCAGATATTTATAATTTTTTAATATCTAAAAGTTCAGGTGAATATTTATATTTTTTAGAGGATGATGATTATTGTACATCAAATATGAATAATTATGAAGAATTTTTAACAGAAGATATTGTTTATTGTCCCTTTATACCAGATAATTCATTTTATAATTATTTGAAACATTTTAAAAAATTTCCAAATAAAGTAATAGATAATATAGATTTACATAAAACACTAGATCAAAAATTAATATTTAAATTTCAACTATCTCAAATAATTTTTAAAAAAAGTTCAGTGTCAACATATATGTCTGGAAACTATTTAGATAATGATTATAAATTTTTTAAAAATTTAAGAGGTAATGTAAAAATGTTAAATAAACCAATATTTATTCAAACAACAGATGGTAAGGATAATATAAGTTATAAACAATATTGTAAAGATAAAAGATTTAAGGATCAACATGTATAATAGACAAATCAAAAAACATCATCATTTTTATGATGAAAATAAGTATTCCTTGTTTGGTCAAGACAATGCATGTAGATTTCACTGGGATATAATTACAATATGTAATTACAATTGTGAATATTGTTACTCTAGAGCAAATGAATCTCAATGGAATAAGATAACAAGTACAAAAACTATAGATGAGGTAATATATAACTTATCTCAAATAACACGTGAAATAGAAGTAGTTGTGTTAGGAGGAGAACCCTCAAAACATCCTAAATATTTTTATATTCTTGATAAATTATACAATTTGCCAAATTTGGTAGGGTTTGGAAATATATCTAATGGTGACTATAAAGATAATTCATTTATAGATAAACATGAAAAATATAAAGATAAGTTTCATTTTAATATTACATATCATTCGAGTCAAATAAAAGATATTGAAAAATTTAAAGAAACAATTAAATACATAAGACAAAATAATTTTAAATTAAATGTTAATGTTATGCTAGCTTATGATTTTTATGGGGTAGAAGAAATTATATTATTCTGCAGAGAACACAATATTCGCTACTATTTTAATATCATATTTGACCATACCTCTGAAGCATATGCAATTACAGATAAAGAATATAGGCAAAAATTAAATGATTTAAATATTAAATATGGTGAAATAAAAGAATTGGTTTATTCAGGTCCAGATGGAGAAATTTTTCAAAACGATATTGATGTTTACCTAAATGATTTATCCGATTTTCACAACTGGAATTGTAGAAATAATAATTATCAAATCTCTGTAGAAAAATCAACATTTAATAAATTTTGTGGCTGGAGTGAAATTAGTATTGATGAATTAAATAAAACAGATTTTTTTATGAAATGTCCATTAAAACAATGTGTTTGTCAAGGAAAATTAACAAGTGAAAAATACACAGACTAGAATTTGCCAAATCCCAAAGCAAAAAAATATAAAAATATTTCACTGGGACATAATTACAATATGTAATTATAATTGTGAATATTGTTACTCTAGAGCAAATGAATCTCAATGGAATAAGATAACAAGTACAAAAACTATAGATGAGGTAATAGATAACTTATCTCAAATAACTCATCCGATCGAAGTAGCTTTCCTAGGAGGAGAACCTTCAAAACATCCTAAATATTTTTATATTCTTGATAAATTAAATAAATTACCGAATCTTATACAATTTAGTATTTTTACAAATGGTTCTATTAGTAAAGAATTTATTTCTAAACATGAGAATACCATATTTAATGTTACATATCATGCAAGCCAGGTAAAAGATATTGATAAATTCAAAGAAGTTTGTTTATTTATTAAAGAAAATCATAAAATAACAATAACAATATTATTCGATTATACACATTATTCAAATATTATTGAAATGTTAGAATTTTGTACAAAATATAATTTTATGTTTTATGTTAATTTATTATTTGAAAAAGATAAATATTATGAATTAAATGAAGATCAATTATTAAAATTAGAATATCTAAATAAAACATATAACCCACCTAGAGAAATGTATTATTCAGATGAAGGCTTATATTTAAATGATATCGAAGTTTTTTTAAAAGATAAATATCATTTTAAAGGATGGACATGTAATCATAATTATTTTTATATTCCTGTTAACGAATCGGTATTTAAACGATTATGTACAGAAGAAAAAATATCAATAGAAGAAATAAATAATAAACATTCAATTATATGTCCAATGGATAATTGTTTATGTGCAGGTAATTTAACAGATGAAAAATATAACACAACAGATTAATATTAGTAATAACAATAAATTTTTAAATATACATTGGATAATAAACACTATATGTAATTATAAATGTGAATATTGTTATGCGCGCGAAGATGAAGAAAATTGGAATAAGCTTTCAAACAAAAAAATAATAGAATTGGTTTTAGATAATTTGAGAAACATGACTGAATATTTTAATATTACTATACTAGGTGGCGAACCCACATTACATCCACATATAAATTATATACTTGAACAATTAAATGATATTCCTAATTTAAAAAATATATATTTGATTACAAATGGTTCAAAAAAAGTAATAAATGTTGAAAAATTACAATTAAATGTAACATACCATCCTTCCCAAATTAAATATGACGATTTTATACAAACTTTGGACAAATCATATAATTTAACAATTTTATTATTATTCGATATAAATTATATAGATGAGTTAAATAAAATAACAGATTTAGATTTTAATTTTATTTTAAATATAAAATATAAAGAAGATAAATACGTACAGTTATCTGAAATTGAAAAAGAATATTTAATTTTATTAAATAATAAAATTAATTGTGTAGGTGAACTACTATTCAAGAAATACAATAATGAATCTATTCTTTTAAATGACGTTGATGCATATCTACAAAAATTATATTTTTTTAAACATTGGGAGTGCACTATGATGAGTTACACTATTCCTGTAAACAGTGCAGATTTTTATCAGTTTTGTACTAATAAAAAAATGAAATGTAAGATGGAAAAAATAATATGCCCAAAAGATGAATGTATATGCATACGGGATGTTTCAAATGAAAAAACTAGAATTATTTATAAATAGAAATTGTAATTTAACATGTGATTATTGTACATTTAAAAACAATGAAATAATAGAAAACAAAATATCATTGGATAATTTTTATAATGTTCTACGAGAATATAATATAAATGAAATGGTCATATTGGGAGGAGAACCCACTTTGAGTAAGAATTTAAAAGAAATATTAGATACTAAGATTCCAACATCTATTTACACAAATACTCACAATATTGAAGAATTTTTAGATTATGATGTACACTGGAAATGCTCATATCATAATCAGATGGATCTAAGTATTTTTATAAAAAAAATAAAATTACTAGAAAAATATAATAAATCTTATCAAATAATTCTTCCTATCAATAAAGATTATTCATTATTAAATTATTTTATATTAAAAAATAGTTTTGATAGAGTAACAGTTGAACCACTACTTTATCTAGAAAATAATTGTTTTACCCAACAATCTATTGAAAATATTAAATATTGTAGAACATTAGATTCAGAGATAGCTAAGCAAAACTTAACGAATATATCAAAAAACAAAATTTGTAAAATATCGGATTACCAAATAACATATGATTTATATAATAATAAATTATATAAATGTTTAACATATCTTGATAGTTTGAATTTAGATTTTAATATGATGTGTAATTATGAATATTGTTTTTGTGATATAGAATATAGTGAGGAAATAAATGTATAGTATTGAATTTGGCGGAGTTGATAGTTTTCAACATATAGCAAAAAAACATATTGGAAAAATAATTAGACTTAAATCTAAAACCAATATTATTGTTTATGACGGGTTTGATAACTGTAAATGGAATGGTGGAAGAATTAATAAGGATATATATCTTGATGATTATAAAGATTTTTTTGAATCAATGGGTATTTCAATAGCTAGTACTTTTTCAAATTATAAAATTAATTTACAAGACCCTATAGGAAATCAACTACTAAACAAACTTGAGAATCATTTTGTTATATTAAATAATGATAACTTAAATGATTTTATCAGAATAAATTATCCATCAATCACTAGAATTTTATCATTTACTTCTAATGATACAACATTAGAAGATTATTTAAAAAAAGAAAAAAAATATGATTTAATAGTTCCAAAAATTGATTTATTATTTGATGATTATTTTTTAAAAAATATTAATAAATCAAAATATCAAATATTATTAGACGAGCAATGTTCTAAATGTCCAATATTTTTCGAACACCATAATGAGATAAGTGATATTAATAACCAATCATTGATATTAGATCCTGATGATATTAAATATACACATTCATGTTATTTAATAGATAAAAATATCCAAAATACTAAAGACATAGACCTGATAAGTTCAAAACATATTGAACGATTAATTAAACTTGGTTTTAAACATTTTAAAATTCCGGGTCGAGAAAAATCACTAGAGTTTCAAGAAAATATTTTTTTAACCATTTATAAAATTTTTATGGATATATTATGAAAAATAAGGCTCGAGTTTTAAATGCTTTAAAAAAATTAAACATTTATATTAAATGGAGTGATGTAAAGGCAATTGAATGGGACCATTATTATAAAATAGATTATTTGAATAATACATACTTTGTTTTATTAAAGGATGTGTTATTTAATACAATTCAACAATATGATATAGAATATAAAATAAATAAAATGTTTTATAATTACACATTCCCGTTTATTTCAAATAAAGGAATTCTTTTAAATAAAGATGAATATGTAAAAGAATTATATGATATACTGCCGTGGTATTTTACAACTCAAGGTGGAAAAATATTATTAGAAAATACAAATATAATGATTGTTCAATTTCCTTTATTAAACGAAATAGGCATTACTAAAAGAAGTACGGATTTAATTAATAAATTAAATGAACAATACAAAAACACAAATTTATGCAATGTTTATATAAAAAATTATTTTTATGAATTTCGCAATACTATATATTACTTAGGAATTATTAGTCATGAAATATTCCCCTTTGTTATGTATAATTCTTTTGAAATTATAAATGACACTTTATATATTTATCGATCTAAATATTTTAATTCTATTGATTATTTAAATAAATACAATTTATTAGATAAATTTATAAAAAGCACATTTGAAAATGAAAACATACATAAAATAAAATACCTTTAGGGATAGATATATGAAATCATCTACTTTTTTACAAATATTTTATAAAATTAGAGAGGAATTAATAAAATATCCAGAGCATCTTCCAAGTGCATTATCTCAATTACCTATAATAATATATCTAGTAAACAATATATTAACTAATCGATCAAAATTTAATTTATCAATTGGAAAAGTTTTTGGATCAAATGCATGGTATTTTACAATGAAATATTTTAATATTCCTTCAGAATTTCCAGCAAAAATATTGCATGGTAATTATTTTGATTTTTGTGATACAACATTAGGAAATAGTTTAGGTGTTTCAATAGGTTTATATTTAGCAAATAAAAAGAAAACTATAAATATTCTAACAGATAGCCAATTTCAAATAGGCACTATAATAGAAGCTTTGCAATTTATAGGAAAAAATCAAATACCAATTCAAATAATTGTGGATTGGAATAATCAACAATTATTGGGTGATTTAAAAGTATCTAAAAAAAGTGTCATTGATATTCTTAAGTCATTAAATATTATAGTTGTTGAATTAGATTATTTTTCACTGGATAAGTTAAAAGATATTGAAACTAATAACAAACCAACATGTTTTATAGTCAATACAATAAAGGGATTCACTATAAAAGAATTAGAAAATGATCCAGTATTATATCATGGTACAAACAATTTAAAAAATTACACAGTGAGAAATTATGAGAAAAACACTATCTAAATTTTTAACAAAAGATGATTATTTAATATATGCTGATATGTGGAGATTTAAAACGAATGCAATCGAAATAGATTGCGGGTTAGGTGAGAGCAATTTATTAAATATTGCAGGAGGAATTGCTTCACAAAATAAAACAGTATATATTTATGGAGTAGCAGGATTTATTATTTATAGATACGAACAATTAAAATTCACTTTAAGAAATTTTGGTTCATTAACAGGTAAAATAATTATATGTAATGCAGGAAAATTTGGATATGATGGTTTAGGTGCAGGTCATAATTTAGATGATGATTTAGAGTTGATGAAAATCTTAAAAATTCCTTATTATTGTCCAAATAATGTTGAAGAATTTAAAGATATTTTAAACAATATAAATACTAATTTTGAACAAGGAATTTTTTATATACAATTAGGAAAAGACGAATGAATAAACTAATTACTGGCTCAGATGGTTTTTTAGCGTCTCATTTGCAACAGCATTTAAAGATAATACCATATAATCATCGTTTAGAGGAAATTGATATAAATTTTGATCTAGTAAATATTTCAGAAATATGGCATTTTGCATCCCCATCTGAAGATATTGAATTCGAGGATGATTTAAATACTTTTAAATCAATTGTTATAGGAACAGCAAATATTATTGCATTGTGTAAAAAAAATAATATTAAATTAATATTTGCAAGTTCATTGGCAGCTGATTTACCTGAACATCAAATATGCAATTACGGAAAATATAAAAAAGTAGCTGAAAAAATGATAATCTATTCAGGAATAGATTACTGTATTTTAAAAATTCCTAGAGTGTATGGAAAAGATCGAAAAAAAGGTTTAATGAAAAAAATTAACCAAAATTTAATTCATAAAGATGATATGCATAATATTGTTGAGTATTTAGACATATCTGATTTTATTAATCAGACATTAAATAATACAAAATGTAAAATCTATTATTATGAAAATCTAAAACAAAATTCTATCACTGAAATAAAAAAAATATATGAAGATAAATATTAATAAATTAAATCAAATACAGATATAAATAAATTCTTATTTATATAATACCTAATATAATATTTTAAAGGAATAATATGAAAAATAAAATTAATATAGCAATTGTCGGACTAGGTATGGTTGGTAGTGCTGTGTACAGTTGTTTAAAGCAAGATGCTATGGTATTTGATAAATCCACTCAATTATTAAATTACGTATCTTATAAAACAAGTGGTATTAAAGATACTGATTATGTATTTGTATGTGTAGACACACCAAGTGATAATAAAGGACAAGATGCTTCTAATCTTAGAATTGTATTAGATACTTTAGTTTTAAATAATTATAAAGGAATTGTAATTGTAAAAAGCACTGTTCTTTATAGAATAATGGATGATTATCAATCAAAGTTGAAACTTGTTATGAATCCAGAATTTTTAAATGAAGTATCAAGTAAAAAAGATTTTTATGAACAACAATATATCGTCCTAGGCGGAGATATTAGATATACTAAACAAGTAGAAATGTTATACTGTGAACACTTCGATTTAAAATACGATGATATATTATTCGAACATTGTAGTGTTAAAGAAAGTATTGATTTCAAATATATTAGAAATATGCAAAATATCTATAAGTTACTCTTCTGGGAATTTGTACATGACATGACACATAATTCAAGAAAGATTAGTCAAATGTTAAATAATTTACCAACAGGTGAAATGCAGATTATTGGAATGGATGGTAAACGGGGAGCACAAGGCAATTGTCTTCCAAAAGATTTAAAAGCTTTAAGTGATCAATTTAAACACCCAACTCTAAAATATATGAGTGAATATAATAATTCACTAATTCAAAACGGAAATATGTGATGAGCAATTTAAAAGAATGTGAATTATGCGGAGTAATTGGTCGACTACATACAATAAAAAGAGTTAGCATGTGTTGTAGTTGTTGTGTGAAAGCTTTAGAAAAGATTGCAACAAATGAGTTACAGATTAGAAAATTAAAAGGAATATTATGAAATTTATCGGCAACCCTATAACTCATATCGAGATCGAGTCCGAAACTGACCTAACAATATTATTTAGTGATTTAGATATTATAAATTATATAGATATTTTAATAGATTATAGCCCAAGCATCAAAGAACATTATACTATGATTAAAGAATTTATTATTGAATTAAAGGGTAATATAAATTTAAATTCAATTAAAAGGATTTATCCATTGATGCGACAAAGTAATAAATATTGTTTAAATATAAAAGGCGGATTATGTAACCCTGATAAAAATTATTTACCTATTGTAAATAATCCATTATTTTATAGAGGTTGATATGAAAGTATGTGTAACAGGAGCTAGCGGGTTCATCGGGAGCAATTTAGTCCTTCAATTATATAAACAGGGTTATGATGTAATAGGATTAGATATTAGAGATGTTAATCCTTTAATGATTCAATATAAAGATAGTCACCCTAATGAGCATTATAAATTACAGAATATTCAAATGTTAAAAGTTGACCTCAGTAGTGTCTCAAGTGATAAGCTAACTCATATATTAAAAGATTGTGATATTGTGATTCATTTAGCAAGTCCCATAGGTGTTCAAAATGTTTTAGAGAACCCGTCTCAAACAATGTACAAGGCATTAAAGATTAATTTAACAATGCATGAAGTGTGTGAATCACTACAACTCCCTATTATTTTTAGTAGTAGTAGTGAAGTATTTGGAAACAATGATAATATAAATGATACTTCGATGAGAGTTATACCTGATACAAATGTTAGATGGACATATAGTATTCAAAAGATGTGCGGAGAAGCATTATATGATTCTAGTAGCTATAAATCGTGCATAGTTCGATTCTTTAATGTAACTGGTCTAAACCAAGACACTAATATGGTACTCTCAAAATTTGTACATAACGCACTTAATAATATTCCTCTGACGATTATGGAAAACGGAAAACGAAGTTTTTGTGATGTGCACACGATTGTAAAACATCTAATTAAAACAGCTACTTTAATGGTAAATAATGCAACCTATGAAAGATTTCAAAATTTAGGAAATCCTAATAATTATTGTAGTGCTTTAGAGTTAGCAAATAGGGTTATACAAATTGCTCAACAAGGTGAAATAATTGATGAGAGTGATTCATATCCTTCTCTGATTCCTGAGCGTAAATTACAAGTTACTCATTTAGATTTAACACAAGCTCAAACATTAGATCAAATAATTGAAGAATGTTTTATGTTTCAAAAGGGACAGTATGTGTCATTATAAAGTAATTGGTAATTATATATGATGGAATCATAGGGTACTATATTTGATAACTATAACAAATCTTTAGTTAAAAATTAATTAAAGGTACAATATGAATTTTAATATTATAAGCGAAAGTGCATATTTTCCTCAAGTAGAACTTCTTGAAGAAAGTACATATGGACAAGAACAAAAAATTAAATTTAAAGCAAAATTGCAAGAGCGAGATGTTGTAAATAATAATAAAAGAAGTTATAGTGATTTAACACTTAGAACTATTGTTGAACAACTTGCTCCAAAAGCGAGTGAGCGCAAATTACTTGGTGAAATGGATCATCCGTCTCCTCAAGGTGATACAGCTGCTAAGATGAAAAGATCTAGCACAATTAGTTTACAAGATAGTTGTATACTTTATCCACATATGGAATACGATGGAAAATTTATCACTGCTACTTGTGAAACACTTACTAATTCAAAAGGTATTGATCTTTATAGATTATTGAAAGATAAAGTTACATTTGGATTTAGTTTAAGAGCATTCGGATCTAGTACTGTTAACGCAGCAGGTGTGACTATTGTTAATCCAGAAGGATTAAAAGCATTAACATTTGACGTGGTTAGTAATCCAAGTCATGCTAATGCAGTTATTTATGAATTCTTAAATGAGAGCACAGATCCTTATCAATTAGTAAAAGAATTAAAAAATCATAAACAAAGCATTACTGAAATTATTTTAGAAAGTGAAGGAAGTAATCTAACCGCTTTCAATTTAGATGGCGAACAAGTTTGTGCTTGTGATATATCAGGAAGTTGTGTTCAAGGAACTATTGAAGAAAGTATTGATTATTTAATTGAATTAAGTTTACAAAAGAATTCTATTCGTAAATTTTCATTCGCCATTTAAAGATATATTATGATTGGTATGTACTCTACGATACTTGAAAGTATTTACGGTGCAAGTATTAAGAAAGAACCCGGAAACGAAGCAGCACGTAGTGCAATTGCTACTGAATTTTGGCGAAGAAAAAAAATATTTAAAAATACATTAGAGGGTCGTCAAATAAGTGACGATCATCGCAGTCAATTCAGAGATGGATTAGTTGCGCACATTACTAAAGATAAACCAGGTCGACAAATTACTCGAAGTGAATTAAATAAGGCAGGTGAAGTAAGAAATGATTTAAAATCCGGTTTATTAAATAAATCAGATAATAAGACAAATTCATCAACTGATATAACAAATATTCAGCCAGAAACAACTGGGAGTTTAATGAACAATTATAAAAATCATCGTATGACTGGATTATATAATCAAGCGAAAAATAATAACAAAGGTAGTTTATTAAACACAGTTGTCTAACAAAAATGCTTACAATAAGATAAAAATTTAATTTATATTAGATTACAAAAATAACTTTAATAACAAATAAAAATAATACATAAAGGAAAAATTAATGAAAGAATATTTGATTTTAGAAAACTTTGCAACATTCCTCGAGGAGAACACTGAACTTTTCGAAGAAGCAGGAAACGCAGCATCAATACTTACTGATGAAATTACATACGAGTCTTACACAAGTAAGTTACTTGAGGGTCTAGAGGAAAGCAGCACTAAACATTTACAAGAAATGTTTGATCGTCAAAGAAGTTTTTTACTTGAGGAATCAAGTAGTTTAATGTCTAGTCCGGAAGCAATTACTTATGCTGTAGCTAGTTTCCCAATGCTAGTTGATATCTATAGTGATCCACTCTTAAGTAAAGTTGTTAGTGTTTATCCTTCAAGTGTACCTACTATGTCTATTCCAAGACTAAAATGGGTAAGTAAAATTATCGACCACAAAGGTAATGTAACTGAAATTGAATTCCCAACTGCAACTCAAATGGTACGTCCTGGTTTCACTGAGCCTATCATGGTTGGTCAAACAAGTAACGTGTTTAAAGAATTAACAATTGAATCAGAGAAAAGCAAATTCCGTTTAAATAAACGTAATTTCAAAGTTATCCAATTAGTTGTTAATGATGGTACAAGTGATATCGAAGCTGATGTTCTTGCTGTCGCTGACGCACGTGGTAATTTCGCACAAGATACTGTAACAATCGTTGATGGTGCAGGAGCTGTTGTTAGTACATTCCGTTTACAAGGTCAAATTAATTTTGAGTCTGGTGATGTAAGCTGGTCAATTATTAACCTTACTGGCACTCCAATGACTGCTGTTAAAGCTAAATTGAAATTAAGATTAATGGGTGTTGGTAATGGTAAATCTGTTGTTAAAGCTCGTCCAAAACAAGATGTCTTAGATATTAACTGTGATGTTGAAGATTCTTTTGAAATCGAAAACATTGAAGAAGTTATCCAAGATTGGAAATCTCTTTATAATCTTGATATTATTGATCAACTTAAATCTTTTGTAAAAGATCAAATCAAGTTGAATCGTGATTTCGAAATTGCTGAGTTACTTGAAACAAACATTCCTTATCTTAAAACAATAGGTCATTACCGTGAAATCGATCTTTCATCTGTTGCATCTGCAACTGATACTAAACCTGCAAACGTACAAGATATCTTCAAAAATATCATTCCAGTACTTATTGCATTGATTGAAAAAATCCGTAAAACTACTCGTATGGAAGTACGTTATATGGTTACTGGTATTGATAGTGCTAGCGTACTTAAATCTTTACAAGCATTTGCTGTAAAATTTGATAAGTATGAAGGAGCAACAGGATTCTCTGGAACTGTTGGTGACATTGCTAAAATTGAAATCATTTCAAGTCATGCAGTAGGTGATGAGTACATCCACCTTGTACCAAAATCTGAGTCTTTAGCTCAATCTACAATCGTTGAAGTAAGTCATAAACCACTTTATATCATTACTGAAACTACTGATAGTGTTAAACGTTCATTTATCAAATCTCGTAACTGGATTGGTATAGTTCGTGGAGATGCATTAGGTTGTATCAAACTCAAAGGTTATGAAACAGCTCTTGGGCTTGTATAATCTTTAATTAGTAAAATTAGTACCTTCGGGTACTAATTTTCTTGTGGCAATTTTTAAACTATCATGTGTGATAATAAAAGTATTATAGAAATAGTAATAAAAAATTATTGGAAACATATGACTCATTATTTATTAAAACATATAAAATATTATTATTCGGATTTAGCTTCGCGAGAACTATATGTAAAGTTAAAAGCATTGCAATACATGTGCGAAGATTTAAAAACCCTAATAAGTCAAAATCCTAATGATTACACTTTTAAAGAAAAAGCTTATTTGTATTATTTGGGAGTACCTTATAAAAAATGCTACTGTGGTAATCTAGTGCATTTAGATAATGATAAAAATATATTCAAACAATTTTGTAGTGTAAAATGTAGAAATAAAAGTCCAATATTAAGATCACAAATTAGTAAAACATGGACTCCTGAGAAACGACGTATCAAATCAGAAAAGACTAAACAAACATGTCTTGAAAAATATGGCGTGAGTAATGTCATGCAATACACTCCTATTAAAGAACAATCAGTAAGTAAAAGCATATTCCATAATAAACATTTTCAACATGAAATGACACACATGCGAAGTAATCGATCAGATGAAGAGAAGCAAAGAATTCAACAAAAAATTCGATATACAACCCAAAGTAATCACGGAGTACACAATATCTCATTAAAACATATTCATTTAGAGAATTTAAATAAACAATATATTGAAGACACATTTATACAAGATAATGTTTTTGATAGATTAGCATTTCAAGAATATTTTGGATTGCATTCAACCACATGCCATAAGATATTAAAACGATTACAAGTAAAATATGATACAAGTAAAAGCAGCGGGGAGCTAACACTAAAACAGATATTGCGCAAAAACAATATTAATTATATTTCAAATGATAGATCATTAGGAATCGAATTGGATATAACGATTCCTGGGCACAATATAGCAATTGAATACAATGGAACATATTGGCATAGTTATGGATTAAATAATGTTAATGATAAACAAGGTGATTTAAAATATAATAAGTATCGTCATTACAATAAGACACAAATATGTGAACAAAATAATATTAGATTATTTCATGTAAATGAATACGAATTATTTGATCCAATAAAGAGAGAAATTTGGAAAAGTGTTTTATTAAATGCACTTAACAAAACACCTAATAAAATTTATGCACGAAAATGTATAATAAAAGAACTACCAACAAGGGAAGCTAGAGAATTTATTGATAATAATCATTTACAAGGGTATGTTCAATCATCTTATAAATTTGGTTTATATTATAATAATAAGCTAGTCCAAGTTGCAACCTTCTCTAAAAGTAGATTTAATTCTTACGATTATGAACTAATTCGATTATGTGGATTAATCAATTATAATATTGTAGGAGGGGCATCAAAATTAATTAAATATTTTAAAATGCATCACAAAGGTAGTTTAGTAAGTTATGCTAATCGGCGATGGAGTCAAGGAAAAGTATATAGTCAATTTAAATTAATCAATGTGTCTCAACCAAGTCCTCATTATATTAAACAAGATAAAATACTTAATAGATTATCTTTTCAAAAGCATAAACTACCAACAACGCTTGAACATTATAATCCAGAATTAAATAGTACCCAAAACATTATAAATAACGGGTATCGAATATTATATGACTGTGGTAATCTTACTTATCTATGTTAAAATTAAATACAAAATTAAATACAAAAAATAAATTTCCTAAAACAAATTAGGAATTATATATAAAGGAAAAATATGCTAGACGAAATCAAAATCCCTGAGAATAAACAAACAAAATTAGGAAGTGCTTTAAATGTTTTAAATACTATGTGTGATGTTAGAACAAGTGAGGTCGATTTACCAATACTTAGAACTTCATGTGAAATAACTCCTTTAACTGGTAGCGAAGATCTAACATTGAAGACATTAAGAGCAAGTGGCTCAACGTTCGTTCGAAATTTTAATAAATTAATTTATGACCATACAAAATTCAAAAATATTGAATTTGAAAGCTTCGAAGACTTTCAAAATAATTTAACACCTCCTGATAAATCAATGTTAGTGTTTGGGTTACTCGATTCAACATTTAAGACTTTACCTGAAAAGGTAATTACATGTCCTCATTGTAAAAAAAGTGATACATATCATTTTCACCCAAGTGATATAGTTCATAGTGACACATTCACAAAAGAATGGACACATCCAATGGATTATACTGTCTCAAGTGAAGTTAGTCCGGGGGTCACACTATTCTATGGTATGCCAACTGAAAAGGATAAGCTAAGTATTATTGATAGTAAATCGAATGGTCAACTAAGAAAAAATTTAGAAGATGAAGATGATATTTTAAATAATGTAGATGTGGTAGGAATGTATATTAAGAAGATTGAAATTCGTAAAGGAAAAGAAGTTATTACTTTAACTGATAAAAAAGAAGAAATTATTCCTTTACTTAATGATTGTCCATTTGAATTAAAATTAAAAATTATCGAAGATGAAACAATTAGTCAATTTACAGATTATGTTCCAAATTATTATTTGAATATTGTATGTAAAGATGGATTATGTGCGAAAGAATTTAAATGGGATAATATTAATCCTGAAAATGACTTTTTTCGTAAAGCGTTATCTATTTACAACTAATGAAGACCATCATGCCTTATATGAATACGAATTACTTCGTTTTCAAACGGCGTGTAGTCAAGATAATTTACCATTAACTTTTACTGAATACTTTTCTATGCCGATTTTTATGAGAGAAATAATGCTTGAAAATCAGAAAACCATATCACAAAATAGAAGCACTAGTATTGATAGTATAATAAAAAGTAAATAAGATAACGCGATGTAGAAGAGAGGAATAATATGTTTTTAGATGTAAGTTTAAGCACCTTGACAGGTTTTAAAGGTCAAAAAGTTGAATTCAATGAGGTAGTAATTACTCGTCGAGATATTATAAACATGCCACAATTGATGCAATATTTTACGTTTAATAAAATTCATGTCAAAGATAGTGCTAGACTTGATAGTTACCCCATTGGTATGCAGAATGATATAGGATTAATATTCTTTGAATATTATGGATATATTATTTATCACGAAGGAATAAGATATTTAAATGAATTAAAATTTAAACAATTATTTGCAGAGAGTGAAACTATAATGGAATATTTTAGAAGAGCACTTCTTCTAAAAGAATCTCCTACAAATACTATAAATATTGAAATTATTCCAACAAAACAATTAAATGATTTAGTTTTAAATTTTTTATATAGACATCAAAGAAACTTTAGAAATCATGAAAAGAACATCAAACAAACTGAGAATTTATTTGATGTTGATATAAATAATAATAAATTCACTAAGATTACAAACCTTAGTGAATTTTTAACAATTACCTTTAATAGATATATAAGAACTCAAAAAGGCAGTATTCCTTTTAGTGGAGATTTCGGTGGATCAATAAAACAATCTCTTCAAATGAAAGCAACCGATACAGCAGTTGAAAGTATTAGAGATGAATTATTTTATTTTTTAAGAGATCTTAGTGAATTATATAATGCTGATTTCAGGTTGTTAAATATTGATCATAAATTACTACACACAATTGGGATGAAACTTATAGTGTATATTACTATTCAAGCAAATAATGAAGAACCTGTAACATTTACACTTGAAAGTCAAGGAGATTAATATGAACTATGATGTTTTACACCAAGATATGTATATGTATGATGTATATAAAGAATATATAACAAAAGTGCAACATTATGCCTTAAATGGCAATATGCAAAGTTTAAGTATAAGATACTACAAAAATAATGTGTTATATAGTAAAGGATATGTTGACCAAATAGATTATTATGGTCCAAGTGATTATAAACGATCATTTGATATATTTGATTTTGCTCCTGTGCTTGAAATGCAGCCATTGAATTATACAAGTGATGATTTAGATGAGAATCAAGGAGTTATCCGCCGTACAAATGGTGTATTAACACTTATGGGAGTTCCAAATCCTTTACCTGGAGATGTGTTCCATTTCTACCAAAATGAAACGAATATCGAGTATTTTAAAGTCCTCAGAGTCAATTATATCAAAAGTGTAAACAGTGTTAAAATATATCAAATAGAATTTGAAACATATAATGTTAAAAGCGAAACAGTGGATCACTTTGACATAATAAATCATTATTACTACATCAAAGAATTCTTTAAATTCTTTGATTCTCAAATATATGAATCATATTCTTTCTTAATAGAAAATAGAAATCAAATTCTAGCGGATATTAATAAATATTATGATGTTGTAAAATGTGAATATCGTGAAACACTTAAAGCTAGTGATGGAAGTTTGTTATATCTTTCACCTGAAGTAATAAATAAAACAAACAGCGTATTACTTTACTTAAATAAACTGATTAGACTTAATATAAAAGTAATATTAAATCATAAAATAATATACCATGGTGTTAATAGTAATGTTTGTGAATCCTTAACAGAAGATGATATGATGGTATTAGACCCTAGTCTCGATGTGAATACTTCGTTATATTCAGGTGCACCATATGTCCCGTATAGTAATTATCAAAAAAGTAATTTAGTTTATTTAGTAAAAACCTTACAAGATAAATACATGGAATTTATTATGTATGAACCAACAATAGATGATACAGAAGGTGAAAAACAAGGTGTGAAAGATAATATCGAAATAATTGATAGAACTAGTTCATTACATAGATCCACTATTGCTAATAGCACATATGGTGAGCAACTAATATATGATTTAGATAAAAATATTATAGGAGTAAATAAATGACTGATGTAGGTGTTACAAATATATCACGTAATGCTAAAATAGAACAGATGCGTTCTAGAATTAGAGAATACAGTGATCTAATAGCCAATACTCCTATATTTAATTTAAATGATAATAAACAAAATATTAGTAATATGCTCTATGAAATGTTTTATAAATTATATATAGAGGAACCAGAAGAATTATTAAACTTCATGAATCAATTTCCTTCGAAGAAGCTTGTAACACATATGTTTAGCCAGTATGGAATAAGTGATAATATTAATAAAGAGTTACCAAACTCTTTAAAAACTAAAATTGTATATTATTTAAATACATTGTTTAATATTAAAGGAAGTAATGAAGTATTTGCCATCTTCGACGATCTATTAAAAGAATTCTATAAAGGATTAAATTATTATAATGTTCGTATCGAGCAACGACATTTTACATCTAGATATGATAATCCTATAGTAGAGAGAGTATTTTATTTAGATCACATGTATCAAATACTTAAGCAATACAACTTAGTGGAACAAGATGCTCAAGGATTTATTGATTCAACAATTGAATTCAAAACATTTGTAACAATTGATTCTGTTAATAACGTTATCAAATATCATATTAAATTCTTCGACCCTTTATTGTACAGTATCAAATTTAAATTAACAACTACTAAAGAATACACTATTGAGAAAGATGCCACTGAATTTTTTATAGAAGAGAGTACATTTAATTCATCTACTAAATATGATAATCCTAATGTTTTAAGTATTATGTATACAGAAGAGGGGGTTCCTAGTAGTATGTATGTTGATTTAGGAATTGTTGAGTTTGAAAACTACAAAGACCCAAGCATTAAATATAAAATATTAAGTGATGTAAATGTTAAAGATAGCAGTGTAACATACTTATTTGAATTTCAATATGTTATTCCAAATGATGTTAAAGTTCATTTAGATGTTTTAGAACCTATTATAATTCCTAAGAATGTAATAAGTTACAGTTTCAGAGTACCAGTTGAGAATGTTTATGGTCGTCAAGAAAGAACAATTAATGATTTGAGATATATGTTGGATCCTATTATGATTAACGATCCAGAAAAATTAATATATGAATTAAATTCAAGTGATTTAAATAATAATAAATATTTAATGACCAAATTAGATTATTTAGATAAGGATATCAAGAATAAAAATTTAAAAAATGTTTTTCCAATTATTACAAATATTGTATATATTCAATTTACAAATAATGAAGTAATTGAAGCCATGGAATTTTTACCTGATCTGGTTCGAATATTTGCTATGACTACACTTCAACACTATTCTTTTACTTTTCATGTAAACGGTGTTTCTCAAAAGATGAATATTCGAGACATGACTTATATTATGAGTTATTTGAAATTTAAAGAATTAAGTATTAAGAATCCTGGATGGGTTTGGACAAATCCTCGACCATTATATACTGAATTCACTTATCCACTAGATAAGATATCTGAAATCGTAGAATTGTTAAAATTTTACAAAGATATGAAACATGATCATTTTCAATTCATTGAATTCAAGAAAAGATATTATAAATTAATAGGTGATCAATATCAATTAACAAAAAGTAATATGTTTAATGTTAATGATTTAAGAAGTTATTTATATGGAACTATCCCTGAAACAATTGATCAATTTTTTGAAAGTTTGAATGATGTATTTCCTGATAATGAGAGAATCATAGCTGGTCAGGATCAAAACAAAATAATTAAAGAATATTTAAATAACATTTATATTAATTATCAATTTAAAACAGTAGATGAATATTTAAATTTTTTAAGTAATGACGAAACTGTATATTTTGGATTAAATAATACATTATATGATGAGTTAAAACAAGTCTTCATCGGAAAGTTCCCAAGATTAATAAATGCTATAGATGCTCTAAATGATCAAGAAGAAATAATATTAGTATTCTTAGAAAATTATAAACGAATGTTGAGTCAAGTAAGTAAAATGGATAACTTAATAACTTATTTTATTAATGATTTATTTAATAATTACATGCTAGGTAGCACATTCAGAGAAGAATTTTTTGATCCTATGCTTGCTTTATTTGAACAATATTTTTTCAAAGCAGAACAATCTATACAAAATATTAGCACCTATAATGTTAGTGTTAAAGACAAGATGCAAATGGTTACTTGTGGGAGTATTCATTATTCTAGAACAACATTTGAACCTTTTAGTGAAATATCCTATTATGAAGAACATATGTCTAGAGTTACTAATGAAATATCAAGTAGGCATTCATCAAATGATATAGTATTCACCGAAACCACTTTTAATGAATTATATAAAGTAAAATTGAGTGATTTATCAGATCATGCATTAACTATATTACCTGATAGTAAATTATTTTATAATGATTATTATCAATTTTTATTAAATAGTAGTTTAAGTGATAATACTTTATCAAAGGATAATACTTTAATTGATTATTATAAATCATATAATACTACATATAAAGTCAATTCAATGAATCAAATTGAAATGACTTCAAACGAATTAGATAGTAACAATATTAAAGATAATTGGCGAGTAACCATTATCAACGAAGATTATGAAAATATAGAATTTGATGAACTTAATGATAGTTCATTTCAAAGATAAATAAAGGACCACAATGGAAAAAGTAATTAGTCATGTCGATGAAAAATGTCTGATGCCTGTAGATATTGCAAAGAGTGAAACACAGGAACATTATAATAGACATTATAATAAAGCAGTTAGAGGACATGTAGTTGTTAGTGATAGTGAAGGAAATGTACTAGAGACTCCAAATCTGGTAGTTCTTTCTGGTAGAGAATTTTTAGCACAAAAACTAAGTGATGTAACAGGAACTTCACTTCTTTCACCAGGTGGATCAGGTAATTTACATGATCTAACTAAATTCAAAATTAGATATTTTGGTGTTGGAGAAGGTGGAGCAGATACCGCTGCAACTCCAAATAAAGTTGGACCATTTGATAATGAACTTAATTTAATCAAACCTGGTAAATTTGCAGATGTCAACAGTGAAAACTATCAATATATCCATGATGGTAGAATGAAAGGTATTCTAAGCGATGGAGGAACAATTGAAATAGTTAATGAAGATCATGAAATATCAATTAATGGTGAAAGTCTATTAGTTGAAGCATTTAGTACTATTAAGTATACAATGTTTATTAGAAAAGATGAATTATATAAAGAGGTTAGTGAATCTGGCCCATTTGCATTTAATGAAGCAGCATTGTATGCAGTTGATTTCGATGATGCAATTCCTGCTAAATCAAATGCAACAGAAAGTAGTAGACATACACCAAATTTTAGAATGTTTGCAAGATTTACAACTATGACTAAATGGTTAGAAGTAAAAGATTCATTAAAAATTGAATGGTATATTTTAGTTTAAGAATTGTTTTATTAAACAAATTAAATAACGGAATTTAAAATAATATAAAGGATTTAATAATGTATATACCAGATATTCCTTCGGTTAGTACTTCTGTAATTGATAGAAGTACAATCGATGTCACAGTTGGTGGCGATAGAGTTGTTCTCGTTCCTGGTTTCTTTAAATATGGTAAAGAGGGATTTAAATTATTCGTCAATAACACTGAATTTAGAAATGCTTGTGGTAAGAAAGATTTAAATAAATATGGTTTAGCGTATGAATATATTGAAGGAGCATTGCGTAGTAACAAGGCATTAGTTTATAGACTTTTACCTGATGATGCTACTTATGCAAATAACACAATTAGCCCAACAGGAACTTTTGCAACATTCCCTGGACTAACAAGTAAAGAAATGCTTTACGCATTAGATGCAGGTAAGAATGATGTTTGTCTTAGTGCACTAGCAGCTAACAGAGGAGAAGGATACAATAGTTTATTTGTAACTTTTTCACCTGCGTATGAAACAGAGAAGATGGAAAGTAATATGGTTGGTGAACCAAATTACAAATTTAACTTTGTACAATGTGAAATTTTTGAAGAAAGTGCAACAGGAGTTAAATCGCTTGGTGATCCAATTGTATTTTCATTAATTGATGTTGATAGTGATACAAATGAGCCAATAATTAGTAAAAATAGTGGATTAAGTCTTTTTGTTAATAATATTTTTAAAGATAATAATGAATTTGCAACATTGAATGTAAATCCATATTATATTGAAGAGATGAGACAAAATAGAAACATTGATGATTTAACTGATCATAGATTAATTGTTCAAGATAGTGTTACTGTTGGTAAATACTATGAAATTAAAGTTGAAGATTATATTCGTGTAGAGAAAGATAATAATGGAGTTGATATTCGTGTAGAAGATACTCGTTTAACAACAGTTATTACTAATACTAAACCTAGAATGATTAACAACACACCTGAACCACAAATTATCAAATTCGATAACGGTGTAGATGTTATTGAAAAAGTAATTACTGTTACAAATGGTGTAATTAGTTTGATTAATAAACCAGCTAATGAAGTTGGTGAACCAAGAGCTAGTTATAAAATAGATGGAACAAGTGCGTTCTATGATTTAAAAATTGACAGTGATGGAAATGCATTTTACACTGAAGTGGTTACTCTTCGTCATACAATTTATAAAAATTTAATGGATTATAGTTTTAGAATGTATAATGGTAGTGATGGACTAAATCTTCATAAAAATGGTAAATTGAATATGTTTGGAACAAGCGCTGTTGGTAAACAAAATGCAATGGATCTATTAACTGATTTTTATAATAACAATAAAGAAATTAAAGAAATTCTTTATCCAAAATATGATTTTGATTATATTCCAGATTGGGCCAATACTACTAGAACATTACAAGCAATTGTTTCACTCGCAGACTCTATCGGAGTTTCGATGCCAATCCTTAGTGTTCCATTAATGTATGATCCAACAATTACTACTCGTGATCTGGTAGAAAAAGATTTACTTGTTCGTAAAGAGGGTGCACATTATAGTTCATATCATAGTGCATTATATAGTGGACAGCAAAATAAAAATCATCGCACAGATGGTAATTTAAGAATTTATATGCCTATGAGCTACTATGCTATGATGGCGCATTTAAAAATTGATAGTGAAATCAGTATTACTGAACCAGTTGCGAATGTTGTTAAAGGGACACTAGATTCTAGCGAAATTAATTTAACATATGAACCAACAAGTTTAGAGATTGAAAGTTTACGCCGTGAGCAAATTAATAGTATTATAGTTGAACCAGATGGTACATATATAATTGATCAATTAACAATGTATAAAAGAGCAAGTAAATTAAGCAGAATTAATGTTGTTAAAGTTATTCATAGATTAAGAAAAGACTTACCAAAAGTCCTTAAAGATCTATTACAGAATAAAGCTATTAATGATATCACTGATACTGCGATAAGACGTGCTAATAAAGTTCTTGAGCAATGGGTAGTAACTCCTGAAAATTCAAAAGATGGGATCTTCAGCAATGTGAGTATCGTTGCGAGTTACAATGAAGCATCATACAAATTGCGTTTAGCAATCACTGTTAATCCTATTGGAACTCTTGAGCAAATAGAAATTCCAATTATCGTAGTTTAATAAAGGATTAAAATGAGTGGATTTATAGATAAAATTGCACTTGGGTCTAACCCAGGAGCAATTGATGGTACAGGTTATATAGGTGGAAGTCATAGAGAAGAAAGTGATCATCCATATGTAAAAGGTTATTTCTATGCATTCTTTGGATTACCTGGAGATTTATTTAATGGGGATAACTCTACATTAGAAGATAGTAAAAGATTTCTATTGGTAAGTGCTGAAACCTATACTCCTCCAGGTGATCGTCAAATGAATATGCAAGATGTTCAGGGTCAAGGAGGAGTTGGAGCTAGTTTCGTAGTTGGTCAAACAATTAGCCGCGAGTTTAGTATTCAATATAAAGATTTCTGGGGAGCTCCAATTTTTAGAATTCATAGAATTTGGACAGGTTTTATTAATCCTTACCTAGGTGGAAGTTTTCATAAACAATTTGCAGCTAAGAGTTACAAAGGTGCTTGTATGGTAATCCAAACTAAGCCAGTTATTCGAAATGTAACTAATAATACCAATAGTGGAACCATTTGGACACGTGAAGATATTATTAAAATAGATTATTTTGATGGTGTTGTTCCTATGACGGATTTAAAAAGTGCATATGATTCAAATATTACAGATAATAGTTTTGTAAAACCTACTGTTCAGTATAAGTTTGATGGATATCCACTAGATGAGACAGATGAAAAAGTTATGGCTAAAGCAGTTGAGATTTTAAATAATAAAGAATTATTTAAAGCAACAGCAGATCTTTATACTAATCTTCCTAGCTCGGCTCTTTTATAATAGTACCTTACGGTACTATTATTCTTGTGGCAAATTTTAAATTTTAGAATTTCCTATTTCTATATTACTTACATCAATTAGCCTTATCGATAAAGATAACACCTGTAAGTAATATAGAAATACACAATTTTATTTTTTACAAAACTATCACTGGTGATAGTTTTAAATTTTAGAATTTCCTATTTCTATATTACTTACACCAATTAGCCTTATCGATAAAGATCGTTCCAAAGTAATATAGATTCCCTATACTAACTCGGAACTATCAC
>Ga0265295_1000169_pt1 | contig 137123 bp, 116 predicted proteins | sample Munlansysbiofilm_FD_192503 | JGI IMG/M metagenome (GOLD analysis project Ga0265295, IMG submission 192503) | Leachate microbial communities from a municipal landfill in Southern Ontario, Canada - Methane capture system biofilm | ecosystem: Engineered > Solid waste > Landfill > Unclassified ... | reverse complement strand
GGAGGTCAATTTGTTCGAGAAAAAGCCAATTTCATCACTGGTTACTGATGCTCTTAAGCATATATCAGAACCTCTCGAATCTAACCAGTTGAATCTGTTTAACTATTAACCGGACAGTAGTGATCAGCCCTATTAACTTCACATACATTTGAGGCGTCTATGCGCGAAAACCTGACCACAAACAACTTTGCCCAGCATGTTGCTGCCGGCACTCCCCTGCTAGCCATATCTACCGACAACGAACAACGCGCCTGCAATCTTATTAAAAATGCCGCGACTCGCGCCATTAAAGGGTTGGGAGAACCGCAGATATGGAGTTGTGACGGCGGGTTCGCCAACAATCAGAGCGCCGACCCAGTAGCCGCACTGCGCTGGGTCATGCAACAGCCGGAGCACGGCGTCTACATATTTCTCGATATGCAGTGGTATTGGGATAGCAACCCAGAAATTCAGCGTCTACTGATTCAGTTTGCTCAGCAACGCAGCAACGTACGCAAATGCCTCGTATTTATTGCCAGTGAGATCTCTATCCCCAGTGCGCTGAGTAATCACATTGTCCACCTAAGCCAACCTATGCCTAATGCCGCCGAGATAACCGCCTTTTTGCAGAACAGTCGTACCAACGATCAATTTCTAGATAAAATACTTGAGCAGGAGGACGCGTTGCGCCAAATGGTTCTCGCCGCACAAGGCCTCGACCTGATCCGCCTAGAGCGTGCTTTGCGCTTGGCCAAGCTCACCCGCAGCCAGCAACTGCAAGAGGTGGTGGCTGCGCTGCATCGCGACAAAAAACAGGCGCTAGAACAGACCGGCATTATTGAATTTATCGACAACAACCTCAAGGATAGTCAAGTGGGGGGAATGGGCAATCTGAAAAAGTGGATGGAAAAACGCGAGAAGGCCTTTGGCACTGCCGAGCTCGCCCAGGGGCAAAATCTGCCCAGCGGAGTATTGCTAATGGGTATAAGTGGTTGCGGTAAAAGCCTGTTCGTTAAGGCCATAGCGGCGCGCTGGAGCCTACCGCTAGTGCGTCTGGATATGGCGACTATCTACTCCGGCACCCATGGCACCCCCGAGCAAAGTCTGCACCACGCCTGCCAGCTAGCTGAAGCGATGGCACCCTGTGTGTTATGGATAGATGAAATTGAGTCGGGAATTTCCGAGCAGGGTTTCAAATCTGGCGGCGGTTCATCTTCGCGTGTTTTAGGCTATTTTCTCACCTGGATGCAGGAGAAAAGCAGTCCAGTTTTTGTCGCCGCCACAGCCAACGCCATAGAGACACTACCTGCCGAGGTACTGCGTAAAGGGCGTTTTGATGAGATATTCTATATAGCCCTGCCGGGATTAGCTGAACGCCAAGAGATCTTCCGCATCCACCTCAGTGCCCACGGTCTGGATGCGGAGAGCTTTGACCCGCAAACGCTATCTCACTCTAGCAAAGGTTTCTCCGGCGCCGAAATTGAACAGGCAGTATCCAGCGCCTGTTTTGAGGCTTTAGCATCCCAACGCCCGATGACCCCCAGAGATATCATGGAGGCCATCGGGCGCACAGTACCAATCTCAGTCACCATGGCTGAGCAGATTAAAAAGATCGAAGCTTGGGCCTTTAAACGCGCTGTCCCTGCCAGCGATCAGGCCGAGCGCGCATAATAAACAATAACGGCGAGCTATGCCAGCACTACACAACTGCTCTAAGATATCGCTTCAGTTCCAGATTATGACGTGTAATCTAGTGTACAGTTGTTAAAAAAGCCATGCAGCAGTTGTATGTGCAAAAAGCACACTAATAAGAGCGCACGACATCAACAGCCTAAAGTCTTTGTTGTGCTGCTTACTTACCCCGGCATAGCCACTTTTTTGTAATGTAAGATTGATTGATTGCAAATTTCGCAGGGGAATTGTGGCGCTTTGTCGATAGTGGATCCACATATCTCGCAGATATGGAAATCCAGATCTAACCCCTCTATTTTCTTAACCACCGAGCTGAAGAAAAAGCGCGAATATTTTTGTATTTCTTGCACTTTTGCTTCGTGTTGACGATGAGACTTCCAAGCATACATACAATTAATGATCGCTTCTTCACAGGCTTCTGTCGCTATTTCTGTCAATAATTCAGGATAAAACCTTTTTATCTTTTCTAACTCGTTTTTTGTCGCTTTTTTTAAATTCGTTTTGGTATCTCGAACAGATGGCTGTCCTTGAGGAACCTGAGTCTCTTTTCCCCATCTATTTAATAAATGCTGATAATTGTTTGCATGATTTTTTTCCGACAATGCGAACGAGTAGAACATATAGGCGATATTGCAATATCCTTCTGCTAAAGCCTTATCGACGCAACATAAATAAAACTTATGGGCAACCATCTCGGCACTAAATGCTTTTTTGAGCCCAGAGATAGTTACAGGATATTGGGTTATTGGGTTGAAATTATCCTGAGTTATTGCGTAGTTATTAATAGGGTACAATAATGACATGGCCGCAGAAAGACATATAAACTCTCTTCTTGAAATTTTATCCATCATGCACCCCATTTTTTAAATTAGAATCAATAATCCCCATTGCTCAGCTGTCGCTAAGTAACATTCTGCAACTATGTAACCCTTGCAGAATTATCTGCTTTAACTAGAGCACAAAATATTCGTTGGTCAAATTATCCAGTATGATTTTAATAAAATCATCCTTAAACAAACTTTTACAATCATGGCCTCAGCACTTTATTCCTCAATGTTAATAATACATAACCGAGCCACAACATTAGGCACTATACGGAAACAACTCAGCGACATTTCAAAACTAAAAACACAGCATTACGCGTTAACAACAATAAAGCACACAAAAGGTACGCCGAGAGCGGCCATAGCGGTAGCTAGACTTTGGCACAGAAAAAGGAATTATCCCTGTTTGCACGGTGGTCTCTCCCGCGGTAGCAGACAATGCCCGCGTTACCAACCTGTGCTTCTACACAGCTTCACCATGTGGATCATTAATCAAACAAATACGGGTCTTACCCTGTTTGGGTAGAAAAAGCTTTGTTAGAGTAACAACCATCAAGGCTTGTTGTGGCAGGCGAGACTTGATAAACCTCCTTTCTTCCTAGTTACAAATAAACAAAGCCGATTCGGATGCCTCCCCGAATCGGCTTTGTTGCGTTTTATGAATATAAGATCTATTCCATCAATAATGGATGTATATTCTCACCAATATTATTAACGTAGATCTGGCACTGACCGACATAGGTTGCAATTGCGGTTTGCAGGCTTGACTCTCCTGCCATGGCGGACGATGCCCGCCCTACAACATAATGGTTAATCTTCCCCAGCCGCAACCTCTGCGGCCATCTTATGCGCCTCGGCAACCAGCGCATCAGCCAGCTCAGCTTGGGGCAGGCGCTGAATTATCTCGCCCTTGCGAAACAACAGCCCCATATCCTTGCCCCCGGCAATACCTAGATCGGCTTCGCGGGCTTCACCGGGGCCGTTGACTACGCAGCCCATTACCGCGATGGTTAATGGCACGGTTAAACCTTGCAAGCGCTGCTCAACCTCTTCGGCCACGGAGATCAGATCAATTTGGCAGCGTCCACAGGTGGGACAACTGATAAACACTGGGCCGCGCTGGCGCAACTCTAAGGCTTTAAGAATCTGCCAACCGACGCGCACCTCCTCTACCGGATCGCCGGTCAGTGATACGCGCAAGGTATCGCCGATGCCGTCATAGAGTAGCGCCCCCAAGCCGACAGCACTTTTTATGGTACCAGCCCAGGTGGTGCCAGCTTCGGTAACACCGATATGCAAGGGATAATCGACCCGCTGCGCCAGCAGACGATACGCCGCCACCGTGCGCCGCACGTCCGAGGCCTTGAGGCTAATCTTCATGTGCTCGTAGCCTAAATCTTCGAGAATGCGGATGTGCCCCATGGCGCTGTCAACCATGGCTTCTGCCGTGGCATGGCCATACTTCTCCAGCAGTTCCTTCTCTAACGAACCGCCATTTACCCCGATGCGAATAGGCACCTGACGCTCCTTGCACGCCGCCACCACCTCAGACACCTTCCAACGCTCGCCGATATTGCCCGGATTGATACGCAGACAGGCGACACCGCTATCCAGTGCTTGGAGTGCCAAACGGTAGTCGAAATGAATATCGGCTACCAGCGGCAGTGGGCAGGCGGCAACAATAGGCTTTAGCGCCGCCGCCGCTGCTTCATCAGGCACCGCGCAGCGGACAATTTCACACCCGGCAGCAACTAAAGCATTAATTTGAGCTAAAGTAGCAGCAACATCGCGAGTATCGGTACTGCACATAGACTGGACACTTATCGGTGCCGCGCCACCTACCGGTAGCGCACCTAAATGTATAGTCCGCGTCTGGCGACGAGTATATTCCATAACTTCCCCATGTATTCTTTATATAAGGTTAATGATATTTGATGATATCCGCTGGGATTTATCAGTTTCAAACAACCGCCAACTATCTAATCGCTAAAATCGGATGATAGCTCAGCATAATGCCGCAAGCAACAATAACGATTATTGACAGCAACCAGTCAAGCGGTTACTGTCGCTGAAGACAACCAACCTTAAGCGTTTTAGGATAAAAAACATGGCTAAAGCACCACAACGCACCAGCAAGAGACCCCACAAGCAGACGACAGAGACTGCTACGGTAACTATTAACTACATCAACAGAGATGGAGTTGGAGTTACTAGACACGAGAATAAAGAGTTGCTCGTCGCCGGAACCCTGCCCACGGAGGAGGTAAAAATTGCCCTCGAGTATCAGGGGCAACAGCGTAGCATCGGCCGTCTAATCAAAGTTCTCAGCAAAAGCCCGCAGCGCGTAATTCCCGGCTGTTCCTTGGCTGGTGAATGCCCAGGCTGTCCGCTAATTCACATGGGCTACCCGCAACAACTTAAATACAAAGAGCAGCTGATTACGACAGAACTGCGCACCTACTCTAGTCTCAACCAGCTGAAACCGTATCCAGTTATCGCCGCGCCACACACCTTTGGCTACCGCACTACCGCCAAGTTGGCCATCGCTAAAAATCGCGGCAAAGCGTCTATCGGCCTATACCGGCGCGGCACCCATGATGTCGTAGATATCGGTAATTGTCCACAGCAGCATCCTCTTATCAATAAAGTGATCCAAGCACTACGCGAAGAGATAGAGAAGCAGGATGTTTACGTCTACAACCCCATCACCAAACGCGGTCTATTGCGCTACGTAGCTGTGCGCGTTAGCCCGACAAGCAATAAAGTTCTGGTAACTCTAGTCTGTGCCCAGCGCAACTACCGCGAAATGACCCACTTAGCCAAATGGCTCAAAAAGAAAGTTCCGGAAATTGTCGGCATCCATCAGAACATCAACGGTTCCTCTGGCAACGTAGTTTTTGGGCCCACCACGGTGCGCATCATCGGCGCAGTTGATCTTATCGATACCATTGGCGATGTGCGTTTACGCCTGTCGCCAAGTTCGTTTTTTCAGGTCAACCATGCTCAAGCGGCAAAAATCTACCATCTGGTCACAGAATGGGCAGCACTCAGCAGTCAAGACAGCGCTCTAGATCTGTACTGCGGAGTCGGTGGCATAGCCATGCACTTGGCCAGCAGCGGCGCCAAAATAATCGGCGTAGAGATCAACCCTGAAGCTATAGCCAACGCTAAAGCGGCTGCCGAGTTAAACCAGCTGCACAATTGCCGCTTTATTGCCGGAGACGCTACCGAAACCTTACAAAACTTGCAACAGGATCTGCCTCAGCTGAGCGCTGCGGTAGTCAACCCACCTCGCAGCGGCTGTAGCGAAGAGGTTCTGAACACCCTCGCCCAATTAGCGCCATCACGCTTAATCTACGTCTCCTGTAATCCGACCAGTTTGGCGCGTGATCTTGACCTGCTCAGCCACTGCGGCTATCAGGTGCAACAGCTACAGCCGGTGGATATGTTCCCGCAGACACCGCATGTAGAATCAGTCGTCCTACTGAGTAAAGATAGTGATAAATCGGCGTAAAAATCAAATTTCAACAGAGTGAAAGGATACCAGCTACCATGAACACAATCGATTGCCGCGGCCTGCTGTGCCCACGCCCCGTACTAGAGACCCGCAAACAGCTGCAAGCTCACCCAGATAGCGAACTAACAGTAATGGTCTCCAACGATATCGCCCAAACAAATGTTTCCCGACTAGCGGCCAAAGAGGGCTTTAGCGTTCAAGCTACAACTAGCGGCAGCGACATTACCCTGCTCCTTACCCCCATGGCCAAAACAGCACCAACCGCAGAAGAGGCAACACCAACTGCGCAAATCAGCGGCGACACCATCCTGTATATCGCCAGCAACTGCATGGGCAAAGGCAGTGACGAACTTGGGGATGTACTGATGCGCAACTTCATCTTCACCTTAGCACAGTGCCAAGAGCGCCCTAGTACCATCCTCTTTGTCAACAGCGGTGTTAAGCTCACCTGTGCAGGTTCTGCAGTGCTGGAACCGCTCCAGCTACTCGCGGATGCTGGGGTAACTATATGCTCATGCGGTCTATGTCTGGAATTTTTCGGTCTACAGGAGCAGTTGCAACTTGGCCAAGTATCCAACATGCTCGAAACTGTGGAGGCCATGCAGCAGGCCGGAAGAATTATTCAGCCCTAAGTGACGCGCACAGCAGAGCGTAGAGTCGATAGCACCTAAGGGAGAGCTAAGGACAAAAAACTTGAACCAGAACCAGCAAACTGCTATACATTCTCAACTAAATTTAGTGCGGGGGAGTAGTCAGTAGCCTGGTGGCGCTCACGGTCTTCAAAGCCGATGGGGGGCGTATCCCGTCCTCGGTGTGTTCGATTCACATCTACTCCCGCCAAATTTTCAAAACGTCCTAACTTCTCCGAAGCTAGGACGTTTTTATTTGTGAGTCACTCCTGATCTGCAAACCTACCACGGTATTAAAATAGCCGCGTCCATAGACGTGCGAACCTGAACAGACAGAGCTAAACCACTAATAATTAAAGCAATTAAAATATTAGAAAAACATCCATTAAGGGCTTATTTAGTGTCACAGACTATGCTATAAACATTAGGTAGCTAGCTTGCTGTATCCTGTTAATCCTCTTCTGGGGGCAAAAAAACATATGCTTAAAAGTGTGCTTATCGTTGATGATTCTCCCGTTGCGCGCATGATTATGAAAAAATGTCTGCCGTCCGCTAATGAGTTAACTATCCTAGAAGCGAGTAATGGCAAAGATGGAGTAGAAAAATATCTTTTACATAAACCGGATGTTACTTTTATGGATTTAACCATGCCGGTTATGGATGGGTTTCAAGCACTGTCTACTATCAAAAGACACGCTCCTCAGGCTATAGTTATTGTCGCTACAGCTGACATTCAAGAAAAAGTTCTGCGCAAAGTAAGCACTATGGGGGCCTTACACACCATAAAGAAACCACCTTCTAAGGCTAGTGTGGCAGAGGCATTACAGTTGGCAACCAACGCCATGGAGGAAATTAACAAGGTATGAATGGCGACTTAAAACAGGTATTCGCCGATGAAGAGAAAGATATTCTGCAAGAGGTGATGAATATTGCCTTTGGACAGGCATCGGCCGAGCTAGCAGAAGTTATCGATATTTTTGTGCTGCTGAGCGTACCAGATATCAAGGTGCTAAAAGGTGCCGATCTACCCGATTATCTATGTAAAGAGCTCCAACCAGCCGAGACAGTTAACATAATCGAGCAGAGTTTTCTGGGTAAATTTTCGGGGCAGGCCCTGTTGGTTTTTCCCGCTGGTGCGGAAAAAGATTTAGTACATCTGTTTACCAATGATCAGGAGTCACAAAGCCAGGACATAGATATCGACACTCTGGAGACAGAGACCCTGCTTGAGGTAGGAAATATTTTAATTGGGGCCTGCATCGGCAAAATTGCCGAGCTACTAAAGGATATTGTCGCCTACGATCCGCCCCATATTACCGCCAAAAACATCTCTCTTGATGGCTGCGACTCACCGATCCCTGCTGAGAGTTTTGCTATCTCCATTCGCACCATGTTCCGTTTTGAGCAACAAAATGTAGAAGGATATCTCTTCTTGATAGCCAATCAGAGTTCTATAGATTGGTTAAAAAAAGCACTTATGGCATTTTTGGAGTCGTTCGAGTGATTTTTAGCCAGATTTTCGAGACCTTAAATACCGGTTTGGTTGTGCTGGATAAAGATATGACAGTAAAGCATTGGAATCGCTGGATGACTCTGCACAGCGGTATTAGTGCTGAGGCTATCGTCGGCAAAAATCTGTTTGCGTTTTATCCCCAGCTCGAGCGACCACATTTTTTGCGCAACTGCCGCGCCGTCCTAGCTTTTGGCAACTTCAGCTTCTTTTCGCAGAAGCTGCATCAGTATCTCTTTCCCATGCCAGCACCAGGCTCACGCTCACTGGAGTTTGAATTTATGCAGCAGAGCTGTTCTATGGGGCCTATCCGCAATGAGCAGGGGGAGATAGACGGACTGTACCTATCGGTACAGGATGTCAGTGACATGGTCTCCTATCAAAAGAAACTGGTACGCATAAATCAGATTGATTACCTTACTGGTGTTTACAATCGTAATTTCATGGAGAACCTGTTACTCAAAGAGATTGAACGCTGCAACCGCTTTAAGTGCCAGTTGAGTTTGTTAATGATTGATGTTGACCGTTTCAAAGATATCAATGACAACTATGGCCATCAATGTGGTGATGCCGCGCTAAAAGAGATTACACGCCGCATTCTTGGAAAGATACGCAAAACCGATTTTCTCATCCGCTATGGTGGCGATGAATTTTGCTGTCTACTCACGGAAACACCACACCACGCAGCATACACAGTAGCCGAGCAGTTGCGTCGCGCAATCTGTGAGAAACCTTTTACCTTTAATAAGTCAAATTTTACCAGCACTATCAGCCTCGGTGTTGCCAGCCTTGATGCTACCGATAACAGTCTGGAAGATCTACTCAGAAAGGCAGATAGCGCCCTCTATGAAGCCAAAAACACCGGGCGCAACAGCGTAGTGAGAACTATAGATTAACCACTATCTACCCAGAATTTAAGTAGCGCTCCACCACCGCCGCCAGCAGCACCTAAACTAGAGTTCAATCTTCCCCAGCGCAGTAAAATCTATCAACAACGCCAAGGGGATAAAGGTATCCAGTTCGACGTGACTACGCCCAAGCAGCTGTTGACTGAAGCGACTGAGCAGTTGAACTTCGCGCTGGAAAAATTCCCTAAATGGAGCACGTAACTCCGGCACAGCCAGCGGATTCCTGCTGGTAAAATTCAACGTGCACCAACCATCACTAAAAACCTCGCCGCTCACATCTACCTGAGCCAAACCGTGCAAACGACAGGTAAGTGGCCGATAATCATAGAGCAGACATAGTCCATCAGCACCTAACAATGGACATGGAGTCAGATCATCTTCCGGCATTTCCATCCATTGCTGATTAGGCAAGAGATTAAGAATATATGGCGGCTGCAATTGGGGCCACTGCTGTTGCAGCTGTTCCAAGCGCCAATGTACTCTGGTCAATACCGCACTGCGCTGAGTGGCAGGCAGGTGCTGAAACCCAGATTGCAGCAAATAGGCATCCAGCAAGGTGATATCAAATAGGCCACGGCAACAGGCGCTGCAGCCTTCAGTACAGCTAATATCTAACGGTGCCACTGCTAGGCACTGCCCAAACCAAGTATCAACACGGTGCAACAGCTGCAAATAGTGGTGAAGAGTATTATGCACTCGCCGGTTAACCCTTTAGCCGTTTAAAAAGTTTTACCACCAAGTCTGCTGGTTGCGGCCGACTAAACAGATACCCCTGCCCGCGCATGCACCCATGGGATTGCAGATAAGCACGCTGCTCCTCGGTCTCAATCCCTTCGGCAATAACGCTCAGGCTCATGTTGCGCGCTAAATCAATAATGGTGGTGGCTATAGCGGCATCGTTGGGATCGATAACAATATCATCGACAAAGGACTTATCAATTTTTAAGGTATCGATAGGAAATCGTTTCAGGTAGGCCAAAGACGAAAAACCGGTGCCAAAATCGTCAATAGAGAGTCTTACTCCCAAGTCGCTTAATTGCGTCATGGTGGCTATGGCAGTATCAACATCGTTCATCAACACGCTTTCAGTGATCTCCAGATCGAGGCACTCGGCGGACAGTCCAGTATCCCGAAGAGTTCTTTCTACCATCTCCACTACATTTCTTTGACTAAACTGGCGGGCCGACATATTGACCGAGATGTTAATTTTAGGATAACCAGCTCGTTGCCAAGCTGTCCCCTGCACACAGGCCTGACGCAGCACCCACTCCCCAATGGGAATAATCAGCCCGGTCTCTTCAGCTAAGGGTATAAAATCGGCCGGTGAAATCATCCCCTGTTCAGGATGTAACCAACGCACTAGAGCTTCAACACCAACTATAGCCCCGCTGCCCAAGTCGACCTGAGGTTGGTAATGGACCACCAAGCGATTCAGATCTACGGCTTCGCGCAGAGCCCCTTCCAGCATTAACAATTCCCCAGCACGTTCGTTCAAACCTGCAGTGTAAAAGCGGTAATTGTCCCGTCCAACATCCTTGGCATTAAACATGGCCGCATCGGCACCCTTGAGCAGCGCCACCACCGTCTCACCATCGCGCGGGTAGAGACTAATGCCAATACTAACGGTGACAAACAACTTATAGTTCTCTACATCTATCACTTTAGCTAAGCTGCTACGTATCTCCTCAGCAATAATTATGACATTCTCCACGCTGGTAATCTGATCGATTATCATGGCGAACTCGTCACCGCTGAGGCGTGCCACAGTATCGACATCACGGGCACACAACTGCAGGCGCTTTGCTACCTCACAGAGGAGCTGATCGCCAAGCTCATGACCGAGAGAATCATTGATTTTTTTAAAACGATCAAGATCGAGAAAAAGTACCGCAACCTGTGTACCAGCCAGACGTGCCATAGAGATCGCATGCTGTAAGCGATCGCGAAACAGTTGACGATTGGGTAACTCGGTCAGCACATCGTGATAGGCCAGAAACTCCAGATGACTCTCATTTTCACGCAGGCGCTGCTCCGATTGTTCACGCTCCATCTCAGCACTGATGCGCGCCGCCATGATCGCCAGCACATCTTTAGCCCGCTCCATTCGCCTGATAGGCTAGGACACTCAGCACCCCAACAATAGTGCCGTGATAGTTATGTACCGGCGTGCCCACATATCCCTGCGCGCGCATATTGTTGACCAATTCGCTATTAGGGAAGTGCTCAACTAGACCATCGGAGAACAAGCACACCCCATCATCTACAACTTTTTCGCACGGCGTGCCAGCCATAGCAAAGGTCTTGCCGACAAGCAGCTCTCCATCCTGCACCATAGCCAAAGATAAAATCTTACCATCACCTATTAACTGCCCCACAATTGCGCAATCAGCATCAAACCAAGTACATAACTCCTGAGCAACGCGATGATAACATTCAGCACCGGTAAAACCGACGGTGATCTCTATCAGCCCCTGCATTGCCGCCTCAATCTGTTTCAGCGAGGTAATATCCTGGATAGTTCCTACCAGACCAGCGAGGTCTCCACTGCTATTGTAAAATGGTGCCTTATTGAATAAAACCTGCCGCGCGTTACCATCAGCGCAAATAATCTCATTGGCATAAGTGCTATCCTCACCCGAGGAGAACACCTGCGTATCCTCAGCTTTAGCGAGCTGCGCTCGCGCAGGAGGCACCACCTCGTCTACCTGATGACCTAGCAGTTTCTGACGTTCTATGCCCAACATAGCTTCATAGCTGCGGTTACAACCTAAATAGGCACCAGCAATGTTTTTATAAAAAACTGGATTTGGAATAGCGTCCAGCAAACTCTGTAAAAAATATAACTCCTCCTGGCGCTGTGCGGCAATGGCAAGGCGCTCCAACTCTGCTGAGGCCCGCAAAGCAAACATATGCATGGCGGTTTCCGCCAAAGCCAAATTCTTCAGCGGTTTCCGGCTAAAAACCGCCAGCGGGCCAAGAACTTTGCCGTGAGAATCCTTCAGAGGAATGCCAACGTAGCTATCTACCTCCATCTGCACACCTAGATGGTCAAGAGGAAAAAGCTCAATGACACTATGCGGATAGTGTTTAAAGCCCTCTTTAACCACTACATCACAGGGGGTATTTTTAATCTCAAAATCCATATTTTCGACAGTGTGACCATCAGCATAGACCGCCACTGTACGCACAACTTCTGGATTATCAGGAAGGAATTGGCCGATAAAGGCGTAATCGGCTCCAGCCATTATGGCCAGCTTATTCATCAGGGCAAAGAAAAACTCCTCCCCCACCAGACCCATTAAATCATCACACAGATCACGCAAAACTTGCTGACTACTGGCTACTAATTCATCTATCGGCATTGTTTATCCACAGGCTAAACATCTATCACTAACTCCGCAAGATCTATACAAAGGAGATGATCACACGCAAACACAATAGCACAACCTCATGCACTACATGCTTCACACTAGGATTTAAAATCAGGTTTTCACTAACATACAAATCTTAATAACATTTGTCACGGGTAATCATCTAAATTAAATTAATTAATGCGATGTAGCACCACTAACATTGCGCACGCAGACGACTGAATTATAGTTATGTTTTGCCATAGGTGCTGACTTCCCCGTTAGAAAGGAGAAGGCAAAATAGCGGTGGCCAGCGTTATCTGCGGGAATAGCTGTCCAATATATAGCGCGCTCCACTCGAGCCAAGCTGCGCCGCCTGCCTACCGTCAACTTAGTTAACGCCTGTAGTTCTGCTACAGTCGGCAAGCGCCAATCGTAGTGTTTATCTAAGGTCAACTGGCGGCAATACTGTTCGGCATCTTCGTACCAAAAACGGCGCTCATTGCGTTGAAACTGCCAAAAATCAGCCTCCTTTTGTTCCCACTGCAAATTGCTTAACGATGGAATACTGGGATATAACAGTCGAATAACACCCCACACCAGCAGGGCGAAAAACACAATACCGAGAACATATTTAACTGTGGTGGATACTGTTTTTCTATCCATAACACTCCTTCGATGCGCTTTGACTTTTTGTTATCGTCCTTGTTGCTGCTGACAATGATATGCTACACTTCGTCGCAATTGCACAGAAAAAACTTATCATACGCAACCTAATTGTGAGTAACAACTACTATACAACGCTAATTTTCCAATAATGGTCAAATACTCATGTCTAAAACCAGCGCACTGCTGCAGCAATTACCTGCCATCGACAAACTGCTAAATGAGCCACTGCTTGCCACCGCCACAGCACCACACTGCCTTATTGTCGAAGCGGCGCAAGAGGCGGTCAATTTTTGGCGACAAAACATTTTAGCCGAGCGTCCTGAGTTTCTACAACCCGTTGACATCACCGCCATTAGCCGTAATGCCCACCAACGCTTGCAGCAGAAGCAACAACCTTCGCTGCGCCAGGTTATCAATGCCACCGGTACCTTACTGCATACAAATCTGGGCCGAGCACCGCTTAGCAGTGCGGCTCTTAACGCCATAGAAGATGTGGCGCGCTCCTACTCCAATCTGGAGCTTGATCTAGACAGTGGTAAACGCGGGCACCGCTACAGCCATGTTGACAAACTGCTGTGTCGCCTGACTGGGGCAGAAGCTGCCGCAGTGGTCAACAACAATGCCGGAGCAGTGTTGCTCGCCTTAACAGCGCTTGCTCAGGGCAAAGAGGCGATAGTCTCGCGCGGCGAGTTGGTCGAAATTGGCGGTGCCTTTCGCGTGCCAGACGTAATGGAAGCAGGGGGAGTAATCCTGCGTGAGGTTGGCACCACCAACAAAACCCACCTCAAAGACTACCAGCAGGCCATGAATGAAAATACCGGATTACTGCTTAAAGTGCACACCAGTAACTATCGCATTGTTGGCTTTAGCACTGCCGTAGCCGCAGCCGAGATGGTCGAACTCGGGCATAGTCACAAAGTTCCCGTTATGGAAGATTTGGGCAGCGGTATGCTGTTCGACCTCTCTCAGTTCGGTCTACCGAAAGAACCTACAGTTAAAGAGGGGGTTGCCGCAGGCATCGATGTATTGACCTTTAGTGGCGATAAACTGCTCGGCGGTCCACAGGCTGGCTTGATTGTGGGCAAAAAGTGGGCAATTGACAAAATTCGCCACCATCCATTAGCGCGAGCACTGCGCATAGACAAGCTAACTTTAGCCGCACTTGAAGCTACCCTCACCCACTATCTCGACCAGCATCAGGCTATTCGCGAGGTGCCGTTACTCAATATGCTCAACATGCAGCAGAGCGAGTTGCAACAGCGTAGCGAGGATTTTATGTGTGAGCTGCAACCACTCTTAGAGGGGTTGAGTACTATTACCATTATCAAGGAAAATTCCTGCGTCGGCGGCGGCGCCTTACCCATAACCGATCTCCCCGGAGTGGCCTTGGCATTAACCCCGCTACACATCAGCCCCGATCAGCTGGCCAACCGCCTACGCACCGCGGTGCATCCGGTTGTCGCCCGCATTCAAGATGATCGTCTGCTCATAAACTTACGCACGGTGTTTCCGGCCCAACAAGCGGTTATTGCCCAGACTTTACACCAAGCGCTCACCACCTCCAGCACAGACTAGGGGCAATACAAGCTATGGCTCAAACAGCAACGAAAAATATTATCATTGGCACGGCTGGACACGTTGACCACGGCAAGACCGCCCTAATCCATGCTCTCACCGGTGCCGACACCGACCGTTTAAAAGAGGAAAAACAGCGCGGCATCTCTATCGATCTCGGTTTTGCCAGCTTTACCCTGCCCAATGGTGATCAGGCTGGCGTTATCGACGTTCCAGGGCACGAAAAATTTATCAACAATATGCTCGCCGGAGTCGGCGGCATTGATCTGGTGCTGCTGGTTGTGGATTGCATGGAGGGGGTTATGCCTCAAACCCATGAGCATCTACAGATCCTGAATTTACTGCAAATTCCGCGTGGCATAGTGGTACTGACCAAGGTAGATTTAGCCGAAGAGGAGTGGATTGATATTGTTGAAGAGGAGATTCGCGATGAGGTAGCCACGACATTTCTCCAAGATGCTCCGTTTTGCCGCGTCTCTTCAGTCACCGGCCAGGGCATTGCCGAGCTGACGGCGACTATTGCCAAGGTGGCTGAGCAGGTGCCACAGCGCGACTCCCACGGCCCCATGCGTCTACCCATAGATCGCCACTTTTCTGTAGCCGGATTCGGCACGGTAATTACCGGCACTCTGCTCACCGGCAGTGCCCACTTAGGGGACAATGTCGAGGTGCTGCCAGCGCAGAAGAGAGTACGCATTCGCGATATCCAAGTGCACGGCAAGAAGCACGAGGTGGCCCACTGTGGACAGCGGGTGGCACTCAACCTTGCGGGGCTGGAGCGCAGTGACATCATGCGCGGTAGCGTGGTTGCGACACCGGGAATTTTTGAGCAGACTAATCGTCTGGATGCGCGTTTAACACTGCTTGCCGATGCCCCGCGCGCCGTAAAATTCCGCGATCCGGTACACTTCTATCTTGGCACCGCGCGCGTCGTCGGCCTAGTAGCGCTACTCGACTGCGATCAACTAGAGCCAGGTGAAACAGCCCTAGTGCAGATCCACCTGGATCGCCCACTCGTGGCCCATCGCCAAGATCGCTTTATCATTCGCTCCTATTCACCTATGTTTACTATAGGTGGCGGCGTGGTAATAGATCCAGATCCGGTAAAGCATAAGCGCTTTCGCAGCGAAGTTATGCAGCAGCTCAAAGAGTTGGAATCGGGTGAAGGCTCATTTTTGTTGCAAAAGCTTAGTGAACTACAGTGTGCACGCATCAAAGAGCTGGAACAGATCTCCGGCATGGGACGCGATAAGATAGCCAGTCTATTGGCAGAGATGCAGGATGACAACCGCGTAATGCAACTGGCAGACCAGTGGCTACCCATAACTCAAATCCGCCTCTTTAAGCAGCAGATGGTCACCAGCGTTGAGCAATTCCATCAAGCCAATCCGCTGCTGCCAGGCATCCCCCACGCTACTCTCAAGGCACGTCTGCCCAAGCAGTTATCGGGCAAAGCCTTTGATCAACTGCTCGCGGACACCGCTCTGCAGCGTGCTGGTGAATGGGTGCAGGTAGCAGGGTTTACCCCGCAACCATCGGCGGCCCAGCAGAGCATGCTAGATAAGATCGAGAGCCTCTATCGTCAAGCCGGAGTTCTAGCTAAAGGACGGCGCGAAATGCTCGACCAACTGGGAATAGCAGAGGATGTTCTTGAAGACTGCTTGGGCTTTCTGTTTTTCAACAATATTTTGATCAAGCTCAACGATGAAACTTTTTTTCATCGCGACAGCTACAATAAAGCTCTGCGTCAATTGGTGGCCCATTTCGCCAAAGAGCAGAGTTTAACTCTAGGCGAATATCGTGACTTAATTGGTAGCGCCCGTAAACCGGTACAGGCACTGCTGGAGTATTTTGATCAACTTAAATACACCATGCGTCAGGGTGATGCCCGCCAAGCGTGGAAGTTGCCTACCGCAGATAAAATTGTATAAACTTTTTTCAACAGCACAGGGAGAAGGGTGTGGATAAACAAAAAATTGGTCTAACTCAGTTATCTCGCAGCGCGGGCTGAGCGGCTAAGCTTGGTCCTGAGACCTTGGCACAGGTACTGTGTCAACTTCCACAAAATGATGATCCTCGTCTATTATCACGTAATATCCCCTGTGCCGATGCGGGAATATATCTGCTGACAGATGATCTAGTCTTATTGCAATCGGTGGATTTCTTCACCCCAGTGGTGGATGACCCCTATATGTTTGGCGCTATAGCTGCGGCCAATGCGTTGTCGGATGTATTTGCCATGGGTGGCAAGCCGATAACGGCAATGAATATTGTCGCATTTCCCAACTGTCTGGAAATTGACATCTTAACCAAGATACTCTGCGGCGGCACCGACAAAGTCCACGAAGCCGGAGCTACTGTTGTTGGTGGTCACTCCATTGAGGATGAAGAGCCCAAATATGGGTTAGCCATCACCGGCACCGCCCATCCCGACAAGATGATTACCACTCTGGGCTGTCAAGCTGGTGATCTACTGGTATTGACCAAGCCATTAGGAACAGGGCTACTTACCACAGGGCTCAAAGCCGAAGTGCTGACCGAAAAGCAGATAGGTGTCGCCCTAGCAGGAATGGCGCGTCTCAACCGCTATGCGAGTGAGGCCATGTTGCGCGTTGGTGTTTCTGCCTGCACCGACATCACCGGGTTTGGCCTTATTGGTCATGCATTGGAGATGGCGGAGGCCAGCCAAAAACGTCTGGTTATCCATACCGACAGCCTACCGCACTATCCCAACGCCATCGATATGGCCGAAACGGGGTTGGTGCCAGAGGGGCGCTTTCGCAATGAGCGCCACTATATGCCACGGGTAAGCGGCAGCGAGCAGCATGACACAGCACAGATAGATCTGCTCTGTGACCCCCAGACTTCGGGTGGATTATTAATAGCTGTGGCGGCAGAAAAGGTAGAGCTACTTATGCAAGAGCTACAGGATGGCGGCGATCAGGCGTTCATCATCGGCGCTGTTGAAGATGGCCAACCGGGGACCATGCAGTTGATATAAAAAGAGGTAAACGCAAACGCGGCCCGACAATAGTTACACTGGTGTCGGGCCGCGTTATCGTTATACAAAGATTTAAAAGCTAGAGAAACAGCTAGAACTCCTCCCCAGACCACATGGATGGATCGAAACTTATACTACGATTTCTACCACCCTCTTTCGCGCTGTATAGGGCCACATCCGCATACTTGATCGCCTGCCAGAAACCTTCGGAGTCACGCGGATACTCACTGACCCCCACGCTGATAGTTTTGCGAATTTTTTCCCCTGCGGTGATAAATACCTTCGCTTCAATGTTTAAGCGAATTTTCTCAGCCACCCTGAATGCATCACCCTCTTCTACATCAGTAAGGATAACCAGAAACTCTTCACCACCAAAACGCACCACCATATCCGACTCACGCACACTAGAGGCGATGATGGCCGAACTCTCTTTTAACACCAAATCACCAGCATCGTGGCCGAACTTATCGTTCACCTGCTTAAAGTAGTCGATATCACACATTAACAGACCAATTTTCTTATTTCGCCGCAGGGAGCCTGCTATAAGGTGTGATGCCTGATCCTGAAGAAAGCGCCGATTAAACAGACCAGTCATAGGATCACGCAAAGTCGATTCGCGCAAGGTGTTCATCAAGCGCTTAGCCTCTATTACCGACAGCGATTGCTTTATATAGGCCTCAGCCTTGGCAATTTTATGCTCAATTTCGCTTCGGCTAGCCGCATACTCACCCTCTTTATCAAAGACAAACTGCACCACGCCACCAGCGTGACCGCCTATAATCATCGGAATACACACATGGACTTTATCCTGACAAGGAATGAACTGTTTACACACGCGATCGTAGGTAACCGAACTTATCTGATGACCAGTCTTAACCGCACGGCACAACTCACAACTGGTGAGAATATCAGCCTCACAGGACAACTCTTTATCTGACAGCGCTAGCGGAAAAACCGCTTTCATCCCCTTATAAGTACTATCCACTTCGTATATGCGATAATCCTCAATCCCAACATTAGCGCTAAAAGCTTCTCCCATGCGCGAGTAGACATCCTCCAGACTTGCATCCTCTTCAATGACATTTTTGAATACCGTCATTCCATGCACGGTATCCATCAGATCATTAAATTCATGTGACATTTCGCCGATCTCATCATCGGAACGAATCACAATCTTATCGGTCAGATCGACATGACCAGTAGCCAGAGTGTGAATTTTGGTAATCATGGCGGCAACCGGCAGCACTATTGAGTCGGAGATCCAAAAGGTAAAAATAGCCAACAACCCGCTAGCCAAGACCAGCACCGTGGTCATTATCCAAAAAGCGTAACTGGTAGTGGCTGTAATACTGGTAGAGTAGTTATTCGTCTGCTGAGATACGGATTCGAGAAAGGTTACACTAGCGTTGATCAAATCGGTTTCTATCGCAACAAAGCGGCCACTATGGCTATCGATAGCCGAGCTGTTATCGATGCGATTTTTCACTTGATCTACTTTGAGGTAAATAACTTCATTGAGCAGTTGATTCAATGCATTTGTCGATTTTTTAACCAGCTCAACATAGGCGGAGTTTCCCGCATGGTCTAACCAATCGTTGTGGGAAAGTCTATCCCAGATAAGCCGCAGTGGCGACTGCACATGGGGAGAATTAAGCAGCTCAACGCTCTGAGTTACCGACATTAAGCTGGAGCGCAAGCGTTCAGCTTTCAAGGAGATCACCTGCTCGCTGTCGGCATGTACCAGATCGACAATAAGGTGATTTACTTCGTTGGCTTTGCGCAAAGTATCCTGAGCAAACCACTCATAGGGCAGCAGGGTATCTACGACCTGCGCTGTTTTGATATTTACATCGACCAATACGTAGGTCGATACGCAGGTCAGCAGCACAAACCAAAACAACACGCCTACAGCAAACAGGGTGAATTTGCGCCTAATGGGCAAATCAACAAAGGTCAGCAGACGAATTACCCGTTTGATTATTCCATACTTCTTCACTTGTGGCATTTAGCCTCCCCTGACAAGATAGAGAAACGATAAAGGGGGCAAAACACCACATATTGCGTCATATCACGCTCTAAAACAGAAGTTATTTCTGTTTTTTGACCACGCGTAATCCACAACACGCCAGCTTCATTAAAACTCTTCCCCTTCTAAGAGTTCATTTGCTTACCTATTGCAAAAGCCTTACCAATAAAATCACCGACGCTAAAATAGGCTCTGTTGCCGGGGGAAAATAACAGAGGATCAACCTTGCGAATATCTGGCTGCCCTGCGCTATCCAAGCACTCCTCATCAATTTTCACATCGACGATTTCCCCTATAAGTTGCGTATGCGCACCTATCTCATGGATTGAGCTCAGACTACATTCCAGACTAAGCGGACAATCAATAAGCAGTGGAGCATCGACGTACTCGGCTTTTTCTACCGCTAGACCACTGGCAGCCAACTTGTCACAATCGCGCCCAGAAACTATGCCAAAGTAGTCGGCAGCAACTACCTGACTTGTAGATGGGATATTTATGGTGAACGCCTTACGCGCAATGATATTGGCATAACTGTAGCGTTCGGGACGAATTGACACCGCGACACTAGATGGATTTGAACTACACAAACCTCCCCAGGCAGCGTTCATAACATTGGCGCTGCCATCTGTAGCATAGCTGGCCACCAAAAAAACGGGGGTTGGATAGACTAATGGTTGTGCACCTAACGATTTTTTCACAGCATATCTCCTTATATTTGCGTGGCCGATGGACTGCAGACGCCACAGCGCTGACAATCACTGCTACAGGGGCGCGTCAATGTTTCACTTAGCCCCTGTTGATATTCGTGCCACAAATAGTTACGCTTAACACCAGTGTCGATCACGTCCCAAGGCAACACTTCATGTTGTGAGCGCATTCGATGAGCATAGAATTTAGGCTCCAGCTCCTGCTGGCGGCATGCAGCTTTTAAATTATCCCCAGTACTCAAAGAGGTAAGAATCTGGGCGATGCGCCTATCTCCACGCGCCAACACCGCTTGCAGTTCAGCACTGCGCAACGACTCTACCTGTAGTTTGGTATTATGCATACGATTGACCTGTTTACGTAATGAGGCCACCGTTTTTTTCAGCGTAGCCATATCGGCCATAGCACTCCACTGAAAAGGGGTCTGCGGTTTCGGAATGAATGGGTTTACCGACAGGGTGATAGTCCCTAAGTGTCCATGCGGGCGCTGTGCTGCGCTCCAGACCAGACGGATCTTCTCCGTCAGAGCTAGCAACTGCGCAATATCATCTGGACCTTCGCTAGGTAAACCAATCAAGAAATACAGTTTAAGATTGAGGATCTCCTCCTGTGCCAAGATCTCAACTGCGTTGATAATTTGCTCTTCGCTCAGATTCTTGTTAATCACATTGCGTAAGCGCTGACTACCCGCCTCAGGAGCTAAAGAGAGGGTTTTTTGTCCTCCGCGTTTTAGAGCGCGAACATGCTCGTTAGTCATGGTATCTATGCGCAAGCTGGCCACTGACACATCTGCCCCCTGGTCAATAACCAGTTGGCTAACCTCCTCCAGATGAGAATAATCGGATACTGCGGCTCCAACCAACCCTGCAGTGCTATCGGCCTCAATTTGTGGACGTAACTGCTCCAACACCGTAGCACTACCTTTTTCGCGCGGCGGGAGATAAGCAAACCCGGTAGCACAAAACCGGCAACCACGGCTGCAACCACGCGACACCTCAATCAGATCCATGGTACCAAAAGCAGTGTGAGGCGTTTTTATCAAACTCTGACAGCGACTATTTTCCAAATCAGCTAGCCAGCAGCGCTGCACGGGAAAATTAGCACCGCGCTGGGGGGTAATTGCCGCGATAGTCCCATCGTCGGCGTAGGTAACAGTGTACAGACTGGGCACGTAGTAGCCGGGTACGCGGGCTAACTGCTCCAACAGCTCGATCCTCTCCCTATTTAGCTGTGCTGCATCCAGTAGCCCAGGCAACAGCACCTCAGCCTCACCCACAACAAACAGATCGACAAAGTCAGCAATCGGCTCGGGGTTGAGCATAGCGCAAATACCACCTGCAGTAACTAAGGGATACTCACCTGAGCGCTCAGCACTCCACAGCGGCATTTTAGCCAAGGAAAATATTGTCGGAAAATTTATATAATCATTCTCAAAAGATAGGGAGAAAGCGACTATATCGAAATTTTTCAACTCGCGCCCGCTCTCAAGGGAGACCAGCGGCGTACCTGTTTTATGATATAGCTGTAAATCCTCTGGGTCGGGCAGAAAGAAACGCTCACACAGGCAGTCATCACGTTGCTGGATTATCTGATATACCGCCTGAAAGCCAAGGTTGCTCATAGCATGGTAATAGCTGTTGGGATAGACCAACGCTACACTCAAGCGTCCTCCCCAGGCTTTGGGGGTACATCCTGTTTCGTCGGCAAGCAGTTGTTGACGTTTCTGGCGTAAGCGGTGGGGCATAGGTCACCTGCGATAAGTTACTGACGCGTAAATAGAAACGGGGACCCTAAGGTCCCCGATCTGAGGGAGTTATACATGACAGCCGTCTGTACAACAGATCCAGCTACACGGACGGAGACCGCTGGCTGGATAACTGTTTCGCTGGCAGCAGCAATTGCGGGGTAGCGCCAGCATTAATCCTGTATCAATCGACGCGTTTGCGTAAAAAGGTTGGGATATCGTACTCATCGTCCTGATTGGCCTGCATCCGCATGGTACGCGCGGCATCGCGTTGTTGATTGCGAATTATCGTCGGCACATCTAGATCGACTTTCGAGCCGATCATTTTTGCCGCATCATTTTTGAGATTCTTAAGATGGCACTTACTTTTTTCAAAGGAGTCGCCAAAACCGGTAGCAATCGCCGTGATTTTGATCTCGTCGCCCAGATCCTCGTTGATAACCAGACCAACGATGATATTGGCATCTTCGTGCACCTTCTCGTGAACAATACGTGAAGCCTCGTCAAACTCCTCCATGGTCATATTGCTCGAACCAGAGATGTTCACCAAAACCCCCTTAGCGCCAGAGATGTCGATATCTTCCAACAGCGGACTGCTAATAGCTTGCTGAGCCGCTTCGCTAGCGCGTTTTTCCCCTGCCGCAACACCGATACCCATCATCGCCATTCCGCGCTCACTCATGACCGATTTAACATCAGCAAAGTCGACATTGATCAGACCACTGGTGGTTATCAGATCGGAGATACCCTGCACAGCCTGACGCAACACATCGTCAGATGGCTTAAACGCATCGAGGATACTCATATTCTTACCAGCTAACCCAACAAGACGATCATTAGGAATAACAATCAGAGAATCAACAACCTTTTTAAGCTCTTCAACACCGCCTTCGGCTTTGATCAAACGCTGGCGGCCTTCACGAGTAAATGGTTTGGTTACCACTCCAACGGTCAACGCCCCAATTTCACGAGCAACGTCGGCAATAACCGGTGCAGCACCAGTACCGGTACCGCCGCCCAAGCCACAGGCAACGAAAACCATGTCGGCACCAGTTAACAACTCGCTAATCCGGCTTCTATCTTCCATGGCGGCTTCGCGTCCAGTATCCGGACTAGCGCCAGCACCAAGCCCTTTGGTCAGCTTTGTTCCGAGCTGAACCTTCATAGGAGCAATGCTGCGTTTAAGTGCCTGAGCATCGGTGTTGGCTACAATAAACTCAACGCCGGTAATATTGGCGGTTATCATGGCGTCTACAACATTACTGCCACCGCCGCCAACACCTATAACCTTAATTTTTGCGGTCTGATCTAGTGTCTCATCAAATTCAAACATGACTCCCCCTGCATGTTAATATACTGGGGCTATTCTCTCCGTGAATAACTCCAGCAATCAGTATTATTTTAGCTCAGCAATCCTGCAATCCTGAGCAACGAGTTGTTAAAAAAATTCGCCAAACCACTCTTTCATCCGGCGCATAACTTTTTCAAAAACCTTCTCTTGGCCAATGGAAAAATTTTCGCTGTGCTGATTGTGACTTCCATAGATCACAAGGCCGACACCTGTAGCGTAGATAGGTGAATTAACCACATCAATCAAGCCGCCTACGCCCTGTGGTGAACCACGCCGCACCGGAAGATCAAAGATCTGTTCGGCTAGCTCAGGCATACCTGGCAAAATACTGGTACCGCCAGTAATAACTATCCCCGAAGCGATAAGGTCTTCGTAGCCGCTGCGTACAATTTCGCGGTTTACCAGGGTGAAAATCTCCTCTACGCGCGGCTCTAAAATTTCCGCCAACAACTGACGCGACAGTATGCGTGGTTCGCGCCCACCAACTGATGGCACCTCGATGGTCTCATCTTTACCGATATTGCTCGACAGGCAGCTACCGTAGGTACGTTTAATCCGTTCGGCTTCCGCCATAGGAGTACGCAGACCGACAGCGATATCATTGGTAAGATGGTTGCCGCCCAAGGCTAATACCGAAGTGTGCTTGATTGCCCCATCGACAAAAATAGCCAGATCCGTGGTGCCACCGCCGATGTCGACTATAGCGACTCCCAACTCTTTTTCATCAGCGGACAACACGGCCTCAGCTGAAGCCAAAGGCTCAAGAACAATATCGGCCACATTGACATTAGCTTTGTTGCAACTTTTGATGATGTTCTGTGCGCTGGCAACAGCACCAGTGACAATGTGCACTTTTGCTTCTAAGCGCACACCACTCATACCCAACGGCTCTTTGATGCCATCCTGATCATCAATAATATACTCTTGGGGCAGAACATGGATCACTTCACGATCCATAGGAATAGCTATAGCTTTAGCAGCGTCAATAACCCGCTGGATATCCTCCGCAGTTACCTCGCGGTTTTTAATGGCGATAACACCCTGAGAGTTGAATCCAGCAATATGCGCTCCAGCGATGCCAGCAAACACAGAGTTGATCTCACACCCCGCCATCAACTCAGCCTCTTGCAGCGCTTTGCGAATAGCTTCGACAGTGCTCTCTATGTTGATCACAACCCCTTTGCGCAACCCCTTGGATGGACTGGTACCGATACCCACAATTTCGAGCCCATTTTCCGTCACACTAGCGATAATTGTGCAAATTTTGGTTGTGCCAATATCAAGGCCTACTATAAGGTTTTCCTTGCGGTTGCTGCTCATTCCAATCCTTCCCAAAAGGTTACATCAATAACCTATTGCATCCTCCGGCCAACTCCCCAGCATCAGTTGCACTGCAGCGGAAATATCTGACCTTATCTAAAGCTAAACAACAAGTGTAACTGACAATTTAGTTAATGCGCTCATCGCGACTTGTAGTTTTAACAATCACCTCATCGGGTACAGTTAAATCTATATATTCCAACTGTGGTAAGCGCTGTTTTATCTCAGTAAAAATTTGCTCAAGTCGATCAATTTTAGCACCGAAATCGCTATCCCCTACCCGTATTGGAACTCCCAATGGGTCGGTATATAAAGTGTAGCCACCCTTGGGATCAATATTGATCTGCGCAATCCACTTAGTATTAAAATGTTTGCGCTGCTGCAAATCTTTTATCATTTTAGCTATGTGCTGTAGCCGTGCTGTTGCCTGCTGCGGATCGTCAAGCAACTGCTGGCGACCAAGCCCAGTCACCAATGGATAGTCCAGCGTATCTCCGCCACGCAACACCTTGAAAATTTCTCCGGCATTATCAACATAATATAGATAGTCCAGATTTATTATAAACACCGCCTCACGTTCGCTGATATCAATAACAATACCCTGAGGCAACTTACGCATTATATGTGCACTGCTAATCCAGTCGTTTTCTGCAAGCTTCTGGCCGATAATTTCCAGATCCAAGTCAAAAGTACTAACGCCCTGTCGGATATCTGACAGCTCGATCACATCTTGACTGGCTAGGCGTTTGTTGCCATGCACATCAATGGTCTGCACAGTAAAATGGTCAGAATCTACAATAATTTTAACCAACAGTAACGCACCGCCAGCTAACAACAGAGTACAACTGGCGATCAAAAACCAGCGCAGAATGCGGACAGACAGCTTTTTCCAATCCCAGCGCGGCACCTTGCGCAGGTTACGGGTTTCCCGCTTGTTTTTCAATCGCTGTTTGCCGGTTCCCGGTTTAACATCACGCATATTATCTAAAAGCTACTTTATTAAGTGCAATCAACGATCAAGGCTTGCGTCTACTATTATGCGTTCAACCAATGATGCAAATTCTATACCGGAGCAAGCAGCTGCCTTGGGTAGCAGACTGGTTTGCGTCATGCCGGGGATAGTATTGACCTCAAGAAAATAGAACTCTCCCGCACCATCATCGCTGACAATAAAATCCACTCGCGCTGCACCACGGCAACCCAATTTAGCACAGCAGCGCTGGGCTGCAGCCTGCACTGCCGCGTAGGTTGCCGCCGACAGTGGCGCAGGAACCAGATACTGTGTCGCGCCAGCAGTATATTTAGCCGCATAATCGTAAAATCCATCAGCTGGCACGATCTCAATTGCCGGCAGCGGTTGACCATTTAACACTGACACCGTCACCTCCCGCCCGGCAACAAACTTCTCCACCAACACTCGTTTATCAAAACGGCGCGCCGCGACTATAGCGGCGGCCAACTGTTGCGCATCGGTCACAATACTGATACCCAGAGTTGAGCCCTCGCGCACTGGCTTCACCACTTGGGGATAATCTGCGCAGCTCTGACATAAAGCGTCTATATCACTCTGCTCATCGACAAGAAACGCTGGTGGTGTCGGCACAACATCAGCCACCATCTGTTTGGTAATATGCTTATCTATAGCCAGAGCTGAAGCCAAGACACCGCTTCCAGTGTAGGGGATACCCATAATCTCTAACAGCCCCTGCAGAGTTCCATCCTCACCCTGACGACCATGCACCGCTATAAAAGCAACTTGCGCCCCACAATCTTGCAGTTGCGCAGACAAATTGTGTGCCGAGTCTATAGCAACAGCGTCATAGCCTTTAGAAAGTAGGGCGTCTAATACTGCTGTTCCGGTACGCAAAGAGACCTCACGCTCAGCTGATACACCACCCATAATTACGGCTACACGCTGTGCCTTAAGTTGTTCTATATTCACTTGTTCAAACTCCTGCCACTCCAAGAATCATTGGTTATCAACGCTACTTGCTCGGTCATTTCGGCAAAGTCGCCCAACATCTTTACCTCGGGCTGCAGATGATAGCCCGTGTGCTGAGCTACCTGGTGCTGAACTTTAGCTATCAGGGTAATAATATCCGCTGCACTAGCGCTGCCATTATTGACAATAAAATTTGCGTGTTGCATCGACACCTGTGCTCCGCCAACCTCAGCACCCTGCACCCCACTGGCCGCTATCAACTTCCACGCCTGCTGGCCACGGGGATTTTTAAACACTGAACCAGCATTAGCGCCTGTTACCGCTTGTGCCTTACGCCGATAAACACCGGCGGACTTCACCTCTTCTTGCAGCTTGGCAACCTCACCGCGGCTAAAATTTAGCACTATCTCCAGCAGCGCATGATAAGGCTGAACCGCACTGTGGCGGTAGCTAAAATCAAACTCGGCAGTTGACCAACGCTCCACAGCAGTTAGCTCTGCTACCAGCGCAGAAACCACAGAGTCGCCTATTTGCTGGCCCGAGGCACCAGCGTTGCCGACAACTGCGCCACCGACACTACCGGGTATTCCCGCTAAAGATTCAATACCGGCATAACCCAAGCGTGCCGTCTCAAGTACTAGATGGCGCAGCTTGCAGCCAGCACCAACACGCAACTGACACTCACCGCAGGGGATGATATAGTTCATATCACTGAGCTGAATAACTACGCCGCGCACCCCGTTATCGGCAATTAATACATTGCTACCACCGCCAAGAATTAGCCAAGGCAAGCGATAATGGCGTAAAAAAACAAACAGGGCGTGAACATCTTCTAGATCGAGGGGCCGCACCAGCAGATCGGCACTACCGCCCACCTTCCAGGTAGTCAGCGGCGCTAGGGACACATCGCTCAAACACTCACCGCGAATACCCCACCGATCGCGAATTGTCTCAGCGCACCATTGCATAGCTCAACTCTTCACTTAAGTGGCAGCGTAGCAATTAACTGTTCCCCAATCTGCCACACCGATCCAGCGCCTAAAGTTATCACCATATCCCCAGGCTCGATTAGCTCATGCAGTTGCTCCACTGCCTGAGTGCTATTGGCAGCATAGTGCACATTCCGGTGTCCATGCTCGGCGATAGCTTGCGCCAACATCTGCCCATTTATTCCGTCGATCGCCGCCTCTCCTGCAGCGTAAATATCCAGCACAATCAAGCAGTCAGCCTGATAAAAGGTGGTAACAAAATCGGCAAACAACGCCTGCGTCCGGCTATAACGATGAGGCTGAAACACCGCCACAATTCTGCGTTCCCAACCGCTGCGCGCTGCCGCTAGAGTCGCCTTTATCTCAGCCGGATGGTGGCCATAATCATCAACAACCATTATCTCCTGATTATATTTAATCTGAAAACGCCGCTGTACTCCGGCAAATGCTGCAAATCCTTGGCGCACAGCTTCAGCGGTTAGATCCAATTCGCGCGCTACGGCCATGGCAGCTAAGGCGTTAAGCACATTATGTTGCCCCGGCATATCCAGATGCATGCGCCCCATATCCTGATTTTTAAATAAGACACTAAAATCAGTTGCGCCATCCTTGTACTCAATATCCACAGCACGATAATCGGCCTGCGGCGTCAACCCATAGGTCACGTAACGTTTCTCCACTTTCGGCAACATCGCTTGAATATTCGTATCGTCTAAGCACAAAACAGCCAGGCCATAAAAGGGTATTTTGTTGATAAAATCGATAAATACCGCACAGATTTCATCTAAATCGGCGTAGTAGTCAAGATGATCGACATCGACATTGGTAACAACAGCGATAGTTGGCGATAGCTTTAAAAATGAGCCATCTGACTCATCGGCCTCAACCACCATAAATTTACCCTGGCCCAATTTCGCGTTGGAACCTAAAGCATTGAGGCGGCCACCAACAACAGCAGTTGGATCGATTCCCCCCTGCGACAACAGGGTAGCTACCATGCTGGTAGTGGTTGTTTTTCCATGCGTTCCGGCAATGGCAATGCCATACTTCATGCGCATCAGTTCAGCCAACATCTCCGCCCGCGGAATAACCGGCACCAACAGGCGGTGCGCTTCCACCACCTCGGGATTGTCTGCTGACACCGCGGTACTGGTGACAACTACTTGCGCAGCAGCAACATTTTCTGGTGCATGCCCCACGTGGATAACCCCACCCAACTGCTCCAAACGCTGAGTAATATCACTCGCACGCAGGTCGGAACCGGACACTTGATAACCCAGATTGAGTAGCACCTCCGCGATACCGCTCATCCCGATGCCACCAATACCTACAAAATGAATGTGACGAATTTTGCCATACATAGCTATTTCCGTTTCCGTACCAGAACCCGGCACTCGTTTAAAATCAGATCAGCAGCCCCTTTAGCCCCCATGCGCCGCGCGCGTTGTCCCATCTTGCGTAGGCGCTCAGGCTGGCGCAGCAGTTCCACGATGCTTGCTCCCAAGCGTTCGCCGAGGTGCTGTTGCGCGATCAGCACTGCCGCATCCTCATCCACCATAGCTAGAGCGTTGCTGGTCTGGTGATCAGCCGCCGCTTGAGGAAGTGGAATCAAGATTGCTGGACGCCCGCAAGCGGCCAGTTCAGCGATAGTGGTCGCACCAGAACGACACACTACCAATTGGCTGGCAGCATAAATTTTCGGCATATCCTCAATAAAAGGTAACACCTCAACATTGTTAAACCCACAGCGTGCATATCCAGAGACAACTGCGTCAAATTGTTCTCTCCCGCTCTGGTGAACAATTTTCAGGTTCGGCACCTGTTGAAGCACCTCGGGCAACGCCGCCAGCATGGCGTCGTTAATAGCTGAGGCCCCCTGACTGCCACCAAACACTAACAATTGCGGAGCCTCCCCAGCCCAGTCTCGGCAGGAGAACAGCTCTTGGCGCACGGGATTGCCGGTCAAGACCACGGCTTTGCCTTTAAAGGCTGCAGCACCCTGCTCCAAGGACACACAGATGCGCCCTGCCCACAGCGCTGCAACGCGATTAGCCAATCCGGCTACGGCATTCTGCTCGTGCAGCAGCACCGGAGTGCGACGCAGCGCTGCAGCTACGAGAATCGGTAACGAAGCGTAGCCACCCACGCCAATAACAACATCTGGGGCAAATTCCGCGATAATTTTCAGCGCTTGGCGCGTGCTAGTAAGCAACTTCCCCAGTACCACAGCTTTTCTGAGCAGAGTCTGGCCAGCAAATCCACTAAAATCTACATAACGGATAGCAAAACCCTGCGGTTCGACCACTTTGCTCTCAATGCCACGCTTAGTGCCGACAAAGAGTATCTGCGCATCGGGGTCGCTCTGTTGCGCCCGCCGGGCAAGTGCCAAGGCAGGAAAGATGTGCCCGCCAGTACCACCACCGGCAAAAAGATATCTCATAATTATTTTCCTGCGTTAAATTTACTGGCTAATCTACCCGACAACTGTCCATTAACATTTTGCTGCCTATGGCTGGATATATTGAGCAGCACCCCGAGAGCAAATAGGTTACACACCAAGCTAGTACCGCCGTATGATACTAGTGGTAAAGCCAAACCCTTGTTTGGCACCATACCCGTAACTACGGCCATATTGGCAAACGCCTGCAACCCAAATAGCATACTGATTCCAAACGCGCTCAGCCTACCAAAACCATCTTCAGAGTGGATAGCCACCCGCAATCCCAGCAGTACTATACCTAAAAACATCGTGATGATAATCACTACCGCCACAAAGCCAAGCTCTTCACCAACAACGGAAAAGATAAAATCGGTATGCGCCTCGGGCAAGAAAAATAGCTTCTGCATCCCCTCGCCTAGACCTTGCCCCTTTATGCCGCCCACGGCAAAACCGAGCCAACTCTGAATTATTTGAAATCCGGTATCGCGCGGATCTTGCCACGGGTCAATAAAGGCCATAATGCGGCGGCGGCGATAGTCCTCCTGCATAATAAAAAAGATCAGCAGCGGCACCGCTGTTACTGCACTCAGCATCAGGTAGCGTACACGACTACCGGCTACCAGCAGCATCGTAGCAGTGACAATAACCATGGTGGCACAACCTCCTAGATCGCGCTGAGCCAGCATCAGAGTTAATAACAGCACCAGCACCACCATATAGGGCACATAGCCATACTTAAACTCGTGGAGGCGATCTTCCTTTTTGGTGGCAGAGTGCGCAATATAGAAGATCAACGCTAACTTTACCGCCTCTGAAGGTTGAAAAGAGAAGCCAAACAGGCGAATCCAGCGCCGCGCCCCACCGGCTTCGTACCCCAAAGAGGGGATAAATACTGCAGCCATCAACAGGGTAGATAAAAGCAGCAGTGGCACGGAAAATCTGCGCCACCAGTGATAATCTATGCGCATACTAACCGCCAGCGTCACCAAGCCAAAAACAGCAAATAGCCCCTGCCGCTTGAGAAAATAGAAGCTATCGTGATACTTCCTAGCGGCCATAATTGACGAAGATGAGTAGACCATCAACACGCCGAAACAGGCCAAAGCTACGGTCAGAATCAGGATAGTGTTATCAAATTCTCTGCGCTGTTTGTGCTCTTTCATCAATCCTCGAAATCATTTATTGCTTTAAGTTGTCGCCAAGATCTGGCAGCGCAGTTACTCGCCTGGCGCTAAAGCCAACACCGCCGCTGTAAACAGATCGCCGCGATGTTCGAAGCTGCGGAACATATCAAAGCTAGAACAGCCTGGGGAGAGCAACACCGTGCCACCAGCTGGAGTGAGCTCATAGGCTAACTGAACAGCCTGTTCCATTGTGGCAGCTTTATGTATTGGCGCTAAATCGGCCCATGCTTGCTGCATCGGCTCAGCAGCCTGACCTAGCAGAATAAACTGCCCCACCCGACCGCCTAAGCACTCACGCATATCGCGATAATCGCCACCCTTATCTTTACCACCGGCAATTAATGTCAGCTGTGCAGCCGAGTTGGACGGTGCTAAACTGGCAACACTCTTTAGCACACTCCCTGGGTTTGTCCCTTTGGAATCGTTATACCAAGCAACACCATTTAGACTGCGGACAAAAGCCATACGATGCGCCAACCCGCAGAAGTCGCACGCCGCCTGCCAAGCCAAATCAGCATCTAGCCCTTCCAGCAGTATCGGCACCAGCGCAGCCATGACATTTTCGATATTATGCCCACCCTTTAGGCGCAATTTACTTGTGTCAAAATCTAAGCTCTCGCCGTAACCGCGCCAGTGGATGATCCCGTCGTGACAGCTGATCCCCTTTTCTAACCTGCGCGCGCTTGAGAATAGAACCTGTTGCGCTAAACCACCATCAGCCAAACGCATGGCCTCTGGATCATCAGCATTGACAATGGCCACATCTTGCCCATTTTGCTGCGCGAAAATCGCCCCTTTGGCCAGAACATAGCTCTCCATGCTCGGATAGCGATCTAAATGATCGAGTGATATATTCAACATAGCTGCATACTTAGGTTTAAACTGTGCCACGCTCTCCAGCTGAAAAGAGGACAACTCAACCACTGCGTAATCAATCTCAGCGTCTGCACAGGTAATCAGCGGCGTACCAAGATTACCGCCGACAAACACCCGTTTACCGCAACGCCGCAACATAGCCCCAAGAAGCTCAGTAGTGGTCGATTTACCATTGGTACCGGTTATCGCCATAATCGGGCAGCGCAACAAGCGCGCCGCCAGCTCTATCTCGCCGATTACAGGTACGCCAACGCGCCGCGCCGCGGCTAGTGCCGCGATAGTCAGCTTAACCCCAGGACTGATCACAATCAGATCGGCCCCAGTAAAATAGGCCTCACTATGGCCGCCCAAGTCTAAAGTAACTAACTCGACAATATCATCCAGCGCAGTACCACTAGTGCGCAGATCCTGTTCTGTTCTACTATCGCTCAACACCACCTGTGCGCCATGCATTACGGCATAACGACACACCGCTAAGCCACTGCGTCCAGCCCCAACAACAACGATTTTCTTTCCTACTATATTCATCAATTTCAATTCCAACATTGGACGCAATATATTAAATTTTGGTCCCACACCACTTAAGTGCTAGCCGATGTCAACAGCGACTTAGCGTAGCTTCAAAGTCGACAGTGCAACTAGCGCCAGCACGATGCTGATAATCCAAAAGCGGACAATAATTTTTGGTTCCGGCCACCCCTTGAGTTCAAAATGGTGGTGGATAGGAGCCATGCGAAACACCCGTCGTCCCAGCAGACGAAATGAGGTCACCTGCACAATTACCGACAGCGCCTCAACAACAAAAATCCCCCCGACTATAACTAACACCAGTTCCTGTTTAACGATTACGGCAATAATCCCCAAGGCTCCGCCCAGAGACAAGCTGCCCACATCCCCCATAAACACCTGCGCCGGGTAGGTGTTAAACCACAAAAATCCCAATCCAGCACCGACCATGGCGCCACACATGATGACTAGTTCGCCAGCGCCCGGCACTCCAGTTATTTGCAGATAAGAGGCCAGACGCGCATTACCGGCCAGATAGGCAAAGAGCAGATAGGCACTAGAAGCGATGATAACTGGCCCAATAGCTAAACCATCAAGACCATCCGTCAGGTTTACTGCATTGCCACACCCAACGACTACTAGCAGAATTAACGGAATATATAGCCAGCCCAAATTTGGCTGTAGCCCCTTAAAAAACGGCACTGACAGCACCGGTTCAAAAGGCGTGATACTGTAAAGTAAGGCCACAGCCATACCAGCCAGCACGATTAACCACAGCATTTTATAGCGTGCCGACAACCCGTCACTGCTCTTTAGTTTTACCTTTTTATAGTCATCAACAAAACCCACCGCACCATAGCCTATGGTCACCAGCAGGGTCACCCAAATATAACCATTAGTTAAATCTGCCCACAGCAGAGTCGGCAACACGATGGAGATCAGGATCAGCGTCCCCCCCATGGTTGGCGTCCCCTCTTTTTTAAAATGCGACTCTGGCCCCACCTTGCGTATAGTCTGACCTATCTGCAACGCCGACAAACGCTCTATGACCCATGGCCCAAGGAGAAAGGAGAGCACCAGCGCGGTAATGGTGGCATATATAGTTCGAAAAGTAATAAAGCGAAATACATATAGCGCCGAAATTTCAGTGTGTAGCGGATAGAGCAGATGGTACAGCATAAATATCCCTCAGTACGGATTGCGCTAACTTATTGTCCTGCTAACAATTTATTGACCACTTTTTCCATATGCATACCGCGCGAACCCTTGATCAACACACAATCATCCGGCTGCAGATGTTCACGCAACCAGCGATTAATTTCATCATGGTTGAGACATGGCGGCAGCTCGGCAACAGCAGGCGCTGCTTGCAGCATAGTCGCGGCCCATTGGCCCATAGAGAGCAGACAATCAACCTTCTGCGCCGCAAATTGACCGATTTCGCGATGACACTCTTCGGCAGCACTGCCCAACTCCAGCATATCTGCCAGCACGGCAATGCGGCGTCCCGAGCACGGCCAGTCACTCAGAGCGGTAAGCGCAGCCCGCATCGATTGCGGATTGGCATTGTAGCTATCATCTAACAGTGTTGCTCCACAGGGAAGATCCCGCACTTCCAAACGCTGAGCGGTCATCTGCACCTGTGACAATCCGGTGACAATATCTTCTATCTGCACACCGATACTATATGCCGCTGCCGCAGCAGCCAAGGCGTTGTAAATCTGATGCCGCCCTGGCAGCGGAATAGTTACCGGGTAGTCAACCCCATCAATAACTAGATTAAACTGCGTCGTCTGTGCACTAGTGATATCTGTCGCCATAACATCGGCTGGATGTTCGATAGCAAAGCTCAGGCGGCGCACCCAAGCGGGCAGCGGTAGCTTTACCACCATGGCATCATCAGCATTAATTATCGCCGTGCAGCCTGTTGCCAAACTGGCAAACAGCTCACCCTTGGCGTGGGCTACCCCACTAATATTGCCAACGCCAGCCAGATGCCCAGCACCAACATTGGTAATAATGGCAACATTGGGTTGGGCAATAGCTGCCAGCCGTGCAATTTCTCCCGCCTGACTCATGCCCAGTTCGAGCACAATCCAGCGCTGACTATCATCGAGGCGCGCCAACGTCAGCGGTAGACCTATCAGGTTATTATAATTACCTTCGGTTTTAAGGCCAGCTGACTGCTGTTTAAGAATGGCCGCCAACATCTCTTTAGTTGATGTTTTACCGGTAGTGCCAGTAACCGCAAAGACTGGATCGTGGAAATTTGCCCGAATATGTGCCGCGATAGCCCCCAACGCACTAAGAGCATCATCAACCTGAATTACCGGCACAGATAAGCCACCAACCACCTCTTCGCTTATACAGGCGGCGGCTCCATGTTGAACTGCTTGACGCAGATAATCATGGCCATCATAGTTGGGGCCACGTAACGGGACAAACAGATCATCCGGCTGCAAAGTACGGCTATCTGTAGAGATGCCTATCACCATATTGTTGCTGGCAGCAGGCAGCAGCCGTCCATGGACAATAGCTGCGATATCATTGCTGGTAAACTTCATAATCTCTTCCATATTGTGCTATTTGCGCTCAGAGTCAACGTGCTGCAGAGCCTGACAAATCTGTTCCCGATCATCAAAATGATGTTTTTTATTACCAATTATCTGATAATCCTCGTGCCCTTTACCGGCCACCAGTAGCAGATCGCCACTGATCAATTGATCTACAGCAAACTGTATCGCTTGCGCCCGGTCATCGAGCACAATGTAGCGTTTTTCCGTAGCACTGAACTTCTGCGCTGGCTCTAACAAGCTGCACTCTGCGGGAATACCTTGACGCACATCAGCAATTATTTTTAGCGGATCCTCGGTACGTGGATTGTCCGATGTTATAACCACCAACTGAGAATAACGCGCCGCTATCGCGGCCATGACCGCCCTTTTAGAGGTATCTCGATCCCCACCGCAACCAAATACTGTGATTATCCGCTGGGGCTGCAACGCCTGTAGGGCCTGCAGCGCTTTATCTAAGGCATCGCCGGTATGTGCATAATCGACAACAATTAGAGCACCGCGCTCATTGGCCACCGGCTCTAAACGTCCCGGTACTTTGTGCGCACCTGCCAAGGCCTTTTCAATGATTGCCAGCGGCAAACCTAAGGCAATGCCCACCCCAACGGCGCAGGTAAGATTTTCCATATTAAAGCGGCCGATCAGAGGCGAAACAATGTGCACCTCCCCTTTAGAGGTGGTTAGTCTGGCCTCAATACCCTCTATTGACTGCTGAAAATCTTTCACGTACACGTCGGCATATTGCCGCGATCCAACACTAAGACCGTTATCAATCAAAGTCAGCAACTTAGCGCCGTATGGATCATCACTATTAACTACGGCAGTGCTGGAGCCAGCCAAAGCAGGCTCGGTAAACAGCAGGGTCTTGGCGGCAAAATAACTCTGCATATTTTTATGATAATCCAGATGTTCTGGGGTCAAATTTGTGAACACCGTCACCGCAAATTCCAACCCCAGCACTCGCTGTTGCATCAACGCGTGAGAAGATACCTCAATCACCAGCGCATCAGCACCCTGCTGGCGAAACTCAGCTAGCATGCGCTGCAGATCGACCGACTCTGGAGTTGTATGCTCAGCCACGTAGCTGTGAGTGCCCAACCTGTTGCATATTGTACCTACAACAATTGGATTGTAGCCAGCTTGGCGCAACAGCTCTTCCACCAGATAGGTCATGGTGGTCTTGCCATTAGTCCCAGTTATACCCACAGTCAGCAACTCGCGCGCTGGATAAGCGTAAAAAGCAGCGGCCATAAGTGCCATAGCTTGCCGAGCATCTGCCACGACAATCAGCGTTACCTGAGCTGGCACATCAACGCGGCGCTGCGCGACCACAGCTACGGCGCCGTTATCAATCGCAGTACTGATGTAGTCATGCCCATCTACCACTTCGCCGGGCAGAGCAAAGAACAGACTGCCAGCAGTGACCTGACGTGAGTCATAATATAGTGCGTTTATCTCCTGGTTTGGATCACCAAGCACCTCTGTCGCCGCTAACTCGGCTAACAATTTTGATAATTCCATAAGGTTTCTCAGTCCTGTTTCAGGTAGTAAACATAGAATATAGTCAACAGCAGCTAGCGCTTAGACTTTAATCAGCACATAGCTACAGCTAACAACAAAGTTTTACACTTACTGCGGTGGTTGCAATTGCACCCAGACCACGCCGGTATGCGCTACACTCTGCCCGGCCGCTGGCGATTGCTGCACCACCCGCCCTGTTCCTTTCAGCATAATATTTATACCGCTTTTCTCCATCAAACGTAGTACCTGTCTGGCGCTGAGCCCGCTACAATCCGGCATAACTTCAGTCCCAGGATCGACGGCCATTGTTAACCTGTTCAACGCGGGTAGCTCAGGAAAGGGCGTGTCTGCAGGAGACGCTAATATATCCTGTTTATTATAGCGCGCCGGCACATGCAGATAGCGCAGTGACTGCTCGGCAATTTTAGAAAACACCGGTGCAGCCAACAACCCACCGTATGTCTTCTCTACTTTAGGTTCATCCAACATCACCATGATCACTATTTGTGGATCACTAGCTGGGGCAAAGCCGATAAAGGATGAGACCCGCTTATCTACAGAATAGGTACCAGTAACCTGATCGACCTTCTGGGCAGTACCGGTTTTGCCGCCGACACTGAACCCAGCTACCTGAGCACGGGATCCCGTGCCGTCCGAGTCGGTAACTCCTACCATCATCTGGCGTATATGTGCTGCGGTATCGCGACCGATAACTCGACGGACAAACATCGGCCGTTGCTCATCCACTGCCTTAGTGCGTGGATTTTCGGTACGCTGAACCAGATAGGGGCGGTACAGTTCGCCGCCATTGACAATGGCACTAGCCGCCACCGCCATCTGTAGTGCAGTTACCGTAACCCCCTGCCCAAAAGATATTGCCGCCAAATCTATTGCGAACCACTGTTGCGGGCGGCGCAACAAGCCGCTACCCTCACCATCAAAATCGATATCGGTTTTTTCACCAAAGCCAAAATTCTGCAAATAACGGTAAAATGTTTCTGCCCCCATTTTTTGGGCAATCTTAGTACAACCAATATTTGAGCTGTACTTTAAGACATCACTGACACTCAATGGCCCTAGAGCTATGTGGTCATGAATCACCTTGCCCCCAACTCTATACGAGCCACGCCCACAATCGATTACAGAATTAGGTGTTATGGTATTACTGTCCAAAGCGGCAGCCATCAAAAAAAGCTTAAAGGTGGAGCCAGGTTCAAAGGTGTCACAAACTACGCGATTACGCCGTGCGGCGGCAGAATATTTACCAAAATCGTTGGGGTCATAATCGGGATTACTCGCCATCGCTAACACCTGACCACTAAAGGGGTCCAGCACTACTACGCTGCCTCGGCGTGCCTTGGTATCGGCCACAGCCTGAGCCAACTCCTTTTCGGCAATGTATTGCAGTTGGCTATCTATAGTTAGATAGATATCTTTGCCTAGCTGCCCAGTAATTACCTGTTGGCCACTGCCAAGGCCACGTTGTCCACCATCGCGCTGCATAATAAGATAGCTCTTATCACTGGCAAGCACGCTGTTGTAGCGCAACTCCAACCCCTCCAAACCGTCATCATCAAGACCGGAAAAGCCGAGCACCTGTCCCGACACCTTACCGTTGGGATACCAGCGTTCATGTTCCCGAATATAGTGAATGCCCGGCAACTCCAAAGCCTTTAGCGCTTCGCTCTCCTGTTTACTGATACGCCGCTTCAGCCAGATAAATTTCTTCTGTTGCTGCAAGCGTCTTAATACCGTCTGGTAATGCAGATCCAGTACTCTGGACACATCTTTAGCTATTGATTTTACAGTGTGATATTTTTTTTCAGGTGCTGTCACAGAGGATGAACTAGTGTCGTTACTGGACTTCGCTCTTTCGGCCTCAGCTTCAGCTAACAGTTCATACATTTCGACAGGGTTGACATACACCGAATCGGCCGCCAGACTAATAGCCAGTGGCTCACCGTTCCGATCAAAGATGGCCCCACGCTGGGGAGTTAAAGATACTTTCTTCTGGTGCTGTTGTTCTGCAATTACGCGCAGTTGTGCGGCATTATATACCTGCAGGTAGTAAGCTCGGCACAACAGCGCGATATAGACCAGCACAAACACACAAGCAACAAAATATATCCGTCGCTGCACGCGGCGAACTTCTTGCTTAGGATTAAGTGCTTTACGCCGACCAACTTTATCAGATAGAGAGGGTTTCCGTGACTTCAATGGCATCATCCCGCTGATCTACATGAGCTGCAGAACGATTCTCCACAGTTGAAGAGCCCATCTCGATGGACTGCCCTTGGACATGAAGATAAAGTGGTTCCTGATTAGACAGTGCCCCCTTGTAGAGATATACGCCGCCCATGAGCAATACCGATAACAGTGCCACCATACTCAAGCGCATCTTACGCCGACGCATTTGACGGTTAATCCACAGTTCATTCATCTCTGTCCATAAATCTTGTTTTTCGGCATAATCTCTATTCATAGCGGGCCTCCCTACTTTCGTTTCAACACAGACAAACTTGTCCTAGCGAATCGTAATAACCTGTTCTGAGCTTGGTGTGCGTAACCCCAAGCGTGTTGTGGCAATTTTTTCGATATGGCGTGGATTGGTGAGCTGGCCAACCGTTACCGTTAAGCTTTTCTGCTCATATTGCTGCTGACGAATCTGCTGCTCTAAGCGCGACACAGCATACTCGCTTTGCGTGACTTCTATGCGCAACCACACATGAAACACCCCAATTACCAGCAATAGTGCTATAGCGGTCAAGATTGATGACACCCGTGGTCTAGCTAGGCTTAGCCCACCGCGGGGCCAGGTATTCTCCAGCATAACGCCTCCGTTATCTGTTCTATGCTAAGCGGCGCACAGCACGTAATATGGCACTGCGCGCGCGAGGATTTTTATCAATTTCTGTCTCATCAGCGCGGACACCACGCTTGGTAAGCACCTCAACATCGGCGACATGGCCGCAACAGCACACCGGCAGTCGTGGCGGGCAGGTACATGGATTAGCTCGATGTTTAAAAATATTCTTTACTATGCGATCTTCCAGCGAATGAAAACTGATAACAGCCAAAACGCCATTGGGTTTCAGTAGATCAATACCCTGCTCCACGCCAAGGGCCACATGCTCCAGCTCGTCATTTACACAAATGCGCAGCGCCTGAAAGATTCTCGTAGCGGGATGAATGCGTCCGGGAATCATTCCGCCCGGAACCGTCTCGCGTACCAATTCGGCGAGTTGTAAAGTGGTCTCTATCGGCTGTTGCTGACGTACCCGTTCTATCTTCAGCGCTATTTTCCGAGCCCAGCGCTCCTCACCATATTTTTTAAAAATCAGCGTTAAATCAGCTACGCTGTACTCATTTACTATCGTGGCCGCAGTAAGAGAGGAGCTGCGATCCATGCGCATATCCAAAGCGGCATCGGCACGAAAAGAGAATCCGCGCTCGACATTATCCAATTGGTAGGACGAGACCCCTAAATCGAGCAACATGGCATCCACACCAGCAATACCCAGCTGCTGAAGCACCTCTCCAGCCTGAGAAAAATTTGCGTGGCGCAAAATTACTCGGTCGCCGAACGGCTGCAGAACCTGTGCTGCCTTGCACAGGGCATCCTCATCCCGATCCAGCCCAATAAGAACTCCATCCGGGGCCGATGCTTGGAGCATAAGCTGTGCATGACCGCCCCCGCCGAGGGTTCCATCCAGAACAGTTGCGCCAGCATGAATATCCAGCAAACCCAAGGTCTCCTGTGGCAACACCGACAAGTGGTTAAAGGTCAGAGTATCCATATTAGAAACCTAAGTTTCCGAGTTCGGCTTTCATCGTATCCAATTGCATCTCAGCCGCTTCCAGTTGCTCATCGAACAACTGCTGGCTCCACAGCTCAATTTTTCCCGCCATGGCCACAATCACGATATCTTTTTCAAACTTAGCTATTGACCGCAGCGATGCCGGTAGGGCTACACGCCCCTGACGGTCAAAACTGCACTCCACCGCCGGACTAATCCGGCTGCGATAGATTAAATCTTTGGCGTCGCCGTTAGGCATAGCATCAACCCGTGCTTTGGTCTTTTCCCATTCAGACTTCGGATAGGCAACCAAGGCATCTTTGCGTCTGGTAACGACCAACAGATCATCGCCATAAGACTCTTCGAGTACCGCGCGCAACTTCGCCGGAATGCTCAAACGCCCTTTGGGATCGATGCTGTTAATAAACGTTCCAGAAAAACTCATCGCTGCCTCAACACACGAAACGACCACCAACATCTGCAATTTGGTAAGATTTGGTACTGTTTTACACAGATAGGGAAAAATATACTCTTAGATCAGCATTCATGTCAAGGGATTCTCATCTTTTTAATAAGCTCTGCCCACCTGAGCCAAGCAGATATGTTTAATGCAAATTCAGCTAGTTAGCTAAGCTGGCCAGCGGCAGAGACCACCTTAGATATAGCGACAGCAATAATTAGCTAACCAAAAGAGAAAAAAATAGCCCCACTCCGAAGAAGTAGGGCTATTAGTTAGGCTTATGACACACCGAGCGCAGAAACTCAGCGGGATGGACACATAGAGGTTTAAAGGTTAGATAAAACTGTACTCCTGACACCAGGGTTCGCGACAGGTACCAGCACAGACTAGAGCCGTATCTTCGGCATAAATACGTTCGGCATGGGTGGGAACCACCCATATCTGAATAACAGAATCATCGTGGCTGATGCGCTCGGGCTTATTCGACGACGCCGCATTGGCATTACGCTCCACATCAAGCACAACACCAAAGCTCTCCAACCCTGCTAAAAAGGCTTGGCGCGCGGTAACCTCTAGCTCTCCCTGGCCAGGACTGAAGACCAGAGCATCGCAGCCACCCAAGGCGGCCAAAAACGCGCCGATATATTTATTGAGGCTGTAGCTCTCCATAGTTATGGCCAATTTGGCACGGGCATCGCCTGCCAGACTATTTTCCATGACCTCACGGCGCCCTGAGCAGGCACCAACAATCCCCGACAAGCCGCTCTTCTCGTTCAAAATCTCTTCTACCTGCTGCGCACTAAGTCCTTGCCAATCCATAATAAACCCGGGAATACCGGGGTCGACAGTACCGCTGCGCCGCTCCTGCATTGATCCTTCAACCGGGGTGAATCCCATACTGCAATCAACCGATTTACCCCCAGCCACAGCACAGAGTGATATTCCCAGCTCCATGTGTATGGTAAGCAAGCGGCACTCGGTGACCGGTTTGCCCAACAACGCCGCAGCGTAACGCGACATGTACAGATGCGAGGAGCCATGGAAACCGTAGCGGCGCACCGCATGTTTTTTGTACCAAGCATAGGGCAGTGGATAGATGTAAGCATGGGCAGGGATAGTTTGGTGGAAGGCGGTATCAAAGATGGCGACATGCACCACAGCAGGCAGTAGCGCCATCGCGGCGACCACACCTTGGCGATTGGGAAAATTATACTTGGGAGCCAAACGTTCCAAGTGACGGATTTTTTCCAGCACTTCATCATCAATGGCAACCGAATGGCGGAATAGTTCGCCGCCATGCACTACCCGATGTCCAACCGCGGTAATTTTCCACTCTGGACCACGCTCAAATGCCGCGCGCTCCAGCAGTGTCACCAAGTACTCAATCGCACTGTATAGATCATCAAGAACCGGTGCCACAATTGGCCCAGAGATATGATCACAGTTTAAGTCAGCACGATCTCCACAACCGATTCCCGCCAGCGTACCACTGGCTAGTTGGAGAAAACATTCGGACTCAAACAGACAATATTCAAACAGGTTCTGCCGACAGCTCAATGTTAAGATAGCCATTCTAGCTACGCTCCTCATCTACGCACATAACATAATAACCACAACTATCTGACATCTATGCAAGATGCGGTTATTGAATAAATTTAAGCCATACCAGCTCAATAAAATAAAAGTGCCCGACTATTCTTACAGGAAAAGCACAGGATATTAACAGAAATTTTTATATCCAAAAAATTAAAATTTCATCAGTTAAACTGTATTTGAAGTTAAATCATGGTGATCAAAAGTAGGATAAATACATCTGGTTACTGCGCTTTTATGCATTAAATAAACCGCTGCAGCGGATTAAAGAATAAAATTACAGCGCAGCACCTAGCTCAGGTAACTAGCTTATTTTAGCCGCAATATAGGCACTGGTCCACGCGGCCTGGAAGTTATATCCACCAGTTATGCCATCGATATCCAGCACTTCACCGGCAAAATAGAGATTTGCACACAGCTTGCTGCGCATGGTTTTCATATCGACACTATCTAGGCTGACCCCGCCGCAGGTGACAAACTCCTCACGAAAATGGGTGCGCCCTCTGAGCGCATACACATCGTTAGTCAGCGCACTTACCAGCTTATTTAAGCCGACGTTACCCAATTCGCCCCACCTCTTACTGGTGGGAATTTCACTTTTGGTCAGCAGGTGGCTCCATAACTTTGCAGCTAGAGCGTATGGTCGAATATTGGCCAAAAGTTTCTGGGGAGATTGAGCCACCAGTTTTTGCAACTCCGCTGCCACAACCTCCTGATTGCGCTCTCCCGTCCAGTTGATCTGCACGTTGCACTGATAGTTTTGTTCATTGAGATATCTGGCACCATAGGCCGATAGTTTGAGAATCGCTGGGCCACTCATACCCCAGTGGGTGATTAACAGCGCTCCCTGTGCCTTAAACTTGGTGCCCTGCAACGCCACCAGAGTATTTTCCACCACAATACCCATCAGCGCCGCTACTGGTTCATCGGGCATTTTAAAGGTAAATAGCGAGGGGACAGGATCTTCAATGCGATGACCGAGTTTTTCCAGCCACAGGAGACCAGCCTTTTTCGGCGAGCCACCGCTGGCAACGATAACCTTATCGAAGGTACGGCTGGGCTGTGTGCCGCCAATAAAAGAGAGTTGCAACTGCTCGCCAACACACTTAATACCTTTGACACCAGCGTTCAGCTCAATGGCGATATGCATTTTTTTTGTCTGCTGTAAAAAACAGTCGATAACGCTCTGGGAATCTTGCGAACAGGGAAATACGCAATTATCCTCCTGCACCACCAGAGGCACTCCACGCGCGCTAAACCACTGCATTGCTTTCTGGTTATCAAAGCTGCGCAACGCACGTTTCATTGCCGCTGCCCCGCGAGGATAACCCTGCGCCAGCTCCTTTATATCTGCACAGGCGTTGGTGAGATTACAACGTCCGCCGCCGGACACCTTCACCTTAGCCAGAATAGTCGACGATTTTTCCAGAATAACCACCTTGGCATGCGGATAATTCTCTTTGACAGCAATTGCGGCAAAGAACCCCGCTGCGCCCCCACCGATTATTGCTACATTCACTGCTTGCTGCGTATGGCTTTCCGCTATACCCACGGTCGCGATACCTCCCCATTGCTCTCCAAAAATTACGCCTCGCGCTCGGCAAACCAAATCGCGTGTAGATCCCCTTGATTCTGATGTTCGCGCACCCGCACCTGACTCACCTTGTAGCCGATTTTCTTCAACAGCTGCTGAAACTCACGATCGGGCCGCGCCGACCACACCGCCAAAATCCCCGCCGGACGCAGCGCACGATAAGCCTCCGTCAAGCCGTCAGCACTGTAGAGCCAATCATTTTTCTTGCGTGTCAACCCAGATGGGCCGTTGTCCACATCGAGCAAAATCGCATCATAGGTTTGGCGCTGCTCGCGCATAATTTTGGCAACATCCCCGACACGTATAGTGGTGCGCGGATCATTCAACGGCTTACCCGCAAATTCGCCCAGCGCACCGCGATTCCACTCCACCAGTCCCGGCACCAGCTCCGCCACCACCACCTCGGCATTTTCCGGCAGACAACGCAATGCCGCTGCCAGAGTAAAACCCATCCCCAAACCACCGATCAGCACCCGCGGATGCTCGCGCTTGGCAACCTTGTGACAGGGCAATTCAGCCAGCGCATCCTCAGATTGGTGCGCCCAGGTACTCATCAGCACCCCGCCACCGAGAATGCTAATAGAAAATTCACCCGAACGGCGAAATAGCTGCAACTCAGTACCCTGGCCAGGAATTTCTGCCCGATCGACTAACTCCCACTCATCTTCGCTACCATCGCGACCATCGCTACTATATATCGACATATTGCCTCACTACAGAGAACTCGCCACGGCAGTACAGGTTTTCAACCCTTGCCAATGAGGCGAACAAAATCCTCGGGCATGGGCGAAACAAAACTCAGCAGCTGTTTGTTAAAGGGGTGACAAAAACTAAGGGATGTGGAGTGCAGCAGAAGCCTCTTAGCTTTACCTGCGGTCGTGCCATACTTTTGGTCACCGAGCAGCGGATGACCGCTTTCGGCAAAATGCACCCTGATCTGATGTTTGCGCCCAGTTAGCAGCTGGATATTCAGCAAACTGAACTCTTTGTACTCCCGAATAACAGCATAGGCAGTTTTAGCCAGCCTGCCGCCCGTAGCATCGGCACAGGAGTAGACATTTTGCGCTGAGTTTTCGGCCAAATAGGTAGTTATCTGCCCCTGTTTCTCAGGGAAATGGCCATGAACTATAGCCAGATAGTGTTTCTCGACACTATCCCAATTTCCCTGCAAAAAGTGCTTTACCGCATCGCTCTTGGCAAAGACCAGCAAGCCAGAGGTCGCCTGATCGAGGCGATGTACCACATAAACGCGCTGGTGCGCTTTAGGATTGCCCTTGCGTACATAATTGTTGAGTAGCGCATGCACGGTATGCAACTTATTGTGGTCACTACCCACCGTGAGCAGCCCTGATGGTTTGTCGACCACCAGAATATCTCGGTCTTCGTGGATAATTTTCAGCCCTTTAGGTTGATACTTGGCTGGGGGTGGTTTACATGTGGTTAGTTCATTCACCTAGGGCTATCCGATCGCAACAAGAGGTTATTTCTTTGCCAACAGTGGCGCGATAAAGCGCTCGAATGTTACCTGCTGCTTGGCTGTAAGTAGATCGAGATCACCATCGCAATCGAGTAAAAAAGTAGCTACGCCAATCACCGTGCGCGGCAGATAGCCAGTATCGGCGACGATCTCTTTTATCTCACTGCTGCGTTTGGTAATTAATAGTTTCAAAGCATCTAAGTCGAGTTCCATCAGTCGTTCTCCTGAAAAGTAGCCCCTGTCGCGGGCACAGTACAGACAGTAACCAGCACCATAAAATTGATTGCAATTCCACCGCATCTAGCTCCGGCAGAGCTAGGTAGACAGTGGCTGCAATATGGCAGTCTTTTCTGCGACAATACAACATAAATATTATCCACCCAGAATTTAAACCTGAACAAAAAATATCATTTTTTCTCCATATCCTCAGCGCCACTAAATTGCTACAATCGCCTACCGCTCTCTTGCCCACTGCAAGAGAGACTTATCTGTTTAACGCAACGCCGTTTCAATGGAGAGACCATGTCTGAAAACCTCATTTCGCGCACCATGTCGGCCTACACTTATCCGCTATTGATAAAAAATCTTCTGCATGCTCCGGTAGTTGATGATCCACTGCAACAGATCATCTACCGCGACCAAATGCGCTATACCTATGCTGAATTTCGCCAGCGAGTCTCTAAACTGGCTCATGCGTTAACTGCGCTCGGAGTAAAAGCTGGTGATACTGTCGCCGTCATGGACTGGGACAGCCACCGTTACTTGGAGTGCTACTACGCCATACCTATGCTAGGAGCGGTGCTGCACACGGTAAACATTCGTCTATCACCCGAGCAGATTCTCTATACCATTGACCACGCTGAGGATGATTACATTCTGGTTAATGAGGAGTTCCTGCCCATTCTCGAACAGATTAAAGGGCGTATTGATACGGTAAAAGGCTACATTCTGTTACAGGATGGAGGTCAGCAGCCCCAGAGCTCTCTGTGTTTTGACGGCGAGTATGAAGCATTGCTCGATGGCGCTGATGACCATTTCCCTTTTGCTGATTTCGATGAAAACACTCGCGCCACCACCTTTTACACCACCGGCACTACGGGTTTACCCAAAGGGGTCTACTTTAGCCATCGGCAGTTGGTACTGCACACTCTGGGCGTTCTGGCGGCGATGGGAACCACCACCAAGCAAGGACGTATTCACCAAAACGATATCTACATGCCCATGACACCCATGTTTCACGTCCACGCCTGGGGCTTTCCCTACGTCGCTACCGCGCTGGGTCTAAAGCAAGTTTACCCCGGCAAATATGCCCCAGAAATGCTGCTTAAACTGATCGATAAGGAGAAGGTCACTCTATCGCACTGCGTGCCGACAATTCTCCACATGTTGATGAGCCACCCCAACTATGCCAGCACCGACCTATCGGGCTGGAAGGTACTCATTGGCGGAGCGCCATTGCCAAAAGAGATGTGCCGAACAGCACTGAACAAGGGAATAGATATCTTCTCCGGCTACGGGATGTCGGAGACCTGCCCAGTGTTGAGCATTGCCCACATCACCGAGGACAACCTGACGCAAGACGAAGAGATAGAGGTACGCTGCAAAACTGGACGGCCGATGCCTCTGGTGGATATGCGCATTGTCGATGAAGCCCTGGCACAGGTTCCACGCAATGGAGCCAGCGTTGGTGAAATTGTGGTACGCGCCCCCTGGCTGACTCAGGGCTACCTTAAAGATCAGCGCAACGCCGAGCTGTTGTGGCGCGGCGGCTATCTGCACACAGGCGATGTTGCCCATCACGACAAAAATAACTATGTCAAAATTACCGACCGCATTAAGGACATCATTAAAATTGGTGGGGAGTGGCTATCATCTCTGGAGCTAGAAGATCTGATTTGCTGCCACGAAGCCGTCAGCGAAGCCACAGTTGTCGGTTTACCAGATAATAAATGGGGCGAAAAGCCCCTGGCGCTGGTGGTAAAAAAAGCCGACGTGGAGGTGAACGAAAAAGAGATACTGCGCCATGTCCGCAGCTTTATAGATAAAGGGATGATCTCCAAACAGGTGGTACTGCTCAAGGTAATCTTTGTCGAGGCAATTGATAAAACCAGTGTGGGCAAAATCAACAAAAGAGTCTTGCGCGAACGCTACAGTGCCACCAAAGAGTAACGAGAAATAGAGCGTGCTAAATCAGTATGGGGCTGGCATATTCGCTGTTACCAGCCTAAAGTCAGCCCCAGTCGCCCCCCACTGTCAGCACCAGAAAACACAGCAAAGAGAGTAATTCGACCTACATTAATCCGGCACACACACCTGCGTGACACAGGGACAGTTTTGTGGATCACGCTCGCCAATGCTCGCTTTGAGCAGCCCGATCCAGCTATCAACACGCGCAACATCAAACCCCGCCATCCGCTGTGACCCCACCTGCATCAGCGGACGCACTATCAGCAACGGCTCATCTAACATCAGCGCCAAAGCCTGCTCTTCATCAAGCTCTTGCGGCACAATTTCTCCCGCTTTAATCTGTGGATTGGTGGGGTTAAACCACTGCGCTACCGGCAAGTTGGCAAAAAAAGGCCGCAATGTCTCCACGCTCCAAGATGCAGTCAGCAGATTGTGCACCTCTAGTTCGTGCCCTGAGGCCAGCAGAATCTCTTTCTGTTTGCTATTGCCCTTACAGCCGGGTTTTTCCCAAAACTTTACTTTCGCCATGCTATCTCCTGTATTGATAAAAAAAGGGCTGAACGAATCAATCGCTCAGCCCCAGTGCTTGTGGATGGAATACCTACGGCGTTGTAGGTTGGTGGCAAGTATGCCACAGGTTGACACAGCGGGTCAAATCATCCATTTTCTATCGCGTAGCCCAAAACTAATTTCTGTTGCGTCTCTAATCGGTTAAAACCCAGTGGCACTCGCTTGCCGATGGCTGCCGCGCCACAGATCAGCTCACATTTACATCAATTGTCGGATATTTCAATCACCCCACCATCCGCCTTCACCCCTTTAAAGCTCCGGCGCTTCTCATCTCCACGCGCGAATCTTAACACATTCTTATCCACGCAGCGCTTAAGGGTAATATCTATGTAAGTGGTCTGATTTGGCGCAACAACAGTAAGCGAAGACTGTCAAGAGAAAGTGCTAATTTAGCTTAGTTTATAAAGTTGCCCAGAGGCTGTAACTTGACATAAACTAGCATCACGCAATCCAAACAGGATTAGATCACACAGCCTAAGCACATCCAACTTTATACGGGGGATATGATGGCGTTACCGAGCATGGAACAGCAGCGCGATTTTTTAAAGGATCACCTGCGTCAGCAGATCAACTTCTATCTCACTGATCAAAATGCGGGTATTGCAGCGCCGCCAGTACAGCGCCCGCCGCGCCCCGAACAGGCACTGATCGAACTCCCAGATGCCGCCAGCCGCGCAGCCTTTGCTGGCACCGATCTTCTCGCGGCTATCGCCCAGCGCCAAAGCCAGCGTAACTACACAGCGCAACCCCTATCTCTGGCCGAGGTGGGGTTACTACTCTGGGCCACGCAGGGGATTCGCCAAACCATCAACGCTGGCTGCGCCCTGCGCACCGTCCCCTCCGCTGGCTGTCGTCACGCCTTTGAGAGCTATCTAATTGTTGCCAATGTCACGGGTCTAGCAGCAGGCATCTACCGCTACCTGCCCGTGCAACACGCGCTGGTCTGTGAACAATTAGGCGCTGATTTTCCCAGTCAACTCAGCGCCGCCACTCTCAACCAGCACTTTACCAGCCAAGCACCACTGACCATAGTGTGGAGCGTTATCCCCTATCGTATGGAGTGGCGCTACGCCCAAGCCGCGCACCGTGTCATCGCCATGGATGTCGGCCACGTGTGTCAAAATCTCTATTTGGCCTGCGCCGCCATTGGAGCTGGCACCTGCGCCATTGCCGCCTACGATCAAGATAAGATGGATGCCTTGGTTGGGGTGGATGGTGAGGAGGAATTTGTCATTTATCTGGCTCCGGTGGGTAAGCTTGCCTAGGTCGAGCTGAGATTAATTGACAGGCGCTAGGCGCTAGCGTAGCTTGACTGCCTAGATATTTGAATTGGTTCATTTTGTACTTAATCCCTAAAGTAAAATTTAAGGCTAACGGCAATGCTCTTTGGAAAACTCCCTGATGAAATATTTCGTCCACTGGCAGGACAAAACCGACATATTTTTGAAAAAATCCTCAAGCAGATAAACAGTATATTCGGTGATGAAGAAAACCCTGCATCCGATGCGTTGCGCCGAGATGCGGTCTTGACAGAAATACATCAGGTCTTAATTGCCGAAGAGCATCTGGCGCTAATGGATGAGGATAGTAACATAGGCGAGGTTTACAGTACCCCATCAAGCGCTGCGGATTATATCTATCGGCGGTTGCTGGCTACGGGCTGGCTGGAGGTCGAAGATGAGGGCTATCATCAATACATTACGCCAAACCCCAGCGCGACCTTGCTGCTGGAAGCACTGCTACAAATAGAGAACAGCGAGAAAAAGAGTTACGGACTTATTGTTGTGTCTATCCTGTCGCACATCGAGACGGCGATCAATCAACCTAAAGAGCGGGGGATGGTTTTTCTCAATGCGGTAAGTGCAACGCGAGAGTTCTCTGCGCACCTGCGCGGTATTTTGTTCAGCTTGAAAGAGGTTCAGGAGCTGTTGATCAAAACCAAAGACCCAAAGCAGATCCTCGCCAATTTTTTCGAGGAGTTTGTTGCGGGCATCCTCATTGCCGATTACAAGACTTTGAACTCAACCGACAATCCATTTCGCTTTCGCGGGCGAATCATTGAGTTACTCCGGCAGGCCGAGGGGTTAGCGGAGATAAAACAGCCGCTGATTGAGCACTACCAAGAGCACTACCAGATTGACGAAGAAGATGCTCGTTATCGCCTCACCCGCGATATTGAGTACATCATCAAAATATTCAAAGGCATAGATGGCCGACTCAATAAAATCGACGCCTTTTGTACCAGATTGCAAAATCGCGTTGATGAGACCCTGCGCTTTATTGACCGCACTATGCCGGGCGCTTCCAACCGAATTGCCGAGCTAATGCATAACCTTGGAGAACGCTTGGACGACACGGATGATCTAGATATGCCAGCACCACCGAGAACCCATCAGCTGAAATTATTCAGCGCTTTCAGCATCTACAGCCCCCACGGCAGGAAAGAAAAACCTTCGGCTCAAGTACTGCGTTCAAGAACCCTTAGCCCCGAGGCTATCGCGCGGAAAAACATTATCCGTGAGTACATGAAAAAAAGAGCCTTTGAACCTATGCGGGTGGTTCGTTATCTCGACAAGCAGATGGATAAGCGCACAGTAATGAGTGCCGCAGAGTTTACTATCGCCAGCGTTGATGACCTGATCTGTTTCCTGCTGATACGCCACCTACCCCGAATGCATGGAAAAGGCCAGGTTATGGCACAAGCATTTAGTGTGCAAAAAAAGAGCGCGCGCATCAAAACAGAGTGGGTAGCCTGTTCAGATTTTGTCGTCCAAAGGAGAAGCGATGTTAACTGATTTGAAAAGAGTGTCTGAACGCCAGGAGATAGAAGCAGATCGTTTTCGCTCTGTGGCCGCAACACTGATAACCCGACAATTCATCTATTACGATATGGATAGAGATCGTAAGACCTACTTAACTTTGGCCAACAATGCTACCTACTTCGAGAATCTATTTGATGCGCTGAATCACAATTTTATTCTCGATCAAGAGGTCGGGATGGTTGGGATTCTGCCGCGCAATCGGATGACTTCCATGCGGCTTAAAAAAGTGGAGGCGCTGCTGCTTTTGACCCTGCGTTATCTCTATGAAGAGGCCTTGGAGAGTTACGCGATCAAAAATGGCTGCGCTTACACAAATTCGGAAAAACTGATCGCTAAATACCAGTTTGCCACCGGCGCCGAAGAGCGCCCGGGTTTGACCGAGTTACGCCACATGCTAATTGAGTTTAGGCGCTTGGGTTTAATTGATGATATTAACGAGGTTGAAAGCAGAACCCTTGATTTTCGCATTCGCCCAGCGGTAAGAGTCGTCTTAAACGAAAGTTGGTTCAAAACTCTTGAGCAACATGCGGGCATTATTGCCGAAGAGGAAGAAGAAGATAGGCTTGAGCTCGAGGCTGATATAGAGGCGGAAAACGACGCAGATGAAGAAGAGGTGGATGCGTGAAGCGCTTAACAAAAATCATCCTGGTACAGTGGTATCTGTTTGAGGCCGAGGAACTACCTATAGATGGGAACACCGCTATTGTCGGCGCCAACGGTGCCGGAAAGTCCTCAATCATTGATGGAGTGCAAACCGTTCTGTGCGGTGGGAATAAGAGCATCAGCCTGAATAAGGGGAGTAACGACAAGTCCTCACGCTCGATAAGGGAATACTGCCTCGGGGTGGTCAGTGATCCAAATTCGACCATTCGAGTAGAACCGCGAGCTTCGGCCAATACCTACCTTGCTTTGTGCTTCTACGATGACAAAACAGACGAATATATCAGCGCTGGAATTTCTATCTGGTCAACCGCAACCGACCCCAAAGAGACCATCAATGGTTACTTTATTACTCGAGGTGCGCCTCTGACGATCGACAATTTCACTGAGGACAACCAGGGTGGAGTCGTAACCCTGCCATGGAGTAGATTTCGCGACCAGCTTATCCGGCGCTTCATACTCGGCAAACATGATAAAGACTTCTACGCTGGCACCGCCAATCTGCTCCTGCCCCATAAAGGGCCGGGAGACTTTACGCGCCAGTTTTACACCATCATGAGTGCTGAACCTGGAATGCCATCAAACGCGCAGACGCTGGTTAAGTCCTTGCTGTCGGCAATTGCTTTCAAACCAATTGCTGACCCGACGGAATTTGTGCGGCGCAATATGCTCGAACCAAGCCTGATCAATATCCGCGAGTTAAAAAGCTCTCTCGACTTCTGGAAAAACCTGCAAGAAAAAGCCGCGCTTACGGCAAAAAACATTGAGAAGCTAGCCAGACTTGAGACTCTGTGTGAAAAGGTTAAACAGGCAGAATTTGACATTCTGCTCCACGAATACACCTCTTTGTCGGCACGCATTGAGGAGTGTTATGAGCTAGCCAGCCCCGCAGAAGTTGAAAAGGATGATCTCCAAGCGGACATTGAGGCTCTTGATGCCGCCCTTGTTGATCAAGAGAAAGAATACGAAGAGCGGAAAAGAGAGCGCTGGGACAAAGAAGGAGATTATAAACGCCAGGACACGGCGCAAAAAATTGACAAGCTAAGGGGAGTAATCGATAGCATAACTGGTGAACTAGCTCAGGTTGATAACGCCATCACCACCAGACGATCGGAGTGTCTTAAGCTGTTTAAAGTCGTTGACAGTAAGGCAAATATTCCCGGCGATCTGCTAACCCCCATTAACCAGCTCCTGGCAATGGTGCATATTGAAGATGGACTTCTAGCTGCAGAGTGGTTGAAATTCCCGAAGGATATTGATTCCGCAGTTAAATCCGTTCATGACAAATATCAGAGCCAAGGTAGAGCGGAGCTACTGAATGGGGTTAGCCAGTTATGGGAGAAGATTTCTCCATTAAAAAAAGAGTGTGAAGCTCGCACAAAAATCATTGCCCAGTTGGAGAACAACGAATCTCCACTACAAGCTAAAACGCTGGGATTGATCGAACTTTTGCATAAAAATCGCATCAAACCCGAGCCCCTATGTGATCTTATCGATATAAAAGATGAAGCATGGAGAAACACGATAGAGGCGGTTCTGGGCAATATCCGCGAAGCACTGATCGTTGCTCCAGAACAGGCACGCGAGGCTATCCGCCTGTATCGCTATGAAGGCAAAAAATATCGCGGTGCTCATGTTGTCAATACAACCAAGAGCGACGAATGGATGGGGAGCTGTCAAAAAGGCTCCCTGGCTGAGCTGGTGGTGACCGACAACGCATACGCCCGAGCATTCATCAACCTGCGTCTAGGAAATATCATTTGTGTGGAAAAAGAGACCGAGCTGCTGCAGCACAAACGCGCAGCGACCGCGGATATGATGCTCACCTCTGGCGGGGTCACAAGCATGCTGCACGAGCCCTCTCTTTTGATTCTGGGTCGGGCCAATCGACACAAGCAGCTTGAACGCTTGCGTAAACAGCAACAGGTTCAAAAAGATGAGCTTGATAACCTGCAAGACAGACAGCAGGCCCTAGCTGCAGCAACAAGCAGCCTCGATCGCTTTATTGACGTCTGTGACAGCGCAAACGAGTTTTTTAGTCAAAAATCCGCAGAAAAAAGTCATAAAGAGCTGGAACTGCACCGGCAAAAAAAAGATCTATCTCTGCTGGAGAGCATTGACGATTCAGAATTGAAAAAAGTCATCAAGGCGCTGCAAGAGACCTGTGATTTTCTGGAGGGCGAAATTAAGCAGAAAAAAGCTCTCCGTCTGGAAAAAGAGGCAAAAAAAGGGCGCCTCGCCGAGGCGATCGAGGGCCACTACAAAAGAGCGGAAGCCCTAACCCATAGCCTAAATCTCAAGGTTGCGGAAAACCCCACTTTCGATACGGCGGCAGGGGCAGATCTGCTCGAAAAACTCCGCGATAAGTTTGCCGCAAGTGAAGAGCTCTATCTAGATATCATCAAGCATATCGACAAACATCTGGAAACACGCCGAAAAACTCGTGATAAAGACAATGAAGCTGTCATCGTAGGGGTGCAGGATTTCTTGAGCACCTATTCGGCAACGGCGTACCTAGCAGACAATGACGAGTTGAAATTTGACACCTTCGACAAGAGATACACCTTCATCAGAGATGAAAAACTGCGCCTTGAAGATACCACCTTTGCGAACTATGCCGAGCAGGCTGAAAATGCTCTGCAAAACGTAGAAAACATCTTCCGAGATAAATTTATCAGTCGACTTGCTGAACGCCTCAATGAGGTCAAAGACAATATTGCTGGCCTCAATAAGATCCTCAAAAATCGTCCCTTTCATGGGGAGTATTACCAATTTAAAGCTAAGGCTGATCCCGAGCTAGAGGCAATCTATAAACTGGCGCAAGATTTCGCCAACGACCAGAGTTTGACGCAAGCCGTCGGCGGGTTGTTTGATCCGGCTAATGACCCCAACTCGCCCCACCGCAATGCGATTGTACAAATCAAAAATGCGTTTCAGGATGAGGATCTAGGCAAGGTGATTCAGGATTACCGCAACTACTTTGTCTTCGATGTGGAGATGTTCAACCAGGAGCACCAGAAGGTCGCCAACCTCAAGCACCGCATTGCCAAGGGCTCTGGTGGGGAGAATATGGCACCCTTCTATGTGGCTATCGGCTCATCCCTTGCCTCGGCCTATAAGATTGTCAGTCGCCCTGGCCGCAGCGCTTACGGGGGGATGAATCTAGCCCCGTTTGATGAGGCGTTCAGCAAACTGGACGGTGCGAATATCTACAACTGTATTGAGTTTCTTAAAGAGATTAATTTGCAGATTTTGCTGGCGGCACCAGATGACAAATACACCACCTTAGCCGGCCAAGTAAATACAGTGATCTGGATTACCCGCAATGGAGGAGATATTGAAATTGAAGTTGAATCTCTTTCGGACAAAACCCGCGAGCTACTCCAATCGGATAACCCTTTCGCCGCAGAAGTTCTTTCCCAAGTGGAGCTAGTATAGCGATGCCAGAGCAGATAGAACCGGGGCAACAACTGCTGTTAAAACTTTTCCAGTATTGGGAGCAAAACCCCGCTAGTACCCGGCGCAAATCCTTACCGATCACCAAAAAACGCGCCGCTATCTATTTTGAAACTATAAACCCCGAAGACAAAGACAATCTGCACGCCTGCCTAATCAACGCAGAAAAGCAGGGGTGTGTCGAACTGGTTTGGGGCAAATATCACGATAGCCATTCATTACAAAAGATCTGGTTAGTCAATGGGGAGGCATTAGGCAGATTTCTCAATCTAACCCTAGCAAGTGAGCTGGTGATATCTGCACAGCAAGAGGTTGCACAGGCTTTACCAACGGTGCCGGAGTGGATTCAACGCCTGTTTGAGCGTGTCTATGCAAAGTGGCAGAAAAATCTCTCGGCATATCGCATAATGCCCGGGGACACAGACAGCCTGATCCTGCTGGCTAAAGCACTCATTGCGGTTAGCAACAATGAGCAAGCAGATCTAGATCTGCGCACCTTCAGCGCCAGAATTCTTGGTGATTCAAAGGCGATGGAAAGAAGCCGTGAGCGCTTCTCCACCGTTTGGAATGAGGAGTTCTCCACCGGCTTAAATGGCACAGAGCTGTATGAATACTTAGGCCTGTCGAAATTTCCTGCGGCCATATTTATCAAAGGCCCAGTACGGGTTAAAGTTGGCGGCTACTGGCTTCAGGTTGATCAGGTAGCACCTTTTCTGGGAATTGTACCTGACACCATAGAGGAGATTGCTCCAACGATCAGACCGGACTATATTTTGACGATAGAAAACCTCGCATCCTTTAACCGCCATTGCCGTGAGATACAGGACAATGGGATTATTTTCTATACCGCAGGATTTATGGGGCCGCAGTCAAGGCGTATTTTAAAGTTACTCCATAAACAGTTTGACGATACCATTCGCACCTTTCATTGGGGCGATATAGATATCGGCGGGCTCAATATCGCGGCACATATTCAATGGCAAATGGAGAAAAAAATATCCCTGCACCTAATGACAGAGGAGCTACTTATGCACCATGGGCAAAGCGCCAAACACCCATTAGGTAGACACTCCTCCTTTGCCATCAACAACAACCAACACCTGCTGCATCTGAAGCAAAAAATCATGGATACGGGAATGATTTTAGAGCAAGAAAATATTGACCCTATATCACCAACAAGTATCTCCTAGTCGAGAGCAGAGTTGATAAAGTGCGGATATTGCACCTGCGCTATTGCACCTGGCTAGCCAGCACTGCAGAATACGCTGCACCTGATGATTCTCTGTCAGATACAGATATTTTTGCTATGATTGGTGAATGTTACAGGCTGGCGCTGCATAGGTTTGCACCAACGCAACTGCTGGTTACATTTAAGCCGCAATTAAATAACACCCTACTTAACTAACAAGAGGTCATTGTTTGCATGACTGAACAGCCCCCCACAACAGCCAGCACAATAGAGCCCCTACCACCAAGGCATGGAGCACAGGTGGGACAGCTTGAGATAGTCGAGCTCGACGGTGTCAGCGTCTTGCACCCCAGCGGCGACTGGACTATCACCCACTTTAAACAACTGCGCACCTCAATCGCAAATTTAAGCGCACGAAAAACAGCGCACTTTGATTTCAGCAAATTGAGCTCTCTGGATACTGCTGGTGCCAAGCTACTGCTACAACTCCTCGCCACCACAGAGCTGAATGAGCAGGAACTGTTGTCGGCGGGATTATCCCGCGAGCATTTAGCGTTATTACAGATCGTCAAACAGGCCATTGCCGCACCAGACACTACGCTACAACCTACCCCGTGGCGCATTAGCGATAGCGTCGCCAAACTAGGCACGATGGTAACCGCACAGTGGAATAACACTGTGCAGCTGCTCAATTTCACCGGACTAACGCTTACCACTATGGCTAGACTGCTGTTGCAACCACGGCACTGGCGATTGACCTCACTGTTTTCTCATCTGCAACAGACTGGGCTGAATGCGGTGCCCATTGTCACCCTCCTCACCTTTTTGGTCGGAGCGGTTATTGCGTTTCTGGGCGCTACGGTGTTGGCCAATTTCGGGGTGACTATCTATACCGTCAATCTGGTAGTCTTTGCCTTTTTACGCGAGTTCGGGGTACTACTCGCCGCCATTCTCCTCGCTGGACGCACGGCCAGTGCCTTTACCGCGCAGATCGGTTCGATGAAGGTGAATGAGGAGATTGACGCGCTGCGAGCTCAGGGGTTTGACCCTATCGACATGCTGGTAGTTCCACGCTTGTTGGCACTACTGATAAGTCTGCCGCTGTTAACTTTTATCGCTATGCTTGCGGGCATTGCCGGTGGCGCTATGGTAGCGGTCTTCTCTCTGGATATTTCGCTGGTACGTTTTATGAGTATCGCCCACGAGGTTCCGGTAAAGCATTTTCTTATCGGTTTGGGGAAAGCACCAATTTTTGCTGGGGTCATCGCCCTGATCGGCTGTGTTGAAGGCTTTAAAGTAGAGGGCACGGCTCGCTCTGTCGGCGACCACACTACGTCGAGTGTGGTACAATCCATCTTTATGGTGATTGTCATTGATGCCATAGCAGCACTCTTTTTTATGGAGATGGGATGGTAAAACAACCCCAGCAAGCTGAAGCCGTAATCACCGCGCGCCAGTTGACTAACGCCTTTGGTTCTCACGTGGTACACGACAAGCTGGATTTAGATCTGTTGCGTGGAGAGATTCTCGGCGTTGTCGGTGGATCCGGCACCGGCAAATCGGTACTGCTACGCACTCTGGTGGGTCTGCGCCGTCCCAGTGCAGGCACTATCAAAATATTTGGCGAAGATGTTAATGACGGTGCCACAAGCCAGCAACACAGTACGCGCTGCGGAGTGTTATTCCAAAACGGGGCACTATTTTCATCCCTGACTATCAACGAGAACATTGCGCTGCCCCTGATCGAACATGCCGGACTCAGCCGCAGCGCTGCCATGGAGCTTGCTGCGTTAAAACTAGCGCTTACCGGGCTAGACAAGGAGGTGGGCGCTCTCTATCCAGCAGAGCTTTCTGGCGGGATGATTAAACGAGCCGCCTTAGCGCGGGCTTTGGCATTAGATCCGGACATTCTGTTCCTCGATGAGCCAACAGCCGGCCTCGACCCCATTGCTGCCGCCGCTTTTGACAGCTTGATTCTAACTTTGCGCGCAGCCTTCAATCTGAGTGTTTTTTTGGTGACTCACGATCTGGATACGCTATACACCATCTGTGACCGCGTTGCCGTTCTTTCACAAAAGAGGGTACTCGTAGCCGGAGATTTAGCAACAGTAACCGCCAGTGTTGACCCCTGGGTGCAACAATATTTTCATGGGCCACGCGGGCGCAGTGCCCAGCAAGCAGCCCACCACGAGCACAAGGAGTTTTAAATGGAGACACGTGCACAATATGTGCTGATTGGTCTGTTCACCATCATCGTTGCCGCTAGCGCCATGCTGTTTGGCCTGTGGTTAGCCAAAAGTGGCACCCAGCAGGACTACAAGCAATATGACATCGTTTTTAACGAGGCGGTCTCGGGGTTGGATGTGGGTAACAAGGTGGAATACAGCGGCATCACTGTCGGTGAGGTGCGCCAGCTCTCGCTCGATGAGCACGACCCGCGCAAGGTGTGGGCGCGCATCAATGTCAACGCTATCACCCCGATCAAGGAGAATACTCAGGCGCGCCTAGCCTTAGCTAATATTACCGGCACATCAAACATCCAGTTGACCAACGGCACACCGGATAGCCCAGCGTTGCGCGCTGACGAGGGTGAGATTCCAATTATTGTCGCCCAGCCATCTCCCTTTGCCCAGCTCACCCTCAACAGTAGTGAGATTCTCATCAGCATGAACGAGCTGATTGCGCATGCCAAGCAACTGCTCTCAACCGAGAACATCCGCCATATCAGCACGTTTTTGGAGAATATGGACAGCATCAGCACCAGTATCGTGACGCAAAAGGATGATATTAGCCAAGGTTTGCAGGATCTAGCCAGCACAGGACAGCAGGCCAAAGTAGCCGCAGCGCAGGCAGCCCAGACCATGCAGCAGCTCAACGCTCTTATCGAGAGCCATGGCTCCTCCATTTTCGGCAATGCCGAGGAGACCATGACCAGCCTAGCCCACTCCAGCAAGGCTCTGGATCAGTTGCTAACCAGCAATGCACAAGAGTTCAGCAGCGGCATCAAAGGCTTCAGCGAGTTGGGTGCCGCTCTTCGTGAATTTCGCCAGACCTTAAGTCGGCTGCAAAACATCACCCGCAACCTCGAAGAGAATCCAACCGGCTACCTGCTCGGTGGCGAGCGCATCAAGGAGTTTCAACCATGAAGATTCAACGCTTTATCCTCTGGGTAACAGTTCTGGCCACGGCGGGAATGCTAACCTCTTGCAGCATCATACCGCAGGCGGCGCCAACAACAATTTACCAACTGCCGACAGCAAGCATTGAGACTAACGGCGCCAAACAGCTCAATGTCACACTCTGTATTGCCCAGCCACAAGCCAGCGGATTACTAGAGAGCGCACGCATTGCTGTTATCCCACAAGAGAACATACTCAGTGCCTATCCCGATGTGCGCTGGCAGAGTCCGACCCCAACGCTACTGCAAGAGTACCTGCTCGATGCTTTTCAGCGTGCGGAAAACATCGCTTCAATCATCAGCGACAAGCAGGATCTCTACGCAGATTACCGCCTCGACAGCATACTGCACGCATTTCATGCTGAGTATAACCGCGGCACAGCACAGGTTGAAATCGTGCTAGATGTAACCTTGGCCAATAAAGTGACCAAGCGAATTTTATGTTCCCGCCGCTTTACGGCCCAGCTGCCAGTTAACGCAGAACAGGTGCCGCAGGTGGTAGCTACCCTTGGCCGCGCCTGTAACACCATTGCTAATGAGTTGACAGTTTGGGTTTACCAAGCGCTGCACCAGCAGATATCCCCAGTAACGCCAGAGAAGCAGAACAGCTAACTACAGCAGACAGAGCGAAAACATAAATCACTTCGCGCAGATCAATACAGGAGAAATACCATGGCGACAAAAGTACAGATTGTTTTTTACAGCACCTATGGTCACGTATATCAGATGGCGCAAGCAATTGCAGCTGGAGCGCGTTCGGTTGCCGGAACTGAGGTGGCCCTGTACCAGGTACCAGAGCTGATGGATGATGCTACAATTGAACGGATTGGAGCTAAAGAGGCGCGGCGCAGTTTCGCTACTATCCCTGTGGCCACCCCAGAAACACTGGCCGAGGCCGATGCCATTATTTTCGGCACCCCAACTCGCTTTGGTAATATGGCCGCACAGATGCGCAATTTTCTCGATCAAACCGGCGGGCTGTGGGCCAAAGGGGCGCTAATCGGCAAGGTTGGCAGTGTCTTTGCTTCAACCGGCACCCAGCATGGCGGTCAAGAGACAACACTAACCAGTTTTCACACCACCCTGTTCCATCACGGCATGGTCGTAGTCGGAGTGCCCTACAGCGAAGCGGCGCTGGGAAATATGACAGAAATTACTGGCGGTACACCCTATGGAGCTACGACTCTAGCTGGTGCAGATGGTTCTCGGCAACCATCGGAAAATGAATTGACTATCGCCAGATTTCAAGGGCAACACGTAGCCCAGATTGCGGCAAAACTGTGCAGTTAACATAGCGCCGAACATAGGCAGGTGAGCAGATAAACAAGCGGCAGCAAGGGGCTCTGGCTATTATGGGCTGACGTCGCTATTTCGAGTGCGCTTGCCACTGCAACAGCAGCGTCGCCACACTGCACAGCACAATACCCGGAATGGCCAGCTGCGGTATAGATACCCCATCGACACACCACAACAACAGTGCCACCAACGCCGGATTAAGGTAGACATAAGCCATGACTCGGCGCGGGCCAAGCACCAGAATACTACGCTGGTATAGGTAGACAGTGGCCAGCGTAGCGCCCACGACTAGATAGGCCATAGCCCAAACATGCTCACTATTAAACTGTTGCCAGTCCAGAGAGTAACCGAGCACCAACATGGCCAGAGCCATCCAACCGGCACCGCTAAATAGTATACCGAAGATTAACACCACCATGGAGTCGGAGGGGCGATACAACATTTTCATAGCCAACGAATAGCAACAGATCAACAGCGCCCCAACAAAAAATAGGAGATCCCCGCTATTGAAGCGCAGCGCCAGCAGTTGCTCTAGTTGTCCGGCAAAGATTACCCAGCAAGCCGACACTACTCCGAGAAGATATATCCCCAAATTTGCACGGCTAATTTTTTGTCGCAAGACGACTAAACACAACAGCGCAGTCATAAATGGCACCAGAGTGTAGATTGTCCCAGTATTTAGCGAGGTGGTGGTTTTAAGCGCCTCAAACATGCAGACAAAAAACATGGCATAAAACAGGCTGATCCCCATAGCGCGCGGCAACACGGGTAAGAACTGCTGGCGCCAGATGCGGCGCGACAACAGGCTTGGCAGGAGCACTAACGCGGCGGCGACAAAGCGTATCAGGGTCAAAGAGAACGGGTTTATCACTCCAGCCAAACGGTCAGCAGCCAGAAACGATCCCGCCACCAATAGCGTAGATAGCAGCACCAGAAGATGAGCTTTAACTATATTATTCACAAGTTAGCCGCTGTGCCATATGACAGATTCCACGCAATGGAGTCCGCCAGGGTAGCGCGCACACTGCGCCCTAGTATTTCACCAAACAGCACGTGCTTACCGCAATAACTGACGCAGGGCGCGCCGTTTCCACTGACAATTGCTACAGAGTCGGTTCCAGTACCGGTGGCAATACTGTTGGAGATAGCGCTCTTGATACCGGCATCCTGCAGCGCTGCCGCCTTAGCTTCTGTGACCATGAGCACTGCTTCAATGCTGGCAGCTGCACTAAGTTGTGCCGAGGTGAGCACGACAATATTGATAGTCCCCAGAGTTGCAGCAGGATCAGCAATATAACGGTATTCCGCACAGTCGCCAATGCGCCGAGCATTGCCCAGCCCTGCGGTCACTAGCACTACAATATCGACACCCTGCTCGCTATGCTTAGCCATACGAAATGAGTTCATGGATGCAGCAGTCATCATTCCCACCGTGGTTCCCGCCCAGCCACACTTTGTTGCATATTTTGCTAGAGTTTCGCTGGGCAATTCGCTACAGATATTGTCTTTATGCACCTTTAAATTAACTAGGTGATCGGCGTAAACAACGCCACCATTAAGTACCGCAGAACTAGTAACGCGCAGCGGCGTCTGAAAAGCGATATGAACATGCTGTGCACAGTGCTCTATACTTACATCTGGCAGAATAGTTGTCATTTGAAACGGGTTACTCTCTCGATACGCTGCGGTTACACAGAGATTTAAGTCAGAGCGTCTATAGGATTATTTGGGTGCGCCACCAAGCTATTTACCTAGGTGCGCTCGGTGCGAAACTTAGCTGGCACCTCTGTTTATGGCACCTTTTGGTATGATACAGACATTGATCGGCCTTTTTCAACAGTTGCTCATGCGCGGTTATGTCCGGATCGGGCAGCGCCGCGATACCGTAACTCAATGAGAGCAACAGCTCTCCGGCATCAGTAACCAGCGGCTTGTTGTGTACCACATCTACCATGCGCCGCAACAAATTTTCCGCTTTGTCAAAATCGGTTTCTGGCAAAATCATGACGAACTCGTCCCCGGCAAAACGGGCGACAAAATCGCTTGAGCGGCTTAAATCTTTCAGGTTGGTTGCCAGATGTTGCAACAGCAAATCACCAGCAGCATGCCCATAAGTATCATTGACTATCTTAAAGTCATTAAGGTCGATAAAGACCACCGCTAGCGGCACCGTATATCGCACCGCCCGCTGGTATTCGCGTTGCAAAGCCTGCTCCAGCACCCGGCGGTTGAATAACCCAGTCAACGGATCTAAACTGGCTAAGCCAGACAGCTTTTCATGTGCGGTAACATTAGATAAACAGATAGAGATGATCACGGCTAGACGCTGTAACAGTACAGGATTTAAACTCGGAGAGAAGCGCTGAACATCGTCTGATGCTTGGTTAAGAGTGCCGACCAATTCACCATCAACCACAATGGGTGCCAAAGCCATGGAGCGCACGACTTGCTTGTACTGCTTAGGCAACAAACAGAGGTAGTGGTGAACATTTTCGTTGACGCGCACCACCTCGTCAGTAGTTCCGATAAAGCGCTCTAATAACTCGCGCTCAACGCTATTAACTACGCCTTTCAACTGGCGGTCATAGCGCTCGCGCAGTAAGAGCGCCACCTGGCTATCATCAATCAGCGAAAACCACACTAGGGGGACATCGAATACCGCAGCAACTTCATTTAGCAGAGTCTCGAAGAAATCGGCGTAGTTCAGAGTTGCCAGGATCTTCAGCTCTACCTGATAAAATTTTTCGGCTAGCTGCTCGTTCTCACGCACTCGCTCAAAAAGACTGATATTATGGCGCATCGCCCGCGTCCTCATGTATTCATGTCAGATATGACCATTACAAAAAAAGCACTAGCGGTTAAAATAAACTTAATGCACTGCGCAAGCAAGCATATCAATACTATATTCGACTATTTTTCATGAACTACAGCATAACCGAGCAGTTGCGACCATCATCCTTGGCTTGATAAACAGCAAAATCAGCGCGTTTGAGCAATGTTGCACTATTATCATCATCCAGTGCGGCGGTGACACCAACACTAATAGTAATGGTCAGCGAGCTAATCTCTGCGCCCTCAGCCGACATAGGTAGCGGGGTCTGGGCAACGGCAATGCGAATACGTTCAGCTAACGCACAAGCGCTTTTTGGCGTGCTATCGGGCAACAGCACACAGAACTCTTCGCCACCGTAACGACCAAAACCATCGCTATCACGCAGTTGCAAACGTACCACATCACACACATGGCGCAGCGCCTGATCACCTATCTGATGACCATAAGTATCGTTGACCGCCTTAAAGTGGTCGAGATCAAAGAAGAGGACACTGAACGGTTGCCCATAGCGGTGAAAGCGAGATAACTCGATCTCCAGAACCGAAATCAGCTGACGACGGTTCATGGTGCCAGTTAATTCATCGATTGTGGCCAACTCATTGAGGCGTTTCATCAACAGCACCTGATCGGTAACATCCTGCACAGTACCCACTATGGCATAGGGTTTACCGTCTTGGTCATACTGAATATCACCTTGTCCCTGCGCATAACGGGTTTGCTGATTACGTAAAACTATACGATATTGCAGCGAGAAAGCGCTTTTATCCCGCAGAGCATCGGCAACATTCTGCTCCAGCACCGGGCGATCATCTGGATGCACATAGCCAAGAAACTGAGCATAAGTTGCCAGAGATGCTTGATTATGCTCACCAAAAATACGATATCCCTCATCTGACCAAATTATTTCATCGCTGTTCAAATCCCACTTCCAGCTGCCGATATGGGACATTTGCTGCGCATTATTCAGCTCCGCACGCGCTGCGTCCATCTCTTTTAGAGTGTCATTGAACGTATCAATCAGCGTGGACAGCTCATCATCCCCCTTATAGATAAATTGACGCTGAGCTCCTTGTTTATCCGGCAAAACACGCATATGCGCAGAGAACAAAAACAGCGGCTTAAAAATCAAACGCAACGCCAGCACAACCACGAGCAGGATCAGTGCCGTGGTCACACCAATAATAGCCCACAGAGCAAAACTGCCACTGCGCACTGGAGCGAGCAACTCTTCTAACGGCAACGTGCTACACATCAACCAATCTTTATTTTTAAAGCGTTTTACCGTAAAGAGTACCGAATCTCCGCGACAGCTCTCCCCAACGGTGCTACCTTCAAAACCAGAGATAGCCAGATCAAAGATGAGACTGTCCCCAGCTTCAATACGTTGTTGCGGAAAACGTTCGGGATCGGGATGGACAATCAGAGTGCGATCCAGTGCCGCCACGAAGAAAAAACCCTTTTCACCGAGCTTTTGGTGCGATATGCGCCCGAGAAAGTTCTCTTGATACAGATCGATACTGCCGCCAAGAATAGCCAACAACTCGCCGTGGCTACCCAGCACCGGAACAGTCATCATTAGAGTTTTGTGCCCATGCTCTAAAGACGAAATATATGGATCGGAAATTACCGGCTGCAAAGTCCGCGCGGTCTGCTGAAAATAGGGACGAAAACTGAAGTCCCGCCCGCGGCGACCAGCACGAAATGGAGACTCGACCAGCAGCGCACCATAGGGATCAAAAACGAAGAGACCATTGTCAAAAGTTAACAATAACTCAGCATGGTTATCCAGCCAGCTCTGCACAACCTCGGCATTGGCAAACGCATCTTTGGGGAACATCTGCGCCAACGCCTGTATAGTTGCATGCGCATTAGCCAGTTTACGGTCAACAACCTCGACCATAGCTTGCAAGCGGTAGCTATGTTCCTGATTTAGCTTGTGCAGATAGATTCGTTGCAGATAACTACTTACCAGGCTGCCCTGGAGGACAAAAGCCAGCAAGAAGACGCATAACAGTAACAGAGTGATCTTTAGGCGTAAACGATAGCGTCTCACATTGAATTCCTAAGTTAAGGCCGCGTATAAATAGAACCCCCCTCTAACAGAGTGTAACACACTTATTAAATTCAGCGTAAATTCGTTAAACAATCATTTGAGAGTAGAGCTTATGCGCAAGATATCAGCGCAGGGGCATATGCAACTCTATCTGCTCAATGCGCTGCTGATCCATCTTGCGCGCCAGCAATAACACGCCATCCACATGGCATTTTTCCCCAACCGTAGGAATGTGTCCAAGGCAACTCAACATCAAGCCAGCCACAGTGGTGGCAACATCCTCAGAAAATTTCAGCCCAAGGCGTCTATTTAACGCGCGCAGATTGACACCACCATCAACAAGAAAGCTATCCTCACTGATAGGCACAATTCCCTGCTCTTCGACATCGTATTCGTCCTGAATTTCTCCGACAATCTCCTCCAGCACATCCTCAAGGGTGGCTATACCCTCTACGCCACCATACTCATCCAGTACAACAGCGAGATGGACTCTTTTCTTGCGAAAAGCCAGCAATAGCGCCTCCACCCGTTTAGCTTCGGGGACAAAGTATGGCGCACGCATCAGTTTATGAATATCAAAGTGCTCAGGATTGTTGACAAAGCGCAGCACATCTTTTGAGTGAATTACCCCAACCACATTATCCATAGTGTCTTGATAGACCGGAAAACGGGAGTGGGAAGCATTCTGTACCAGATCCAACAGCTCAGCAAAGGGGAGCTCAACATTAACCCCAGTAACTTCGGTACGCGGAATCATCAGATCGCGCACGCGCAAGTGGGACAATTCAAACACCCCATGTAACATCCGTTGTTGTCCCAAAGCCAAAGATCCAGCTTGCGCCCCAAGAGAAATCATGGTTTTAATCTCATCGGCAGACAACCCTTGTCCGGCATCCCCGCCCTTGAAAAAACGGGTAATCAAGCTAGATACGCGGGTAACCAACCAAATAACTGGAGTTAGCACCAACAACATCAGCTTAATAGGGCGCAACACGGCAAAGGAGACTGTTTCAGGACGGCGCGCAGCGAAAGTTTTCGGACACACTTCAGAAAAAATCAGCAACAGCGGAGTGAGGATGGCAATGGTGAGTAAATCACCGCGCTCACCATACAGATCAACAAAAAAGGTGGTAGCAATAACCGACAAAGCAATATTGACCAGATTGTTGCCCACAAGCAAACCGCCCAGCAGCCACTCGGGGTTGGCCAACAGGCGTTCTACCTCTTTAGCTCCGCGACGTCTCTTCTCTACCAGATATTTAATCCGCAACCGATCCAGCGACAATAGCGCTGTTTCTGAGCCAGAAAAAAAAGCCGACAGAAAAAACAACACGCCCATGGTGAGCAACTGATACCACTGATACTCCGTCATACTTACCCCTAAAACTCCTGTAGGCTAAACATCAAATTATGATAGCCGTATATGATAAACTAGCCACTTGATAAACACAATTGCAACCTCACACCAATTGGCTAAGATACTGGACGCACACTGGCTAATTTTAGCACTAAAAAGTTGACAACTACCCATATTTCTTTAGAGGATATGGCGATCGACCTGAGGCTGTCAAACGACATAAATTAACTACTACTCTTCCAACTAGGCAAAGCTATGTTCTCCGCGCAACAGAAACAACTTATCATTCAAGCCGCACCACAGACATTAACCATCGCCGCTATTGATAAGCTGTGTCATCAGCAGGCGCCAATAGCTGAGCTTAGTGACGAGCAGTTAATTGAATTTCTTACCTTAGCCAACCAGATGTATCGTGCGGGGCAGCAGATAATCTCGGATGCTGATTACGATTTCATCTTTTTACCTGAACTACAACGCCGCCAACCGGAGCACCCATTTTTAGCACAGGTAGAACCGGAAAAGGCCTTCTCTGGCAAAACAGTAAAGCTACCCGCCCCCATGCTATCAACGGAAAAGGCCTACTCCAAAGAGGAGATACAACGCTGGTTAGAACGGATCAAAAAAGCCGCTGGGGAGATCAATATCCCCTTTGAACAGCTCACTTTTCGCGCCACTCCCAAGCTAGACGGCTTTGCCGCCTACGATGATGGCCAGCACCTGTATACCCGCGGCGATGGCAAACGCGGCACTGACATATCACGGGTTATGCAACGCGGACTGAGCATAGCCAACGGCGGAGCACGGGGTTTAGGTGCTGGAGAAATTGTAGTCAGCACCAGCTATTTTAGCCAGCACCTCGCCGAGTTCTACGAAAATTCGCGCAATTTTCAAGCCAGCGTAGTTAAAGAGAAGGAGCTAGAGCCCCAAGCCGCACAGGCAATTGCTGATCATGCCGCGGTATTTTTCCCGTTCTGCCTCCTGCCAGCATGGCAAGGCTCGGCACAGCAACTGGCACAACAGTTGGATGACATTGTCGCTAACCAGCTGCACGCTGTCGATTACGATGTCGACGGCGTGGTCATTGAGGTCACCAACAGCGAACTTAAAACCTACCTTGGTGCAACCCGCCACCACCATCGTTGGCAGATAGCACTAAAAAACAATCTCGAAAGCGCTGCCGTCACCGTTATCCAGGTACATCCGCAAACATCGCGCTCTGGTCGAGTGAATCCGGTGGTGGAAATAGCGCCAACACGCCTGAGCGGTGCTATGATTCAGCGCGCAACTGCGCACCATTATGGCTTGGTAAAAAGCAACAATATCGGCCCTGACGCTATCATCGAGCTTACCCGCAGTGGTGAAGTTATCCCGAAAATTGTGCAGGTAATTAAACCCAGTACCGCGCAGATCCCCGCAGCCTGTCCTAGTTGCGGTGGTGAATTGATCTGGGATGGTGACTACCTGTACTGCACCAATAACAGCGAGTGCCCAGCGCAGATCAGCCACACCATTGAGCACTTTTTTCGCACCTTAGGTAACAATGATGGCTTTGGCCCCGCCACCATAGAGAAGCTCTACGCCTACAATATTCGCAGTGTGCCGGCAGTCTACCAGCTAAATACCAGCGCTTTCGAGCAAGCGGGGTTTGGCCCCAAGCAGTCAGAAAATCTGGTAGAACAATTACAGCGCAGCCGAGCAGAGCAGATCGAAGACTGGCGTTTTTTAGCCGCTTTTGGCATTTTCCGCATGGGTGGAGGCAATTGCGAACGGCTACTACAGCACTATCCCTTAGAAGAGATTTTTTCCCTAACGGTGGAACAAATTATTGCCATCGAAGGCTTTGCCGAAAAAACTGCGCAAGTTGTAGTCAAGGAGTTGCGGCGCATTCGACCGCTGTTTGATCAGCTATACCAACTAGAGTTTAATCTGGAACGCAGCCTGTTGACATCTGAACTACAGACTAGCGGCAAATTGAGTCCAATTGCCGGAAAACTGCTGGTATTCAGTGGCACCATGAGCCATGCTAGCCGCACGGAAATGCAGGCGCAAGCCAAAAAACTGGGGGCAAAAATTGGTACCAGCGTCAGCGGGAAAACTGATTATCTGGTAATTGGCGACAAGGTGGGTGTCAGCAAAATAAACGCGGCTCAGGCCAAAGGGATAGAGATACTGACGGAGCAGCAGTATCGGCACCTGCTCGGAGTTGAGGATTAAGCTGCCGCATTTTTTCTGCTACGAGTTCTTCTGCTTTCTGGTCAACTGCGCCAGAAGTCCTCTCGCATTAACCGCATAAAAATGCTATAAGGAAAAATTATATTTAATAGTTTAAGCTATAACTATTTGAAGCAATATCTACTATCAAGATCTCTTCTATGCGCAAGTTACTTCCGCTACTGATAGGAAACTAATGCACACTTTACTGCTTCTGCTTGTCATGGTCATCTTTTGTTCGCCTACATCTTGGGCGACAAACGGTATGAACATGATTGGTTATGGTGCGGTATCCAGCGCCATGGGTGGAGCAGACCTTGCTTTAGTTGACAATGTTACCGCTATGAACATCAACCCTGCCGGACTTTGCGGCTGTAGCGGTACTGAGATCAGCGTGGGTGACAGCATGATGCAACCCCGCAACCACCACGAGGATCATCACGGTAACGACCTCCTCGCCGAAGAGCAACTAATGCACCTGCCATTAATCGCTTGGTCACATCCTGTTAAAGATACCCCGTTTAGTATCGGCTTAGGTTTATTCGCTCAAGGTGGCATGGGGCTACGTTATGAAAATTTTCACCTACCCTTTGCTGACCTAGTTGATATCCCGCAGGAGTACGACGAGATTTCCAGCTCTATCAGCTACGTAAAGATCACCCCCACGCTAGCCTGGCATAGCAAAGATTGTCGTCTAAAACTAGGCATCTGTTTACAGGGTGGTTATGCCACCGCCGAGATGAACATGTTTCCCAATACCAGTATATCCGTAGATAGTGATGGTAATAACAACTTCTCTTTCATGGGTATGAAGTTAAAAGATAGTCGCGCACTAACAACAGGTCTGCGTCTGGGATTCCAATATCGGTGGGGAGACCTTACGCTTGGCGGCGCCTATCTTACGGCATCCAAACTAACCTACAAAAACGGTAATGCGCAAATTAACTATTCGGCTTTAGGTGAGGGGCGCGTCGATTACGCTGCCGAAATGTCTGGATTCAACTGGCCTCGGCAAGCCGGATTGGGATGTAGCTACAACGTTAGCGACAAATTGAAGTTAGCGGTAGATGTAGACTGGATCAACTGGTCAAAAGCGGTCAAAAAAATTCAAATAAGCCTGCATCAAACCAATAATGACAGTGTTCCACACTCGCTTACCTACAATTATCCCATGGCCTGGCGTGATCAATTCGTCTTTGCTGCAGGGATGGAATATCGTTGTGACAACGATCTCTGTTTGCGTTTAGGGTATAATCACGGCAACAATCCGGTGCCGGCAAAAAATCTGTTTCCCTATTTTCCGGCAATCGTTACCGACCATGTTACTGCGGGGACGGGGCTCACTTGGGGCGAATGGCAGATAGACCTAGCCTTAGAGTGGGCATTAAAGAAAAAGGGTTCCGGCGCTAACGGTCTGTTCTGCCAACACGGCTACAGTGCCGAAGTCTCACAGTTCATCAGTCATATCATGGTCACACACCACTACTGAAGCAACTGCAGCTTCACAGCTAGCGCGACAACTGCTCTAGCGATCTAAATAGCACAAATTCCGCCAGCTTTAGCTGGGACAACAACCGCTTATCTATTCTTGAGATTCAGAGCAATTTTATACACTTCGCTGCCGCTGACACCGTGCAGCTTTGCCACCTGCTTGACAATCTCTTTGGGCGGCAAGGAACTCTCTGCCTCGAGCCGCTGCAAAGATTCTTCAATAGTCTCGGCAACAGGCTCCTCAGGTGCTGGAGCCAGAAGCAGTACGATCTCACCGCGCACCCGTGTTTGAGAAAAGTGCTCCAGAGCCGCGGCGGCACTGCCGCGAAACAGCTCCTCGTGCACTTTGGTCAGCTCACGCGTCACCGCCAACTCTTTTTTTGCGCCGAAGACGCTAATAATATCGCGCAAAGTATTCAGCAGACGATGGGGCGCCTCATAAAAGACGATGGTAAGCTGATTATTACTATACTGGGACAACTCACGGCCGCGGGCACCACTTTTGGGAGGTAAAAAACCGGCAAACAGGAAGCGCCGCGTGGGCAGACCAGCCATGGATAGTGCCGAAATACAGGCACTTGGGCCAGGCACCGGCGCCACCTTAACACCGAGTTCACAGCAGCGTTGCACCAGCAGACTCCCAGGGTCGCTGATCGCTGGGGTTCCGGCATCGCTAATCAGCGCAATGGATTTCCCCTGTTGCATCAAGCTAATCAGATAATCACCCTTGCTGGCCTCGTTATGTTCAAAACAGGAGGTCAGCGGTGTTGCAATTGCGTAGTGGTTAAACAGCTTGCGACTGTGGCGGGTATCCTCAGCCGCGACTAAATCCACCTCTTTTAAGATACGGATAGCGCGCAGGGTAATATCTTCCAAATTGCCAATTGGCGTCGCCACGACATACAGCGTTCCCCATGAGGAAGAATCACTCATCACGTCCCTTTCCGGCACCATCAAGATCAGCTAGCTCATCCAACCACAGCTGAACACAGGCATCACTAGGCATGCGCCAATCTCCGCGCGGTGACAGGGCTACGCTACCTACTTTAGGCCCATCTGGTAGGCATGAGCGTTTAAACTGTTGCGAGAAGAAGCGTTGATAAAATACCCGCAACCAGCGCAACAGGGTGGCATTATCATAGGTATTAGCAAAAGTCTGTTGCGCTAAAAACAGCACCTTGCGCGGAGCAAACTGATTACGCACCACGTGGAACAGATAGAAATCGTGGAGCTCATAGGGCCCGACATGATCTTCGGTAACCTGGCTGATATCACCGCTAGCCGTCGGTGGCAACAACTCAGGGGAGACCGGTGTGGCGCAGACATCTTCCAACACACTGCGTGTAGTGCCACAATAGGCAGTTTGGGCGCACCAGGAGACCAGATAACGCACTAGGGTCTTCGGCACACCAGAATTCACCCCATACATGGACATGTGGTCAGCATTATAGGTGCACCACCCCAACGCCAGTTCCGATAGATCGCCGGTGCCGATGACAATACCACCCACCTGATTGGCTATATCCATCAAGATCTGGGTACGCTCACGCGCTTGAGCATTCTCGTAGGTGATATCCAGCACATTTTCGTCGTGACCAATATCGGCAAAATGCTGACGCACCGCCAGATCTATCGGTATCACGCGTAAGCTCACCCCCAGCAGCTCAATCAGTTTTTCGGCATTACTACGCGTACGTTGACTAGTGCCAAACCCAGGCATGGTCACAGCTACAATGCCACGCAGGTCAAGCTCCAGCACTTTGAATGCCTGTACTGCAACTAGCAGAGCCAAAGTGGAATCGAGTCCGCCAGAGATTCCAACAACCACCTGATGCCCGCCGATATGCCGTAAGCGCCGCGCCAGAGCGGTGCTCTGCAGGGCAAAAATCTCCTGGCAGCGCTGCGTCCGCTCTGCGTCGTTACTCGGCACAAAGGGGCGACGCTCTAAGCGACGTTGCAACGGCAGCTGTTTAGCTTTAAGACTAGGCAGGAAGGTTATATGGCGATAAAGATGCTCGCTGCGACTGGCAGCAAAACTGTTGTTTTTGCGCCGCTCTCCCTGTAAGCGCTCAACGTCAATATCTGCGCTCACCCAACTACTTACGAAGGAGAAACGTTCACTTTCGGTAAGGATAGTGCCGTTCTCGGCAATTAGTGAGTGTCCAGAAAAGACTAGATCAGTGCTCGACTCGCCCGCCCCAGCAGAAGCGTAGGCATAGGCGGCCAGGCAGCGCGCCGACTGCGAACTGACCAGTTGGCGGCGATAATCTGCCTTACCGAGCAGTTCGGGGCTGGCCGACAGATTTACCAGTACCGTTGCTCCCGCACAGGCCATCCGGCCACTGGGCGGGTTGGCGACCCAGCCGTCTTCACAGATTTCTACTCCGATAACACAGTCAGATAGCGCAGCATGGTCAAACAAAAGATCATCACCAAAGGGGACATTATGCCCGCCAATAACAATATGATCTGCGCGGCGTTCGCTGGCCGCTGAAAACCAGCGCTCCTCGTAAAATTCCTGTGTATTGGGAAGAAAGTTCTTTGGCACTACCCCGAGTATGTTGCCTGCACCAATCACCACCGCACAATTGAACAACCGTCCACCCTGCGCAAGAGGAGCACCGACAATTAACAGAGGCGCACCAGAGCCTGTAGCTGCGGCGAGCTCGAGCAACGCATGCTGACAACGCTCAAGCAGTAGATCTTGAAAAAACAGATCACCACAACTATAGCCGCTAATAGCCAGTTCCGGCACCACTAGGCATTCACCGACCTGCTGATACACCTCGTGCAGCAGCAGCTTAATCTGCGCCACATTGTAATTGATATCGGCAACGCGATGCGCTGGTGAAGCCACAGCGAGGCGAAAATACCCCATAGCTGTCAATTTGTTATCCAACATAGCTCAATCTTCCTATCTTATTTATCGGTATTAATCGCTACCAACAGGCTGACTCAAACCTATAGCGCAAAAGCATCGACAATATGTTCAATGCGCGGTTTATCACCCTCCATCTGAATGGCGATAACATCGAAGCGAGGTTGTAACTGTACTGGAGTTTGCGCTAAATAGCGCTGGGCGGTACGAATAATTTGCTGCTGTTTCCGTGCAGTAACCGCCTCTGCTGCAGTTCCACAGGGTTGACCACGCCGAGTTTTTACTTCGACAAAGGACAGGATACCGCCGCGCTGCGCGATAATATCTATTTCACCACCGCGCCAGCGGTAATTGGTAGCAACAATGCGATACAACCGGCGCTTCAAATAGCGCACCGCCAACTCCTCGCCCCTCTTGCCAACACTTAAGCGCTGCAAAGTCATACGTACTCGCGCACCCCAGCAAAGCTCTTGCGGTGGAGCGGACAGGGGCCATGTTGCGCGATCAGTTCACGGTGTTTAACACTACCATAGCCCTTATGCCCAGCAAAACCGTACTCGGGATAACGCCGATCGTACACCACCATCATCCGATCGCGCACTACTTTAGCAATAACTGAAGCCGCAGCAACAGATAGTGAGCGCGAATCACCCTTTTTTATGGTCTGTTGCGCAATAGACAGTGGCAATGGGGTTATCCCATCGATCAATAGATGTTGTGGGGCTATCTTCAAGCGCGCAACAGCCATGCACATGGCACGAATGGTTGCCTGCAAAATATTGATCTCATCTACTTGCGGCGCATGGACAAAACCCACCCCCACAGCCAACGCCTGCTGGCGGATTGGTTTAAAAAGCTGCTCACGCTTTTTAGCACTGAGCTTCTTGGAGTCGGTCAAGCCGGGTAAATCGAAAGTTTCGGGAAGAATTACCGCTGCCGCCACTACGGGCCCAGCCAATGGTCCACGGCCAGCCTCGTCGATACCAGCAATAAGAGCAATATTTTGTTGACGTAATTTTTTTTCGAACAGAAGCGGATCAAGATCTGCCATTTCCAGATCGGCAAACAACGGCAGTTCGTGATTACAACAAGGATGGCAACACTTGGAATGAGACACAGCTAGGCTCCTCAGCACTTATGACAATTTTCCACACCAGCGCCGCCAGTATAGGACAGACTGCGCAAAAGCACTAAGGATTATTTGCTAGGCAAAACATGAGATATTCGCCCACAACAGTGACAATATGCCACCGTTGTGGGCAGGAGTAACTTAGTGCTGACGTACCTCGCGGATACGCGCAGCTTTACCTTGCAGATTACGCAGGTAGTACAACTTGGCACGACGTACACGCCCAACCATCAACACCTCAATTTTATCGATGAGGGGTGAGTGCAGGGGGAAAATACGCTCAACGCCAACACCACCAGAAATTTTACGCACGGTGAAAGTAGAACCGATACCACGGTTTACTCGTTTGATGCATACACCTTGGAAAACTTGGATACGGTGTTTATCACCTTCAACAATTTTCGCATGTACGCGCAGTGTATCCCCAGCTTTAAACATAGGAACATCTTGTTTTAACTGCTCGTTGCCAATTTGATCAACAATGTTCATCATTGCCTCCTTATTTATCTCTTAAAAATCTAACTGTTATTTTTCGATATGTTAATCACTATTTTCGAGCTGGCACCCATGGTGCTGCCACTGTTTCAGCAGCTTGTGTTCCGCCGCGCTTAGCTCAATCTCGGCTAACAGCTCTGGACGGCGCTGCCAAGTACGTTGCAACTGCTGCTGGCGCCGCCATGCCGCTATGCGGGCGTGATCTCCCGACAACAAGACATCGGGCACCCGTTTTCCCATAAACTGCGCTGGTCGCGTGTAGTGTGGATGCTCCAATAAGCCGTCGGCAAAGGAGTCAGCTTCGGCACTGGCATTACTACCTAAAACTCCTGGTAATAACCGCGCTATCGCATCTATCATAACCATTGCCGGCAGTTCACCGCCAGTGAGAACAAAATCACCGATTGAGTATTCACCATCAACATAGGAGCGCACGCGCTCATCGAACCCTTCATAACGCCCACAGACAAAAATCAAGTCAGACTCAGCAGCCAATGTCGCAGCGGCTTGTTGATTGAACCGTTGTCCCTGAGGTGTCATCAGCAACACCTTTGCAGCGGGATGTTGCTGTTTCAAGCTATGTAACGCACTGTAGATTGGTTCAACCTTCATCACCATGCCGGCACCGCCGCCATAGGGAGTATCGTCAGTCACTTGATGTCGTCCCTGTGCCCAATCACGCAAATTGTGGGCACGGATATTAATTAGCCCCTTGTCCACCGCCTTGGCAATAATGCTATCGGCAAAGGGTGAATCAAACATCTGCGGGAACAGGGTTAAAACATCAAAATTCATCCGTTAAGGTCAACCAGTCCAGCTGGCAAGGTAACTTGCATTTGCCCAGCGTGCAAATCTATATCATTAATAAACGCTGCAACTGCTGGAATCATAACCTCGCCGTGATCACCATCGACCACATAGATATCATGTGCGCCAGTTTCTAGCATCGCCACCAGTTTGCCGATCACCCCAAGCTCTGTATCGACGACCTGTAACCCTTCTAGCTCATGCCAGTAGTACTCACCTTCATCGAGTTCAGGCAAATGATCTGCAGCCACCATCAACTTAGCATTAACGAAGTGCTCAACACTGTTGATATGCTCAAAACCTTTAAGATGAAGCAAAGCACTATGTTTGTGCGGCGCAGCCTTGGCAACTTCTACCTCAACCTGCTTACCATCAGCACAGCTTAATACGACCTTGCCTATCTCCAGCAATATCTGCAACCCAAAATCTGCGGGGTGAACTTTGAGATCACCGCGTAAACCGTGGGTTCCAGTGATGGTGCCTATATGTAACAACGGATCAGCCATCACGTTTACTTTTCACTTTTTGTTACTATAAAATCCTAGCTTGCAGCCAACTGCGCCGCTTAAGCCTTCTGCTTGAATTTATCCCAAACACCCTCTTTGCGCAGCAATTGCAGCACTTTGTCGGATGGTTGTGCACCCTGATTCAGCCATGCTAAAGCACGATCGCCATCGAGGCGAACCATAACTGGATCTTGCAATGGATCGTACTGACCAATATTTTCGATGTAACGACCATCGCGAGGACAGCGCTCATCGGCTACTACGATCTGGTAAAAAGGTTTCTTCTTAGCACCACCACGGGCCAATCTGATTTTTACGGACATTTTTTCTTTTCCTCTCTATAACGACACCTGGAAATCAGGTGTTCCTAAATCAAACATGGACGACAGTTAAAAAGGCATACCGCCTTTACCCATCATCGACTTGAGACCTTTTGGCCCCATCTTTTGCATCTTCTTCATCATTTTTTGCGCTTCAGTAAAGCGCTTTAACAACTGATTCACATCTTGAATGCGCGTGCCACTACCCTTGGCAATACGCACCCGCCGAGAACCGTTGATGATTTTATGATTGCGCCGTTCTTTGACGGTCATGGATGAGATAATTGCCTCGATGCGCTTGAGCTCATCATCCGGCAGCTGCATGTTGCCAGCTTTTTTCATCGCTTTGCTGGCCCCAGGGATCATCTTCAACAACGATTCCATGGAACCCATTTTTTTTATCATCTGCATCTGATCGCGAAATGATTCCAGAGTGAAACCATCTTTGCGCATATTTTGTTCAAGCCGAGCAGCTTCATCTTTATCAATAGAGGCTTCAGCTTTTTCGATCAGAGAGAGGACATCGCCCATGCCGAGAATGCGTTGCGCCATTCTATCGGGATGGAACACCTCGAGGGCATCGAGTTTTTCGCCCATACCAACAAACTTGATCGGTTTACCGGTAACAGCACGCACCGACAGCGCAGCACCACCACGGGCATCACCATCAAGCTTGGTAAGAATAACGCCAGTGATATTGAGCTTTTCATCAAAGCTCTTAACCACATTCACCGCATCTTGACCGGTCATAGCATCCGCGACAAAGAGGATCTCGCGCGGTTTGATGACGCTATTGATCTGCACCAGCTCTGCCATCAACTCTTCGTCGACATGCAGACGCCCAGCAGTATCTAAAATCAGAGTATCGTAGCCATGGAGGCGAGCATATTCACGCGCCTGTTCACAAATAGCTACGGGATTATCGGTTGGCTGTGAATCGAAGACCGGCACATCCAGCTGGCGACCTAGGGTCTTCAACTGCTCAATAGCTGCAGGACGATAAATATCCGCAGGAACCAGCAATGGCGTGCGTTTATCGCGGCGCAGTTTAAGAGCTAATTTGCCACAAGTTGTAGTTTTACCAGCCCCCTGCAAACCACACAACATAATGGCCACAGGTGGCTGTTCGGCGAGATCAAGCTCGCTGTTGTCGCCCTCACCCATGAGCGCGCCGAGTTCATCGCGCACAATTTTAATAACTTGCTGGGCCGGAGTCAGACTTTTCAGAACATCGGCACCAACAGCGCGAGCACTGACAGCAGCGACAAAATCCTTAACTACTTTAAAATTAACATCCGCCTCAAGCAGCACCAGCCGTACTTCACGCATTGCTTCAGCAACGTGAGCTTCGGTCAGGCGCCCTTTTCCGCTGAGCTTTTTAAAGACAGCATCAAATTTATCAGTCAGGTTATCAAACATTCACTTCTCTGCAGCTGGAAAAACGTAAATAAGGGAATATAGTGACCTACCCCACCCTTGTCAAGAGAATTCCCCGACCAGTTCAAAGTCGACACCGGCCAAGCGATATACCGAAAATGGGCCAAGACCCTCGGCAGTTAATTGATCTACCACCCCCGAATAATCAGGAGCGTCTATGCGTAGCACCATGCCACAATCGGCAGAGAGTGAGCGTGGCACCGGCATAAGTGTTAACGGATAACTACTCTGCAAACGCAATTCGGCAAGCATGACACGATGCAGCGAGTTAAAAATAATTATCATGTGTTGCTGTTCAATCATCAACATTACTTAATACACCCTGGCACAAAAGATCTAACGTACGTGGAAGCGTAACCAAACCGCCAGTTATTTAATTTACAGGCAGCTGGTTTATATAAAATCACCTCAAGTTTGTAAAGTATTAAGCAAATATCACACAACACAGTGCCGATTGACAGCGCTAGCTCAAGAGGCTATGTTGGCGCAGATATCCTGATTAGCCAGCAGCGGTTGGCATTAGCAGTAAACCATACCATTAACCATAAGTGATGCCTGTGAATTCCAATATCTCTGCTCTAGCGCTGCTTCTATCGTTTGCTCTGTTTAGTAATGTTATACTGGGTTATCTGCGCCAAGGGGTACAAAAACGCTCAGCGCTGTGGTTTCTCTATGTTCACCTATCAATCCCATTTATAATTTGGCTGCGCCTACATTGCGGCTTCAATTGGCACATAATCCCCTTCACCGTTAGCTGCGCAGTAGTTGGACAGATAGCTGGCGGCATCTGGCGGAAACGCAGGATGCAAAATTAACTGCCCATGATAAAGCGTAACCGCACCAGCGATTCCCTTAAAACCACAAGGAGTGTGCTCAGCGGCATACTGGATAATTTAGGCATTGCCAATAAAATCGAGCAACACCGTATCTGGTTGGTATGGGAAGATGCCGTTGGTGAGCAGATCGCCAAAAACGCTATTCCTGCACGTATTCGCAACAATGTGCTAGAGATAAAAGTTGCCCATGCGGTGTGGATGCAACAGTTACAACTGCTAAAGCCACGCCTGATTGAACAGATAAATAAGCATCTCGGCGACACCCCAATAACCGACCTATATTTTCGCCGTGGCCAAGTAGCACCTGAGGTCAAACCAGAGGCAAAACCGGCGCGTGTGCTGCCAGAGTTAGACACCAAAGAGCTTGAAGGCATCCATCAACTAACCAGAAATATCGCTGACGATGAGGTGCGCGCTGCGTTGGAGAGCCTGTTGGCAAAACATCGGCAACTTGACAAGTTAGCTAAAATGGTGCACAGCCAACAGTAGTTCAACTGCGGTACATAGCGGCAACTTCGTCGGTATACTCCTCACCCTGATAGACAAATAGCGGTGGCTCCACCTGCAATCCAGGTCGCCCCTGCTTGCGCCCCTCAACCAACACCAAGCGTGCCGGACAATCTTGGCGGCTATGTACCATGCGTAACCGTTTCGGCTCGACATTCACCGCACGCATCCTCGCTAATATATCCACGCTACGCTCAGCCAAATGAATCATAGCCAAATTTCCGCCGCGCCGCAGCAGCGCACTCGCTGTAGCTAGGAAGTCGTCCAGACCACCGGCCAACTCATGGCGCGACTGTGCCCGCTCATCGCCCAGAGAACAGCGCCCAGTCTGTGCTGCGCGAAACGGGGGATTAGCCACCACGGTATCAAACAAGCCGACATCTTTTTCACGCAGTTGGCGCAGGTCGACCTGACGAATCTCCACTCTTTCATCAAGGCCATTTAAGCGCACATTGCGCTGCGCCCGCTCGACCTGAGCTGGTTGTATCTCCACCGCAACAATATTGGCCGCCCCACTCCACCGCGCAAGCAACAGGGCAATTATGCCACTGCCACAACCTAGATCTAGCACCCGCGCGCCCGAACCAATAGTAGCAAAGTTGGCCAGCAACACCGGATCTATGGAAAAACGGTAGCCTTTTTGGTGCTGTATTATCTTTATCGCCCCACCACGCAGGGTGTCGAGTGTTTCATCGGGCTTTAATAACGGACTGTCGTTGGTCATTGCTTATCATCCAGAGTAACAAGCATGCAGCTCATATTATCGTTGCTGCAGATATAAAAAAAGGAGAGCCTTGATAGCTCTCCTTTTTACTCTTCAGTAGATCTCGTGGCTACGAACCGTAGGAGTGCAATCCTGCCAGCAATAAATTTACCCCGAGATAACAGAAAATAGTGGCGATAAAACCGATTATCGACAAGATAGCAGCCTTACGTCCAGCCCAACCGCGTGTTATGCGTGCGTGTAAAAAGGCCGCATAGATAAACCAAACAATCAAGCTCCACGTCTCTTTGGGGTCCCAACTCCAGTACGTACCCCAAGCATAGTTAGCCCAAGCCGCGCCAGTAATAATACCCAGAGACAGCAGAGGGAAGCCAATCATTATCGCTTTATAATTCAGATCGTCAAGAATTTTAGCGCTGGGGAAGATCCCAACAATTCCGCCAGCTGGAGAGGTATCACCATTATCCTCCTTACGTACCTTGATTAGATACATTATCGACACTCCACAGGCAACGGCAAAGGCCGCATACCCGAGAAAGCAGGTGATGACATGATAGGTTAGCCAGTTACTCTGCAGTGCCGGAACCAGCGGCGCAATGGTATCATCTAAACGCAACTGCGCCCAAGTCATAGCCAAAAAAGCAAAGGGGAGAACAAATGCCCCTACAGAGCGCTGTTTATATTTCCAGTCTATCAGAATATATATCAGCAAAATTGTCCAAGAGAAGAACACTACCGACTCATACAGGTTAGACATCGGCGCATAGCCTTCGCTGCCGGGTATCTGATAGGTTTCATACCAGCGCAGCCCAATTGCGTAGGTCTGTACGGCAAAACCGATATAGGCACAGTAAGATGCCAATTTAGCCACCAGAATACTACGTGTAGCCAGAAACCCGATAAACAGGATCATAGCGGCGAAATAACCGATGGTTACAAAATTGAATAATTGACCACTACTCATATTTATTAATCCTCCGTGCGACCCCTAATCTTTAGACAAGGCATCAAGAAATTTGTTTTTTAACTCATCAAAATACAGCTCAAAAGCAGGTTGATTACGATGGGCACTGCCGACTAAACGCACACCAACTTTGCCTTTTTGTTCATTTATAACCACCCACAGGCGGCGATGTGACATAAAGAATGCCACCATACAGCCTAACACCAACATAGCGCAACCGAGCCAGACAACCCAGACACCAGGATCCTTAGTAACCTGCAGTCCGGTGTAGTACATCTGCTGAAAATCGACGAGGGTAAAGATATACTTACCGTTGCGCTCTTCATCAAAATTGGCAAAGTTTTTAAATACCGTGACTACCTTTTTATCTCCAGTTGCTGATACCACCTCTAGGCGGGCCGCTGGACCAAAATTGCGAAAGGTTGGAGTGAAATCGGCCAGCCGCACCTTGTCACCACCAGGTAGGGCCATCACACCACCGCGCTCCAGGGTAAAAGCATCACTTTTATCCTCACCGCGTACTTTAACTTTTATAACAACTTGGCCATCACCAGCCGGGCCATAGCTGGACTGATAGAAGGTGAGTCCTTTATAACTGAGCGGATCATTAACCACAATGGGGCGGTGATCTACCTTAAGCTCACCCTGATCAACAATACTCAGAACGCTACGAAACTCCTTCGGGCGTTGCGATTCTCCATAGAAACTGACAGAGAAATCTTCACAGCGCACCTCAAAACCTATGGGCAATGGTGTCTGCACATTGCGCAACCAGATCCTGTCAATAGAGCCACCTTCGGGAATATTCACATAACCTTTAAAGCCGTAAATATTGCCAATAATTGCCCCTAAAAAGATCACTAAAATCGACAAGTGAGTAATATACACACCAAAGCGCGCGTATTTTGTCTTCTCTGCGTACAGATAGGTGCTACCGTCCTTTTCATAAGCGGTGGCAGCGGTAAAATTATCCGCTAAAAAAGTAGCCATTTTAGCGCTAATAGATTTCACATCGCCAGCGACCAACTTCTCTTCAACGTTGGAAAAGCTTTTCAGGAACTGTTCACTCGGGGTCACATTGGGACAGTGAACCATGTGCCATACCCGCGGAAAGCGTTTAATCGAACAACAGATCAGATTAATACAAAACAACACCAAGAGACCGATAAACCACCAAGAGTGGTACATATCGAAGAACTGTAGCTTATTGAGCAGGTTGTAAGTATCTTCACTAAACACTGACAGATATTGTTTGCGATCAAGATTTTGCTGTAAAACCGTGCCGATTATTGATGTTGCCGCTAAGGCAATCAACGAAAAAACCGTCAATTTCAAAGAGCAAAACAGATCCCAGACACTGTTTAGCAAACTGCGTTGCTGATTACTCAAAGTGTGTCTCCTTTATTAAGTTCATAACCCGTCTGCAGCTAAACGCTGTTGCAGACTATCGCTTTTCTTAGCCACCTCGGCCGCCATTACCGCGCGCGAATCCTTCAGCTGCTGTGCCAAGGCCGAATCGGCCAAAGCCAACAATTGTATAGCAAAAATTCCCGCATTCTTTGCCCCAGCTTTGCCAATAGCCATGGTCGCTACCGGAATCCCGCCAGGCATCTGCACTGTAGCCAGCAGGGCATCCAGCCCCTTGAGCACGGAACTATCAATAGGCACACCGACAATCGGCAGAGTTGTCTCTGCTGCCACGACCCCAGCTAAGTGAGCGGCGGCACCAGCACCAACAATGAGAACCTTAATACCGCGCTCAGCTGCAGCGGCAGAATATTCGGCGGTGCGCACCGGTGAACGGTGGGCACTGGAAACAATTACTTCATAGGGGACAGAAAAAGATTTAAGCACCTTTGCCGCCTCCGCCATCACGGAATAGTCAGAATCACTGCCCATCAAAATCCCGACAACGGGATTATTGCTCTGTTGAGATATCATTGGCTCATTTCCCTGTTTTTATTGTGCCCAAGTAGTCAGCAATTAACGCTTCAAAGCCTTCAGACCGATATCGCTACGCAGCTGAGCACCATTCCAGCTAATAACTTCGGTACCTTCATAAGCCTTGGCGATCGCTGCAGCAACGTCGTTGCCCCAGCCAGTCACTCCAAGCACCCGCCCGCCAGCGGTTACAATCTTGCCATCCTTGCTTGCTGTTCCAGCATGAAAGACCTTCACACCATCTATGGCGTTGGCAGTATCAATTCCGCTAATGACCTCACCCTTGGCATAACTACCAGGATAGCCCGCAGCGGCCATAACCACACACACCGCAGCGCGGTCATACCATTCAAGCGCGCCGGTTTTTAACTCGCCGCGCGCACAATCCAACAGCACAGGCACTAGGTCAGACTTCATTCGCAGCAATAGTGGCTGCGCTTCGGGGTCGCCAAAACGGGCATTAAACTCCAACACTTTAAAATCGTTGTTCTCAATCATCAGACCGATAAACAGAATACCGCAATAGGGACAACCCTCTGCAGCCATGCCGTCAATTGTCGGCTGCACCACTTCTGCAACTATCCGTTTATATAGCGCATCGGTTACCACCGGAGCTGGGGAGTACGCACCCATCCCACCGGTATTGGGCCCCTTGTCGCCATCAAAAATCTGTTTATGATCCTGAGCACTTGCCAGCGGCAGCACATTTTTGCCATCGGTAAAAGCAAAGAAAGAGGCCTCTTCACCGGTCAAAAACTCTTCGATCACCACCGCATCGCCGGCAGCACCAAACTCTTTATCAACTAAGATTGCGTCGATCGCTTCGATGGCTTCGGCTTCGCTCTGCGCGAGAATAACTCCCTTGCCTGCCGCCAGGCCGTCGACCTTGACCACAATGGGAGCTCCGTGCTCACGTACATAGGCGATAGCAGCATCGCGCTCGGTAAATGAGGCATAGGCCGCAGTTTTAATGGCATATTTTGCCATCAAGTCTTTGGAGAAACCTTTACTCCCCTCCAGTTGAGCGGCTGCTTTGCTGGGGCCAAAAATATTTAAGCCGACAGATTTAAATAGATCGGTTATGCCTAAGGTTAACGGCAATTCCGGCCCCACCACAGTTAGATCAATGGCGTTGTTGGTCGCGAAATCACAGAGCCCCTGAATATCATCAACTGCAATAGCTACGTTTTCGCCCTGCTCAGCAGTCCCAGGGTTGCCTGGGGCACAATAGACTTTATCCACCAATGGGGATTGAGCTATTTTCCACACCAAGGCATGTTCACGTCCGCCACCACCTACAACCAATATCTTCATAGTGTTAACACCTTTTATATTGTCTTTTCAGAACCATATCTAGCTTGGCTGGCAAATCTACCTTTAATTAAAGAAAGGCTCTAGCGTCAAATAACCACAGAGGACAGGGTAATTTGCACAGTTAGCCCATCTGTGACACCAGAGAGAGACCTCGCCAGCGTCACAGATGCTCAACAATTATTTTTAATGGCGGAAATGGCGCATGGAGGTGAAGACCATAGCAATATCATGCTCATCCGCAGCGGCAATAACTTCCTCGTCACGGATGGATCCACCTGGTTGGATTACTGCAGTTATACCGGCAGCGGCAGCACTATCCAGTCCATCGCGGAAGGGGAAGAACGCATCCGAAGCCATTACTGATCCCGGCACGGCTAACCCAGCTTGTTCAGCTTTAATTCCCGCAATACGCGCGGAGTTAACCCGGCTCATCTGCCCAGCACCAACACCAATAGTCATGGCCTCTTTACCGTAAACAATAGCGTTTGACTTGACAAACTTGGCAACGCGCCAGGTAAACAGCAGATCGCTCATCTCCTGCTCAGTCGGTTGACGCTTAGTTACCACTTTAAGTTCGTTATATAGTTGCTGGTCAGCATCCTGCACCAGCAGGCCACCGTTGACCCGTTTGTACTCAAGACGTTCTGCCGCTTTTTCACTCCAGCTACCACACTCGAGCAAGCGCACATTTTTCTTCGCCTTGACGATCTCAACCGCTTCGGCACTAACGGCAGGAGCGATGATAACTTCGACAAATTGGCGATCGACAATAGCCTGTGCTGTTTTGCCATCGAGTTCACGGTTGAAGGCGATAATGCCCCCAAAAGAGGATTCAGGGTCGGTGCTAAAAGCGCGCTGATAGGCATCGTAAATATTATCGCCCACGGCCACACCGCAGGGGTTAGCGTGCTTAACGATTACACAGGCCGGCCCTTCATTGAACTGTTTCACACACTCCAGAGCGGCGTCGGTGTCACCAATATTGTTATACGACAGCGCTTTGCCCTGCAACTGCTTAGCCGTTGCTATAGAGGCATCACTGACATTTTTCTCTACATAAAAGGCGGCATTCTGATGGGGATTTTCCCCGTAACGCATAACCTGGCTCTGGTGAAATTGCAGGCTCAGCGCGGATGGGAACTGCTCAACCTTATCGTCCACGCGGCTACCCAGCCAGTTAGATATAGCGCCATCGTATGCAGCGGTATGCTGATAAACTTTTACCGCCAGTTTAAAATTGGTCTGCTCGGATACGGCACCCGCATTGTCTTTCATCTCCGCCAGCACCTGAGCATAATCGGCACAATCAACAACAACGGTGACGAAGCGATTATTTTTTGCGGCACTACGCAACATGGTAGGGCCACCAATATCGATATTTTCAATAGCGTCAGCTAGAGTACAATCCTCTTTGGCAACAGTGGCTTCAAACGGATACAGATTTACTACCACCATATCTATAGGCTGGATATCGTGTTCAGCCATCTTCGCCACGTGGGCAGGATTATCCCGCACGCCCAGCAAGCCGCCATGCACTTTAGGATGCAGGGTCTTAACTCGACCATCAAGCATCTCGGGATAGCCGGTATAATCAGAGACATCAACTACCGCTACCCCTTGCTGACGCAGCAGGCTAGCCGTACCTCCAGTTGAAAGAATTTCCACTCCGTATGAGCTAAGTTCACGAGCAAAATCGACAATACCATCCTTGTCAGATACGCTAATCAGGGCACGTTTAATGACAGACATTTGATTACCTTTCACCTTCTACGGACGCGACAAAAGCCGCATTTAATTTATTTGCTGCCCACGAGAAATATAGCTACTAATCTCTAAGCAGCGCCAACTTAAAACTTTTCTTTTACGCTGTTGCCACTAACGGCACAAGCAAAAACGACTACAAGCTACGCGAGGGGAAGTTCAGCGCGGCGACGAAAGCCTGCTCGAAATGTGGCGTGCCCGACAACGGATAGGGATGCAGAGCAGTGGTTAAGCGCTGAAGACTCTCAGCATTACCCCTGATTAAATAGCTGGACAGGCCAGCAATTACCCCACCGTCACTAAATATAACCTTTTTTATCATATTTTCCGGCAACAACGCAACGTCTTTCATGGCGCGCCTTCCCATAGAGAAGCCCAGAGCGCCAGTTACTATCACAGTATTCAGAGCATCAACACTCATGCCAGCTCGCGCTACCAAACATTCAGCTCCTGCGTAAATCGCCCCCTTAGCCAACTGGAATTGACGAATATCGTCTTGAGACAACTGCAACAATGTTTTAGCATCACGGTACAAGCACAGGGTTCTCCCCTGCGCATCATGGCCCAGATAGCGGGTTAAATTATTATCCACATCGTCCATATCGGCGATGGTGCCATCAGCGGCTATCAATCCACCTGCGATCCCTGCACTAATAGCCTCCACCAAGCCGCTGCCACACAGCCCCTGCGGTTGGCCACCCCCGCGCACCTGCAATTTCAAGCGCTCTCCATCCAGCGCGACACCTGTAACCGCACCAGTTTGAGCCACCATACCGCAGGAGATATTCCCCCCTTCAAAGGCTGGCCCAGCGGCAACCGAGGTTACCCACCACTGCTCACCATTAAAAAGAGCCATTTCACCATTGGTGCCAACATCGACAAAAAAGGTTCCGGCCGCACAGTCGGCATACTGATACAGTACCGCCACCAGATCCCCCCCGACATAACCACTGACCAGTGGAAACAAAAACAGCGGCACCGGCAAGCACTCAAGTGCCACCCAGGCCGCTGCCAACGACGCAGGCCGATGTGGCGGATAGAGCAACTTATCCACCGCCAGCCCTTGCAACAGGCAACTTATAGCCGGATTACCGGCAGCAGCTGCGGCGCTTATCTGCTCGCGCTGAGCCTGACACTGGTGCAATAGGCGAGTAACTAGAGCATCAATCCCTTGGTGCAGATCCTGCTGCAGTTCGGCGCCACAACCGGACATAGCCGCCTCCATGCGGCGCACGACATCGGCACCATGACGACCTTGCGGATTAAACAGAGTCGCTTCCGCGCACACCTCACCCTGAAGGTTGAGCAGTCGACCAGCCAGAGTGGTGGTACCTAAATCAAGAGCCAGCAACAACTGTTGTTCATCCTGTGGCATAAGCATCTCTCTAATGGTTAAAAAGCAAAACTAGCGGTGTTTATAGTAGCGTGGCACCCGCTTACTGATCTGGCAAAAAACCTCATACGAGATAGTTCCAATCTGTTGCGCCCACTGCTCTGCAAGTACGGACTCATCGCCATCACACCCCAGCAACGTCACCTGATCTCCAGCACTTACACCCTCTACGTCGGTAACATCGAGCAGAGTCCAGTCCATACACACCGTTCCCGCTACCGCCGCGCGTTGCCCACGCACCAGAGCACAGCCCTTATTAGACAACAGGCGATTATAGCCATCAGCATAGCCAACCGGAATGGCGGCAATCAGCGCAGGACGATTGGTGGTAAAACGCAGGCCATAAGAGATACCACACCCGGCCGGCATATGTTTCAGGTGTGCAATTTTGGTGCGTAGACTCATCACCGGTTGCAGATCCAAGCTGACCCCAGCACCAGCTTCAGTGCTAAAGGGCTGGCCGCCATACAGAGCAATACCAGGGCGCACCAAATTACAGCCGTTAGCAACGGCGCCAAGAGCAGTATCAAAACAGGCGGCACTATTAGCCGCATGGATATATGTGGGAGCAAAACCGGCGGCACGTACTTGCGCAACAGAGTGTAAAAATATCTCCAATTGCCGTTGGGTATATGGGTTGCCGGGTTCATCAGCTACGGCAAAATGGGTAATCACCCCATCTAAGTTGAGGTTAGGACAACGGCGCAACAGGGTCAGGATCTCGGGCAAATCTGCGGGCAGCACCCCTAGACGTCCCATGCCACTATCAATTTTCAGATGACAGTGGCACTGTTTGTTCAAGGCAGCTCCGGCTATCTGCAAACGCTGGATCTGATCGGCTTCAAAAACAACAACCTGCAGATCGTTGTCGATCACTACCGCCTCTTGCCCCGGCGACGCGCCACCCAACATCAGCACCGGTGTGGCGATACCCGCTTGGCGCAGCTCTAAACCCTCTTCGGCGATAGCCACGCCGAGCATATCGGCCCCAGCACTCTCTAAGGCCTGAGCTATGGGCAGTGCGCCATGCCCATAGGCGTCGGCCTTAACCACAGCAAGCAGGGCGCAAGATTGTGGCAGGCGCTGGCGCAGCAGATTATAGTTGTGCCGCAAAGCAGCAAGATCGATCTCTACATGGGTGGGTCGGTGAGCGTACATCACAATATCCTGATAATTAGCATGGGCTGCTACGGTTATTTACCGCGCTAAAAGTTGTTACACCAATAGAAAAGGCCGCAATTGCGACCTTTGTAAATATAATTTTGAAGAGGTTATCTATTACCATGCAGACAAAAAGCTGTAAAGGCGATTGCTACTCTGGTGTTGCCTTGCTGTGCTTATGCAGCCACTTTTCCTGTACTTCGTCCACGGAGAGAGGTTTGCTAAAATAGAAACCTTGCACCTCATCACAGTTACTCGCATGAATAAAACCGTACTGAGCATCGGTCTCAACCCCCTCGGCAATTACGCCCAAGTCGAGGCGTTTAGCCATCTCAATAGTTGCATCAACAATGGCGCGATCGTTGGCATTATTGCTCAGATCGGCGATAAATGATTTATCGATTTTCAGCCGGTCTACAGGTAAATTCTTCAGGCAACTAAGGGATGAATAGCCGGTGCCAAAATCATCTACAGCCAGATGAATACCCATCTGGCGCAACTGTTCCAGCGTGTTAACCGTGCTCGATAAATCACCCATCAGCACGCTTTCTGTAATCTCCAATTCGATAAAGTGCGGATCGGCTCCGCTCTCCTTTAGCAACCTACTAACTATGCTAACAAAATCCCCCTGGGCAAACTGACGACCGGAGACGTTAATTCCTACGCGATACGGCAAGCGTCCCTGCTGCTGCCACTGTACACACTGTTCAAATACTTTGCGCATGACCCATTCACCAACTTGCAGAATCAAACTCGACTCCTCGGCTAGCGGGATAAAATTGCACGGCCCAAGAATGCCCAACTGAGGATGTTTCCAGCGCACCAAGGCTTCGACTCCGGCCACCTCATTTGACAGCAGATCAATCTGCGGTTGATACTCGATAAACAGCTCGTCCTGTAGCAGCGCGCGGCGCAGATTGGCTTCCATATCCATGCGAGAGACCGCGGTGGTATTCATCTGCGCTGAATAGAACTTATAGGTATTCCCCCCGGCATCTTTGGCTGCGTACATGGCCATATCCGCACACCGCAACAGCTCGGTGGGATCGTTACCATCTTGTGGATACAGCGCAATACCGATACTGGTAGTACTGACTACGCTGCGCACGCCAAGATCAAAGGGTTGCGCTACCGACCGTAGAATCTTCTCCGCGATACGCGGCAGATTGGTGTCGTCACGATACTCCGAGAGAATAATGACAAACTCGTCTCCACCCAAGCGGGCAACAGTATCGTTTTGGCGCAGACATTCACTTAAGCGCCCAGCTGCCTGGCACAACATCTCATCTCCGATAGAGTGACCAAGGCTGTCGTTGACCACCTTAAAACGATCCAGATCAAGGAACATTAGCGCAAAATTCCCCTGGCGACGGTGCGCTTGCGCTACCGCCTGTTCTAGGCGATCTTTGAGCAGGCTCCTATTCGGCAACTGGGTCAGACTATCGTAATAGGCTAAATTGCGAATCTGTAACTCGGCCTCTTTGCGACAGGTGATATCCTGAATAACCGGCACAGTATATAGCGGCTTATCTTTAGCATCAAAAAACCATGTAGATGACAGTTGCGCCCAAAACACACTGCCATCCTTGCGCAGATAGCGCTTCTCACACACAATTGCGCGCGAGCGACTGGCTTTAGAGATGTTACGCCGCGCAAAAGTATCGTCGACATCATCAGGATGGGTTACAGCGGTGATAGTTAATTGGCGCAGCTCCTCTTCGCTATAACCAAGAAAACGGCAAAAAGCTGGATTAGCTTGCAGAAACCGGCCATCTGGAGCTACCATCGCCATACCGGCTACTGATGATTGAAAAATTGTCCGAAAGCGCTCCTCGGAGGCGATCAATCTACTCTCGGTGGCCTTACGCGCAGTTATATCACGGAAAAAACCTTGAATACCAACCGGCTCGTTATTCTCGTAATAGAGTGAAATACTCCCCTCAGCAACAATTTTTCTCCCGTCACGCGCTCTAAATTCGGCCTCAAAACGGGGGACAGCAGTACCAGCCAACAAGCGCTCAATGCGCCCCTGACAATCACAATGAAAGTCTTCGTGGAGTAGATCAAAAAAATTCAGTTGTCCTAAGTCCTCCTCGCGGTAACCCAAGGTTTCGCGCCACATCCGATTGACATAGATCACTCTACCCGCAAAACTTACCACCTGAATTAAATCATTACTATTTTCCAACAACTGTGCGTATTCCAAAAAAAACCTCCACAAATATGAACACTAGCCATGTTCATTTTATGTGTAGCACTGCCAAGTTATAACCTAAAGCAGTAATCTACTCCCCAAGATATTGTATTATTGCATTTATGCGATGCATGCAAAGATCATACCCCAGAGATACACTGACTAGAATCACCCCATGCGCGCCTAAACAGCCATATAGTGTTACCAATATTAACCCACGCCCCGCTCAGGATATAGTATATTTTAACTAATTGCTTATTTCTAATTTTAATACCTTTCTGTCAATTCACCGACAGGATAACTATAAGCGCGAAAACAAGATCGTTGACATAGCAGCATGAATCCACTAGTCTCTCATCACCACGCCTATTAGCGCAATGTAGGCTGGTTTGCTAGGGGCGTGCCACACACTGAGAACTCTAATCCTAGAGTGACCCTTGGAACCTGATCCGGATGATGCCGGCGTAGGGAAGCGACCACGCACATATCGTGTTTTGACCGCACCTATTCTGGCTGTGGTTATTTATGACTGACAATAAGCACCAGAGACAACTTACCTGCGCGGCAAAAATCAGCGGCATATATCTTATCACTGATGATAGCCCCAAAGAACAGCTCTTATCTACAGTACAGGCGGCTCTTAGCGCAGGAGTGCGCGTGGTACAGTATCGCGATAAAAAGCGCTGCACTGCGGACAAACTGCAACTAGCCATCGAGCTACGCCAACTCTGTCACCAATATCAAGCTCTATTGATAATCAACGACCAAGTAGAACTGGCGCAACAGTGTCAAGCAGACGGCGTTCACCTCGGCCAGAGTGACGGCAGCGTCAGCGCTGCACGTTCTGTCCTCGGAGACAGAGCGCTTATCGGCGTATCCACCCGCACACAGCAGATGGCCTTGCAAGCACAACAGCAAGGTGCCGATTATATCGGTGTCGGCAGTGTCTACCCCACCGCCACTAAGCAGGATGCGGTACATATTGGCATCGCTGGGCTCCAAGAGATTCGCCGCGCCGTGGATATTCCGATAATTGCCATCGGCGGGATTGACAGCAGCGGTTTGGCAGCGGTAATTCAAGCCGGAGCCGATGGCGCCGCAGTTGTCTCTGCCATAATGGCCGACCCACAGCCAGCATTGGCAGCACGAGAATTAACACTTCAGTTCAACCAACTGCTGCCACTACCCTGTGGCAAAGTCCTCACCATAGCCGGTTCTGACAGCAGCGGTGGTGCTGGCATTCAGGCCGACATTAAAACCATTACCCTACTCGGCAGTTACGCTAGCAGTGCCATTACTGCCTTGACCGCACAGAACACTCATGGAGTCAGCGCAATAAATGCTCCACCGGCAGATTTTGTCCGTCAACAGATAAGCGCTGTGCTCAGCGATATTGGTGCGGACGTTATCAAGACCGGAATGCTGTACAGTGCCGAGATAATTGCCACCATTGCCGACACCTTAGGTAGCACCGCAGAGTATAGCGCACTACCCTGTGTTATCGATCCAGTAATGATCGCTAAGGGCGGCAGCAATCTGCTCCAACAGCAGGCCATCGACACCTTTATTAAGCGCCTGCTTCCCACAGCTTACCTTCTTACGCCTAATGTACCTGAGGCTGAAGTCTTGACCGGCATGACAATTGCCGATTTAAGCTCAATGGAACAGGCAGCGCAGCAACTACATGCCATGGGCGCACGTAACGTTCTGGTTAAAGGCGGCCACCTCGATGGCGATCCTGTAGACGTACTGCTGCACCATGGGAAAATTTACCACTACCACGCGCTACGCATTAACAGTGCACACACCCACGGCACTGGCTGTAGCAGCGCCGCCTGTATAGCTACGCTCCTCGCTCAGGGGATTGAGCTAACCCAGGCACTGGAAATCTGTAAAAAGTTTATTACTCAGGCCATAGTAGACGCCCCCCATTTAGGTCATGGGCATGGGCCTATCAATCACTATACCGCCGCACTTTCCGTTGGCGATCGTCGCAACGATTGCCACCAATAAAGGATTAACACCATGACGTTGATGGAAGCAGCCCGCAAGGGGATCATTACCGATATACTAAGCCAAGCAGCAGAAGCAGAAGGGGTCGATGCCGAGTGGCTGCGCGCCCAGGTTGCTAAGGGCACAGTATGTATATGCCACAACGTAAAACGCAAAAATGGCATCCCTCTAGCCGTTGGCAAGGGGCTGAGCACTAAAGTAAACGCCAATATCGGCACCAGTAAAGACGACACCAGCATTGATAACGAAATGGAAAAAGCCCGCGTAGCAGTCGCTGCCGGCGCCCACGCCCTGATGGATCTATCCACCGGTGGCCCTATCGATGAAATCCGTGCTGCCATCATTGGCGAAACCGAAGCCTGCGTCGGCACTGTTCCGCTCTATCAAGCTGCCGTTGACACCATCGCCAAAAAGAAAAAGGCCATGGTACAGATGACGGTTGATGAAATATTCGACGGCATCAAGAAACACCTTGACGATGGTGTTGACTTCATCACCGTACACTGTGGCGTAACTCAACTCACCCTCGATCGCATGGATCGTGAAGGGCGCATTATGAACGTGGTTTCTCGTGGCGGTTCATTTACCGCCAAGTGGATGGCGTACAACCGTGCAGAAAATCCTCTTTACGAATATTATGATCGTCTGCTGGAGCTGGTACGCCCCTACGATGCGGTGCTTTCGCTAGGAGATGGTTTCCGTCCGGGCTGCCTGCACGACGCTACCGACCGCGCCCAGATTCAAGAGTTGATCATTCTCGGTGAGCTTACCAACCGTGCGTGGGATGCGGGGATTCAGGTCATGATCGAGGGACCAGGCCACATGCCGCTGAATCAGGTACAGGCCAACATTGAGTTGCAAAAGCAACTGTGCCACGGTGCCCCATTTTACGTTCTTGGCCCACTAGTAACCGATTTAGCAGCTGGCTACGATCACATCACCTGCGCTATCGGCGGAGCAATTGCCGCTTCAGCCGGTGCTGACTTCCTATGTTACGTGACTCCGAGTGAGCATCTGTGCCTACCTGACGTACGCGATGTCCACGAGGGCGTAATCGCCAGTCGCATCGCCGCGCATGCCGCAGATATCGTCAAAGGCATTCCCGGTGCGATTGAGCAGGATCACGCCATGGCGCAAGCACGCAAAGATCTGGACTGGGAAAAACAGTTTGAACTAGCACTAGACCCAGCAAAAGCTCGCGAAAGACGTGGCTCTAACAAGGCCGCCGATGAACATGGTGCCTGCACTATGTGTGGCGATCTGTGCGCAGTAAAAGTGATGGATGAACGGCGCGAGGAGCTAGATAAACAATAGAGTATCTGCTGGGAGGGTATCTGGAGCAAACGCAAGCGACTGTGCAGATACACAGAGAGAGGTTGTGCTTAGCTAATCAAACAAATACGCGTCTCACCCTATTAACTGCTGACACCACCTGCTAGTGTAACGACCATCAAGGCTTGTTGTGGCAGACAAAATTTGATACCTCCTTTCTTCCCTAGGTCATAAAACACAAAGCCGATTCGAATGCCTCCTTCGAATCGGCTTTGTTGCGTTTAGCCTTTATCTACAATTTCTCTATGCCACACCTACTACTCCAATAAGCCCTGCGGATCAAGACCGATGCGCAAGCCTCCCCAGTGGCGGCCGTTGACAATGATAGGCAGGGACAGATCGCTGACCACGTTTCCGGTATCGCGGCAGTAGGTCTGCAGCAAAAACTTTTTCTGATTGCGTCCGGCCGCTAAACCAACCTGATCGTTAAACAACCGCTTGTCGCGGCTATTGACAAGATCGCGTTCTGCATCCCCCGTGAGAGGTTGGGAATAAAAGCTGTTGTGCGTAGGCGCGTAACCATTTTTATCGACACACAAGCAAAATATCCCTCCTTGCACCCGACTCACGGTCTCATCATATAAGGGCTGAAGCTGCTGCTCAAAAGCGCCATCGTAGGCAGTTTTATACTTTGGGGGATCGGTGTCGTACACAGGTTGATAGTTGACATCAAAGACATCCATGCCTCGAGCAGCACAACTGGTAATGCGCTCTTGTAGTTTGTTGCGCACCTGCAGAGCAATATCCAGCGTGCGCTCGAAGCTACCCTGACCTACCTTGAAGTTAGAGACGGTCTCCTGCATACTCTGAGTGGTATCATTAAGCTCACCGGTAAATGCTGCGGCCTGATTCATCGCCTGAGCCACGGTAGCGCTCAACTGCTTAACCTGGCTGATATTCTGGTGCACCATGTTGGCAGCAGCCGACAACTCCTCAACCGAGGCACTGATACGGTGCAAGCTATCGTGCGTTGTTTCAAAATCATGCACCATGACAGTAAATTTGGCGCAAGAGTCCTCCACCACTTCCCGTGTAGAACTAATATTCTGCGCAATTAATGTTGTACCCTGTTGGGTATGCTTCACCCCTTCAATCATATCATGCAAGGTGTTACCGATGTTGTTGGCCGCGTTATTGACCTGATTAGCCAAATTTTTTACCTCTTCGGCTACCACAGCAAAACCTCGCCCCGCTTCGCCCGCCCGCGCTGCCTCTACAGCAGCATTCAGCGCCAGCAGCCCAGTCTGGTTGGAGATGCTTTGAATCAGGGCTACAACAGTCTCTATGCCCTTGGATTTTTCATCTAGCCCCTCAACTGTGTGCACAAAGGCGTTTAAAGTAGAGTCGACCTCAATTATATATTTATTTGCCTCCTGCAAACGTTCTAACGAAGAGCGCGCCTGATCTAACTGCTGCGAAGTACTCGCTTGAATGGTCTGCGCGTTATCTGCGATTTCACCGGTAGCAGCGGTACTCTCTGCACTGCTTGCATATATGGCATCGGCCAACTCGCCTTGGTGGCTAGACATCTTATTGGTCTCTTGCACCTGTTTACCAACAGAGGCGGAACGCACAGCTATCTGCACCCCCTGCTGACGCACCATGCCAATAATGGAGCGCAACTTAACCATAAACAGGTTAAAACCCTGAGCTAAATCTCTTATTTCATCGTTGGTAGTACAGGGGATATCTCGCGACAGATCTCCGTCACCGCTACCAATATCTTCAAAGATTGAGGTGATATGCCGTATGGGACGCACGATCATGAAGCGCATAAAGAGTATCTGCACTATGGAGATAATCACACTGAGCAGCACTATAGCCAACAACCACAGTTGACATCTAGCATGAATAGCCGCAATTTGCCCAGTTGCCGCGTCTAACGAAACTCCGTTGCGCAGCACCTGCTCTACAGCTTGCTGCTCACACAACACTACTGCCGCAACCGCCGCGACCGCTAGCAGCATAAATAGCAGGTTACCAGCAATTTTCTTGGTAAGAGAGTTGAACATCTGCCCCTCTACCCAGCGATAAATATCCTCCAAAAACCCCATGCCAAGCTCTCCCTAATGATATTAAAATTTAATCTGTCTGATTATATATAAAACCGGGACAAAATCAAACACTGTTATCACTGGTGCCGTTGCATTGGGATATAAAAATACAATCTCGTAAAACAGCGGAAGATTAGCACTAAAACATGGGTACAAAAATAGACAATCAACTAGGAGAAATAAAATCGGAGTGTTTATCGAGAAAATCTTTCAACTCGGCAGGGAGCGGGCTCTCAATCTCTATTGTGGCAGCGCTGAACGGATCGACAAAAGCCAAACGCCTGCAGTGTAAAAACATCCGTGCCAATTCAGTTGGACAAGCACCGCCATAACGCCGGTCACCAAAGAGGGGATGTCCTAGCTCTGCAAGTTGACGCCTAATTTGATGCTGGCGACCGGTGTATAGAGTCAACTCCAGCAACGACATGTCATCGTTACGCTGCAAGGCACGAAATGAGGTGGTTGCCTCCTTTTCTGTTCCTTTGGATGACAACATTGAGCACAGCATACCGCTACCACCGGTGCGCCCTTGCACCAAAGCAAGATAACTCTTCTCTACTTCGTGTTGCATAAACATTTTGCCAAAGACACTACAGGCTTTTTTCCCCTTGCCATACAACACTGGCCCAGAAGTATCTATATCCAAGCGGTGTACTGGCGCACAGCTAAAGGAGGAACCGCGCTCGGTCAGTAAGGCAATAACCTGATCAGTTAGATTCTGCTGTTCATGACCAACGCTGCTATGTACCGCCAAACCTGCGGGTTTATCTACAATTAGTATCTCGCGGCTCTCATATAAGATAACGACAGGTTGACTACCATCCGCTTTTCTACCACTCAACAATTCGCATAAGCGCCCACTCTGCGGTAGTTCAATCTCCATCCCCGCCTGCAAAACACTGGTCTCCGTCAGGGGGGCACCTGCTGAGACTATTTTCCCCTTTTTTAATAATTGCCGCAGATAGCTGCGCGAGGCTGCGGATATATGCCGCTGCAAAAATTCCAAGATTGAAAGTTTTACTTCATTGTCCCCGACCGTTAATTTGTACATATCCATTGTTGGTAATATTCCTTTTAGTTACGCCATCTCGTATAAATAATTATCTGCGCGCACAGCGTACCACAGGGAGCACGCATCTTCGTGCACAAAAGTTGCCCACCCAGCACCAGGCTCAGGTATAATCTGAGCGCTGTACAAAAAAGGTCAACTCTGCTATTGAATCAGCTCTTTTAATACGCGGGAAAGGTTCCACATGGTAAAGAGCAAACGCCGCTGGTTATTACGGCGAGCTGAATTTAAAAGACTGACCACCCTCAGCCTACCATTGATCTTGGCCCAACTGGCACAATCAAGCATGGGTTTTGTGGACACCGTTGCGGCGGGGCGCGTAAGCGCTAACGACTTGGCTGCAGTTGCCATTGGTTCTAGCGTATGGTTCCCGCTCTTCCTGCTACTGCTCGGAGTGCTCAGCGCCCTGACCCCAACTATCTCTCAAGCCCATGGCGCTGGACAGCTCGATGTTATCCAGCAGGTTACCCCGCAGGGTATATATCTTGGCGGATTAGCCGGCCTAGTCATGATGCTGGCGCTACAACAATCCAGCATCATCTTGCCTTGGTTGCAAATCGCACCAGAACTAATCCCGCTAATTAATGGCTATCTCTGCGGTGTCTCTTGGGGCTTCCCTGCCATCGGCATCTGTTTCGCCCTGCGCTATTGTAGTGAGGGTTTATCTTTAACCCGGCCCAGTATGGTTGTTAGTTTTATCGGCCTAGTGGTAAATATCGCAGCTAACTATGTATTGGTCTTCGGCAAATTGGGTTTTCCGGCCATGGGCGGCATAGGTTGCGGCCCCGCCAGCGCTTTGACCATGTGGGCCATGTTTTTAGGCATGTTAATAGTGTTCTGGCGTGGCAACATCTATCGAAATCTGAAGATGTTACGCCTCACCGCCCCTTGGTGCTGGAGCACGCAGAAGCAACTGCTAAAGCTCGGGTTACCTATCGGTGGCGGCATGTTTATTGAGTGCAGTATTTTTGCCATAATAGCCCTGCTGCTGGCGCGCTTTGGTGCCCAAAGCGTAGCTGCCCACCAAATTGCCCTAAATTTTACCTCGATGATATTTATGATTCCATTGAGCATTGCCACAGCTCTTTCAGTGCGCGTGGGTTACACCATTGGCAAGCAGCGCCGTAGCCAACTGCTGCGCGCTATTCGCTGCGGCGTGGTTGGCGCCATCGCCCTCGCTCTTATAAGCGCACTGATCATAGCACTGCTACCGCTGCAGTGTGTCTCCATCTACACCACAGACCCACAACTGCGTTTTGCCGCAGCAACACTGCTATTTTTTGCCGCCATCTATCAGGTGCCAGATGCCATACAGGTTAACTGTGCTGGGGCCTTGCGTGGCTGCAAAGACACCCGCATTCCTATGCTTATACAGACCGCTGCTTACTGGGGAATAGGTATGCCGATTGGGTGCTACCTTGGATTGTCTCACCACTGGGGGGCACAGGGTTTCTGGATCGGTTTAATTTGCGGTTTGACAAGTGCCGCGATCATGATGGTACTGCGCTTACGCTACATACTGGGCACACTCAAGTTCCCACCATCTCCCTGACCAGGCACCTGTTTTCCAGCCTGAAATCTTGGTGCAAAACACAGCTAAAAAAATACCTATCTGACGCGCAAAATAGTGCGTTATTTTTCTTGTTCTCCAATTGAGTTTGTGCTCTTATGAGCGCGTTTGGCGAAATCAAACATCTACCAGGCAATAATGTTTTGCCTTCAGCAGATAATACAAGACAAACAGCAGTGCTGCTTGTTCAAAATCGACATCAACCAGGGTGTCCGTTTTGGGTTTCCCTCGTGGAGACCGCGGGTCATAAACACTGACCTGCAGAAGGAGTTTTCAGCCATGTGTGCAAAAAAAGCAAATCGCACCAAGCGAGCCCCAAAAATCAAACTACGCGGCTTCAACAATCTAACCAAAACCCTATCCTTTAACATATATGATGTATGCTATGCTCGCGAGCCCCAGGCGCGTAAAGAGTATCTTGAATATATCGACGAAGAGTATAATGCTGAGCGACTTGAAGCGATTCTTGCTGAGGTATCTGACATTATCGGTGCCACTATTCTCAATGTCGCCAGCCAAGACTATGACCCTATGGGAGCCAGCGTTACGGTTCTTATCGCTGAGGAACCAATAGAACCAAAACCTGAGCAAGTGCTTGCCCATTTGGATAAAAGCCACCTGTGCATCCACACCTACCCAGAAACTGACAGTAAGTTGGGCATATCCACCTTTCGCGTTGACGTTGATGTCTCCACCTGTGGCAAGATCAGTCCGCTGAAAGCACTCAACCATCTTATCGAATCATTCGAGTCCGATATTGTGCTTATGGACTACAAAGTACGCGGATTTACCCGCGACACCAGTGGGCAAAAACACTATATAGATCACCGTATCCATTCGATACAGCAGTTCATCGCCAAAAAAACGCGCGACCTGTACAACTGTATAGATATAAACATCCATCAGGAGAATCTATTTCACACCAAGATGATGCTTAAAGATATCGACCTAAAGAAATATCTTTTCGGTACCGCCATGCAAGATTTTTCAGATGCTGAAAAAGAGCGGGTCGCAAAAATGCTACATCAGGAGATGACAGAGATTTTTTACTCCAAAAACATTTTTCACTAACCTAGCTAAAAGTTAACCATTTAAACGCAAAATAGCCCGGAACAGTCAATGCTCCGGGCTATTTTTTTACCTTGTACTAGATAAAGCTTCTACTCTTCTGGGGAAAAGTTGTCCTTGGATGCACCACACACCGGGCAGCACCAATCATCAGGGATATCCGCAAAAGCAGTACCTGGAGCAATACCACCGTCAGGATCTCCAACCGCCGGATCATACATATAACCACAAGGACCACAAACAAATTTTTCCATTTCAGCTCTCCTATTTAGGGGGGATAAACTACTAAACAACGGGCAGCAGAGCACCTGATACCCGTGGGTTGAGCAACTACGCTGCTGCCGTTGGTGCAGGGCGCAAACCTAGTTCGCGGTTAAGCATAAAAATACCATTACCGGAACTCTCCACCAATTTTACCTTGTCGATAATACTATTCAAGGTCGACTCTTCTTCAACCTGCTCGTTGACAAACCACTGCAGGAATGAATTAGTACCATGATCGCGTTCTTCCAAAGCTAGATCGACAAGGGCATAAATACGTTTAGTAACTTCCCTCTCGTGGGCTAGGCTGGCCTCAAAAATTTGCAGCGGCGTACCAAAGTCTCCTGCGGGTTTAGGGCAGGAATCAAGTTCTACTCTATGATCTTGATCCAGAAGATAGTTGTACATCTTCATGGCGTGAATCTGCTCCTCCAAATATTGGTTGTAAAACCAACTACCAAAACCATCTAACCCCTTGTAGTTGGCATACGCGCTCATGGAAAGATAGAGATTAGCCGAGAGAAATTCAAAATTCATCTGCTTGTTGATAGCCGTTGCCATTTTTTCGCTGATCATCGCTAGCTCCTATGTTGAAGTAATTTATTACCAATATGGTCATGTTTGATACACTATACGAAAATAGTTTTTTTCTCAAACAAAAAATAGTCTGCACAGAAGGTAATCTGTACAGTTACTTAAGCATTGCCGGCGCTGCCTAGCACAAACTCATTTTTGTGCTTCATAAGCGCAACCAGTTCACTGCGGGCTGCTCCAAGATATTTGCGTGGGTCAAACTCTTCGGGATTGTTCGCTAAAAATTCGCGAATTTTTGCCGTCATCGCCAAGCGGCCATCCGAATCTATATTGATTTTGCACACAGCACTCTTCGCCGCTTTACGTAGCTGCTCCTCTGGCACTCCAACTGCGCCATCCATTTTGCCGCCATATTGATTGATTAGCTGAACATATTTCTGCACCACGCTGGATGCTCCATGCAACACAATAGGAAAACCGGGAATCCGCCGTTCAACTTCAGCAAGAATATCGAAGCGCAAGGGTGGCACCTCTTCACCTGGAGCTAACTTAAACTTATAGGCACCATGGCTGGTTCCAATTGAGATTGCCAAAGAGTCAACTCCGGTTTTAGCAACAAAATCCTCAACTTCATCGGGCTGGGTATAGTGCGACTTTTCCGCCACCACATCATCCTCAATGCCAGCTAAAACACCTAACTCCCCTTCAACTGTTACATCGAATTGATGAGCATACTCCACCACCTGACGTGTTAGCGCCACGTTATCTTCATAGTTATGATGCGAACCATCGATCATAACCGAGGAGAAACCGTTGTCGATGCAGTTTTTGCACAGCTCAAAGGTATCACCATGATCAAGATGTAAGCACAGAGGAATGTTAGAACCCATCTCGCGAATCATACCAATGGCTCCCGCAGCCATACCGCGTAACATGGCGCTATTAGCATACTTACGCGCTCCACTGCTGACCTGAACAATAACAGGAGAATTTGTTTCGCTACATGCGGTAACAATAGCTTGTAACTGCTCCATATTGTTAAAGTTATAGGCAGGAATCGCATAGCCACCATGAACGGCTTTGGCAAACATCTCCCGAGTATTAACCAGGCCAAGCTCGCTGAAGTGAGTCTTTTTTTCCATAGTCTATCCTCCTTAAATTTAATTTAGTTAACCATAATTATAACTACTTTTAATATCAGCGCTACCACTGAAAGTCCAGTGCTAAGTCGCTTTGCACACCTAGCTATCGATCTAAAGCAGTCACCCTCTGTAAGATACACGCTACAACAGATATTATCTATCCTTGTAAACAGGGATATTTTCTATTAGGATGCGGAAAATTTTATTACCGCTAAGTAGCCAAAGGACAACAGCTCGTTCTATAATAGCAGCAAAATAATAACCTACTCGACAAAGGGGCCTGAGCATGGATTGTAACAAACCGGAGAAGTATTTCAATGACTGGACAGAACGTCTCGACTTGGCAGAGAGCATGGTACCAATCATTGGCAGCCTGTATCGTCACCATGGAGTAAACGTCAGCATTTATGGACGCAGTCTGGTCAATCGTACTCCGCTGAGCATCCTGCGCGCACACCGTTTTGCCCGCCTTATCCTGGACACCGAAGTTTACGTGCGCGATAGCTTTCCTCTGCTTAAAGCTATGAGCAAACTCGATTTAGCTCCAGGTAAAATTGACCTCGGTAAACTCACCGTGCGCTATCAGGCACAAGGAGTTGGTGTATCTGTCGAAGACTTCATCGGTCAGGAGTTGGCCGGCCTCAACACTGGAATCAGCACCGTGCTCGACGAACCTCGCGATGTTATCCTCTACGGTTTTGGGCGCATTGGCCGTCTGCTGGCGCGCATATTGATTGAGCAGACCGGTGGTGGCAACAAATTGCGCGTGCGTGCCGCAGTAGTGCGCAAAGGCGGCCCAGATGATCTGGTGAAGCGGGCTAGCCTGCTGCGTCGCGATTCGGTACATGGCCGCTTTAAAGGGGTTATTCAGGTTGATGAAGAGGAGAACGCTATCATCGCCAATGGCAACATGATTCGCATTCTCTATGCCGATTCTCCTGACAGCATCGATTACACCCAATACGGCATTAACGATGCCATACTTATCGATAATACCGGTAAATGGCGCGACCGCGCGGGGCTGGGCCTGCACCTGAAAGCCAAAGGGGTTGACAAGGTGATCCTTACCGCTCCAGGCAAAGACGATATCCCTAACATCGTTTTTGGTGTCAACAACGAGCTTATCTCCCCGACGGAGAATATCTACTCTGCGGCCAGTTGCACCACCAACGCTATTGTCCCCATTCTCAAAGCGGTAAACGACAAATTTGGCGTCTTCAAAGGGCACGTTGAGACCTGCCACTCCTATACTAACGATCAAAACTTGATAGATAATTACCACAAAGGTAACCGCCGTGGGCGCAGTGCCGCTCTAAATATGGTTCTTACCGAAACCGGAGCTGCAAAAGCTGTAGCCAAAGCACTGCCGGAGCTAGCTGGCAAACTAACGGGCAACGCTATTCGCGTGCCTACACCTAACGTTTCGATGGCGATTCTAAACCTAACGCTGAATAAAGAGACTACTGTTGCTGAGCTCAACACCTACCTGCGCGATATGTCCCTTGATTCCCCCTTGCAGGATCAGATAGATTACACCAAATCTGCTGAGGTAGTATCTACCGACTTCGTAGGGTCAAAATTTGCGGGCATTGTCGATTCAGTGGCCACTATTGTTGATGGCGATCGCTGCGTACTCTATGTGTGGTACGACAATGAATATGGCTATAGCAACCAGGTAGTTGGCTTGGTTAAAGAGATAGTTGGCCTCAATTTACCTACTCTACCTCGCTAAGCGGGGTAAAGCATCTCCACTATAGATAAAACGCAAAAAAGCGGAGCCCTTTACAGGGTTCCGCTTTTTTTCTACTCTATTATGACTGAGGTGATCAGTCTACACGCATCAAACGCTGCTTCTTGCGCAAACGACGCTGTGCTTCTTTCTCTTTACGTTTACGCTTTACGCTTGGCTTTTCGTAAAATTTACGTTGCTTCATTTCACGGAAAAGTCCCTCCTGCTGCAGCTTACGCTTGAGCACGCGAATCGCTTTTTCAACGTTATTATCCAGAACTTGAATTTCCACGAACAATCACCCCACTTTCAGTAAACTATTTACCCTGCCTAAGCAGAATGCGAACCATAGCCATGCACACAACAAATGTCAAGCCATTCATTCACTAACTGCCCCTTTTTCGTCAAAAGAGGTCGATACTTCGACTGGGCGCAAATGCCAAACATCTTGATTGTACTCAGCCATGGTACGATCAGTAGAGAAATAACCGCTGCGAGCACAATTGAGAATACTCATGCGCGTCCAACGCTGCTGATCCTGAAATGCCGCAGAGACAAGCTCCTGAGTATCGACATAACTGCGAAAATCGGCCAGGGTTACCCAGGGATCAAACACCGACTTCAGCGAGGCAATAAGGTCATCAAATATGCCCGCTTCAAACTGATTGAAGTAGCCGGACTCGAGCAGATCCATCACCTGCTTCAACTGAGGATCGCTATTTATCAGCGCAACTGGATCATAGTGCGTTTTCAGCTCCTCCACCTCATCGGCACGCAAACCAAACAAGAAGAAGTTTTCCGCGCCTGCTGCGGCGTAGATCTCCACATTAGCGCCATCATAGGTGCCAATAGTCACAGCGCCATTAAGCATAAACTTCATATTGCCGGTACCGGAGGCCTCTTTGCCGGCAGTGGATATCTGTTCAGACAGATCACTCCCCGAGCAAATTACCTCCATGGCGGAGACATTGAAGTCGGGCAGAAACACCACTTTTAAGCGCTCCCCAACCCCAGGGTCATTATTTATCACCTGAGCAATATTATTTATCAGCTTGATGGTACTCTTGGCCAAAGCGTAGCCAGGAGCGGCTTTACCACCAATAATCACACAGCGATTAGTCCAGTTGTGCACAGAACCAAACTTTATTTGGACATAGAGGTTTATGATATGCAAGGCATTGAGCATTTGCCGCTTATACTCGTGAATCCGCTTCACCTGTACATCAAACAGTGATGTCGGCGGTAAGATGATTCCCGTGCGTTCCAAAACCAGTGCCGCCAAGCGCTCTTTATTATGCTGGCGCATCTCTAACCACCGCGCAACAAAATCAGCATCGTCGACAAACTGTTCCACACGACTTAATTGGCTGAGATCGGTGAGCCAGCCATCTCCTAAGCGCTCACACAACAATTGGCGCAACTTCGGGTTTGCCACCCCCAGCCAGCGCCGGGGAGTAACTCCATTAGTTTTATTATTGAACTTATCGGGCCACATGGCGTAAAAATCACGAAATAGCCCCTCTTTCAGCAAGCGCGAATGCAGAGTCGCCACACCGTTTACTGAATAACTGCCGACTATAGCTAAATGCGACATGCGAATATTCTGCTGCTCATCTATAATTGACATGCTCTGCCAACGCGCCTGATCGGTAGGCCAATTCATAGCAACCTGTCTCATGAAGCGGGCATTAATTTCGTAAATTATCTCTAACACCCGCGGCAACAACCGCTTAAACAGGGATACTGGCCAAGTTTCAAGAGCCTCAGGCAGCAGGGTGTGGTTAGTGTAGGCCATAGTGGCGCTGACAATTTCCCACGCATCATCCCACTCCATCTGCTCCTCATCCAACAGCAAGCGCATCAGCTCAGGAACAGCTAAACTGGGATGCGTATCGTTGAGCTGAAAAACATTATTAGCGGAAAAAAGGCTGAAGTCACTACCGTGGCCACGTTTCCAATGACCAAGGATATCCTGCAAGCTGGCTGATACCAGAAAATATTGCTGTCGCAAGCGTAACTCTTTACCACATTCGCTGCTATCGTTAGGGTAGAGCACCATGGTTATATTTTCGGCCTCATTCTTCTCAGCCACGGCCTCAAAATAGGAACCGGCATTGAACTCGGACAGGTTGAACGCCTCTGCCGAGGCTGAAGCCCACAGACGCAGGGTATTAACCGTCTGGTTGCGATAACCAGAAATCGGCACATCGTAGGGGACAGCCAACACCTCCTCATCGTGCTCCCAATGGACAATCAAGCGACCGTCGCCATGGGTATCTTTGTACATACGCGTATAGCCACCAAAGCGCACTACGCAAGTGTAATCAGGTCGGCGTACCTCCCACGGATATTCGTCAAAGCCCAACCACTGATCGGGCTCTTCTACTTGGTAACCATTTTGAATACGTTGGCGAAACATGCCATATTTATAGCGCAGACCATAGCCCATTACGGGTAACTGCATGGTGGCACAGCTATCCATAAAGCAGGCGGCCAGTCGCCCTAGTCCACCATTTCCAAGCCCGGCATCACGCTCCGCATCCTCAATATTCTCCAGAGCCTTACCTACCTCAAACAGCGCAGCATTTACGCTATCATTGAGACCAAGATTGAGGAGATTATTGCTCAATGAGCGCCCAATAAGAAATTCCATAGATAGATAATAGGCGCGTCTGGTATCAGCCTGATAGTCGGCAAGCCAGGTCTGTTTCCATTGCGCCATTAAACGATCACGCACGGTATAGGTCAGAGCTTTAAACAGATAGTAGCTGGGGGAGTCCAAATGGCGCCCGAAGGTGTTGTACAGATAATGCAGGAAGCTAGTTTCGACACTATCCACATCATTACCTAAACAGCGCAGGGCTTTGCGCATCGCTGCAGCTGATTTATCGTCTACAGGCAGTATCGGCATCAGGATCTCCTTAATGGGTTACGCGATAATACAACTCCAGGTAGGTCTGCGCACTGCGCTGCCAGGCAAAATTTTGCACCATGGCATTTTTTTGTAGTGCTTGCCAACTGCGTGGTTGGCGGTACACAGCTAAAGCACGCTTTACCGTCAGCAGCAGCGTGCGTGCATCTAAGCCATTAAAGACAAAGCCGGTGGCGGTTCCAGCTGCAAGGGTAGCAGCACTGGTATCAACCACGGTATCCCGCAATCCTCCGGTGCCATGCACAATAGGTGGCGTACCATAAGCCAAGCTATACATCTGGTTCAAACCGCAGGGTTCAAAGCGCGACGGCATAAGAAACATGTCCGCACCAGCCTCAATCATGTGCGCCAACTCCTCTGAATAGCCCAGAGTAACCAGCAGGCGTTGGGGGAACTCCTGCGCTAATGCCGCAAATTGTTGCTCAAATTTAGCATTGCCCGAACCAACAATGACCAAGCAGGCATCAGTCTCCGCGACCAATTGCGGAATAATCTGCAGAATGAGGTCAACCCCCTTTTGTTCTACCATCCGCCCAATAAAACCGATAAGAGGCGCAGCAGCTATACCGCTGGGATTCTCCACACCTAGCTGTTGCAACAGCGCTAGTTTATTGCGCTTTTTCTGCGCCACACGACCATTTTGCACCGAGTAGTTATAGGGTAGATATTGATCAATCTGCGGGTTCCACACCTGCGCATCAATCCCATTTAATATCCCGAGCAGACGCCCCTGGGCGCGGCGCTGTTGCAACGCGCCATCTAAACCAAAGCCGTAGGCGCTGGTACATATCTCGGCGGCATAGCTGGGACTAACAGTGGTGACATAATCGGCAAAAACAATTCCCCCCTTGAGCATGGACATAGAGCCATAAAACTCCAAAGCATTAAGGTTCCACCAGTGCTGCGGCAGATTCAAACCCTCAAACAACGCATAGGGAAAATAGCCGCCATAAGAGAGATTATGGATAGTAAAAATAGTTTTAGGGCGTTGATCGCGGTGCTCCAAACTTAGCAGCGCGGGAACTAGACCAGTCTGCCAATCGTTGCTGTGTACCACGTCCGGCTTCCAGTTTAACCCACACCTATCCATAGCCACATCGGCCACAACCTGAGCAAAGAGGCCGAAACGCTCCCCGTTATCTGGCCAATCATCTCCTGCTGGTGTTTGATAGGGATTGCCCGGGCGCGCAAATAGATCTTCAACATCGGCCAACAACAGGGTGCAGCCGCTCAAAGCCTCGGCCTCAGCGCAGTTGGCTCGGTACAGGCGCAATTGACGCTCACGTCCACAGCCGAATACCTGTTTACTCCCTACCAGCTTTAAATCGCTAAAAGTTGCCAGCACCGCTGCATATGCCGGCATGATCAAGGTCACATCCTGATCCAAGGCGCTCAATGCCGCAGTTAATCCAGCTGAGACATCAGCTAAGCCACCAGTTTTAATCAGAGGATATATTTCTGAACTAGCAAATAGTATTTTCATCACTACTCCTGCAACCGTAGCACCAATGCTGCCAGCGGTGGTAGGGTTATGCAGGTACTAGCTGGCCGCCCCATCCAACTGACATTTTTGCCCTCTATCCAGCCCGCATTACCAGCATTGCTCCCACCATAGGTAGCGCTATCTGAGTTAAAGATCTCCTGATACCTGCCAGCGCATGGCAAACCGATGCGATAATCAAGACGCACCACTGGAGTAAAATTAAAGACACAGATCAACTGTTCACCATCCGCCTGACGCATAAAACTCAGTACCGACTGCTGACTATCATTGCAGTCGAGCCACTCAAAACCTGAGTTATCAAACTCATAGCGATATAGCGGTGGTTGTTGCCGGTAGAGCATATTCAGATCGCGCGTCATCAATTGAACCCCGCGATGACTCGGGTTATCGCACAGCGACCAGTCCAGTTGAGTGCGCTCACTCCACTCCTGCCATTGGCCAAACTCGCCCCCCATAAACAGCAGTTTTTTCCCCGGGTTGAGCATCTGGTAGCACAACAACAGACGCAAATTAGCCAGTTTCTGCCACGCATCGCCAGGCATCTTACTCACCAGCGACCCCTTGAGGTGCACAACTTCATCGTGCGATAGAGGTAAGATAAAGTTTTCGTAGTAGGCGTACATCTGACTAAATGTCAGTTTATTCTGGTTATAGGAGCGATATACCGGATCTTGAGCAAAATAGCTCAGGGTGTCATTCATCCACCCCATATTCCACTTCATGCTAAAGCCCAAGCCCCCCATCCATACCGGACGTGACACCATCGGCCACGAGGTTGACTCCTCAGCCATCAGCACAGCACCGGGGAACTGTGAGTGGACTTCGATATTCAGGGTTTTGATAAATTCTATGGCCTCTAAATTTTCATTACCCCCGTGGACATTGGGCAGCCACTCACCATCCTTGCGATCGTAGTCAAGATAGAGCATGGAGGCCACGGCATCGACACGTAAGCCATCAATATGAAACTCGCGCACCCAATACAGGGCATTGGCAATAAGAAAATTACGCACCTCGTTGCGGCCATAATTAAAGATATAGGTGCCCCACTCCTTATGCTCACCCTGCCGTGGGTCTGCGTGTTCATACAGCGCCGTGCCATCGAACCGCGCTAAAGCAAAGGCATCTTTAGGAAAGTGCGCGGGAACCCAATCGAGAAATACCCCAATGCCATTTTGGTGACAATGGTCAATAAAATAACGAAAATCGTCAGGATCGCCAAAACGCCGCGTCGGCGCATAATAGGCGGAAGTTTGATAGCCCCAGGATTCATCCAGCGGATGTTCGCTAATCGGCAAAAGGTTGATATGGCTATAACCCATCCACAGCACATACTCAACTAAACGGTGAGCGATCTCCCTATAGTTGAGGAAACGGCCATCATCGCGCCGCTGCCATGACCCTAAATGCACCTCGTACATGGATATGGCGGCATGCTGCCAACCGTAACTACGCCGCGCAGCTAGCCACTCAGCATCCTGCCAATTGTGGGAACTGGCGTAGACAATAGAGGCCGTGCGCGGGCGCATCTCCATAGCCCGAGCATAGGGATCGGACTTCAGAATACAGTCGCCATTCAGTGTGCGCAGCTCAAATTTGTAGCGATCGTTCGACTGCAAACCGGGGATAAACAGCTCCCACACGCCACAACGCCCCCGCGAACGCATGGGATGACGTAGACCATGCCAGCCATTAAAGTGGCCAACCACAGATACGCGTGCCGCTGAAGGAGCCCATACAGCAAACTGCACCCCGGCAATACCGTCGATAACGCAGGTATGTGCGCCGAGTACGTCATATAGATTCCAGTGCCGCCCCTCAGACAACAGGTGCATATCCAACGCACCGATCTGCGGCAAAAAAGTGTAGGGTGACACCATCCGGTAAACTTGGCCACTAGCTTCAGTCCACTCTACCCAGTAGTGCTGAGGCATATTCTCTTTTTGTTCAGCAGATATAAAAGCTCTGAACATACCGCTAGAATTGATGGACTGCAGCTCAATTCCACCCTCGATTCTGGCGCTTAGCGCAGTTGGCAGCCAGACGCGAACCACCCAGCCAGTGTCAAGCTCGTGAAAGCCGAGCACAACAAATGGGTCGTGGTGGCGACCTTGTTGCAAGCACTTCAGATCATAATCATCCGCATTCAAAGACAAAGCAGACATTCTATAAAGTCCCCCCTGTGGAGTAGCGTTTACTGCGCAACAATCTGGAGCGAATCTGTTCAGAAAGATGTGGCGGCACCTGTCGCCAGATAAAACGCCAGCTCCAGTTATCCTCTGTGGTACTTGGGGTATTAGTCCGATGCTCAGCACCTAGAGCCAACCAATCCTGCATAGGGATTATGGCCATCTGCGCCACCGATTGCAGTGCCGCCTCGATTAGCGGCCAGGGCATCGAACCTGCCCCCTGTGGCAACTGCTGCAATACCTGCTGCTGCACCTCAGGTTCTAAATCGGCGAACCAGCCACAGGTAGTATTGTTGTCATGCGTACCTGTGTACACCACCGAATTTTTCACCTGATTGGCCAAACTATGCGGATTATCCGCGCTAGGGGGAAAACCGAACTGCAACACAGACAAGCTCGGCAGAGAAAACTCTTCACGCAGTGCTACCACCTCAGCGTTAATCACCCCTAAATCCTCTGCCACAAATGGCATAGAGGGAAAGTCCTCTTTAAGAGCTTGGAGCAACTGTCGTCCTGGGGTTTTAACCCAGGTTCCATGCATGGCAGTTGTCTCGGATGCCGGGATCTCCCACAAAGCCTGCAGCCCGCGAAAATGGTCAATACGCACTAGATCCACCTGACGCAAAGCACTGGCCATGCGCCAGCGCCACCAGGCAAAATCATCCTCCGCCATCAGATCCCAGTTGTAGTGCGGATTGCCCCAGCGCTGGCCTGTTGCAGAAAAATAGTCCGGTGGCACTCCAGCTACAACCGTGGGCTGCAGTTGGTCATTGAGCTTAAACAGTTGCGGCTGCGTCCAGACATCGGCGCTATCGTAAGATACCGCGATAGGCAGATCGCCAAACAGCACAATATTGCGCTCATGGGCGAGGCGTTTTATATGTTCCCACCGCTTAAACAGCAGACATTGATCCCACTGTAACTGGCGAATGATGGTTTGATTGTCACTGGCAAACTGCTGCAGTGCCTGTGGTTGGCGGCAGCGATACTCCTGGGGCCAATCTGACCACTGTTGATTGTCATAATGTTCATGTAGCGCGACAAATAACGCGTAATCATCCAGCCATTTAGCTTCAGCCTGCTGAAAAGCAGCCAGTTCATCTTCGTCGATGGGGACAAAAGCCAGATTGGATGGCAGCAGGGCAGGATTAAGAGCATGAGAAGAGTACGCCTGATAGGGAGACCGATCGCGATGCGGCGCGCCAAGGGGCAGCATCTGCCACACGGATAGGCCTGAAACCACCATCCAGTCGAGAAAACGCTCTACATTCTCATCCAAGACACCATTAGGTAAGGAGGTCGGATGCAGTAGCACTCCAGCGCTACGTTTGGTCTTGCTAGGTAAAATATTCACAGATTTTCCTCAAAGCAACCAGCTCAATTTCTAATCATCGTCCCAGCATTGGCACGCCCATCACCGCCACCATGTGACACCGGACTTTTAAGCTTTTGGGGTGGCACCTTCTCCAGCAGTTGATACAGCCGCACCAGATGACGGCGGAATAGCTGATCAAAATCTGCCACACTATCGGATGGGTTGTGTTCGCTAAACCACCAAAACCAGTCGGAACCTTCGCACACCGCCAACTGTTGTTCTATCTCGGCCATACGCTCTGCCGATAATATTCCAGAGTCAACAACACGGTCGTAGCAATTTTTTGCCTCGACCAACAGATCCCAAGCACTGTTTTTATCCTTGTCGCCAATCCAGGTAGAAAAAGAGCCATACACCCAACTGCCAGCACGCACCTTTTTAAGCTCAGCCACCGGAATTTGCTGGGGATTATCCACAACATCACTAAAAGTAGCCATCTCTAAACTGGGGTGGCTAGTCAACTTACGATACAGGGCTTGGAGAAAATCGAAGGCGTTATTGGGATAATACTCCCAAGCATTCTCTCCATCGAGAATTACAGTAACCACCTGCGTCCCCGCTTCGGATTCAAGATAACCGGCAATATTTTCCAAATTGCGGCAAAAATCATTAGCAGCGTCTTGCGCATTCCAATCTTTATATTGAAAACCTATCAAATCCGACAAACCATCGTCGCGGAAAAATAGCGTGCTGGCATGCGGCGGATTTATTATCGGTTTATAGAGCATTTTTTTGTGCTCCATTTGCCCCGCTGCAACTTTGGAATCTTCGCAGGAACCGCGCCACACCCCTTCCCCAGAGGCAGTCCATTCAAAACCCAGTTGATCGATTAGATCCAAAGCGGCACTACTGACACCACCTTCCGACAACCACACTCCGCGCGCAGCTTTGCCAAAGTACTCCTTAAACACCTCAACCCCGTGGCGCAAATGCCACAACGCACGCTCTTTACCATTGGGATAGTTGGGATAACTGGGCAGAGTTGCCTCAGGATGCACAGCGCGCATGGCCGAAAAATCGAGCAGTAATGGCACAATCGGATGTCCATAGGGCGACATGGAGAGCTCAATGCGTCCAGACTCCATCAGGGCACGATAGCGCGGAATTATGCTTTCGATGGTCTCGGTCATGATCTCCATCAACAGCATCTGGTCAACGCGGGTGAAATTATTTTTCCGTTCCATCAAGCGCGCCACACGGGCATCGCCCTGCCGTACACTGGCCCCTAGCCAGGCGAGGTGGTACCACATCAGCAGATCGACGAAAAACTGTTGACTCAGATAGCTGATGCGCACCACATCTAGCTCCCCAGAAGTGTACTGTTCCATAGCAATATCAACCAGAGAGCGAAAAGCGGCGTAACGGTTAATAGTCCGTGGTGCATAGGCGCGCTGACACGCCATGATGATCTCTGCCCGCGCCTGTGGCGCTGTAGGGATAGGTTTCTCACCGGAGACCAGATTCAGCAACGGATCGTGCATCGGCAAGCCATCTTTAAGCCAACCACGCATCTGCCGACCGTAGTCATCCAGTTGCTCCAGTAACACCGGAGCAAAATTTACCACCACGCGCGCGGTTGGAAAAGATTCCAGGTGCGCAGCCATGTCGGCATAATCCTTAATAGCGTGCAAATACACCCAGGGTAAGCGATAACAATTATCCAAACCATCACGATAGTACGGTTGATGCATATGCCAACAGAGAACAACTTTGATCTTTTTTGTCATGAATTGATTACCTACCCAAAAATTAACGTACTACATGCAGTTGCTGCCCTAACATCTCTGGAGTTACCAAGACAATACCGGCATCATCAACATAGAAACGTTTTCTATCTTCCTCCAGATTTTCACCGATAATCGTGTTTGGTGGCACAATGCAAGCTTTATCTATTATCGCTTTGCTGATACGACAATTGCGCCCAATCTCCACCAGCGGGAGCACCACGCTATCCTTTACCGAAGCATAACTGTGCAAAAAAGTACCGGTGGAGATGACTGAACGTTTCACGCGCGCCCCAGAAAGAATGCACCCCGCAGACACCAGTGAGTCGATTGCTTCACCGCGGCGCCCAGCGTCATCAAAGGCAAATTTAGCTGACGGCATCTGCGCCTGATAGGTCCAGATCGGCCACTCTGAATTGTACAGATTAAGCTCCGGAGTAATGGAGCACAAGTCCATATTTGATTTCCAGTACGACTCAATATTCCCAACATCGCGCCAGTACCCAGGCGTGCCATCTTCTTCAACAAAGGGGTAGGCCATAACGTGGCTATCGCCAATAATCGAGGGGATAATATCCTTACCAAAATCTTTGGAGGATTGTGGATTGTCCTGATCCTCAATTAACTTATCAAAGAGGAAATCTGGCGAAAAGATATATATCCCCATGGAAGCCAGAGCATAATCGGGTTTGCTCGGCATGGCTTCTGGATCCTGTGGTTTTTCCGTAAAGCGGGTGACTCGTAACTGGGGATTTACCGACATTACACCAAAGCCCTTAGCCTCCTCGCGTGGTACTTCAACGCAGCCAACGGTAACATCCGCGCCAGAACGGGCATGGGTCTCAATCATATTGCGATAATCCATAGCATAGATATGATCACCACCCAGCACCAACACATAGCGCGGTTTGTGTTGGCGAATAATATCCAGGTTCTGATACAGCGCGTTGGCTGTGCCCTGATACCACTGGTTACCTAAGCGCTGCTGGGCTGGCAACAGCTCGACAAACTCACCGATCTCGTAGCGCATGAAGTTCCATGCCCGTTGTACATGACGAATAAGGGAGTGCGACTTATACTGGGTCAAAATACCGATATGGCGGATATCTGAATTTACGCAGTTGGATAAGACAAAATCGATAATGCGGTACTTTCCACCAAAGGGAACTGCTGGTTTTGCCCGCCACTGCGTCAATTCGCGCAAACGGTTGCCTTCGCCTCCCGCTAGAATAAGAGCCAGAGTGCTGTGGGTAAGTTCGGTAATACTTGGATAATTTTTCATCTTTACTCCCCTACTCGTGCCAATTACACACCAAAGACCTATTTAATAGAATATTTGCCTCGGCCTATTACACCAGGGCTGTTGCCATCCTTTGAGCGCATGAAAAAGCGCCTTTTAAACCCAGCAACGGATCCAGCACCAGATAGACTGGCATCTTCTCCACTACCGCACGCATGTTATCCTTATCGAGAAAATATTTTGTGAAATAGTCGCTAGCCATCCACTTAACAATCTTCGCCCCAATGCCCCCAGCTAGATAGATACCACCGCGAGCTGGCCACAGCAGAGCCGCATTACCGACAAACTCACCATAGATATTGACGAAGATTTTTATCGCGGCCAGTGCCGCACTGTCACCAGCTTCGGCCTGAGCGTGCACCTGCGCTGCGCTTAGGCAGGGAATCTGCGCGCGCGGCAGTTCTGGATGCTCGCGATTAAAGCAGAACTGGTAAATGTTCTCCAACCCAGCCCCAGACAGCAAATTTTCGTAGGTGACCCGCTCAAGGTTGGCGTGAAACCACTGCAACAGCTGCTCCTGCTCCACATTCACCGGCGCAAAATTCATATGGCCACCTTCGGATGGCTGCGGATAAAAGTGCCCAGCTAGTTGATAGACCGGAGCTACGCCCAAACCAGTTCCGGCTCCGATAACTAGCCGATTGGCGCGCGCGTCATAATTTCCCTTATGCAGGCAGATCACATCATCGCTATGCAAATGCTCCAGACCAAGAGCTGCAACCTGAAAATCGTTGTCCAGTTTCACGCGTGCTAGAGGCAATTTAGCCTCAAGCTCGCATGCAGAGATAGCCCAAGGCAGGTTAGTCAAGGTAACTTCCCGGTCAGCAACAGGCCCGGGCAAGCCAAAACAGGCGTAGTCGACGTGAGTTAAATGTTGATCCTCCAGCAAGGTTTTCAGCAGATCAGCAAAGCTGGAAAAGCGCGCGCTCTCGTAGTAGGTAACTACAGGAGCGCAATAGGTGTTTGCCGAATCCCACCATTGAAAACGCGACGTTGTACCGCCGATATCTCCTGCAAGGAATATCATTTTTCAACCTCCGAGCACAGCAAACAATATCACATAACATTCAATAAATAGTTGTGCAGCAACACACAAATATTAGTAAAAACAAAACTTTTTATGGACAACCAAACTTGACAAAAACTTGCTCGCTAGCAACAGACCCTAGCGCAAATTAACGATCCACTGTCCTGATACGACTAATGATATCACAAACCGAGCAGCAGGGCATACTCACCCAGCGCAGCATTAGTTATCGCGCCAGAGAGCACCTGTTTAGTTAGCAACTTACCCAACTGCACCCCCTCTTGATCGAAAGAGTTTATATTCCACAAAAAACCCTGAAACATAATCTTGTTCTCAAAATGTGCCAACAACGCTCCCAGCGCCTGTGGAGTTAGAGACTCACCGTAGATTAAGCTAGCGGGGCGCTGACCGGGGAACACCTTATTGGGATCGTCACTACCCTGGCCGCTGGCAAAAGCGACTATTTGCGCGATCAGGTTGGCATTAAGCTTTGCTTGGCTGCACGAGCCATCGATCTGGATATCGGTACTGCCCTGCGCCTGTTTAAACCCGACAAACTGCAGTGGCACAATATCGCTCCCCTGATGCAGAAGCTGATAGAACGAGTGCTGGCCATTAGTCCCTGGCTCACCAAACACCAATGGCCCTGTCGCATAATCGAGAAGCTCTCCACGACGATTGACCCGCTTGCCATTCGATTCCATATCCAACTGCTGCAGATGCGCCGGAAAGCGACTCAATGCTTGGCTGTAGGGGAGAATTGCCGTCGCGCCATACCCCAGGCAGTTGCGCTCATAGACGCCAATTAAAGCGTCCAGCAGCGCGGAATTTTGCTGAATATCCGGCGCCAGTGCTAAACGATCCTGAGCATGAGCACCAGCGAGCAATTCGTTAAACAGATCTGGGCCAAAAGCCAAGCTCAACACCGTCGCACCTACAGCACTGGTAGAAGAGTAGCGCCCACCGACAAAATCATCTATCAAAAAGCTCTCTAAATAGTCCGCGTTATTCGCCAGGGGACTGGTAGCACTGGTGACCGCGACTAGATGTTGCGCCACCGCCAACCCCTGTTGCTCCAAGGCACGCCGCACCAGCGCTTCATTGGTCAGCGTCTCCTGCGTAGTACCAGATTTCGACACCAGAATAAACAGGGTAGTCTCTAAATCGCAGGCAGATAACACCTGTTCGGCATCATCGGGGTCGACATTAGAGATAAAGGAGGCCTGCATGCGTTGCAGACCGCGACTTTTCGCATAGCCGACTAAAGCCAGATACAGAGCGCGCGGGCCCAAATCGGAGCCACCAATACCGATCTGGCACACATGCTGAAACACCTTACCGCTGGCGCCACGCAACTTACCGCTATGCACTAGTTGACAAAACTGCTCAACCCGCTGCAGTTGCTGCATATAGAACTGGCGCACGCTATAGCCGTTAAATTCGACATCAGCACCCAGTTGCCCGCGGGTAAGATGGTGCAGCACCTTGCGCTGCTCGCTAGCATTCATTACCGCACCCGCCACCAGGCGTTGATACTGGGCAACAACGCCCATCTCGTCGGCTAGCTGTTGTCCCAACTCCAAGTGCTGCGCGCTAACCGCCTTGGCCGCATAGTTGTAGGTTAGCTGTGCAGCCATAGGCACCTGTGCGCTGCGTACCCGTTCGGCAGTTAGCAGCGCCCCTAAATTGTCGACGCGCTTGAACTGGTTCAACTTAGTAAATGCTGTAGTCGCCGTAAGATCTTGATAACTCTGTGGCATATTACTCCTCCAGATATGCTAAAACAGCTGCGGTTAGCTCCTGGCTCCTATCGTCAAAACCACAGCTATCCAGAGCCTGCGCTAATGCTTTGAAGGCTCCATCGAAAAGATTTTTTTGAAATAGATTCATGGTGATTGGCCGCTGTTCTCCTAGGGCGCGCATCGCCAAAGCATCGCGGCAGTCGTTGGCATCAATAGATGTTATAGAACGACACATCAACGGACGCACGGGGTAGATGGAGCAGTTGCCATCCACGCTAAGAAAAGCACAGCTTTTATTCAGAGCAATGCGCTCCTCTTCATTGAGATCGCTAATAAGATAGGTTAGCTGGTGCAGCTCTTGCTTCAATTGCGCCAACTCGACGACACTACGCGTTTGGCGTAGGTGGGTGCTGATATTAAACGCTTCTGGTTGCAATACGGCAACATTTACCATGCAGCAGCTACCACATCCGGCAGCGCACGCCAGCATTTCGTGATCAAATGGGGTAAGGTTTTGCGCTAGTTTCTCTTCAACTTCATCAATGAAACTGGCCATAACTTCGGAAAAACAGGACTCAGCACCACTATTGAGACCACAGCTCAATTTCTGGCGCAACTGCTCATTGTACTGGTCAAAATCAAATGATTGCATACGCTTCCTCCCTCGCAGTCAAGTTGTTAAAACATAACAATTGGAGCTAAAAGTGCGTAAACTAGAATCAACAATATTCAATATTAATCAGCGAATAGCAACCACAATCCCCATAAACACTAAATTGACAATCCTTTCTCCAGCGCGGCGCAAGCGCAGATTCTGCGCGAAAGTTGGGATTACGGGTTTACTTTACCCCAGTGGATACCTATATTGACGCTATTAGCTAGTTAACACATCAATTCAATCTCTTAAAAACAAACCTGTCTACCCATCAAGGAGTTTAAACAATGTTACGCACAATTACCCTGTTACTCTTAGCAGTGCTGCTCAGCAGCTGTGGTTACAACCAGATCCAAAGCAACGAAGAGGCAGTATTTAGTGCCTGGGCTGACGTAGAAGCCACCTACCAGCGCCGTGCCGACCTCATCCCCAACCTTGTTGAAACGGTAAAAGCCTATGCTGCCCATGAGCAGGAGACTTTGCAAAGTGTCACTGAAGCACGCGCCAGCGTCGGCAAAACCAACGTAACCGCTGCGCAACTGAGCGACCCCCAACAGATGGAAAAATTTGCCCAAGCACAGCAGCAGATGTCCGGTGCACTCTCCCGCCTGCTAGTGGTTGCCGAGCGTTACCCCGATTTAAAGGCGAATCAAAACTTTCTCGACCTGCAGCACCAGCTTGAGGGGACAGAGAACCGCATCAATGTTGCCCGGCAGCGTTTCAACAAAGCCGTACAGACGTTTAACAGTTCAATTCGCAGTTTCCCGGGAAATCTCACCAATAATTTCCTGTTAAAGCTCGAGCGCAAAGAGCCGTTTAAAGCGGTGGCTGGCAGTGAAGTTGCTCCGACGGTGAAATTTTAATGCGGCGGATTCTTGCAAGCATATTACTGGTACTGCTGTGTGTAGTCAGCGTTCAGGCCGAGCTGGAAATTCCGCAGCTGCGCGGCTATGTAAACGATGGCGCCAATATGATTCCCGCAGCAACAGAGCTAAAACTTGAGCAGTTTTTAGAGCAGTTTGAAAATAGCGATTCCACACAGGTTGTGGTATGCACCCTACCTAGCTTGGAGGGTGAAGACCTAGAAGGTGCGGCAATCAGAATAGCTACGCAGTGGCAACTTGGGCAACGCGATAAGGACAATGGCGCGCTACTGTTAATCGCGCAGCAGGAGCGTAAAATTCGTATCGAAGTCGGTTACGGGCTCGAGGGCAAACTGACTGACCTGCTAGCTGGGCGTATCATAGATAATGAGATCACCCCTCGCTTTAAGCAGGGCAACTTTACCGATGGCATAGTTGCCGGAGTCCTCTCAATTACTGAGGCAGTACGCGGCGAGTACACTGGCAGCGGTAAAAGTAAAAAGGGACGCGGCAGTTCGTTGGGTTGGCTGACACTGCTACTGTTTCTGGCTCCGGGGCTTCTGCCATTCGGACGTCGACGCTCCATTTTTTGGATGGGCGGCGGGTTTGGCGGTGGCGGCTTCGGCGGCGGCGGTGGTGGAGGCTTCAGCGGCGGTGGCGGCAGCTTTGGCGGCGGTGGTTCCTCCGGCGGCTGGTAACACAGCTGCGCAGCTACCCAGTGTTAATCTCATGCTTTTTTAGCCTAGTATCCCAGCGAAAGAACAATAGATGACAGCATTTACCCCACAAGAACAGCAACGCATAAAAGATACCGTCGCCAAGGTTGAACTGACCACCAGCGGTGAGATAGTGCCGATAATTCTTCCTCAAGCCGACAGCTACACAGCGACCAGCTGTAGAGTTGGGGCTCTAATCGCTCTGGCCGTTACCACATTTGCCAGCTGGTGGCATCCAGAGCTAGCCTACTGGAGCATTGCCTTAACCCTTATCGGCAGCTTCATCCTTGCCACTCTGCTATTGCGCGCACTACCAGGCGTGCGCCGCTACTGCATTGGCCGCGAGGAGATCAATTTTCGTGTCGAGGAGCAGGCCCTAGCATCCTTTGTTCGCCATGGTCTGCACCATACCCGCGATGCAACCGGAATTTTAATTCTTGTCTGTATGTTTGAAAGACGAGTACAGGTTCTAGCCGACCGCGGCATCAACGAAAAAGTGGCGCAGCAGCAGTGGGACGACATAGTGCTGACCATAACCTCAGGATTAAAAAGCGGCAACTCCTGTGACGCCCTGTGTTCAGCCATTGAAAAATGTGGTGCTTTAGTTGCACCCCATTTTAAACGTCGCACTGATGACACTAATGAGTTACCTGATTTGATCCATCACTAGAACAGGCTCAACGCCAGCGGCTAACAACGATGCGGCTGGTTAAAGTAGTTCCACTGCCGTGAACCACCCTGCCAACCGGGCAGCAATAGCGTATATAAACGTGTTGCCCGGTTTTCCAACGCTACCATCCACTCGGCCTGCTGTTTCCGCCGCCTATCTGTTGCATAATGTCTGTTTAATTGCGCGTTGATGCGGGAAAAATTGTTTATGATTGGCACCGGCATAGCGCGCCGACATTGACGTAAAAATAGTTCGCCGTCCTTAGTCGTACCCAATAGCTGCAGATAGGGCGGCGTTTGCTGTAAAAAATCCTCCGTTGCTCCGGCCGCCATGTGCAGCAGCTGATAACACAGCAGACGTTGCACCCGCGTGCGCGTGATATGCCGTGCCTTTATCCCAGCAATTAACTCCTCCAAGCATTCGGCCACCAGTGCTGCTTGAAAGATACGCTGCCCCAATCCCGGCTGAAACTGATAGTAATCAGCAGCCTTATCTTCCGCTAAACAACTGTGTAACAGCATTGAAAACCAGCGCGCGTAATCGACATGTTGCTGCTGGTGCAGCAAAGGTTGCAACACCTCCCAAGCAGCCTCTGGCACATACGGTTGCACGCTAGCATCCTCAGCGACAAGATTGCGGATGGCGGTCGCACTGGCAATAGCGCTACTAGCTGGAGTTGCATCGTGGTAGCCCGCACCGTGGCGGGCAATAGTAAAGGGGCGCATCTTACTGCCTAGGCTGGTCAGTGCACGCAGGTAAGCCAGAGATAGAATATTATTTGGTTGGTTCAAACTGGCGACATCACCGCCTAACTGGGCCAAATTTTGAGCGCGCGCCTGAGGAAATGTCTGCCCACTGCGCGCCGGTAGATCCGGCTGGCCATCCTCCGCATAGCTATCAAGCAGTTGCGCCAACTTAAATAACTGGTCGATATCGCCACTTTCACTGCCAAAACACAGCGAGTCCAGATGGGGGGCAAACAGATCGAGCACCTGCACCGCACCGCGCGCAAAATTTGGCGCACTGTTACAGGCACAGGGTAGTGGCAGCTCCACCACCACATCCACTCCGCAGCGCAGAGCCATCTGCGCCCGACTCCATTTATCGATAAGAGCCGGTTCACCACGTTGCAAAAAATGGCCACTCATGACCGCAACGACAACATCGGCACCGCTAATGCGCCGCGCCTGTTGAGCATGGTAGTGGTGACCATTATGAAATGGATTGTATTCGGTGATAATGCCGACGGCGCGCATTTTACACCACTACCGGCAAACGGCGCACAATCTGCGTAGAGTCCGGAGTTGTTGCACTCTGGCCAGCATAGACCTCAACACCTGCAACCAAAGCATCACGCAACTGCTGTGCATAAGCGGGATCGATATCCACCGCTGGGGAAAATAGCTTCGCCTCAGCACGTTGTATTAAAAAAAATATCACAGCACGATCGCCCTGCTGCCGCGCTAGTATCAACTCCTGCAGATGTCGCCGCCCGCGTTCGGTCACGGCGTCGGGGAAACAGGCACAGACGCTACTGCCCATCAGAGTAACGTTCTTTACCTCCAGCCATACCCGCTGTTGCTGACTGTCCTCTTCAGGTTCGAGTAAAAAGTCGATGCGACTGGCAACGAGTTTTTTTTCACTTAGCACCTGATAACCCGCAAGCCCCTCAATAGCACCAGAGATAAGCGCCTCACCCACCACTTTATTACTCCGCTGAGTATTGATATCCACCCACGAGCCGGCAACTTCTATCAACTCCAGCGTACAGGGATATTTGCGTTTTTCATTACTACTCTGTGAGAACAGCACCTTAGAGCCAGCGACAGCACACTGAGTCATGCTACCAGTGTTCGGCGTGTGAACGGTAATCTGGCGGCCATCCTCCAGCTCTATATCTGCTAAAAAACGCTTATAGCGCCGCAGCAACCTGCCTGCAGTGAGTTCTGGCAGCTTCATGAGCCGATCTCTGCCATTTCGCGCTCCGACAACCCGAGCAGATAGAGGATCGAGTCCAGCCCCTGCTGATTTATATGGGTATCGGCCTGCTCGCGCACCCGCGCTTTAGCGTTAAAAGCCACCCCTAATCCGGCCTTACCCAGCATTGGCAGGTCATTGGCTCCATCGCCGATAGCGATAACCTGGTCGAGGGTGATGCCCTCGCGCTGGGCAATCTCTTCCAACAACTGCGCCTTGCGCTCACCATCGACAATAGGCCCAGTGGTGCGCCCCGTAACTTGTCCCTCAACAATCTCCAGTTGATTGGCAAAGGCATAATCCAGCCCCAGGTCCTCTTTCAAACGCTCGGTAAAAAACTGAAAACCACCGGAAATAACCGCCGTGCGGAAACCAAGACGGCGTAAGATACGCACCATGTTGTGCGCTCCGGCAGTAAAGGGGATATTCTGATACACCTCCAGCAGCGCTTCCTCACTGAGCCCCTTAAGCAGCGCCACGCGTGCCGCTAAAGACTCCTTAAAATCGAGCTCGCCATTCATGGCACGTTCTGTTATGGCCGACACCTCGGCACCAACCCCGGCCAGGCGCGCCAGTTCGTCAATCACCTCCACCTGAATCAGGGTAGAATCCATATCCATCACAATCAAACGCTTGGCGCGGCGGTACAGACTCTCCCGCTGAACCGCGACATCGACATTAATGCTACCTAGCTGCAACAGCTGACGTTTCAGAGTACGCATATCCAGTTGGCCATCGCTGCCAATTAGCAGCTCCACGCAGCGCAGTTCGCCCTGGGTTAGTTTGGAAATACGCTCAATATTAGCGTGACAATCGACCAAAATAGTTGACACCTGCGCTAGAGCGGCAGCATCTACATGACTACCTAAGATGGTCACTACATAGCGATTCATAGCGTTTTTACGCCGATAGTCCTCCTCATTTACCACTGAAAAATCGAGATGTAACTCCATCTCTTTAGCAGCAAACAGAAGATCTTTTATCAAGGGTTTTTCGCAGCTTTCACCGCTGGATAGATCCAGCAACAGAGTTAATACCATCTGCGGATGGGTGACAGTCATCTCAATATCACGCATACGCGCCCCGTCAGTCTGCGCTATCAAACTGGTAACGGTGGCAAACACTCCCGGCCGATCCGGCCCGGACATAGTAATTAAAATTAATCGCTTCGACATAGTATATCCTCCGCCCTGCATCAGCTCCACAAATGTTCGCTGAGTATTTTTATCGCTAAAGCACACAAAATAAGGCCACCGAGCACTTCCATTCTTTGCCCCCACATGGCCCCAATACGCCGCCCCAAATACATACCGCCCAGAGTAAACAGCGCCGCCACAATCCCAATAACCAACGCAGGATACCACACATTGACCTGCAATACGCCCAGAGTGAGGCCAACGACCAGCGCATCAATACTGGTAGCAATGGATAGCGTAACCAGCAACCAACCCCGAGTCGGGTCGCGCCGTGGCCGCTCTTCGTCATCATCGGCTAGCGCCTCGTACACCATGTGCCCGCCAATAGCCATCAACAATAAGAAAGCCAGCCAGTGATCGTAAGCAGAGATAACCTCCTGCATACGCACCCCAATCAGCCAGCCAATAATAGGCATTAACCCCTGGAACAAACCAAAATGAAAACTCAAGCGAAACAGGTGCCGTGGCGTCAATTGGGGCAGTACCACCCCAGCCGACATGGCTACAGCAAATGCGTCCATGGCCAAAGCAACAGCCAAACCAAGCAAAGTATAGGTCGACACGGCTACTTATCCTGATCCAGCGGATCAGTCGCAGCGCGCATCAACGCCTCCAACTTACGCCGCTTGCGGGTTACCGCCTCATCCACACGCTGGGCACCAAACATCCACTTCAGCTGCCCCGCCATCAGGATAACATCGGCTAATTCATCAACAACCTGCTGATCAGATACTTTTGCGCGCCGATAGTGCATAAGGGCGGTAATGAGCTCTGCACACTCTTCCGCTGCCTGGTCGTACTGTGCCTGTTCCCCCCACACCTCCATGGTGCGCTGATAAAGAGTTTCTTCCATCGTTTCTCCATAATGCGAATATTAACAACAGGATTAGCACCATAAACTATTTGACACTGTTGTTCTTTTAAGGTAAATCTCACTCGGTTAAAAAATTAAGCCGTTATAGCTCAGTTGGTAGAGCACTTCACTCGTAATGAAGGGGTCAACGGTTCGACTCCGTTTAACGGCTCCAATAAAAAACGGCAGGTATCGTCAAGACGATACCTGCCGTTTTTGTTTATGTCTAGAGCTCATCTCAGCTAGCCACATCCAGATGGACGAAATTGCGTCCACTCTCCTTAGCAGAATACAGAGCACGATCAGCTCGACCAATCAAGCTCTCTGGGGTATCGCTGGAAACAAATTCGGCCACACCAAAACTACTGGTTATTGTGCGCTCCACGCTAAAATTGTAATTTTCCACCAACTTACGCAATTTTTCCATTACCTTATACGCCTTACTTCCATTGAGTTGCGGCAGAATAATCAAAAACTCTTCACCGCCCCAACGACCTAAGTAATCACTGCTGCGCAGACTATTAAGTAGTAGCTCGGAGAAGTCTTTCAGTACCTCATCACCAGCTAAATGGCCAAAGAGATCATTTACCCCTTTGAAGTGGTCGATGTCAACAATGGCTATGGCTAGCTGCGTATCATAACGCAACGCACGCTTGAGCTCACCAGCCAAGAGGTTATCAATCTTCAAGCGATTGTAGATACCGGTAAGGCTGTCTGTGGTAGCCTGTTTTTCCAGCTGCTGATTCATGTTGCGCAACTGCTCTTCGTAGTATTTTGGCGCGCTGATATCATGAAAAGCGACTACAGCACCGGTATAGATGTCATCCTGCCAAACTGGACGAAATTCGAGGGCTACGGACAACTCTTCTCCACTGTGATGCACCACCACCATATCGCGCGAATGGAAATCCACCCCTTGCTCTAACGCACTTTCCAACTGATTTAATACAGGATCTTGAGCAGGAGCACTAGCAACCGACTTGAAGATAGAAATTATTGGTTGGCCGATAAGGTCGGCACTACTGCGTTCCAACAGTTTTTCCCCTTCGGGATTGATATAACTCAAAGATCCTGAGATATCGATCAGACAGACGCCCTCTCCAAGAACTGAGGTGATAATATTCAGCCGCTGCTCTATCTCACGTTTGTGCTTTAACGACTCAATCATATTGTTAAAACATGCTGAAAAATCGCCAAGAAAGCGCACCTGCTGGCTAAGGTCACCAGCCGCAACCTGTCCAACCTGCCACTTTAGATGGTTGAGATTGCTCTGCATAACTTTAAGCGGCATCAGGAGTGGATTTGTCCGTGGCAGTGTCACGTTCAACTCCCCTTCAGCCATGGTTGCGCCGAGCTGGAAAGATTCATGTATTTGCAGTAAAAATTGATTAACAGGTTGGCATATTGCGGCTAAATCGGCATCGACATCGCTTAAATCTAGTTGGAGGGGCTCACGCGGCACACCTGAGCGCATAATCTGCTGAAGATACGTACTGAGGGTCGTAAGTATCTGGCTAGCATCATTCATAGTTAGGCCGGTTGTACTTCAAAGCGGCAGGTTCTCCCGCCGGTAGCCCAACAATCAACCTCAATTGCCTGGAAAGGCCGCCCAAGGTAGGTCTCGAAAATACCGGCAATATAACCTTCATCATAGCTGCAAACGGTTTCTCCAAAGGGTGGCAACCCTGAGCAGTCGAGATCTTCTGCTACCGTCAACACAAAGGTCAAATTTTCTAGGTCTGTCTTCTCAAATCGTAACACACCAATTTTCAAATCTACCAACACCTGCTGCAATGCAGCGATAAACTCTTCTGGTGGCAACTTGATATCAAGCATTTGGTTACACAGATGCATGCCAGCTACGCGACCAGCGGCGACGAAAATCTCTTTTGTTGCTTGAGCTCCAAATTTTTTCGTCAGCACATCTTTAAAGGTAAACTGCATCAGACGGTAACTTAGCACCGTTGTTTCCACCCCGAGGTTAGGACGGCCATCGGCGATATCACCCAAATCGCTCCATTTAAAATCGTAGTTTTCACTCATCTGCTAGCACCCTATTAATATTTAGTAGCCGCTATATATCTGAGATAAACCAGAGAACAGGCAGCAAATTTTATTGGTCATTAGGAACGGCCGACTTGCGCATCATTATGCCATCGCGGGTGGTCTCTTTGACTTGATACATTAGATTATCGGCCAAACGAATAAGATCTATTTTGTTGTCAACATCTTCGGGGTAACTGGCAATACCAAAGCTAGCCGTAACACTAACCTCGGCACCATCTTCCGTTGTCAACACAAAGGCACGCACCATGTCACGCAGACTACAGACTAACTCGTAGGCACCTTTTTTGTCGGTCTGCGGCAGGATCAATACGAACTCATCCCCACCATAACGGGCGCCATAATCGACATTGCGAATTCTATTCTTAAACAGTTGCCCGATCTCCGCGAGCATGCGACTGCCAATCAGGTGGCCATGTTTGTCGTTCACCAGCTTAAAGAAATCCAGATCGATAAACACTAGCGACAGGCTGACCGAAAAACGTTGCGCTCGACTAAGCTCGATATCGAGTAATTCATCGAAATAGCGCGCATTGTACAGACCGGTCAAATCGTCGGTTATCACCAATTCGCGCACGCGACTAAAATTACGCGCGTTGGAAATGCCAATGGCTATATAGTCGGCAATTGCCGAGAGCAGGGCTAAATCCTCGGCATTAAAGGTTACATCATCAGGCCCATTGACTAGCTGCATTACGCCCAGCAGTTGATCCTGAAATTGCACCGGCACGCACACTAGGGATTTAGTCTCAAAACCAACCTGACGATCAGTGGCACCACTAAAACGCGGATCGACTAAGACATCTGGCGCAAGAACAGGCTCACGGTTTTGCGCCACCCAACCAGCGATACCCTGACCTATCGGCAGGCGTGTCCCTTTTAGGTCATCGGCAACATCGGAGACAACAACATCAAAGACCAACTCGTGGGTTACTTCGTCAACGAGCAGCAGCGACCATGAGCGCGATTTGAGCAGCAGATTACCTTTTTCGATAATTAGGTTAAACAACTCATCAGTGTCCAAGGTAGAGGTCAAAGCCTTGCCAATTTGTACCAGAGTCTGCAGCTCATTATTGCGCCGATGCAACATCTCCAGCAGCTCTTGATCGCTTTTCAGCTTTGCCATTAACTTCCTCCACCTAAAAATCGACTAACCTAACCTTTTTTGCACACCTTAGCATGAAAAATCAGTGCGTTACAATTCATTCTTTAACAAACTATCAGCAAATAGGTGGTGTAAATCCCATTTGTTAAAATTATGTGAGCTAAATGTCAACCATAGAGTAAAAAGTGGTTTACTTTATATTGACAACTATAGCCACTCTCAGTAAGGTGATCGCGTCAACTAAACATTTAATTTAAGTTTACAAGCCGGGGAGGTTTCATGTTCCAGGGCAACTCAGCCTACGCTACTGTCGTTTTTACGACCATAGTTTTCACCCTACTTATCCCATTTTTCAGCGCAGCCCAAGCCATTGATGAGCTTGAGCTGGAGCAGGTGGTAGTTACAGCCAAGCGCGCCAACGACCAGCTGCACAATCAAGCTTTGGCCGTTGAGGTTATCGAGCGCGCCGATATTGTTGCAGCACCAGCAGACAACCTAGCCGAACTGCTTGAATATATCGGCGGAGTCGATGTGCGCCAACGTGCCCTTCATGGCGTTCAGGCAGATGTGAGTATTCGTGGGGGCAGCTACGAACAGACGCTGATACTCCTAAACGGTATCAGCTTAAGCAATGCCCAGACAGGGCACCACAATATGGATATTCCGGTAAACTTGAACGACATTGAACGCATTGAGATCATCAAAGGTTCTGCCGCGCGCGTCTACGGTGCCAACGCCATGGCTGGAGTTATCAACGTTATTACTCGCAAAAGCACAACACCAGCGCTTGCGGCGCAGCTAAAAGTTGGGGAGTACGATTATACTGCGGCAGCACTCCAAACAGATTTTATCAGCGCCAGCTGGAACAACCACTTAGCGCTGGCCCAGCAATACTCCAGTGGTTTTGCAGAGGATGAGCCAACTGGCTGCAACCTTAAAACAGCAAGCTATACCGGCAATGGCAAGATAGGCGCTAATGAGCTGGAGTTAGGCATCTCCTATAGCGATAAAGATTTCGGTGCCAGCCGCTTTTATTTCAATGACCCTTATCAAACAGAACACACCAAAAGTACTCTAAGCTATTTAGCTGCCGACCTACACTCTGGTCGCCTCAACTGGAGACCACAGCTAGCGTGGCTACAGCATCAAGATTCATACACCTCAGCCTATGGCACTAACGATAGTGACAGTGATAAATACACCATACAGGTAACCGGCGAGCTTACTACCTTTTATGGTCAGAGCAATTTTGCTTTAAGCACTGAACGCGAATATCTGGATAGCAGCAATATGGGCAATCACGCCCGCCACAGTTACAATCTCCTATTGAATCACCAGATACCCGTAACCGCGGCACTCAGCTGCGGTGCGGGTCTCTCAGCGGTATACTACTCCGACTGGGGCTGGGAGCCTCTGCCCGGGGCAGATATCAGCTACAATCTGACCGAGCAGCTACGCTGGTTTGCCTCGGTGGGAAGATCGGTGCGCATCCCGACCTATACCGAGATGTTTTACACCATTGGCAACATAGGCAACCCCGATCTCAAAGCGGAACAGGCCTGGTCGTGGGAGAGCGGGCTGCGCTGGCACAGCAAAAGGACTAGCGCCAATTTAAGTATTTTTCGCCGTGACAGCGACGACCTAATCGACTGGTCACGCATTCCAGGCTCGACGACATGGCAGGTACGCAACGTCGCCAAATGCACCACTAGCGGTATTGAGGTGGGCTTTGACATCAGGCAACCCTTTACAGCGCTGCCACTAATCGGGCGCACCACACTGAGCTACACCTATCTCAACCACGACGCAGACAGCGGTGGCATGGAGTATAAATATATTCTGGATAGCTTGCGCCACCAGCTGCAAGGAGCCGTCTACCTGGACTGGCAGCAACAGCTAAGCCATGTGATCAAGGTACGCGTGGAGGAGCGCATGGCGGGAGAGACCAGTGTTATTGTCGATACTAAGCTTACCTATGCCATCAACAACCAGTGTGAACTCTCTATCGAAGGGAATAATCTATTTGATGAACAGTACGTTGAGTCTGGCGATACCCCCATGCCGGGGCGCTGGATTATGGCGGGAATCAATTTACAGCACGATTTTATTTAATAAGCATTAACGCAAACGGGAGAGCATCGCCGACGCTCTCCCGTTAACTAACCACAAATTTAATGCTGCACCATATTACTTGCGCAGCACTTTAACAATAGCTGAGAAATCCTCTTCACCACGACCATCGGCCACCGCTTCGGCGTAAACACCGAGAACAGCTTCCATCCCCGGTAACTTCACACCGGTTATGTCGGCAGCATTTTTAACCTTGCACAGGCCCTCATGGACATATTTAAGCGCTAAATTACGGCTAAAATCTCCCCTCGCCATCGAGCGGCCTTTTTTGTGCAACAGCGGAGATGCCACGCCACCGGCATCGAGCACTTCGAGAATCTGATCATTACTGAAACCGAGACGATCGCCAAGTACTAAGCCCTCAGATAGCGCCTCCATCAGCTCAGCCTGAACCAAAGTAACGATAAATTTCATTTTGGTCGCATCGCCAATATCACCCACATGGATTATATTTAGCCCCACCAGCGACAGCACTTCACGGCAATGGCTGACAACTGAGTTATCGCCACCGACTAAAATAGTCAACAAGCCATGGGCAGCATGCTCCTTGGTGCCCCAGACTGGAGCATCGAGAAAACGTAGTTTATGCTTAGCAGCTTCATCAGCCATATCTTTAGTTACATCGAGCGAGTGGGTGCTAAAATCGCAAATAATAGTCCCTGGGGTAATACCGGCAAACATCCCCTCTTCGGTGGATAACGCCGTGCGCATACCATCCTCATCCGGCAACACAGCCATCACCAGATCTTTATTTTTTGCCGCATCCAGAGCAGAAATCGCCGCCTTGGCCCCTTTGTCTACCAAGCTCTTAACTACATCAGCGTCATCATCAAAAACCGTCAGGTTAAAGTTACCCTTCAGCAGGTTGATAGCCATAAACTTGCCAACTGTACCCAAGCCAATAAAGCCAACCTCTTTGATCATAATACCCTCCTTGAAATCTTTTTTGTATGCCAGCAACTTATCCCCTGTGACATACCCCCATATATGAACGACCTGTAGAAAAAACTTATTTTTGTCTCTGCATAAAACGTTATTGAGTATACCCCATAACCTATCCTAGACGCAGCTAATTTATTCCCCAACGCCTAATGCGCTTCACACCAGTTGTCACCCCACCCCATAGAGACCGCCATAGGCACCTGCAAAACTACCGCCTGCTCCATCTCCTGCTGCACCATCTGCTTAACCTGCTCCAGTTCACTGGGCGGAACATCAAAGATCAACTCATCGTGCACCTGCAAAACCATCTTAGTCGCCAAGCCTTGATCCTGTAAACGCTGTTGAATTTTAACCATGGCCAGTTTAATAATATCAGCAGCAGAGCCCTGAACCGGATAGTTAACCGCATTGCGCTCGGCATAACTGCGCACCTGACCATTTTTACTATTGATATCGGGCACAGCGCAGTGGCGGCCGAGCAGGGTGGTAACATACAACTGCTGGCGCGCCTGAGCTTGGCATTTTTCGATAAAGTCACTGACTTTAGGGTAGCGGGCAAAGTAGCTGTCGATATACTGTTTCGCCTCTTTGGTGGAGATACCCAGATCTTTGGCTAAACTGAACGCCCCCATACCGTACAATACCCCAAAATTGATCGTTTTAGCTCGGCGGCGCATCTCGTCGGTTACCATCTCAGGGAACACCCCAAAAATTTCGCTAGCGGTACGCTGATGAATATCCTCATGGGCCACAAAACTGCGTTGCAGCGCCGGTTCATTGGCCAAGTGCGCCATGACGCGTAATTCGATCTGAGAATAATCCGCCGCCAGCAATATTTGCCCCGGTGCGGGAATAAATGCTGCGCGAATAGCCTTGCCCGCAGCACTACGGATAGGAATATTTTGCAGATTGGGATCGCTGGAGGACAAGCGCCCTGTTGCAGTAACAGCCTGATTAAATGAGGTGTGAATCCGGCCAGTATCGGGATGAATCAAGCGCGGCAAGCTATCGGTATAGGTGCCTTTCAACTTTGCCAAAGAACGATACTCCAACACCAGTGCGACAATCTCGTGCTGATCGGCAAGTTTTTGCAACACATCCACAGCAGTTGACCATCCGGTCTTGGTCTTTTTCCCGTGCGCCAGCCCCAATTTATCAAATAGAACCTCGCCCAACTGCTTCGGGGAGTTGATATTAAATTCACCGTCGGCAAGTTGATAGATCTGCTGTTCAAGCACCTCAATCTGGTTAGCGAAGTCCGCACTCAAAGCATCAAGCTGAGCACAATCGACACCAACCCCCACCCACTCCATCTCGATCAACACCTGCAGTAACGGCAATTCGACGTTATCAAACAGAGTACGCAGTTCTCCTTCTAGCTGCGGCTGAAATAGGTGGAACAGTTGCAGAGTAATATCCGCGTCTTCCGCCGCGTATTGTGTAGCACTATCTAAGGCAACTTCGGCAAAACCTATCTGCTTTTTACCGCTGCCAGTCACATCGCTGTAGGCTATCATCTTGTGCTGCAAAAATTCGGCAGCCATGCTGTCCAATCCATGTGAGCGCGACGCCGGATAGAGCAGGTACGACATCAGCATGGTATCGGCAACAATTCCTGCCAGACAAATACCGGCACGGCGCAAAACCAGCGCGTCATATTTTAGGTTCTGTCCTACCTTGGGATATTGAGCATCTTCGAGCACAGGACGCAGAGCTTCCATCACTTGATTGAGCGGCAACTGCTCCTCTGCGCCCGCTCCGACATGGGCAACCGGCACATACCAGCCGTGGCCAGCCTCGACAGCAAAGGAGAGACCAACCAAATCGGCCTCCAACGCCTTTAGTGACGTAGTCTCGGTATCCAAACTTATATAGGGAGCTTGCCGCAGCTGTTCCAGCATAGCGCTCAACTGCTCAGGGGTTGTTACGCAGCTATAGGTGCCACTCAACTGCGCAGTAACAACCTCAACTGGGGCAAATTCATTGTACAGTTGTGTAAACTCCAGCTCTTTAAACAGCTGCGCCAACTGTGCGCTGTCCGGCTCGCGCAGAGAGAAATCTACGCTATCCATCTCGAGCTGCATATCATCTACCAGAGTAACCAGGGTGCGCGACAGCCGCGCTTGATCAGCAAAATTACGCAAATTCTCCTGACGTTTAGCCCCTTTGACCTCAGAGATATTGGCCAACAGGTTCTCTACGCTACCAAACTGAGCAATTAGCTGCTTAGCGGTCTTTTCCCCAATACCAGGTACGCCGGGAATATTATCGGCGCTATCGCCAGCCAACGCCTGCACCTCTATCACTTTGTCAGGCGTGCCACCAAAACGTTCTGCCACCTCATCAAGACCGGACAACTTATCCTTCATGGTATCCAGCAGCCACACCCGCTCGCTGACCACCTGCATCAGGTCTTTATCACCAGTGACGATTACAACTTCACAACCCTGTGCCGATTTTTGTCGTGCCAAGGTGGCGATAATATCATCGGCCTCAAAACCGCTGCGTTCGATACTGGCAAAGTTAAACGCCGCTACAACCTGTTTAATGTAGGGAATCTGTGGCACCAGATCTTCAGGCATTTTGGCACGATTGGCCTTATACTCCGGATAGAGATCCTTGCGAAAGGTCGGCCCTTTAGCATCAAACACCACCACCAACTGGTCGGGATTGTGCTCACGAATCACCTTGAGCAGCATCTTGGTAAAACCCAACACCGCATTGCAAGCCAACCCCTGCGAGTTGGACAGGTGGCGAATGGCGTAGTAGGCACGGTAGATATATGAGGATCCGTCGATGAGAAACAGGCGCTGAGGTTTGGTCATGTAAACATCACAAATTAGAGGTTTATGGAGTTGGAGCTAGCAGAGTACCGCCAGCGCTGCCAGGGTACTTTACAACAGACCAAATTTTTTCATGCGGTAGCGAAAGGCGTCGATGCCCAGATGTAACTTACGTGCCGCTTGCGATTGGTTGCCATTGCTCATAGCCAACGCCTGCTGAATCAACTGCTTTTCCACCACCTCTATATCAATTCCCTCCGGTGGAATCTGAAAACCGCTGCCATGCGAACTATTGGTTTGCTTAGCCATCTCACAGGGCAACAACTCCAACTTGAGCAGATCGCCACTTTCAAGAATAATTGCCCGCTCAATAACATTGCGTAGTTCGCGGATATTGCCCGGCCAATCATAGTCGAGGAGATACTTTTCTGCAGTGCGGGAGAAGCCTTTAACGCTTTTGCCAAATTCAGCATTGAAATGGCGGACGAAGTAGTGCGCCAGAGGCAAAATATCATCGGGGCGTTCACGCAGTGGTGGTAAGAATATGGGAATCACCTGAATGCGATAGTAGAGATCCTTGCGAAAGGAGCCATCCTCAATCGCCTTGAGCAACTCTTTGTTGGTAGCAGCAACAATCCGGATATCGACGTGAATATCCTTAGTACCACCGATGCGGCGGAACGAGCGCTCTTCGAGAACTCGCAGCAACTTAGCCTGAGTTCCCATGGGCATATCGCCTATTTCGTCCAGAAAAACCGTGCCACGATTTGCTAGCTCAAACAGACCTTTTTTCTGCATTTTGGCGTCGGTAAACGCACCTTTTTCATGCCCCATCAACTCGCTTTCCAGCAAGGTTTCCGGAACCGCGGCACAGTTAATCGCCATAAATGGCTGCTCGCTGCGATTACTGTCGTAGTGCAGTGCGCGCGCCACCAACTCCTTGCCAGTGCCACTTTCGCCCTGCACTAACACCGTGGCGGCATCACTTTTGGCAATTTTGGCGACCATCTCCATCACGTTGGCCATATGGTCACTCTGCGCCACAATCTTTGACTGCCCCTGGCTACGCTTTTTCTCCGTGCGCAGATGCTCAACCTCTTTTTTTAATGATTGAGTTTCCATCGCCTTGCGCAGCACGACTGACAGCTCATCCAGATTGAAGGGCTTATTGATATAATCGTAGGCACCAAGTTGCATAGCCTTAACTGCCGTCTCCAATACGCCCAGAGCGGTAATCATAATTACGCTGATAAAACTATCGATCTCTTTTATCCGCTCTAAAGTCTCAATGCCGTCGATACCGGGCAACTGAATATCCAGCAGGACTAGGTCGGGAGACTCATTATGCACATATTCTACAGCCTCTTCACCTGAAGCTACCGTGTGCACCTGATAGCCCTGTTTTTTTAGGCTCTGCTCCAGTGACCAGCGAATTAAATGTTCATCATCAACGACTAAAATTCTGTTTTTATTCATCTATATCCTCTTCCCTCTGAGATAGAGGCAAAGCCACTGCTGGCAATATAATCGTAAAGGTAGTCCCCTTGCCCGGAGTACTCATGACCGCAATCTTCCCACTGTTCTGTTCTACCAACTGTTTGCATATTGCCAAGCCTAAGCCAGTACCCTGATTCTTAGTTGTAAAAAATGGGGTAAAAATCTTTTCGATATGCTCTGTGCTCAGTCCTGTCCCTGTATCGATGATACGAATACGCACATAATTTTTTGTATCAGAGCCACAGTAGTTATCCGTCTGGATAATTAACACCCCACCACCAGACATGGCCTGCAGCGCGTTGATAATAATGTTCAGCAGCAGTTGCTGCACCTGTTTGCGGTCTGCCCACACACAGGGCAGGTCAGCGCTCAGCTCGGTAACTTGCTTTACTGACTTAGCCTCGGGGTGCTGGGCGACAAAAAACAGCGTTTCCTTAACTATTTCATTTATATCTAAATAATCGCACTGCGGTAAACCGGGCCGACCGAACTTGAGCAGATCTGTTGCCGTTTTATTTAACCGAGCAATCTGCGCCAAAATATCGTGCACCACCTGACGCCGCTCATCATCTGGGGGTAAATCATCCGCCAAAACGGTAACCGCACCGCTAATACCCGCGAGAGGATTCTTAATTTCGTGAGCCATACCGGTGGCCATCTCACCAATAGAGGCCAAACGATCGGCTTGCTCCAACTGACGAAAATGCACCTGCTCCAGCTCTTCTTTCGCTGTGGCCAATTTTTCCACCATAGAGTTGAAGCTCAACATCAGCGATGAGATCTCGTCCTGATGTTTTGGCACCATCCGCACACTCAAATCTCCCGCTTCTACCAGCGCCATGCGCCGGGCAATAACCCGAATAGGATTACGCACAAAGCGCACAAGAATGGTGGCAACGCCAAAGGATAACAGCATGGTTATAAAGACCATAGACATGGTAAAACACTGAGATGATTGCGCAAGGCGCTCCACTGTACCGCGCATGGAGTAGTTAATGTTCAACACCCCCAGCACCTGTTTATCGGGCGCATGACACTGCTGACACAGCGGACGAGAATTGATCGGTTTGACTATACTCAACACCTCTTCACCGCGGTAGGTGAATATCCCCGAGCTTTTCCCTGCACTGAATATCTGCATATCCTGTACGTCAATCTGCTGGGATATCTCCTCAATATTAGACGAATTAGCTATTCGACCATCTTGGGGATCAAAAATGCGGATACTTAACAAACTCGGGTTATTGGCAATAAACGCCAAGGTCTGGTGTAACCGTGCTGGATCACCCTTGCACTTGGAGTTGAATATCGCATTTTCAATAGTTGCCATCAAAATTTCGGCACCATTGGTGGTCATCTCAATCATATTATCGCGGTCGCGCTGGTAGTGAAAAGCGGTAAACACCCCAATTCCCACCGTCAGCAGTATGACATTCATCACCACAATCCGCGTGATTAAACTATTTCTAAACACAGCTGTTCCTAATCAGTATATTTTTAGTTGCCACTAGCAGCGCCCCGCAGTCAGATAGGCTAAAATAAGATGCTCCAGATCTATTTTTTCGGCGGCCTTCTCTGGTTGCTTCTCTGGTTGCTTCTCTGGTTGCTTCTCTGGTTGCTTCTCTGGTTGCTTCTCTGGTTGCTTCTCTGGTTGCTTCTCTGGTTGCTTCTCTGGTTGCTTCTC